>Ga0207675_100000001_pt1 | contig 381356 bp, 341 predicted proteins | sample KBSSwiS42_FD_184305 | JGI IMG/M metagenome (GOLD analysis project Ga0207675, IMG submission 184305) | Switchgrass rhizosphere microbial communities from Kellogg Biological Station, Michigan, USA - KBS Switchgrass S4-2 (SPAdes) (version 2) | ecosystem: Host-associated > Plants > Roots >...
GCCTGGCCCGCGAACCGGTCTTCCGCTACGCCGCGGTGCGAGACGTCCTCCGGGCCCTTCGTGGCGGAACGCCGGCGTCGACCTCCGCGCCGAGAGTGATGGAGACGTTACCGGCGGACGTGAGCTCGTTCCTCGGCCGGACGACGGAGATCCCCGCCGCCGTGGCCCTTCTGCGAACCCGCCGGGTCCGGCTCCTGACCCTCACCGGCCCGGGCGGCACCGGGAAGACGCGCCTCTCCATCGAGGTGGGCAGGGCTCTGGCAGGTGATTTCGCCGATGGCGTGACGTTCGTCGGCCTGTCCAACGTGAGCGATCCAGGTCGCGTCCCCCATGCCATCGCCGCGGCGCTGGGATTGAAGGAAGTCGCAGGTGTCTCCATCGAGGAGGTGGCGTCCGCCTTCCTTCGGCCGAGGAACCAGCTGCTGGTCCTGGACAACTTCGAGCACGTCCTCCCGGCGGCCACGGTGATCGGCAGACTGCTTCGCGCGGCGCCGCGTCTGGCGGTCCTGGTGACCAGTCGGTCGCTCCTTCATCTTTCGGGAGAGCACGACATGCCGGTTCCGGGCATGGCCCTCTCGGTCTCGAACCCGCCCACCGCCAGAGCGGCGCTCGACGACGATGCCGTGCGTCTCTTCGTCGAACGAGCCCAGGCGCTCTCGCCCCGATTCGAGCTCACGGACGAGAATGCCGGTGACGTCGTGGCGCTCTGTCAGCGGCTCGATGGTCTTCCGCTGGCGATCGAGCTGGCCGCGGCCCGCATCAGGCGAGACACGCCCCGATCGATGCTCGACCGACTGTCGCAGTCCGGTGCGCTCCAGATGCTCGGCCAGGGGTTTCACGACGTCGAGCGCCGCCAGCAGACGCTGCGAGAGACCATCGCCTGGAGCGACAAGCTCCTCTCGGCCGAGGAGCAAAACCTCTTCCATTCGCTGGGCATCTTCGTCTCCGGTGCCACGCTGGAGGGCGCCGCGGCCGTTGCGGGCCTCACACCGGACGCAGCTCTCGAGCTCCTCGGCTCGCTCGTCGACAAGAGCCTCGTCCAGCGGACCCAGACCCCCCGGACCGATGATCGCTACGTGATGCTCCAGACTCTCCGGGAATACGCGCTGGGGGAGCTGAAGGCCGAACGTCTCACCGTCGCCCGGGGTCGTCACGCTTCTCACTGTCTTGCGATCGCCGAGCGTGCCTCGGCAGGTCTGCGTGGCCCGGACCAGGGTCGCCTTCTCGCCGAGCTGGAAGCGGACCACGAGGAGATGCGCATCGCTCTCCAGTGGCTTGCCACCGAGAGACGCACGGAGGATGCACTTCGCCTCTGCGTGGCGCTCGGACCCTTCTGGGACGTCCGGGGCCACTGGGTGGAGGGGCAGCGCCGGTTGTCGTCCGCGCTCCAGCAGGCGCCGGGGGTCGCGCCCTCTCTCCGCGCACAGGCGCTTCACTGGCTCGGTGTCCTGGGATGGTGCCTCGGGACGCTGGTGGAGTCGCGGCGGGACCACGAGGAATCGATCGCCCTGTGCCGCGCGATCGGAGACGAGCTGCTCCTGGGCGAGGGGCTGTACCGGATCGGCCTCACCCTGCTCTTCCAGGACGATCTCCCGGGTCTGGACCGCTGCACCGGGGAGCTGGCAGAGCTGGGTGTGCGTTCGAGATCACCCCGGTTCCACGCGCTGGCAAGCTCGCATCGTGCTGCCCTCGAGGCCGAGCGTGGCAACGTCGACGGCGCAATCTCACTGGCCGACGAATCACTCGCGCTCATGCGCCAGGTGGGTGACGCCTACGCCTACGGCTTCTTCCAGAACGTCCTGGGCGAGCTGACCCGGCTCAAGGGTGACCACCCGCGCGCCAAGGCTGCCTACGAGACGGAGCTGCGCTTCGCCGAGCAGCTCGGATGCAAGCGCTTCCTCACCGTCGGCCATGGGAACCTGGGCATGGTGGCCGCAGCCGAAGGGGACTGGATCACCGCACTGCAGCGCATGAAGGCTGCCGTTCAGATCAACCATGCCCTCGGTGAGCGAAGGAACTTGCCCCTTCAGCTGCACACCGCGGCCAATGTGGTGATGCATCTCGGCTCCGAGGACCTGGCCGGCCGTCTTATGGGGGCAGCGGACGCGCTGCTGGCCAAGCTTCCGATCCACTACTGGGCGTCGGACCAGGGGCCGCTGGTACGTTTTCGACAGGCGATCGCGGAGCGGATTCCAGCGGATCGGCTGGCGAGACTGCGCCAGGAGGGCGCGGCGCTCAGCCTCGAGGACGCCATCCTCCAGTTCCTCGGGTTCACTCCGGCGTGAGGGTGCTCGCCGTCGGGCGCACACCCCGGATCAGCAGCCAGAACCCGAGCGGGATCTCGAACACAGCCATCGGCAGCCACATCAGCTGGGTGACGGTGCCCCCGATGGCGTCGACGAGGCGCAGCGGGAGGCCGACGACGAGGATGAGCGAGGCGACGACACCGAGCCAGGCGAGCGGGACCGGGATGAGCCGGCCGCGGAGGAGGAGCCAGGAGAACGCGGTGCTTCCCAGGGCGAAGAAGGTCGCGATGATGGTGACGTTCCAGCCCTGGAGCTGCAGGAGGAGCTCGGCGAGGGTCGCGGTGGCAGGGACCTGAGCCACGTCGGTGGCGAGCCAGAGGACGCCGAGCGAGGTGAGCGCGCCGAAGGCTGCGAGGACGCCCTCCCCGACCCGGAAGGAGAGGCCGAGCACCGCGACGTTCCGGTCCTCGTCGCGGGTGATGGCGTAGAGGGCGGTCGCGAGGACGACGGCGGTGGCGCAGATGACGAGGGTGAGGACGATGTTGAGGCGCATCCGCCAGGCGTGCCGGGCGATGAGCGCGAGCCGGGCGGCAGTGTCGTCCGCCTGGGTGGGGCCGGAGAGCACCATCTGGGTGATGCCGACGGCGATGTAGAAGAGGAACGCGAATCCGGCGACTCGGGCGTTGGTCCGCTGCGTCATGGCGCGCTCCCCCGTTGGCTTTCCCTTTACGTTCGGGCGCTCGGACGATTGTGCGTGCCCGCGTAGAAAACGTCGATCGTGGGGAACGCGGGGCGTCCCCGGATGCAGTCCCAGAGGTAGACCGCAAGTCCGAGGTCACCGGTCCAGAGTGAATACCGGAGGTCGTCGAAGTGCGCCCGGTCGGCTTCGAACTGCGCGATGGCATGCATGGCGAAGGAGCGAGCACGCTCCAGCCACACGGAATTTCGTGTCCGTTCGAAGAGCGTGAGGAACCCGTAACCGTTCCCCGCCGTTCCGTGACAGAGATTGCTTCCCTTGCGCAGCGGGCCGGCCGCCCAGATCGCCTCGCCACCCGCGAGGAGCAAGGGGTCGAGCTCGTCGCCAGGGAATCGGCCGAGGCACACGAGGATGCCAGGCGCGCCGTGGCAGTACTGCATGAGCGTGGGCCCGCCCGACCCGAGCTGCGGCCGCCAGTTCACGAGATTGCCCTCGCGGGTGGCGGTGCGCGCCACGGTCGGCGCGATGCAGATCCGCCAGCTGTCCCACTCGTCGGCGGTCATGAGATCTCGGCCGGCGATGAGCGCTGATGCGGTTCCGGCGAATCCGTGGACGGCGCCGAGATAGGCACTCCTTCGCCCGTACAGGTCCTGTCCCCAGTACTGGCAATCGAGCTCCTCGGACCACGACAGCTGCGACCAGAGCTTGCGGGCCGAGGCGAGAAACAGATCGGACCACCGAGGATCGCCGGACCGCCGGAAGAGGAAGAGCGCGGCGAGCATCGTGCCGGGCGCTCCCCACATCAGCTCTCGCGCGGGATGATCGACGTTGGCTCCGATGTGGGCTTCCAGACGATCCGCGTCCGCCGGGTCTCCGGTCCGTCCGTGGCGGAGCATGAGCACGCTCGTCTCGCCCATCAGGTACGACGGGCCGCCGGCGGTAGTCAGCTCGGATCTCAGCCACCGCGCGACACCTGCCAGGAGGCCGTCGAGCTCCGCGGTGAAGTCGCGGTGCGTCCGTGCGGCCCCGACCGCTCCGAGGTGACCGAGCGCCCAGATGACCCCGCAGGCGCCGTGATACAGGGGCAAGGCAGGCTGCGTGTCGGTGCCCTCGACGTCCTTGGGATGGAGCGGCCACCACTGGCCCGGCCGGAACCGAGCTTCAGTCTCGCGGACGATCAGGTCGATCGTCGCCTGTGCGTGTTGCGGGCTCCAGGGGAGTGCGAGGAGAGGCTCGTGACGTCGTTCGTCAAACACCATGTCCGCCTCTCATCCCAGCGTCCATGGTATGGCACCCGGGTGAGGCTCTTCCGATGCGCCAGCTGAAGACGCTGAAGCGGCTCTACGACGAGGAACGGCACGTCGTCATCACCGAAAAGGGCAGTCCGCCCCGGGTGCTCTTTTTTGGCGAGGACTTCCTGCTGGAGGACCTGCCGCTGGACACGCGGGTGATCTTCCCCCGCCCGCCGCTGCAGGGCGTCCCGAACGTGAAGGCCGCGATCCGCTGGGCGATCAACCACCCGGAGGGGATGGAGCCGCTGCACGCGCAGCTCCGGCCGGGGATGAAGGTGACGATCGCGATCGACGACATCTCGCTGCCGCTGCCGCCGATGACGCTGCCGGACGTGCGGCAGACGATTCTCGAGATCGTGCTCGAGCTCCTGGCGGACTCAGGCGTGGACGACGTGCACCTCATCATCGCCAACGCGCTGCACAGGCGAATGACCGAGGCGGAGATGAAGCGGATGGTAGGGTCGAAGATCTTCGACGCTCACTACCCGGAGCGCTACTACAACCACGACGCCGAGGACCCCGACGGGATGGTGGAGCTGGAGCGCACCAGCGCCGGCGAGGTGGTGGCGATCAACCGGCGGGCCGCCGAAAGCGATCTGTTGATCTACGTGAACATCAACCTCGTGCCGATGGACGGCGGGCACAAGTCGGTGGGCACGGGGCTGGCGAACTACGAATCGCTGCGGGCACACCACAACCCGAAGACCATCCGCGAGTCCGACAGCTACATGGAGCCGGCGAAGAGCGCGCTCCACAAGAGCACCGAGCGCATCGGCCGGGTGATCGACAAAAATCTCAAGGTGTTCCACATCGAGACCGCGCTGAACAACCGGATGTTCGACGGTCCGACTGGGTTCCTCGGGAAGCGCGAGGAGGATTACACCGAGTTCGACCGCCTCAAGTTCCAGGGCCTGAAGTACACGCTGTCGAAGCTGCCGCGGGCGGCGAAGCGGAAGCTGTTCATGCAGATCCCGGCGCCGTACCAGGTCATCGGGGTGAACGCCGGGGCGACCGAGCCCTGCCACGAGAAGACGCTGGAGCTGTGCTGGAAGCAGTACTCGGTGCCGGTGGAGGGTCAGAGCGACATCGTGATCTTCCCGGTGCCGTACATCTCCCCGTACAACGTGAACTCGATCCTGAACCCGCTGCTGGTCCAGGTGATGGGGCTCGGCTACCTCTACAACCTGAACCGGGGGGTGCCGCTGGTGAAGAAGGGCGGAGTGATCATCCTCTGCCACCCGGCGTACGACGAGTTCGATCCGGAGCACCACCCGAGCTACATCGAGTTCTTCAACCGCCTGCTCCCCGAGACGCGGGACGCGATGAAGCTCGAGCACATGTACGAGCGGGAGTTCGCGGAGAACCCGAGCTACGTGCACCTCTACCGGAAGGGGCACGCGTACCACGGGGCCCACCCGTTCTACATGTGGTACTGGGGCGAGAACGGGCGCCAGCACGTGGGGAAGGTGATCTGCGCGGGCGCGGAGAACAACCACGTGCCGGAGCTGCTCGGGTGGGATCGCGCCGACACGCTGGGCGAGGCGATCGACCTGGCCCGGGGTTTCATGGGCCGCAGCGCGAGCATCACCTGCGTGAAGACCGCGCCGATCGTGCAGTGCGACGTGCGGACCTAGCCGTCCGGTCCAGGCCCATGTCTCCGGCGAAGCTGATCGTCGCGGTCTTCGTCGGCTTCGTGTTCGCCGTCTCCCTTCTCACGGTGACCGCCGGGCTGACCGGGTCGCTCCTGGCCGCGCTCGCCGTCTCCGTGCTCATCACCGCGGTGGCAGCGCTCCGGTTCCGCCGCCGGCTGGCTGCGCTGGACGAGCAGGCCGCAGGTCGGGGGCTCCTCGTCCTGTCGGGCGTGGCCACGCTGCTCGCGATCGTTCAGCTCGTGCGATTGACGGTCTTCACCGTCGCTCCCACCCGCGACGACTTCGCCGCGGTGCCCTCGAGCAGCTTCAGCCGTCACCACTACTGCGGAACCGCCTACTTCGTCGCTGGAGGCGTCGCCCGCGAAGCGACGAACATCTACGACAACGCGCTCTACGACCATCCGGACAGCGTCGCGACGGCGCAGCGAAAGCCACGGACCATCGACGGCTTCAACGTCGACGTCTACGAGTATCCGCCGCCGTTCCTCCTGCTTCCCCGGATGGTGCTGCAGGTCGCGCCGGACCTCACCCGGTTCCGGATGGTGTGGTTCGGATTGAGCGCGGCCGCGCTCCTCCTGGCGATGCTGCTCGTGGCCGCCGCGCTCCCACGGCCACAGGCCACCCGGGCGGTGCTGCTCATGCCTCTGGTCTGGGCAGGGATGACCACCATCGCCGGACTGCAGATGGGCAACTTCCAGGTGATGACGCTCGCCATCTCGATGGCCGGCATGGCGCTGTTCGCTCGACGCCACCATGCCGCGGGCGGAGCGCTGCTGGGCTTCGCGGTGGCAGGCAAGCTCTTCCCGGGGATGCTCGTCCTCTACCTCGCCGTGCGTCGAGCGTGGCGACCGGTGATCGCGACCTGTCTCGGTGGCCTGCTCTTCGTCCTGCTCGCGCTCTGGGACATGGGCCTGGCCCCGTTCACGGCGTTCGTCCACCATCTGCCGCGCCTGCTCGGCGGAGAGGCCTTCGCCGCGTTCAGGAATCCGGCGGCCATCGCGGCGAACCAGTCCATCCCGGGGCTCGTGTTCAAGCTCCGGTTCTTTGGGCTTCCGGATGCGGGGTTCGGCGGCGCGAAGGTGGTCGGCTGGATCTACACGGTGATCGCCGTGACGGCGACGGTCCTGCTCGCGCGACGCGGGCGCGGTGGACCGATCGCGTGGATCACGGTGCTCGTCCTCGCGACGCTCCGGAGCCCGTTTCTACCCGTGACCTACGCGGGCGTCGCGCCGCTGTGGCTGCTGACCCTGCTCGGTGCCGAGCACGGGGAGAGACGCGGGGCGCTGGCCTGGATCGGGCTCGCCTGGCTCGCGTTCGAGATCGTGTGGCCCGTGGACTGGCCACTCGACCCCAGGGTCGCCACGGCGATCAATCTCGTGCCGATGGCGACGATGCTGGCGTTGGTCGTGCTCGGCGTTCGTTCGGACCTCGGCTCGGAGGCGCTTCGACGCGGGACGGAGGCTCCGGCGCCGGCGACCGGCTGAGCCCCGGGGTCAGTACCCGCCGGTGTTGGAGGTCCAGATCGGGCTGTGCGAGCGCCGGAGCTCCCGTGCGCTCACGAAACGGGACTTCACCAGATCGATCGCGACCTTCCCGATGACGTCCTTGGCGACCGTCCCGCGGTAGAACGGAACCCCCCGCGCGAGACGAAGCTCGTGCTCGTACGCCACCACGGGCTCCCAGCTCCAGGTCGCCACCTGTGGCGCTTCCACGAGCTCGGTCAAGGTGACCCAGCCGACGATGGGAAGGAAGGAGACCTTGCCGTTGTTGCCATCCTCGGTCTCGCAGATCAGCACTTTCAGCCCGAGGTCGCCGGCGGTGAGCGCGCTGCAAGAATTCGGAGGCCCAGCGGGCTCCGTCACTGCGCGCTCTTCCAGCGAAATGAAAGCCGTGTCCCCGTCGCCATCGTCTCGCGCTCGAAGCGGATCAGGACGCGCGCACCGGCGAAGTCGTCGGAGACGGGCACCTGGATGACGGCGTTGCGGGTTCCCTCGGGGCACCCGGGCCAGGCGCAGGTGAGGAGCGCCTCGTCGTGCAGGGGATGCCTCTGCCGAAGGTGGTGGCACCGATCGCGTGCCCAGAGGGACGCGGAGACATCCGAAATGGACATGCAGGCTCCCGGACCTCGGGTTGCCCGGCATCCGGGTCAGGAAGTCATCTCCCGATGTAGCACGTTCGAGCCGGATCGGCACGATCCCGAGTCTCCAGGCGCACTTGCGACCCCGTCATTCCGCCGAGCGCACGCGATGACCGGACGGTCCGAAACTCACCGGCGTCACAGCGTCGTGATGAGTCCCCCGTCGATGACGAAGTCTGCGCCCACGACGTTGCCGGTCCGGTCGCTGGCAAGCATGAGCACGAGCTGCGCGACCTCCTCCGGGCGAGTGAACCTGCCGGTCAACATCGACGCCGCGGCCTGCTTCGCGACGGCGTCCGCCTGGCCTCCGCTCGCTCCCGCGATCGTCGAGGCGACCCCCTTCTCGCCGAGCCAGAGGTCCGTCGCCACGGGGCCAGGGCTCACCGTGTTCACCCGGATGCCCTTGGGGCCGACCTCCTTGGAGAGCGACTTGCAGAAGTTGGTCAATGCAGCCTTCGCGGCGCTGTAGTCGACGACCAGCGGATCGGGGAGGAAGGCATTGACCGAGCTGACGGTGACGATCGCGCCCGCGCCCCGGCGAAGCAGATGAGGCAAGGCCGCGCGTGTGGTGCGGACCGCGGTGAGAAAGTTGCTGGCCAGCGTGGCGGCCCAGTCCTCGTCGGTGACCGAGAGAACGCCGCCGAGCCGCGGGCGGACGCTGCCCACGTTGTTGATCAGGATGTCGAGCCCACCGAACGCCGTGACGGCCTCGTCGATCACCCTCTGCGGCCCCTCGGGGCTGATCAGGTCTGCCGCGACCGGACGCACCGCCGGTCCAAGCGCGGCCAGCTCCGCGCTCGATCCACGCGCCGCCGCCACCACCCGGGCTCCCTCCTCCACCAGCGCCCGGGTGATGGCGAGGCCGATCCCTCGACTCGCGCCGGTGACCACCGCGACCTTCCCCGAGAGATGCAGATCCATCGCGTGCCCCTCACTCTGGCCGGACGTTGACGTCGACTCGAACCGTGCGCGCCGGCGGGACGCCCGTTTCCCAGGGCCGCCGGTAGGCGAGGTTCAACACCCCTGTCCCCTGGCGGAGGGCGCGGAAGACGAACGACGTGGTGCCGCCCGAGCCCATCCCGGGCTCGGTGACGGAAGACGCGCGGTACGTCCCGGCGTCGACCACCGTGAGCACCTCCGGAACCGGAGGCACGACCTCCCACCCGTAGCCGGTCGTCGGGTTTGCCTCGAGCTCCAACCCGAGCTCCTGGCGCACGGCGAGCGTGACCTGACCGCCGGGCTCCGGGACCATGACGCGCGACGGAGGCTCCGCGGAGGGCGCCGGACTGGAGGTCGCGCATCCCACTGCACCCACCACGATGAGCCACGCCGCTCGCATCGGGCGCCAGGCTAGACCGATTGCCGCTCCCTGACCGAACCCGCTTCCGTTGCTTGTCGGGGACCTCCCAGACGGCTCAGGATGGCCCGGAGCTCGCAGGAGGTCGTATGCAGGCGGGGAAGATCTGTTACCTCGAGATCCCGGCGACCGACGTCCAGGTCTCCTCGACGTTCTACGTGAAGCTGTTCGGCTGGACGGTCCGGACCCGCGGCGATGGGGCGCTCGCGTTCGACGACACGACCGGCGCGGTGAGCGGCTCCTGGATCATCGGGCGACCTCCCGCGCGAGACCCGGGAATCCTTCCCTACGTCATGGTCGAGGACATCGACCGCACGCTCGAACGGGTCCGCGAGCTCGGCGGCGAGACCGTGACCCCGCGCATGGCGCTCGGTCCCGGTGACTCCTTCGCAATCCTTCGCGATCCGGCAGGGAACCTCGTCGGCCTGTACCAGGGACGGTAGAAGATCCTCCGTCCGCCATGGACCCCATCTACCTGGACCACAACGCGACGACTCCCCTCCTCCCCGAGGTCGTCGACGCGATGCTGCCGTTTCTTCGCGAGCACTTCGGCAACCCCTCGAGCACCCACCCGTACGGGATTCGCGCCCGGAAGGCCGTCGCCCTCGCGCGGGAGCAGGTGGCCGCCGCGCTGGGGTGCGACCCGGAGGAGATCCTCTTCACCTCCGGCGGCACCGAGGCGAACAACCTCGCCATCCGCGGCGTGATGGACGCGCTCGAGCGGAAGGGGCGGCTCGTCACCACGACCATCGAGCACCCGGCCACCGCGCGCCCCTCCGCTTTCCTCGAGAGGCAGGGCTTCGCGGTGACTCGTCTCGGCGTCGACGCCGACGGACGCGCCCGGCTCGACCACGCCCGAGACGCCATCCGGACGGACACCGCGCTCGTCACCGTGATGCACTCGAACAACGAGACGGGCGTGCTCCAGCCGGTGGCGGACCTCGCCCAGCTCGCGCACGCCTCGGGCGCGGTCGTTCACACCGACGCCGCCCAGTCGGTCGGCAAGGTCCCCGTCCGGGTCCGCGAGCTCGAGGTGGACCTGCTCTCCGTCGCCGGTCACAAGCTCTACGCGCCCAAGGGAGTCGGAGCGCTGTACGTCCGGCGCGGCACGCCGCTGGCCCCCGTCGTCCTCGGGGCGAGCCACGAGCGCGGTCTCCGGCCGGGGACCGAGAACGTCGCCTCGATCGTCGGCCTCGGCGTCGCCTGCGAGCTGGTGACGCGCGACCTCCAGGCGACCGCGGCACGGATGCGGACCCTCCGTGACCTCCTCTGGAACCGTCTCGTGAGCGACGTCCCCGGGCTCGCCCTCAACGGACATCGCGACCTGCGGCTCCCGAACACGCTCAACGTCCGGTTCCCGGACGCCTCCGGCACCGCCGTCCTCGAGGGAGCCTCCGGGATCGCCGCGTCGACCGGCTCGGCCTGCCACGAGGGACACGAGAGCGCCTCGGCCGTCATCCTCGCCATGGGCGTCCCGCCCGAGCAGGCCGTCGGCTCGGTCCGCCTGACCCTCGGCCGCGGCACGTCGGAAGACGACGTCCTTCGCGCGGCCGAAGCCCTCGTCCGCTCGTGGCGCACGCATACCGGGTCGCGCTGATGCGTCGCCTCCGGAGCTAGCGACCCCGCCGGGCCCTCGGCGCCGGCGACCGCGCGCCGGTCAGCGTCTCGACCAGGAGAACGGTGACGCGTCGCCGGTACTGCTCGGCGGTCCAGCCCCGCTCGAGCACCAGGTCCTCCCAGCTGCGGAGCGAGGTGATGCTCCAGAGCAGATCGGCTGCCTCGCGCTCCCCGAGTCCCGGGCGGAGACTTCCCTCGCGGGCCAGCCGGCCGACGATCTCCCGACACCCCCGGAGGCGGTTCGCAAGCCGGTCCTGCCACGACCGCTCCACCTCGGGGTCCCGCCGCCGAACCGCGTCGAGCGCGCGGGCCACCGCCCAGACGCGCGGATTCATCCGCGCCTGCAGGGCGACCATCTCCTCCAGGGACGCCGTACCGCTCGGCGCCTCCACGATCTTCCGCAGCTCCGCGGGCAACCCGCGTCGCTCGTCGACGTGGCGAACCACGGCGAGGAGGAGGTCGGCCCGATCGGCGAAGTGGAGGTAGATCGCCTGACGCGAGACCTCAGCCGCCCGGGCGATCTCCGCCATCGTCACGTCGGCTCCGCCTCTCGACTCGATGAGGGTGAGCGCCGAATCCAGGATGCGCGTCCTGCTCGTCCGATCGTCCATCGAGGCCCTACTTGACACCGTGTCAAGCACTCCGCTAGACGTACCCCGCACTTGACATGATGTCAAGCCGGGCCCCGCCGGGGCGAGGAGACGGACGACATGACCCCTACCCAGGACGAGCTCGAGGTCCGCAAGCTGGTCGATGGACTGGTCGCAGGCTGGAACGCCCACGACGGGACTGCCTTCGCGCGTCAGTTCGCGGCGGACGCCGACTTCACCAACGTCATGGGTCTGCACGCCCGGGGCCGGGACGTCATCGCCCGCGGCCACGACGAGATCTTCGCCACGATGTTCCGGGGCACGACCCTCACCGCGACCGTCGAGGGCATCAGGTTTCTCCGCCCCGACGTCGCCACCGCCTCCGTGGCCTTGGCCCTCCGCCAGAAGGATGGAACGCCCTGGGGACCCTTTCCCCGGACCCTCGCGAGCCTCGTCGCAGTCCGGGACGGTGGGTCCTGGTCCATCGCCGTGTTCCACAACATGGTCCCGTTCCAGCGACCCGCCGCAGGTCCCCTCGAGCGTTCGCTCGGGGCGAGCGGCTCCTAGCGACCGGCTCAGGAGTGCTGGCGGATGAACGCCCCGGCGCGAGCCAGCGCCTCGCGGCCAGGCGCCAGCCGGGCGTTCCACACCGGCCAGGCGTGGATCATGTGCGGCCAGATCTCGAGGGTCACCGCCACGGCTGCGGCACCGGCGGCCGCGGCGAGGCGCGTCGCGTCGGCGAGCAGCGTCTCGTCGGAGCCGACCTGGATCAGCATCGGCGGGAGACCCGCCAGGTTCGAGTAGAGCGGTGAGACCCGCGGATCGGTGCGGTCCATGCTCTTCGGCACGTAGGCCTCGGCGAGCTCTCGCAGGTAGCCCTCGTGGATGAGCGGATCGACCGCCTCCTTCGCCGCGAGCATCGATCCGGTCATCGCCAGGTCCGTCCATGGCGAGACCAGCCACGCGCACGCCGGAAGCTCGCTCCTCGCATCACGCAGGTGGTTCATCAGCACCACCGCGAGCCCGCCGCCGGCGCTGTCTCCTCCGATCGCGATGTCCTTCGCAGCGATGCCCTGCTCTCGAAGGAACCGCCACGCGGTCAAGGCATCGGCAAACGCCGCGGGAAACGGGTGCTCCGGCGCCAGTCGATAGCCAACTGCAAGCGTCCGTCGTCCTGCCTTCCTGCCCGCCTCCGTCACCAGCCGGCGATGGCTCAGGATGGAGCCGGAACAGAACCCGCCGCCGTGAAAGAACACGAGGACCTTCGAGGCGTCGCTGCCGGGCGTCGTCGACCACTCTCCGGGGATGCCGCCGAGATCCACCGGCTCGACACGCACGTCATCGGCAACCGGCCAGGTCGATCCGACCTCGTCGAGACGAACCCTCCGTTCCGCCCATCCGGTCGGCCGCGGCTTCGAGCCCAGCAGCTCGCGGATGGCCTCGATCTCGGTCCCGGACATGGGGCGCGGCTCAGTCGTCGTCGTCCCAGTCGAAGACGTACTCACCTTCCGAGGTGTAGACATCCAGCTCGGCAACGGGATCCCCGCGCGAGCCTTCCCCCGCGAAGATGGCTCCGGCCTCCCAGGGATTGCGCGGCAGCGAGTGCTCCTCGATGAACGCCCTGGCCTGCTCCTCGACCCACGACCTGGCGGTCCGGAGCGCCGCGGCGACATCGGCGGTCGCCGGGAACGTCTTCTCGCGCGGAGGGGTGGTCCGGACCTGGGCGCTGAACGACTGGACGGAAGGGGTGGGCATCGAGGGGCTCCGGCTGGGGGCATCGCACCCTTACGAAATTTCGCCGGACTTGCCCATCCGACCCCGAGCGCCCGAGCATGGAGTCGACAGCACCGGGAGGGGGGAGCCGTGCAGCCAGCAGCGCGTCGAGTCCTGCGGCGCCGCCCCGTGGGCTCCGGCCGCGCTCAGCGGGTCCGGATCTCCTTCGCCAGCCGCCCCGCGCCGTACACCTTCTCCAGGCCCTCGAGGATCGCGGTGCCGTGAAGCGCCACCGCCCGGTTCGTCGCCCCGTCGTAGGCGTAGTCGCCGCCCAGCGAGTCCCGGTTCCCATCGAAGATGAGGGCCACGACCTGGCCGTTCCGGTCGATGAGCGGAGAGCCCGAGTTCCCACCGATGATGTCGTTGGTGGTCGCGAGATCGAACGGCATCTCCGGGTCCAGCCGCGGGCGGGCGGCGAGCCAGGTCGGCGCCACCGCGAACGGGAACTGCCCGGTGTTCCGCGCGTAGAGCCCGGAGAGATGCGTCATCGCCGGGACCTGCTTCCCGGACTCGGTCCATCCCGCGACGGTCCCGTACGACAGACGGAGCGTCAACGTCCCATCCGGGTAGCCCGACGTCCCGTGGACCGCGACCGCTGCCTGGAACAGGAGCTCCCCGTTCCGCGCCAGCGCTCCCTGGACGCGGTTCTCGTACTCCTTGCGCACGGCCCGGGCCTGCGGGTCCAGCCGCCGCGCGAGCGCGATCATCGGATCGCTCGATGCGGCGACCGCAGCGGCGCCACCCTTCCACAGCGCCTCGCGGACCTTCGGATCATCGAGCCGCGAGCCCGCGACCGCCTCGCGAGCGACCTCCTCCGGGCTTCGCTTCCCGATCGCCGCCTGGACCAGCGGATCGTCCGGGCCGAACGTGTCCCGGAGCGCGCGGAGCCCGAAGGTGACCAGCACTTGCTCCAGCGAGCGCGGCACCGGCACCGGCCGCAGCAGCCTGGTCTCGATCAAGGGTAGCCGCGCATCGCCGAACTCGCGCAGCCGCTCCGGCGAGGGCTTCGGCCGCTCCTCCGCAGCGCGCACCAGCAGCCGCGCGTAGTCGAACAGGTCCGAGGGGATTGCGGACTTCGTCTCCGCGAGCTCGTAGCGGACGAACAGCTCGCGCTCGGCCTGCACCGCATCCGCGATTCCCTTCCACGCCGGGCCGAATCGCGCCTCCTTCGCCGGGTCCTTCTTCACCGCGGCCCGGAGCTCCGCGTCCTCGGCGCGCTTGCGCTCGAAGTTGGCCGGATCGGCGAGCCAGGCCCGGCGGCCGCCGAGCGCCTTCAGACCGTTCTCCACGGTCCGGATGCGTGCGCGGCTGATGCGGAAGAGCTCGGGATTCTCGGACGAGAACTGGAGGAGCGTTCCCCGCAGCTGACCCGCCCGCACCAGGATCCAGGGCAGGACCACGTCGCGCTCGAGCGAGAGCTGCTCGACGGTCGAGACCCGCTCGGTCCCGCCCGGATTTCCCGGCACGAAGACCAGATCTCCCTCGCGTACCGGGGTCGCCGACCACTGGAGGGCGTCCGGTGTCTGGACCGGCGCGTCGCTCCGGTACACCCGAAGGAAGGCGACGTCGAAGCCGTAGCGCGGGAACTCGAAGTTGTCCGCGTATCCGCCGAACGCGGCCATCGGGAACTCGGGCGCGAAGACCAGCCGCACGTCCTGGAACCGGCGGTACGTGTAGAGGTGGTACTTCCCGCCGTGGAACAGGTTGACGACGTCGCACCGCACCTCGGAGCCGGTGGTGCACGCTCCCTCGATGCGCGCGCTCTCCTGGCGCAGGGCCGTCGCGAAGGCCTCGCCATCCTTTCCCGCCGTCGCGGCGTGGATCCGGTCGGTCACGTCGGTGATCGACACCAGCTGATCGGCCTCGATGTTCGGGCATCGACGCTCGTCCTTCGGCGCCGCCGCGAAGAAGCCCTTTTCCAGATGGTCGGCCCTGGGTGTCGACAGGTCCTGCACACACTCCCGTGCGCAGTGGTGATTGGTCATCACCAGACCGCCCGTCGACACGAAGCTGCCGGAGCACCCATTCGACAGCTTGACCGCCCCGAGCCGGACCCGATCCAGCCATTGCTGAGAGGGCGCGAAGCCGTACGCGGCCTGGACCCTGGTGGAGGGGAAATCGTTGGGGAGCCACATGCCCTCGTCGGCGAGCGCCGGAGCGGCGCCCAGGAGCAAGAGAAGCAGGAGCGAGCGGAGGTCGATCACGCTCCGGCCTCTACCCCGGCCCGTTGCGTTCCACAGCTGGAAAGCCGCCGGCGGTGTCCACCGGGGCTCGACCCTTCGCCAGCGCAAGTGGCCTGGCCTCGCCGGCCACGATCAGGTCAGCTCCGGGTCATGACTCCTCGAGCCAGGTCGGCTTCATGCAATCGCGTCGAGCGACTCCTCGTTCCCCTCGCGCTCGTCGTCCTCCTCGGCTCCGTCGCGCGGGCGGACGAGCCGGCGAAGAAGCCGGGGCCCGCGCCGGGCTCCTTCACCCTCGAGAGCTTCAAGCTCGAGAGCGGCGTCACGCTCCCGAAGGCGGTCGTCGTCTACGGGACCTACGGAACGCTCAACGCGGCGAAGGACAACGCCGTCCTCCTGCCCTCGCACTACATGGCCCGGAGCGACGGGTACGACTGGCTGATCGGCGAGGGCCGCGCGCTCGACCCGCGGAAGCACTTCCTGATCATGACCGAGCTGTTCGGCAACGGCCGCTCGTCCAGCCCCAGCAACACCCCCGAGCCCTTCCACGGCCCGCGCTTTCCCGTCACCACCATCCGCGACAACGTCGAGGCGGTGCGCCGCCTCCTCGAGGACGGCCTCGGCATCCACCACCTGAAGGCCGTCGTCGGGTTCTCCATGGGCGCCGAGCAGGCGTTCCAGTGGGCGGTCAGCCAGCCGAGGTTCATCGACCGGATCGTCGCCACCGCCGGCACCGCCCGCTGCTGGCCGCACGGCATCGTGCGCCTGGAGTCGCAGATCCGCGCCATCGCCCTCGACCCGGCGTTCAAGGGCGGCGACTACACCGGGCAGCCCGTCCGCGGCATCGAGACCGCCAGCGCCATCTGGCTTCCCTGGCTCTACTCCCAGGAGTGGTGGCGGCGCGAGCTGTGGAAGAAGACCGATCCCGCCTCGGCCAGCATGAGCCTCGCGCAGTACGCCGAGGCGCAGACGAAGGAGTTCTTCGCCGGCTCCGACGCCAACGACCTGATCCTGCAGATGCGGACCTGGCAGCAGCACGACGTTGGCACCACGCCCGGGTTCGGCGGGAGCACCGAGAGGGCGCTTCGGTCCATCGTCGTCCCGGTGCTCTACATGCCGTCGGCGACCGACCTCTACTTCCCGGTCGGCGACGCCAGGCTGGAGAGCGGGTGGATCCGCACCGTGACCCTCGCCCCGATTCCAACCCTGTGGGGTCACCCCGCCGGGGCCGGCGTCGATCCCGCCGACCTGGCGTTCATCGAGAAGAAGCTGCGCGCCTTTCTCTCCACGCACTGAGCGACGCTCCCTGTACAGTGCCGGGCCCATGACGCGCTCTGCCTGGCTCGTTCTGACGCTCGTCCCCCTCTCCTCGCTCGCGGCTCCGGTCAGTCAGAAGGAGGTCGCGACGCTCTTCACGCAGTGGCGCGACTTCCAGCGTCCGCCCCGGGCCGACGGTGTCCCCGACTATTCGCCGAAGGCGATGGCCGCGCAGGCCAAGGCGCTTCCGGGCTGGCTCGCGCGGGTGAACGGGCTCGACGTGTCCGGCGCGCCGCTGCCGCTGCGGAACGACGTCAAGCTCATCCGGGCGGAGATGAGCGGGCTCGACTTCGACCACCGCGTCCTCAGCCCGTGGACCCGTGACCCGTCGTTCTACATGACGGTCTTCGACGAGCAGTCCGACCAGCCCGCCCGCGAGGCCGAGTGGGCCGATGGCGCCGTGGAGCTCTGGGCTCTCAAGTTCCCGCTCTCGCCCGCGGCGGAGAAAGGGCTCCTCGAGGGTCTCCGCGCCATCCCGCCGCTCCTCACCCAGGCGCGGACGAACCTCACCGGCAACGGGAAGGACCTCTGGCGGATGGCCGGCCTCCCGATCGGAGAGCAGATCTCGGCCCTCACGGGGTTGGCGCCCAAGGTCGCCTCCAGCGCCTCGCTCGCTTCCGCGGTGAAGGCCGCCCTCGCCGCGACCGAGGACTATCGCCGCTGGGTCGAGCAGCAGGCCACGACGAAGACCGGTCCCTCCGGCGTCGGCGTGGACAACTACGACTGGTACCTCGCGAACGTCGCGCTGGTCCCCTACACCCACGCCCAGCTGGTGGCGCTCCACGAGCGCGAGCTGGGACGCGCTCGCGCGACGCTCGCCGCGGAGGAGCTGAAGAACCGCGCCCTGCCGCCCCAGCTGCCGGCGACGACCGTTCAGGAGCACCAGCGCCGCTTCGACGAGACGGTGAAGACGTGGATCCGTTTCCTCCGGGACAACGACTACATCACCTGGAAGGACTGGATGGGTCCGGCGCTCTCCACGCTTCCCGGAGGATTCAATCCCAAGCCGCCCCTCGAGTTCTTCTCCGAGGTCGAGGCCCGCGACCCGATGCTCCTCCGGCTGCACATGTGGCACTTCATGGATCTCGCGGTGCTCGCGCACGAGCCGCCGGCCGACCCCGTCCGACAGCGCCCGGCCCTCTACAACATCTTCAACACCCGCACCGAGGGGTTCGCCACCGCTCTCGAGGAGCTGATGATGCATGCGGGGCTCTTCGAGGGCCGCACCCGCTCGCGCGAGCTCGTCTACGTGATGCTCGGGCAGCGCGCCGCGCGCGCCCTCGGCGACCTCCACATGCACGACAACACGTGGACGCTCGAGCAGGCCAGCGAGTTCGCGTCGAAGGCCACTCCACGCGGCTGGCTCCGGCTCGACGGGCGCACCGTCCGCGGCGAGCAGCTGCTCTGGCTGCGCCGCCCGAGCTACGGAACGACGTACGTCGTGGGCAAGGCGATGACCGACGAGCTCATCGCGAAGATGTCCCGCCACGGCCCGCTGCCGATGAAGGCGCTCCTCGACGGCCTCGATCGCACCGGGCTCATCCCCATGTCGCTGGTCGTCGAGGAGCTCGCGCCGCCTTGAGCACGGACGGACGAGATCGGCGCGCGGCGGTTCGCGTCCCCGCCGATCCGCTGGACGCGACCATCGAGTTCCTCGAGCGCCACGGCTTCCGCCTCGAGGAGATCGCTCCCGCCGACGATCCGTCCCAGGCCGTGATGACCGGGCACGGGCTCCGCCTCGAGCTCGACCGCGCCCACCGCGGGGCAGCCGAGCTCGTCGTGCCCGCCGGCGGCGACGTCCTGCCCGGGCGGCACACCGGGCCGGGTGGCCTCGTGGTCGAGGTGACACCGAAAGCCCGGGACCTCCCCCCACCAGCGCCCGCCTTCGTCCACACCCGCCTCGCCGACACCCCGGTTCACGAGGGGCGCGCCGGTCTGCTCTACCGTGACCTCCTGCCCTCGCGTCTCGGCGGCCGCTGGGTCGCCAGCCACATCCGCGCGGCACGGGGCGGGCCGGTCAACGATCGTGTCCACCATCACGCGGTCCGGCTCCAGCTCATCTACTGCCTCTGCGGCGAGGCACAGCTGGTCTACGAGGAGCAGGGGCCGCCGTTCGCGTTCCGCGCCGGGGATCTGGTCATGCAGCCGCCGGGTCTCCGGCACCAGGTGCTGCAGGCGAGCGCCGGATTCGAGGTCGTGGAGATCGCCTCCCCGGCCTGGCACCCCACCTCGATCGATCACGAGAGGGCCCTTCCTTCACCGACCCGGGCGCCCGATCGTCTCCGCTCCGGTCAGCGCTTCCTCCACGCAGTCGCCGATCGCTGTCCGCGCGTTCTCCTCACGCCAGACATCGAGGCACGCGACCTCGGGCTCCATGCCGCGAGCGGCGGCCTCGCGACCGCACGGGCCCTCGAGTTCCGGAGCGCGGGAAGCGTCGAGCTCCAGGACGCCGACGACCTGCACTTCCTCTTCGTCCGCGAGGGATCCGGCTCGATCGACGGGCCGACCCCGGCGAACCTCGGCACCCACGACGCGGTGGCCCTTCCCCGGGGCAAGTTCCTGTTGACCGGCGCACCCGGCCTCCGCGTTCTCGAGGTCACCTGCCTGGCCAGGACCCCCTGACGACCGCAGGCTGGTAACGTCCGCCACGCCCGGAGGGCGCAACGTGAGCGACCGCAAGACACAGGGCATCGACGCGACGAACCAGGCCTTTCGCCGGTACGACCAGGTCGACAAGCGGCAGGAGTACCACCTCGCCGAGGCGAACCACGCCGAGGACTTCGACGAGGAGACCCGCATCCCCACCTGCGACATCGGCCGGTTCCTCCACGGCAACGAGGCCGACAAGCAAGCCTTCGCGACCGAGCTGGGCGACGCGCTGCGCCGCCTGGGCTTCGCCATCGTCGAGGGCCACGGGGTCGACGTCGCGCTGTACGACGAAGCAGACGTGCGGATCCTCGAGCTGCTCACCGGGACCTCGCTGGAGGAAAAGCTACGCTACCGCGCCAGCCGCTTCGGCTCGGTGAACCAGGGTTACTTCCCGATCAAGGAGACCAGCGACATCCATCCCGACCTCGTCGAGGGATGGGTGTTCTGCCGGCGCGCGTTCGATCTCGACGATGATCCGAGCTACCGCGAGGACGACTTCTGGCCGCGGCCGGGATACGAGGCGTTCTTCCGCCAGGTGACCCAGGCCCACGGTCGACTCATCCTTCCGGTGATGCAGAGCCTGCTGCGCTCTCTGGGCTGCGACCCGCACCTCTACGACCGCCGGCTCACCGGCACGAACTTCGGGCTGCGGCTCAACCACTACCCGCCGATGAGCGCGGCGGACGAGGCGACCGGCGCCGGGCGGATGCTGGGCCACGAGGACGTGGACCTCTTCACCTTCCTCCCCGCGTCGCGCGTCGAGGGGCTGCAGATCCTCAACCGGGCGAACGGGAAGTGGATCCGGCTCGCTGCTCCGCGGGGCTCGATCATCCTCAACACCGGCGACTACGTGCAGCGGATCTCCAACGACGTCTTTCCCTCGACGACGCACCGGGTGAGCCCGCCCCGCCTCGCCGACGAGCGGCAGCGCCCCAGGGTTTCGATTCCCATGGCGATCTACCTCTGGGAGGACGAGGTGCTGGAGGTCCTGCCAGGGCTCGGTGCGCCGAAGTACGAGCCGATCAAGGCCATCAACTTCCACACCCGGATCACCAGCAAGTACTACGGCGACGACTACGCCGTCGGTTGATCCGTCGCGCTCGCGGGCTCGGCCTCGTCCACGACCCACCAGCTCACGAAGCCGACTAGGGCCAGCACCGCCAGGCCGGTGAGGGTGATGGTCGACTGCTGGATCAACGCTCCGACCAGCAGCAGCACGTAGATCCCGAGGAACAGGAGCGGGAGCACCGGGTAGAGCGGAACCCGGAACGGGGCGGCGGGTCGCCCCGCGCGGAGCCTGAACAGGACGACCACCATGAATCCGTCGGTCACCAGGATGAAGGTGATCGCCAGCGAGAGCAGCCGCTCGAAGGTTCCGGTCGCCGCGAGCACGACGGAGACGGCGGCGACCACGAGGAGTGCGGACCATGGCGTTCCGCCCGGATTCACCCGGGACAGCGCTCGCGGCCCGAGACCGTCGCGAGAGAGCCCGAAGATCACCCGCGGGGTGACGAAGAGGTTCCCGTTGAGCGAGGCGAGGACGACGAGCAGCGCCAGCGCCGACATGACCGCCCCCGCCCGGTGGCCGAACATCGCCTCGGCGGCGTCGCCCGCCACGAGGGTGGAGGTGGCGATGCGTTCGAACGGGAGGACGTGGACGAACGCCGCGTTGAGCAGCAGGTACAGCGCGGTCACCGACGCGATGCCGCCGAGGAAGACCCGGGGCAGCGAGCGATCCGGATCTTTCATCTCCTCGGCGATCTTCGCCGCGTCCGGATAGCCGTAGTAGCTCCAGATCACCGCCTGGAAGGCGACGGCCATGGCGCCGAGGATCGCGCCTCCCGTGGGAGCGCCGGGGAGGCTTCCCGACCAGCCGGCCCCGGTTCCCGCGACGGCGGCGACCACGAGGACCCCGACGAGGGCGAGGACCTTGGCCGCGGTGACCAGGTTCTGGGCCATCGTCCCGAGGCGGACCCCGACCAGGTGCACGGCGGTCAGCGCGAGGATGAGCAGGACACCGACGGCCGAGGCGACGCGCGGCGGCCAGCCCACGAGACGGGACAGGTAGTCACCGCAGACCACGGCGATGGCGGCCACCGCCGAGCAGTAGGTGAGCGCCTCGACCCAGCCCACGACGAAACCGGCGCGTCGCCCGAAGCTCTCGCGGGCGTAGACGTACTTCCCGCCCGCGTGGGGGTGCCGGGTCGCGAGCTCGGCGAAGACCAGCGCGCCGAGGAGACCCACCGCTCCACCCAGCGCCCAGGCGACGAAGGTGAGCGCCGGCCGACCGAGGGAGCTCGCGACCAGCCCGGGGGTCCGGAAGATCCCCGAGCCCACCATGATGCCGACGACCAGCGCGAGCCCGTCGCCCCACCCCAGCGTTCTCCTCAGCCTCAGAGGTGGCCGGCTCACGCGCTCGGCACTCTAGCGCCGAGTGCAGGCGTCGCGACTGTCCGGCGACCTGGCTGCGTCGAAGAGCGCGCTCCCCTCGGTCAGCCGGTCCGGCGGGTGCTCGGATCGGCGCAGCCGGAGGTTCCGGTGACGGCCGTGACGCTGCTGGACCATCGGCCGTCGAGGCAGCACGAGCGTCGCCGATCTCCGGTCCGGCGCGGGTCGGACTCAGGCCGCCCGGTCGATGGAGGGCACGGTCGACGGAGCCGGGATCCGGGCCGCGCTCGCCGCCGGGCGCCCGAGCGCCACGACCGCAGCCGCGGCCAGGTAGAGGACTCCGGCCCCCAGCATCGCCAGCTGCACCGCCCGGAGCGGCGCACGGTCCGCGACGAAGAGCGAGGCGAAGAAGGCCACGCCGAGCGCGGTGCCGATCTGCCGGCTGGCGTTGAGCACGCCGCTGCCGATGCCGGCGAGAGACGGCTCGACGCTGGCGAGGATCGCCGCGTTCATGGGCGGGGCGACCAGCCCGGCGCCGAACCCGACCAGCGCGAGCAGCGGCCCGAGGATCCCGAAGGAGCCACCGGGCGTGGCCAGCGACAGTCCGAAGGCGCCGACGGCGAGCAGGAGCAGACCGGTGAGGATCGACGCGCGCGGGCCGTGGCGGGCGGCGAACTTCCCGCCCACGACGCTCGCCAGACCGAAGGTCGCGCTGATGGCGCTGATGTGGAGACCGGCGAGCGCCGCCGCCTCTCCGCGTACCCGCTGGAAGTAGATGGAGAGCACGAGGAGGCCGCCGAAGAACGCCGCGGCGTACAGCAGCGCTCCCGCCGAGGTCGTCGCAAAGATCCGGTGCTGGAACAGCCTCGGAGGGAGCATCGGCTCCGCCCCGGAGCTCTCCATCCAGACGAACAGCGCGAGTCCGGCCACGCCCGCGAGCAGCGCGCCCAGCACCGCCGGGGAACCCCACCCGCGCTCCGCCCGCTCGACCAGCGCCCAGGTGACGCTCCCCAGCGACAGCGCGGCGACCCCCTGGGCCGGAAGGTCGAGCGTCCGCGCACGGGCGGGCGGCGTCGGCCGCACGAAACGCGCCGTCAGCAGGACCCCAGCGATGCCCAGCGGGAGGTTGACCAGGAAGATGCTGCGCCACCCCAGGGTGGAGGTCAGGATGCCGCCCACCAGCGGTCCGCTCCCGCCGGCGATCGCGGTGAGCGCGCTCCAGACGCCGATGGCGCGCGCGCGCTCCCGCGGCTCGGGGTAAGCGCGAGCGAGCAGCGCCAGCGACGAGGGCATGAACAGGGCGGCCCCCAGTCCCTGCAGCATCCGCGCGGCGATGAGCAGGCCGATGGTGGGCGCGACGCCGCAGAGGATCGACGCGACCGTGAACACCACCAGGCCGCTGGCGAAGACGCGCCGCGCGCCGAGGCGGTCACCCAGCCCGCCGGCCAGGAGCAGCGCGCTCGCGAAGGCCAGCGTGTAGCCGTCGATCACCCAGGACAGGCCGGCGATGCCGGTCCCGAAGTCTTGCTGGATGCTCGGGACGGCGACGTTCCCCGCCGTCACGTCGAGCAGCGCCATCCCCAGCCCGAAGCTCGTCGCCACCAAGGTCCAGCGGGGTGAGTTCGTCCTCATGAGGCATGGATGCACGCCTCCCTTGGTCGATGCCCTGGATCTACGCCCACGTACCATGCAAAAACGCATGGCATGGCCGACTGGGAAGAGATCCGGACGTTTCTCGCCGTCGCCCGGGCCGGGACGCTGGCTGCGGCCGGGCGGGTGCTCGGGGTGGACTACACGACGGTCGGTCGGCGGGTCCGTGCCCTGGAGAAGGAGCTGGGGCTCACGCTCTTCGAGCGAGTCCGCGACCGGTACGTGCTGACCGAGCCCGCGGAGGGACTTCGCGAGGCGGCCGAGCGGATGGAGGACGGCGCCCTCTCGCTGGAGCGACGCGCCCTGGGAGCGGACCGCACCGTCTCCGGCGTCCTGCGGATCGCGACCACCGACGCACTCGCCCGCATCCTGGTCCTCCCCGCGCTCCGGGCGCTGCGCGACCGGCACCCGGACATCCGCGCGCACCTCCTCACCGGCCCCGCCCGCCTGAACATCACCCGCCGGGAAGCGGACGTGGCGGTGCGCTACGTCCCGCCGGACAGCGGGGAGCTCGTGGGACGGCGCATCGCGAGGATCGCGACCGCGTTCTACGCCTCTCGCGACTACGTGAACCGGCGGCCGGTTCCCGCGCAGTCCTCCTCGCTCCGCGGTCACGACGTCGTCGCCCCCGAGGAAGGCATGCGCACCTGGTCCCGCCCGCTTCCCGATGCGCGCTACGTCCTGCGCGCCAACAACATGTCGGGCCTGGTCCTGGCGGTCACCCTCGGCATCGGGCTCGGCGCGCTCCACTGCTGGATGGCAGACCCGCTCCCGGAGCTGGTGCGCCTCTGGCCGGAGGAGCCCATCGAGCACGACGACGTCTATCTGGTGCTGCACCAGGACGTGCGGCGGACGGGACGGGTGCGCGCCTTCGCCGAGGCGCTCGACGCGCGCGCCGCGGAGATCGCCCCGCAGCTGGAGCTCCGGGGAGTCAGCGAACGAAGTCGCGGATCGCCTGGATGAACCGGTCCGGCTGATCGATGAACGTCATGTGCCCCGAGTCGGGCAGCACGACCAGCTTCGAGCCGGCGATCTTCGCGTTCATCTCTCGCGACATCACCGGATCCGACTCGTCGTGGTCTCCCACGATGACGAGCGTCGGAACCTTGATCTCGGAGAGCCGGTCGACCCACTCGACCTCCTTGAGGTTCCCGTCGACGACGAACTCGCCGTGCGAGCCCCACATCTCGCGGTAGAGCTCCCAGGAGTTCTTGGTGTTCCCCTCGAGCGGGTCGTAGTTCGCGTCCGGCCGCGCGCCGTACAGCGCGGGGAAGTAGCCCACGCCCCAGGCGAGCTTCGCGTACTCGTCGGTGTACCGGCCGCGCTCCCAGATCTCTCCCTTGCCGTAGAGACCCGCCTTCTCCAGCGCCTCGAGGCGCGCGCGCCTGTCCGCCGGCATCGCCTGCTTCAGGCGGGCCAGCGCCTCGTTGAGCTCGCGGGTGCTGGAGAAGGTGCTGGCCAGGATGAGGTGGCTCAGGTTCGCGGGGTACTTGAAGGCGTAGGCCTGCACCACCACGCCGCCGTAGGAATGACCGAGCAGCGCGATCTTCCCGAGGTGCAGCGCCGCGCGAACCGCCTCGACGTCGTCGGCCATCTTCTCCACGGTGTACTGCTTCGAGTCCTCGAGGCGCGGCGACCGGCCCGACCCGCGCTCGTCGATGAAGACCAGGCGGTAGCTCATGGCGAGCCGGTAGAGGTTCGGCAGCAGGTAGTCGTGGGAGGCGCCCGGCCCGCCGTGGACGACCACCAGCGGAGGCCCGTGGCCGACCGACTTGACGTAGAGGACCACCCCCCCATTGTCGACCAGCGCCTCCTCGATGGGCATCACCGAGGGACCGCCGCTGGCGGGAGCGACGGTGCTGGCCGGGGTGGCACAGGCGGCGAGCATGGCCAGCACCGCAAGGGCGAGGCGCGTCAGCGAACGTGGGTTCATGCGCGGGACCGTACCGGGCACCGGACCCACACTCCACCGAGATCCGGGACATCCGCTGCTCAACGAAAGACCCCCGCGGCGAGGCTTGACGGGGGGCACCCTCACCTAGATTTTCCCGGGCGACCTCCAGCCCAAGTGATGAACGATTTCCAGCCGACATCGCCCTCGTCCGGAGCCGTCGGGGCATCCAGCCCCTCGATGGCGGAGCTCATCGCCGCCAAGGACTGGTCGAGGACTGCTCTGGGTCCGATGGAAGGCTGGTCCCCCAGCCTCCGGATGATGACCCGGTTCCTCCTCGCGAACCGCTTTCCCCTCCTGCTCTGGTGGGGCCCGGATCACATCTCCATCTACAACGACGCGTACATCCCGGTGCTGGGCAAGAAGCATCCGGAGGCGCTCGGGTTACCGGTGCGGGAGTGCTGGTCGGAGATCTGGGACGTCCTCCGCCCACTCATCGAGACGCCCTACAAAGGCGGGCCCTCGACCTGGTCCGAGGATCTCGAGCTCGACATTCGACGGCGCGGCTTCCTGGAGGAGACGCACTTCACCGTCGCCTACAGCCCGGTCCCCGACGAGAGCGCGCCGACCGGAATCGGTGGAGTGCTCGCCACCGTCCACGAGATCACCGCGCAGGTGATCGGCGAGCGACGGGTCCGGGTGCTCCGCGAGCTCGGTGCGCGGTCCGCCGAGGCGAAGACCGTCGAAGAGGCGTGCCGCCTCGCCGCCGAGTCCCTCGCGCTTCATCCGAAGGACATCCCGTTCGCACTCCTGTACCTGCTCGACACGGACGGACGCGAGGCGCACCTGGCCGCCTCCGCGGGCGTCGAGGTCGGAGGCGCGGTCAGCCCACCCGTCCTGGAGCTTCGGGCTGGCGCGTCCGCGACGTCAGGGTGGCCGCTTGCCGTGGTGGTGGCCGGTCAGCGGCCCCAGGTCGTCGGCGATCTCCGGGCTCGCTTCGGCCCCGAGGGATCCACCTTGCCCGGGGGCGCGGAGACCGCGGTCCTCCTGCCCGTCCACGTCGCCCACCACGTGGCCGGAGTCCTGGTCGCCGGCGTCAGCCCACGGCAGGAGCTCGATGGCGGCTACCGCGACTTCCTGGATCTCATGTCGGCGCAGCTCTCCACCGCGATCGCCAACGCGCGCGCGTACGAGGAGGAGCGCCGTCGCGCCGAGGCGCTGGCCGAGCTGGACCAGGCCAAGACCGTCTTCTTCAGCAACGTGAGCCACGAGTTCCGCACGCCGCTGACCCTCATGCTCGGCAACGTGGATGACGGCCTCGCGGACGGGACCGACCCGCTGTCGAGCGGGCAGCGCGAGCGCCAGCTCACGGTGCAGCGAAACGGGACGCGGCTGCTGAAGCTCGTCAACTCGCTGCTGGACTTCAGCCGCATCGAGGCGGGACGGGTCCAGGCATCGTACGAGCCGGTCGACGTCGGAACGCTCACCGCCGAGATCGCCAGCGCGTTCCAGTCGGTCATGGACCGCGCGAACCTCGAGCTGACGCTCGATTGCCCTCCCTCTCCCGAGCCGGTCTACGTCGACCGGGAGATGTGGGAGAAGATCGTGCTCAACCTGGTCTCCAACGCCTTCAAGTTCACCTTCGAGGGCGGGGTCAGCGTCCACGTCGAGGACGACGCCGAGTCGCTGCGGCTGGTGGTGCGGGACACCGGAACGGGGATCGACGCGAAGTCCCTCCCGCACCTCTTCGAGCGCTTCTACCGGGTCGAGGGCGCGCGGGGCCGGACCTTCGAGGGCACGGGCATCGGGCTCGCCCTGGTGCGAGAGCTCGCCAAGTTTCACGGCGGCACCGCGACGGTCGAGAGCGAGACCGGCCGGGGCTCCTGCTTCACGGTGAGCATCCGGAAGGGAACGCGTCACCTCCCTCCCGAGCGGATCCGATCGTCTCGAGCGACCGCGTCCACCCCGGCCAGAGCCATGGCGTTCGTCGAGGAGGCCACCGGCTGGCTCCGAGGGAGCACGCCCGAGACGGTGGAGAAGACACCGTTCGGAGTGGAGCTGGACCCGTACCCGGACGACGAGTCTGCCTCCACCGAGATCCTCATCGCCGACGACAACGCCGACATGCGGAGCTACCTCGAGCGATTGCTGCGCCCACTCGCGAAGGTCACGATGGTCGCGAACGGCGCCGAGGCGCTGGAGGCGATCCGCCGGAAGCTCCCGGACCTGGTCCTGAGCGACGTGATGATGCCCATCCTGGACGGCTTCGGGCTCCTTCGCGCGCTGCGCGCCGACGAGCGCACGCGAGCGCTGCCGATCGTGCTCCTCTCCGCCCGCGCGGGTGAGGAGGCCCGCGTCGAGGGGGTCGGCGCCAGCGCCGACGACTACATCGTCAAGCCCTTCTCCGCCCGCGAGCTCCTCGTCCGCGTCAGAGCACAGCTGGAGCTCGCCCGGCAGCGGCGCGAGCACGCCGAGGCGATCCGGCTCGGCGAGGAGCGGTTCCGCGCCATGGTCACGGCGAGCTCCGACATCGTCTACCGCGTGAGCCCCGACTGGACCGAGATGCGCTCCCTGGTCGGCCGGGACTTCATGCCCGACACCGACCGCCCGAGCCGGTCCTGGCTCCAGACGTACATCCCTCCCGAGGACCATCCCCGGGTCCTGGCGAAGATCCAGGAGGTCATCCGGGACGAGAGCGCCTTCGAGCTCGAGCACCGGGTGCTGCGACGGGACGGGAGCCTGGCCTGGACGTTCTCGCGGGCGATCCCCCTCCGGAATCCGGCCGGAGAGATCGTCGAGTGGTTCGGCGCCGCGAGCGACATCACCCAGCGGAAGCTCGCCGAGGAAGCGATCCAGAACGCGAACCGGGAGCTCGCCGAGGCGGACCGGCGGAAGACCGACTTCCTCGCAGTGCTCTCGCACGAGCTGCGCAACCCACTCGCGCCGATCCAGAACAGCATCTATCTCCTGGAGAATGCGCCTCCCGGCTCCGAGCAGGTCGGCCGGGCCAGGGAGGTGCTGAAGCGGCAGACGGTGTACCTGACGCGGCTGGTGGACGACCTGCTCGACATGACCCGCATCTCGCACGGCAAGGTCGGCCTGAAGCGCCATCGCCTCGATCTGCGCGACGTGGTCCGGAAGACCACCCACGATCTCCGCTGGCAGTTCAAGCAGAGCCGCGTCGAGCTTCACGTCGATCACGCGGTGGGACCACTCTGGATCGACGGCGACGCGACGCGGATCGCCCAGGTGCTCGGGAACCTGCTCCAGAACGCGGCGAAGTTCACCCCCGCGGGCGGAACGGTGACCGTGCGCCTCGAGGAGGTGGGAGGGCGCGCAGTCCTCTCCGTTCGCGACACCGGCGTCGGGATGGATCCGGCCCAGGTCGAGCGGATGTTCCAGCCGTTCGCCCAGGGAGCACAGGGCACCGACCGCACCCAGGGAGGCCTGGGGCTGGGGCTGGCGCTGGTCAAGGGCTTCGTCGAGCTGCACGGCGGCACGGTGAGCGGCTCGAGCCCCGGGCCGGGACAGGGCTCGGAGTTCGTGGTGACGCTCCCGCTGGAGCAGAAGCCCCCCGAGGCCGAGGTCGCTCGGACGCCGGCGGCTGCCGCGAGCCGCCTGGTCCTCATCATCGAGGACAATCCGGACGGCGGAGACACCCTCGCGCAGGCCATGGAGATCTCCGGGCACCGCGCCCACGTCGCGCGCGATGGACGCTCGGGCATCGCGCTCGCCCGGGAGATCAGACCGGACGTCATCTTCTGCGACATCGGGCTTCCGGACATGGACGGCTTCGAGGTCGCCCGCGCCATCCGGAAGGAAGCCGGGCTCGCGGGTGTCCGGCTCATCGCGCTGACCGGATACGCCCAGCCGGAGGACCTGGCTCACGCCACCGAGGCCGGCTTCGACTTCCACGTCGCCAAGCCGGCGGACCTGAACAAGGTCTACCGCCTGCTTCGCTAGCGGGACGTCGCGCGCCTCCGCAACCAGCCATCCATCGAGAAGCGATCCTCCGCCGCGGGCATGAGCAGCAGCAGGAGGAGCAGCGCCGCCCGGGGAATGACGTGGGTGTGGAACTCGTAGAGCGGCTCGAGGAGCAGGTGCCCGAAGGTCACCAGGACCAGCACCGCCCCGAGCGCCAGGAGCGCGTCGCGGATCCGCAGGCCGAGGAGGAGCAGGCCGCCGGCGACCAGCTCGACCACCGGGACGACCGTGCCCGTCGTCCAGAGCGCCCACCGGGGCAGGAAGGTGTGGACGTACGGCTCGACGAACAGGCGCCGCGCATGCTCGAGCGGGCCCAGGCTGAACACCTTCCAGAACCCGGCCATGAAGAAGATGAGGCCCAGGATCCATCGCGCGATGAGGAGGGCCCACGCGCGGTTCGACGAGGGGTCCGGTTGCATGCGCGCATTGAACCCGCGACCCTCGCCCCTGACCAGAGCTCCCGACCTCGACCCGGAGCGCTGGAGGAGAACGCCCTCCGGTGGCACCATCGAGGCCGATGTCCGAGGCCCGCCTCCGGTTCACGTGTCGGATCGCCGCCCCTCCGGAGGCGGTGTTCGATCTCGTGGCCGACCTGCCCCACTACGGGCGCTGGCTCCCTGACTCATCCGCCTTCGGCGGGACGGTCGACGTGACCCCGTATCCGGTGCGTCTCGGGACGACCTATCTCGACGCCGGCCCGATCCAGAAACCCGGCAAGGTCACCGAGTTCGACCGGCCGAGGCACATCGGGTTCCAGCACACGGTGATGATCCGCAGCCCGATCTCGACCGACGTCGAGGCCCGCATCCGCTACACCTTCGAGCCCGGCGATGGCGGGACCCGGGTGCTCCGCGAGCTGGATCTCGTCATCGACCTGCGCGGCCTGAGGACGCTGCTGAGACCGGCGCTGCTCTGGGGCTTCCGCCAGGAGAACCTCCGGACGCTGGCGTGCCTGAAGCGGCATCTGGAGAGTTCTCGACCCGGCTCCACGCCGTGAGGTAGACGCACCCCGCATGCACGTTCCCGCCCGCCGGGCGTTTCACCGCTCCTCGCTCGTCCTCCTCCTGGCTGCGCTGGCCTGTGGCCAGAAGACGGAGCCGACCCCCGCCGATCCGTACGCGTACACCGCTCCCCCGGCGGGCAGCGCTCCCGCCGCGCTCGCGCCCTCGGTGTGGAACGACCTCGCCGGAGGGCAGGGACACCTCCAGCAGGACCTCATGCCCTACTGGGCGATGAGCGAGGCCCGGGGCTCGCCCGAGGGCAACTTCCCCACCTGGCGCACGATGACCGGCGCGCTCACCGCCAGCACCGGGCGGAAGCCGCGCATGCTGGGCCGGCAGACCTTCGGCTACGCCGTCGAGTACCTCCTGACCGGCGACCCGGAGAAGCTCGCGCTGGTCCGGGCCGGAAACCGCTGGATCCTCGACCACGCCCGGGACGGCACGGTGGGCGGATGGTTCGCGGACCTCGACGCGAACGGCAACGCGTCCGGCGCCGGAGCGAAGCTGACCCAGGACACGGCGTACACGGTGATGGGGCCGGCCGCGTACTTCTTCGTCACCCGCGATCCCGAGGCGGAGGCCGGCGTCGAGCAGACGCTCCAGCTCCTCTTCGATCCCGCGACCTACTTCGATGCGAACGGCAAGCGGCTCCGGGACGGGATGAACGCGTCGCTGACCGCGGAGGCGTTCCTCAACGGGAACGGGAACGACATCGTCTCGCAGCTCGACCCGATCACCGCCTTCATGCTGCTGGTCCAGCCGGTCCGCACGCAGCAGTCCGATCGCGACCGGATGCTCGACCAGCTCCGGACCCTTGCCGTCGCCATCCGCGATCGACACTTCTCCGACGGGTACTTCTGGGGGAACGTGAACGCGCTCGGCTTCTGGCGGAGCTTCCACAGCGACTACGGGCACATGCTGAAGGCTCACTGGGCGCTCACCCAGATCGACAAGCGCCTCGCCGATCGGCCCTTCCGCGACTTCCTCGTGACCTGGACCGACGCCACGCTCACCCGCGCGCTCGACGCCACCAGCGGCCGCTGGAAGAAGCAGCCCACCTCTCCGACCAGCGACGACTACGGCTCGGACTGGTGGGCGTTCGCCGAGGCAGATCAGCTGGCGGCGACGCTGGCACTGCACGATCCGAAGTGGATCCCGGTGGTGGCGGACTCGTCGACACACTGGCGGACCGAGTACGTGGACACGAAGAACGCCATCCGGGAGATCATCCCCGGCATCACCGCCGCGGGCACTCCGGTCTACAACTGGCCGGCCACCGATACAGCGAAGTGCAACGAGTGGAAGTCGAGCTTCCACTCGCACGAGCACGCGCTGGTCCTGTTCCTCTTCGGGCACTACCTCGCCGGGACCCCGGCGCCGCTGTACTTCGCCTTCCCGGCCGCGGAGATCGAGGCGCGGGCCAAGGCGTCGACCCCGTACACGTTCCAGGGCAAGGTCGACGGCTGGGAGGATCTCGGCGAGATCCCGGACAGCGGCGGGCTCCACAAGGTCCGCGTCACCTTCACCGAGCTGCGCTGAGGCGACCCCGACTCGGGGCGCGCGAGGTCGAGGCAACCTGGATGGATGCGACACGGCGATGCCGCGCAGTTCACCGGCAATTCGGACGCACCTCGCGGATTTCCTTGCGCCGCTCCGCGGGGAACGGGTAGCGCGGAGCCCATGCTCTCATCGCGTCTTCCGCTCGCCCTGGCGCTCGCAGGCGTCGTCACCGCCCAGGCTGCCCCGGATGCCGGCGCAGGTCGGGTGGCGTCCGCCCCCACCGGCCTCGAGGCGGCCTTCATCGACCGCTCGGTTCGCCCGGGCGACGATTTCTTCCGCTACGCCAACGGGAAGTGGCTGGGGACGACCGAGATCCCGCCCGACCGGAGCGCGTGGGGCGCCTCGGGCGAGCTCGAGGAGCGGCTCCGCCTCCAGACGCGGGAGATCCTCGAAGCCGCCGCCCGCTCGAGCGCGGCCCCGGGGTCGCTGGAGCGGAAGGTCGGCGACTTCTACGCCTCGGCCATGGACGAGACCGCGGCCGAGTCGAAGGGCCTCGCCCCGCTGAAGCCGGCGCTCTCGCGCATCGCCGCCGTGAAGACCAGGGCCGACCTGGCCACCTACCTGGGCGAGGAGCTCCGCGCCGACGTCGACGCGATGGACTGCACGGTCTTCCAGACGTCGCGCCTGTTCGGCCTCTGGGTGGCGCCCGATCTCGCCGAGCCGACGCGCAGCGTGCCCTTCCTCCTCCAGGGCGGGCTCGGGATGCCGGACCGCGAGTACTACGTGTCCACCGCTCGCGACATGGTCCAGACCCGCGACGGGTACCGGAAGCACGTCGAGGCGATCCTCGGCCTGGCGGGCCTCCAGGACGCGGCGAAGCGGGCCGCCCGGGTGCTCGACCTCGAGACGAAGATGGCGACGGTCCACGCCACGCGCCTCGAGTCCCTCGAGGTCAAGAACGCCAACAACCCCTGGCCCAGAGCCGAATGGGCGAAGCGGGCACCGGGCATGGACTGGACGCGCTTCTTCCAGGCCGCCGCCCTCACCGAGCAGCCGGTGGTCTTCGCCTGGCACCCGAAGGCCACTGCCGGTCTTTCGGCGCTCGTCGCCCACGAGCCGCTCGACGCATGGAAGGACTGGGCGACGTTCCACGCCGTCGACCGCCGCTCACCGTTCCTCGGCAAGCCCTTCCAGGACGAGGCCTTCGCCTTCTACGGCAGGGTGCTCGCCGGAACGGCCGAGCAGGCCGCGCGCTGGAAGCGGGCGCAGAACTGGATGGACGACCAGGTGGGTGAGGGGGTGGGCCGACTCTTCGTCGAACGGCACTTCACGCCGCAGGCGAAGGCGAAGGCCTCGGAGATGGTGAGGTCCATCGCCGCGGCGTTCGTGCGCCGGATCGATGCGCTCGACTGGATGGCGCCGTCGACCAAGGCAGAGGCCAAGGCGAAGGTGCAGGCGCTTTACGTCGGCGTCGGCTACCCCGACCGCTGGCAGGACTGGTCGGGCCTGGAGGTGCGGCGCGACGACCTCGTCGGGAACGTGGACCGCGCCGGCCTCTTCCATCGCCAGCAGGAGCTCGCGAAGCTCGGCAAGCCGGTGGACCGGAAAGCCTGGTGCATGCTCCCCCACGTGGTCAACGCGGTGAACCTGCCCGCGCGGAACGCGCTGAGCATCCCGGCCGGCATCCTCCAGCCGCCCTACTTCGAGCTCGACGCTCCGGCAGCGGTCAACTACGCGTCCATCGGCGGGACCGTCGGGCACGAGATCAGCCACAGCTTCGACGATCAGGGCGCGCTCTTCGATTCCACCGGCAAGCTCCGGAACTGGTGGACGAAGGAGGACCTGGCGCACTTCCAGTCCTCCGGTGCGCAGCTCGCCACGCAGTTCGATGGGTACCGGCCCTTTCCCGACCTGCACGTGAACGGGAAGCAGACGCTGAGCGAGAACATCGCCGACCTCGCGGGGCTCGCCGCGGCCCACGACGCCTGGATGGGGACGCTGGGAGGCGCTCCGGCGCCGGTGGTCAAGGGGTTCAGCGGCGAGCAGCAGTTCTTCCTCGCCTACGCCCAGTCCTGGCGCACCAAGTTCCGCGACCCCTTGATGCGGCAGCTCGTGGTCAGCGACGGGCACGCGCCGGACCCGTTCCGGGCCCAGACGGTTCGGAACTTCGATGCGTGGTACCCGGCCTTCGACGTGAAGGCGGGAGAGACGCTCTACCTCGGTCCGAAGGAAAGAGTGCGCGTGTGGTGATCTGCGGTCGGTGAACGCCCCGGCGCTCCCGCTCAGTCGCGCAGCTGAACCAGCGGCAGCGCGATCCGCACCCGGAAGCCGCGGCCCACCCGCGGCTCGACCCGGAGCAGTCCCCCGGCCTCGCGAACCAGGCGCACGCAGCTCGCGAGATCGCCCTGGGGGACGGGGCAGCTGTCCGTCCGGGTGAGGACGAGCTCGAGCACCGAGACCTCTCGTGACATCGAGACCACCAGGTCTCCGAGGCGCGCATAGGCCGTCCCCGGCCCGCGGGCGGTCTCGAGCAGGACCCGGACCAGCGCGTGACGCAGCCTCGGCTCGTCGGCCTGGACCAGCGTCGAGGGCAAGTGCTGGGTGCGGATGCCGCAGGCCCGCTTCACCTCCGAGCTCACCAGCCGCAGCGCGCTGCGCATGGCCTCGCTCGCGTCGACCGGCCCCGGCGAGTACGGCACCGGGCGGAGGAATCCGCGCAGCTCGTGGACCGGAAGGTGCGCGCGGCGTGCCAGAAGCATCGCCGAGGCGAGCACCCGTCCACACTCCTCGAGCTCCAGCGTCGGATCGGTGTCCGCGAGCGCGCTGACCTCGTCGGCGACGATGCCGATCAGCGAGAGCAGCTGCTCCAGGGGAGCCTCGATCTCGTCGGTCAGCGCCGCGGCCAGCGCGCCGGCGATCCGCTCGCGCTCCGCCGTATCGTCGAGCTCGACCTCGTGGGCGCCGGTCCAGTCCTGGTTGACGTAGCCGAAGTACTCCGTCGACTCTCCTCCGTCCGCGAAGGGAAGGAGCCGCGTGGTGTAGCTCCGCAGGCCGTGCCCGGTGGACAGCTGCCACCGGACGTCCAGCGGCTTGCGGAGCTCGTGGGCCGCGTCGAGCGACATCACCCATCCCTGGACCAGCGGCGGAGGAATCCCGAGCTCCAGCGCCGATCGTCCCGCCATCTCGGCGGGTGCGAGGCCGAGCTGTGCCGCGCTCGCCGCGTTCGCCTCGTGAAACCGGGCATCTCCTCGGGTCCTGCAGAGGACGCCCATCGGAACCGGCGCGTGGCGGAAGAAGTCTTCCCAGGGGACAGGGAAGAGGATGGAAGCAGACGGTGAGTCGGGCATTCTGACGGGGGCGCGCCAGAGCGCGACCCGGCGTCGGCTCTGGGATCCAGCTCGAAGATGAGGCCGGTCGAGTAGTCGCCCCGCGACGAGGCGTCGAGCGGACCCCATTAGCCTCGCTCATGTGCTCTATCCTCGGGCACCGATGCTGGCCGCGCCTCCGCCCCTCGCCCCTCGCCGGGCACTGGTGAGCGTCTGCCTCGCCTACGTGGCGGCGCTCGGGGTGGCCCTCGCGCTGGGGCGGGCGCTCGGGGGCCGCGGGCCCATCCTCGTCGCGGCGCTCGCCGACGTCGCCGCGACGCTGGTGGTCTTCGGGTTCAGCCTCCGTCACGACAACTCGAGCGTCTACGACCCGTACTGGAGCGTGGCCCCGATCTTCATCGCCGCGTACTGGGCCGGCAGCGCGCCTGCGGGCCCGGGCGTCCGGGCCATCGTCGTCTGCGTCCTCGTCGCGGCGTGGGGCGTGCGACTCACGGGGAACTGGGTGGCCCGCTGGCGTGGCCTCGCGGACGAGGACTTCCGCTACGCCGAGATCCGGGCGAGGACCGGCCGGCTCTACTGGCCGGCGAGCCTCGTCTCGATCCATCTGCTGCCGACCGCCTGGGTCTTCCTCGGGCTGCTCGCCGCGTGGCCGGCGCTCGCGGCAGAGGGACGCCCTCCGGGAGCGCTGGACGTCGTCGCGCTGGCTGTGACCGGAGGAGGCATCGCGATCGAGGCCGTCGCCGACCGGCAGCTGCGCAGGTTCCTCCGCGCGCGGCGGGATCCGTCGACGGTGCTCGAGACCGGCCTGTGGCGCCTCTGCCGCCACCCCAACTACCTGGGAGAGATCACCTTCTGGTGGGGCCTCTGGCTGTTCGGCGTCGCCGCCGACCCGGGCCGCGCCGCGTGGACCGTGCTGGGTCCCCTCGCCATCACGCTTCTCTTCGTGGGGGTGAGCATTCCGTGGATGGACCGGCGGATGCTCTCCCGCCACCCCGCGTGGGCGCACCGGATGTCGACCCCCGCCCTGGTTCCCTGGTTGCCGCGCCTCTGGATCATCCTCATCGTCTTCGCCCCCGCGCTCCACGCGAGCGCCGAGCCGGGCACGACGGACCTCGACGCCCTTCGCCGCCGCTACGCCGGGGAGTTCGAGTTCGCCGGCGGGCAGGCGGAGCGATCGTCCGTCCCGGCCGCGGTGGAGCGGTCGGTGGACGGGATGTTCTTCATCGCGCGGGGCATTGCGTACGACCGGCTCCTCAAGAGCTCGCTGGTCTGCGACCGATACATGTTCGACTTCGGAGGCGGGAGCATCACGGTCGCCGGCTCGTGCCGGACCCCGGATGTCAGCCCCGGCGACGGAGGCGAGGTGGATCACCGGACGCGCCAGGGCGAGACCAGCAAGCTGAGCCAGCGCTTCGTGGGCGAGACGCTGGTCCAGGACTTTCGCGCCGACGAAGGAGCGCGCAGGGCGGTCTGGACGCTCCTCCCCGACGGGAACACGCTGCGGGTCCAGGTGCTCATCAGCAGCAAGCACCTGCCCCGGCCCGTCGACTACACCCTCACCTACCGCCGGAGGAGCTCCGCCGTCCCGACCGACGGCGGCTCCGGCGACGCGGGGCGCTGACCCGGACGCCCCCGGCCACGGTCGGGGAGCACGTCGGTGTCTGGCGATCTCAGCCAGCGGGGACGGGTCGTTCCCCTGCTTCGTCCTCGCTGGATCGCTCGCGCCCGGGGCGCGAAGCTCCTCCCCGGACGCTCTCGATGCGGATCATCACCCTGCTGACGGACTTCGGGCTCGAGGACGGCTACGTCGCCGCGATGAAGGGCGTCATCGCCGGCATCGCCCCGGACGCCGACGTGGTGGACGTGACCCACCTGATCCCGCCCCAGGACGTCGCCTCCGGGCGATTCCGGCTGCTCACCGTCACCCCCTACTTTCCGCCGGGCACCGTCCACCTCGCGGTGGTGGATCCGGGGGTGGGAACGCGGCGCAGGGCGGTGGCGGTCCGGTCGAGCAGCGGCTCGCTCCTCGTCGGGCCGGACAACGGGCTCCTCCTCGGCGCGCTCGAGGCCGATCCGGCGGTGGCCGCGGTCGAGCTCTCCGAGCCGCGCTTCTGGAGGACGCCCGCCCCGAGCGCGACGTTCCACGGTCGCGACGTGTTCGCTCCGGTCGCCGCGCATCTCGCCCGGGGCGTGGCACTCGAGCTCCTCGGTCCCGCGGTCGCGCTGGACTCACTCGTGTCGGTCGAGCTTCCACCGTGGAGGCCCGTCCCGGGAGGGGCGGAGGGCGCCGTCCAGGCGGTGGACCGGTTCGGCAACCTGATCTCCAACGTTCCGGGCACGGTTCTCTCGGCGGTCGGTGCGTGGACGGCGTCGATCGCCGGGCGGACCGTGACCGGTCGAGGGACCTACGGCGACGTTCCACCGGGCGAGGCGCTGGCCCTCGTCGGCAGCCACGGATTCGTGGAGATCGCGGTGCGGCAGGGAAGCGCCCGGAACGCCCTGGAGGCCTCCATCGGCATGGCGGTGGCGATCCGCTGTGAACGGTCCTCCTGAAGATTCCATTGCGTCCGGGCGCGGAATGGCGCCAGGGTCTGCCCGGTCTCGCACCAGAGGAGGGCTTCGACCATGGGAATCATCTCGATGATCGTCGTGGGACTCATCGCCGGGCTGATCGCCCGGGCGATCATGCCGGGAGCCGATCCGATGGGCTGGATCGCCACGATCGTCCTCGGAATCGTGGGCTCCTTCGTCGGCGGCTTCCTCGCCAGCATGCTCTTTGGACACAACGCCACCGGGAGCGCGTTCGAGCCCACGGGCATCGTGGGGAGCATCATCGGCGCCCTGATCGTCCTGTTCATCTACCGGAAGGTGAAGGCCCGTCCCGCCTGACGGTCTGTCCCGACGCCGGCCCTCGCCGGGTCCTGATTGCCCTCGCAACGATGCGCGGACGCCGACGACGCGAAGCGTCGACCTCCGGGGCACGCCTGACGGCTGCCCCGTGACGGGCGCCCGGACGGGCGAGCGCCGCCTCACCTGACCCGGATGGTGCACCCCCCCGGACGTCGGGCGTTCCACCATCGCCGGATCCGACCTGCAGGCCCCGCGCGCTTTCGGGCCTCGTGGTAAGAAATGCGGCCAGCTCTCTCCGACGAGGAGGCGCCCGTGTTCGAGCTGAAACCGCTGCGCGCCGAGGCCATCCCTGCTGCGCTCTCCAAGGCCGAGAGATACCGGCTGCTCAACGAGCCGGAGCAGGCCGAGAGCATCTGCCAGGACGTCCTCCGCACCGAGCCCGGGAACCAGCAGGCGGTGACGCTCTACCTGCTCGCCATCACCGACAGCTTCCGGACCAGCCACCAGCCGGACGTGTGGCGGGCGCGCGCGCTGCTGGAGCAGCTCACGTCGGAGTACGACCGCTGCTACTACGCCGGCATCGTCGAGGAGCGCCTCGCCCGGGCGAAGCTCGAGTCCGGCGGGCCACTCGCCCCCCAGGAGGCCTTCGTCGGCTTCACGCGTGCGATGCGGTGGTACACGCAGGCCGAGGCGCTCCGGCCGCCGGGGAACGACGACGCCGTGCTCCGCTGGAACAGCTGCGCTCGGGTGCTCATGGAGAGCCCACATCTCCGTCCCGCGGCCGAGTACGAAGAGATCATCGAGCTCCGGCTCGAGTAGCCACCCGCGACAGTCCGCTCTTCATTCCTTGACACCCCCGGGGGCGGCCCCGGAGACTTTCGCACTCCGTTCGCGAGCCCCTCTCTCTCCTCGTTGGAGGTCTGATGTCGGCAGTCGCACCGCAGGCGCCGCCCACCTCGGTCATGACGGGCGCGCCCCGGCGGGTCGATGCCTGGTGGGTGACGCCGGTCATCACGGTCGCCGTCCTCGGCGCCTTCGTCGTCTACGCCACCTGGGCGGGACTCCAGAACGCGTACTACTGGGCAGACCCTTACCTCTCGCCGTTCTACTCGCCCTGCTTGAGCGCGAACTGCGCTCACTCGGACGTGACGATCTTCGGGGACTGGTGGAAGTGGTCGCCGGCGATCCTCATCCTCTGGGCACCCGGCGGGTTCCGGCTCACCTGCTACTACTACCGCAAGGCCTATTACCGGTCCTTCGTCTGGGCTCCGCCGGCGTGCGCGATCCCCGACGCGCGGAGCAAGTACTTCGGTGAGAGCCGCTTCCCGCTCATCCTCCAGAACATCCACCGCTACTTCTTCTACTTCTCGATCCCGATCCTGTTCTTCCTCTGGTGGGACGCGATCCGGGCCTTCCACTTCCCCGACGGCTTCGGCATCGGCGTGGGCACGCTGCTGCTCGTGGTCAACGCGAGCCTGCTGAGCCTCTACACGCTCTCCTGCCACTCCTGCCGCCACGTCTGCGGCGGAGGGCTGGATCGCTTCTCCAAGGCGCCGACCCGGTACGCGATCTGGAAGAAGCTGACTGTCCTCAACGAGCGCCACCCCCAGATTGCCTGGGTGAGCCTCTTCGGAGTGGCCCTGACCGATCTCTACGTTCGCCTCGTCGCCATGGGCACCGTCCATGACCTGAGGCTCTTCTGATGGCCGAGTACGAGACGCACGAGCATGACGTCCTCGTCATCGGCGCCGGCGGCGCGGGGCTGCGCGCGGCGATCGAGTCCTCGGCGCAAGGCGCGGACACGGCGCTGATCTGCAAGTCGCTCCTCGGCAAGGCCCACACGGTCATGGCCGAGGGCGGCATCGCCGCGGCGATGGGCAACGTCTGGCCCGAGGACAACTGGAAGGTCCACTTCCGCGACACGATGCGGGGCGGGAAGCTCCTCAACAACTGGCGGATGGCACAGCTCCACGCGCAGGAGGCTCCGGAGCGGGTGCTGGAGCTCGAGGAGTGGGGTGCGCTCTTCGACCGGACGAAGGACGGGCTCATCCTCCAGCGGGACTTCGGCGGGCACCGCTACGCCCGGCTGGCCCACGTGGGTGACCGGACCGGGCTGGAGATGATCCGCACCCTCCAGCAGCACGCGGTGCACAAGGGCATCACCGTCTACATGGAGTGCACCCTGGTGAGCCTCCTCAAGGACGGCGACCGGGTGTGCGGCGCGTTCGGCTACTGGCGCGAGTCGGGGAAGTTCGTCGTCTTCAAGGCGAAGGCGGTGGTGCTGGCCACCGGCGGCATCGGCAAGGCGTGGGAGTTCACCTCCAACTCCTGGGAGTACACCGGCGACGGCGTGGCGATGGCGCTCGAGGCCGGAGCGGACCTCATCGACATGGAGTGCTACCAGTTCCACCCCACCGGGATGGTCTGGCCCCACAGCGTGCGCGGGATCCTCGTCACCGAGGGCGTGCGCGGCGACGGAGGCGTGCTCCGCAACTCGACCGGGCGCCGCTTCATGTTCGATTACATCCCCGAGTTCTTCAAGAAGGAGACGGCGGACTCCGAGGCCGAGGCGGACCGCTGGTACACCGACAAGAAGAACAACCGCCGCCCGCCCGAGCTGCTTCCCCGCGACGAGGTGGCCCGAGCGATCAACGCCGAGGTCAAGGCCGGCCGTGGAAGTCCGCACGGCGGCGTCTTCCTCGACATTGCCACGCGCCGCGACGCGGAGACCATCAAGCGCCGGCTGCCATCGATGTACCACCAGTTCAAGGAGCTGGCGGACGTCGACATCACCACCACGCCGATGGAGGTGGGCCCGACCGCGCACTACATGAACGGCGGCGTGCGCGTCGACGGAGAGGGCTCGGCCACCTCGGTGCCCGGTCTGTTCGCCGCGGGCGAGGTCGCCGGTGGTCTGCACGGCGCCAACCGGCTGGGCGGGAACTCGCTCTCCGACCTCCTGGTGTTCGGACGGCGCGCCGGGCTGGCCGCCGCCGAGTACGCGAAGTCGGTGAGCAAGGCACCGTCGGTCGACGAGGGACGGGTGGAGGCGCTCGCCCGAGAGGCGGTGACGCCCTTCGATCCCGGGGGCACGGAGAACCCGTACGCGCTCCACCACGAGCTCCAGAAGGAGATGCAGTCCGACGTGGGGATCATCCGCGTCCAGCAGGAGCTGGAGCGGGCGGTGAAGAAGATCGGCGAGCTCCGTGCTCGGCTGAAGCGGGTGCGAGTCGAGGGGCACCGGCAGTTCAATCCCGGCTGGCACCTCGCCATCGATCTTCGTTCCCTCCTGGTGTGCGCCGAGGCAGTGGCCCGGGCGGCGATCGAGCGGAAGGAGAGCCGCGGCGGGCACGCCCGCGACGACTTTCCGAAGCCGGATCCGGCGTTCGGCAAGGTGAACATGGTGGTGCGCAAGCGAGGTGAGGCTCTGTCGGTGTCTCAAGAGCCGATTCCCGAGATGCCGGCGGAGCTGAAGGCTCTGCTCGAGGGGTGACGATGGCCCGGGTGGCAAAGCTGCGGATCTGGAGGGGTGACGCATCGGGCGGGCAGCTCCGCGACTACGACGTTCCCTGGGAGGAGGGCATGGTTCTCCTCGACGTGCTGCACGTGCTCCAGGCGACGCAGGCTGGCGATCTGGCGGTGCGCTGGAACTGCAAGGCCGGCAAGTGCGGCTCCTGCAGCGCGGAGGTGAACGGCAAGCCGCGGCTGATGTGCATGACCCGCATGAGCTCGCTGGACACCGCGGCGCCCATCACCGTGGCGCCGATGAAGACCTTCCCGGTGCTCCGGGACCTGGTCACGGACGTGTCCTTCAACTTCGAGATGGCGAAGCGGGTTCCGGCGTTCAAGCCCGGCCCGAAGGGACCGGACGGGAAGTACCGGATGATGCAGGAGGACATCGACCGGGTTCAGGAGTTCCACAAGTGCATCGAGTGCTTTCTCTGCCAGAACGTCTGTCACGTCATCCGTGACCACCCGGAGAACAAGGCGCACTTCGCCGGCCCGCGGCTCTTCGTCCGCTACGCAGCGCTGGAGATGCACCCGCTGGACACGAACGACCGGGCCGAGCTCCTCAAGGCGAAGATGGGCCTCGGGATGTGCAACATCACCAAGTGCTGCACCGAGGTCTGCCCGGAGAGCATCAAGATCACCGACAACGCGATCATCCCGCTCAAGGAGCGGGTGGTGGATCAGTTCTTCGATCCGCTCAGGTGGGCGTGGCGGAAGATGACCGGCGGGGGCAACGGGTCGACGTAGTCACCCGTGTAGGCCTGTTGACCCGGTCTACGCCGTGACCCGGCGGTAGCCGCGTGCGATCCTTCGCGCAACGGCAGCCGAGCGCGGTTTCCGCTGAAGATGCATCCCACTTCGGAGAAGACCTGGATCGGGCAGCGTGCCCTGCGATACCACGGAGCCGCGGGCGGATGACCGCTGCGGAGATCTGCTGGCTGATCCTCGCGGTCATCGGGCTCGCGTACGCGCTCGCGTCGACCTGGGGCACCGCGCTGGTCGTGCGTGGCGTCCCGGTGCTCCTCCGCGACCGTTCACCTCCCCCCGGGCGGTGGCCACGGGTCTCGCTCATCGTGCCGGCGCGGAACGAGGTCGAGACGCTCGGGCCGGCGATGCGGAGCCGGCTCGCCGAGGGCTACCCGGCCCTCGAGGTTGTGCTCGTCGACGACCGGTCGACCGACGGCACGGGCGCGCTGGTCGACGCCATCGCCGCCGAGGACTCCCGGGTCCGCGCGCTCCACCTCGACTCCCTCCCGCCGGGCTGGCTGGGCAAGCTCCACGCGATGAGCGAGGGGCTCCGGCGGGCGACCGGCGAGTGGATCCTCTTCAGCGACGCGGACGTCCACCTCGCGCCAGGGACGATCGCGCGGGCGGTGAGCCTCGCCGAGGCGCAGCGGCTGGACCACCTCTCGCTCCTTCCCCAGCTCGATCCAGCGACCTGGCTCGTCGACGCCGCGCTCGCGTCATTCACCCGGACCGGCCTGGTGCTGGGCCGGGTGTGGCTGGTCTCCGATCCGCGCTCGAAGGTCGGTGGCAGCGTGGGAGCCTTCGGGCTCGTCCGTCGTGACGCGCTCGAGCGGAGCCCGGGGATCGAGCACCTGCGCCTCGAGGTGGCCGACGACCTCGCGCTCGGGCAGATGCTCAAGTCCTCGGGGTCGCGGAGCGCGCTGGCGAACGGACGCGAGCTGGTGCGCATCCACTGGTACCGGTCGCTGGCCGAGCTGACGCGGGGCACGGAGAAGGGGGCGGCGGTGTTCGACCATCGCCTCCTGCCCGCGCTGTGCTGGACGGGAGCGCTCGGCGCGCTGGAGCTCGGCCCGTTCCTGGCCGCCGCGTTCGCACCCTCTCCCATCGCTCACTGGATGGGCCTCGGCGGCGCGGCGCTGCTCCTCGGGAGCACGCTGTGGATGTGCCGCTTCGCCGGTCAGCGCACGCTTCCGGCGCTCCTGTCGCCGCTCGGCGTGGTGGTCAACGGGGTGCTGCTGCTCCGCGCGGCGGTGGTCGGGAAGATCCGTGGCGGCGTGCAGTGGCGGTCGACGCTCTACAGCCCGCAGGAGCTCCGGCCGGGTCGACGTGTCCGGGCGCCGTGGAGCTGAAACCCCCGGGCGCCGTCACCACCCGTGCAGCGCGTCCTCGAAGAGGTGCGTGAGGTCCGTCTCCGTCACCGGCCGGGGTGAGAGCTTCGTGACCCGTGCCTGCGGCAAGGTCCCCTGCACCAGCGCCGGGATGTCCGACTTCGCGTAGCCGACCGAGCTCAGGCCGTTGGGCATCTTGAGCCGCTGCATCACCTTCACCAGCTGGTCGGAGAGGATCTTCCCGGCGTCCTCCGGCTTCGCGCGTGAGACGTCGGCTCCGAGGATCTCCGCTGCGACCAGATGCCGATCGGGATTGGCCTGGGCCGTCCAGCGGAACACGGCCGGTGCATTGAGGATCACCGACATCCCGTGCGGCACGATGGGGTGGTCGACCGGGAAGCCCTCGGGGTGGAAGTCCTTCACCATCCCCGAGACCGGATACGACATCCCGTGGGGCAGGTGCACCCCGGCGTTCCCGAACCCGACGCCGGCGAAGGCCGCGGCGAGCTGCATCTTCTCGCGCGCCTCGATGTCGTCGGGGTCCTCCACCGCACGGACGAAGTACTTCGAGACCCAGCGCAGCGCCTCGAGGGACCAGACGTCGCTGATCGGGTTCGAGCCCTGGTACGCCGGACGGAGGATGGGCCGGTCGGGTCGCGGGCGCTGCTGGTACGGCAGCGCGGTGAACGACTCGATGGCGTGGCTCAGCACGTCGAACCCGCTCGTCGCCGCGACCTGGGGCGGCATGCTCCGCGTGTTCTCGGGGTCGAGGATGCCCAGGAGCGGCTTCAGCCGCCGGTGCGCGATGCCGGTCTTCGCGTGGAGCGGCGTGTAGTCGAAGATCGCGACGCCGGTCGTCTCGCTTCCGGTACCCGAGGTCGTCGGCACGGCGATCAGCGGCTTGATCGGCCCAGGGACCGGCTTGCCCTTCCCGATCGGCGCGTTGACGTAGTCGAGAAAGTCCGCCGGGTGACTCGCGTAGAGGTCGGCGGCCTTCGCGGTGTCGATGGTCGAGCCGCCTCCGACGGCGACGAACGCGTCGAATCCGCCCTCGGTGGCGAAGGTGATCGCCTCGCGGAACGAGACGTCGGTCGGCTCCACCCGCACCCGATCGAAGAGCGCATGGGTGATGCGGTTGTCGCGGAGGCTCTGGAGGACGGTGGCCACCGGCTGCAGCTTCGCGAGGCGGGCGTCGCTGAGGACCATCACCTTCTGGACGCCCATCTCCGCCAGGTCCATCCCGATCTCGCGGGTGACGCCTCGCCCGAAGCGGATGCTGGAGGCTGCCATCTCGAACGCGTACTCGAGCGCCATGAGACCTCCCGGAGCGGCCGTGCTCCTCGTGGGCGGCCGACTCTACTCCTCCGCATCTCTCGCGAACGGATTTCCCCGGACCCGCGCGCTCTCCGTCCCCCAGCAGACGACCGGGTGCCTGGAGCACCGGTCGAGTCTCCGGACCCTTGCTCCCCCGCGGAGGGACTCCCACCCTCCGAGCACGGAGGTGCGTTCGTCATGCCCGACCGGAGAACTGTGAAGAAGGCGAGGAAGGACCTCAGGCAAGGAAAGCGAGCCTCGACCGCGGCCGGCGAGTTCGTCCACGAGGAGATGGACCACATTCGCCACGGGAAGCACGGCGCGCGCTCGACGAAGCAGGCCATCGCGATCGGTCTGTCCAAGGCGCGACGGGCCGGCGTTCCGTTGAAGCCGCCCCGGAAGGGCCGCACCAGCCGCCGCACGCTGCGGTCGGCGAGCCGGGACTACGCCGTCGGCCAGGGGAGGCGGAAGGCGAGGTCCCCCTCGAGGCGGAGGAGACGTGCCAGCTCCCGGGCCCTCCGCCGCGAGCCTCGTCGCGCCGCCTCGACGAAGGCGCTGTCGAGGCAGGCACGCCGCGCGGCCGCTGCACGGCGGGGTCGTGGTCGCCGCTCGGGTGGGGGGCGTTCCCGCGGCAAGCGCTGACCCGACGACGTTTCATCGGGACCGCGGATCCTCGCCCGGACCCGCGGGGGGCGAACCGACCTGGCCGGGCCGGTGCGACTCCGTGGCCTCTGCCTGTACTCTCCACGGGGGCACGACGGCGTCCGGGTCGGGGGGTCCGGCAGCCGAGCCGTGCCGGGGAGGCCTCGATGAAGAGCCACCGGATCGCGGGCGGCGGTCGGGTCCAGCTTCACGCAGTGGAGACCGGAGCTCCACGCGGGCGACCGATCCTCTTCCTCCACGGCGCCTCGCAGTGCTGGCTGCAATGGAGTCGCCAGCTGGAATCGCGTCTGGCGAAGATCCATCGGCTGATCGCGCTCGATCTCCGCGGGCATGGGCTCTCCGAGAAGCCACCGGATGCCTACGGAGATTCCAGACAGTGGGCAGACGATCTGGATGCGGTGATCCGCACGCTGGAGCTCGAACAGCCGGTGCTCTGCGGCTGGTCCTACGGACCGCTGGTGTTCCTGGACTACCTCCGCCAGCACGGCGAGGAGCGGATCGGGGGGCTCCATTTCGTCGGCGCCGTCACGAAGCTGGGGAGCGCGGCGGCGATGTCCGTTCTCTCGCCCGGCTTTCTGGCCGTTGCCGCGCAGTTCCTCTCTCCGGACACCGAGACCTGCGCCCGCGGGCTCGAGGGCCTGCTGCGGCTGTGCTTCGCGCGCGAACCCTCGCCCGACGAGATGCGGAAGATGCTCGAATACAACGTCTCGGTTCCGGTGTACGTCCGGCAAGGCCTCTTCTCACGGAGCCTGGACAACGACGACGTGCTCGCGAGGCTGCGCAAGCCCGTCCTCGTGACGCACGGCGCACGCGATGCCATCGTCAACCCCGCGGTCGTCGATCAGCACCGGGCGGCGATGCCCCAGGCCCGGGTCGAGGTGGTGCCGGGCGCGGGGCACGCCGTCTTCTGGGACGAGGCCACCGCGTTCAACGAGAGCCTGGAGGCATTTTGCGCCTCGCTGTGATCCAGGTCAGGGACGGATGGTGATCTTCTCCAGCTCGGCCCGGGTCTCTGCCGAGTACCAGATCTCGACGAACTCCCGGATGGACGCTTCCTCTCTCCCCTGGAACGCCTCGAGGACCGGCTGCCGCAGCAGTCGCTTGATGCGGGTGAAGGCTGGGCCCGGTTTCGCCGCGAGCACCTCGAGACGCTTCCGGGAGTCGTCGAGGAGTGCGGCGGCGGTCGTGGTCGCATCGACCAGTCCCAGCGACAGGGCCTGCTCGGCGCCGTACAGCTCGCCGCCGTAGGCGATCTCCTGCGCCCTGCGATCCCCGACCCAGAAGCGGAGCAGCTCCAGGCTCCCCGCGAAGAGCGACGAGCCGAAGCTGATCTCGTTCAGCCCGATCCGGGCATTGTCCTTCACCATCACTCGCAGGTCGCAGGCGGTGGCGAGCATGCAGCCTCCGGCCACGGCATGCCCGTTCAGGGCGGCGACCACCGGTCGAGGGTGGAGGAAGAGCTCGCGATAGAGGGTCGTGAACTTGCGGAGGTAACCGCCGAACTCCTCCTTCGGTGTGCCGAGGAACCCCGGGATGTCGAAGCCGAAGGAGAAGAACTTCCCCGTTCCGGTGAGCAGGACGCCGCGCACGGCCGGATCGGTCTCGAGGTCACCAAGACAGCTGGACAGCTCGTCGACCACCTGCTCGTTCAGCGCGTTGACCTTGCCGCGCTCGAGCCGGATCGTCGCGATGCCTCCGTGGACAGTGAGATGGACGAACGTCATCGCGCTGCTCCTTCTCGAGGACACCTGCCGCTCAGGACGGTGGGGTCAGGTTCCGGGTGCGTTTGCCGAGCATCCCCACCGCCGTCTCACGCGGCAATACCCGCCGCATGAGAAAGGATGCGAAGCGGTTGAAGCGGCCGGGGACCATCACGCCCGTCCGGCCGAGCCGCCCGAGCGCCTCCTCCACCACCTGGGCCGGCTCGATCATCCCCGGCTCGCCCTGCGGGGAGGCCCGGAGGAATCCGGGCGTCCGCGTCGCGCCCGCAGCGCAGGCGAGCACGTCGACGCCCCGGCCGCGCAGCTCGAACCAGAGCCCCTCCCCCAGCACCAGGTTGAACGCCTTGGTCGCGCCGTAGGTGGCGATGAACGGGCTGCCGTGAAACGCGGTGAGGGAAGACATGAGGACCAGCCCTCCCCGCCCGCGCGCGGCCATCCGCCGTCCCAGCACGTGGGCCATCGTCAGCGGGCCACGGCAGTTCACGTCCACGCTGCGCAGCTGGTCCTCGAGGGTGAGGTCGAGGAATTGCCCGCGCGGAGCGTGCGCCGCGTTGAACACCCCGAAGCCCACCTCCTCCGCGCCGGACAGACGCTCGAGCTCGGCCCCGAACCCCTCGCCGGCGAGGTCGAGGGCCCGGGTTCGCACCTCCACGGCGTGCCGGTCGCGGATCGCGACGGCGGTCTCGTGGAGGACCTCGGGCCGGCGCGCGAGGATCAACAGATTGAGCCCGCGCGCGGCGAGCGCCTCCGCCCAGGCGGCACCGAGCCCCTCGGAGGCGCCGGCCACCACCGCCCACCTCCCGTACCGCCGTACGAACGCGTCATCGCCCACGTCGTTCTCCTCGGGTCGACCCGTGGGTGACGCTACCCCGGTGGCCGTGGGATTTGCGGCGGCCCGGTCGTCCCCGGCGTTAACGCTGGGGCGATGAGAGTCCTCGCCATCTCCGGGAGCCTGCGCTCCCGCTCGTCCAATCGGGCGCTCCTCGACGCCGCGGCCTCGCTCCTGCCGGCCGGCATGACCTGGCAGACCTACGAAGGGCTGACCGAGCTTCCGCACTTCAACCCCGACGACGACGAGGACGGCCGCCCCGTTCCGCTGGCCGTCGCCGACCTGCGCGCACGGGTCATCGCCGCCGATGGCTGGGTCATCTCCAGCCCCGAATACGCCCACGGCGTTCCGGGCTCGTTGAAGAACGCGCTGGACTGGCTGGTCTCCTGCCCCGAGCTCCCCGGCAAGCCGGTGCTGCTGCTCAACGCCTCGGCCGCGGGAGGCAGCTTCGCCCAGGCGGCGCTCGCCGAGACGCTGCGGACGATGAGCCTTCACCTCCTGGAGGATTCGCTCACCGCGCCATTCCTGCCCCGGAAGCTGCAAGAGGGCGGCGCGCTGGAACCCGGAGCCGCCCGCAAGCTCCGCGATGCGCTGGAGGCGCTCGCGGCGGCCATCCGCCGACGCCCACCTCAGTAGAGGAACGGCACGATGCGCCAGCGAACGCGCTCGCGATAGACGTTCCACAGCGGGCCGTACTTCTCGGCGCACCGGCGATCGTCGTCGATCTGCCGCGGCAGCAGCAGCGCCACGTAGTAGAGCGGGTAGAGCCACGGCCCGAGCACTCCCGGGTGCCCGAGGCTCAGCGTCAGCGCCGAGGCCATCAGCAGCTCGCCGAGGTAGTTGATGTGGCGGGACAGCCCCCAGAATCCGCTCACCAGCACGCGACCGTCGAGTGCCTCCGGGGCGATCACCCCGAACGCCTTCCGTGAGGGGTCGCGCTTGAACCAGTACTTCTGCAGATTCGCCCCGCGCGCGAACGTCCAGCCGGCGAGGAACAGCGCGGCGATGAGCGCGTACGCCCAGCCGGGCCAGCGCGGATCGGGAAGCTCCGCGGTCGTCCACAGACCGACCGCGTAGAACCAGGGGTAGAAGCAGAGGCAGCCCCACCCGAGCTTGAAACCGACGCGCTCGGCGACGAAGTCGTAGGTGTAGAGGTGCACCCGCTCGAAGGCGAGGTACTCGACGACGAAGAAGCTGAAGAGCGCCAGGTACAGCATCACGCCGGGCGAGGGGTCGTCGGGGTACAGGAGAAAGTGGTGCGCCCCGAACGACAGGAGATTCAGCTCGAGCATCACCGCCCCGAACAGGTAGAGGAACATCTTCAGGTCCACGCGCCCGTCGAGCCACCGCGGCTGCTCGACCCGGCCGAGGTAGAGCTCCTTCGCCTGACTCCACCCCGGCACGCGCGGAGCCGGGAGCACGACCGCGAGGGTGAAGAGGATGCCGAGGACGCAGCCCCCGGCGGCCATCTCCCACCGGTGGAGATAGAACGCGTCCCAGGCGAGCCAGCCGGCGCGGCAGAGGCCCAGCCAGAGCGCCACGCTCACCGCGAAGACCCAGGGGCCGTTCAGCCGGTACCGGAGCGGGACGCCCTTCGCATCGCGCACGTACCCCTCGACGTCACGTGCCGGCAGCAACGCGTGGAGCGCGAAGATGCCGCCGGAGATGACCGCCGGCCAGGCGAAGGCGAGCGACACGCACGCACGCTAACACCGAGACCACGACCCGGCGGCGGCCATTTCCGGACGAGCCCCGTCAGGGATGCCCGGCGTCGGGATGCTCGCCGTCGTGGTCGTCGTCGTCGCGGCAGGTGCCGGCGTCCATGTCGTCGCAGTCCTCGTCGTGCTCGTGGTTCCCGCCGTGGGCCACGCAGACGCCGTCGTCACACTCGAAGCCGATCGGGCACTCGCTCGAGCCCATCACTCCGCCGTCGCCCTGTACCCCGGCGTCGTGGTGCTCTCCGTCGTGGTGACCGCCGTCATCCTCGCCGTCATGGTGACCGCCGTCACCCTCGCCGTGATGGCCACCATCATCGTCGCCATCGTCTCCGTCCCCTTCCCCACGGTGACGGCGGTCGTGATCGTCCTGGCAGGCACCCGGAGCCATTCCACCGTCGGGCGCGTCCGCGGTCAGGAGCCGCACCCGGGTGAGGCGGTCCAGGCCGAGCTTCGCCCTGACACCGGAGGTGTCCTCGATGCGGACATCCACTCCGATGGGCTGCTCGCCACCGGACGTGACCTCGGCCACGCCGGAGATGTGGGAGGTCCCGGAGAGCGAGACGGAGAGCTGCCCGGGCTTCGCCAGCGCGAGCTGCGAGGGCTCGAGGGTGACGAGCACCGACTGCGGATCGGCGCTCGCGTGCAGCGACACCATCGTCTCGGTGGTGAGCGCCCCCGCGGGAACGTCGAACCGGACCGAGGGATTCTCCATCGACAGCGAGCCACCCGACGGACCGATGCTGGCCTGGACTCCCGCGCTGGAGCCACAGGCGGTGGCCAGCGCCAGCAGGCCTGCCATCGCGAGGGGGGCGAACGTTCTGCCTTTCATGAGCCGTGACCTCTCTTTCATCCCTGCCTTTGCGTGGATGGCCTCCCTTCCGTCACCGACAGCGGTGGTCGAAATTTCCGCGTCCGGACCCGCAACGATGTCGCAGGCCGGTGTCTCCCTCCGCGCGATGCGCTGCGCAGCGGGCGAAGGTGCTCGAGGCTCAGCGCAGCGACTTGAGCTCGACCGCGATGAGCCGCAGGTCCGAGCCCCCGACGTTCCGGACCCGATGGGGCGGAAGCGCCGGGCTCCAGATCGCCTCGCCGGGATGCGGGCGGAGGTTCATCGTGCGGGAGTCGGCGATCACCTTTCCGTCCGGATCGATCCGGACGAAGTCGCTCCAGCTCAGCACGTAGAGGGCGCTCGGCCAGACGTGAGTGTGGATCTCGGTCTGCTCTCCCGGACGGAGGAGGGCGTCCAGGACGCGGACGTGCTCGTTCTCCAGCAGGACGCCGTGGTGGTCGGGATCCCGCTGAACTGCGTCGAGCAGTCCAATCGCCATCGAAACATCTTCGGATGTCACTTCTGTCCCTTCTGGTACGTGCCGACGAGCTCGGCCGTCCCCACGACGTGCCCCTCCATGGCCTTGAGGAGCTCGGCCTTGGAGGGCTTGCTCAGATCCGGAAGCACGATGTCGAGCGCGTAGAGCTTGAAGAAGTACCGGTGCCGGCCGATGGGTGGACACGGTCCGCCGTACCCCGTCCTCCTCCAGTCGTTCAGCCCGTCCCGCGTCCCCGACGGGAGCGACCGCGACGCGCCCTCGGCCAGCGAGCTGGTGCCGGATGGCACGTCGTAGAGCACCCAGTGGACCCAGGTCATCTTCGGCGCCTTCGGGTCCGGGGCGTCGGGATCGTCCACGATCAGAGCCAGGCTCTTCGCCGAGGGCGGCACGCCGCTCCAGGCCAGCGGCGGCGAGGTGTCCGGGCCCTCGCAGGTGTACTTCGCGGGAATCGCTCCCTGGTGGGTGAAGCTCGACGAGGTGATCTGCATGCGCGCCTCCGGTGGGTTCGCTCGCGCCTGGGCGCAGAGGAACAGGCCCGGGACGAGCAGCGCGGCCCGGACGCCCCTCCATCGTCGCGTCGTCACGCCTCGTTCGCCGAACGGCCTCGTGCGCATCGACATGGGGACCTCCGAACCGGAGCCACCATGCCGTGGTGCCAGGCGAAGGTCGAGTCGCGGACCCTCACCGCAGGACCGGTCCGACGAGGATGCAACGGAGCGAGGTCACCGTGTCGCCGGGATGAGGTCGGGGGTGTCTCCTCGATCTGTCCGGGAGGCGGCAATGAAGCGAGTTCTGGTCTCTGTGTTCCTGGTGGCGGTCGCGATCGGCGTGGCCTGCAGCAACGACGAGTCCCCCGCGCAGCCGAAGGTGTTCAGCAACCTCTCCATGACCGCGCAGAACGAGACCCCGCCCTGCACCGACGCGGGCGTGGCCGCGACGGGGTCGGCGACGGTCACCATTCCTCCGGACGACCAGTCGGTCGTCGTGGCCGTGACCTACTCCGGGCTCTCGACGCCGGTGTTCATGGCCCACATCCACTCGGGAACTTCGGCGGCGGCGGGTCCGATCGTGCTGCCCTTCACCGCGCCCTTCGACTCTCCGTTCACGAAGACGCTCACCGCGAGCGACTACACGCCGGGCACCGGAACGCCGCCGGACTTCGCCAGCTTCGTGACCGCGCTCAAGGCGGGCGGGGCGGGATACGTCAACCTCCACACCGAGGCCTGCAGGCCGGGGGAGATCCGCGCCGAGATCCAGTGACCGCGCGGAACGTTCACCCGGCGGAGATGAGTGCCACGGACGCCCCGGCGAGGGCGAGGCCGACGCCCTGCCAGCGCCCGATGCGCTCGGAGAGGATCCAGCGCGCGAGCGCGACGGTCACCGCGGGATAGAGCGAGGTCAGGACCGCAACCACGGTCAGGAGCCCGCGCTGGGTGCCGAGGAAGAAGCAGATCGCGGCCAGCGCCACCAGCGCGCCGGCGAGGATCGCCCCGTACCGGAGCCAGGCGTCCTCCGGCCCCGATGGCCGGCGGGGCGAGCGGGCGTAGAGCGCGAGCATGGGCAGCGCCGCGACGAGCTGAGACGCCGCCGTGGGCCACAGTCCCTCTCCGCGCCCCGCGCGCTGGAGACCGATGAAGAGCACCGCGAAGCCGAGGCCCGCCAGCACGCCATCGATGGCGCCGCTCGACCCCCGGGCGGAGTCCGAGCCCGCGGGCTCCTCGGTCCGCGCCGTCAACCACACCGCGGGAAGCGCCAGGCCGAGGCCGGCCAGCGCCGCCGGCCCGGGCCGCTCGCCGAGCAGGAGCCCGAACAGCGCCGGCAGCGCCGCGGCCAGCACGCCCGAGAGGGGCGCCACGACGTTCATCCGTCCCCGGGCCAGCCCCCGGTAGAGCGCCAGCGTCCCGAGCCCGCCCCCGAGTCCCGACAGCGCGCCCCACGCCAGCGACGGTCCCGACGGGCGGCCGCCGACCACCAGCGACGCCAGGAGCGTCCCCATCGCGGCGGCGAGCTGGGCCAGGAGCGCGACGCGCGCGTAGTGGCTCCGGCGCGACAGCCAGCCGGCGATGAAGTCCGCCGCGCCGTACGCCAGCGCCGAGCCGAGGGCGAGGAGGATGGCGCTCATTGCAGGCCATTACCCGGTCCGCGAGCGGCTCGCCATCGTGTTGCAGCCCATCGCGCCCGTCCCCGGGGAACACCTTGCGGCTCCCCGTCGCGACGCGCTGCAACCCCGGGGCCTCCGGCTGCAGCAGGATGGAGACGCGCGGCCCGTTGCTCTAACGCGGCGTTCCAGGGAGATCGCGCATGCACCTCACCCCCACCGTTCACCGGCTGCTCCTCCTCGTCCTTCTCGGCGCCGCGCCGGCGCTCGCCCAGGCCCCACGCCTGGTGCTTCCCGACGCGAGCCCCCACGCCTCGCTGAGCCAGCGGGTTGGCCTCACCGACATCACCATCGACTACCACCGTCCCGCGGTGGGGAAGCGGAAGATCTGGGGCGCGCTGGTTCCGTACGACGAGCCGTGGCGCGCCGGGGCCAACGAGAACACCACCATCAGCTTCTCGAGCCCCGTCACGGTCGGCGGAAAGCAGATCGCGGCCGGGACCTACGGCCTCCACATGATCCCCACGGCGAAGACCTGGAGCGTCGCCCTGAGCACCACGAACACCGCCTGGGGCAGCTTCAGCTACGACCCCAAGGAGGACGCGGTCCGCTTCACCGTCACGCCCACCGCGGCCGAGCACGAGGAGAGCCTGGAGTACCGCTTCGAGAACCCGACCGAGACCTCCGTCACCGTCGTGCTTCACTGGGAGAAGGTCCAGGTCAGCTTTCCCATCACGGTGGACACGAAGGCCGTGACCCTGGCGAGCCTCAAGGGCCAGCTCCGTGGGCTGCAGAAGTTCTTCTGGCAGCCGTGGAACAACGCGGCGACCTGGTGCATCAAGGCGGACTGCGGGGCGGACCAGGCCCTGGCCTGGGCGGACGAGTCGATCAAGGTCCAGCCCTCCTTCGCCAACCTGACCACCAAGGCGAAGCTGATCGAGAAGAAGGACCCGGCCGGCGCCTCGAAGCTTCGCGCCGACGCGATGAAGCTCGCCGGCGAGGGCGACGTGAACGTCCTCGCGTACCAGCTGCTCGCCGACAAGAGGTACCCCGAGGCGCTGGACCTCTTCCGGAAGAACGTGACGGACCATCCGGACTCGTGGAACGCTCACGACAGCCTCGGCGAGGCGCTGGCCACCACCGGGGACAAGAAGGGAGCGATCGCCAGCTACGAGAAGGCGCTCGCCATGGCCCAGGACCCGGCGCAGAAGAAGCGGATCAACACCGTGCTGGCCGGGCTCAAGAAGTAGACCCCTAGCCCTGCTGCAGGCTGGCCTTCACCGACATCGGGATCTTGAGCGCCGACGAGATGGGGCAGCCGCTCTTGGCGCCCTCGGCGGCCTTCTCGAATCCGGCGGCGTCGATGCCCGGCACCCAGCCCTTGACCTCCAGCGCCGACGAGCGGACCTCGAATCCACCGCCGGCCTTGGGGCCGAACTCGACGACACAGCTGGTCTCCAGCTTCTTCGCCGGATGACCCGCCTGGGCCAGCCCGTGCGAGAGGGCCATCGAGAAGCAGCTCGCGTGGGCCGCGGCGAGTAGCTCCTCGGGCGTGGTCATGCGCGCCACGCCCTCGGTCCGCGCCTTCCAGCTCAGGCCGGCTCCCTGGAAGATCCCGCTCGCCACGCTGGTCTTGCCCTGCCCGCTCATCAGATCGCCCTGCCACTCCGCGGTCGCTCGGCTCTGCATGTCGGTTCCTCCGTGGATTGAGAATCGATCTGCCTCGGGAGGCGGTCCGGTGCAACGCCCGCGAGGACGGCCGCGCCGGAGCGGCCGGAGTCCGGTCTCGTGGCCGACACCGCACGGCCGCGTTCAGCGCGGGCTGGCGTTCCGGAGCTCGCTCCGGGGACCGGTCAGCCGGCCGGGCGCCCAGGCGACCACCACGTCGATGAAGGCGCGGACCTGGGGCGGGAGGAACTCCTTCTCCGGGTACACCAGCGCGACACGGGCCTCCTCGCGAATCAGGTCGGGGAGCACGTGGATGAGCTCACCGCGCTCCAGCCGCGGGGTGACCATCAGCATGGGGACCAGCGCAATTCCCAGACCCCCGAGCGCGGCCGCCTCCAGCAGCTGCAGGTCATTGGCCACGAACTGGCTCTCGATCGGCACCTTGCCCCCGCCGCGGCGCGGCCAGTGGGTGCGCGGGACCTCGCCGCGATCGAACCCGGTCAGGCACCGGTGCTGACGCAGAGCCCGGGCAGATCGGGGCGTTCCGTGAGTTTTGAGATAGGCGGGCGAGGCCACCGCGATGAGCGCGTCCCGCACCAGCGTCCGCGCCACCAGCCCCGGTTCGAGGATGGTCCCCGCCCGGAGCGCGAGGTCGTAGCCCTCCCGCCGGAGATCCACGTGACGGGTCGAGGCATTCACGAGCAGGCGGACGTCGGGGTAGGCCCGGGCGAAGTCGGCGATCATCGCGTGAAACCCCGGATCGCCGATGGGCGGGATAGAGACCCGGAGCGTGCCGCGGATCCGGTCGTCCCGCTGCTGCACGCTCGACTCGGCCTGGGCGACGGCGTCGAGCGCGATGCGGGCGTGTCGGTAGAAGGCCTCGCCGGCGTCGGTGAGGGCGAGTGCCCGCGTGGTCCGCCGGAGCAGGCGAGCCCCCAGCTTCTCCTCGAGGCGCGCCAGCCGGCGCCCGATCGTCGCCCGGGGCACACCGACCCGTCGCGCCGCGGCCGACAGCGAGGCCGTCTCCACCGCGCTGGTGAAGGCCAGGAGCTCTGCGGTTTCGGGGGCTTCGCCCATCTGGATCAAAAGATAGCAGGTGAAGCCCATCTGTGACACCTGGCGAGCGACCGGCGGGGCTCGCATGTTCGGGGCATGAAAACGACCCTCTTCTGGATCTCCACCGGTCTCCTGGCTGCAGTCCTCCTCCTCGGCGGCGCGATGGACGTTCTGCGCGCCCCGCCGGTCGTCCAGACCATCACTGCCCTGGGCTATCCGGCGTACGTGGCCACCCTCCTCGGCGTCTGGAAGCTCCTCGGCGCCGCGGCCATCGCCGCCCCCGGGCTGCCGCGGCTCAAGGAGTGGGCCTACGCCGGCGTCCTCTTCGACCTCAGCGGCGCGGCGTTCTCCCACGCGAGCTCCGGCGACCCCGCGGCGAAGGTGGCCGTGCCGCTGGTGCTGCTCGGCCTCGCGGCCGTCTCCTGGGCGTTCCGGCCGGCCTCGCGCCGTCTGGGCGAGCTCGTCCCCGGCCCGGTAGTTCGCGCGGGCCGCCCACTCACCGCTCACGCCGCCTGACCCCGCGGGGCCTCGAAGGTCAGAGCCGGTCGACCACCGGCAGGTCCACCGAGACCAGCTCTCCGTACTTGAGGCCAGTGCCGGTGTTCATCAGGACCACGCGCTCGTCGCGGTCGATCGTCCCGGCCGCGACGAGCTTCTTGATGCCCGCCCAGACCGCGCCACCCTCGGGCGCGGCGAACACTCCCTCGGTCGAGGCGATCTCCCGCATGCCGGCAAGCGCCTCGTCGTCGGTCACGGTGAGCGCCGTCCCTCCGGAGCGGCGGATCAGGGCGAGCATGAGGAAGTCGGCGACGGCCGCCGGGACGCGCAGGCCGCTGATCGCGGTCCGGGCCCCCTGCACCGCCGGCGCGTGGTCCAGGCCCTGCCGGAAGGCCTGGACGATGGGCGCGCAGCCCTCGGTCTGCACCGCGATCATCCGCGGCCTCCGCGCACCGATCCATCCGAGCTGCTCCAGCTCCTCCAGCGCCTTCCAGATGCCGACCAGGCCGGTACCGCCGCCGGTGGGGTAGACGATGACGTCCGGCACTTCCCACCCGAGCTGCTCGGCCAGCTCGAGACCCATCGTCTTCTTGCCCTCGGCACGGTACGGCTCCTTCAGCGTCGAGAGGTCGAACCAGCCTTGCTCACTGGCGCGCCGCCGGACCCAGGCGCCGCAGTCGTTGATCAGCCCGCGGACCAGGACCACCTCGGCGCCGTAGACGCTGGACTCCTTCCGGTTCAGCTCCGGTGCGTCCACGGGCATGTAGACGTGCGCACCCAGGCCGGCCCGCGCGGCGTAGGCCGCGAGCGCACCGCCGGCGTTTCCCGCCGTGGGCAGCGCGACGTCCCGCGCGCCGAGCTCCCGGGCCCGCGACACCGCGGCGGAGATGCCTCGCGCCTTGAAGGAACCGGTGGGGTTGGTTCCCTCGTCCTTCACCAGGAGCCGCTTCAGCCCCGCCAGTGCACCGAGCCTCGGCGCGGGCAGCAGCGGCGAGTCACCCTCCCCGAGCGAGACGACGTTTCCCGCGTCACGGACCGGGAGCAGCTCCCGCCACCGCCACATCCCACGCGGCCTGGCCGCCACCGCCTCGCGGGTCAGCGTCCGCGCCGCGCGCCCGAGGTCGTAGCGAGCGAAGAGCACCTTCCCGCAGTCGGGACAGAGAGTCTGCAGGCGATCCGCGTCGTGCTCGCGCCCGCACGCGGTGCACTGTAGATGGGTGAGCGCGCTTCCGGTCCCGGTGGAGGTGGCCATCGGCTGCACCGTAACCGTCACCCGGCGGCGGGCGCGAGCACCACCACGCTGTAGCCGATGGCGGCCACCTGACCCGGGTTCGAGTAGGCGTGCCGCTGGTCGCCGCGAAACACCACCACGTCGCCCGGGGCGAGCTCCCAGCGCTGGCCGCTCGCCGCGAGCCGGATCATCCCCCGCTCACAGGTCAGGTACTCGCGGGTCCCGGGCGTGTGGGGAACGCCGGTCATCGACGCGCCCGGTGGCAGCTCCATCCGCTCGATGATCATCCCCGGGATCGGATCCGGCAGGAGCGAGCGCAGCTCCACCGCGCCCCGTGCGCGCGTCGGGAGCGCTCCCTTCGGATAATGGCGCGCGCCGGCCCGGGGCGAGGCGAGCAGCTCCTCGATCGAGACCTGGAACACCATCGCCACCCGCTGCAGCACGGCGAGGGTCGGGTTCGCCGCGCCGGATTCGAGGTTGGCCCAGGTGGCCCGGGGCACGCCCGCCAGGCGCGAGATCTGCTCCTGGGTCAGCGCACGGAGCAGGCGCAGCTGGCGAACGTTCTCGCCCAGCCGGCCGGCAGCGTCCTGGGAGGTGACGCCCATTCCGTGACCTTCTGCCAAAGGACTGGCGCGCTGGTCAATTCCCTGGAGGGTCCCCGCTACTCCGGACGCCATGGAGCTACGAGGAAAGGCAGTCATTGTCACCGGGGCCAGCCGCGGCCTGGGCGCCGCGCTCGCCGAGGCGCTCGGACGGGCGGGCGCACGCCTGGTGCTGATCTCGCGAGACCGGGAGGCGCTGGGTTCGGTCGTCGAGCGGATCCGCGCGGGCGGAGGGGAGGCGCACGCCGTCGTCGCCGACGTCTCCGCGCCCGAGGCGGCCGCGCGGGTCGCCGGCACCAGCGGCGCGCTCGTCGGTCCAGCAGACGTCGTCATCCACAATGCCGGAGCGCTGGGACCAATCCCCCTCGCTCCGCTGGCGGACACTTCCGACGCGGACTTCGAGCAGGCCCTGGCCACGAATCTCCTCGGACCCTTCCGGCTCACCCGGGCGCTGGTGGGGAGCATGGCGCTCCGCGGGCGGGGCACGGTGGTGCTGGTCAGCTCGGATGCCGCGAGCACGCCCTACGCCGGCTGGGGCGCGTACGGCGTCTCGAAGGCGGCGCTGGAGCACCTGGGTCGCATCTGGGACGTCGAGCTCTCGGCCTCCGGGGTCCGCTTCCTCACCGTGGACCCCGGGGAGATGGACACCCGGATGCACCGCGAGGCGGTGCCGGAGGCCGACCCCGCCACCCTGACGCGACCGGAGCAGGCCGCGGAACGGGTGGTCACGCTGCTGCGGGAGGCCGCATGAAGCACGCCGTCCAGGAGATCGCCGCGCCGGTCGTCGAGGCGACAGGGCGACTCCTTCACCTGGATCCCCGCCGGGGAACGCTCGCCGACACGCGCATCGACGCGCTGCCCGAGCTGCTCCGCCCGGGAGACCTCCTGGTGGTGAACGACGCAGCCACCCTTCCCGCCTCTCTCCACGGCGTCGTCGGGGGCGAGCCGGTCGAGCTCCGCCTCGCCGGTGAGGAGACCGACGGCACGTGGCGTGCGGTTGCCTTCGGCGCCGGTGACTGGAGGACGCCCACCGAGTCGCGTCCGCCGCCGCCTACGCTCGCGCCCGGAGACGTGCTGCACCTCGGCCCCGGGCTCCGCGCACGGGTGGTCGACCGGTCCGAGGTCTCGGAGCGGCTGCTGCGGATCCGCTTCGAGACGCCGCGCGAGCGCCTCTGGGCCGCGCTGTACCAGCACGGACGACCGGTCCAGTACGCGTACGAGTCAGCGCCGCTTCCGCTCGCCCGCGTCCAGACGCCGTACGCCGCCAGACCCTGGGCCTCGGAGATGCCGTCGGCGGGGCGCCCTCTCCGCCTCGAGCTGCTCGCCCGCATCCGTGCACGGGGCGTCGGCATCGCCTCGCTCACCCACGCCGCGGGCCTGTCCTCCACCGGAGATCCGGCCCTGGACGTCGCGCTCCCGCTGCCCGAGCGGTACGAGATTCCGGCCTCCACCGTCGCCGCGGTGGCACTGGCCCGCAGGAGTGGCGGACGGGTCGTCGCGGTCGGAACCACGGTGGTCCGCGCGCTCGAGGGGGCAGCGCGCTCCGGTGGCGGAGACCTTCGTCCGGGCTCCGGGGTCACCGACCTCCGCATCGGCCAGGGGTTCGAGCCCCGCGTCGTGAACGGGCTCCTCTCCGGCATCCACGCCCGGGAGTCGAGTCACTTCGAGCTCCTGAGCGCGTTCCTCCCCGGTGCCTTCGCGCTGCTCTACACGCTCCACGTGATCACCGGTGGTTACCGGGGCCACGAGTTCGGGGACTCGACCCTGGTCCTCGGCTGAGGGCCCGTGTCCCTCAGGCGGCCGGCCTGTTCATCGCGGCGGTGATCGCCCGGACCACCGACCGGGGACCCAGGCGGACGCTGAACGCCAGGAGCCGGTTCCTCCAGCCGTGGACCACGAAGGGCGTCCCCCGCTGCATGGCCCGGTACGCACCCCTCGCCACCTCCGCTGACGACATGACTCCGGCCCGGAAGAGGCGGGTGGTCCCGCTCCCGGCCACCGAGGCAAATTCGGTCGCCGTCGCGCCCGGAAGGCTCACGGTGGCCGTCACGCCGGTTCCCTTCAGCTCGTGCGAGAGCGCCTCGGTGAACGAGTTCACGAAGGCCTTGCTGGCGTAATAGACCGCGCCGAAGGGCCCGGGCTGGAGACCGGCGGTCGAGCCGATGTCGAGCACCCGCCCGCGCTTCCGGGCGATCATCCCCGGCAGGAAGGCGTGAGTGAGCCGCACCAGCGCGCGGACGTTCACGTCCACCATCACCAGCTGCTTCTCCAGCGGGCTCGAGGCGAAGGCTCCGACGTTCCCGAGGCCGGCGTTGTTGATCAGGAACTCGATCTCCACCGGGAGCGCCTGCACCTCGCGCACGACCCGCTCGACCTCCTCGGGGACGGACAGATCCGCGGCCACCACGTGCGCCGAGACCTTTCCTCCGGCGCGCAGCTCGGCCGCGAGCGCCTCCAGCCGGTCACGCCGGCGTGCCACCAGCACGAGGTCGATTCCATCGGCGGCGAAGAGGCGGGCGAACTCCTCGCCCAGGCCCGACGAGGCTCCGGTCACCAGCGCGGCTCGGCTCATGCCGCGAGAACTAGCGCACCCGGAGCGTGGAATCTCGCCTCACCGAAGGTCCCGGGACTGCACGCTCTGGCGCCGACGCAGACCGAGCCGCCATTCGGCGTCACGCAGCTGCTGGTCCTCGCGGTGTTCGTCGTCCTTGGCCTGCGGGCCAGCCGGCGGACCCGCGTGGCCGCCTCCCCGGCCCGGGCGGCGGTGTAGGCAGCCGATTCCCGGGGACCGCGGGTGGCCGCCGGCGCTAAGACGGGCCTCATCGACCGGCATCTCTCGGACAGCCTTGATGTCCTGCGCCGCCCCGGCGAAGTCACCGCGGCCTGGCGCGACGCCTGGAGCGAGCAGCGCTTCCGCTCCGAGGCGATGGTCACGCCCCTCGCGCTGATCGCGGTCCTCGCCGTCATGGCGCGGTTCCTGACCTGGGTCGAGACGCGGCCCGGCGTGGTGCTGCCCGATCCGGTGCTCGCTCTCCTCCCCCCGCGCGACATGACCTGGGTCACCTTCGGCCTGGTCTACGTCGGCCTCATCACCACGGTCGTCGTTCTGCTCCCCTACCCCCGGCGCCTCGTGGCCGGAGCCCAGGCCTACGCGGTGATGGTTCTCTTCCGGATGGTGGTGATGTCGGTGACGCCGCTGGAGGCGCCGCCGGGGACCATCCCCCTCCGCGACCCGCTGGTGCAGATCGCCGGGACCGGCGAGGTGCTCACCCGGGATCTCTTCTTCTCCGGTCACACCGCGACCCTGGCAATGCTCACGCTGCTGGCGCCGGGCCGCGCGTCGCGTCGGTTCTTCGCAGTCTGCACGGCGCTCGTCGCGGTGTGCGTGCTCTGGCAGCACGTGCACTACACGGTGGACGTGCTGGTGGCGCCGTTCTTCGCCTTCGCCAGTCGCGAGCTGGTGTTCGCCCTGCATCCCGAGCTCCGCCGCTCCCGGCTCGCGTGACTGGAGCCGGCTACAGCGTCCGGGTCATGAACACGCTGAAGGGGTCCTCGCGGTAGTCGCCGAACGGACCGCAGCGCTCGAAGCCGGCGGTCTCGTACAGACGGAGCGCGGGGACGAACGCCGGCGACGAGCCGGTCTCGATCCACAGGCTCCGGACGCCGCGCGCCCGTGCCTCGGCCGTCAGGTGCTCGAGCATGGCCCGGCCGATGCCACGGCCCAGGAACCGGTCCGCCACCCGCATCGACTTGAGCTCGCCCCGGTCGGCGTCCAGGACCTTGAGGGCGCCACATCCGGCGAGCTCGTCACCCACCCAGACTGACCAGAACGTGACTCCGGGCTGGCGGAGGCGATCCACGTCGAAGGCGTGCACGCTCTCCGGGGGTGAGCTGGCGTGCATTCCATCCAGATGCCGGGTGATGAGGGCGCGGATCGCCGTGCCGGACAGGTCGTCGAGGACGAAGCGCAGGGGCGGGGTCACTCGAGGGGCGCACCCTAGCACTGGCGAGCCCACGGACGGGCTGTACTGGGACTCGGCGACGTCTCTGTGATGCAGCGGCATCGAGCCTCCATCCCGGCAGCGGCGGTAAGGTGGCCGCCGTGGGCACGGAGCCGACCCTGCACATCCGTCTTCTCGGCGGACTGAGCCTCACCCACGGCGGCGAGGCGGTGACCGCCGTCCACTCCCCGCGGCTGCACTCCCTCCTCGGCTACCTGCTGCTGCACCGGGACGCGCCGCAGCTCCGTCAGCACCTGGCCTTCACCTTCTGGCCGGACTCCAGCGAGGCGCAGGCGCGCAACAACCTCCGGCAGATCCTCCACGAGCTGCGCCACGCGCTGCCCGAGTCGGAACGCTTCCTCTTCGCCGACACCCGGACCGCCGGCTGGCGGCGTGACGCGTCGTTCGAGCTCGACGTCGCCGCCTTCGAGTCCGAGGTGGCCGAGGCCGCGGCGGCACGGGGAGAGTCGCAGGAGCGAGCGGCGCTGGAACGCGCGGTGGAGCTCTACCGTGGCGAGCTGCTCCCCGGATGCTACGACCCCTGGATCGAGGGCGACCGGGAACGGTTGCGGGGGCTCCACCGGCGCACCCTCGCGCGACTCGCCGAGCTGCTGGAGGGCGCTCGCGAGTACCCGGCGGCGCTCGGGCATCTCCGGAGCCTGGTCCAGGACGAGCCCACCGACGAGGAGGCCTGCCGCCAGCTGATGCGGGTGCTGGCGCTCGCGGGTGACCGCCCCGGAGCGCTCCGGGCCTATCGCGACCACGCCGGCGCCCTCCGGCGCGAGCTGGGGGTCGAGCCGAGCGCCGAGCTGCAGCGGGCACACGCCGCGCTCCTCCGCGACGCCGAGCGTGCCGCCACCCCTGCCGCCGCAGGACACGACGCCGGCCCGCCGCTGATCGGCCGCCACCGGGAATGGCAGAACCTCGTCGACGCGTTCCGCGCCGCCACTGCCGGTCCGCCGGGGTTCGCGCTCATCACCGGGGTGCCCGGCATCGGGAAGTCGCGGCTCGCGGAGGAGCTGATGACCTGGGCGCGCCGCCAGGGCGTGACGGTCGCCTCCACGCGCTCCTACGCCACCGAGGGAGAGCTCTCGCTCGCACCGGTCACCGACTGGCTGCGGACCACGCTGCTGCGCCAGGGGCTGCTCCGCCTGGATTCGACCTGGCTCTCGGAGATCTCGCGCGTCCTGCCCGAGCTGCGCGCCGAGCGCCCGGACCTGCCGGTTCCCGAGCCCATGACCGAGTACGGGCAGCGCCAGCGCTTCTTCGAGGCCCTGGCGCGGTCGGTGCTCGCGGCCCCCCAGCCGCTGGTGCTCCTGGTGGACGACCTGCAGTGGTGCGACCGCGAGTCGATCGAGTGGCTGCACTACCTCCTCCGCTTCGACCCGCATGCGCGCATGCTGGTGGTGGGAACGGCGCGAGACGAGGAGATCCCCGGGCAGCACCCGCTGCGGGGACTGCTCCTCCAGCTGCGCTCGGGCAGGATCCCGGTCACCGAGATCGCCCTCGAGGCGCTCGACGCCGCCGAGAGCGCGCACCTCGCCGGGCACGTCGCCCGCCGCGAGCTCGACGAGTTCGCCGCCCTCCGCCTCTTCCGCGAGACCGAGGGCAATCCGCTGTTCGTCGTCGAGATGGCCCGGGCGGGGCTCGGGGCAACGCCGGCCGTGGTGCAGGAGCGACCCGACCCGGTCCGGGTGGCGCTTCCCCCGAAGGTGCAGGCAATCATCGAGTCGCGGCTGGCGCAGCTCTCGCAGCCGGCGCGGGAGGTGGCCCGACTCGCGGCCGCCATCGGCCGCGGCTTCGATCTCGACCTGCTGCTCGCGGCCGGTCAGCTCGCCGAGGACGCGGTGGCCCGCGCGCTGGACGAGCTGTGGCAGCGGCGCATCGTCAGGGAGATCGGCGCCAACCGCTACGACTTCACCCACGACAAGATCCGCGAGGTGACCTACGCCGAGATCGGTCCGGCGCAGCGGCGCCTCCTCCACCACCGCATCGCCGAGGCCCTGGAGCGCCTCCACGCCGATGCGCTCGACGCGGTCAGCGGGAGCATCGCCGCCCACCACGAGCGCGCCGGTCTGGAGGTCAAGGCGATCGAGCTCTACCAGCGCGCGGCGGTCGTGGCCCTGCGCACCTACGCCAACGAGGATGCGATCGATCTCTTCCGCCGGGCGCTGGGGCTCCTCGAACGCCAGCCGGCGAACCTGGCCCGCGACGCCGCAGAGCTCCGCATCCAGCTCGCGCTCGCTCGCCTCTATCGGATGACGCTGGGATGGACGTCGCCCGAGGTGGAACGCACCCTGGATCGCTCCGTCGCGCTCTGCGACACCGTGGGCGACGACGCACAGCGAGCCCGCGCGCTCTACGGTCTCCAGTCGCTCTTCGTGGTCCAGGCGCGCCTCTCGGAGGTCGAGCTGGTCCACCAGGAGCTGGACCGCCTCTACCAGCGGATGAGCGGCTCGTCCGCGCCGCTGGAGAGCGAGACCATGCTCACCGGGGCGCGGCTGCACCTCGGCCGCATCGCCGAGGCCGGCGAATCCTTCGCCCGTGCTCTGGCGCTGAACGACCCCCAGCGGGTCCAGCGGATCGCGGACGAGCAGGGCTGGAACTTCGCGGTGCACGGGCGCGCCTGGTACGCGCACGTCCTCTGGTTGCAGGGGCGCGTGGACACCGCCCTGTCCCATGGTCTGGAGGCGATGCGGATCGCGGACGGGTTGCGGCACCCCTTCAACCAGGCGCTGGCGGCGAGCTACCTCGCGCTGCTGCAACAGGTCCGGTCGGACCGGGAGACGGCCAGGGTCTACGCCGAGCGGGCGCTGGCGATCACCACCGAGTTCCGCGCCCCGTACTACCGGGCGTGGGCGGAGATCCTGGTCCGGCACGCCGAGGCGTCACGCCGGCTCGACGCTGAGAGCATCGCCGCGCTCCGGCGCTCGATCGACCTCTTCAGCGCCAGCGGTGCGCGGCTCCGGCTGCCGTACTACCTCGGGCTCCTCGCCGGAGTGCTCTGCGACGCCGGACGGGCGAAGGAAGGGCTGGCGGTGCTCGACGAGGCACTGGCCGAGGTCCGCAGCAGCAACGAGCGCTGGTGGGACGCCGAGCTCCACCGCCTCCGGGGCGACCTCCGCCTGGCCGCGGGTGGCGGAGAGGACGAGGCACGTGCGGCCTACTCCCGCTCGCTGGAAGTCGCCCGGAGCATGGGCGCGCCGTCCCTGGCCCTTCGCGCCGCGACCAGCCTGGCCCGGCTCACCCGGACGCCGGGGCCGCTCCCCGAGCTGATCCGCACTCTGAGTGAAGGGACCGAGACTCCGGATCACGCCGCGGCCCACGATCTCCTCGCCGAGCTAACGGCCCGCTAACGCTCCGGGGAGTCTTCTCCGCGCTCGCCGGACCGGCCCGAACGCTCCGCTCACGGAGGTCGGGTGACCCTCTCGGTCACACGCTGGACCGACAAGGAGCGAGCGACATGGCCAAGCTGGACGAGAAGGCGATGCAGGACTTCCGGGCGCAGGTGCGCGGCGATCTGATTCGACCCGGGGACGGCACGATCTACGAGGAAGCGCGCAAGGTCTACAACGGGATGATCGATCGCAAGCCGGCGATCATCGTTCGCTGCATCGACGTGGCTGACGTCATCGCCTCGGTGAACTTCGCCCGCAACCAGAAGCTCGCGGTGGCCGTGCGCGGCGGTGGGCACAGTGGACCGGGGTTGTGCACCGTCGACGACGGGCTGGTGATCGATCTCTCGAGAATGAAGGGTGTCCGGGTCGATCCCGAGGCCCGCACGGTGCGCGTCGAGGGCGGCGCGAAGTGGGGCGACGTCGACCACGCGACCCATCCGTTCGGGATGGCGACCCCGAGCGGCTTCATCTCCACCACCGGCGTCGGCGGGCTCACCCTGGGCGGCGGAATCGGATACCTCGCGCGCACGCACGGGTTGACGCTCGACAACCTCCTGAGCGTGGACATGGTGCTCGCCGACGGCCGTTTCGTCACTGCCAGCGCCAAGAAGAACGACGACCTGTTCTGGGCGGTGCGAGGCGGCGGCGGCAACTTCGGCGTGGTGACCTCGTTCGAGTTCCGGCTGCACCCGGTCAGCCAGGTCTACGGCGGGCCGATGATCTACCCGCTGGAGAAGAGCGGCGAGGTGCTGAAGTGGTGGCGCGACTTCATCCTCAAGGCGCCGGAGGACATCAACGGCTGGTTCGGGTTCCTCACCGTTCCGCCGGTCGCGCCGTTCCCGGAGCAGTACCAGAACAAGAAGATGGTCGGCATCGTGTGGTGCTACTCGGGTCCGATGGAGAAGGCCGAGGAGCGCTTCAAGTCCATTCGCGCCTTCGGGCCTCCGGTCATCGACTTCGTCGGGCCGGTTCCCTGGCCGGCGCTCCAGAGCATGTTCGACGCGCTCTATCCGTCCGGTCTGCAGTGGTACTGGAAGGCCGACTTCTTCAAGGAGCTGTCGGACAAGGCCATCGACCTGCACGTGAAGTACGGCGCGCAGCTGCCGACCTTTCACTCCACCATGCACATCTACCCCATCAACGGCGCGGCGCACCGGGCCGCTTCGGGCGACACCGCGTTCAGCTTCCGCGACGCGAACTTTGCGCAGGTGATCGTCGGGGTGGATCCGGATCCGGCGAACAACCCGAAGATGATCGAGTGGGCGAAGAACTACTGGCTCGCGCTCCACCCGCACTCCGCCGGCGGCGCCTACGTCAACATGATCATGGACGAGGGCGAGGACTACGTGAAGTCCGCGTACCGCGACAACTACCCGCGCTTGGCGGAGATCAAGGCCAAGTACGACGCGGGCAACCTCTTCCGGAACAACCAGAACATCAAGCCTTCACGCTGAGGCGGCAGGGGCCTTGCGGCCCCGGCGCCCCCCGACTGGATCGGCGGCGCGACAGGACCGATGATCTCTCCGGCATCGGAGAGGGGGCCGCGTGCAGCCGGGGGATCTCGTCGCGTCGGAGGTGGTGGTCGGACCTGGCGTCCGCTTCTCGGTGGGGAGCGCGCTCTCGCGCAGCTTCACCGTCTGGAAGGGGAACCTGCCCTTCCTCCTCGTCGTCGCGGTGCTTGCGCAGCTGCCCGGGTTCCTCGTCTCGACCGCTCTGTCTCAGGGAGGCGGGATCCTCGCGGTCGGGGCCCGGATTCAGGCCACGCTGGACACGATCCTCGGGTACGTCGCCGCGGGACTGGTGACGGTCTCGGTGCTCCACCAGCTCCGCGGGCGGCCCAGGGACAACCGGCGGTCGCTCTCCGTGGGCGCCTCCCGGCTCGGTCCGCTCATCGGGACGGCCATCGGTACCTCGTTCCTCAGCGGGCTCCTGTTGCTCCTCCTCGTCGTTCCCGGCGTGATCGCGCTGGTCCGCTGGGTCCTCGTGGCCCCGATCGTCATCCTCGAACCCGAGGCCGAGCCACGCCGCCGCAGCTCGGCGCTGACCAGCGGTCACGGCTGGGAGCTGTTCGGCGTCCTGCTCGTCCTCTTCGTCGCGATGGTCGTCGTCGCCGCGGCGTTCGGAGCTGGCGCGGGGGCGCTGGCCGTGGCGCTCGGCTTCCCGTTCGATCCGGACAACAGCCGTCTTCTGGATGCGATCACCGCTCTCCCCGGCCCTTTCTTCCTGTCCTTCCACTCGGTCCTGCAGGTGGTGCTGTACGAGCAGCTCCGGGCAGAGAAGGAAGGCGCAGACGTCGGGCAGCTCACCGCCGTCTTCGAGTGATCCGGCTCAGCGGACCAGGCCGTACTCCGGTCCGCCGTGGAAGAACGGTCCGGGGGTCATCACGCCCTTCTGCTTGAAGACGACGCCGTCCTTCATCACGAACTGCACGTCGCGGAGCGCGTCGATCTTCTCCAGCGGGTTGCCGGGGACCGCGATCAGGTCCGCGGCGAGACCCGCCTTGATCGGGCCGCGCGTGCTCTCGGTCTGGGCGCATCGGTACCCGGTGGCGGTCATCGCCTTCAGGATGTCGCGCGGAGGGATGCCCGCCGCCTTCCAGGTCTCGATGAACTCGATGGCCACCTCGCCGCGAGTCTTCCCCGGCACCCAGTAGTCCGCGTCGGTCGAGTAGGTGATGTTCACCTTGTTCTCGTAGGCGTTCTTCAGGCTCGCGACATCGCGCTTGAATCCCTTCTCCGTCTGGTGGTCGGTGAGGGAGATCGGCGTCTCGGTCCCGGCCCGGAACGTGCCCCGCTTCACCATGAGCTTGTGGTTCGCGTCGTCGAGGCCCAGGTCGTGAGCGATGGACCAGACGCCGCCCTCGATTGCCCGGCGCGCGCCCTCCACCGTCTGGGCATGAGCCTCCACCTTCAGGCCGGCCTTCGCCGCCTCGGCGACGACGATCTTGATGTCCTCGACCGAGTAGCCCCATGGCTTGCAGTCGGCGCAGATCTTGATGACCTTCGCGCCGTACAGCATGTTCTGCCGGACCGCCTTCACCAGCTCGTCCGGCGTGTCGGCGTCGAGGTACTCGGGGAAGACGACCTTCTTCTCCAGGCCCATCTCCGGCGTCGGCCAGAACTGGCCTCCCGTGCTCCCGATGATGATGCCGGCGTTGATGATCTGCGGCCCGGGGATCCAGCCCTCCTCGATGGCCTGCCGGAGCGCGGTGTCCGCGTAGAGGCCGTTGTTTCCCATGTCCCGGACGATGGTGAAGCCCGCGGCGAGCATCTGGATGCCGTTGGACGCAGCCTGGATCGCCCGCAGCGGCGTGCTGTCGGAGATCACGGTCACGTAGTAGTTGTTCCGCTCCGGCATCACCTTGTAGGTGATGGCCAGGTGGTTGTGCGTGTCCACCAGGCCCGGCAGCACCGTGAGCCCCGAGAGGTCGATGACCTCGGCTCCCGCGGGGATGGCGACCTTGGGGCCGATCGCCTCGAACTTCCGGTCCTTGATCAGGATGATCTGATCGGTGCTGACGGTCCCGCTCGCAGGATCGATCAGCTTGCCCGCGCGCACCGCGGTGTAGTGCGGCGGGGCCGGCGATGGGGGAGGAGCGGGCTGGGCGAGCGCCACGCCGGCGAGCAGCGGAAGGAGCAGCGCCAGGCGGGAGGCGGACACGGCTCGGGTGGTCATCGGGTCGATCTCCGTGGAACGGGCGCGGACAACGGCCGCGCGCGGCGGAGGGGCAGCATGCACGAGCGCTCCGGCGGGCGACGGACATTTTTCGAGCCTCGGCCCACGGGAGCCACCTCGCGATGGTCGACCGGTGCGGTCGCACCGAATGGAGGCTCCCGGCACACCGGCTGCAACCGGGCGTCGCACACGCCGGTCGGCCTGACCAGGAGTCGCCGCGCAGCGCCTCCCCCGGCGCCTCGGCGGACGTTCACTCCCGGGGGACGTCCGCGCTCGACGGCTCGGGAGCGGCGCCGTCCTCCCGCTGCGCCCGCCTCGAGAGCCGGAGGATCGACCGGAAGAGCTCGTCGACCGACTCCCCGTCCAGGTCGAGCGCCTCGGCCCAGACCCGCCGCTCCGACAGCAGGCTCGCCTCCCGGGACGGATCGAGGATGGGGTGCCCCAGCTGCGCCTTCGCCTTCCCGGCTCGCCTTGCGAGCGTGACCCGGCGCGCGAGCAGCAGGAGCAGCTCGTGGTCCACCGCGTCGATCAGCTCCCGCGTTTCTTGAAGCTCCGGCGAGCGCGCCCCCAGGTCGGGGATCGCGAAGCGCGAGGCCTCCGGGGCGCCCCCGGCGGGCGGTGCCTCCAGCGCGCGGTCGATCTCCGCCAGCGCCTCGAGCAGCTGGTGCCGGGCCTCGGCAGCGAACGGGTTCTCCCGCTGGATGGCGGAGAAGAGGTGGCCGGCGTCGGAGCGTACCGTCTCGATCGTCCGAGAGATCGCCTGGAACGATGGTGGCGCGAACGGCACCTGCATGCCCGCGCCGGCGTCGAGCATTCCCTTCGCCACGAAGAAGGTGAGCGCGTGGGTGTGGGCCATCACCCGGTCATGGCTCTCCGGCGTCTGCTCGATGACCTCGCAGCCGATGCGCCGGTAGAGCTCCCCGGCGCGCGCCGCGGCCCCCGGGTGCCGGGGCGAAGGACACACCACGACGCGGAGTGGCCGCTCGGCGAGCGCGAGGCTCAACGGCCCGAACAGCGGATGTGTGGCGACCCAGGGAATTTCGTCTCCCAGGACCGCCTCGAGGTCGCCGAAGGGATGCACCTTCACGCTGCCGACGTCGAGCACCACCTGGTCCGGGACGAGATGCGGGCGCAGCGACTCGAGCGCCTCTCGCGTCCGGGGGACCGGCACGGCGACCACCACCAGGCTCGCGCCCCCGACCAGCTCCGCCAGCCCCGTGGCACGAACCGCCTCGGGGACCGCCACCGCCGGATCGAGCGCCCGGAACGGGATCTGCGCCTCGGAGAGCAGCGACCCCAGCGCTCTGCCGAAACGCCCGAACCCGAGGAGCCCGACCACCATCCCCCGGAGGGTACCAGCGTCAGCGCTGGGCGTGCGGAGCGGCCTCCAGCGTGGCGAGCTCCTTCTCCACCTTCTGCTGCGTCTCGGGATTGACCTGGTGGGCAGGGAGGGTCTTCATGAGCGCCACCTGCTCGCGCAGCACTGGCGTCTTGTCCTTGCCCTGTGCCTCGAGGATCCGGGCCTTGAGCCCGAGGATCCCCACCCTGCGCGGCCCCTGCGTCATCAGGGCCAGCGCGCGATTCACCGCCGCCTCGGCTTCTGGTGCGCGCTTCTCCTCGAGCAACACCCGCGCCAGGCGCGCCGGCGGGTTGTAGTCGTTCGGCATCTCCTTCTCGCGCGCGGCAAGCAGCTTCTCCGCCTTCGCCGCCTCGCCGAGGTAGAGGTAGGCCTCCGTCCGGTGAGCGTCGAAGGTCGCCGCGGTGGTTACGTCCGGCGCCTTCGCCGCGCCGGCCTCCAGGATCGCCGCCCGCTTCCGCATCATGGCGATCGCCTCGTCGTGGCGCTTCAGCTCGTCGAGCTGGTCGGCGAGGCTCGCGTAGATCGAGCTCCGGTCGTCGATGGAGAGCGCGGCCTTCGGATCGGCCGCCAGCGACTCCAGCCGCTTCATCGCCGAGGTGAGCAATGCCTTCGCCTCGGGCCGGTCACCCGCCTTCGCCGCGCAGCTGGCGACCGAGTCCGCGACGTCCGCCCCGGTCGGCGTCGCCGGCATCCGGTTCAGCTCGGGCTTTCCCACGGAAAGGCACTCCTCGAGAGCCGCCGGCGTCCCGAGCCGCCCCAGGGCAGAGAGCAGCTGGTCCACCCTCGCCGGACGCATCGGGTCGTTCTTGGCGGAGCGCTCGACCGCGCGACGGTACGCCGCAGCGGCGGCGGCGTAGTCCTTCTTCTGCTGGGCCGCGTGCCCCTCCTGCTCGGCCCGCGCCGCCTCCGAGACCTTCTGCCCCTTGCGCGCGGCCTGCCAGGACGCGGTGTTCTCCAGGACGAACTGGCGCATCTCGTTCACCGACGAGGTTCCGAGCCACCGGCCGATGATCTGCTCGGTGTCGGGATCGATGAGCAGGAACGTCGGCAGGCCGTCCACCGGGTACTTCTCCACCACCTCCCGGTTCTTCTCCGCCTCGGTCTCCACCGAGAGCCAGACCACCGCGTCCTTCGCCGGCCGAAGCCCCGCGTCCGGGAAGACGAAGGACCGCATGGAGAGGCAGGAGTGGCACCACGTCGCCCAGCTGTCGAGGAACAGCGGCTTCTTCTCCGCCTTCGCCTTCGCGAGCGCGCCCCGGTAGTCGTCCTCGAGGAAGACGATGCCGGATGGGGGAGTTGCGTCCGACGCATGGGACGCGGCAGCGGCCGGGGCGGCCAGGACGGTGAGGCTCAGCAGGGTGGAGAGCATGCGAGCTGGGAAGCTAACCCCGCCTGGGAACTGGCGCTTCGCGCAATGCAGCGAACCGCCCGAAATGTGGACGGAGCAGCGAGGAGGGCGGGCGTCCGGCTGGCGCCCGTGAACCCCCCGTGGACCCGGGCTGGTGAATCGCCGCCCCCCTCCGGACGTCCAATGCAGTTGAGGACGCAACGATGACACGACTCCTATCCGCAGTGCTGTTGCTTGCCCCGCTGGTGGCCGGGGCGCAGGTCGTCTCGACGACCCCGCCCGTGGATCAGCCGCCGACGGCGCAGCCGCAGGCCGTTCCCCCTCCGCCGCCCGCCACGCTGCCGCCGGCCGCGATGGCGCCGGTCGAGCCACTCCCGCAGGACGACGCCTACGCCCAGCCGTCCGTCCCGCCCTCGAGCGTGTACGGCTCGCCTGACGTGCAGGAGCCTCTCCCGCCCGCCACCGCCGTCGCTCCCCCGAGCGCCTCCGGTCAGTGGGTCTACACGACCCAGTACGGCTGGATCTGGATGCCCTACGGCACGGGCTACACCTACCTGCCGGCCAGCGCGTACCCGGACATGTACGTCTACACCCCGGCCTACGGCTGGCGCTGGGTGGTGGCGCCCTGGGTCTGGGGCCTCGGCCCTCGCCCGTACTTCGGCGTCTACGGCTGGAACCGCTTCGCCTGGTACGGCCGCGGCTTCGGCGGCCGGTGGTACGGCTACCGCGGCGGGCCGGTGTGGGCCTCCCGCGGCTGGTACGGCGCGCCGGCGCATCGGGGCTATCCGGGGGCGGTGGTCCGCCCCGCTCCGCACGTCGTCGCTCCCCGCCCGGGCGTCGTCGTGACCCGGCCCGGTGGCTTCGCGCGACCCGGCGTGGTCGTCCGCCCCGGGCCCGTCGTCCGGTCCGCGCCGGTCGCGCGGTCCGCCCCCGCGCCGCGCACCGGTGGCTTCTCTGGTCACGCGGTCGGACACGTCCGGCGCTGACCCGCCCCGCAGCCTCTCGGCCCGGCCCTCGCGGCGCTACTTGAGCCGCGACGTGGTCGGGCCGGCGTATGCCGGGTGGCGCCCCATGATCGCCCGGTGACAGCGCGGGCAGTAGAAGGTCGCGTCGCTCCCGGCGACGCGGCCGTCGTACTCCTCGAAGCGAATGAAGTCGGGGAGGGCGAGGCGAGCCCGGAGCGACGCCGCGTCGAAGGTGCAGTCCACCTCCGACCAGAGCCCCCACTCCGGGCCGTACGGGCTCTGCATCGGCTCACCGAGGCGCACGCCGCGCCGTTCCAGCTCGGCCTCCAGCGACGCCAGATGCTCGCAGGTCTTCAGCATGGGAAGCTCCCCGGCACGAGCATGCCACGGGTGGACATCAGCAACGGTGGCCGCGCAGGGACCATCACCTACCGGGAAGGGCTGCACAGCATCTCCTTCGACTGGGAGTTCGCGATGTCCCCCGCCCTCGCCATCGTCACCGGGCCGGACTCCCGAGCGTGGGACGCGCTGGGCGGGTGGGCCGCGGGACGCCAGGAGGAGATCTTCGAGCACGTCGCCCGCGAGGTCATCCGCCAGAAGGCGGCCGGCCACAGCCCGGAGATCGACCTCGCGGCAGGAACCATCACCGTCCTCGAGCCCGCGCGGAGCGGGACGGGCGAGAGGCGGCGCGGAAGCTCGCCCCGCGGCCCGCTGGACGCGCTCGGTGAGCTGGCCGAGGCGGACGTCGAGGAGCTCATCGCCCTCATCCTCCGGGACGGCACCAGCGGCCCCACCGTGGACGCGCTCGCGCAGATCGACCATCCGAAGGCCCGCGCCGCCGTCGACGAGGCGGCGCATCACCACCTCTCCGTGGACGTTCGGCTCGCGGCGGCCGAGGGGCTGCACGCCCGCGGCACGCTCGCCGACCTCGAGCCGGTGCTCACCCGCGAGCTGCGACTCCTGAACCGGAAGACGGACGGCCTGGCCCGTGCCCTCCGGCTCGCCGAGGCGCAGCCGACGCCGGCGGTGAAGCAGGCCCTCCTCTGGTCGAGCTGGAACCAGACCGAGTGCGCGGCGGATTGCGCGCGCCTCTTGCTGAAGCTCGTCGCCGGCCCGGAGGCAGTCGCCGCGATGGCGGAGGCGCTCGGGGACCTCGACCTCCACCGGAGCTACTTCCAGCGGAAGGCCGCGTTCGAGGCGCTCTGCAGGAAGACGGGCATGACCCTGGACCCCGGCTGACGGCCGGCGCTCAGAACCGGTGCCAGAACAGCGAGGCGTAGGAGGGCACCGCGTCTCGCCAGAAGCGGATCTTCTTCCCCTCCGCGAAGCCACGGGCCACGTAGTTGACCGGGACCTCCATCGGGGAGTGTCCGTTCCGCGCCAGCTTGCAGGCCAGCTCGATGTCCAGCTCGAAGCCGTTCGACCTGAGGTCGAGGCCCTCGAGGCACTCGGCCCGGAACACCTTGAACATGGTGTTCACGTCGGTGACGCGCTGCTGGTACAGCAGGCTGTACGTCCGCGCGAACATCACCTGGCCGAAGTTGAGGATCAGCCCCCGCACCGGCGTGGCGTCGTACTTGCGGACCTTCCAGTCGTCGAGCCCCAGGCTGCGCGAACCGAGCACGAAGCTCGCCTCGTGCTGGAGCAGCGGCTCGAGGAGCGCATCGTAGTCGTCGATGTCGTACTCGAAGTCCGCGTCCTGGATGAGCACGATGGTGCCGGTGACGTGCGCCAGGCCGGCGCGCACGGCGTGTCCCTTGCCCTGCGGCCGGTCCTCGAGCACCACCTGCACTCCCGGGCGTCCGCGATAGCCCTCGACGATGGCCCGGGTGCCATCGGTGGAGTTGCTCTCGACGATGATCAGCTCCCGGTCGATCTTCAGCGGCTTGGCGAGCACCGCGTCGATGACCTCGCCCACGGTCCGTGCCTCGTTGTAGACCGGCAGGACGATCGACAGCTTCTCGCGCGCGCTCGCCTTTCCCGCGCGACGGCCAAAGACCGCCACCCGGTTCCCCGCGCGCACCGGCAGCCCCACGTCGGCGAGCGGCGTCGCCCTCAGCACCGCGGAGAGCGCCGGACGGTCCAGGATGCGGGAGGCGATGTCCCCCGCGTAGCGGACCGTACGCGTCACGGGCAGCGGGTACTGGGTCTTGAGCACCAGTCCCGAGCGCGCGGCCAGCGCGGTGAGGTTGCCGGTGCTCAGGAAGGCCGCCTTGTGGTCGAAGAGCTGCGACCAGTACCGGCGCATCATCCGCGCAGGGAGCGAATCGGCATTGGTGTAGGTGACCACGAACAGCGTCTCGGCAGGCAGTGCGGAGACGAGGCGCGAGAGCACCGCGTGCGGAGCGGCCAGCGACTCGAGCAGCTCGGCCAGGATGACGACCTGGGGCGCCCGCGCGAGATGGGGCGCCGCCCACTCCATGTCCGAGTCCAGCGCCAGGCGGGCAAAGCGCGCGTCGTCGAACGTGGCGACCTCCAGGCCGAGCCGCTCGGCCGAGGGCACCTGCGCGAACTCCGGCAGGTAGCGCCCGAGAAGCAAGGTCCGGTGCAGCGGCGCGCCGGAGATGCGCCGGTGGTCTTCCTCCACCCGCTGCAGCAGCCGGTCGAAGTCCGCGGACATGAGCGCACGGTCGCGGGGATCGGCGAAGGTCTGGATCCGCTCGATGTCCAGGTCGTTGAACGGCTTCTCGCGGGTGGGGTTGACGTAGACCGCGCCGCACGCCGTGCAGCGGACGAACCGGACTCCGGCGCGATGGAAGAGGTAGCCGGGCCGGTCCGCCTCGCAGGCCGGACAGTCCACGAAGCGGTTGTGGGCGCGCGCCGTCCGCACCGCCGAGGTCGGTCGGAACTGGAACGACCGCACCGAGCCGTTGGTCCGGGTCATCGGCGGCCGACCTCCGCGGGCTGCTGGCGGTCGTTCACGAAGGGGCTGGCCTCGAGGAAGGCCAGCGTCTCCACGATGCTCTCCTCGATGCTCCTCGTGGGAGCCCAGCCGAGCGCGCGGAGCCGCGTCGTGTCCAGGAGGATGCGGGGCGAGTCGCCCACCCAGCCGCGCTCGCCACCGGCGTGGACGATCCGCGGCTTCACCCCGAGGGTCCGGGTGATCACCGCGATGCTCTGGTCGACCTCGATCCAGTGGTGGTGTCCGAGGTTGAAGAGGTTGATGGGCTCCCCCGAGCGCGCGAGGGCCAGGAGCATGCCGCTCACGCAGTCGCCCACGTGGAGGTAGCTCTTCTTCTGCCGACCGTCGCCGAGGACGTCGAGGCGCGTGGGGTCACGGCGCAGCTTCCGCCAGAAGTCGATGACGTGCCCATGCGTGTAGCGGGGCCCGAGCAGCGACACGAACCGGAAGATCCACGTCCGGAAGCCGTAGCCCAGGGCATAGGCGGTGAGCAGCCCTTCGGCGGCGAGCTTCGAGGTCCCGTAGAGCGACGTCTGCACCGGAAACGGCGCGTCCTCGGGCGTGGGCACCACCGTCGCATCGCCGTACACCGAGCCGGTGGAGGCGAAGGCCACCTCCCGCACTCCGGCGGCCCGCATGGCCTCGAGCAGGTTCTGGGTGGCGACCACGTTCTGGTCGATGCACCGCCGCGGCTCGAGGAGGTTGTCCTTGATGTCGGCGTTGGCCGCGAGGTGGAAGACGAGGTCGCAGCCCGCCACCGCCCGCCCGGCGGACTCCGGATCGAGCAGGTCGCCCTCGATCAGCCGGGCGCGCGCGGGCACGAACTGTCGCCACCCGGTCGAGAAGTCGTCGAGGATGGTGACCTCGGCCCCTTCGGCGAGGAGCCGGTCGGCGACGTGGCTGCCGACGAAGCCGGCCCCGCCGGTCACCAGCACCCGACGGCCCGCGAAGCTCGAGACCGTCGGGGTCATCAGCGAGGGCCGGAGCGCTTGCGCCAGGCCTCGTTGAACTCGGCGATGGTCTCCACCGTGCGCGGATGCCAGACCATCTTGTGCAGGATGGCCGGCGGAACGGTGACCACGTGCGCCCCTGCCTCCAGGGCCTCGGTCACGTCCATGAGGTGGCGGATCGAGCCGACGATGATCCGCGACGCCAGTCCCTCACGGTCCAGCGCACGGCGGGTGGCCTCGATGACCGGGCCGGCGTCGTAGCCCATGTCGCGAATGCGCCCGGAGAAGATGCTCACGTAGGTGGCCCCGCCGAGCGCTGCGAGGTAGGCCTGGTTGAACGCCATCAGGCAGGTGAGGTTGGTCTTCACCCCGCGCGGCGCGAGGCGGTGGAGCACGCGCAGGCCGACCTCGGAGAACGGGACCTTGATGGTGATCCTCGCCGGATCCCACGCGTGATAGCCGAGCGCCTCGGCCATCATCTCTTCCTCACCCTCGGTGGTGAGCTCGACGGAGACGTCTCCGGTGGAGACGGTGAGCACCTCGCGGATGACCTCCGCGAGGTCCGCCCCGGGCGATTCGCGGGAGATGATGAGGGGATTGGTCGTCACCCCGGAGAACGCACCCCAGGCGAAGAGCCCCTTGATTTCACTCGGATCCGAGCTGTCGACGAAAAGAGCCACGCCCTCCTCCTAATACATCCGGCCCTCGATCGCCGAGGCGATCTCCAGCAGGGTGGCCCCCTGGACGTCCGGGGCCGGGTTCGACCCGCCCCGGAGGGGGCAGAGCTCGCACCGGGAGCGCGGTACGAGCAACGCCGTTCGCAGACCGGCCGCCCGGCCGGCCTCGAGGTCGGCGACCGAATCGCCGATGGCCCACGACCCGGCCGGGTCGCCGCCCAGCCGGGCGAGCAGCGTCCGCAGCATTCCCGACCCAGGTTTCCGGCAATCGCACGCGCGCACGAGCTCGGGATCTCCGCCGGGCCCACCCTCGGGGTGGTGCTCGCACACCTCGACCGCGGCGATGGGCACGCCCCGCGCCGCGAGGAGCGCGAGCAGCGCGGCGTTGGTGCGCGCCACGGCGGCGCGGGAGATCTGCCCCTTCGCCGGCCCCGGCTGGTTGGTGGCCATCGCCAGCACGAAGCCTGCCCCGGCGAGCGCCCGGAGCCCCTCCACCGCGCCGGGGAGGAGGCGGAGCTGATCGGGGTGGAACGCGGTGACGATGGCGCCCGTCTCCTCGTCGCGCACCACGTCGATCAGCGTGCCGTCCCGGTCGAGGATCGCCAGGCGGGCCGCGCCGCTCACCGGACGCTCTCCCACTTGGTCGGTGAACGCTGCAGCTCGGGATGGCTCACCAGCAGGTGCCAGACGACGGCGCACATCCCCTCGGTGTGCGGCGTGACGCGCTCGGCGGCCACGGTGGGGATGATCACGCAGGCGTCAGCGAGGGCGCGGGTGGTCCCGCCGTCGCGCCCGACGATGCCGAAGATGCGGGCACCGACCTCGCGGGCGTGCTCGATCGCCCGGACGAGATTCATGCTGATCTCTCGTTCGCGGTTTCCCCCGCCCACCGAGAAGACCAGGATGCCGTCGCCCTGGCGCAGTCGCGAGCCGCGGAGCCACTCGACGAAGGAGGTCTCCCAGCCCTCGTCGTTGATGCGCGCGGTGAGCTCGCTCACGTTGTCCGTGGGCGCGTAGGCCTCGAAGCCGCAGAGCTTGCGGAAGTCGTTGACCGCGTGGCTGGCGTGGCCCGCGCTCCCGCCCACCCCGAGCACGAAGAGCCTCCCGCCGTCGGCGCGCACCCGTGCCAGGCCGGTGGCCACGGCCTCGATCGCCGCGGGGTCGATGCGGGCGATGATCTCGGCACTCTCGGAGAGGTATCGGGCGGTGAAGCTCACGGGAGGGTCCTAGGAGCGGTGGAAGTTGGCCATGATGCGGGCCCCGTCGAAGTCGAAGCGGAAGCGCATCGGCCGCAGCCCGCGGGCGGTGAGCGCCTCGTGGACCCGGCGCCGCTCCGCCGGACGAACGTAGAACAGGAAGAAGCCGCCACCCCCGGCGCCCATCAGCTTGCCCCCGAGCGCGCCTGCCCTGCGCGCGGCCTCGTAGTGCTCGTCGATGGCTCCGTCGGTCATGCTGGCGGCGAGCCGCCGCTTCTGCATCCAGTGCTCGTGCAGCAGCTCCCCGTAGGAGTCCAGCGCTCCGGAGAGGAGGATGTCCCTCGTGTCGCGCCCCAGAGCCTTGATGCGGTGCATGCGGTCCACCGCGGCGTCACGGTTCTCGACGATGCTGCTCGCCTGCTGCACCAGCACCGAGGACGCAGCCCGCTCCACGCCGGAGTAGAAGACGACCAGCCGGCTCTCGAGCTCGTCGATCACCTCGTCGCGCAGGTCGAGCCGCTCCACCTCCACCCGTCCGTCGGGGTGGAAGGTCATGGCGCTGATCCCGCCGTACGCGGCGATGTACTGGTCCTGCTTGCCGATGGGCTCGCCGAGGACCTCGATCTCCAGATGGCACGCCTCGCGCGCCAGCTGCTCGGCAGGCACCGACTCGCGGCGGTAGGCGTGGAGGCCGTTGAGCAGCGCGACGGTGAAGCTGGAGGAGCTGCCGAGCCCGGTGTTGGCCGGCACGTCGGCCAGGCTGTGGAGCTCCAGGCCGCCGGTGAAGCCCATCCCCTTCAGCGCGGCCCGGAAGATGCGGTGCCGGATCTCGTCGACCGAGGCCACCGTCTCGGTCTCCGAGTAGGCGAGGCGGATGGTGTCGTAGAACCGGCGGGCGACGCAGACGAAGACGAACTTGTCCACCGCGGCGGAGACGACGAACCCGCCGTGGTCGCGGGAATAGGAAGGAAGGTCGCTTCCTCCGCCCCCCAGCGAGAAGCGCACCGGCGCGCGGGAAACGATCATCTGGACGTTCGCAAGTGGTGCTCGAGGTCGGCCCGGCCGGCCGGCGAGCCGATCTCGAAAAACCTGTCATGGACCACGAGCGCGCGCAAGCGCCGGCGGGTCGCCAGCTCGTCCTGGACCCGGTCGAACCCGAGGGCCACGCCGGAGGGAAGCGCCTCCACCACCTCGCGCCGGAGCGCGGTCGCGCCGTAGTCGATGTGATCGACCTCCGGTCCGCCCGCACCCTTCCTGTAGCTGAGCACCCACGCGCCGTCGGTGACCACGTTGGAGGGCTCGAGGCTTCCGGCGTTCCGGTAGACCGCCATCACCCCGTCGCAATCGGTGTGACGCTCCAGCATCCGGAGCGGCTCGGCGTAGTCGAAGCGCAGGTAGCTGTCCCCGTAGGTCACGAGGACCCGGGGAGCCAGCAGCGGCAGCGCGGCCCGCAGCGCCCCGGCCGTCCCGAGCAGCTGCCCGGGCGCCTCCTCCGCGTACTCGACCGAGACGCCGTGTCGCGCTCCGTCCCCCACGTGCGCCCGGATGAGCTCCCCGAGGTGGGCGATGCACAGCACCACGTCGCGAATGCCCGACCGCGCGAGCAGCTCGAGCTGCCAGTCCACGAACGGACGCCCCGCCACCTCGAGCAGCGACTTGGGAAGGCGCTCGGTGTCCGGGAGCATCCGCGTGGCCAGGCCGCCGGCGAGCACCACTGCCTGCATCACTGCACCCGCCGGATGATCCAGGGATGCTTCCAGGGGTTCGCGCCGTGCGGCTCGAAGGCCTCGTACACCGGCTGCCCGGGGAAGCGAGCGACGACGGCGGCGGCGGGAACGTTCGTCGGAACGGAGAGGAGAAGGGGCGAGCGGTCGAAGAACATGCCGTTCCGCGCGTAGCGGGTGGGCCACTCGGCGCGGAGGATCACCACCCCGGAGTGGACGCCTTCCCTCGCCAGCTCCCGCGGCAGCCCGGTGTGAACCGTCACCTCGGGGATGCGGTGCTCGAGGTAGCTCGCCATCAGGAAGGCCGGCGCGATCCAGATCGCCGCCGCCACCAGCCGGGAGGTCCAGCGGCCCAGGTGCTGGCGCACGAAGGCCGCGGCCGTCCCCCACCCGGCCGACGCCAGGAAGGCGAGCGGCAGGAGCACCATCGTCAGGTAGCGCGGGCGCGGGCTGTCGTCGGGCTCGTTGAAGGTCAGGAGGAGCCCGGCCAGGAACAGCAGGAGCAGCGTCCCGAACCAGCGCTGCAGCGGCGCCGTGCGCGCATCACCCGCGGCCTGCTCCCGGCGGAGGACCACCCACCCCAGGCACGCCAGGAGCGCCGCGCCCGGCACGGTCCACTCGAAGAAGAAGGTCTCCAGCTCGGCCAGGTGGTTGAAGATCTCGTAAGGGCTGACGACGTGCAGGAGGCTGATGTTCCGGAACGCGCCGCTCTCGCCGTAGATGGCCACGAAGCCGGCCTTGCCCGCCTCGTAGCCGTCGGTGAAGGGCGAGCCGAACTGGAGCTGGTTGTAGAGAAGCGTGAGGCCGAGGAAGGGCGACGCGCTCACGCCCGCGATGAGGAGCGCGCGGATGCTGCGGAAGGCGATCAGCGAGAGCCCGAGCAGAACTCCGTCCACCGGACGGATGAGGAACACGCAGCCGACCGCGACGCCGAACACGACCAGCCACCCGTCACGCGCGGATCGCGCCCACCGCGCGACCGCCCCCATCGCCAGGGCGCCGAAGACGAGCGTGGGCGTGTGGGAGAGGAAGGTGGCCGCCTGGTAGGCGAAGAGCGGCATCGCGGCGAGGAAGGCCAATGCGAGGAAGGCCCTCCGGGCGTCCAGCGCCACCCGCGCGGCGAACCAGAAGGCGAGCAGGGCCAGCATCCCCTCCAGCGGCGTCACCAGCCACGGCACGCCGGCGCGCACGCCGAGCGAGAGGAGCGCGGCCGCGCCGGGCGGGTACTTGCTGCGGACGAAGTCGTCGATCACCACGTGGTCCACCGCCGCCCAGTCCGCGTAGGGGGGCGCGGGAGCCTTCAGCACACCGCGCGCGAAGCCCTCGGCCTGGAGCACCGTGGAGTACTCGTCGCCGGAGTACGGGTAACCCTGGAGCGCGAACCGGGCGACCACCGCGTAGAACACGCCGGCGCAGAGGATGAGCAGCGCCGCGGCTCGCCCGTAGCTCGGAGCCCGCCGCGCGGCCTCGACCGGCGCACGTGCCGCCGGTGCCTCCGCGGGGCCGGCGAGGGCGAGGTGGGATGCAAAGGGCTCCGTGCCGGAGGGACGGTTCACGGGCGGACGGACGGAGGAGGTGGTGCGCTGCGCCCGGCCCGCTCGGGCCTGCGGTTCATCCGACCATTCTCCAGGGGAGCCGGCGCATCGTTGCACTCTGACCCCGCTCGCGGGCCACCGTCAACGCTGGCCCGGCCCGCTTGCGCTCCCCTTCCCCGTGCGGATACTGCAACGCCTCGCGCATGCGACCGGAGCCGGCAGTCCGGAGCGCGCGCGCCGACGAACGATCGATGAGCCTGCCCTCCCCGGAGCGCCTCCCTGGCGACGTCGCCCCCGAGGGCAGTGCCGAGCACGGGGTGCCGCCCGCGCGCAGCCGCCTCCGGGCGTGGGTCGGCTGGTTCGGGGTCACCGTCGTCCTGTGGAACGGCTGCGCCTCGCACGCGGATTCGAAGTGGAGCGACCGCCAGCTGGCACGAGGCACCTACCCGCGCACGCCTGCCTTTGCGCTCGCCGCACTGCGGGGCGCCGGCACCGACGACGACGACATCAGCCGCTACCTCGCCTACGCCAGCGCGGCGCTGGGACGGCCCTACCAGCCCTTCTACGTGCGACCGCTCGAGGGGTGGACCTCCTCCCAGCCGGAGAAGCCCTCCGAGCCGGATCCGGACGACCCGCGTCAGACGCCGCCGCGAGCTCCCGGCAGACCGCTGCTGCCCTACCGTGACTTCTCCGTCGAGTATCCGCCGGGCTTCTTCCTGCTCGCGCTGCCGCCCGCGCTGCTGGGCCTGGACCTCGACGGGTATCGACTCGTGTTCTCGCTGTGGATGGCGCTGCTCCTCACCGTCGCCCTGCTGGCCGCGGTGCGCATCGGCCGGCTGCTGCGGCCGGGGACGGACGCCTCGCCAGTGGCGGTGGCGGCGCTCCTCGCGCTCACGCTCGGCACGGTGGCGGTGCGGCGATACGACGCCGTCGTCTCGCTGTCGCTGTGCCTGTTCCTCGACGGGTGCCTCCGTCGCAGGCCGGTGCTCTCCGGGCTCGCGCTCGGCGTGGGGGTGGTCACGAAGCTCGTGCCGCTCCTCGTCGTCCCGGTCGCCCTCGTCTACTGGGGCGCGCTCCGCCGCTGGCGTGACCTCGGGGTGACGGCGCTCGTCGCCGCCGGAGTCTGTCTGGCGGTCGGCGTCCCCTACGTGCAGATCGCCGGCGCGCACCTCCTGGATCTGATCCGCTACCACGGCCAGCGGCCGCTGGAGGTCGAGAGCACCTGGGCGGCGCTGCTCACCCTCGGGCGCGCCATCGATCCGGCGTCGGCCTGGCGGGTCGCCTCCTTCGGCTCGGACAACGTGGTCGGCCCGGCAGATCGCTTCCTCCTACCGCTCGCCGGCATCACCCCGCTCCTGGCCATCGCTGCCATCGTCGCCTGGAGCGTGGTGCAGATCCGCCGCGTGCTCCGGCGCGAGGACGGCGAGCGGCTCGCCGGCGAGGTGCTGGTCCGCGCCGCGTGCGCCACGTTCGCCGCGAGCATGGTCCTCGGAAAGGTGTTCAGCGCGCAGTACCTCGCCTGGCTCCTGCCGGTCGGCGCACTGGTCTCGGTCCTCGACACCGGCCGGCGGCGGCGAGTCGCGCTCTGGCTGCTGGGCGGAGCGATGCTGATGACCCAGCTCAACCAGCACTTCTTCTTCGGCATCCTCGGGAACGGCCCTCATCCATTGATGGGAGCGCTGTTCCTTCTCCGGAACGGGCTCCTGCTGGCCTGGGCGACATGGATCCTCGTCCCGGGCCCCGCTGCCCGCGTGGCGGCCGCCGGCGAGGAGCACCCACCGATGATTCCCGCAGGGCTGGGAAGTCCATCTTCCGTCCCTCGCTGACCTCCGGAGAACGGCCATGTCACGCCTGCGCGTCGCCAGCTTCAGCATCTCCCTCGACGGCTTCGGTGCCGGCCCGGATCAGAGCCTCCAGGACCCGCTCGGCGTCGGGGGCGAGTCGGTGCACGCCTGGGTCTTCCCGACCAACACCTTCCAGCGCATGCACGGGACCGGAGTCGGCGCGGCCGGCGTCGACGACGACTACGCGGCTCGGGGATTCGAGAACCTCGGCGCGTGGATCCTGGGCCGCAACATGTTCGGGCCCATTCGCGGGCCGTGGCCGGACGAGGCGTGGAAGGGCTGGTGGGGAGACGAGCCGCCGTACCACGTGCCGGTCTTCGTCCTCACCCACCACGCCCGGCCGCCCCTGGAGATGAAGGGCGGGACCATCTTCCACTTCGTCACCGGCGGGATCCAGGACGCGCTGGACAGGGCACGGAAGGCGGCCGCCGGCAAGGACATCCGCCTCGGCGGCGGCGTGGCGACCATCCGCGAATACCTGCGCGCCGGGCTGGTCGACGAGATGCACCTCGCGGTCTCGCCGGTGCTGCTGGGAAGCGGGGAGAATCTCCTGGCCGGCATCGATCTGCTCGCGCTCGGGTTCCGCGTCCGGGAGCAGGTCGCCTCGGACAAGGCGCTGCACGTCGTCGTGAGCCGGTCCCCCTGAGCGCGGGACGCCATCGCGCGGCATCCATCGTGCCGCCCCGGCGGCGTGGAAGCTCTCGCCTGCGCGCTCGACGACCGCTAGGCTCGCCGTCGTGTCGATCTCCCGCCGAGAGCTGGTGGAAGGCGGTGTCGCGATCGGGGTGGCGTTGCTCGCTACCCCCGCCCTCGGTGCGGCCGCCGCTCCGCTCGAGCCGACCCCGGAGAACGAGCTGGGGCCGTTCTACAAGAAGGGCGCCCCGGCAACGACCAACCTCATCGTCCCCGGCGACCCCGGCCTGCCGCTCGCGGTGAGCGGAAAGGTGCTGGACGCGACGGGCAAGCCGCTCGCCGGAGCCATCATCGAGGTGTGGCAGACCGACGGACGCGGCGTGTACGACCTCGAGGGCTACCGCTACCGCGCGCGCGTGACGGCGGCGCCCGACGGCAGCTACCGGTTCCAGACGCTCATGCCCGGGCACTACCCGCAGCGGGTCGCCCAGCACATCCACTACCGGGTGAGCGCTCCCGGACGGAAGGTGCTCGTCACGCAGCTGTACTTCGCGACCGATCCGGCGTTCGCCGGCGATCCGGAACACAACTACGTGAAGGATCCGATCCTCGAGGACCGGCGGCTCATCCGGCCCGTCACGCTCGGCGAGACGGGCGGCCCGCAGGCGGCCGTCGTCTTCGACACCGTGCTCAGGACATGAGTGATGCCGGCACGGGTGCGGTCCTGCGACTCGAGGCGCCTGCCCCTGTCGGCGCGGTCGCGCTGATCGCCGGAGGGACCCGCGTCTCGGCCCTCCTCGCCGGAATGCGAATCGCAGCCTGGTCCTGCGCCGATGGGCGCTCGCTCGGCGAGGCGACCTACCGAGGGCCGCCGCCCACTGCTGCGACGATCGACCCCGCGGGAAACCGCATCGCCATCGGGACGGGGGACGGCGCGGTGCGCATCCTGGACGCGGCGACCCTCGAGACGAAGGCGGAGCTCCCACCGGCACGTTCGACCTGTGGACAGCTCACCTTCTCTCCCGACGGCAACTTGCTGGCGGGGCTCGCCCGCGGCCGTCAGCTCGCGCTGACCGTCTGGAACGTCGGTGCGGCCAAGCTCACCGGCGCCTTTGCCGATCCCGCGCTCGAGCCGGGGAACCTCGCCTTCCATCCGGACGGCCGCACCCTGGCCATCGCGTTGCTCACCGGGGACGTGCTGGTGCTGGACGTCGCCTCGGGGCGGCCCACCCGCACGCTGTCGGATGCGCGGATGACAGCCGACGCGCTGGCCTTCGCGGCGAACGGCTCGGCCCTCGTCGCCGCCCCGTACGACGGGACGGTCCTGGTCTGGCAGCTGCCGCGCTGGAGCGTGCGACGCGCCCGCGGCATCCCGGGGGCCAATGCGCTCGCGGTCGCCGCGGACGCCTCCCGGGCCGTCACCTCCCGGAACAGCTTCAACCCCGGGGACACGCCGGGCGAGGCACGGCTCATCGACCTCGCAGCGGATCGCGTGCTCGCGCGCGCGTCCCTCGGGATCGTGAGCCACACCGACGTGGCGCTCCTCGGTCCGGGACACGCCCGGGTCGTCTCGACCCGGGGAAGCACCCTCGAGCTGCGCGACCTCCGCGCCTAGACCTCTCCCCGTCGCAGCCGCGCCACGGCGAGGTCGCAGGCGCGGGCGGTCACCGCCATCTCGGTCAGCGTGGGGTTCTGCCAGCCCGAGGTGGGCCAGCACGCTCCGTCGGTCACGTGGAGGTTCCGCACCTCCCAGCTCCGGCACGACGGGTCCAGCACCGAGTCGCGCGGGTCCGTTCCCATCCGGGCGCCCCCCACCTCGTGCACGAACATCCCCGGGGTGGAGAGCGTCCACTCCTTCTGCATCTTCCGGATGTGCGAGGTGACCAGCGGGGTGTGGAACAGCTCGGTCACCTCGGCGCAGACGCCGCCGCCCGCCTCGACGATCTCCCGCGCCGCCGCACGGGCCGCCCGCGCGAGGGCGAGGTCCTCGTCCTTCCACTCGCAGACGATGTGCGCCGCCGGGATCCCCCACTTGTCGCGGAGAGACGGGTCGAGCTCGATCCGGTTGTCGCGGTGGGGCAGCGTCTCCGAGCGGGCGCAGAGGAACCCAAAGGCAACGTCCCGGTGCTTGCGGAGGAAGTTCGGCACCGGCAGTCGCTGGATGCCGCCCCACAGCCCGAAGCCGCGGAGGTAACTCTCCCGCCGCTCCCCGAGGTTCTGGTAGCGGGGAATCATGATGCTGTCGCTGCCCAGGAGCTCGAACGGGCCGCCGGTGTCCGGCACGTCCGGCAGGTAGAAGTAGACGTTGCCCGCGCTGTGGTCCATCACGTGGCGCCCCAGCACGCCCGACGCCGCGCCGATGCCGCCGGGATGAGCAGCGCTGCGCGAGTTCAGGAGAATCCGGACGCTCTCCAGGCTGGAGGCACAGAGGAACACCAGCCTGCCGCGCACCTCCTCCGCTTGCCCGGTCGCGACGTCCACCACCCTCACCCCGGTCGCCCGCGTCCCGTCCGCGGCGACGAGGACCTCGGCCACCACCGCCCCGCTCCGGAGGGTCAGCAGGCCCGTCTCCGCCGCGGCGCGGAGCGTGGTGGCGGGGCTGGAGATGCGCGAGAGCGTCTGGCCCTTCTCCGGGGAACGCCCGGCGAAGAGCCCGCGGGAGATGATGATCCGCCGCTCGGGGAACACCCGCTCCACCCGGTCCTTGAACACGCGCTCGGCCGGAGTCATCGGCCGCGGCTCGAGGAACTCACCGTCGGGCAGCTGCGGCAGGCCCTCGCGCGAGCCGTGCACGCCGAGGAGACGCTCCAGCTCCGCGTAGTGTGGCGCGAGGTCCGCGTGGGTGAGCGGCCAGTCCGGCCCGAAGCCGTCGCGGCTCGCCGCCTTGAAGTCGAAGTCCGAGAAGCGCGGCGTGACGGCGTCCCAGACCAGCGTGCGCCCACCCACCCGCCGCGAGCGGATCCACCGGAACGGCTTGTCGGACGGCGTGGAGTACGGATTGTCCACGTCGTCCACGAAGAAGTCCGGGTTGGTGGCCCACCAGGTGGGGTGGCTCTTCTGCACGTCCTGCCGGTGGGAGACGAGATGCCGCCACAGCTGCCTCGCCGCGTTGCTCGGGAAGGAGCCGTGGTCACCGCGGCCCGTCACCGGCGTGCCCGCCTCGAGCACCAGCACCCGGAGGCCCGCGCGGGTGAGCTTCCACGCCGCGGTCCCGCCGGTCGCGCCCGAGCCCACGACGATGGCGTCCCACTCCTCCAAGATCCCTCTATCCCTCGAGCGCGGCGAGCTCGGCGGCGGTGAGACGGAAGCCGGCGGCGGCGAGGTTCTCCCGCATCTTCGCGCCGGTGCTCGCGGCCACCACCGCCGACACCGGGAAGGGCTGCGAGAAGAGGTACGCCAGGCCCACCTGCGCCGGCGTCCAGCCCCGTTCCCGGGCGAGGGCGGCCGCCCGCTCCCGGCGGGCCACGTTCGCCGTGCTGCCGTAACAGCCGCCGGTCCGCCCCGAGGTGAGGAAGCCCGAGCCGAGGGGCGACCAGGCGAGGACCGGCAGCCGGGTCCGGGCGTAGAAGGCGCGCGCCTCGCGGCCCCCCGGACCGGCGATGCTCACCGAGCCGGGAAAGGGCGGACGCGCCCAGTCGACCAGCGAGAGGTGCGGGCTGCTGGCCGCCATCGCCGGGAGACCCTCCTCGCGTGCCGCGGCCTGGACGGCCTCGATGCGCGGGACGCTCCAGTTGGACACGCCCCACCCGCCGATCTTCCCCTCGCGGTGGGCGGCGGCGAGCGTCCGCACCATCGGCTCGAGCGGAGCGCGGGGAAAGTCACGGTGGAGGAGGTAGAGGTCGAGCCTCTCCACGCCCAGCCGGCGGAGGCTGGCGTGCAGGTCCGCCGCGAGGGCCGCGGCGCCGAGTCGGTTCGGGCGGATGCCCGGGTAGGGGTGACCGCCCTTGTCCACGAGGAACACCCGGTCCCTCAGCCCCCGCGAGGACAGCCACTGGCCGAAGAGCCGCTCGGTGCCGCCGAGCTGGTACGAGGCCGCGAGGTCGAAGGCGCTGCACCCGGCCTCCACCAGCGCATCGAGCCGCCGGAGCTCCTGGTCTCGACGCGAGCTCCGGGCGAGCGGAGCCGGGAGCACCGAACCCAGCCGCGCCGTGCCCGCCACCACGGGGGGAATCACCGGCATGGCGGGAGGCTCACGGCGCGACCTCCACCCGTCCGGCCGTTCCCTGCCTCCCGGGAAGCGCGACGGTGAGCCCGGCGCAGAGCAGGCCGAGGAGGATCTGCGCGGCGTGGATGAGCAGCGCCAGCGTCGCCGCGGTGGCAGCGGTCAGGCCGAGCGTTCCGGCGCCGAGCACCAGCGTGGCCTCGGTCGCCCCCAGCTGTCCGGGGATGAAGTCCCCGACGGCGCTCCCGAGGATGAGCGCCCCCCGGACGACGAGGACCCGGAGCAGCCCGGACGCCTGTCCGATGGCCGCGAGCGCGACGCCGCACTGGACCACCTGCGCCACCCTTCCCGCGGACTCCCAGGCCAGGGACCGGCCGAGGCTCGCGGCAGAGGCGCCGGCCGTCGCATCGAAGGCGAGCCCGAAGCCCTCGAGGCGCTTGATGAGACCCCCGAGGAGCCGCCCCAGACTCGCGCGCTCGCGGACCACGAGGATGCTCGTCCCGATCGCTGCGGCCACGAGGCCGTTGGCGAGGAGGAGGCCGGAAGCCGCTCCCGGGCCGAGCACGACGACCGTCGCCGCCAGGACCGGCACGGTGATGACCGCGGTGGAGAGCAGCACGACGCCCTGCATCTGGACCGCCGCCACCGCCGCCTTCGCGCCGCCGGCGTTCCGCGAGAGCAGCACCGCGCGGGCGGCCTCGCCGGCGCCGCGCCCCATCGGCAACACCAGCCCCAGCGCGTAGCCCAGCGCTCCTGCCCGGACCCACTGGCGCACCGGGACGCGGCGAGCCGCCTCGCCGTACAGCGCCCGGAGCGCGAGCGTGCTGCATCCGACCATCACCGCCTCGAGGAGCGCGAGGAGCGGCAGCGCGTGGACGCTGGCCCCCAGCGACGCGAGCACCGCCCGCGCTCCCGCGGCCCAGACCGAGACCACCAGCACTGCGGTTCCAAGGACCGCGCACGCGATCCGCACCAGCGGTCGCGCGAGCAGCCCCGGGCCTTCCTGGCTCACCGCGCGAGCACCTCCGGCAGCCGCGTCCACACCCGGGCGAAGGCCTCGGCATAGGCCTCCACCACCGGCCGTGGCTGCGGCGCGAGGGGGTACGTCTGGGAGAAGAGGACCAGCGAGCGGTCGAGGACGTCGCGCGTCACCGGGTACCGGGCGAGGTCGTGGGCAGGCGAGCGCATGCGCTGGAACAGCGTCTGGCCAGGCACGGGCCGCGTCTGCCAGAGCACGACCTCGCATCCCTCGGCGCGCAGCGCACGGAGCATGGCGTCCCGCACGGTGGCCGGCGGAGCGTCCACCCCGAGCTGTCGGGCGTCGAGCTGCACCCGGTACTTGTGGAACGCCGGCACCCGGTCCTCCGGCACCTCGGGCGGCGTCACGCCGGGAAGGTCGCGCAGCCGGCGGGTGAGGAGCTCGGCGCTCGCGAGCGCCTGGGCGTTCCATTGCTCGAGCCTCCGCAGCTGCACCCTGGCCACTGCCGCCGACAGCTCGGTGGTGCGGTAGTTCCATCCCACCGCCGCGGAGTCGTACGCCCGGTTCCCGTCCAGCGCGTGGGCGAGGTCGTAGCTCGCCTCGTCCTCGGGCCGGCTGTCCTCGCCGAACATCCGCGCCGCGTGGGCCTTCCGGTACACGGCCTCGTCGTCGGTGACGAGCATCCCGCCCTCGCCCGAGGCCATGCTCTTGCTGGACTGGAGGCTGTAGCAGCCGGCCAGGCCGATCGTTCCGGCGTTGCGCCCGCGGTAGCGCGCGCCGATCGCCTGGGCGGAGTCCTCGACGAGGAGGAGGCCCCGGCGCGAGGCGATGTCCGCGATGGGCTGCAGCTCGCAGGGGACGCCGTGGAGATGGACCGGCACGATGGCCCGGGTCCGCGGGCCGATGGCCGCCTCGACCTTCGCCGGGTCCATGCCGAACGTCCGTGGCTCGACGTCGACGAAGACCGGCACCCCGCCCTGGTGAAGCACCGCCATCGCCGTGGCGACGAAGGTGAAGGCCGGGACGATGACCTCGTCCCCGGCCTGGATGCCGGCGCCGATCAGCGCGAGGTGCAGCGCCGAGGTGCCACTGTTGGTGGCCAGGCTGTACCGCGCGCCGACGAAGGCGGAGAACTCGCGCTCCAGGGCGCGCACCTCGGGAGCCAGCTGACCGGAGAGGACACCGCGCTCGAGCACGCCGAGCACCGCGCGCCGCTCCTCCTCGCCGAGCACCGGCCAGCGGACGTGCGCCCCCGCCGGAACGACCGGGGCCCCGCCCTGGATCGCCAGCCGTTGCACGCTAGACCGCGGCGCGAACGGTGGAACGAGCGACCTTCTCCACCCACTCGTGGAGGAGCGCGTACTGCTTGAACAGATCGTTCACCGCGCGCTCGCCGTCCCGGTGGTAGGGCGCCTTGAAGAAGAGCGAGAGCTGGCGCTGGATGCCACGCTCACCGCAGCGCTGGGCCACGTCCACCAGACGCACCAGGTCGATGACCAGCGGGGCGGCGAGGATCGAGTCCTTGCAGAGGAAGTTGATCTTGATCTGCATCCGCTCGCCGAGGAACCCGAGGACGTCGATGTTGTCCCAGGCTTCCTTCTCGTCACCGCGGGGGCGGTAGTAGTTGATGTGGACCTGGTGGTCGGTGACCTCGTAGCCGAGGATCTCGTCGAGCACCGAGAGCTTGCTGGCGACCTTGGTCTTGTTGCTCTCCGGATCGTCCAGCACCCGGCCGTCGTTGTTGCCGAGGATGTTGGTGGAGAACCAGCCCTCGACCTTGAGCTGCCGCACGTGGAAGGCGGGGGCGAGCGCGGTCTTGAGCAGGGTCTGCCCGGTCTTTCCGTCCTCGCCGGCGATCGGGATGCCCGAGCTCTCCGCCAGCGCCTCGAGCGCCGGCACCTTGGTCAAGCTGGGGGTGAAGTTCACGTGCCCCGCGCCGAGCTTGCAGGCCAGGTAGAGGTACTTCATGGCCGGGCTGATCCGCTCGTCGTTCCGGGTGAGCCCGGCCTCGAAGGCGGGGACGGTGCGGTGGACGTCGGCGACCTCGGTGTGCCGTTCGGTCGAGCCGAGGTTGACGATGATCAGCCGGTCCAGCTTGTTCGCCGCCTTGAAGTCCTTCACGTTCCGGGTGAGGAGCTCCAGCTCCTCGCGGTGCCCCTTGGCGGTGACGACGTGGCTCGCGTCCTCGGTGCCGAGGAACTTCTCCGAAACCACTCCCGGCCAGGGCTTGATGGCCCGCAGCTCCGGCTCGACCTTGCGGAGCAGGGGCTCGGGCACGATGCGCTCGCGGAGCGCAGCCTCGAAGATGTTCGCGTCGCGGATGTCCCAGCCGCCGAAGACGAGGCTGTCCAGTGGAGCGCACCCGAGGGTCTGCGGCAGACCTCCGGTCTCCGTCACCATGCCGATGCGCGGAGTCAACCCTCGCTTCATCAGGGCGACGCCCGCGATCACCGTGCTGGCCACGGCTCCACCCGCGCCGACGAAGCAGACTCCCAACCGGCTCATGCACGCTCCCAGGGGATCAATGTCGCATATTTTACGAGGATGTCCCGCTTAGAATTCTCGACGACCCTCGGGAACTTCTGCTGCGGGCTCCTCCGGCCAATGTCTTCCATGAACCGGCGGGCGCCACCCGGAGCCAGGGCGAACAGGGCGGGCGGCAGGATGGCGACGTCGGCCGTCCGGTGCTCCCGGTAGACGCGGTTCTGCGCGCACAGGCTCTCGTCGAAGGCGCGCGCGAAGCGGTGCGGATCCGCCGGAGGCTGGTCGAACTCGACGAAGATCTGGTAGCGGCCCTTCCCCGTTCCCTCGACGCCGACCTCCGCGCCGGCCGAGAACTCGACCACCGAGCACGAGGAGGCGCGCACCGCTGCTTCCATCGCGCGCTCGATCTCCACGAACGAGGTCAGCTCCTGGGTGAGCGAGAGCACGCCCGAGGTGCGCCCCACGAACTCCATCCGGTGGGGGAAGGTGCTCTGGAACTGCACCAGGTCTCCGATGAGATAGGCGAAGAGACCCGACGCCGTGCTGACGGCGATGGAGTAGTCCACGCCCGGCTCCACCTCCCAGAGGGGAACGCGGCGGGCGTCTGGCCTGCCGTGCTCGGCGGCGGGGACGAACTCGAAGAAGACGCCACGGTCGGGGACGACGAGCATCCCGGGCTCGCCGACGCGGTCGGTGACCGCGAAGATGCCTCCCTCGGTGGCGTTGTAGTTGTCCATGAGGATCATCGGGCGCCCGACGCGCTTCTCGATGACAGGCCGGTAGGGCTCGGCGTTGATTCCCCCGCCGAAGAGCACCTGAAGGTTCGGCCACAGCTCCGAGACGGTGCCCACCGTACGTCCGCGCGCGGCCGCGGCACGCAGCAGCTTGTCGAAGAATACCGAGAACCAGCAAGTGGTCCCCGACATCGCCCGGACGTCGTGGTCCAGGTAGGCGGCGGCCATCCTTTCCAGCTTCTCATCGTAGTCTGGAATGTCCCGGAGGTCAGGTCGGGGGAGCACACCCTCCCGGAGAGGCCAAGGGACGTTCCGTTGCATCAGCCCGGGATTGCTGGTGTTGCTCACCGGGCCGTCGGGCTTGAGGGTCGATGGCGGGAACAGCCCCAGGGTGAAGCCGCCCAGGAAGCGAGCGTGGCCGACGTGGGTGACGTACCGGGCCACGACGTCGAAGCCCGCCTTCTGTTGCCACCGGATCTGCTGGTCGGAGATTGGAAGAAATTTGTGCTGGGCGAGGGTCTGCGAGCTGCCCGACGACTGTCCGTAGAACCGGATGAGGCCCGGCCAGAGGACGTCACGCTCGCCCCGGCGCATCCGCACGAGGAAGGGCTCGAAATCGGCGTATGTACGAAGGGGAACCCGGCTCCGAAAGTCCTCGTGGCTGGACACCTCGGACAGGCGGTGCGCGCGGCCGAATTCCGTCCGGGCGGCCGTCCGGCAATTGTCTCGAAGTGCTGCGAGCTGGGCTTCCCGGAGGCGGTTCCGGTCTGCGGCGAGACGGTTCCAGGTCATGACCCGTGCCGTGGCCGCCGTCCAGGCCAGCGGGCCGATGGCCCCTCCGCCGCGACGTACTTTCATGAATCGAGCGAGGCGCCTGCGTAACACCCGGAGACTGCTCTGGCAACGGGTGTTATTTCTCGGTTTTCAATGTCGCCGTCCGACCCACCGCTGACCGAGACGGCTCCTCCTTCACCCCCGGAGCCGCTCGCCGCCAAGGTGGCGCGCGCCCGCGACGCGCAGGAGGCGTGGGGACACACCCCCTTCGACGAGCGCGTGGCCTGCCTGGTGAGGGCGGCGAAGGACATGCTGCAACGCCGGGCGGAGGCGATGGCGGTGGTCGAGGAGGAGATCGGCAAGGTTCACGCCGAGGCCCTCTTCAACGAGGCCCTCGGGCCGCTGGACGCGGTGAAGGGCTGGGCGGCGGTGCTGCGCCCGGCGCTCGCCCGACGCCGGGTGCGGCTCAACCCGCTGGGGTTTCCGGGCAAGCGCGCCTTCGTCGAGGCGTTGCCGCGCGGAGTGGTGGCGATCATCGCTCCCTGGAACTTTCCGGTGGCGGGGCTGTACCGCTCGGTCCTTCCGGCGCTGCTGTCGGGCAACGCCATCGTGCTCAAGCCCAGCGAGCATTCCCCACGCTCCAGCGGCTGGCTCGCGACCCGGCTCGCGGCGCACTTGCCGGCGGGGGTGGTGCAGGTCGCTCCCGGAGATGGTGCGGTGGGCGCGGCGCTGCTCGACGCCCGACCCGATGCCTGCGTCTTCACCGGCTCGACCGCGACCGGACGCGGGGTGGCGATCCGGTGCGCGGAGCTCGGCATCCCCTGCAGCGCGGAGATGGGCGGGAAGGACCCTGCCATCGTCCTCGCCGACTGCGACCTCGACCGCACCGTCGCCGGCATCACCCACTGGGCGCTGTGCAACGCCGGCCAGGCCTGCGGCGCCATCGAGATCGTCTACGCCGAGCGCGCCATCGCCGACCGGCTGGTGGAACGCCTCCGCGAGGTCTGGACGCAGCTCCGCGCGGGACCGGAGCACGGCACCGGAGCGGACGTCGCGCCGCTGGCCAACGGCCGCCAGTTCGAGGTGGTGAGCCGTCACGTCGCGGATGCCCGCGCGCAGGGGGCGACCGTCGTCTGCGGCGGAGCACCGCTCGGGCAGGGGCTGTGGTTCGCCCCCACGGTGCTCGACCACTGCACCGAGGGGATGGCGGTAGTGCGGGAGGAGACGTTCGGCCCGGTGCTGGCGGTGTGCCGCGTGGACGGGCCCGCGGAGGCGATCCGCGCCGCGAACCGCCTCCGCTACGGCCTCGGAGCCTCCCTCTGGACGCGCGACCTCGCCCGGGGACAGCGCCTCGCCGAGCGGCTGGACTACGGGGTGGTGAGCGTGAACAACCACTCCTTCACCGGGGCGGTGCCCAGCCTCCCCTGGTCCGGAACCCGGGCCACCGGCTTCGGGGTCGCCAACAGCGCGCTGGCGCTCTCCACCTTCGTCCGTCCGCGCACGCTCGTGGTCGACCGGCGCAAGGACCCCGAGCTCTACTGGATGCCGTACGACGAGACGCTGGTGGAGCTGGGAGAGGTGCTCGCCGACCTCCAGACGGCTCGCCTCGGCCGGGTCTGGAAGCTTCCGGGGCTGATTCGGCGGCGGATGCGGAAGCTTCGCGACTTCTTCCGGCGCCGGCGCTCACGCAATCCGGGGTGAGATCTGGTCCGCCGCCCGCGCGGCCACCGCCATGATGGTCAGCTGAGGGTTCACCCCGAGCGGGCCACGCACCGCGCTGCCGTCGACGACGAACAGCCCCGGCACGTCGTGGGCCTGGTGATCCAGCCCCACCACGCTGCTCCGCGGATCCGTCCCCATCTGACAGGTCCCCAGCGGGTGGTAGGTCGCCATGACGATGTCCGAGGCCGAGAGGTCCCGCCGCCGGAAGTCGTCCAGCTGGTGCGGCGCCAGGCTGCCCACCCCCATCACCCCGGGGTAGAGGCGGCGAGCGCCGGCAGCGACCAGCATCTGCATCGACAGCTCGAGCCCGCGCTTGAGGCGGGCGACGTCCTCCGGGGTCACGGTGTAGCGGACCACGGGGACCCCGCGGACCTCCTTCCACACCCTGCCGTTCCGGGTGGCGTCGGCGGTGAGCGGGCCGACCCCGGCGACGTGGCGCAGCTGCGCCAGCGGCTCCATCAGCCGGTGCCCCACCATCGGGAAGACGGTGGGCATGATGTTGTGCGTGGCCTGCGCCGCGAGGAGGAGCAGCCCCTCGTCGAGGAACTGCTCCGAGCCGTAGCCCTGGGGGATGTGGTCGTAGGGGCGGATCTCCTCGTCGAAGAGCCCGGTCACCACCGCGCTGGGATGGACGGTGAGGTTCCGGCCCACCTGTCCGCTGGAGTTGGCGATCCCCTGCCGCAGGAGGAACAGCGGGGTGGAGATGCTGCCGCCGGCCAGCACCACCGCGCGGGCGCGGACCCGTACCCGATTGCCGTTCGGCGCGACGCCCTCGAGGCCGGTCGCCCGGCCGTTCTCGAGGAGCACCCGCTCGGCCTTCAGGCCGGTGAAGAGCAGCGCGCCCCGCTCGAGCGCCGGCGGCAGGTAGGAGAGGTTGGTGCTCTTCCGCGCATCGGTGCGGCAACCGAGATGACAGAAGCCGGAGGCCTCGCAGCCCGGAGCGTTGCGGAGCAGGACCCCGTGCTTCCACCCCAGCGCATCGCAGCCGCGCTGCATCACCTCGGCGATGGGCCCCACCCAGCGGCGCGGCGAGGGACCCACGCCGAGGTGGGTCTCCACGCGCTCGAAGTAGGGCGCCATCCCCGCCGGGGACAGCGCGTCGGAGCCCGTCTCCTCGCACCAGCGGTCGAGCACCCGGTCCGGAGTCCGGAACGCCGTCCCGCCGTTGATCGCCGTCGAGCCGCCGACCATCCGGCCGAGGAAGATGGGAAAGCTGGCGTTCCCCACGGCGAAGGCCGGCCGGTAGAACCGCTCGTAGGCGCGGACCGAGCTGCCGTCGAAGGCGTGCCGGTGGTAGAGCTGCCCCTCCTCGACGAAGACCACCGCGTGGCCGCGCGCGGCGAGGTCGTGACCGACGACCGCCCCACCCGCCCCGGTGCCGATCACCACCACGTCGCACTCGACGTCCCCACCGGTCCAGGTCTCGGCGGCGTGGGCTTGCCGGGCCCAGCGCGGCTCCGAGACGGGGAGCGGCGGCTTCGCGCGGGCGCCCATCGCCCGCTGCACGTGCGGCGCGTCGAAGTGGACGATCTTGTAGACGCTCGAGAGGATCGACAGCGGCACGCGAAGGAGCGAGTCCCGTTCCCACCGCCGGAGCAGCGCCTGCTGGCGCGAAGCCGGGAGCGCGTGGAACGGACGGCCGGTTCGCAGCCGCGCCGCTGCGTCCAGCGTCCGGTGCGCCGCGCTCCACGCCCTGCCCAGCCAGGGCGACAGCCGTTTCACCAGCGCGGCGACCTCGCGCACCGTCGTGTCGTCGGCGGCGGGGATGCTGCTCGTGCCGGGGATGATGGCCTCGGCCAGCGCGAGCATCGCCCGATCAACCCCGGACGAGCTCCGGGGTGTGACGTTGTCGGTGACCGGGGCCTCCACGGCGCGCTTTTTGACACGCGCACACCGAGTACCGTCAAGTGCACGACCAGACCATGTCCTTCTCGATGTCTCTTCTCCTCGCGGTGCTCGCCGCGGGTGATGGCGGGGCCGTGCCCGCGCCCACCCAGCGGGCCACCATCCCCCCGAGCGCCTTCACGGTCTTCAAGGAGGACTCCGGGCCGGTGAACTACTACTCGGTGGGGGAAGACAACGGGTCGCCGATCCTCCGCGGCGTGTACCGGCCCGGGCTGGGGAACGTCGTGCTGATGGCGCGGGTTCCCGAGGCGTCGCGGCAGGCGGTGCGCGCGGTGAGCTGGCGGTGGCGGGCGCACGCGCTGCCGAGGGACGGGAACGATTGCGGACCCGGCGCCTCGGACTCCGCGGCGTCGGTCTTCCTGGCCTTCAAGGCAGGGCTGAAGCTGATGGTGGTCAAGTACGTCTGGAGCACGGTCGGCACCGTGGGAGCGTCCTGTCAGTCCAACCGGGGGTGGTTCTTCGACCGGGACACCACCCTCCTTCAGGTCGGTGGACCTCTCGACGTGTGGACCTCGTACACCCTGGATCCGAGACGGGAGTTCGTGAAGCACTACGGCGGGAAGCTGGAGGACGTACCGGACTTCGTGGCCATCGGGGTGATGACCGACGGGGACAACTCCCAGTCGCCCTCCGAGGCCGACTACGCGGATTTCGTGGTCGAATGGTGAGCGGTGCGCGTGGCTGACGCGATGGTGGCGGTACCTGCCCGGCAGGGAGAGCGGGAGTGGGCCGCCCGGACCGCGCTGCTGATCGCCGGGGCCACCGTGGTGCGCCTGCTGTTCGTCTCCGCGACCGAGATCGCGAACGGCGAGGCCTACTACTACGTCTGGTCTCGCTTCCCGTCGCTCAGCTACTACGACCATCCGCCGCTGGTGGCGTGGATGGCGTGGCTCACCACCCGCGCCTCGCATGGAGCGCTGGCGGTGCGCGCCGGGCCGCTGGTCTGCGCGGTGCTGTTCGGCGCCGGGGTCTTCGTCCTCGCTCGGCGTCTCTTCTCGCCGCGGGCCGGCTTCCTGGCCGTCGCCACCGTCACCATCATCCCGGTCTTCTTCGCCTCGAGCTACGCGCTGAACCCGGAGGCGCCGCTCGCGCCGCTGTGGGTGCTGGGGCTGATCCTCCTCGAGGGGATGCGCGAGCACGACGAGGCCTGGCGTCCGCTCGCCGCCGGCGCGGTGGCCGGGCTCGCCTTCCTGGCGAAGTACTCGGGCGTTCTCCTGCTCGGGGTGGGCCTGCTCTACGTGCTGGTCTCCCCGCAGGGCCGGCGCTGGCTGCGGCGCCCCTCGCTCTATCTCGGGAGCCTGGTGGCGCTGGCCGTGGCCACCCCGGTGCTGGTCTGGAACCAGCAGCGCGGCTGGCCGTCGCTGATGCTCCACTTCGTGGAGCGCCGCTCGGCCGGCGACGCCGCCACGGTGGCCCTGAATGCCTGGCATGCGCTGGTGGGGCAGCTGGGGCCGCTCCACCCGCTCGTCTTTCCCGGGCTCCTCGTCGTCCTCGCGATCTGCATCCTCCGGTCCCGCCAGGACGACCGGTACCGCTTCCTGGCCCTGGCCAGCTGGCCGGTGCTGCTCTTCTTCTGGGTGATGATGGCGCGGGTCCGCGATGCCGAATCACACTGGACCATGGTGGGGTACATCCCCCTGGTCGTGGCCGCGGGCGGGCTCCTGGACGAGCGCCTGGGGAGACTCTCCGCCGCGCTCCGGTGGTACATCGCTGCCTGCCTCGCCATCACCCTTGGCGGGACCGCCGTGTTCTACGCGTACTCCCAGGACCCTTCTCTGCGTCGCTTCCTCCCCACGGGGACGTACGACCCCGACCGCGACTTCTTCAACGAGATGCCCGGCTGGCCCGAGGTCCGGGCGGCGGTCGAGCAGGAGGCCGCGGCGCTCGGACCCTCCACGGTCGTGGCGAGCTGTCAGTACGCGCTCTGCGCGCACGTCCTCACCGCCCTGGACGACCAGCCAGCGGTCTATTGCCCCGGGCCGAGACGGACGGAGTTCGACTTCCTCGGCCGGCGCGAGCCGCCCCGGGCCGCGCCGGTGCTGTACCTCCATGACGAGCACTACCGCGACCCGCCCTCGGAGGTCCTGCCGGACCGTGCGTGCCACGCGATCCGCGCGCTGCCCGTCGAGCGGGAGGGCGTGGTGATGCAGCGCTACCATCTCTGGGCCTGCTCGCCGGCGGAGAGAGGATGACCGTGGGCTCCGCCTCTCCCCGCACCGTGCTCCGGCGCACGCTGGACATGATCGTCGGCTGGCAGCTCCGCCACCCGGCCCGGGTTCTTGGCGTCGTCGCGGTCCTCACCGTGGTGTCCATCGGGCTCGCCACCCGGCTCCGGGTCGAGACCGGCTTCGAGAGCCTGCTGCCCCAGTCGCGTCCGAGCGTCATCGAGCTCCACCGCGTCTCGGCGCGGACCTCGAGCCAGTCCACCATCTTCGTCGTTCTGGAGGGGCAGGATCCGGCGGGCATCCGCCGCGCCGCCGACGCGCTGGTCCCCGAACTGCGGGCGCTCGGGCCGCCGTGGGTGGGGAGCGTGGAGGCCGGCGTCCACGATGCGCTCGCCTTCCTCCGGCCGCGCACCGGCCTGTACACGGACCTGGCGACGCTGAAGAAGCTCCGGGACGACGTCGAGGCCCGCTACGCCTACGAGGTCGGGAAGGAGACCGGGCTGCAGCTCGGCCTCGAGGACGCGCCCCCGCCGCCCATCGCTCCGGACACCGTGAAGTCGCAGCTGGGGGTGAAGGCGGAGGACGAGCGTCGCTTCCCGGCCGACGGGCGCTACCAGAGCGCGGATGGGAAGAAGGCGGTGGTGCTCATCCGAAGCGGCGTGGTGGGCGCCGACTTCCAGAAGGCCGAGGAGGCGGTGGCCCGCGTCTCCGAGGTGGTGAGGCGGGTGAACCCCGCGTCCTTCGACCCCGCGGCGACCTGGGACCTGAGCGGAGATCTCCTCATCGGACTGGCCGAGTACCGGCTCATCAACCGGGACCTCACCGAGGTGGGCCTGGCGGGAACGGTGCTCATCCTGGGGATCGTCTTCCTCTATTACCTGCGGCTCCGGACCGTGATCTCGATGGGGCTGGGCATCGGCATCGGGGTGGCCTGGACCTTCGCCCTCACCGAGCTGTTCATCGGCCGGCTGAACCTCGCCACCGGCTTCTTGTTCACGATCATCGCCGGCAACGGGATCAACTTCTCCATCCTCCTCATGGCCCGGTACCTCGAGGAGCGCCGGCACGGCACGCCCACCGAGGCGGCCATCGTGGAGGCCATGCGCTGCACCTGGCGCCCCACCCTGACCGCGGCGGCCACGGCGTCGGCGGCGTACGGCGCGCTGGTGGTCACCGAGTTCAAGGGCTTCCGCGAGTTCGGCTGGATCGGCGGGATGGGAATGCTGGTCTGCTGGGTGGCGGCGTTCCTCTCGCTTCCGCCGATGCTCCTCCTCATGGAGCGGTGGATCCCGCTGGAGCGGGTGTCCTGGTGGCGGCGAGCGCTGCGGGTCCAGGGCGAGGGCATCCCGTTCGGCGAGCCGTTCGCCCGCATCGTCGCGGCGGCGCCGCGCACCATCACCGTGGCGGGAGCGGCGCTGGCCATCGTCGGCGCGGTGCTCACCGTCGTCTACGTGCGCTCCGATCCGATGGAGTACGACACCAACCGGATCCAGAGCGACCGCCACGCCGTCGCCGAGGTGCACCGCCTGTTCCACGTGGCCTCCGAGCTGACCGGCTTCGTCGGGGTGGACGGGATGGCGGTGATGACCGACCGGCTCGACCAGGTGGCGCCGCTGAAGGCCGCGCTCGAGGCCCGTCGGAACGAGGCCCCGGCGGACGCGAAGCCCTTCAAGGACGTGCACACCCTCCAGGACTTCGTCCCCGCGCACCAGGAGGAGAAGATCCCCATCCTGATGCAGCTCCGGCGCCGGATCCTCAAGGCGCACCGGATGGGCCTGGTGCACGACTGGGAGAAGATCGAGCCGTACGTCCCGCCCGAGGACCTCCAGCCGTTCGGCATCGACCAGCTCCCCGATGCCATCGCCCGGCCCTACACCGAGAAGGACGGGACGCGCGGGCGCATCGTGTACATCAGCCCCGCCGACGGGAGCGACACCGCCGACGCGCACTATCTCCTGCGCTGGGCGGACGGCTTCCGGAGCACGGTGCTGCCGGACGGGACGGAGATCCGCGGCTCGGGGCGGGCGGTCATCTACGCCGACATGTGGAGCGCGATCCTCAAGGACGTGCCGAGGGCGGTCGCGGTGTCGCTGCTCGCCACGCTGTGCATCGTCGCGCTCAGCTTCCGCCAGCGACGGGCGATGGTGCGGGTCATGCTCTCGCTGATGGTGGGCATCTTCTGGACGGTGGGGATTCTGGCGCTGTGGAAGTTCAAGCTGAACTTCCTGAACTTCATCGCGCTGCCGGTCACCTTCGGGATCGGCGTGGACTACGCGGTGAACATCGTTCAGCGCGACCTCGAGCTGAAGGATCCGATCGAGGTGCTCCGGCGCACCGGAGGGGCGGTCATCCTCTGCAGCCTGACGACGCTGCTGGGGTACCTCGCGCTGGCGCGCTCGCTGAACTACGGGGTGCGGAGCCTCGGGGTGACGGCCGTCATCGGCGAGGCGGCGTGCCTCGTCGCGGCGGTGATGTGGCTGCCGGCGGCAGTGCTGTGGATGCGGCAGCGAAGGGCCACGGAGGCGCTCCCCTCCGGAGAGGCCGCCACCAGCTGAGCCGCTCCGGCGCGAGCCCGGCGGACATGCCCGCGGCTCAGCGCCTCGACGCCCCGGCGCACGCCGCGTCGAGCGCGTCCTCCAGCCGGTCGTTTCCCCAGTACATCTCCCCGCCGACGAAGAACGTGGGCGCCCCGAAGATGCCCAGCGCCTGCGCCCGCTGCACCTGCGCGCGGAGCCGGGGCTTCTCCTCTGCCGACTGCGCGCGGGCGAGGATCTCCTCCACCGGCAGCCCCAGCGATGCGAGCGCCTCGCGCACCCCCTCCGCGCTCGAGATGTCCCGGTCCTCCGCGAAGTTGGCCCGCGCCATCGCCCGGCAGAACGGACGCACCCACGGCTCGTCGCGCCCCGACAGCGCAACCCGTACGGCAAGCACCGTGTTCTGCGGGAACCGGGTCGGCTTCCTCCACGGCAGCCCGTACTTCGCCGCCTGGCGTTCCATGTCCTTCCAGACGTACGCCCCCTTCTCCTTCTGCAGCACGAAGGGCGAGCTGTTCCAGCCGAACGCCTCGAAGACTGGCCCGAGCAGGAACGGCTCCCAGCGCACGCTCACCCCCGCCCGCTCCGCGAGCGGCTCGATCCGCATGAGCGTGAGGTAGCTGTAGTTGCTCGCTAGGTCGAACCACAGCTCCATGACCGGCCTCACGGGAAGGTCACCAGCACCCGGGCCTCGATGCTCTGGCGCGGCGGCGCGTCGGGCGGCATCGCCGGGTGGTCGAAGGCGGCGTGCGGGACGAAGCGGGCCACCCCTCGGTCCGAGTCGTACTGCTTGAAGAGCAGCACCTCGTCTCGCCGCATCTCCGAGACGTAGGACCAGATGTGCCCCGGCCGGTGACGGACGAGCGAGATCTCCCCGGTCCGGTCGGGGTACCGGAGCTCGGTCGCGACCAGATCCTCGGGCAGCACGCTCCGCGCGTCGCAGACCGCCAGCGGCGTGTCGAGCACCGGCGCCGGGCCGATCGACCGCCACACGTTCACGATCGCGAAGCGCCGGGGCAGCGGGCGGCCCTCCAGCACCTTTCCGAAGCGCCTCGCGCCGGACGCCTCGGTGTAGTCGACATGCACCCGACCCGCCGGCCCGGCGAAGGGACCGCTCCGGCCCCCGAGCGTCATCGGCGGCCGGCCGAACTCGCGGCGCCGCAGCTGGGTGTCGAACACGTGCGCGCTCCCGCCGGCGGTGGCACGGAGGACCAGCTCCACCAGCTCGGGGACGTACCGGGACTCCACCTCCTCCTCGTCGAGGAAGTCCCGGACCGAGGTCGGGGCGTGCCACAGCTCGAACCCGTTCCGGTCCAGGTCCAGGAAGCCGGAGGCGTCCCGCGCATCGTGGATCACCACCGGCCGGGAGACGAAGTCGCAGCCGTCCGCGGGCCTTCCCGGAGGCGGCCGGCCCACGTAGCTGTACGGGACATCCGGACAGCGGCCGAGATACAGGAGCGGGGCGATGACCGACCCCGGACGCGGCCGCTCTCCCTTGGTGAATTGCGCGATGCTCGTGTCCATGGGCCTTCCTCGTACCGAGCCGCAGGCCGGGGCTCCAATGCCGTCTCGGGCCGGTTTCCATGCGGAGCGGGAATGCCACCCCGGCTCCTGAACCTCCCCCCGCTCGAGCTGTTTCGCGGCTTCGTCGCCGTGGCGCGGTCCCTCAACGTCACGGCAGCCGCCCGCGAGCTGGCCATCACCCAGCCCGCGCTCAGCCGGCAGATCCACGCCCTGGAGGACGCGCTGGGATGCGCCCTCTTCGTCCGGCGACACCGCAGCCTGGAGCTCACACCGGAGGGGACCCGGCTCTTCCGCACCGCGGATGCCTGGCTGGACCAGCTCGGCGAAGCCATCGAGGCCCTCCGCCCCTCGGACCCGAGCTCGGTGGCCATCACCACCTCCAGCGGCTTCGCCGCGCTCTGGCTCCTGCCCCGCATCGGCGAGCTCCAGTCCCGCCATCCCGAGGTGGACCTGCGCGTGGTGGCCAGCAATCGCGTGCTCGACCTGGAGCGCGAGGCCATCGACCTCGCGGTCCGCTACTGCCCCGCCGAGCACGCACCCGCCGGCGCGGTCCGGCTGTTCGACGAGGAGCTGCTCCCCGTCTCCAGCACCGCGGTGGACCTCGACGACCCGGCGCAGCTCGGCAGGGCCGTCCTCCTCGACTACGACGACCCGGCGCATCCGCTCCTGCACTGGGCGCACTGGCTGCGGGCCTCGGGCGCGGCGCGCCCGCGACCGGGCCGGGTGCTGCGCTTCACGCAGTACGAGCAGGCCATCCAGTCGGCGCTGGCCGGTCACGGCGTGGCGCTGGGAAGGCTCGCCCTCGTCGCTCCCTTCCTCGACTCGGGGCAGCTCGTCGCCGCCACGAAGCGCCGGCCGCTGCCCATTGGCTACGGCTACTGGCTGGTGTCCCGGAGCAGACCGCTCGGACGCAACGCCGGCCGGGTGCGGGCCTGGATCCTCTCCCGGGCATCCGCGAGCGCCGAGCGCTGACGCGCGCCCGTCTGGCTGCGCGCAGCACACCGCCCGCTTCCCGGCGCGGGCCACTGGCTGCGCGACGCGCACCTCGGCTCGCGCCCCGGCTCTCATCCCCCGGCATTTCGCCGGAGGAGCCTCCTTGCGATCCACCCTGCGCCGCGCCCTGCTCACCGCCGCCGTCCTCGCCCCGCCCGCCGCCTGGGCCGCTGCCCTCGAGAACCCTCAGCCCGCGCGCTTCGACCCCAGCGTGCTCGACTGGAACAAGGACCCCTGCACCGACTTCTACGCCTTCGCCTGCTCGCGCTGGCTCGATGCCAATCCCATCCCCGGCGAGGAGATCGCCTGGGGCACCAGCTCGCCCCTGAACCTCTGGAGCAAGGGGCTCCTCCGCCAGACGCTGGAGGACGCCTCCCGTCCGGACTCGAAGCGCACGCCCACCGAGCGGCTGATCGGAGACGCCTGGGCCGCCTGCATGGACGAGCCGAGGATCGAGAAGGCGGGCCTCGCGCCGCTGAAGCCCGACCTGGATCGCATCGCGCGGCTCAAGGACAAGCGAGGGCTGGCGAAGGAGATCGCCCTGCTCCACCTCGCCCTGCCCGGCGCCGCGGAGATGGGCAACAACGGCACCGACGCCGCGCTGTTCGGGTTCGGCTCAACGCCGGATTTCGACGACGCGAGCACCATCGTCCTCGCCGTCGACCAGGGCGGGATGGCCCTCCCCGGCCGCGACGACTACCTGGGCGACGACGCGCGGACGAAGGAGATCCAGCAGAAGTACCTCCACCACGTCGAGCAGGTGTTCACCCTCGCGGGGCAGAAGCCGGCCGCCGCGAAGGCCTCCGCCGCCACCGTCCTCCGGATGGAAACGGCGCTCGCCCGCGCCTCGATGGACAACGTCACCCGCCGCGACCCGAAGGCGCTGAACAACGTCCGGAGCCTCGCCCAGCTCGAGGAGAGCACGCCGTCCTTCGACTGGAAGGCCTACCTCGCGGCCGTGGGCGCCCCGACGCCGAAGCACTACCTCGTGTCCACGCCGGGGTTCATGACCGCGATGGACGAGCTCATCCGGACCAGCTCGCTCGAGGACTGGAAGACTTACCTCCGCTGGTGGACGCTCCACGGCCACGCGCCGCTGCTGTCCAGCGCGTTCGTGCAGGAGAACTTCGACTTCTTCGCCCGCACCCTCAGCGGCAGCAAGAAGCTGCTGCCGCGCTGGCGCCGCTGCGTGAACATCGCCGACCGGGACCTGGGCGAGGCGCTCGGCGCGGCCTACGTCGAGCGCGCCTTCCCCCCGGAGAGCAAGCGGCGGGTGGACCAGCTGGTGAGCGATCTCCGCGCATCGCTCGCGACCGGCATCGACGGGCTGGACTGGATGGCCCCGGCCACCAAGAAGGCGGCGCAGGAGAAGCTCGGGGCCATCCTCCAGAAGATCGGCTACCCCGGCACCTGGCGTGACTACGGCACGGTGAAGATCGACCGGGCCAGCCTGGTGCAGAACGTGCGCTCGGCGACGGCCTTCGAGCTGCGGCGCCAGCTGGCGAAGGTGGGCAAGCCGCCCGACCGGCTGGAGTGGACCATGACCCCGCCGACGGTGAACGCCTACTACTCGTCGCAGTTCAACACCATCAACTTCCCCGCCGGGATGCTCCAGCCGCCGTACTTCGACGCCACCAAGGACGACGCGGTGAACTACGGGGCGATCGGGATGGTCATTGGCCACGAGATCCTCCACGGCTTCGACGACTCCGGCCGCCAGTTCGACGCCACGGGGACCCTCCGCGACTGGTGGACGCCCGCCGACGCCAAGGCGTACGAGCAGCGCAGCAGCTGCATCGTGAATCAGTACACCCACGACGTGCCCGACCTCGGGGTCAAGACCAACGGCAAGCTCACCCAGGGCGAGGACATCGCCGACAACGGCGGGATCCGACTCGCGCTCGCCGGCCTCGATCGCGCCCTGGCCAAGGCCGGCCAGAGCGCCACCTCCAAGGGGCCGGATGGCCTCACCGCGCGGCAGCGCTTCTTCGCCGGGAACGCCTTCGCCTGGTGCCAGAACATCCGGCCCGAGTTCGCGCGGGTGATCATCCGCACCAACCCCCACTCGCTCCACGAGTACCGGGTGAACTACGTGCTGGCGAACCAGCCCGAGTTCCGCGAGGCCTTCGGCTGCAGCGCGGGGAAGCCCATGTCCCCGGCGAAGGCCTGCCGCGTGTGGTGAGCGAAAAAACGGCGGCTCCTCGCGAGTTGGGGGGACCCTCACGAACGAGCCGCCGGCGACGGCTGGTTGCTTTCCCACTTTCCGACCGTCGATCGGATCCAACGCCCGGATGGCGCCGTGGATAAAGCCGTGGCCTCAGGAGCAGACCGCTGTCATCTGCAGCGCGGCTGCGTGCGCGAGGCAGCAGGCCCGGGCCCGTTCCCCGCTCCGGTTGCATCTCCAGCCGGGTACGCGCTCTCCTCTCTCCGATGATCCGCGCCGGCGCCGCGCTCCTCCTCATCCTCGCCGTTCCGGCCTGCGTGACCGCGACCGGCGGCGCAGCGGTGGCGAGCTCGGTCGTCCTCGAATCACCCGACGAGGGGTGCGAGCGCATCGGGCCGATGGCCGTCCGCATGTCCACCGATCTCCTGATGTCCGAGGATTCCCTCCTGGCCTCGGCGGTGAACGAGCTGCGCTCGCGCGCGGCGATGCGGGGAGCCACCCACCTCGTCGTCGCCCGGCCGTACAGCGCCGCCAGCGTCTCCTACGGCACCACCGCCGCGGCGACCGGCGTCGCCTATCGCTGCCCGTGACGGCCTCGCGGTCGCACAGATGGCGACGCGGTCGCACATGTTGAGACTCCCGTAAACGATTGTCACTCGCGAGCGACTGGACATTTTCGATCTCGGCGGCGAGCGCGCTCGGTCGGCCTCGGGCCAGGGGCACGAGCCACACCTGACCACATCGAGATCAGTCCTTCGTGCCTCGCGCGGCTCGTGTGAGGGTCCCGCGCTTCACAACGAACCCGGGCGACTCATCGAGACGCCCGAACGCGAGAAGGCATGACGACAACACGATACGCAACGACGACCGCCGCCGTTCTCTCGCTCCTCCTCGCCGCGGCTCCGGGCTGCGGCCCCTCCGACGCCGGCGACGGCCCGGAGGCTTCCGACATCGGGACCGACAGCGCGGCGATCGACTCCTCGTTCCTGCCCAAGCAGTTCCAGGTGCGCTGGGCGCCGGGAATTCCGGGCGGGGTTCCCACAGACAACGATCCGGTCCGTCCGGCCACCGTGTGGCTGCCGGCGGGAAATCCCTACGGCGGGTACTCGGTGAATCCGGCCCTCGCTGGCCAGGGCAACGCCGCCGCGTTCACCAGCGCCATGCAGGCGGCGATCGATGCTGCCGGCGCGGCGGCGACCCCGAGCAGCCGGAAGATCGTCCGGGTCAAGGCTGGAACCTACTGGGTCAATCCGCAGAACCTTCCGAACAAGGGAGGACGGGTCGGCCTCTACGTCACGGCGGACAACGTGACCATCCGCGGCGACGGCGCCGATCGCACTCGCCTGGTGGCCAACGGGACCATCCCCGAGTACGGGACGGTGGTTCTCTTCGGCCACCGCAGCGGCTTCTCCGACGCCGACTTCCGGGTGACCGCGGTGACCGCGAACGCCTGGATGGGAACCAACACCGTCGCGGTCTCGGATGCGAGCCGCTTCGCGGTGGGGGACGTCATCACCATCGACATGCTCGATGGTGCGGCGGCGCCCGTGGGAAACGTCCAGTTCAACAGCGGCTTCCTCTGGTTCTACGACGGGCAGTACTTCAAGCGGCAGCCGACCTTCTCCTGGACCGGGCCGAGCACCGGCGCCGGAGGAATCAACGTCTTCGACGTCGGCAGCGCCAACGCCGCGGCGGTGAGCGTCGTCCCCCGGTGGCGCTCGGTGATGCAGACCAGCGAGATCACCGCCATCAGCGGCAACACGCTCACCCTCAAGGACCCGCTGGTGAAGGACTTCTTCGCCTCGCGCTCGGCCCAGGTCTGGCGAGTGGTCCCCAAGGACAACCGTTCCGTCTTCCTCGGCAACCGGTGGTCGGGCATCGAGAACATCGCGGTGGCGGGCGGCAACAACCAGTGGGGATTTCCCGGCGGGAGCATCGCCTTCAGCTACATGTCCTACGCCTGGGCGAAGAACGTGGAGGCGGACGGCTCCCGGTTCGACGCGGCACATCCCGGCAAGGACGGGTACAACATCGGGCTCGGGCGCTGCTATCGCTGCGTCGTCCGTGACTCGTACGTGCACGACTCGGCGGACGAGAACCCGGGCGGTCAGGCCTACGGCATCGTGATCGGAACGGGGAGCTCCGCGAGCCTGATCGAGAACAACATCACCATCAACAACAACAAGCCGCTGGTCTCCATCTCCAGCGGCGGCGGCAACGTCATCGCCTACAACTACGTGGACAACGCGGTGCTCTGGAACTCCCCCGGCTGGCAGGAGAACGCGATCGACGACTCGCACGGGGCCTTCACCCACCACGACCTGATCGAGGGCAACTGGACGCCCAATCTCGGCTCCGCCACGACGCACGGCAACTCCGGATGGCACGTCCACTTCCGGAACTACGCCAGCTCGAGGAACTCGTCCGGCAGTGCCACCGGCAACATCCGCGCGGTGGGACTCGACGCCTGGACCCACGACAGCGCCTTCGTGGGAAACGTGCTCCGGGGCGGAAACGTCTACGAGACCAATCCCTCCTCGCGGAACGGAATCCCCATCTACCAGCTGGGGAACAACTTCGAGTCGAACGGCAACTGGGACAACGGCTACTCCAAGGCGCACATCTGGCGCGACGGGAACTGGGACTCGGTCAACGGCCGCACCATCTGGGCCAGCGGCGCAAGGACCCTGCCTCCCTCGCTCTACCTCACGAGCAAGCCGGCCTTCTTCGGCAGCCGCGCCTGGCCCTGGGTCGATCCGCTCACCGGCAGCGTGGGAGCTCTCCCGGCCAAGGCGCGCTACGACGCGCACACGCCGAACGTCGTTCCCTGAGACGGGCTCCGCGCGGGGACGCCGGGGCTCTCTCCCGGCTGTCCCCGCCGCGCGGTGGTCGGCGGCCTCGAACACGCGCTCGATCACCGCGGCGGACGACGAGCCGCGGGGTCGCGCTCGCCGTTCACTGCTCCGGAGGCGGTGAGTCGATGATCGGCTGCGCCATGTACTGCTGCCGGGCCACGGTCTGCATCACCTCGTCGCCGGTCGGCATGGCGGTCGCGCTGTCCGCCCCGGGTGGCGGCAACGGAACGACCACGGCCGTGGCTCCCACCAGATCGTCCCGGAAGACGACCACCACGCGGCTGAAGAGGTCGTCGGCCGGGATGTACCTCGGCGAGACGATGCCCTGCCTCCCCTCGAAGGCTCGGGTCGGGTCTGCTCCGAGTCCAGCCAGGCTCTTCTGCCAGGCCATGATGGCCTGCGTCGGATCCTGCCCCTTGGCCTGGGCCTCCTGGATGATCTTCATCATCTTGCTCTGATCCATCGCGCCCATGGCGCGCGCCTTCATCGCCTGCTGGAGCTCACTGGCCGAGTACGCCTTCTTGCCGCCCTGCGCGTAGAAGGCGACCACCTTGTCCGGAGCGTCGGCGGTGCTGAAGTACGCTTGCTCCGGGCTGCTGTAGAGGTAGCGGTACGTCGCGCCCGGGTAGACCTTCACCTTGAGGCGCGCCGGGTCGGGCGGCGTGTCGGCGATGGGGAACTCCGGCCACTTCGTCGAGGGCTGGCGGTCCAGCATGCCCCGCTGCTTCTCGTCACCCCGCGAGCGCAGGACCTCGACCGCCTCCTGGCGGACGGTGGCGTAGGGACTGTCCAGCGCGGCCACGGCGGCCCCGCTCTTCACCGCTTCCTCGGGCTGGAGCTTCAGCGCGAGGGCGCGAAGCTCCGGTACCTCTGCCGCGAGCCCGGCCCGGATCGCCGACGGAGGCGGGGGCTGGCCGGCCCGCATCGAGGCCACCATCCCCTCGTAGAGCGCGTACTCGAGCTGCCAGCGCATCTGCTTGCACGCCTCCGAGGTCGCGCCCCCGGAGCACGACTGGGCATATTTCTGACGAACCGCCGCGACGTCGACGTCCTCCTGCTCTGCCCGGATGGTGTTCCCGAGGGCCAGCGCCAGCAGCCAGGGTGCGATCGAGCCCATCACTTCTTTCCTCCGGTGAGCGTTCCTGCGAGTGCGTCCAGCTCCTGCAGCGTCGGGATGATGTCCTCCTCGATGTCCTTCCGTTGGTCCGTGGGCACCTGGGGGATGGGTTGCTTCGTCTTGCCGGTGGTCCCCTTCCACCCGCACTTCTTCGCCAGCGTCGCGATCGACTTCTTCAGGCTCGCGATGCCCGCCGAGTAGCCGCGCGTGTCGTACGCCGCGAAGTTTCGGTAGTTGGTCATGTCCATCGGCTTGTCCTGCTTCTTGTTGGCCCTGCAGTCGGTCTGGTGCTGCCCCTCGTGGGTGAGGATCATGTCCGCGAGCGCGGGGCAGTACTGGGCGCGGATCTCGGCGGGCTTCACCACCCGCATGACCAGCGTCCCGTCCTTGTTCTTCTTGTTCTGCCCGTTGGCGTCACGGACCGGGAGCATCAGCTGGCAGGTGTCAAGCTGAGTGGCGGCCTCGGCCTGGCCGGAGCTCGAGGCACCTCCCGGAGCCGAGTGCAGCCAGGCATTGAATTCCGCCTGGGCGAAGTCCTGCATCCGCTGGATGGTCGACCGTTCGTCGTCGCCGCCCTTCGGGCCAGGGGGCAGTCGCCAGTCGAGGTACTGCTCGAAGTGGTGCCGGAGCCATTGCTGCTCCGCGAGCTCCTTCTGGAGCCGGGTGAGATCCGAGCACCGGTCGCATCGCGGTGGCCCGGACTGCTTCTTCTTCTGCGCGGCGCTCGCCGACGTTGCGGTCAGCAGGGCGAGGAAGAGGACGAGCATCCCCGGCGCGCTCAGCGACAGGGGCCTTCGGTGGGGCATAGGGTCTCCAGGACTGCGAGGGTGGACAGAAGCTGCGGATCCGCCGGCGAGAGCTCGGCGGCCCGTCGAAGCGCGCGCGCCGCCTCGCGCGGATCCCGTTCGAGCAGGACGAGCCCGAGGTTGTTCCAGGCCCGGGCCGAGCCTGGCGAGTGCCGGATGGCCTCGGTCCAGAGAGCGCGCGGGTCCGACCAGACCTCGACCCGCCGGTGCACCGCGCGCGTCGCGAGGACGACGAACGCCAGCGCCGCCGAGGCGAGCAGGACGCGCACCTGCGGCGACCGCCCCGTCCGGACGAACCTTCCGAGGAGGGCCCCGATGCCGATTGCCGGCCCCACCCAGGCGAGGTGGAGGGAGCGATCCGTCACCACGTCCGCGCGCGCGAGGAGCGTGTGGGTGGGCACGAGCGCGATCAGCGCCCAGCCCACCGCGAACGCGGCCGTCGGGGTTCGGTGACGGAGGCACCACGCCGCTGCGGCGACCGCCAGGACGAGCAGAAGCCCGAGTGCCGGAGACACCCAGCCGTCCCCGGGCGCGTGCACGATGCAGAGCGCGCCCGGCCGGAACCAGAGCGAGAGCTGCGCCGGGAGCGCGGCGAGGTACGTCGCCAGGGACGAGAGTGGGCCGTGCTGCGCCAGCGACCAGCCGGCGAGCACGCGGTACCGGGGAAAGCCGAGGAGGAGCAGCACCGCGAGCACCGCGGCGCCCGAGAGCAGCGGTCCCACCCGCGAGGGCCGGTCGGGCGCGTCCCAGCGGCTCGCGATCCAGGCGAGCACCGGAACGACGAGCGCGACCTCCTTGGAGAGCGAGGCCAGCACGAGCAGCAGCAGAGACAGCGCGGTCCAGGCGCGACGTGCGTCCGGACCATCGGCTCGCACCGCTTCCAGATGGGCGCGGATGCACCAGACCCCGAGGGCGGTCATCAACCCCATGGATCGGCCACTGACGTAGGCGACGACCTCGGCATGCGCGGGCTGGAGGAGGAAGGCGACTCCGGCGAGGAGGGCTGCGGTCGCTCCCAGCCGCCGCACCGCGAGTGACCACACCCCGAGCGCGGTTACCAAGAGAAGGGCGAGGTTCCCCGCGAGGAGGAGATCCGCGCGGTGGCCGTGCAGCGCCTCCTGGAGCGAGAAGGTGAGCCGGAGGAAGGGCCGGATGCGCCAGCCACCCGCGAGACCCAGCGGGCCAACCAGGTCATCGTCCTGGAACGTTCCGCCGACGACCGCGCCCCATGCCGCCACGCTCGCGGCGCCGAGCGCGAGCGCGGCAAAGACCTCGCTGCGCGTCGTCGCGTGCTCGCCCCGCTCCAACCCTGGCTCCCCTCTCCCGCGCGCGGTGTCGACCGGCGCAGCTCGCGCGCCGACTCCACCAGGAAGCCCGGGGCAGCGAAAGCGAAAACGCAACGAAGTTGCCTGCTCCCCGAGCGCCCGGTCCTCGAGCCGCGCCGCGCGGGCGAGCTCTCAGCGGATGAGGAAGAGGTGTTGCTGCTGCTCGCCGAAGAAGTGGTAGCCGTCGGCGTCGAGGTGTGCCGGGTCCTCCTCCATCATGAAGACCTCCTGGCCGCCCCACTCGGGGATGGCGGTGCGGGTGTTCAGCTCGATCGACAGGTAGGAGCCGGCGCGGAGGGGACGGGAGGGGTCCTTCCGCGCGGCGGCGCGCATGTCGATGCTGGGGCCGAGCGCATGCCCCTGGAAGCCGAGGGGGTGGGAGTAGATCTGCGCGTTGATCCCGCGCGCCTTCATCTTCGCCATCGTGCCGTCGTAGACGTCGGCCGAGGGGCGCCCCGGTCGCGCCTCCTCGCGCATCATCACGTCCTGGAGGGCCCGGGTGTTGGCGAGCGACGCCTCCAGGCCGGCCGGAGCCGTCTCCTCGGCGTCCCGCAGCACGTAGGCCATGCGCTGGTAGTCGGTGTTCAGCCCCATGAAGGTGAACCCGAAGTCGAGGTGGACGACGTCGCCCCGCTCGATGACCACCCCCTCGTCGGAGATGGCCAGGAAGCCACGCGACATCTCCGGCGCCTTCCCCTTCCGCTGCACCCGGAGGTCGGGCTGGAACCAGAGGCTCACCCCCAGGTCCCAGGCGCGGTCGAAGAGCCAGCGGCGGACGTCCCCCACGGTCGTGGTCCCGGGCCGGATGACCTCCGAGGAGAGCGCGCGCCGGGCGAGGCTCGCGGTGAGCTCGACCATCTTCCGGTACACCGCCGCCTCCTCGGGGAGCCGCGTGTCGGAATACTCCTCGATGAGCTCCGCCGCGGGGACGAAGCGCGACCTCGCCTCCGGACCCATCGCCTCGGCGAGGAGGTCGTAGCTGGAGCGGGTCAGGCTGCGGGTGACGCCGCGCTTGCCGTCGATGGAGAGGGCGATGCTCTTCGGCCGGTACTTCTCGTAGAGCGCCTTCATCGCCTGGTCCCATGGCTTCGGGTCGCGATCGGTCTCGAAGTAGCGGGAGAGCGCCTCCTCCCAGAATCCGGTGACCGCGTGCCGCTTGAGTCCCGCCGGCCCGGCATCGACGAAGACGAACAGGTCGCGATTGCCGGCGTAGGGGCGCGGCGGAGCGACGAACTCGGTCAGCGGATCGTCGTGGAACTCCTCGTTCACCACGATCCACATCCCCACCCCGTGCCGCCGCATCATGTCCAGGAGCAAGGCGTGGCGGCGGGTCAGCCAGTCCTCCCGGATGCGGATCTGCTCCGTCCACGACGGGAGGGCGCTCCGGTCGACCGGTGGCGCTGGCGGCGAGGCGGAGGGGTGGGCACAGGCGCAGAGCACGAGGAGCAGGAGGACGAGGACGGGGCGCATGGAGCCCCCTCTTACGCGGGCATCGCTTCACCCCGGGAACGGATTCGACCTCCGGGGATGTCGGAGGCCCGCCCCGTCGTCCGCCGACGCGACGCAGCGTTCCGGGCTTCACCCCGGGGCCTCCGCTGGTGATAGTCACCTCCTACGAACCCGATGGAACCGTCCGTGCTCTCCGTGTCCGATGCCCTCGCCGGCAAGCGTGTTCTCTTGACCGGCAGCACCGGATTTCTGGGCAAGGTGACCCTCTCCATGCTCCTCCACCGCTACGGGGAGGTGCTGGGTCGGGTCTGGGCGCTGGTGCGGCGCGGCTCGTCCACCAGCGCCGACGCCCGCTTCGCGGAGAAGGTGGTCCGGAGCGAGCCCTTCCAGCCACTGCGCGACCACCGCGGCGACCAGGAGGCGGAGGCCTTCGTCCTCGAGCGGTGCCGGGTCCTGGACGGGGACATCACCGACCCTCTCCTCGGGCTCTCCGCGGAGCTCCAGATGCTCACCGGCCAGGTGGACATCGTCGTCAACTGCGCCGGGCTCGTCTCCTTCAACCCATCTCTCGAGGTGGGGCTGAAGATCAACACCTACGGCGTTCGCAACGCCGTCGAGCTCTGCCGGCGTCTCGACGTTCCGCTGGTCCACGTGTCCACCGCCTTCGTGGTGGGCAACAGGAACGGCCTGGTGTTCGAGGACGAGGAGATCGCCGGCTACTTCCCCCGCAAGGGCGAGATGGACGGCCGGGACTTCTCGCTCGGGAACGAGCTCGACGACGCGGCCCGCCTGGTGAAGCGTCTGCGGGAACAGGCGGAGGACCACGCCCTCACCTCCGAGTTCCGTGCCAGGGCGCTGGAGCGCCTGGAGGAGGAGGGCCGTGACGGCCGGGACGACAAGACGCTGCGCCTCGCGGTGGGCCGGGAGCGCAAGCTCTGGCTCACCCAGAAGCTCACCGAGGCCGGCATGGACCGCGCCCGGAGCTGGGGCTGGCCCAACACGTACACGTACACCAAGTCCCTCGGCGAGCAGGTCATCGCCGGCACGCCGGACCTCCGCTACGCCATCGTCCGGCCGAGCATCGTGGAGAGCGCGCTGCGCTACCCGTTCCCCGGATGGAACGAGGGTTTCACCACCTCGGCGCCGCTGGCCTTCGCCGGCATCAAGGGACACCGGCTCATCCCCGCGGCCGAGCGCAGCATCCTGGACATCATCCCGGTGGACCTGGTGGCGGGCTCGATCATCGCCATCACCGCACGGGCGCTCACCCACCCCGAGCGGCGCGTGTACCAGCTGGCCTCGGGGGACTCGAACCCCTTTTACGCGCCGCGCTCGGTCGAGCTGGTGGGCCTCTACCGCCGCAAGCACTACCGCGAGCGGGAGACCGGCAGCGCGCTGATCAACGACGTCTGGAGCCGGGTCGAGCCGCAGCCGGTCTCGAAGCGCAGCTTCCTCGCCCGCAGCGCGCCGCTGTTCGCCACCGGCGCGCGCCTGCTCCGCCAGGGCATCGAGGACCACGGACCGCGGTGGGGAGCGCCCCGCGTCTCGGCGATGCTCGAGCGCGCCCGTGACCAGCTGGAGCGGGTGGAGGAGCAGGCCGGCTCCCTGTCCTCGCTCATCGAGCTGTTCCTCCCGTTCCTCTGGGAGAACCGCTACGTCTTCCGCTGCGACAACACCCGGAGCCTCTACGCCCGGATGGACCCCGCCGACGCGGCGAAGATCCCCTGGGACCCGCACGCCATCGACTGGCGGCGGTACTTCATGGACGTGCACCTCCCCGGGCTGGAGAAGTGGGTGTTCCCCGGACTGGAGGAGGAGCGCGAGAAGCGCAAGGCGATCCACGCCAGCCGCGACCTGCTCGAGCTCTTCGACGCCGCGGTGCATGCCTACCGGCACCGGGTGGCCTTCCGCCGGGTGGAGGACGAACGGGAGGAGCGCTTCACCTACGGCGAGGTGCACCGCTGGGTCGCGCGGGTGGGAAGCTTCCTCCTCCGCAGCGGGGTGAAGCACGGCGACCGGGTGCTGCTCGTCTCCGAGAACCGCCCGGAGTGGCCCATCGGCTACTTCGGCATCCTCCGCGCCGGCGCCACCGTGGTCCCGGTGGATCCGGCCTCGAGCGAGGCCGAGGTGGTCAACATCGTCCGCCGGAGCCAGGCCCGTGCGGTTCTCCTCTCCGAGGAGGCGGCGCAGGACCTGGCCGGCCTGTGGCGCACCCTGTCCGAGCAGTCGCTGGAGGTCACCCTCGCAACCCTGGCACAGGCGATGGAGGGCGACCCCTCGCAGCCCGGGCGCGTCGGGGCGGTGCGGAAGAGCGCCGCGCCGGACGACGTGGCCTCGCTCATCTTCACCTCCGGGACCACCGGCACGCCGAAGGGCGTGATGCTCACCCACCGGAACTTCGCCTCGCTGGTCCCGAAGCTCGCCGCGTCCTTCGACTTCGGCGTGGGAGACGGCCTGCTCTCGGTTCTCCCGCTGCACCACACCTTCGAGTTCTCCGCGGGGCTGCTCACGCCCTTCAGCCGCGGCGCGGAGGTCACCTACCTCGACGAGCTCACCACCGACCGCCTGGGCGAGGTGCTCGAGTCCGGCCACGTCACGGCGATGATCGGCGTGCCCGCACTGTGGACGCTCTTCCACCGGAAGATCACCCAGGAGCTGACCGCGAGGCCGGCCATCGTCGAGCAGGGGATCCGGGCGCTGATGTCCGTGCACGGCTCGCTCCGGAACCGGAAGAACATCAACCTGGGCAAGCTCCTCTTCTGGCCGGTCCACCGGAAGTTCGGCGGACGGATCAAGTTCCTGGTCTCCGGCGGCTCGGCGCTGACCGACGAGGTTCACCGCGCCTTCCACGAGCTGGGCTTCGACCTCGCCGAGGGCTACGGGCTCACCGAGGCCGCCCCGGTCCTGAGCGTCCAGACGCCGGGCAACAAGCGCATCCCGGGAAGCGTCGGGCGCGCGCTCCCCGGCATCGAGCTGCGCATCGATGACCCGGACGGCGAGGGGATCGGTGAGGTCTGCGCCCGCGGGCCCAACGTGATGGCCGGCTACTTCGCCGATCGCGAGGCCACCGACGCCACGCTGATCGACGGCTGGCTGCACACTGGCGACCTCGGGCGGCTGGACGCCGAGGGGCAGCTCTACCTGGTGGGGCGCAAGAAGGACGTCATCATCGACGCCAACGGGAAGAACGTGTACCCGGACGAGCTCGAGGAGCTCTACGGGGACCACCCGGCGATCAAGGAGCTGTCGGTGGTGGGGCTTCCTGACGACGCGGGCGGCGAGACGGTCGCCTGCCTCTGCGTGCCGGACTACGGCGAGCGCCGGCGGGAGGACGCGCGGGCGGAGCTGGAGGAGCACTTCCGCCGGGTCTCCGCCCAGATCCCCTTCCACCGGCGCATCAAGGTGCTTCGTTTCTGGGATGCCGACCTCCCGAAGACCAGCACCCGCAAGGTGAAGCGCAAGCTGGTGGTGGACGAGCTCCGGAAGCTGGAGAAGCTCGCGGCCTCGGGGGAGAAGGCCCGGCCGGCGGCGCACGGCAGCTCGACGGAGTGGCTGCAGCGCCTCGTCGCCGAGGTCATCGGCAAGCCCGCGAGCGAGGTCCGGGCCGAGTCACGGCTGGCGGCGGACCTGGGCTTTGACTCGCTCATGCTCACCGAGCTGTCGGTGGCGCTGGAGGCCGCGGGCATCGCGCTGCCCGAGGCGGGAGACCTCTCCGGCGTGGAGACGGTGAAGGACCTCGCGCGCCTGCTGGGGAGCGCCGGGCGGCGGTTGGCCGAGCCGGCCGAGGGCGTGCAGCCCGCGACGACCGAGACCCCGGCCGAGGACCGGGAGATCCCGGTGCCCGCTCCGGTCGCCACCCTGGGCCGGACGATGCTGGACCTCTGGCAACGGGTGATGTTCGGCGGCGTCTTCGACGTGAAGGTGACCGGCCAGGCCTACGTGCCGCAGAGCGGGAACTTCCTGGTCATCGCCAACCACAGCTCGCACCTCGACATGGGGCTGGTGAAGTACGCGCTGGGTGAGCAGGGCAACCGCATGGCCTCGCTGGCCGCCCGCGACTACTTCTTCGACACGCCGCTCAAGCGAGCCTGGTTCGAGAACTTCACCAACCTCATCCCCATGGACCGCCACGGCAGCCTGCGAGAGTCGCTGCGGCTGGCCGGTGACGCGCTCCAGAACGGCTACCACCTCCTCATCTTCCCCGAGGGCACGCGCTCTCCGGACGGGCAGATGCGCGAGTTCTTTCCGACGCTCGGCTACCTCGCCCTGACCTGCGGCGTGGACATCCTCCCCATCTACCTGGAGGGCGCCTACGAGGCGCTGCCGAAGGGGAGCGTGATGCCGAAGCAGACCGACATCTCGGTCCGCATCGGCCCGGCCCTCGGCATCGGGGAGCTGCGCCGGCGCGCGCGCGGGCTCGCCCGCAGCGAGAGCTACCGGCTGGTGACCCGCATCGCCGAGGAGGCCGTGAAGCGGCTCCGGGCCGGAGGCGTGTTCTGGCTCGAGCCCGACGTCGAGCTCGCGCCGGCGCCGGCGCGTCCGCGCAAGAGCTCGGGTGGGGGACCGGGGTGAGCACCGCCAAGACCGTCCTGGTCACCGGGGCGACGGGGTTCCTGGGCAAGGCGCTGGTCCCGAAGCTGGCGGCCGCGGGCCACCGGATCCGGATGCTCGGCCGCAGCACGCCCGGAGCCGAGCTGCTGGGCCACGGCGAGTTCGTGCAGGCCGACCTGGCGGAGCGGGCCGCGCTGAAGCGGGCGCTGGCCGGAGTGGACGTGCTCTACCACCTCGCGGGCCGGGTCTCGTTCGATCCCGCGGACGGGCCGGCGATGTACCGGCTCCACGTGGCGGGCACCCGCTCGCTCCTCGAGGAGGTGCGCGCCCGGGGAGGCCTGGAGCGGATGGTGCTCGCCTCCACCAGCGGCACCACCGCCGTCTCCCGCACCGAGCGCACCGCCACCGAGGAGGAGCTGCCGCCGCTGGAGATCGTGGGCCGGTGGCCGTACTACCTGTCGAAGATCTACGAGGAGAAGCTGGTCCTCGAGCATGCCCGCAAGCACCAGCTCCCGGTCGTGGTGCTCAATCCAAGCCTGCTGCTCGGCCCCGGGGACGACCGCCTGTCTTCCACCTGGACGGTGATGAAGTTCCTCCAGCGGGACCTGCCGGCGATGCCCAACGGCGGCATGAGCTTCGTCGACGTGCGCGATGCGGCGGACGCCTTCGTCGCCGCGCTCGACCGTGGCGAGCTGGGCGGCAAGCACCTCATGGGCGTGAACATGAGCATGTCCGAGTTCTTCGGACGGCTGGAGCGCATCTCCGGAGTTCCCGCGCCGCGGCTCCGTCTGCCCTCGAAGGTCAACGTCGCCGGGGCGAAGCTCCTGGAGCGGCTGGCCGAGGCGCGGGGCCGCGAGCCGGCCCTGGACGCCGCGAGCGTGGACATTGCCGAGCACTGGTTCTGGGTGGATTCCCGAAAGGCAGAACGCGAGCTCGGCTTCTCGCCGCGAGATCCCCAGGAGACGCTGCAGGACACCGTGCTCGATCTGCTCTCGCGCATGCCCGAGAAGCAGTGGCCGGGCACCAAGGGCAAGCTCGCCGCGCTCCGGCGGAGCTGATCAGCCGACGAACATCTGGACCGCAGCGTCGCTCGCGGGTCCAGCGTCCGGCGGCGGGCGGTCCGGCAGCACGAAGGTCACCAGCAGCAGCGCGACGGTGTAGCCCACCAGCAGCCACTCCCCCACCCTGCGGAGCTGCGCATCGAGCCGTGGCACAGCGTCTTCCTCGAACATCCAGCGCATCGGTCCATCCTCCTCACGTCCGAGGCTCCCCGGGTCGACTTGGCACCGTGTCTGCAGCCGCGGTGCGTTGCACCGACCACTCACGGGTCGGAGGGGAGTCCACCATGCAGGTCCAGCTCTTCGTTGCACCCCGCTCGGTGGCGTCCGGCGAGCCGGGCCTCGTGCTCGGCGCAGCGCTCATCCTCGCGTACTTTCTTCTGTCGACCGCGCTGGTGAACGATTTCCGTCGCTCGTCCCCACCGCCGCTCGCGGGGGAGACCACCATCCTCGTGCGCTCGCGGTAGGTGGCACTCGCATGGGTCGAGGAGCGTCGCCGGGTCCCGGCCGACGCCCCTCCTCGTGTCACTCGGCTTCGGCCACCACGGTGGCCGGCGCGTGGGTCTCGGTGATGCGGTAGGCGCCGTAGAGCGCGCCGTGGCCACCGGCCCAGAAGGCAACCAGGAGCCCGCCGATCAGCAGCGAGCCCAGCCCGCGAGAACGGGCGATCTGTTCGAACGACTTCAGCGAGGTCTGCGCATTCGCGGTCTTCATGACTTCTCCGGTCGAAGGATCGGCCGGCATCGTCCCGGCCACGGTGGACCTGGATTGCACCGTCGGGGCCAGCGATCTGGCGCTCCAACTATTTGATCTTGCTGAGGTCTCACCTCTCCACCGTGACATCCTCGGCCACGGCCGCGGGATTGGCCGTTGCGTGGACGGTCACGGCGTCGCCTTGTCTTGAGGGTCCAGGTAGGTTCACGGATGCGGATGCCGCAGCGCGACCGAGAGCGGGAAGTTCCTGACGAGACTGGTGAGCCGGCCCCTCCGGCCCCCCCGCCGGAACGCGACGCGCATGCGACGGCCACCTTCGGGGTGAGCCGCCCGAGCCTGGTTCCCGACGTGCGGCGGTTCCGCCTCCGGGTGGTGGATGGGCCCGGCGCCGGGCAGACCTTCGAGTCCACCGGCGAGCGCACGTCGATCGGCAGCCATCCCCTCAACGACGTGCTCCTCGACGAGCGCACGGTGTCGCGCTTCCACTGCGAGCTCCTGGTGGACGAGAAGGGTGTCTGGGCCAAGGACCTCGGAAGCCGGAACGGCACCGTCCTCGACGGCGTGCTCGTGAAGGAGGCTGCGGTCCGCAACGGGAGCCTCCTCGGCCTCGGACGCGTCGGGCTGCGCTTCGAGCTGTCGGGAGAGAAGACCAGGCTCCAGCTCTCGGAGCACCCGCGCTTCGGCTCGCTGGTGGGCAGCTCGGTGGCGGCGCGGATGAGCTTCGCGCTGATGGAGCGTGCGGCCGCCTCGGACGTCACCGTCCTCCTCGAGGGCGAAACCGGAACCGGCAAGAGCCAGGCCGCCGAATCCGTTCACCGCCAGTCGAGCCGGCGCGACCACTCCTTCCTGGTGGTGGACTGTGGCGCGCTCCCGCCCAACCTCCTCGAGTCCGAGCTGTTCGGCCACGAGAAGGGCGCGTTCACCGGCGCGGTGACCCGGCGGGTGGGCGTGTTCGAGGAGGCCCGCGGCGGCACGGTGTTCCTCGACGAGATCGGCGAGCTCCCCCTCGAGCTCCAGCCCAAGCTGCTCCGGGTGCTCGAGGCGCGGGAGATCCGCCGGCTAGGAACCAACACTTACACGCCGGTGGACGTCCGGATCATCACCGCCACCAATCGCGACCTCCGCGCGGAGGTGAACGCCGGCCGCTTCCGGTCGGACCTCTACTTCCGTCTTGCGGTGGTGAAGATCCCGCTCCCTCCGCTGCGTCAGCGCTCGGAGGACATGCCGCTCATCGTGGAGAAGCTGATCAGCGGTCTCGGAGCGGACGCCCGGGTCAGGTCCACCCTCATGGATCCGGCGTTCGTCACCCAGCTTCAGCGGGCCGCGTGGCCGGGGAACATCCGCGAGCTCCGCAATCACCTCGAGCGGTGCGTGGTGCTCCAGGAGACGCTGCTCCCCGGCGAGGGGGAGGAGACCGGCCGTCCGACGGAGGACATGGCCTCCCAGATCGATCCGCGCATTCCCTACCCCGAGGCGCGGCGACGTGCGCTGGACGCGTTCGAGCGCCAGTACGTGGAGGCGCTCCTCCAGCTGCACGGCGGGAAGGTGTCGCAGGCGGCGGCCTCCGCGGACATCGACCGCGTGCATCTCTACCGCCTGATCAAGCGTCACCGGGTCCGGGACTAGCCGTCCCGATCCCGGGTTGCTCCCCGCGTCTCACTTCCGGAACGGCGGTCGCCACGCCTGCAACGGCGGTGGCGCGCACCCCCACGAAGCGCCCGCAACCACGGGCTTCCGGCGGGCGGCACGCGCGCTGCACTGGTCCGCGGTCAGCAACTGCTCGCCAGCCGGAGACAGAACATGACCACCACCGTCGACACCACCTCTCGCCTCTTCCAGACTTCCCGCCGCCGCTCGCACGGCCTCGTCGTCGGGATCCTCCTCGTCCTCGGGTACTTCGGCACCGCCGCGATCCTGATCAGCGACTACTCCTCGTCGCCGTCGCGCGTGGAGCAGGTCGCGTAGAAGCGCCGGCAGGCGCACACGACACATTCTGGCGAGCAGCTCCAGTTCACGAGCGGCCCGGGGCAAGTCAGCGCCCCGAGCCGCTCGTGTCGTTCCACCCACCCCGAGGAGTCGTCGGGGCATCCCTCGGGACCCACCGCGGAGGACACGTTGCATCCGGCGCCACAGGTGGAACGGGGCGTGTCACTTCCGGAGCAATCCGCGGTGGTCCTCCGTCGCGCCAAGCGCCCGGAACTCCGGCAGACGGCACCTGGCACCGCCGCTGCAATCCCCCTCGCTCGTCGAGACCTTCGGAGGACGTCATGAACCGCGAGACCACCAGCTCCAGCACCCAGCTGTTTCGCTCCTCCCGCCGGTGGAGCCCCCTCCCCTTCATCCTCAGCGGCGTGCTGCTCGTCGCGGGGTACGTCGGCGCCAGCGCCGTCCTGATCGACAACTACTCGAACCACACCGCCCAGGTGGGCGGACCGAGGGCCTGAACGGAGAGCGGGAACCTCGGGGGGAACCCCGGAGGCGGCGGAACGAGGCGCAGACCCCTGTCCCCTCCTGCGCTTCTGGTCTCGTGGGGAGACCGCCGTACTCCGGGACCCCAATTTTTCCAGGCAGCAGCCGCCCCAGCGGCCGCTCCACGAGACCCGGGCCACGACCGCGACCGTGCCCGGGTCTCGGCATGTCCAGGCGGGCTCGCGGTCACTTCGCCGGGACCGTGCCGCCGCCCGGATCTCGACCGTTCCCGGGCTCTGGATCTCCCGCCCGGTGCGGCACCTGGTGCGTGACCCGCTCACGCGCGGTCTCCACCAGCACGTAGAGCACGGGGATGAGCAGGAGGTTCAGCACGGTGGAGAACAGCATCCCACCGAACACGGCGGTGCCCAGCGACTGCCGGCTCACCGCCCCTGCGCCCCGCGCCACCATCAGCGGTACGACCCCGAGGATGAAGGCCAGCGAGGTCATCAGGATGGGACGAAGGCGGACCTGGGCCGCGTGCACCGCGGCCTCGAGCACGCTCTCGCCGCGCTCGCGGAGCTGGTTGGCGAACTCGACGATGAGGATCGCGTTCTTGCTGGAGAGGCCGATCAGCATCACCAGCCCCACCTGGCAGAAGATGTCGTTGGCCAGGCCGCGCGCCGCCTGCGCCAGCAGCGCCCCGAGGAGCGCGAGGGGCACTGCCATCATCACGATCAGCGGGAGCACCAGGCTCTCGTACTGCGCGGCCAGCACCAGGAAGACGAAGACGATGCCCAGGGCGAAGATGAAGACGGTCTGGCTCCCCGAGCGCAGCTGTTCCAGGGCGATGCCGCTCCACTCGTAGCGCATGCCGGGCGGCATCACGCTCTTCGCGACCTGCTCCATCGCCTGGAGCGCCTCGGTGGAGCTGACCCCCGGCGCCGCCGCTCCCTGGATCTCCGCGGCGCGGAAGAGGTTGAAGTGGGTGATCGCCTGCGGGGCCGTGCTGCGCGACGGCAGGAGCACCGTGCCCAGCGGGACCATCTGCCCGGTCGCGCTCCGGACGTAGAAGCCGGCCAGGTCCTCGGGGTTGTTCCGGAACTGCGCCTCGGCCTGCAGGTAGACCCGGTAGGTCCGGTTGTTGAAGTCGAAGTCGTTGACGTAGGTCGAGCCCACCAGCGCCTGCAGCGAGTCGAACACCGCGCTCAGCGGCACGTTCATGGCCTTGGCCCGCTCACGGTCCACCTGGAGAACGAGCTGCGGGTCGTTCACGCTGAAGGTGCTGAACACCGAGCCCGGCGCCAGCCTCGGTTCGCGGAGCGAGGCGCCGGAGATGGCGCCCACGGTGCTGGCCAGCTGGGGCAAGTCCCCGGTCTCGGTCTCGAGCTCGAACTGGAATCCGCCGATGCTTCCCACGCCCTGGATGGCGGGCGGGTTGAAGGGCAGCACCAGCGCCGATTCGATCTCCGTGAACCGCTTGCGCACGCGCGGGAGCAGCCCGGCGAGGGTGGAGGCGCGCTTCCGCCGCTCATCCCAGGGCTTGAGGTTGACGAACATGATGCCGCGGTTCGGCCCGTTCCCGAGGAAGCTGAAGCCGCCGATGGCGAAGACGTCCTGCACCTCCTCGAACTCGTGGAGCGCTTGCTCCGCGCGGAGGATGGTCTGCTTCGTCCACTCCAGGCCCGCGCCGTCCGGACCCTGGATGGCGATGATGAAGTAGCCCTGATCCTCCTCGGGGATGAAGCCGCCGGGGACGAGGCGAAAGGCGAGCCAGGTCCCCGCCAGGGCTGCGACGAGCACCCCGATGAAGGCGAAGCGGAAGCGGAGCATCCGGTGAAGCAGCGCCGCGTAGCCCGAGGACAGACGCTCCAGACCGTGGTTCACCGCGGTGAAGAAGCGGCCCTGCCCGTGGGTCTGCCGCAGCAGCAGCGCCGACATGGCCGGGGTCAGCGTGACCGACATGAACAGGGACAGGAGGACGCTGAAGGCGAGGGTGAGGCTGAACTGCTTGTAGATGCGGCCGGTCACGCCGGGGAAGAAGGCCACCGGGACGAAGACCGCCACCAGGACCAGCGTGGTCGCCACCACCGCGCCGAAGACCTCGCCCATCGCCTCGCGGGCCGCGACCCGGGCCTGCATCCGCTTGCTCTGGATGAATCGCTCGATGTTCTCGATGACGACGATCGCGTCGTCCACCACCAGCCCGGTCGCCAGGGTGATGCCGAACAGGGTGAGGGTGTTGATCGAGAACCCGAGCGCCTTGGCGAAGGCGAAGGTGCCGATCAGCGACACCGGGATGGTCACCGCGGGGATGAACGTGCTCCGCAGCGTCTGGAGGAAGACGAAGATGACGAGCACCACCAGGAAGATGGCGACCCCGAGGGTGAAGAGGACCTCCTTCAGCGACTCGCTCACCACCCGCGTGGTGTCGAAGGCGATCCGGAACTTCACCCCCGGCGGGAAGAGGCTGATCAACCGGTCGAGCTCGGCGGTGACCGCCTTCTTCACCGCCAGCGCGTTGGCGCTCGGCAGCTGGTACACGCCGAGGCCCACCGCCTCTCGGCCGTTGAAGCGGAGCAGGCTCGAGTAGTCCTGCGCGCCGAGCTCGGCCCGGCCCACGTCACGGAGCCGGACCAGCGTTCCGTCCTGGCCGGTCTTCACCACGAGGTCCTCGAATTCGGCGGGCGTGCTCAGGCGGCCCCGTGCGCGGATGCTGAACTGGTAGTTCTGGCCGCGAACGGTGGGCGGCGCGCCGATGGCTCCGGCCGGGACGTTGACGTTCTGTTCCTGGAGCGCGCGGACGACGTCGTCGGTGGTGAGCTGGACCCGGGCCAGCTTCGTGGGGTCCAGCCAGATCCGCATGCTGTAGCGGCGCTCGCCGAAGATGCGCACGTCCGCCACGCCGTTGACCCGCTTCAGCGCGTCGCGCATGTACACGTCGGCGTAGTTGCTGAGGAACAGGTCCGAGTACTCGCCGTGCTCGGTGTACATCGCCCCGGCGAGCACGATGCTGCTCGAGGCCCGGTTGATCAGCACGCCGGTCTGCTTCACCTCGTTGGGCAGCTGGGCGAGCGCCGCCTGCACCCGGTTCTGCACGTCCACCGCCGCCGCGTCGAGGTTCCGGTCCACCTCGAAGGTGATGGTGATGGTCGAGGTGCCGTCGTTTCCCGAGACCGACTGGATGTACCGCATCCCCTCCACGCCGTTGATCTGCTGCTCCAGCGGTACGGTCACCGCGGTCTCGACCACCTCGGCGCTCGCGCCGGTGTACACCGCGCTCACGGTCACCTGTGGCGCCGCGAGCTGCGGGTAGCGCTCGATGGGGAGCGTGGGGATGGCGATGACCCCCAGCAGGAGGATGATGACCGAGCAGACCCCGGCGAAGATCGGCCGGCGGATGAAGAAGTCGACGAACATCGGTCCCCGCTAGGCCCCCGGGTCCTTGTGCGCGAGCTGCTCCGGCTGGAGCGGCGCGCCGTTGCGAACGAACTGGACGCCCGAGATCACGACCTGCTCGCCCTCCTTCAGGCCTCCGGTCACGACGTAGTCGTTGCCCACCACCTCCCCGAGCTGGACCGGGCGCTGCTCGGCCACCAGGCCCCCGGACTGCCCGGAGGCGTGGCCCGCGACATAGACGAAGGGCTGGCCGCCCTGACGCGTGACCGCGACCACCGGCACCACCAGCGCCTTGCGCTGGCCGTAGACGAGGCGCACCCGGACGTACTGCGAGTACCGCAGGCCACCGGTGTTCTCGAACAGCGCCTTGATCAGGACGGTCTGGGTGGCTGGATCCACCGAGGGCGAGATGAAGCTCACCGGTGCCTCGATCACCGGCGTGTCGTCGCTGCCGAGGATCTGCACCTGCGTGCTGGGGCCGATCCGCGGCGCGAGCAGGAGCGGGACGTTGACGTAGATTTCCAGGCGGCCGTCCTGCGTGAACTGGGTGATGGTGGTCTGGGGCGTGACCAGGTCGCCCACCTTCACCGGGAGGTCCCCGACGATGCCGTCGAAGGGCGCGCTGATGCGGTAGTAGCTGCTCTGGACCGACTGGGCGCGGAGCTGGCTCTCCGCCGCGGAGAGGTCGGCCTGGGTCGAGGCGCGCTGGGCGGCGGCCTGGTCGAACTCCTGCTGACTCACCACGCCGCTGGGAGCGAGCTTCGACAGGCGCTCGTAGTTCGACTCGGCGAGCCGCAGGGCCGCGCGCCGCGCCTCCACCGTTGCCCGGACGTTGGCGGTGACTGCCGCCTGCTGCGAGACGTCGAGCTGGACGAGCGTGGTACCCGCCTTCACCCGGTCGCCGGGCTTGACCGAAATGGAGGCGACGATGGCGTTGACCTGCGGCCGGAGGATCACCGCGTTGCGCGAGTTGAGGCTGGCGATGAAGTCCGCGGTCTGCTTCACGTCCTGCGGCGTCACGGTCTGCAGCTTCACCTTCGCGGGCGGTGGGCCCTTCGGCGCGGACCGGGATCCACAGGCCACGAGACCGAGCAGCAGCAGGCTTGAGGCGAGTCGGCGCATGGGTCCTCGATCCCCGGGCGTACCGCCATCCGGGGCCGGATGCACCCGCGTTGCGGCCGTCGACCGTTGCGGATGCAGCGGTCCGTCGAATTCCGGCCGAACGTTGCGCGGTCCGGTGTGCACACGACGCAATGCGTTCCGTTCCAGGGACCTCCACCGGCCGGCGGTCGAGCCCGCGGAGCACCCGGTCGATCAGGCCGTCGCGCGCCGGGGTCCGGTGCGCACCGGCCCCGCTCCCCGCAGGAGCGCTACGATGATCGAGGTCATGTCGGCTCCCGTCGTCCCGGTCTCCCTGGGCAGCCCCACGGTCGTCGTCCGCGAGCTGCGGGGCCTGAGGACCCTGCTCGCGGACTTTCCGGCCGCGCTTCACCTGCCACGACATGCACACGAGCACGCGACGATGGCAGTCGTCCTCTCGGGACGCTTCCGGAAGCAGCTGGCGACCGGCATCCAGGAAGCCTGTCCGGGGTCGCTCATCTCCGAACCCCCCGGCGAGCGCCACAGCAACTGGTTCGGTCCGCAGGGTGCCCGAGTGGTGCTGCTCCAGCCGCTTCAGCCCCAGGATGACGAGGTTCCCTCGCACACCCTGTTCGCCCGTCCGCGCGCGGCCGTCGACCCGTGGGCGGCTGCGCTCGGCAGACGGATCGCCGAGGAGCTGACCTCCCCGGACGACCTCTCGGCACTCGCCCTGCACGGCCTGACGCTCGAGCTGCTCGTCCGTGCCGCGCGCGAGAGATCACCGCCGTCAGGGGGACGGCCGCCCCCCTGGCTCGCGCGCATCGAGGAGCTGCTCCGGGTCCACTTCGTCCACCCGCCCTCGATGGAGCATCTCGCCCACGAGGCAGGCGTCCACCCCGTGCACGTGGCCCGGGTGTTTCGCAGACATCACGGGTGCACCGCGGCGAGCCACGTTCGCCGGCTCCGCGTGGCGTGGGCCCAGGAGCAGCTCCTCAGGCCCGGCGCCTCCCTGGCCGCCGTCGCGCTGGCGGCAGGGTTCTCCGATCAGAGCCAGTTTTCCCGGGCCTTCCGGCAGGTCGTCGGAGTGTCCCCGGCCCGCTGGCGGCGCGAGCAGGTCTGAGGCCGACACGAGATCTGTCGCCGCAGTGCCTCAGTCGTCATCCCCGCCCGGTCCCACCACGATGTTGCCCCGGACCACGTCGAAGGGCCCGAAGCGCGGAGGGTTCGAGGACCCGCAGAATGCCTCGTTCGCCGTCTCGTCTCCGAACCCGGGGAGGGTCGACTGATCCGCACGATGGATGGCACGGTTGTCGATCGCCTGCCACCAGATGAAGCTGCCCACGGACACGCTGGAATCGTCGGTGGCATCGATCCGCCCGCCGACCTTGGCCCGGTTCCCGGTGAGCCCGTTGAAGTCGTAGAACCCGGCGCAGGTGAGATGTCCCGCGTAGTGGAAGGTCGACCCGTCGGCTGCCTCGCTCACCCGGTAGAGTCCGCGCACCTGACCGCCCGGCTCACGCACCGCGACGAAGAGGAAGCGGGCGACGATGTCGGTGGTCGTCCCGAACACCGAGGCCGGCACCACGACCATGTCGTCTCCGGCGGCGATCACGGGGCGCTTCGACCCGGCGCCCAGCTCGGCCCGGAACTGGGAGAGCTCGGAGGTGGCCGACCCCTCGGGTGCCGCGGCCTGCTCACCGCCGCAGCCCATCATCCACAGCAGACCTGCCAGCCATGCGTTTCGCATCGAGCCCTCCTCGCGATTGCCGGGGAGCGCGGGAGGCGCACCGGCGCGCGGGAGTGTGGAGTGGGACGCAGGCGCGTGGCTTGAGCGCAGGCAACCTCGCCTGGGCTGGATCCAACCTCGATTCCGAGCAGCCGGGACGGTCAGGCCGTCGCCGCGGCCACGAACTGGCTGGCCCAGCGCGCGATCCCGAAGATGCTCTCCTGCGGGTTGACCCCCAGCGCGGTGGGGAACACCGAGCCGTCCACCACGAAGAGGTTGTCCATCCCGTGGTAGCGGAGCGTGCTGTCCACCACCGACGTCCGCGGGTCTCCGCCCATGGCGCAGCCGCCCATCTGGTGTGCGGTGGCGACCCTCACCCGCCCGGGCTCCCAGGGAGCAGCGTCCATCGCCGCGTCGATCTCCGCCGCCTTCCGCATCACCACCGGGCGGCTGTGCAGCGAGCGCACCTCGCGCGCTCCCGCGGCGAACTGGACGCGGGCCATCTCCTTGCATGCCGCACGGAAGGCCTCGAAGTGGATCGGGCGCAGCGGATAGTCGATCGACACCCGCCGCTCCTCGGGGTCCCGCAGCTTCACGGTCCCGCCCACGTCCTCGGGCAGGAGCCCGTCGTGGCAGATGGCGATGGTGGTCTGGGTGTAGGGGAGCTGCTCGAGCAAGGCCTGGTGCTCCTCTCCGAATCCGGGAAACACCGTGGCCGCGATGAGCGGCATGATCGGCGGAACCTCGAGCAGGAACCCCAGCTTCCCCGGGCCGCGCTCGCTGAAGTGATGGGAGTAGGCGGACTGCGGCGCTCCGCTCCACGCCGCCACCGGCTCGGGCATCACCGCGCTCATGATGACCACCGGGTGGAGGAAGAAGCGCTTCCCGACGTTGCCGTTCCCGTCGAGGCTCGAGCGGAGGAGCAGCGCCGGGGAGTTGATCGCCCCGCCGCACACCACCACCGTCTTCGCCATCACCGTCAGCTTCACGCCGGTGGGCCGGTCGGTCTCCGGATCGAGCAGCTGTGCCTCCACGCCGCCCACCCGTCGGTTGCCGACCAGGAGCCTCCGGACCGAGGCGTTCGCCACCACCGTCATCCCCTTCTCCACCGCGTCGGGGATGAGCGTCACTCCCATCGACATCTTCGCGTCGAGCGGGCAACCCAGCCCGCAGTAGCCGAGGTTGGCGCAGTTGTTCACGTTGCGCCGGACCAGCCCCCGGGAGTACCCGAGCTTCCCGCACCCGTCCCAGAGCACCTGGTTGTTGGCGTTCATCCGGTCCAGCGGCCACTCGGCGATGTGGAGCCGCTTCTCGATCGCCTCCCAGTGGGGGACCAGCGCCTCCTCGGTGAGGCCCTTCACGCCGTGGTTGTCCCGCCAGTGCTCCAGCACCCGCCGTGGCGTGCGGAAGCAGGTGCACCAGTTCACGGTGGTGCCACCGCCCACGTTCCGTCCCTGGAGGATGAGCACCGACTGGTCGTCCGTCGCCCGGTTGCCCATCTCCTGGTAGAGCCGCGGGTACGAGTGGTCCTCCCGCCCGTCGAAGTTCCGCCGGGTCCAGTAGCCGCCCTCCTCGAGCATCACCACCTCGAGCCCGCGGGCGGTGAGCCGCTCGGCCAGGACCGAGCCCCCCGCGCCCGAGCCCACGACCACCACGTCGCAGTGCAGGGTGGTGTTCACCGTGAGCTCGCGGCCGGTGACGATCCGTCCGAGCACCCCGGGCACCTCGATCACGGCAGCGGCTCCCCGTGCCAGATGCCGTTGCCGTCGGGGCGCGGCTCGCCGCCCCGCCACTCGGGAAGAGAGGGCCCGTCCTCGAAGATCCGGGGCGGCCCGCCGTAGCCGACCGCCGGCCACACCGCGGGCGACTGGTAGTAGCCGGCCAGCACCAGTGTCCGGAGCGCAGCGAAGCCGGTGCGCCGCACCGCGATCCGGCTGTCACGCCACTCGGCGAGCACCGCGTCCTGACCGGCACCGTCCAGCCGGGTGAAGGGGCGGATGCGACCCCCGAAGAGGAACCCGGCGAGCCCGTTGTCGAACAGGCCGAGCAGCTGCTGCAGCTCCTTCTGGGCGCTCGGCTCCACCCGCGCGGCGATGCGGTCCGCTGCCCGGGCCACCCCGACCTGGTCCACGGTCGGCCACCCCGTGCGGGGGCGCACCATCCGCCGGGCGACCGCGTCGAGGACGGCGAACTGCGCCGGGGTGAACACCAGGAGACCGTCCGTGGGCACCGGGACCGACGCCCCGCTCCGGAAGGCGAGGAACCCCGCGCCTCCGGCGGCGAGCAGGGCACCCCCCAGCAGGCCCCGCTTGACGAGCGACCGGCGGGTGAGCCCAGCCGGAGCCGGTTCGGGATGGGGGACGTCCATGACGGCGGGACTCTAGGCAGAGCCGTCACCCGGCTGCCATCGGCCCGGCCCTTCTCGACACGGTGTCGCTCCATGTCTAAATGGACGGAACATGGGCAAGACGCTCGCGATGATCCTCGCCGGAGGAGCAGGGACGCGCCTCGAGCCGCTCACCCGCGAGCGGGCGAAGCCCGCCGTCCCCTTCGGGGGCCGCTACCGGATCATCGACTTCGTCCTCTCGAACTTCGCGAACTCGGGTGTGCTGAAGATGAAGGTGCTCACCCAGTACAAGTCCGACTCGCTCAACAACCACCTCACCCGGGCGTGGCGCCTGAGCAGCTTCCTCGGCCAGTTCGTGGACGTGGTGCCGGCGCAGATGCGGACCGGGCTCGACTGGTACAAGGGCAGCGCGGACGCGATCTACCAGAACCTCAACCTCATCACCGACGAGGAGCCGGACCAGATCTTCGTCTTCGGCGCGGACCACGTGTACCGGATGGACGTGTCGAAGATGCTCGAGTACCACCTGAAGGCGAACGCCGACTGCACCGTGGCCGCCATCCCGGTCCCCATCGAGGACGGACGGGAGTTCGGCATCATCGACGTGGGGCCGGACGGGCGGATGCTGGGCTTCCTCGAGAAGCCGAAGAACCCGCCGCCGATGCCCGGGAACCCGAAGATGTGCCTGGCGTCGATGGGGAACTACCTCTTCGAGACCGAGACCCTGGTCCAGGAGGTCGTCCGCGACGCGGCCAACGACCAGAGCGCGCACGACTTCGGCAGGAGCATCATCAGCGAGCTGTACAAGCACGCGCGCGTTCACGTGTACGACTTCGCCGAGAACAGCTACCCGGGGCAGGAGCCGAAGGAGCGCGGCTACTGGCGCGACGTGGGGAACATCGACGTCTACTTCCAGGCCAACATGGACCTGGTGCATGTCGATCCGATCTTCAACCTCTACAACGACCGCTGGCCCATCTACACCCAGACCCGCTCCTATCCCCCGGCGAAGTTCGTGTTCGCCGACGTGGAGAACGACCGGGTCGGCTACGCCACCGACAGCCTGATCTGCGACGGGTGCATCGTCTCCGGCGGACACGTCCACCGGAGCGTCCTGGCCCCGAAGGTGCGCATCAACTCGTTCTCCGAGGTGAGCGAGAGCATCCTCTTCGAGAACGTCACCGTCGGACGGCGGTGCCGGATCCGCCGCGCCATCGTCGACAAGAACGTGGAGATTCCCGCGGGGATGACCATCGGCTACGACGAGGCCGAGGACCGGCGCCGGTTCCACGTCACCTCCGAGGGCGTGGTGGTCATCCCCAAGGGGATGAAGGTCGCCGGCGGCGGGGGCTGAGCGCTCAGCGCCGGAAGATCCAGGCCAGCACCGACAGGGCGATCGACACCAGGAGCATCGACACCAGCGGGATGTAGACCCGGCCCCGCTCGCCCTCCCAGCGGATGTCGCCCGGCAGCCGCCCGAACCACGACAGCCCGCCGGTCCACACCAGCAGGCCGGCCACCACGAGGCCCACCCCGAGGAGGATCAGCACCAGTCCGGGACCGCGGTCGCTCACGACGGTTCTGGTCTAGCGTGAGCGCGCGTGCCTCCGCCAGACCGCCAGCCGCGCGACCCCGCATGGCAACGGCGCCTCTCGCATCTTCTCCCCTTTCTGCTCGCGATGCTTGGCCCGGCGTGCAGCGCGCCGCTGGTCCCGGTGTTCACCGTCTCCGGCGATGCGCCGAGCCGTACCGGGCTCACGCCTCTCGGAGACGGCGCGGTGTTCGGCAACGACGCCGGCAGGGTCATCCGGCTCGACGCCGCGGGGCGGGTGCTCTGGACCGTCGAGACCGGCGCGGAGATCGAGCTGCCCCTGGTGGTGAGTGACGACGGCGTCGTCGGCGCGCTCAGCGGAGGAGGCACGCTGGTTGCGCTCGACGCGGCGACCGGGCACGAGCGCTGGCGGGCGGGAGGACAGCCGCCGGTGGCCGCGCTCGCTGCGGTGGGGACGCGACTCGTGCTGCTCGGAAAAGAGGGGGAGCTCCGCTCCTTCCCCGCCGGCGCCGGGGGACTGCCCTCGCGCAGGGGCTGGAACACCTCGCTCGGTCTGCGCGGGCGCTCCCCGCCCCGCGGCCTCGTGGTGCTCGAGCGCGGAGTGCTGGCCATCGGCCCGGCCGCGGTGCTCCTCCTCTCCGCCGAGGATGGCGCACTCCGCTGGAAGGCGCCCGCCCGCGACCCGACCGGCGCGGTGCTGGAGGCCGACGCGCTCTGGATCGCCGAGCAGTCCGGGCGCCTGCTGGTGCTGGACCCGCGCACCGGGGCGCAGCGGCGGGTGGTGTCTCTCGGCCCGCGAGCGATCTCGCCGCCCACCGCCGCGCTCGGACGCATCTGGGTCGGGCTGGAGGACCACTCGCTGGTGGGCGTGGACGCCCACGACGCGCAGCCACCGTGGCGTGCGTCGCTCCCCGCGGCGCTGCTGGGCGGCGTTGCGGAGTGGCAGGACCGGGTCCTGGTCCCCACCGCCGGCCGCGAGGGCCGCCTCCTCGCGATCGACCTCGCTCGCCCCGGGTCGCCGGCGACGGCCCGGGTGGACAGCGCGCTCCGCACCCGGCCCCTGGTGCGGGGAACCGTGGCCTGGGTCCTCGCCTCCGACGGCCGGGTCCTCGGGTTCCGGTTCCGCTGAGCCTGGACGGCTGCGCAGTCGCAACCGGAACCGCACGCCCAGGGGCGGGTGCGGGTGGAAATCGGCCCGGCGGTCTGGCGTCCTCCAGGGACGCATGAACCTCGTCATCGAGAACCTCTCGAAGAGGTACCCCAACGGCGTCCAGGCGCTCCGCGACGTCACCCTCACCGTGGGCCCGGGGATGTTCGGGCTGCTCGGACCCAACGGCGCGGGCAAGTCCACCCTGATGCGGACGCTGGCGACGCTCCAGGATCCGGACACCGGCTCGGTTCGCCTCGGCGACATCGACCTTCTCCGCGACAAGCACGCGATCCGGAAGCTGCTCGGGTACCTGCCCCAGGAGTTCGGCGTCTACCCGAAGGTGAAGGCGATCGACCTGCTCGACCATCTGGGCCGGCTGAAGGGGCTCGCGGACCGGGGGCCGCGGAAGGAGACCGTCGAGGCCCTCCTCCACCGCACCAACCTCTGGGACGCGAGGAACCGCGCGCTGGGAACCTTCTCCGGCGGCATGAAGCAGCGCTTCGGCATCGCCCAGGCGCTGATCGGCGACCCGCGGCTGATCATCGTCGACGAGCCGACCGCCGGGCTGGACCCCGAGGAGCGGGTCCGGTTCCACGACCTGCTCTCGGAGATCAGCGAGAGCGTCATCGTGCTGCTCTCGACCCACATCGTGAGCGACGTCTCCGACCTCTGCAGCCGCATGGCGATCATGCACCAGGGCGAGCTGCGGCTGGTGCAGCAGCCGGCGGACGCGGTGGCGGGTCTGCGCGGGCGCCTTTGGGAGCGCACGGTCGAGAAGTCGGAGGTCGCGAAGCTGTCCGAGTCGCTGGCGCTGGTCTCCACCCGCCTGGTCGCGGGCCGCACCCGGGTGCGTGTGCTGGCCGACGCCGCGCCGGCCGCGGGTTTCGTTCCCGCCGAGCCCGAGCTGGAGGACGTGTACTTCGCGGTCCGCCGCGGAGCGGACCTCCGTTCGCGGGCGGCCTGACGATGCTCCTGGCCATCGCCGGCTTCGAGGTCAGACAGCGCCTGCACCGCGTCTCGACCTACGTTTACTTCGGGGTGTTCCTCGTCCTGGCGGCGTTCTTCATCCTCGCCGCGGGCGGCGCCATTCCCAACGCCACGGTGGACTTCGGCACCGGGGGCAAGGTGAACATCAACTCGCCCTGGTCGCTGGCGAGCCTGATGACGCTCATCGCCAGCTTCACGGTCGTCATCAACGCCGCCATCGCCGGCCGTGCCACCCACCAGGACATCGACGCGAACACCACCCCGATGCTCTTCACCCGCCCCATCACCCGGGCCCAGTACCTGGGCGGGCGGTTCCTGGGCGCGCTGGGAGTCCTGGTCCTGCTCTCGCTGGCGATCGGGCTCGGCGCCTTCCTGGCGACGAAGCTCCCCTGGATGCCCGCCTCCCGGCTGGGCCCGCAGCGGCTCGGCGCGTACCTGGTGCCCTACCTCCTGGTCGTGCTCCCGGATCTCCTGCTCATGGCGTCGGTGTTCTTTGCGCTGGCGGTGCTCACCCGGCGCATGCTCCCGGTCTACGTGGGCGCGGTCGTCGCGCTCCTCGGGTACTTCATCGGCATCAACCTGACCGGTGACGTCGAGCGACGGACCCTGGCGGCGCTGGTGGATCCGTTCGGGCTCCTGGCCATCGACAGCGTGACCCACTACTGGTCCATCGCCGAGAAGAACACCAGGCTCCTCGGGCTGCAGGGCGACTTCCTCTGGAACCGGCTGCTCTGGACCGGCATCGCCGTCGGCCTCTTCGCCTTCACCTACCGGCGGTTCTCCTTCTCGGTCGCGGGCGGGACCACGGCCCGCGCCGCCCCCGACGCGCTCCCCGAGGACCGTGCCCGCGTGAGCGTCCCGCGGGCGCAGCTGGATTTCTCGTCGCGCGCGTCACGGGGCGTGTTCGGCGCGCTGGTCAGCCTGCAGCTCCGGGAGACGGTGAAGAGCGTCTTCTTCGGGGTCATCGTCCTCGCCGGCGTGCTGTTCATCGCCTCCACCGCGCCTGCCATCGGCAAGCTCTACGGCACGCCGACCTACCCGGTGACCCGGCAGGTGATCACCGTCGTCGCCGGCTCGTTCGCGGTCTTCATCCTGGTGGTGCTGACGCTGTACGCGGGCGAGCTGGTGTGGCGCGAGCGGGACGCGGGGATGGCGCAGATCTACGACGCGCTCCCGACCCCGCGATGGGCGGTGGTGGCGGCGAAGCTGACCGCGCTCCTGGGCATCGTCGCCCTCCTCCTCGCGGTGGTGGTCGTCTCCGGGGTCGTCATCCAGGCAGCGAAGGGGTTCTTCCACTTCGAGCTGGGTCTCTACCTCCGCTCGCTCTACGGCATCAGCTTCGTGCTCTTCGCCTGCCTCTGCTCGCTGGCGGTGCTCGTGCACGTGCTCATCGACCAGAAGTACGTCGGCCACTTCGCGATGGTGGTCTTCCTGGCCGTCTCGCTGCTCCTCCCCGTCCTGGGCGTCGAGCACCACCTGCTCCGCTACGGCAGCGTTCCGGCGCACCCCTACTCGGACATGAACGGGTACGGGCACTTCGTCGCCCCGCTGGCCTGGTTCGAGCTCTACTGGGTGTCCATCGCGCTGGCGCTCGCGGTGGTCGCCTCCCTGTTCTGGGTGCGGGGCACGCCGCAGACCTTCCGCGAGCGGTGGCGCGAGGCGCGCGCCCGGCTGGACCGGCGCTCCGGGGCGCTGCTCGGCGTCTCGCTGGCCATCGCCGCGGGGGCCGGCGCCTTCATCTTCTGGAACACCAACGTCCTGAACCCGTACCGGACCCGCTTCTCCCGGGAGGAGGCGCAGGCGCAGTACGAGAAGCGCTACAAGGAGCGCTTCGGCGCGCTCTCCCTGCCCAAGGTCACCGCGGTGAAGACGCGGGTCGACATCTTCCCCGCCGATCGGCGGGTGGAGATCGACGGGGTGGACACGCTCGTCAACCGCACCGCCCAGCCCATCGACCAGATCGTGGTGCGCATCAGTCCCCGGGCCACGGTGCGCGCGATGACCTTCCCCGGCGGGCAGGAGACGGTGGTCTCCGACGGCGAGACCGGGGTGCACGCCTACCGTCTTCACCAGCCGCTCGCACCCGGAGCGAGCACCGAGCTCGCCTACCGCGTCAGCTACCTGAACCCGGGCTTCGAGAACGAGGGCAGCGACACCCGCATCGTGGAGAACGGCACCTTCATCGACGGAGAGTACCTTCCGGGCCTCGGGTACTTCGTCCAGAAGGAGCTGGTCGACGACGAGGTCCGGCGCAAGCACGGGCTCGGTCCGCGTGAGCGCGCGCTGGACCTCGACGACCCGTCGGCGCCGGCCTTCAACTACATCACCCACGACGCGGACCGGATCCGGTTCGAGGCGACGGTCAGCACCAGCGCCGACCAGCGCGTGGTCGCCCCCGGCACCCTGGAGCGGGAGTGGGCCGAGGGCGGGCGCCGGTACTTCCACTTCGTCGAGGAGCGGCCGATCTTCCACTACCTCGCCTTCCTCTCGGCCCGGTACGTGGTGGAGCACGACCGGTGGAACGACGTGACCCTGGAGATCGCCCACCACCCCGACCACACCTACGACCTGGCCAGCATGCGCAAGGGGATGAAGGACTCTCTCGACTACTTCACCCGCGCCTTCGGGCCGTACCAGCACCCGGTGCTGCGCATCGTCGAGTTCCCCGGCTACGCCACCTTCGCCGAGTCGTTCTCCAGCACCATCCCCTTCTCGGAGGCCATCGGCTTCATCGCCGAGGTGGAGAAGGGCCGCCCGGACGCCATCGACTATCCGCTCTACGTCACGGCGCACGAGGTCGCGCACCACTGGTGGGGGCACCAGGTCCTGAGCGCCGACTCGCAGGGGATGACCGCGCTGGTGGAGACGCTCGCCCAGTACTCGGCCCTGATGGTGATGAAGCACGCCTACGGGCCGCAGGTCATGCGCCGCTTCCTGCGCTACGAGCTGGATCGCTACCTGTCGGGGCGGAGCGGAGAGAAGAAGAAGGAGCTGCCGCTGCTCCGCGTCGAGGATCAGGGCTACATCCACTACTCGAAGGGAAGCCTGGTGATGTACGGCCTCCAGGACCTCATCGGCGAGGACGCGGTGAACCAGGCGCTGCGCGAGGTCGTCCAGGAGTACGGAGACCGCGGGGCACCCTACCCCACCTCGCGGGTGCTGCTCACCGCGCTCCGCCGCCACACCCCCGAGCGGTTCCAGTACTACCTGACGGACCAGTTCGAGCAGATCACCCTCTACGAGAACCGGGTGGTCTCGGCGAAGGCGAGCAAGCGGCCCGACGGGAAGTACGACGTCACGCTCGAGCTGGACACCCACAAGCTGCAGGCCGACGCGCTGGGCGTGGAGCAGGAGGTTCCGCTGCACGACTGGATCCCGGTGGGAGTCCTGGACGCGAAGGGCGACGCGCTGGTGCTCGAGCCGCGGAAGTTCGACGGACCGCGCTCCACCCTCACCATGGTGACCGACGGCGTTCCCGCTCGCGCAGGAGTGGATCCACTCAACGAGCTGGTGGATCGCATCCCCGAGGACAACCTGATGCCGGTCGCCGTTGCCCGCTGAGGCGCCGGTCTAGCGGCGAACCAGGGCCAACCGGACGCCCAGCGCGACCAGCACGCCTCCCGTCATGCGCTCTCGCCAGACACCGGCCGCCACGCGCCGGCCGGCGCGCGCGGCGACCACCGCGACCAGCGAGTCGCCCATCACCCCGAGCGTGGCCAGGACCAGGCCGAGGACCGCGAACTGCGCGAAGACGGCTCCGCGCTCCGGGCGAACGAACTGCGGCAGGAAGGCGAGGAAGAACAGCGCCACCTTGGGGTTGAGCACGCCGGTCAGCGCGCCGTGGAGGAGCAGGCGCGAGCGCTCGATGCGCGGGGCCTCGGCCGCCGGGCGCTCCGACGCGACCGCCGGACGTTCCCGGAACGTCGCGAGGAGCATCCTCGTCCCGAGGAAGACGAGGTAGACCGCTCCGATCAGCTTCACCACGGTGAACGCCGTCGCCGAGGCGAGGAGCAGCGCCGAGAGCCCGAGCGCGGCAGCCACCGTGTGCGCCACCGTGCCCAGGTTCAGCCCGACGCTGGTGAGCAGGCCGGCGCGCAGGCCGCCCTGGAGGGTGCGGGCCATCACCAGCGCCTGACCCGGTCCCGGCGCGGCGACGAGCGCTGCCGCCGCGGCCAGGTAGGTGCCGAACGTCGCCGCGTCGAACAGCGCCCAGGGAGCCCAGGTCATCGCCGCCGCCCTCTAACCGGGTCGAGGGGGCCACGCACCTTCCCGTTCCAAACTGCGCACTTGCAATGGTCGACGTCGCTCGCCCGCCCTTCTCCCGGTACAAGCCGGGGGAGTGTCACGCGTCCTCATCGTGTCCAACCGGCTTCCGGTGACGGTCCGCGCGGACGCGGACGGCGTCGACGTCCAGCCGAGCGTCGGCGGGGTCGCCACCGGCCTGCTCGGTCCACACGAGCGCTCCGGCGGTCTGTGGATCGGCTGGTCCGGACTGGTGGAGCCCCTCCCGGAGAAGGGCGCCGCGGCGCTCGCCGAACGGCTGGAGGCGATGCGGCTCGTCCAGGTGCCGCTCACTGCGGAGGAGGTGCACCGTTACTACGAGTCGTACTCCAACGGCGTGCTCTGGCCGCTGTTCCACTACTTCGCCGGCGAGCTGCCGCTGGAGATCGGCGGATTCGACGACTACGAGCGGGTGAACCGCCGCTTCGCCGACGCGGTGGTGGAGCATCACCGTCCCGGGGACCTCATCTGGATCCAGGACTACCACCTGATGCGGGTGCCGGCCCTGGTGCGCGCTCGTGTCCCCGACGCGCGCATCGGCTTCTTCCTCCACATCCCCTTCCCGTCCTCGGAGACCTTCCGGATCCTCCCCCAGCGGGAGCAGATCCTGGAGGGACTGCTCGGCGCCGACCTCGTCGGCTTCCACACCGCGGCCTATGTCCGGCACTTCTCGTCCTCGGTGCTGCGGACGACCGGCGCCTGGACCGACGTGGACCGCATCCCCTGGCGGGGGCGCGAGGTGCGGCTCGGCGTCTTCCCGATGGGCGTGGACGCGGGCCACTGGCGCGAGCTCTCCGGAGACCCGGCGGTGCTCGAGGAGATGAAGAACGTCCGCTCCGGCTCGGAGCGGCTCCTCGTCGGCATCGACCGGCTCGACTACACCAAGGGCATCTCGCGCCGGCTCCTCGCCTACGAGCGGCTGCTGCTCGACCACCCCGAGCTCTGCGAGCACGTGCGCATGGTGCAGGTCGCCGTGCCCTCGCGAACCGGGGTGGGCGCGTACCAGGGCCTGCGGGAGACGGTGGACTCGCTGGTGGGGCGCATCAACGGCCGGTTCGCGACGTCGACCTGGTCCCCGGTGCGGTATTTGGCCCGCGGGCTGTCGCCGCCCGAGGTGACGGCGCTGTACCGCGCCGCCGACGTGCTGGTGGTCACCCCCATCCGGGACGGGATGAACCTGGTGGCGAAGGAGTTCATCGCCGCCCGCACCGATGGGGACGGTGTCTTGGTCCTCTCCGAGTTCACCGGCGCCGCCGCCGAGCTCGCCGAGGCCCTGCTGGTCAACCCTTACGACCTGGAGGGCTCGGCCGACGCCCTGTGGCGGGCGCTGCAGATGCCCGAGGAGGAGCGGCGCATCCGGATGGCCGCGCTGCGCGCGCGGGTGGAGACCTACGACGTGCACCGGTGGGCCCGCGAGTTCCTCGCCCGCCTTGGCTCGGACCTCGAGCCGCCCCATGCGCTCCGCCCCTCGGCCCAGCCGGCGCTCGCCGCGGCCCAGGCAAAGATCCGGACCGCCCCCTCCGCGACGCTCATGCTCGACTACGACGGGACGATGGTGGAGTTCGCGCGAACCCCGGACCTGGCTGTGCCCGATGGCGCGCTGCTCGCCCTGCTCGAGGCGCTCGCCCGGCGTTACGTGGTCCACGTGGTGAGCGGTCGGCGGCGCGACACGCTCGAGCGGTGGCTCGGGGCGCTCCCCGTCGGCCTCCACGCAGAGCACGGGTACTGGTCGCGCATGCCGGGTGAGCGCTGGCACGGGGCGGTGATCGATCCGAGCGGCTGGCTCCCCCAGGTCCGGGAGATCCTCGAGGAGTACGCGGCCCGGACGCCGGGGGCGCTGGTGGAGGAGAAGACCGCGGGGCTGGCCTGGCACTACCGCGCGGCGGATCCGGAGTACGGCGCCGCGCAGGCCGGGGACCTGCTCCTCCACCTGGCGACGCTGCTCTCCAACGCACCGGCCGAGGTGCTCACCGGCGACCACGTGGTGGAGATCCGGCCCCAGGGAGTGAACAAGGGACAGGTGGTGCAGGCGGTGGTCGCCCACGCCCCGCGCGGCAGCGTGGTGGCCGCGCTCGGGGACGACCGCACCGACGAGGACCTCTTTGCGGCGCTCCCGCCCGGATCCATCTCGGTGCACGTCGGGCCGGCGGCGAGCCGCGCCGAGCTCCGCGTCCGCAACGTCACCGAGGCGAGGGCGTTCCTCCGGGGGCTGCTCGAGCCCTGAGCTCCACGAGCCGGGAGCTCACTCCGCCATCGTCTGCCCCGTGCCTCCCATCGGCGCGGGAAGGTCCTTCATCTTCGGCAGCCCATCGGGCAGCCGGAGGGCGTGCTCGGCGTAGTTCATGTGGAACTGCGGATCGAACGGGAACCCCGGCAGCACCGCGCCGGGCACGTCCACCAGCCCCCAGCGCGGGTGCTCGGTGAAGAGGTGTCCGCCGCAGCGGGTGCACCACTTGCGGACGGAGCGCTCGCTCCGGGCGAAGGTGCCGATCAGCTTGGCGCCCCGGACGATGGTGACCGCGATCGGCTGCCAGAGGGTGAAGGCGTTCACCGGGCTGCCCGACCATTGCCGGCAGGAGATGCAGTGACAGAAGCCCATCGCCGAGGGCCTTCCCTCGATCCGCAGCTCGATGGCCCCGCAGAAGCATCCGCCGACGTACGCACGCTCGCTCATCGCTTCCTCTCTCCGCCCCTCGAGTCGAGGACGGGAGGTCGCGTGGAGCGTTGCGCGCCGGGAGACTGTGCAGGGGCATCTCCGGGGAACTGTGCCGTCACGCCTGTCCAGGCCAGGCCGTTGACGCGCGCGGTCAGCGCGTCGCGGTGGACTCGGCGGCGGGGGGACGCGGGTCCGGCACCCGGTTCTTCACCGCCGGGATCGAGCGGAGGTAGGTGAAGATGGCGCGGAGGTCGTCGTCGGTCGCCTCCCGGTAGTTGAACCAGGGCATCGGCGGCAGCAGCGGCCGGCCGCGGCCGAGGTGCCGTCCGTTCCGAATGGTGGTGATGAAGTCCTTCTCGGTCCACGTGCCCAGCCCGGTCTCGGGGTCGGGGGTGAGGTTGCGCGAGAACGAGGTTCCCCACGGACCGGAGAACGCGGTCATGGTGTTTCCGAAGGCAAGACCCCAGGGCTCGTCGTGCACCGGCGCCGCGGGCATCGGCAGTGTGTCCGGATGTCCGCTGAGCATCCGGTCCATGTCCCAGGCCGGGCCCTCCGGTGTCTTCTTCAGCGGGGTGTGACAGTCGTTGCAGCCGCCGATGGTCACCAGGTACTTCCCGCGTGCGATCTGCTTCGGGTCCGGCTTGCCCGGCGGCGCGGCCGAGGCGCCGAGGGCGACGAGGGTGGAGACTGCGAGGGCGAGGCGGTTCATGGTGCTTCCTCCTGCACGGGGTTCCGTCGATCAGCGCTCGACGAGCGGTCGCGAGACGCGCTCGGTGTGCTCGAGCGTCGAGATCCAGGTCCGGACCAGATCCACGGCATCGGCGTCGATCCGGTGGGTGGCGATGGGCGGCATCTGGTCGGCCGGGGCGCGGCTCGACATCCGGTGGAGCAGCGCGCTTCGCTCGGGCCGTCCCGGGGCGATGCGGAGCATTGCCTCCCCTTCACCCGGTGGCTGGTAGCGGGCGGGGACGTCGACCGTGGTGGCCGGTGGACCCGCGTCGGACCGGGGGACCACCCGCTGGGTCAGGTCGAGGCCGAGCGAGGCCAGCTCGCCGCGCAGGTCGTGACACCCACCGCAGTTTCCGTGCAGGTAGCCGAGCGCGGCGCGCGCCACGTCGGTCCCCGCCTGGATCCGCGGCGGGGTCTCGAGGAGGGCCCGCGGCAGCCTGCGCACGAGCCCGGCGCGTACCGCCGAGGCCAGGTCCAGCGCGTCGGCCGCGGGCGGCTCCGCATGCGGCGCGAGCGGGTCGCGGTCCGGCGAGAGCTGAAGCGCCGAGAAGCCGAGCACCGGAGTGCGGCCCGCGCCGTGACAGGCCTCGCAGTCTCCGACCGAGGGCAGGTCGTGCACGGAGCCGCCGGCGAGCCGTGCCGCTGCCGGAACGCCGGTGGCGGGCGCCCGGATCGCGTCGGTGCCGTCGGCGGTCCAGCGGTAGGTGGCGTAGAGCCACGAGCCGTCGGCGCGACGCTCCATGTACCGCGTCTCGACCCGCCGTCCCTCGAGGGAGAACTCCTTCCACAGGCGGGTGCGCACCGGAAAGAGCCAGGCGTCGGGGTCCGACGCGTCGATGGAGCGCCCCGGCGGCAGCAGGATCCACCGTCGCTTCGTCGCGCCGTCGGACCACAGCGGGTACTGCGGCGTCCAGGTGCGGACGCCGCGGGCGAGGGTCTCCGCCCCCGTCCGGGCATAGAGCCCGGTGTCGGCCAGTCGCGCTGGCGCCTCGCTCCGTCTTGCGCCGCCGGCGAGAGCCGTGGTCGCGAGCAGGAGCGTCGCGAGCCACGCGGTGAGCGCGAACGGACGGGTCGCGGGCAGACGAGTGGCCCTGGCGTCCACCCGCGCGGGGTGGCGCCGTGTGCAGCGGTCCTGGCGCACGGGTCAGCTCAGCTCAGCGGGATCTGCTTCGCGTACCTCGCGAGCCACTGGCGGAAGGTCTGGAGCCCCGGGTACAGCTTGCGGGCCTCTTCCACCGGGCGCGCGGCGCGGAACTCGCGCTCGAAGTCGTGCTTGTACTGGAACATGTTCCCCAGGTCGTCCGCGCCGGGGAAGCCGAACTTCCGGTACGCGTCGAAGGACACGGCCTCGTAGCGCACCGGCTGCCCGAGCGCGGTGGACATCTCGGCCGCCATCTGGGCGCCGGAGAGGTGCTCGCCGGCGATGCCGACGGTGCGACCGATGAGCTCCTGGCCGCGGGTGAAGACCCCGAAGGCGCAGGGACCGATGTCCTCGGCCGCGATGCCGGGGAGCTTCATGTTCCCCAGGGGCAGCGTGAGCGCGAGCTGGCCCGAGGCGTCCTTCTTCGGGCCGGCCCCGAAATAGATGAAGTTGTCCCAGTAGAACGAGGTGACGAGCAGGGTGTGGGGGACCTTCGCCTGGGCGAACACGGCGTCCGCCTCGCCCTTCCCGTCGAAGTGGGGAACCTTGTACTTGCCGTGCAGCGTCGGCATCCGGTCGTCCGAGAGAGGGATCCGGAGGCGGGTGTCCTCGAGGGTGGACCAGATCACGTGCCGCACATCCGTGCGCGCGGCGGCCTGGGCCATGGCCCGGGCCTGGGCGACCTCGCGCTCGGCCGAGAAGTGCTCCCAGAAGTTTGTGATGCAGAAGACGCCGGTGGCGCCGGCGAACGCCCGCTCGAGGGTGGGTGCATCGTCGGTGTCCGCGGCCACGACCTCGGCGCCTTGCGCGGCGAGCGCACGGGCCTTCTCCGAGTCCGGCTTGCGGGTGATCGCGCGGGCGACGAAGCGCCGCTCCGGATCCTGGAGGATGGCGCGGACGAGGCCGCTGCCCTGCGCGCCGGTGGAGCCCACCACTGCGATGACTGGCTTCTTCGATGCCATGACGCTCTCCTCGCCGGCCCGGGACGAGACCACCTCGTCCAGAGGTCGTCGGTTGCGGGGGGCATATACGGATCCGGGGCAGCCCCGGGGAACGCTCGAAGATGCACATGTGTTGTGCGAATCTGCGGGGACCCATGGACTGGAATGATCTCAGGTACTTCCTGACCATCGCCCGGTCGGGCTCCCTGGCGAAGGCGGCCCGGGAGCTGTCGGTGGAGCACACCACCGTGAGCCGCCGGCTGGGGGCGCTGGAAGGTGACCTGGGCACCCGCCTCTTCGCGCGGGGCCACGCGGGTCTCACCCTCACCCCGGCCGGGAAAAGCATCCTTCCGGTGGTCGAGTCCATCGGAGAGCAGATCTCCGCGCTCGAGCGCTGCGTCACCGGCGCCGATGGTCGGGTGGCAGGGAAGGTGCGGCTCACGATCCCCGAGGCCGGCAACAGCTACTTCATGCAGCGCCTGGCCGAGCTCCGCGGCCGACATCCCGAGCTGCTGATCGAGGTGATCAGCGACAACCGCGCACTCGACATCCGGCGGGGCGAGGCGGACATCGCGGTGCGCTTCGCCGCCAGCCCCGACCAGGAGCTGGTCATCCGGAAGGCGGGGAAGGCGGGATGGTCGCTCTACGCCTCACCGGCCTACCTGGCACGGCGGGGCCGGCCTGAGTCGATCGACGACGTGACGGGCCACGAGCTCATCGGGTACGCGGATCTGCTGGCGATGGTGGAGGGCGAGCAGTGGCTCCGTTCGCTCCGGACGCCACCGGCGGTGGTGCTGCGTGGAAACAGCGTCGCCGCCGTGGCACGCGCCGCCGTGGAGGGAATCGGCATCGCTCCTCTCCCCTGCTTCGCGGCCGCGCAGGAACCCGGGCTGGTGCGCATCACCCCGCGGCTCATCGGGGAGCGGGACATCCTGCTGGTGGCGCATCCCGACCTGGTGAGGGTCGCCCGCGTCCGCGCGACCCTCGACTTCCTCTTCGAGCTCTTCCACCGGGAAGCGGCGCTGTGGAGCGGCGCGGAGGGCTGAGCGAAGTGCGGCCGGCCGCGCGACCGGTCAGGCCGGCTGCAGGAACCGCGCGATGACCCGCTTCAGTCCCACCGTGCGGAAGCGGACCGTCAGCTTGGCGTTCGGGCCCGAGCCGTCGCAGGCCATCACCTCGCCGTCGCCGAACTGGGCGTGGCGAACCCGCATCCCGATGACCGAGCCGTCCTCCATGTAGTCCGCGTCCTGGGCGTAGCTCCGGTCGATGCGAGGGCCGGTGTCGTCGTGACGCGGCCGGCGCTCGGCGCGTCCGTAGGACGGCTCGGGCGGGGGCGCGCGCAGCTCGGGCTGGAAGTCGAAGAGCTCCTTCGGGACCTCGCGGAGGAACCGAGACGGCGGGTTGAAGCGCAGCTCGCCGAAGAGGGAGCGCGCCTGGGCCAGCGAGACGAGCAGCTGCTTCCTTGCCCGTGTGAATCCGACGTAACAGAGCCGCCGCTCCTCCCCCATCTCCTCGTCGTCACCGAACTCGTCCAGCGCCCGCTGATGCGGAAAGACGCCGTCCTCCATGCCGGGGAGGAAGACCGCGTCGAACTCGAGCCCCTTCGCCGCGTGCAGGGTCATCAGCGAGACCCGGCCCTCGCCCGCCTCGGCGTCGGCCTCGGCCACCAGGCTGATCTGCTCGAGGAAGGCCTGGAGCGGCGGGGCCTCGGCCTCGAGCGCCTCGGGGCCAGGCGGCGGACGCGCCGCGCGCTGGAGATCGAACTCCTGCGCCGCGCCCACGAACTCGCGGAGGTTCTCGGCCCGGCCGAGCGACTCGTCGTCGCCGGCCTCCATCAGCGACTCCACCAGCCGGGTCTCCTGGAGCATTCGCTCCAGCGCCGCCGCCGACGAGGGCGCGTCGATCGCGAACTGGACCAGCGGCTCCATCAGCGCACGGAATCCCCGGAGGCGCTTCTGGGCCGTGGCCTGCAGCGTGGTGATGGACTCCACCTGGTCCAGCGCCTCCCAGACGGAGATGCCCTGGTCCGCCGCCCAGGCGCTCAGCCGCTCCTGGGTCGTGTCCCCGATGGCCCGCGCCGGAACGTTGACGACCCGGAGGAGGTCCGCGTCCGAGCGCGGGTTGGCCATGAGGCGCAGATACGAGGCCGCGTCCTTGATCTCCGCCCGCTCGTAGAAGCTCCGGCCGCTCACCAGCGCGTAAGGCACGCGGGCGAGCCGGAGCGCTTCCTCCAGCACGCGGCTCTGCGCGTTGACCCGGAAGAAGACGGCCATCTGATCGTAGGAGACGAAGCTCTCCCGGTGGAGGACGTGGATCCGCCGGGCGACCTCGTGCGCCTCCTCCCGCTCATCGCGCGAGATGAGGAGGTGCAGCGGCTCTCCCTTGGGCCGGTCGGTCCAGAGCTTCTTGTGCATCCGCCGCGCGTTCTGGGCGATGACCGCGTTGGCGGCGTCGAGGATGTTCCCGTCGCTCCGGTAGTTCTGCTCGAGCTTCACCACCCGCGCGCCCCGGTAGAGGTCCGGGAACTCGAGGATGTTGCTCACCTCCGCGCCCCGCCAGCGGTAGATGGACTGGTCGTCATCGCCCACCACCACGAGGTTGGCCCCCGGCGGCGGGGCGATCTGCTGCAGCAGCTCGTACTGGACCGGGTTGGTGTCCTGGAACTCGTCCACCAGCACGTGCTGGAACCGGGCGCGATACTTCTCCAGCGTCTCGGCGTCCTTGCGGAGCAGCTCGACGAGCAGCAGCAGGAGATCTCCGAAGTCCACCGCGTTCGCCGCCCGGAGCAGCTTCTGGTAGGCGCGGTAGGCGCGCTGGACCGCGAGACCGCGGTAGTCGTCCGGTGAGACGCGCTCGACGTCCGGCCCGCGCCCGGCGTTCTTCTCCACGTCGATGCGCCGGAGCACGTCGCGGGGGTTGAGCACCGGGTCCACCCGCTCCTCGCGCATGGCGCGCTTGACCAGCTGCAGCTGGTCGGCGTCGTCGTAGATGACGAAGGAGCGCGTGAGCCCCACCTTCTCCGCCTCGCGCCGGAGGATGGTCGCCGCGGCCGAGTGGAAGGTGGCCACGTTCAGGTCGGAGGCCCAGGGACCGAGCAGGGCCCCCAGCCGCTCGCGCATCTCGCGGGCCGCCTTGTTGGTGAAGGTCACTGCGAGGATCCGCCAGGGAGGGACCCGGCGAGCGAGCACCAGATGGGCAACCCGGCGGGTGATGACCCGCGTCTTGCCCGACCCTGCGCCGGCGAGGACAAGGAGCGGACCGTCCCCGTGGAGCACGGCCTCGCGCTGCGGTGGGTTGAGGTCCTCCAGGAGCTGATCTGCGGACGTGAGCGGCGACGGCCCGGACATCGGAGCCCGGCACCCTCGCATTCCTGCGTCCAGGATTCCAGGCCGCGATTGAACACTCGCGAGTTCCAGGGTGTACCACGATGGACGTTTCGCGACCGGCCGAGAGGTGTGACCTCGCCCGGTCCCCGTGCTCGCCGCGAGCACCCACTGCCTTCCGGTGCAGTGTCAACGATTGTCACAGCAGCTGATTCGCCAGCGTGGTGAGCGTCCAGGCGCTCATCCCCTGACGCGACTCGACTTGTGAGAGGAGCGCGGCGCGCGAACTGTCGCGCCGCGCCGGGCAGAAGACCTGGAGCCGGGCCGTGCGCGGCGCAGCGCGGCCCAACACCACGGAGGGAGAACTCGATGATCACTCGAAGGCTCGTGCTGTTCCTGCTCCTCGCCCTCGGCGCACCGGTTCGTGCTGTCGACCAGGGCGATCCGACCGCACGTGGCGATCACGGCGACCGGGACCACGGGCGCCAGAAATGGGTCGCGTCCTGGGCGACGTCGCCCGCGACCTTCTTCACCTATGTGGCCCCGCCACAGCCGTTCGTCCTCACGCCCGGACAGCCCATCCAGTACGCGGTGGCGAACATCCAGCCAGACCTCGCCTTCCCCTTCCCCAACGCGACCACCACCGGGGCGACGGCGATCGACCAGACCTTTCGCTCCATCGTGAAGCCCGACCTCTGGGGCAAGACCATCCGGATCCGCTTCTCGAACGTCTTCGGCAGCAAGCCGGTGACCTTTCGCAGCGTCACGGTGGGGCTCCAGGAGTACTCGGCCAACGTCGTCAACGACACGCTCACCGCCGTGAGCTTCAACGGCAGCGGCTCGGTCACCATCCAGCCCGGCGAACGGGCATGGAGCGATCCGATCCGGCTGTGGTTCGTCCGCGACGATGACGACCGGTCCCTGCAGGGACGCAATCTGGCCGTCAGCTACGCGGTGTCGGGCGACAGCGGGCCCATGACCTACCACTCCGGCGCGAACCAGACCTCGTTCATCACCGCCCAGGGAAGCGGCGACCACACCTGGGACGAGGATGCGTTCGCCTTCCAGTTCACGACGACCTCCTGGTTCTTCGTCGAGACGCTCGACGTCAAGGCGTCCTCGGACACGGTGGTCATCTGCGCCTTCGGTGACTCGATCACCGACGGGACGCACACCACGCTGAACATCAACGACCGGTGGATGAACGTCCTCTCACGCCGGCTCCACAACGCCTACGGCAACAAGGTGAGCATCGTGAACGAGGCGATCGGCGGGAACCGGGTCGTGAATCCCGTCGTTCCCAACGCTGCGTCCGGGCCGGCAGCGGTCGACCGGCTGGATCGCGACGTGCTCGGCCTCTCCGGGCTCACCCACGTCATCTGGATGGAGGGCATCAACGACCTCGGCGGAGCGCACACCACCGACTCGATCATCGACGGGTACAAGGACGTGGTGAGCCGGCTGCACGCGCAAGGGGTGAAGGTCTACGCCGGCACCCTCACCTCGGCGCTCGGCGTCTTCGGCGTCGCGTTCCCCACCGGCGACAACGGGACGGCGATCGATGCGGACCGAAAGGTGCTCAATGACTTCATCCGCACCTCCGGCCTCTTCGACGGCGTCGAGGACTTCGACGGAGCGACGCTCGATCCGGCCACCGGGAACATGAAGGACGTGTACCTGCCGAACAGCCAGTTCACCCAGCTGCCGTGGGACTACCTGCATCCCAACCACGCCGGCTACAACGCGATGGGTCTCACGGTGAACATCGCGCCGTTCTCGCCGCACGGGCACGGACACCACTGACGGGGATCGCAGAAGGCGCCGGGTCCTCGATGGGCCCGGCGTCCGTGGATGAGACGGTCAGCGACGGCGCCCCGTCACGAAGGCTCGCGCCGGCCGCCCGCGCCAAGCCAGCCGAGCACGGTGGCGAGCAGCCCGGAAGGCCGCGCGGGCTCGCAGCGGCAGCGCTGGTCCTCCGGAACGCCCCGGAGGACGGCGTCGACGTGGCGGCCACACCCCGCGTAGGTCGCCTTCCCGCAGGCGCGGCAGGTGACTCGAGTGCACATGCGCGTTCCATAGCATGCTGGGACTCCGTCTCCGGAGAGTGCGCGCCTCGCTCGGTGGTCGGTCGGGTGTGCGGTCTGCCCTGAGAGGACGCCGTCGCGTGACCCGACGAACCGTTCCATTCGGTTTCGCGTAGGTGCTTCCAGCGTCATCCTGGAACGGCCCGCGAGGCCGAGGCGTTGGAACCCCGTCCGAAGTACGCTTCGCTCGACGATCCGGCAGGGTCGAGGACGCGGTCGGCGCCGCGAGGCAAGCGCTCGGGCGAGCGTTCCAAGACGAGCCTGGAGCAGCACATGGGAAACCGGATGGAACGGGCTCCGACAGCGTTCGGAGGCATCGTCGCCGTGGCCCGTGCCAGAACGTTTCCCGAACCGCCCTTGGGAAACCGCAGGGAACGTCCGTGCGCATCTCCACTCCGCGGTCCCCTGGAGCGCCGCGGGGCGTGAATCGTCCTCAGTGCCCACCCGAGGCGTCGTCGACCGCCACGGTCACCCAGGGCGCGACCGCGAAGCACGCCGCCATGACCAGATACCCGAGCGCCCAGGGCCAGGCCGGCGTCAGCGACAGCACCGTGTCGGCCGGAGTCCACCGGTAGGAGTGCACGAGCCCCAGCGCGGAGAGCGCCGCGCCCGCGAGACACCAGCCCGCGGCCTGGCGGAAGCGTCGCTCGATCACGCAGACGGTGGCCGCGGCGAGCAGGACGCTGCTGAGAATGAAGCCCTGCTCCAGCCGGAGCGCGCCGTCCATCCACAGGTCGGCGCGGAGGAACGTCGCGAGCAGCTCCTCGGAAAACGGCTTTCCTCCCGGAACGCCCAGCCCGGCGGCGTGCAGGCCGGACTTGGCCATGTACACTCCCCACGCGGCGAGCCCGGGCAGGAGCCCCACCACCACCGCGGGAGCATGTGACCGCGGCGTCGCCTGGAACGCCTGCGCCACCATGACGATGCCGATCCACAGGACGATGGCCATCCCCGCATCGATGGGAACCGCCCAGGCGATCCACCGCACGGTGCCGGTGAGGCAGATGAGCGTCATGAACGCGCCGTTGAGCACCGAGTACCCGGCGCGGGCGCCGAGGGCCTTCCACCCCGGATGGCCGATGTAGATCGTGGTCGGGAAGCACGAGCCGAAGGCGCACGCGGCGAGCGTGCCCACCCCGTTCACCGCCAGCGAGATCCGGGTGGGGTATTCGTCTCCCGCGGCGCGGGCGGACTCGATGTTCTCGATGGAGCCCACCGTCGCGAAGAGCCCCATGGGAAGGATGACCGAGAAGTACGCGGCCCAGAAGCCTCCGCCGAAGGCGGAGACGAGGGCGCCGATCACTGGAACCGGAGAATGGAATGCAGCGGCCGGGGGCGCGGCACCGGACGGGGACAGCCCGGTGAGCCAGGCGAACGCGGTCCCGAGCGCGATCGCCACCAGGCCGCCGGGGAGCCCTCCGCGGAAGCGGACCCGCCCGAAGTACACCAGGAGGATGATCGCCAGCGTGCCCAGCCCGATGATCGGCCGGGCATAGGCCCGGAAGAGGAAGCCGATGGCGATGAAGGTCAGGGCGATGCCGGCCAGGGTGGAGAGCAGCGCGGCCCTCGGGGTGGACCTGCGGACGCGCTCGGAGATGGTGCTGCCGAGCAGCTCGATCGCCCCCGAGCCGAAGCAGGCCACCAGACCCGCGTGCCACGCCACTTGCGCGGGGTCCGACGCTCCCGCCGCCTCCGCGGCCAGCTTCGCGGGGAGCATCACCAGGAACACGTGGGCGAACAGGGAGACCGTGTTGATGCCGTAGGGCAGCGCGCAGACGTCGGTCCGGCCGGTGGAGCGCGCGAGGCGCATCGCCTGCCAGGCGTAGAAGAGGTTCCCGACCAGGATGGAGATCGCCGCCCCGGGGAGGATGCGCCCGTAGATCAGCGCGTCGGGAAACCCGAGCACCGTCCGGCACAGCTCGGACAGCACCAGCAGCTGCACCAGGTTGTCCAGCGCGAGGCCGAAGAACCCGTCGATGTCGCCGCGCACGAACCAGCGCATCTGGCGCATCTGGGCCATCCGGGCGCGAGACCATCGCATGGCGAACCAGCGATGCCATCCACAATCTTGCGACGGGCCGAGCGCCCTCGGGCGGCGGGCGCGCTAGGCTGTACCTCGATGAGAAGCGTCTCCCGCGCGGGGGGACTGCGCTGGCCCGGAGCGTTCGTTCTCGGCCTGACGCTGCTCGTCGCCTGTCGTCCGGCCCGCGAGCAGCCACCCCGCAAGGCCCCCTCCGCAGCAGCTCGCGTCGTCCTCGACGGGGGGCTCGCCGCGCCGCGCCCGCCCTCCCTCCCCGTCGTCTTCCCGTTGCGGCCGGCGCCGGGTGGTCGGTATCTCCAGGACCAGCGGGGCGTCCCGTTCCTGATCAAGGGGGAGAGCGCCTGGCTCGCCCTGGCGAACCTCACCGAGGCCGAGCAGGAGGCCTACCTCGCGGACCGGGCGGCACGGGGGTTCAACCTGATCGAGGTGATGCTCACCAACCACGACTACACCCGGCCGCCGAATCCGATCCCGCCGGCGAATCGGCGCGGGGAGCAGCCGTTCCAGAGCCCGGGAGACCTCTCTGCCCCCCTCGATGCGTACTTCGATCGGGCGCTCGGCTTCGTCGACCGGGCGGCCGCGCACGGGATCGCGGTGCTGCTCGCGCCCAACTATCTCGGCTTCGATGGAGCCGAGGAGGGCTGGTGGAAGCCGCTCCTGGCACCCGCCAACACCCGGGAGGTCTGCGCCGGCTTCGGGGCATACCTGGGTGCGCGCTTCCGCGATCGCCGAAATCTCCTCTGGCTCGCGGGCGGTGACTTCGCGCCACCGGCGGGCTCCGAGGGCGAGGCACGGCACGCCGCGATCATCGACGCGATCCGTACGGCCGGCGCCAGCCAGCCCTGGACCGGTCACTGGAACGTGGACCACCTCGGCGGGATCTCCACCGACCAGCGCCGGTTCGCGCCAGGGATGGACCTCAACGGGGTGTACCAGTACGCCCAGCCCTACCGCTTCGCGATGCGCGCCTACGACCTCCAGCCACCGCGGCCGGTGTTCCTGCTCGAGAGCACCTACGAGCACGAGCACCCGGGCGGAAACACCCAGCCGTTCCGCAAGGCGTGGTGGTGGACCATGCTCTCCGGCGGAGCGGGCGTGGTGTGGAGCAACTTCTTCCTCTGGCGATGCGAGTCGGCACGGGGGACCTACTCCGCCGACTATGGCGATACCGATCGTTCCGTCTCCTCCTGGAAGGAGGAGCTCGACTCGCCCGGAACCCGGCAGGTCGTCCTGCTTCATCGCTTCTTCGAGGCGCTGCCCTGGTACCGGCTCGTCCCGTCGGGAAGGTCGGGCGTGGACGGAGTCGCCTCCGGTCAGCGCTGGGGGCAAGGTCACATCGCCGCCGCCGGAACGGTGGAGCACGATCTGATCGTCGCCTACGTCCCGCCGACGGGCAGCGAGCGCCGGAGGTTCGTGCTCGACCTGTCGGACCTGCCGGCGCCGGGGAGAGCACGCTGGTTCGATCCGGTCGGGGGAACCTATCTCGACGACCGCGAGCTCCCGGCGCGCGCCGGAGAGGTGACCTTCGAGGTTCCGGGGCGGAACGCCGCCGGCGACGACGACTGGGTGTTGCTGGTGGAGGTCAACCCGCGCTGAACGAGGTCACGACGTCAGCCTGGGCAACACCTCGTCCGCCACCGCGGCGACCCGCGCGGCCAGCGCCTGGGCCTCCCCGAGGAGCTGCTGCTTGCGCGCCGAACGATTGCCCAGAACGAAGAACAATCGCGCGTCCCGGATGGCCTCGGCCCGGCGGGCAACGAACCGTCGTGTGAAGAGGGCCAGCGGAAGGGCTGCGACCGCGAAGCCCACTCCCCACCACGCGCCAAGCCAGGCACCGATCGCCACCGCGAGCGCGGCGACGTACACGGGCCCGAGCACCAGCGCGGCGAGCAGCTTCACCGTGGCGACCATGTCGGGCTCGGTCCGGGAGAGCTTCAGACCGAGCCGTGTGACGATCACCGGAAGCGCAAAGACGACGACGCCCACCAGGGCGAGCGGCAACCCGAGCGCCAGGGCCAGCATGTTCCGGGCGACGAAGCGGAGGACCGTCCATGGCCGGTAGCGAATGCCGAGATCCGAGGCATCGGCGCGGGTGACGGCGAGCCGACGCTGGAAGGCCAGCACCTCGCCCGCGAGCTGCGCCACCCGGGCCGGCTGCTCGGCACGAAGGAGCGCGAGCCCACGGGCGAACAGGCGCTGTCGCTCGGCGTCGCGCGCCGGAGCGTCGGTGGCCAGGACGTAGAGCGCGTCGGCGGCCTCGATGAGCCGAAGGTCCTCCCACGCTGCGAGGTCGAGCGTCAGGCGACGGAGAGGCTCGGCGATGCGATCGGTCAGTGCGTGGACCCGGTCCGGATCCGCCTCATCCGGAAGCACCTCGAGCGCCGGTCCGAACTCGATGTGGACAGCGCTCCGGAACCTCTCCTTCTCGGCGTAGGTGAGGCCCACCGGGACGATGCGGACCGGGACTCCTGCCTGCAGCGCGAGCCGGGCCGCGCCAGTCTTCAGCGCTCCGAGCGACGGTTCGGAGTGGCTCCGGCCCTCCGGGAAGAGCGCCACCGCCCGGCCCGAGGCCACCCCGTGTGCAGCGGCGCCGAGCGACGCGAGATTCTCGCGCATGCGCTTCGGATCGTCCTGGGCGCGCACCACCGGGAGCGCTCCCAGTGCGCGAACGAGGCTCCCGAGCAGCGGCATGCGAAAGATGGGCTCCTTGGCCAGGAAGGTCAGCGGTCGGGGCGAGACCGCGATCAGCAGGCCCGGGTCAATCAGGGCGTTGGGGTGGTTCCCCACCAGCAAGAGGGGGCCCCCGGGCAGTGGCGGGCCGGCGCGCTCGATCCGGTAGAAGCACCTGAGCGCGAAGGACAGCACCCACCGGACGGCCCGATAGGTTCGGGTTCCGGCCTCGGATGGGGGTTCGCTCCCGCCGGATTGAAATGATCTCGTCTCAGTCATCTCGGTCGGTCCGATTCCGGACCTGGCGCCGTCCCGGATTGGCTTTTCGATCCTGCCACTCACGCCTGCCTGTGGCGTGAACTACGTTGCGCCCCCGCTTTCCTGGAGGCCCGGGGGGCGTATCGAGACGCGCGTGGCAGGTCCCGGTCGTCGCGGTGCTCATCGCCCTGGGCGGCTCCGGATGTCTCGGCGTGGGGGGAGACAAGGTCTGTGGCGGCCCCGGCCAGCCGTGCTGCGCCGAAGCCTCCTGCAACCCGGATCTGGCGTGCGGTGTCGACGACCGGTGCGGCGTGCCGCCAACGTTCACCATCGGCGGGATGGTCACCGGGTTGAACGCCCCGGCACTGATCCTGCGCAACAACGGTAGCGAGCCGCTCCCCATCCAGGTCGCGGGGCCGTTCACGTTCCCCACCCCGCTCGCGACGGGCAGTGTGTACGCGGTCACGGTGTCGACCCAGCCGCCCGGACAGACCTGTGGCGTCTCCGGCGCATCGGGAACGATGGGAAGCGCGAACGTCACCGGCGTGCTCGTGGAGTGCTCGAACCACCCCGTTCCCACCTACACCGTCGGGGGCGTCGTGACCGGCCTCACGGGCTCGGGCCTGGTGCTCCAGAACAACGGGGGCGACAACCTCACCGTCGGCAGCGACGGCCCATTCACCTTCCACACCGGGCTCACCCCCGGAGACCAGTAGCACTGGAACATCGCGGTCTCGAACGGGAACAACGGGACCAACGTCTCGTCGACCGCGGCGCACTTCAAGTAGGTCCGACGTCAGACCGCGGCGCGAGGTCCCCCGGCACACGCACGGCCGGCGCGGACCGCGTCGGCGAGGACTCCCAGGACCCCCTCCGTCGCCTCCCAGCCGAGACAGGCATCGGTGATGCTCTGACCGTAGGTCAGCTGGCTTCGCGGAGCGGGCGCCTGCCGCCCCTCGACCAGGTGGCTCTCCAGCATCACCCCGAACACCGAGGCATCACCTCCGGCCCGCCGGCGGGCGAGATCCGCAGCGACCGAGGTCTGCCGGCGCGGGTCCTTCCCGCTGTTCCCGTGCGAGCAGTCCACCATCACCCGGGGGCGCTGACCGGCCTCCCGGAGCCCGGCACACGCGGCGGCGACGGAGGCGGCGTCGTAGTTCGGGCCGCTGCTGGCCCCGCGAAGGATCAGATGAGTGTCCGGATTCCCCCGCGTCTCGACGATGGCCGCCAGCCCCTGCTTGGTGACCGAGAGGAAGCAGTGAGGGTGGCCGGAGGCGGTGACCGCGTCGATGGCGATCTTCACGTTCCCGTCCGTGCCGTTCTTGAAGCCCACCGGCATCGAGAGACCGGAGGCGAGCTCGCGGTGCACCTGGCTCTCCGTGGTCCGCGCGCCGATGGCGCCCCAGGAGACGGTGTCCGCCAGGAACTGCGGGGTGATGGTGTCGAGGAACTCGCAGCCGGCGCGGACGCGCTGCGCGGCGAGCCCCACCAGCAGCCCGCGCGCGAGGGTCAGCCCCTCGTTGATGCGGAAGCTCCCGTCCAGGTGCGGATCGTTGATCAGCCCCTTCCAGCCCACCCGGGTCCGCGGCTTCTCGAAGTACACCCGCATGACCAGCAGCAGCGCGTCGGAGAGGCCCTTCTCGACGCCGGCGAGCCGCTCGGCGTAGGCACGGGCCGCGTCGACGTCGTGGATCGAGCAGGGGCCGACGACGACCAGCATCCGGTCGTCCATCCCGTGGAGGATGGCGTTCACCTCGCGCCGCGACGAGTAGACGAAGGTCTCGGCGTCCGCGCCGAGGGGCAGCTGCTCGATGAGGATGGCCGGAGGGAGCACCGGCCGGAGCCGAGCGATCCGGACGTCGTCGATCCGGTTGTGGGGCAGTTCGGACATGCGTGCGTCGCCGCGCAGGATAGAGGACAGCGGCCAGTCAGGTCGACGGGGGGACGGCCTCGGTCCGCTCAGCGTGCGTCTGCCTGCCGGGGGCTCCCGAGGAAGCGGTCGAACCAGGAGACCTCCCGCTGGGTGGCGTCGAGGATGTGGGCCGGATCGCGGAACTTGTGCCCCTCGTCCGGGTAGACCACGAGCTCGGTGGGGACGCCGAGCGTCTTCAGGCCCTTCCAGAACTCGAAGCTCTGCGGAGCCGGGCACTCACCGTCGCGCTCGCCCACCATCACCAGCGTTGGCGTCTTCACCCGGGTGATGAACTCCATCGGCGAGCTCCGGGCGTAGACCGCCGGGTCGGCGTACACCGTCGCGCCGAAGTACGGCCGCATCCACTGGTCGATCTTGTTCTGCCCGGTGTAGCTCAGCCAGTTGGCGATGCCGGCGCTGGCCATCGACGCCTTGAAGCGCCGGGTCTGCGTCACCGCGAACATCGCCATGTAGCCGCCGTAGCTGTGCCCGCGGATGCCCACCCGTGCTCCGTCGACCCGGCCGGTGCGCGCCGCCGCGTCCACGCCGGCGACGATGTCGCGGAGGTCACCGTGCCCGAAGTCCTTCACGTTGGCCCGGGTGAATGCCTCGCCCTGCCCATAGCTGCCGCGAGGGTTCGGCGCGAGCACCGCGTAGCCCTGGCTGACCAGGACCAGCAGCTTGTCGTCGAAGGTGTTCTTCGCCGCCGACGCCGGGCCGCCGTGCACGCTGACCACCAGCGGGCGCTTCCCCGGCCAGGCCTCCTCGGGCGGCAGGTAGAGCCAGCCCTGGACCTCCCACCGGTCGCTCTTCCAAATGAGATTCTCCACCCGGGCGACGGGACTCTTCAGCTTCGCGTTGGCCTGCGACCGCTGCGTCCAGCGCCCGATGGGGCCCACCCAGACCTCCGGGGGCTGGACGGCGGTCTCCCGGGCGAGCGCGACCGTCGCCCCGTCGGCTGCGAAGGCCGCCGAGGTGTGCCACCGGGCGATGACCTGCTCGGGGCCGCGCCACAACGTCACCGGCGCGGCGGCCCGGTCGGGATCGATGCGGAGGAACGCGCTGTCCCCGCCGACGATGGCCACCGCGACGAGGCCTCCCTCGCGCGTCCAGGACAGCTGCGCCGCGGACGCCTTCAGTCCCGGCGTCACGTTGCGCGCCTTCCCGCCACCGGCCGGAACGACGAGCACGTCGCCGCCGTTCACCTCGAAGTCGCTCATCAGCCCCTCGATGAAGCCGACGCGCGTGCCGTCCGGGCTCCAGGTGGGCTCGCAGATCTGCAGCGCCGGGTGATGGAGCACCCGCGCCACCCCTCCCGACACGGGGACGAGGAACAGCTCGGCGGACCACCAGTTGTCGTCCCCCGAGCCGTGCGCGCCGGTGGCGGCGAACGCGGTACCGTCCGGGCTCCAGGCGTACTCGTAGATGAACAGGTCCTCCGGCGACACCGCCGACAGCGTGCCGCCCTCCGCCGGGACGAGCGCGATGCGTTGCTCGCGGACGACGGACCCGATGACCCCGGTCTCCCGGGCCGCCGGACCGAGCGGACCGAGCGCGTCCGCCGCGCCCTCGAGGTACAGCACCGAGAGCCGCTTGCCGTCCGGCGACCACAGCGGCCGCTCGAGGTGCCCGCTGGCCTGGGTGAGCCGGCGAACGGCACCGCTCCCCACCTCCGCCACATAGAGCTGCGGCTGCCCGTCCTGCTCGGCGTCGGAGAGGAAGGCCAGCCGCCGTCCGTCGGGTGAGAAGACCGGCTCGTCCTCCTCGTGGTCCTTCCCGTCGCGCGCGGCGGTGATGCGCACCGGCGCACCGCCTCCGCGGTCGGCGAGCCGGATGATCCTCAGCCGCCCCGAGGGGCCAGCGGGTGTCGGCGCCGCCTCCACCCACGCGAGGTGCTGGCCGTCGGGGGAGAGCGCCACGCGCTTGAACTCCACCAGGCGGTTGAGGTCGGCGAGCACGGCCTCCACGCCGGGATGTGCCGGCGTCGCGGACAGCACCGAGACCGCGATCAAGCTGAGCGTCGTCAGGGAACACCTCCGAGGGGGCCGGAGCGTACCCACCCCGAGCCCGGATGCCAGCGGCGCGGGTGGCCCAGGCGGTATTTCGGAACCGCACCTGCCGGGAGGCGGACGCCCCCTCCTACCGTGGTTCACGAGAGGAGGCTCGCTCGATGCCTCGACGTCTCGGAACCCTGGTCGGTGCCCTCTTCCTGGCGCTCGCCGGATGCGACAGCTCGCCTTCGCCCGGCAGGCCCCCGGACACCGGCCACGATGCCGGTCCCGACGGCGGACCGCGCGCCGATGCCGGACCGACCGATGGCGGCAACGGCGACGGAGGCACCGGCGATGGCGGGACGGGAGCGCTGATCGGGCCCTCGGGAGGAACGGTGCGGGGCTGGTACGGCGCGGAGGTGACCATCCCCGCCGGGGCGCTGACCGCCCCCGTGTTCATCGCGATCGATCGGGACGGAACCGGAGCTCCTCCAGTCGACGGCGCGGCGATCTTCAGCGCAGGAGCGCCGTATGCGCTCACCCCGCATGGAACCGCCTTCGCCATCCCGGCCACCGTCCGGATTCCCTTCGATCCGAACCTGGTGCCGACCGATGGAGTGCCGCAGCTCTACCGGGCGGAGCCCGACGGCGGTTTTGCGCCCATTCCCAGCGTGGTCGACGGAGGGTTCATGGTCGCCGACGTCTCGAGCTTCTCCTGGTTCTTCCCTGGATATGGCGCGAGCCGCCCGCGGATGGTCTACGCCTTCGTCTCGGGCACGAACGCACCGGAGGTCACGAGCTTCCGCATCGACCACGCCACCGGAGGCCTCGGAGTGGCCACCAGCAGCGCGCCGGTGGGGCAGAACCCGGTGGCGGTCTCGGTGCACCCGTCACGGCGCTTCGCCTACGTGGTGAACGGGGGGTTCCAGGCCGAGAGCGGTATCGACACCAACAGCATCTCCGTCTACCCGCTCGACCCGGTGACCGGAGCGATCTCCGGGCCCATCCAGACCCAGAAGGCCTCGACCGACTCACCCGCCGGCGAGCCGGTCGCCGCGGTGATCCATCCGACGGGCAAGTTCCTGTACGTGGTCAACCACGACCGGTTCGGGAGCGCTGACGACACCGACCTCTCGGTCTTCACCATCGACTCGACCGACGGAACGCTGTCCGCTCCGATACGGACTGCCGACTCGGGGGGAGCGCCACCCACCGCCGTCGCCCTGAGCACCGGTGGGCACTTCGCGTACGTGACGTACATGTTCCGGACCTCCACCCCGGTGGGCAACACCTTCTTCGAGACGGTGAAGACCTACGCCGTGAATCCGGTCAACGGCACGCTGAGCGGGCCGATCGGCTCGTCACCGACCGGGACCGCTCCCTGGGCCATCCAGGTGGATCCCAACGACCAGTTCGTCTTCGTCGCCAGCCTGAGCGGCGACGCGGTCCAGACCTACGCGATCTTGCAGAACAGCGGGGTTCTCTCGCCCAGAGGTGGGATCACCGTCCAGAGCAAGCCCACCTCCCTGGCCGTCGACTCCGAGGGACGTTTCCTCTACGTCGGGAAGCAACAGCCGTTCTCCAACCGGAACCTCGAGGTGTATTCCGTCGACGGAAGCGGTGGGCTCTCGCTTGCCGCCGGCCTCCTCACCGGGAGCGGCTCGATGGTGGGCCCGATGGCGTTGGTCGCCGAGCCCCAGGGTCAGTTCGCCTACGCGGTGGACCAGAACGCGAACCTCGTTCCGTTCGTCCTCGATCCCACCACCGGGGGGCTCACTGCGGGGACACCGGTCCCCGGGGTGCTCGTCGGAGGAAGCTTCGGAGGCGTCGGCGACCCGTCCAGCTTCGCCGCGAGCGGGACCAGCCCGATCTGGGTCGATGGCTGCACGGTCGTCGCGGGCCCGGGCTTCGTCTTCGAGGCCTGTCCGCTCCCCAGCAGCTCGGGGGGGACGGTCGCCAACAACGAAGGTGGGGGCGACGGGGGCACCCACCCTCCGGCCTCGAGCTTCGCGCTGACCGCCGGCGCCGATCCCATCTGGGGAGGGATCGTCGTCAGCGAGCCGCCCGGCATCTCCATCGACGAGTGCGGCGGCGGAGCGAACACGCTCTCCGCCCGCTTCCCGAGAGGGACGGTCGTCACCCTCCGGGCCACGCCCTGCAACGTGCCGACGCAGACCTACGACTTCAGCTGGACCGGAGGCTGCGCCGGGACCGGGACGACGGTGTCGGTCGGCATGAACTCGGACGTCAGCTGCCGGCTGAACCTCACCCCGACCTCGACCCACTGAAGGGAGCAGTCCCTGCAAACAAGCTCGCGGGACCAGCGACGGATGTTCGCTATGCTGCGCGGCCCTCGAACCCCCAGGGAGGCATCCCCGTGCAGCGTCGCATCCGTCGCGTCGTCCTCGCCCTCTCCGCGCTCTCCGCGTCCGCTCTCGCCCAGCCCGCAGCGACGCTCGATCTCCCTCGCCCGAGCCCGAAGGGATCGGTGACCCAGGCCGTCGGGACCACGGAGATCGGCGTCGCCTTCTCGAGCCCCGGGGTGAAGGGCCGGAAGATCTGGGGTGAGGTGGTGCCGTTCGACAAGGTCTGGCGCGCGGGTGCCAACGACTGCACGAAGCTCACCGTCTCCACGCCGATCTCGATCGAGGGCAAGCCGCTCGCCTCGGGGAGCTACTGCGTCTTCCTCCTTCCGCAGAAGACGGGGTGGACGTTCATCCTCAGCAAGAACCTCGAGCAGGCGGGCTCCGACGAGTACAAGCAGAGCGAGGACGCGCTCCGGGTCCCGGCCACCGTCTCGACCATCCCCATGCGGGAGCGGATGGCGTTCACCGTCATCGACTTCGACGACGAGAAGGGCACCCTGGCGATGGAGTGGGAGACCCAGCGGGTCGCGGTGAAGTTCACCACCGGCACGCGGGAGAGGGTCATGACGCAGATCCACGCGCTCAAGGGCGACGACTGGGCGCCGTACAACGCCGGGGCCCGTTACCTGCTCGGCGCGAACACCGAGCCCGCGCTGGCGATGCAGCTGGTGGACCGCTCCATCAAGCTCAAGGAGACGTGGAACAACGTCTGGACCAAGGCCCAGCTCCTTCAGGCCGCGGGGAAGACGTCCGAGGCCCTCACCCTGGCCCAGCGCGCCCAGACCCTGGGGAAGGCCTCGAAGAACTTCTTCGCCGCGGACGACGTCGCCAAGGCGCTGGTCAGCTGGAAGAAGTAGAGCCCCAGCGCCAGCCGGCGTAGCGCTCGCGCAGCTCGGACTTCTTGAACTTCCCCGCCGAGGTGCGGGGAATGGACTCGGCGAACACCACGTCGTCCGGGACCCAGAACCTCGGGAATCTCGACCGGAGCCAGTCCTTGAGCTCGGCCTCGGTCGCTCCGGCGCCGGCCCTCAGGACCACCGTGGCCAGCGGCCGCTCCCCCCAGCGGGGGTGGCCCACCGCCACGACCGCGGCCTCCTTCACCGCGGGGTGACCCATCAGCGCGTTCTCCAGATCCACCGAGGAGATCCACTCGCCGCCCGACTTCACCAGGTCCTTGGTCCGGTCGGTGAGCTTGATGTTCCCGGTGGCGTCGAGGGTCACCACGTCGCCGGTCCGGAACCAGCCGTCCTCGGTCCAGCGGTCCTGCGCCTCCTGGTTGTCGTGGTAGCGCGAGGTGACCCAGGGGCCGCGGACCTGGAGCTCACCCATGGTCCGATCGTCCCAGGGCACCTCGCCGGACTCGTTGACCGCGCGGATCTCCACCAGCGGGGAGCTCCGCCCCTGACGTGCGCGCTGGAGGTACCGCGCGTCGTCCTCGAGGGAGGGCGCCTCCGGGCCCGGGTGGCAGACCGACCCGAGGGGCGACATCTCGGTCATTCCCCAGGCGTGGACGACGGTGATGCCGTGGCGGTCGAAGCCACGGATGAGCGACTCGGGCGCGGCCGATCCGCCGACGACGAGCCGCAGCCCGGGCTCGAGCTTCCACCGGCCCCGCTCGCGATCGAGAAGCTCGAGCACCGCGATCCACACGGTGGGAACACCGGCGGACATCGTCACCCGCTCGCGGGACATCAGATCCAGCACGCTCTCCGCGTCGAGCGCCGGACCAGGGAACACCGGCCTCGCCCCCATCATCACCGAGGCGTACGGCAGGCCCCAGGCGTTGGCGTGGAACATGGGCACCACCGGCATCACCGCGTCCGCGTGGCGGATGCAGAGCACGTCAGGAAGCGCCCCGGTGAGGGTGTGCAGCATGGTGCTGCGATGCGTGTACACCACGCCCTTCGACTGCCCGGTCGTCCCGGACGTGTAGCACATGCCGCAAGGGTCGCTCTCCGAGAGTCGGGGCGGCGTCCAGTGGCCGGTCGCGGTGCCGAGCAGTGTCTCGTACTCGCCTCCCTGCGCGGCGGAGACCACCACCACCTTCTCCACCGAGACGCGCGGCCGCACCTTCTCCCAGAGCGGCAGCAGCGCCTCGTCCACGAGGAGGAAGCGGTCGGCGGCGTGGCCCACGATGAAGGCCAGCTCCTCGGGCGAGAGGCGAAGGTTGAGGGTGTGCACCACGCCCCCGGCCAGCGGCACGCCGAGATAGGTCTCGAGGTGCGCGGCGTGGTTCCACATCAGGGTGGCCACGCGATCTCCGGAACGGAGCCCCGCGCGCGCCAGCGCCTCGGCGAGCGCACGCGCCCGCGCTGCCACCTGGCCGTAGGTGGTCCGGTGCAGCGAGCGATCCGGCAGGCGCGACACCACCGGGACCGCGGGGAACATCCGCTCGGCGCGGACCAGGAGGTGGTCCAGCGTCAGCGGGTAGTCCATCATCGTGCCGAGCGAGGACATCGGACGGCGCCCTCCTCCTGGGAACGAGGGAGGGTCACCCTCTCACCGCCCGCGCCGGCAATCCACCTCTCAGCGGGCCGATGTCGAGCCGGTGGCCGGCCGGGCGAGCAGCTCCCGGTAGAGCGCCTCTGTGCGGGACACGAGCGGGCCGGGCTGGAAGCGCGCCAGCGCCGACGCGCGTGCCGCGCGGCCCATCGTCCTGCGTCGGCTCGGGTCCGCCAGGAGCGAGAGCGCCGCCCGGGCCATCGCCGCCGGATCGCGCACCGGAACCAGCCAGCCCGTCTCGCCCTGCGTCACCACCTCCGGCACGCCGCCCACGTCGCTGGCCACCACCGGCACGCCGGAGGCGAGCGACTCGAGCGCCGCAAGGCCGAAGCTCTCCTGGTCGCTGGGAAGCAGGAACAGGTCGGCGTGCGCGAAGAGATCTCCCAGAGAGCGCCGCTCGCCGGCGAAGGCCACCGCGTCGCGGACGCCGAGCGCGTCCACGAGCGCCTCCACCGAAGGCCGCTCCGGGCCGTCACCCACCAGCACCAGGACGGCCGCACGCGCACGCCGAACCTCGGCCAGCGCCCGCACCGCGTCGCCCACGCGCTTCACCGGCCTGAAGTTGGAAGCGTGGAGGAGCACCGCCGGCCGCCGCTCGGGGCTCCAGTCGAGGCGCGGGAAGAGCGCCGGCACCTCGCCCTCGCCGTTGTCGAGGGGGTGAAACGCCTCGGGGTCGAAGAAATTCGGAAGCACCTCGATCCGGAGGGTCGACGGCAGGGCCAGCAGCTCCACGGCCCTGCGGCACAGCCACGCCGATGGCGTGAGGACCGCGTCGCTGCCGAGGACAGTCTCCCGGACCTGCGTCCGGGTGCCGTTCTCGCCGACCCCGGTCACGTCGGTCCCATGGAGGGTGGTGACCAGCACCGGCGCGCGCACACCCTGGAGGCGGAGCCGATCCCGGGCGAGCAGCGCGGCCGGCCCGTGCGGGAGCGCGTAGTGCACGTGGAGGACGTCCAGCGATTCGCGCGCCGACACCTCGGCCATCGTCCGCGCGAGGGCCTGGGGATGGGTGGTGATTGCCGGTACCGGCCTGGGCGAGCTCTCGACCAGGTGGACCGTCCATGGCCCATCGCGATCGAGACGGACCGGGACCGCCGAGGAGAAGACGTGGACCCGGTGGCCCCGCGCGGCGAGCTGCATCGCCAGCTGCGAGGCGGCAACACCGCTCCCGCCCACGGTGGGAAAGCAGGCGATGCCCACGCCGAGCGCGCTCACGGCCGCACCGTCCTGAGCTCCGGCGAGAGCGACGCCGCGGCGGACACCAGCGCCGAGACCAGCGCCCGCGGGCCGACCTCGGCGGCGATGCCCCAGAATCCGTGCACTCGTTCCTGGAAGAGGCCCGCCGGCCGGAGCGCGGTGGTCACCTGGGTGAGCGCGTCGAGCGCGCCGGTCCCGAGCCCGCTCTTCACCAGCGCCGCGCGCTGCAGGCGCGAGATGAGGCGATCCACCCCGCGCGCGACGTGGGCCCGCGTCTTCTCCACCGCGCGGGCGAGCGCGGGATCGAGCGCGACCGCCTGCGGCTCGGCCGAATCCAGCTGCCGCTCGATGGGCCCCAGCAGCCGGTCGCGGAGCGAGCCGTCCATCCACGGGGGCCAGGCGTGGAGCCGCGCCGCGAGCGCATGGAACGGGAGATCGGTGTCCTCCGGCTGGAGCCCCAGCCGGTCCAGGAGCGCGGCGGTCCATGGATCGACCACCCGGAAGCGCGCGCGGGGGGCGATCATCGGCAGCTCGAGCCCGGCCCGAGCGTACACCTGGGGCAGCTGGGCGAAGTACGTGCACTCGGCCGGACCGCCCAGGTACGCCGCCGTGGGGAGCAGGCTGTCCTGCACCAGCGGGCGGAGCAGCGCCGACGTGCTGAACGAGAGCGGGTCGGCCGCGAGGCGTTCGCGCAGCTCGGCCCGCGACACCCAGCCGAGCGGCGTGCGGAACCCGTCGCCGTCACGGTCCGGCCGGAAGCGAGGTCCCGCGGCGCCGGAAGGATGGAAGAAGGCCAGCGAGGCCTTGCGGGTCTGGACCTGCTCGGTGAAGCCGCGGCGGGCCAGCGTGGCGCAGCGCTCCTCGAGCAGCGCGCCGATGGCCTCCTCCTCCTCGAGGGCGAAGCGAAGGACCGGCGCGGCGAGCGCGGCCATCGCCGGCGTCCGCGGGTCGAGGAGCACCAGCCCCTCGGTCGCGAAGAGCTCGGCGAGCACGCCGGCGAACGCGTCCCCCGGAGACCTTCCTGCCACGTAGTGGCGCCCGAGGAGCGCGCAGACCTCGGCGCCGTGGGGGAGCGGGGCGAGGACCCGGGCCAGCGTCGCGAGGTGGACCTCGACCTCGGGCGGGAGCCGGCGCTGCGCCAGCGAGATGCGTGCCTCGGCGCTCCACTCGGGTGCGAGGCGACCCCGGATCCACGTGCCCCGGACGCAGCCGTCGAAGCGCGCCACCTCCGTCCAGTCGTGGTCCTCGGTCTGGAGCCAGAAGATCGGAATGCACGGCCGCCCCGTGCGTTCGGCGACCCAGCGTGCCCGCGCCACCGCGCTGGCCGCCTTGTGCAGCGTGTACAGGGGACCCAGGAACACGCCGACCTGCTGCCCGGTGACGACGCACGTGGCGCCGGGCCGGTCCAGCGCTGCGACGGCCTCGTCACGCGCGCTGGAGGCGGGGAGCGACGCTGCCTGTCGCTGCAGCTCCGCGACCACTCCCTGCATCGTTCGACGGCGCCCGGCGCGTTCCGCGGCCTCGTCCCACGCCGCCGGGTCCATCGGACGCGAGGGCAGGAGCGATGCCGCGTCGTCTTCCCCGGCGATGAACTGCGCGAAGAAGTCCGAACCCATGCCAGATTGCACCGTACCAGTGCCCATGCACCCGTCCAAACGCGCGCGCAGCGTCGCGCTTGCTCCGATGGCCCTCACCTTGTTGCTCTCCACCGCGAACGCCGCGCCCACCCTGCGTCCCTCCCAGCCCGATGGAGCACGGCTTGAACGCTGGCTCGATCGGCTGCTGGTGGTGGGAGGTGTCCTGTACGTCGCCGCCCACCCCGACGACGAGAACACCCGGCTCCTGGCCTACCTTTCCAACCATTCGCTGCTTCGAACGGGCTACCTGTCCGTGACGCGGGGCGACGGGGGCCAGAACCTCATCGGACCCGAGCTGGGGCCGGGGCTGGGTCTCATCCGCACCCAGGAGCTGCTCGCCGCCCGGGCGATGGACGGCGCCGAGCAGCTCTTCACCCGCGCGCGCGACTTCGGCTACTCGAAGAGCTCCGAGGAGGCGCTGCGGATCTGGGGCCACGACGCGGTGCTGGCCGACGTCGTCCTCGCCATCCGCCGCTTCCGTCCGGACGTCATCATCACCCGCTTCCCGCTCGAGGACGGAGACACCCACGGCCACCACACCGCGTCGGCGAAGCTGGCGGTGGAGGCGTTCACCCGCGCCGCCGATCCCGCGTACATGCCCGACGCCGAGCACCGCCGCCTCGGCCCGTGGAAGGCGCGCCGGGTGGTCTGGAACGAGAGCGGCTTCTTCGGCAAGTCGGATACGCAGCTCGCCGCGCTTCCTCACCTCGACGTGGGCGGGTACGACCCGTGGCTCGGCCTCTCCTATCCGGAGCTCGCCGCCGACAGTCGCAGCAACCACCGGAGCCAGGGCTTCGGGGCAGCGCGGCGGCGCGGACCGACGCCCGAGGCGTTCCATCCGCTCGCCGGTGAGCCGATGAAGGAGAGCCCGCTGGACGGGGTGACCGCCGAATGGTCCCGCGTGCCGGGGAGCGCGAAGCTGGTCAGCGAGCTGAAGCGGGCCAGGCAAGCGTTCCGGACCGGGACACCCGAGGCGTCGATCCCGGCCTTGCTCGCGGCGCGCGCCGAGCTGCGGCGAATGCCGGACAACCCCTGGAAGGAGCAGAAGCTCGCCGAGCTCGACGCGGTGGTGATCGCCTGCGCGGGGCTGTTCGCCGACGTCGTCGCGGATCGCACCAGCACCTCGCCCGGCGCGACCGTCACCCTCACCTCCACGGTTCTCCTCCGCCGTCCCGCGCAGGTGAGCCTCGCCTCGGCGCGGCTGGGGACGCGGTCGCTGCTCGGCCCCGCGCCGCTCAAGGCTGGCGTCCCGGTCGAGTCGAAGACGAACGTGGAGGTGCCGGCGGACACGCGCATCTCCAATCCGGCCTGGCTGGACGCGCCCGAGCCGGGCCTCTACCCGGTCCGGAATCCGGCGTGGGTGGGGCTTCCCGAGGAGCCGGCGCCGCTCGAGGCCGAGGTCGTGCTCACGTTCGGAACGGAGTCGATCACCGTCCGCCGGCCGGTCGCCTACAAGTGGACCGACCCCGTGCTGGGCGAGCGCTACCGCCGGCTGGAGGTGCTCCCCGCGGTGACGGTGGAGGCCGCGGCCGGGCTGCTCCTCTTCCCCGACGCGTCTGCGCGGCCGCTCGACGTCACCGTCCGGAGCGCGGGCGGTGCCAAGGGGACGCTGAGCCTCGAGCTGCCGCCAGGGTTCTCGGCCACCCCGGCGAACGCACCCTTCTCCGTGCCCGCCGGAGGCGAGACCGCGGTCCGGTTCACCGTCAGCCCACCGAAGAACGCGGCCCGGGGCACGCTGCGCGCGGTCGCGACGGTGAACGGGCAGCGCTTCGACCGCGGGCTGCATCGCATCGACGCCTCGCACATCCCGATCCAGACCTGGCTCCCCCCGGCGGCTGTGCAGCTCACGCGGGCGGACGTCGCCCACGCCAAGCGGCGCATCGGCTACCTCCCCGGGCCGGGCGACGAGGTCCCCGAGGCCCTCCGCCAGGCCGGCTACGAGGTGACGCCCCTCTCGCTGGGCGATCTGCAGAACGGGGCGCTCTCGCGCTTCGACGCGGTGGTGTTCGGCATCCGCGCCTTCAACGTCGAGCCGCAGCTGGAGACGCTCCACGGCAAGCTGATGAGCTACGTGTCCTCGGGCGGGACGGTGCTCGTGCAGTACGTGACCAGCAACTTCATCGCCCGGGCGCCGCCGGACATCGGACCGTTCCCCTTCACCATCGGGCGAGGCCGGGTCACCGACGAGACCGCGGCGGTGGAGGTCTCGACGGATCCCGTGCTCGCCGCGCCGAACCGCATCGGCCCCGACGACTGGGCCGGCTGGGTGCAGGAGCGAGGTCTGTACTTCGCCGAGTCCTGGGACCCGCGCTACGCCACGCCGCTGGCGATGCACGACCCCGGCGAGGCGCCGCTGAAGGGCTCGGTGCTGGTCGCACGGTCCGGAAAGGGCGCGTTCGTCTACACCGGGCTGTCGTTCTTCCGGCAGCTCCCCGCCGGGGTGCCGGGCGCGTTCCGCCTCTTCGCCAACCTGGTGGACGCGGGTGGCTGAGCCTGGCCCGCCCGGCGCTCCGGTGCGCCGGTCCACGGGCGGCGAGGAGCGCTGGGGGCGGCTCTACGCGCTGCTCCTCGGAGCGCTCGCGCTGGAGATCGCCGGGCTCTGGGTGCTGGAGCGGGTCTTCCGGTGAGCGCGCTCGACTGGGGCGTGCTCCTCCTGACCCTGGGGGGCATCGTCGTCTTCGGGACGTGGCGGAGCCGGGGCGTGCACACCACCGAGTCGTACCTGCGCGCCGGGAAGGACATCCGCTGGTGGACCATCGGCCTGTCGGTCATCGCCACCCAGGCCAGCGCCATCACCTTCCTCTCGGTGCCGGGGCAGGCGTACCAGGACGGGCTGGGGTTCGTGCAGTTCTACTTCGGCCTGCCGATCGCCATGGTGCTGCTCTCGGCGATCGCCCTCCCCGTCTACCACCGGCTCGACATCTACACCGCGTACCAGTACCTCGAGCAGCGCTTCGACCGGCGCACGCGGCAGTTCACGGCGCTGCTCTTCCTCGTGTCGCGGGGGCTCGCCTCGGGTCTCGCGATCTACGCGCCGGCGCTCGTGCTCTCGGCGGTGCTGGGGTGGCCGGTGCTGTGGACCAACTGGGCCCTCGGCGCGGTGACCATCGTCTACACGGTCGCCGGAGGCAGTCGGGCGGTCAGCCGCACCCAGACCGCGCAGATGGCGGTCATCTTCGTGGGCCTCCTGATCGCCTTCGGGATGGCGGTCTCGCTGTTTCCCCCGGGGTTCTCCTTCGGTCGAGGCGTCGCGCTCGCCGGAGCGCTGGGCAAGCTCGAGGGGGTGGACACCTCGCTGCGGCTCGACACGCGCTACACGCTCTGGTCGGGCCTCCTCGGCGGGCTCTTCGTGCAGCTGGCGTACTTCGGCACCGACCAGTCGCAGGTGCAGCGCTACCTCGCCGGAGGTCCGCTGGCCGAGAGCCGGCGAGGCCTCCTGATGAACGGTCTGCTCAAGGTCCCGATGCAGCTCTTCATCCTCTTCATCGGGGTGATGGTGTTCGTCGTCTACCAGCTCACGCCGCCGCCCCTCTTCTTCAACCGGGCGGAGCTGGAGCGAGTGCGGGCGAGCAATCCTGCCGAGGTCGCGGCGCTCGAGTCGCGCCACGGCGAGCTCTTCGCCGAGAAGCGCCGGGCGATCGACGGCTGGATGCGCGGGGAGACCTCGTCCGCGGCGCTCCGGGTCGCCGAGTCCCGGGTCGAGGCGGTGCGGAAGGAGACCGGAGCGCTCGTTGCCCGGACCCGCCCCGGCGCCGACTCGAAGGACGCGGACTTCATCTTCGTTCGCTTCGTGCTCGACCACTTTCCGCGCGGGCTCATCGGCCTGCTGGTGGCCGTCATCCTCTCGGCGGCGATGTCCGCCAACTCCGCGGCGCTCTCCTCGCTCGGCGCGACGACGGTGGTGGACTTCTATCGCCCGCGCCACCCGGATGCGTCTGACGCGCGGACTCTCGCCGTCGCGCGGGGGGCCACGGCCGCCTGGGGGCTCGTCGCGGTGGCCTTCGCCAGCTTCGCCTCGCTGCTGGACAACCTCATCCAGGCGGTGAACGTCCTGGGATCGCTGTTCTACGGCCCGATGCTCGGGGTCTTCCTGGTGGGGTTCTTCCTCGTCCGCGTCGGGGGGCGAGCCGTCTTCTGGGCGACCGTCGCGGGCGAGATCGTGGTGCTCGCTGCAGCGGCGTTCGGCCACCTTGGCTTCCTCTGGTACAACGTGCTCGGGTGCGCGGTGGTGGTGGGGCTGGCTCCCCTTCTGCAGCGCATCTCGCCCCGCCCCTCACCCACCTGATTCCGGAGACCGACATGACCCTGATCCGAAACGTCGTGCTCGTTTGCTGTGCCCTCTCGCTTCCCGCGCTCGCCCAGGGAACGCCCGCTGCCGCACCCGCCCCGGCGCCCGGACCGACCTTCCAGGCGGATGTGGCCGGAGTGATCAGCCACACCCAGAAGGAGATGGTGTCGCTCGCGGGGGCCGTGCCTCAGAACAAGTTCAGCTGGCGCCCGGCGAAGGGCGTGCGCTCCGTCGCCGAGGTCTACCTGCACGCCGCCGGATCGGCCTACTGGTTCGGCAAGCAGCTCGGCTTCCAGGTCCCTGCGGACGTCGAGGCGAAGATGAAGGACTTCGAGAAGTCCACCACCGACAAGGCGAAGATCGAGAAGGCCCTCACCGACTCCTTCGAGTGGTTCACGAGCAACGTGAAGCAGATGCCCGACGCCGAGCTGACGAAGACCGTGAACCTGATGGGGCACGACCTCACCAAGCGCGCGGTGATCATGATCACCATGAGCCACTACGAGGAGCACCTCGGCCAGTCGATCGCCTACGCCCGTTCCAACGGCGTCGTTCCGCCCTGGAGCAAGAACGACAAGTCGTAGTCGCTCCGGTCTCGCCCGGTCCGCGGAACGCGCCGGACCGGGCGCACCGTCGTTCCCCCTGCCCTACGGGTTGAGCACCGTGCTCGCCTGGGCCTGGGCGATGAGCGCGTCGCGGTCCGCGGGGAGCAGGAAGCCCCTGTCCACCGCGTGGTTCGCCGCGTCGGTCACGGCTCGCACGTAGCCGGCGTGGTCGCCGTACCGCTCCTCGAGCGAGAGTCGAGGATCCCCGCTGGCCATCCGGTCGGCCTTCGTCCTCGCGAAGGGGACCATCCCGCCGGTGTAGTCGCAGTTCTGGTCCTTGTGGAACCCGGCGGCGGTGATGTTCCACCCGAAGTACGAGCCGAGCGGCGCGTCACGCAGGACCACCGGAACCCCTCCGAGCTCGTTCCCGTCCTTGTCCACCCGCGGCACGAGCATCTTGATCACCTGCTTGATCGGCGGCGGCTGGTTGGTCGGCACGCCCGATCCGTCGCTGGGGTCGAACTCCGGACCCCAGCTGTAGTCGAGCACGGGGTTGATGAACGGGACCTCGCGGATGGGTGAGCCCAGCTGAGCACCGTCGAGCGAGGTGATCGTCGAGGCCTCGGGCACGCTGGCCGGCAGCTCGGGGATCCCGTCGGGGAAGCCCATCGCGTCCTTGGTCGGCTCGACGAGGAAGCCGCGCGGCTTGCCGTGGTGACGGTCGTTCCAGTCGTCGCGGTCGTCGTCGATCGCGTCGCGATCGTCCTCCTGGCCGAGATCGTCCTCGCGCGCCACCTTGGGCGTGCCGCGGAGCGTGGGATAGAGGCTGGGCGGTGGCAGCGTGCCGTTCATCACCCAGTCCCGGAAGTGGACCCGGATGGCGTTGACCGTCTCGGTGTGCGGCACCGGATTGGCGCGGAGCGTCCCCTGGCCCCAGTTGTTGCCTGGACAGCTGACCACCGGCGTGCGGGGCGGGTCGGGATCGAACCCGCCGCGACCGCCACCGTGGGTGGTGCTGGGGATGTAGTAGCGCCGGACGTTCTCGGGGATGGGGATGTCCCGCTTCGCATCGGTACCCACCCACTCGATGGGCAGCTTCAGCTCCCAGATCTCCGCAGCACCGAAGTGCTCGATGATCTTCGGGCAGGTGTGACTGCGCCGGCAGCGGTCGAGGATTCCGCGCCGTGGCAGGTCGCGGACGTGATCCTCGTAGTCCGCCCACCACTGCGGTCCCTCGCTCCCGGCCTCGTAGAGCTCGAGCACCCCGTCCGGCTGTGCCCAGCGGAAGTTCAGGGCGATCCGCCGGCCAGCGATGATCGGCCACGCACCGTCGTGCACCTGGCGGCGGTGCTCGTCCTCGTTGAAGCCCAGGTGGAGGAAGCCGCGGGTGAAGTTTCCGGACTGCGAGACGCCGCGCATGATCGACCAGCGAATCTTCCCCATCAGCGGATTGGGGTTGCCGTGGTCGTCCTGCCGCTCGTGCTTGAAGAAGGTGCCCACGTCGCGGAACGCGGCGAAGCCGACCCCGAGGACGTAGGGGTCCTTGGCGACGAAGCGCACCTGATAGAGGAGGTTCGGGTCATAGCCGTCCTTGAGGCAGATCGCGGTGTCGGACGGCGTCTGGTGCTCCCAGTCGGTGCAGCTCGCCCACGCCCAGTCGCTGCTGGGAATGGTCCGGGCGACGGTGACGTGGCCCTTCATCGTCTCGTGGAGGTGGACGGTGATGGTGGCCTTCCGGGTGTCGAGCGAGGCGGGCCGGTACGGGAACTGGTTGGCCTGCACGAAGAGGAGCTGCGAGGCGGGGCCGCTCCGGTTCACGATCCGCGCGACGACCTCACCCGTCACCGAGGAGCCGTTGCGGTGATGGGCGACCGGCACCTTCACCCACTCGTTGGTCGTTCCGGTCTGAAGGGTGCCGAGACCGGTCGGGCTACCGGAGTTGTCGCCCTGCCAGCCGCTGCTCAGGCCGACGTCGCCGAAGCCCTTCTCGATGTCGACGATGGTGATGCGGCCGCCGCGGTTGGGCACGTCCTGCCACATGAGGCCGCTGGCCTTCGACATGTCGATCGGCTTCACCAGCTGGAAGGTGGCGGTGTAGCGGACCTTCCCGTCCGGGTCCTTGCCGAGGTCGATGTCCTGGATGATGGCGTTGAGGGGGTCGCGGGGGTCGAGCACCCCGTCGGCGAGCCCGGTGATCACCTCGTACTCTCCTGCCGAGCCAAAGCTGGGGCAGGTCGCCGGAGTCCCGGTGCAGAAGGCGGGCGAGGTGGTGCTGAGGATGGTGATCCGGGTCACCCGGGCATGCACCGGGGGTGACCAGAGCACGAACAGAAGCGGCACCAGCCAAACGACATACGGCGTTCGACGCTTCGACGGCATCGGCTGTCCTCCTCCGTGCGCCGTGGCGCACGGGTCATCGGTGAACGGAACCTCCCCCCTCGGGGCGGGGACGAGAGGTCATTGCGGAAGCACCGAACAAGGAGCGGTGCGTCGCGATTGACCGCTCGAATGCACCGCACTGCACGGTCGAGCGGCGCTCACGCGCGCGGGCGAAGAGAGAAGTCGCGCTTCAGCCGCCACGCCGTTGCGGTCGCACGTGTGTCAATTGCGACGGCAACTGTTTGACCGCGGACGCCGGTGGAGGCGGGCCGTCCTGCCTCTCGCGAGTTCGCCCGCTCCCTGTCCCGAGGATCACTGCGCCGGGCTGGGTCCGGAGGTGGGCCGGGAGCGAGATGGCGTGCGCCACCGACGTGCATGACGCCCGATTCGTGAACGGGACGGAGCGCCCGGCAGCTTCCCTGCCCTCCGTCCTGGCCGCCGGTCGCGGCGATCGCAAGTGTTGGTACCTACACCGACGCACCACGCCATCGAGGGTAAGGGCGCCCGTTCCATGAGACGGTTTCGCTTTTGCTCGATCGCGCTGTCGCTCCTGCTCGCCGCCTGCGGCGAGGAGCTCGGCGGATCGATCACCTTCCCCGTCCCGCGCTCCGGCCCGCGCGACCCGGTGACGATGCCCGGCTCCGACGCCGGGGCCGACGGGGGATCCACTGCCAGCCGGGGCCTCGATGCCGGCAGCAGCGAGGCGCCGACGAGCTCCGGCTCCGACAACGGCATCTTCCCGCCCGACAGTGCCTGGAACACCCGCATCGACGACGCGCCGGTGGACCCCCGCTCCGACGCGTACATCGCGTCGATGGGCGCCAGCGGGAAGCTGGTCGCCAGCTGGGACGAGGAGGGCCACGGGCTTCCCTACGTCGAGGTTCCGGACGGCCAGACGAAGGTCGCGGTCTCCTTCTGGGCCTTCCCCAAGGAGAGCGACCCCGGGCCCTACCCCATTCCCTGGAACGCACCCGTGCAGATCGGGAGCGACGGGCACGTCCTGGTGGTGGACCGGACCAACGGCTGGCTCTACGAGCTGTTCAAGGCCTCCCGGAACGCGGATGGCTCGTGGCAGGCGTCCAACGGGGCGAAGTGGAACCTGCGCACGAACGACCGCCGCCCCCTGCGCTGGACCTCGGCGGATGCTGCCGGCATGCCGGTCTTTCCGGGGATCGTCCGCCACGATGAGGTCGAGGCTGGATGGATCAGCCACGCCCTGCGGTTCGCGATCAACCGGAGCCAGCGTGGCTTCGTCTGGCCGGCCAGCCACGCGGCCGGAAGCTGCGATCTCGGCTCGGACTGCCCGCCGATGGGGCTACGGGTCCGGCTCAAGAAGTCGGTGGACATCTCCGGCTTCAGCTGGCGGATGCGGGTGATCCTGCTGGCGCTGAAGCAGTACGGGATGTTCGTCGCCGACAACACCGGCACCGACGACAGCTGGTGGCTGGCAGGGGCGCCGCATCCAGACTGGTCCGACCAGGAGCTCCTCACCCTCGGGGCGCTCCACGGGAGCGACTTCGAGGTCGTCGCGCACGGCGACATCCAGCCCCAGTAGCGCCGAGCTCGCGCTGGCTCCAACCAGCCTCGCGCCCGGGTTGACCTGCGCTAGGGTCCCGGACCTCCACGCACCCGAGGCCCGGATGAAGCACTGGTCGACCATCGCCCCGCTGCTCGCCATCGCGCTGCTCGGAGTGGCCGCCGCCCTTCCGGGGAACACGTTCGTCCTGGTCGTCTCCGGCATCGCCCTGGTCGCCGCGGTGCTCGCCGCCGTCCACCACGCCGAGGTGGTGGCGCACAAGCTCGGCGAGCCGCTCGGGACCCTGGTGCTCGCCCTGGCGGTGACGGTGATCGAGACGTCGTTGATCGTCTCGATGATGCTCGCCGGCGGAGACGACAAGGCGGTCCTCGCCCGCGACACCATCTACGCGGCGGTGATGATCATCTGCAACGGCGTCATCGGCCTCTGCATCCTCGTCGGTGGCCTCCGGCACCGGGAGCAGACGTTCCGGATCGAGGGCGCCGGCCCCGCCTTCGCCGGCCTGGTCGCGCTCGCCACCCTCGCGCTCGTCCTCCCCGGGTTCACCACCAGCGCCCCCGGCCCGGCCTACAGCCCGTCGCAGCTGATCTTCGCGGGCACCTGCTCCCTGGTCCTGTGGGGCGTCTTCGTGTTCGTCCAGACCATCCGGCACCGCGACTACTTCCTCCCGCCCGAGGGAAGCAGCGAGGAGGAGCACCTGCCGCCCCCGACCACGGCCGCCGCCTGGAGCAGCCTGGGGCTGCTCCTCGTCTCGCTCGTGGGGGTGGTGGGGCTGGCCAAGGTGCTCTCGCCGAGCATCGAGGCGGCGGTCAGGGCCGCCGGCGCTCCGGACGCGGTCATCGGAATCGCGATCGCGATGCTGGTCCTGCTGCCGGAGACGGTGGCCGCCGTGCGCGCTGCCCGCGCCAACCGGCTCCAGACCAGCATGAACCTCGCGCTGGGCTCGGCCCTGGCGACCATCGGCCTGACCATCCCCGCGGTCGTCGTGGCCTCGCGGGTCTTCCACCTCCCGGTCATCCTGGGCCTTCAGCCTAAGGATCTCGCGCTGCTCGGCCTCACCTTCATCGTCGGCGCGGTGACGCTGGGTCCGGGGCGCACCAGCATCATGCAGGGCGCGGTGCAGCTCGTCGTCTTTGCTGCGTTCCTCTTCCTCTCGATGGTGCCCTGATCCGCGGTCCAGCTCAGAGCGACCAGGCGCGGCGTTCGCGCTTGCCCGCCATCGGGCCCGCTGCGAGATTTCGCGCGTGAACGAGCCCAGCGGCCACCCCGTCGAGGACACCAGCGTCTCCGGGCAGTCGCGGGAAAGCACCGTCACGCTGACGCGGCCGGGCCTCGACCCGGAGCGGCGCATCGGCCCGTACAAGCTCCTTCGCGAGCTGGGGCGCGGCGGGATGGGAACGGTGTGGCTCGCCGCCCGGGCGGACGAGCAGTTCGACAAGCGGGTCGCCCTGAAGGTGGTCCGGGCTTCCGACAGCGAGGAGGTCCTCCGCTTCTTCCGGCGCGAGCGACAGATCCTCGCCGGGCTGGAGCACCCCAACATCGCCCGGCTCCTGGACGGCGGCACCACCGAGGAGGGGCTTCCCTACTTCGTCATGGAGCACGTGGAGGGCGTGCCCATCGATCGCTACTGCGACGAGCACGCGCTCTCCGTCCCCGAGCGGCTGCGGCTCTTCGAGGGGGTGTGCTCGGCGGTGCAGCACGCGCACCGGAGCCTCGTCGTCCACCGGGACCTCAAGCCGGGGAACATCCTGGTCACCGACGAGGGCATTCCCAAGCTCCTCGACTTCGGCATCGCCAAGCTGCTCAACCCCGGAGTGGCCGGGGGCGGCACGCACGAGACCATGGTGGCGATGACCCCGGACTACGCCAGCCCGGAGCAGGTCCGCGGGCGGGCGATCACCACCGCCACCGACGTGTACTCGCTGGGCGTCATCCTCTACGAGCTCCTCACCGGCCAGCGTCCCTACCGGGTGAAGAGCGGCGAGCAGGTCGAGGTGCTGAAGGCGGTGTGCGAGTCCGAGCCGGAGCGACCGAGCACGGCGGTGGGTCGGACCGGCGAGCGCCGTCAGCCGGACGGGACGACCGTCACCACCACTCCCGAGGAGACCGGACGGCTGCGCCACGAGACCCCGGACCGGCTGCGAAAGCGGCTCAAGGGAGACCTCGACGCCATCGTCCTGGCGGCGCTCCAGAAGGACCCGATCCACCGCTACGCCTCGGTGGAGGCCCTCGCCCGCGACATCCACCGGTACCTCGATGGCCAGCCGATCACCGCGCGCAAGACGAGCACCGTCTACCGGCTCCGCAAGCTCGTCGGACGTCACAAGCTCGGGGTCGCCGCCGCCGGCGCCATCCTCGCCCTGCTGGTGACCCTCGCGGTGACCTCCACGGTGCAGGCCAGTCGCGTCCGCAAGGAACGGGACCGCGCCACCGAGGAGGCGGCGAAGGTCACTGCGATGAACGCCTTCCTCCAGGAGGCGCTCGGAGCCGCGGACCCGTGGGAGAAGGGCTCGCGGAACATCTCGCTCCTCGACGCGCTCCGGCAGGCGCAGGGCAAGGCCGAGAGCTCGTTCCAGAGCCAGCCGCTGGTGCGCGCCGCGGTGCTCCAGACCATCGGGACGACCTTCGCGAACCTCGCCGAGTTCCAGGAGGCGGACAAGGCGCTGCGCACCGCGCTCGTCCTGCGCACCGCCGCGGCGGGACCGCGGAGCGCCGAGGTCGCGGAGTCGCAGGCCAGCCTCGCGAGCCTCTACGGGCTGTGGCACCGGTTCGATCAGGCGACGACCGCCGGCCAGGATTCGCTCGCCATCACCCGGGCGCTCTACGGACCGCGGAGCCTCCAGACCGCGTCGGCCCTGTACGCGCTCGGCCAGGTGTACCAGCGGAAGGGAGACCTCCAGGCGCTCAAGCCGCTCGCCGACGAGATGCTCTCCATCGTCCGGGCCCCGGCCCCGTCGACCGCCAGTGGAGCGTCTCCCGCACCCGACCCCGCGAGGCTGGAAGTCCAGGCCCTCGGCCTGCTGGCCGCGGTCGCGCTCCAGGAGGAGAACTACCTGCGGATGGAGGCCATCGACCGTGAGCGCCTGGACAAGATCCGCGCCCATCTCCCGGCACTGCACGGCGAGCTCGGCTCCGCGGTGAACGACCTCGCCACCGCGCAGCTGATGAGCAACGACCTGAAGGCCGCGGAGGCGAACTACCGGGAGGCGCTGTCGATCAACATCGCCGACGTGGGCGAGGAGCATCCGGAGACGCTGTCTGCCCGGGAGAACCTGGGGAACGTCTTCTTCCGTTCCAAGCGCTACGACGAGACGCTGCGCATGCTCGAGGTGGTGCTCGCCGGTCGCCGCAAGGCGCTCGGCGCCGACGCCGAGCCGGTCGGGCGAACCCTGGCGAACATGGGCTCGGTCTACAAGGAGGCGGGGAAGCTTCCGGAGGCCGAGCGGGCGTACCGGGACTCTCTGGCCGTCCTCGTCCCCAAGCTGGGCGAGCAGAACCTCGACGTGGCGTCGGTCCGCATGAGCCTCGCGGACACGCTCCGCCGCCTCGGCCAGCTCGACGCCGCGGAGCCCCTGATGCGAGCCGGGCTCGAGGCCCGGGTGAAGCTCCTGGGAGAGACCCACGCCGCGACCCAGCGGGCGCTCAAGGCCCTGGCCGAGCTCGCGACCGCCCGCGGGAAGCCCGCCGAGGCCGCGGACTACACCGCGCGCCTCACGCCGGCAAAGTGAGCCCGAGGCGGGCGCGGGCTCGGCCCGGACCAGACTGATCCATCGGGCGGATCGGCTCCCCCGGCGTTGACTTCCCCGCGCGTTTGCGGTGACGGTTCCCGGGGCAGAGGAGGGCTAGGCCGTGGGCACCCCCAGCGCGCGTATCCCCGAGCAGGAGCCCCAGCCCACCCCGCCGCCACCGTCGCGCCAGGAATGGCGCCAGCGGGTCGTCGGTCAGGTCCAGCGGCGGCGGCGACTGCTCATCGTCCTGGCCGCGCTCCTGGTCCTCTACACGGTCTTCGGATTCCTGGTGCTGCCGTGGATCGTCCGGCGCCAGCTGGAGAAGCGGCTGACCGCGGCGCTGCACCGCGAGACGACCGTCACCCGGGTCCGGACCAATCCCTACGCGCTGTCGGTGACCATCGACGGCTTCCTGGTGAAGGACCCGGACGGCACGCCCTTCATCTCCTGGGACCGGCTGTACGTGAACTTGACCCTCTGGCGAGTCGTCCTCCGGGAGCTCGCGCTCGAGAAGGTCGCCCTGGTGCGCTTCCACTCCCGGGTCGCGATGGACCGAAAAGGGCGCCTGAACTTCCAGGACCTGGTGGACGAGAGCTCGTCCTCGGAGCCGGAGCCCCCGCCCGACCCACAGAAGAAGCGGCCGCTGGTCTTCGCGGTGCAGCAGCTGGACATCATCCAGGCTCAGCTCGATTTCTCGGATCGCTCGCGGCGCCGGCCGTTCGACAGCACCATCGGCCCCTTCGACATCCACCTCGACGGGTTCCGGACGCTGCCGAACTCCACCAGCCCTTACTCCTTCGCCGGCAGGACCGAGTCCGGCGAGACGTTCTCCTGGGCGGGGAACCTGCTGACCGAGCCGCTCCGCTCGATGGGCACCATCACCTTCGACGGGCTGAAGCTCTCGAAGTACAGCCCCTACTACGAGCAGGAGGTTGGCTTCGAGATCCGCGACGGACTGCTCGGCCTGAAGACGGCGTACACCTTCTCGTGGGGGCCCGAAGATCACATGCTCCGCGTGGCAGACGGCTCGGTCTCGGTACGGACCCTCGTGCTCGGCGTACCCGGGCTCCCCGAGAACAAGGTCGAGCTGCCCGAGGCGAAGGCGAGTGGCATCGGGATCGACGTCGTCCACCAGAACGCGCGCGTCGAGACGGTGGTGCTCCGTGACGCCGTGCTCCGCGTGCACCGGAATCGCGACGGTCGCTTCGACCTCGAGCAATTCAGGCCGCCGAAGAAGGCTGGTCCGCCGCCGAAGGAGACGAAGAGCGAGCCCTTCCACTGGGGGGTGGGCAAGGTCGAGCTCGCGGGCTGGCGGATCGAGCTGCGAGACGATCTGCCAGCGCGGCCGGCGTCGCTCACCCTTGCCCCCATCGATCTCCGTCTGGAGGACCTCGCGGATGGCAAGCAGCAGACGTCCCGGCTGACGGCCAGCGTCGGGTTCGGAGGCAAGGGCAGGGTCGACGTGGGCGGCTCGGTGAAGCTGCTCCGGCCCTCCGCCGATCTCGCTCTCACCGTCGAGCAGCTCGAGCTCGGACAGTTCGACCCGTACCTCGACCTCTACGGCGATCTCGCAGCGCGCCTGGGGAGCGGAACGCTGGGAGTCAAGGGCAAGGTTCGATTCGACGCCGCGGCAGAGCCGACGAGCTGGGGGTTCGAAGGGGACACCCGGATCGACGAGCTTGCCCTCCTCGACTCCCAGCGCAACCAGGAGCTGGCGCGCTGGAAGGCGCTGCAGATCTCGGAGATCAAGACGGCATCCACGCCCCTCGGACCCTCCCTGTCGGTGCGCTCGGTGCGCTGGATCCAGCCGCGGGTGCGGGTGGCGCTCGCCGAGGACGGCTCGTCGAACCTGAGCCGCCTGCTGAAGACTCCGCCCGAGAAGAAGACGGCGGCGAAGCCAGAGACGAACGAAGCCAAACCCGAAACCACCGAGGCCAAGCCGGAGACCGCCGAGGCGAAGCCCGCGGCGGGCGGCAAGCCACGTCCGCGTCCCGACCGACCCGAGGCGCCCGTGTCCATCGCCAGCTTCCAGATCGTCCGGGGAACCGCGACGTTCGCGGATCGCTCGGTGACTCCTCCGGTCACGCTCTCGATGACCGACCTCGACGTCCGGCTTCGCGGGCTGTCCAACGCGCTGAACGCCCGCTCGCAGGTGGCGATCAAGGGCTTGGTCAGCGGCGGGCCGCTGGAGGTGAATGGCATCCTGAGTCCCCGGATGGTCAACGACGCCACGAAGGTGAAGATCACCTCCAAGGGCATCGACCTCACCCCGCTCAGCCCCTATTGCGGAAAGTACGCGGGGTACGTGCTCGACAAGGGCAAGCTCGACCTCGAGCTCGAGTACAAGGTCGTCAAGAGGAAGCTCGACTCCGCGAACCTGATCAAGGTGGACCAGTTCACCTTCGGCGAGGCCACCAGCAGCAAGGACGCCACGAAGCTCCCGGTGAAGCTCGGGCTCGCGGTGCTCCAGGACCCGAACGGGCTCATCGAGCTCGACGTTCCGGTGGAGGGCAACGTCGACGACCCGGACTTCCGTCTCTCCCGGGTGGTCTGGCGGGCCATCGGAAACGTCCTCCTGAAGGCGGTGATCTCCCCGTTCAACCTGCTGGCGAAGGCGTTCGGCGGCGGCGGCAAGGACGCGAAGCTGGACGTCATCGACTTCCAGGCCGGTGCGCCCGACCTCACTCCGAGCGCGGACAAGACGCTCCAGAACGTCTCCAAGGCGCTCGCCAGTCGTCCCGCCCTGAGGATGGACATCGAGGGCACGACCGATCCAGCCAGCGACACCAAGACGCTCAAGCTTCGCGAGCTCCGCCGGCAGGCCGCCCTCGCGAAGAGCGACGGGAAGGGCAAGGGGAACGCCGAGCTCACCGACGACGAATACCTGCGGTTCGTGGAGAAGAAATACCGGGCGCTGAGTCCGCCGGCGACCGGAGGCAGTGCGCCCGACCCTGCGGCGATGGAGGACGCAGTGCTCGCCACGGTGCAGCTCCCACCCGAGGCGCTCGGCGCGCTCGGCCAGGCGCGCGCCGAAGCGGCCCGGGCCCGGCTGATGCAGCTGGGGGTCGACGCAGGCCGCGTCTTCCTCACCAAGGGCGGCGAGCGTGCGAAGAAGGAAGCCGGCCCGCGCGTCTACTTCACGCTCAAGTAGCTCACCACGGGTAGTACCGCGCGTCGAACGCGAACCGCAGGTAGAACAGCCAGCTCGTTCCGAGGTCGGGCCCCGGCGCGCCGGGGGGATTGGTCAGGTGCGCGTTGTTCGGGAAGTCCAGCCCGAAGCCCAGCTGCAGCGCCACCGTCAGCGCCTGATTCGTCGCGAAGGTGCGGAAGGGCCGGTACTCGACGATGGGCACGTCGAGCTGCCACGATCGGTAGGTGTACTGGGAGACGGTCCCGTTGCTCCCCGTGTAGCCGTAGATCCCGTGGCTGCCGTAGCCGAAGAGCGCCACGCCCGCCTCGCGCCCGAGGATGAACTGGAAGGCGCCGATGCCGGTGTTGAGCGTGCGTTGCCAGCCGAGCAGGCCGCCGCTGGCCGCGAGGATGCCCATCTGCTTCAGCGCCTGCTTGTCGACGAGGTAGACGATCGGACCGGCGATCAGGAGATCTCCGGGGATGAGCCAGAACGGCAGATGGATCCGCGTCCCCAGCCCGTTCCGCGCACCGACGCGCGGGATGCCGTAGCTCGCGAGCGTCGGGTCGCAGCCGCTGGTGCAGATCGCGGCCTGGTCGCTCTGGTACACGATCCCGACCTGGAGAAACGCGAGCCCCGCGCCCGACGAGCCCGTGACCGCGTCGAGGCCCACCCCGAAGCGAAACCCGATCTCCGCCTGGCCGTATCCTCGCGCGACCTCGCCCGAGACCTGGTAGCCGCCACGCGCACCACCCCCGGACAGGCTTGCGGCGAAGCCGATGAAGGGCCCGATCTCCTGGCGGAAGTGCGGGAGGTGGATCTCGCTCGAGGGTCGGGTCGGAACGGGGGTCTGCTTCACCACCTCGTCCCGGAGCTTGTCCGTATCCGGCGGAACGACGGTGACCGGCTGCTTCGTCGCGACGCAGATGTCGACCGACGGAGCCGCCGAGGCCATCGCCGGATCGACCTCCTTGCCGACCCTGCTCGCCGACCCCCTGCCCAGGGCTGCGTCGGCGAGCTGCGCCCACGCGTCGGACACCAGACGCGCCGTCCGGTCGAGGTCCTCCGGGCGCATGTGCGCATCGCCCTTCTGGGTCTGGAGCGTGCCGGCCCAGGTGGAGCCGTCGAGTCCGGCCTCGCAGTAGTAGTCGTGGGTTCCCTTCCGCTCGGCGACGCTTCCCCAGCTGCCCGCCACGTGCCCCGCGCTGAACGAGTCCTCGATGAAGTGGAGCGCGAAGGATTCGGTCGCGAGGGCCTGCGCGGCGAGCGCGGTGTCGTCCGGATGCTCCCGCCAGCGCGCGGCCAGTCCGAGCGCTGCGAGGTGGTAGTGGAGGAAGAGCCCCATCGCGTTCGGCTCGGTGGCGGTGGAGATCGCCCGGGCGAGGTAGGCACCCAGGTCGTCCTCGGTGCGCGGAAGCAGGAAGTGCGCGCTGTTGGCCGCAGCACGGTTGGAGTAGTCGCGATCCACCTGTTCCAGCCGGAGGTTGGAGAGCGCCCAGGCATCGAGGCGGATGTTCTCGTTCCTCGCGGCGGCGAGGTCGCGGCGCAGGTCCGCCGCCACGCGGGAGACGTCCATGATCCAGGCGCTGCCGACCACGTCCTTCCGGAGGTTCTCCGGCGAGCAGGAATGATCACCGGCGATCGCTGGCCAGCTGGCCAGATCGAGGCAGGAGCCGTCGTACCCGCCGAGCGGAGTGCCGCAGGCGTTCTTCAGCGGCTGGGAGCCACCGGTCGCGGCGGTCCACATCCTGGCGATGATCTCCTGCCGGGCCGGGCTCAAGCGTTCCAGCGCCGCGGCGGAGATGTCGCGGTGCTCGGGATACGTCCAGGCGCACAGGAGCGGGGCGAGGGCGATGGCCAGCAGACGACTCCACCCGGAGTGGCCTGGCCGGTGCGCTCCTCCCCGGAACCTCGATGACGGGCTCCCCGGCACGCGGCCTGGCAGCTTAGCCGCTCACCGTGCCGGCGCGTCGGAATCCCCGGGCGCGGCGACCGGTCGACCACCACGGGTTCAGGGGGAAAAAAACGCCCACCGCGGTGGGGGGGAGGGCACCGCGGCAGGCGCTGTGACGGACGGGCCATCCCGACCGTCGGCCGGGGAAACACCGCGCACCGGGACCGGTTAAGCCCGCTGAATTGCTGGTCATCCGCAACGAGGTGGCCGTTGCGATCAGCGCGTCGAGGTGCCCGCGTCCTCCCCGGCCCGCGACGCGGACGGGTGCTGACGGTCGTAGAGGGCCTCGCGATAGGCGGAGGCGATCTCACGGGCGGCCGGCCGCTGGGACTCGGTGAGGACCTGCTCCTCGATCTCGAGGTAGGCCTTGGTGTCGTTGTCGTCGAGCTGGGTGAGCGCGTCGGGACCGTGGGCCGCGGTCGGCGCGCGCTGTCCTCCCCGACGCCCGTGCCTCCCGCCCGTCGGCGGCGATGCAGGCGCAGACGTGGCTCCGCTCGTGCTCGTCGTCGCGAGCCGCGCCCGGAGCGCCGCGTCGTCCTTCGCCAGGGCATCGTCGCGCCGGGAGAGGGCGTCCACCTGCCCGGAGGTCAGGCCCAGCTCCACGCGGTGGGCGAGGATCGCCGCGATCGAGGAACGGGGAAGGTCCGTTGCCGGCGCGACGATCGGCGGCGGAGCGGGCGGAGCCGGGGGAGGCGCCGAGGCACAGGCCAGCGCGACGATGCAGAGCAGAGGCGAACAGCGCACGGGTGGCGGGAACACCCGGAGCGCCGCCGAGGTTGCGCGGAAGTGGCGGTCGCTCTCCGGACGGACTAGGTGCACACCCGATGACTCGAGCCCTGCGGATCGTCCTCGCCGGCTGCGTCCTGGCGGTGGCGCTTCCGCCCACGCCGGCACGGGCCTGAGGCGTCGCTCCGCCCGTGGGTCTCACGGGCACGTGCGGCGCCGCGCTCGACGACGAGCGGCACTTCCAGCTCGCGGTGACCGGTGGGGGCTTCCGCACCGACCTCACCTTCCAGGGGACGCACCAGCACCTCGAGGAGGCCAGCGCCGCGCTCGCGCTCACCTATCGCCCGTCCGCCCTCTCCTTCCAGCTGTCGGCGGGAGCGGTGCTCGCCGGGAGCCTGACCGGACCGCTCGGCGACTACGACCTCCAGCCGGGGTTCCTGGCCACCGCCTCCGTCGGGTACACGTTCCTCGACGGCAACGGACCGCGGCCCTACCTGGCGCTGAGCGGCACGGTCAGCATCTCCATCGCTCCCACCCGTTCGCGGACCGATGCCGACCGCCCCGATTTCACGGCGACGGACCTCCGCGCCTCGGTGGTCCTCGGGAAGCGGCTCTTCGACGTCTGGCTCCCTTACGTCGGAGCAGCGGTCTTCGGAGGACCGGTCTGGTTCGCCCCCGGCGGGCAGTCGAGGACCGGGAGCGACGTGCACCACTACCGGCTCAGCGCCGGGTCGAGCTTCTCGCTTCCTCTCCACCTCGAGGCGTTCATCGAGGTGGGGTTCCTCGGGGAGCAGGCGGTGGTCGGGGGACTGGGCTGGGCGTTCTGACCGCTGGACGCCATGGCGTCGCGCCTCCAGCGCGCAACGCTTGCCGCCGCCGGTGTCCGGCAGGCAGTCTCGAAGCGACTCGTTGCCGGGAGGGAGTCATGCCGATCACTCGCACGCTGTTCCTGCTGAGCCTGGCCGTGCTGATGGGCTGTGCCACCGAGAAGTCGGCGACGGAGAAGGCTCCGGCGGTCGGCCCACCGGTCGTCAAGAACTTCGGTCTGACGACCGGCGACGAGGTCCCGGTCTGTCCCGCGGCGGCCTCCGGCGCCCAGGGAACGGGGAACGTGACCCTGTCTCCAGACGAGTCCTCGCTCACCGCGACGGTGAACTACTCCGGCCTCTCGGGTCCGGCGACGGCGGCGCACGTCCATGCCGGGAAGGCCGGGGTGGCCGGGCCGGTGGTTCTTCCCTTCAGCGGCGACCTGACCTCGCCGATCAACAAGACCTTCACCGCGGCGGATTATGTCGCCGCCCCGAACGCTCCACCGGACTTCGCGAGCTTCGTGCAGAGCCTCAAGACCGGTGGGGCGTACGTCAACGTCCACACCGCGGCCTGCAAGCCCGGGGAGATCCGCGGGCAGATCCCCTGACCTCCCGGGCGCTCGCGAGAAGCCGTCCACGGAATCCCGCGCGGGCGACTCGGCCGAGGGAGGTATGCCTCGGTCACGATGGCCCGCGCGACCCGCTCTCCCCGTAGCCGTCGACCTGCCCGGACGACGCCGGCGCCGGTTCGCCCGGAGCCGCCGTCCGATCCACGCTTCACCGCGGTCATCGACGCCTTCCGCCGCGACCGCGGCGTGACGAGCGGAACGATGATGGCGAGCGTCGGGCTCAAGGTGGGCGGGAAGATCTTCGCCATGCTCGTCCGGGGCGAGCTGGTGGTGAAGCTCCCGCGCGAGCGGGTGAGCGCGCTGGTCGAGGCCGGGATCGGCCGGCAGTTCGACCCGCGCCGGGACGGGCGGCTGATGAAGGAATGGGTCGTCCTCTCCGGTGACGACCCACCCTGGGTGGAGGTCGCCCGCGAGGCTAGCGACTTCGTCGGCGGAGCCAAGCGGCGGCGGTGAGCCGCCCGGTCTTCCGGTGTCACACTCTGCCCCTCCCCTTCGTCGAGGGATTCGGATGACGACACCCGGACTGCTGGCTGTCTTCGGGGCTAGGGTGTGAAAGGACGAGGATGAACGTGTACTCCCTGGTGGTGGCGCTGCACGTGGTGAGCCTGTCGTTCTGCGCGGGGCCGGTCCTCGCGCTGGCGTTCTTGCCCGGAGAGCTCTCGCCGTCCGCGGCGGGACGCCTGTCGCGGCTGGCCAGCATCGGCCTGCTCGCCCTGCTCCTCACCGGGGGCGCCGCGGTCGCGATGACCGGCCCGGCCTTCGTGCACACCTGGTGGCTGCGCCTCTCCGGCGTGCTGTTCCTCGTCATCGGCGGTCTGCTGGGCTGGCTGCGGAAGTCGACCCGCACCCCGGGCTCGGGGCCCAGGGTCCGGACGCTGGCCTGGGTCATCACCGTCGCCCTGGCGCTGGTGGTGTACCTGATGGAGGCCAAGCCGTTCTGAGCCGCCGGCCGCCTCAGGCGTACTGCGCCTCGCCATTTCCGAACGACCAGTTCTCCTTCTTCACCTCCACCAGGGTGATGAAGACGTCCTGCTTCCTCAGGCCGAGGCGCTGGTGCAGCCCGTCCGCGATCGCCCGGTAGAAGGCCTTCTTCAGCTCGGTGGTGCGGCCCTCGTTGAGGAACACCTGGATCATCACGCAGTCGGCGGTGCGCTCGATGCCGAGGTACGTCCGGTCGATGACGAGATCCTCCGGCGCGTGCTCGGTGATGATCTGGAAGCGGTCGTTGGCGGGGACGTTGATCGTCTTGATCATCGCCTCGTAGACCACCTCTCCGATGGTACGGCGGTAGTCCGGGCTCTTTCCGCGCGGCACGTCGATTCGGGCGAGGGGCATGCGGAAAGACTGTCGCGGAGCAGCGGGCGGCACCAGCACAGTCGGGACATTCATCGTCGATCCGACAGCGGAGGCGGCAGCGGGCGCCTTATGGTCTCCATGGATGGATCTCCGGCGTCTCACCTTCGATGACGTGGTCGCCGGAGCCCGGCTCACCGCGGCGGCGTTCGGTGGCGAGCCGCGCGAGGCCCGGCTGAGGCGCTACCTCACACTCGAGCCCGAGGGGTGGTTCGCGGTCGAGGACGAGGGGAGGCTCGTGGCGCTCGGGGGAGCAGTCGCCTTCGGCCGCCTCGCCTGGCTCGGTCTGATGGTGGTGGAGCCCGCACGGCAGCGGCAGGGTCTGGGACGCATCGTCGCCCGCGCCGCCATCGACTGGGCGAGCGGGCGGGGCTGCTCGACCATCTGCCTCATCGCAACCCCGGCGGGGATTCCACTCTACCGGCGTCTCGGGTTCGTCCCGGACGGGGACTCGCACGAGCTGACCGGAGCGCCGCGGCCCTTGCCGCTGACTCGCGAGGCGTCGACGGTGCGGCCCTGGAGCACCGGGGACACCCCGGAGGTCGCGCGGTTCGACGCACCCGCGTTCGGCGCGGATCGATCGCGGCTGCTCGCGACCTACGCCTCGGAGTTCTCGGAGTCGGCGTGGGTGGTGCGCGACGAGCGGGGCCGCGTCTCGGGGTTCGTCGTGGTGCAGGACGACCTGATCGGCCCGTGGTGCGCGGCGGACGAGCGCGTCGGTGGGCGCCTCCTCGACGTGGCGCTCCGCGGGGTCACGCGGACGCTCCGGGTCGGGGTGGTCGATGCGCTCGGAGCGCAGCTCCTCGCGCTTCGAGGGTTCGACGCGGGCCGTTCGCTCCCGCGCATGCGCCTCGGCCCGCCCGTTCCGCGCCCCGCACATCCACGCCTCCTCGCACACGCCAGCTACGCGGTCGGCTGACGCGAGGCCGGCGGGTCGGAACAAAACGGGGACCCTCCCGAGTCTCTTCTCCGGCGGGCGATGACGCCCCCGCACAGGAGATGAAAGACATGCTTCCCTCGTTGAGACGTCTGGTTCCGGCCGCGCTGCTCCTCACCGCCTCGGGTGCGCTGGCCGATTCACCCCTCCCTGCCACGCAGCTGCCGGCGAAGGAGATCGTCACCCACGCGCCTGCCGGGGCGCAGACGCAGGACGAGCAGCTGCGCGCGCTCAACCGGACCGTAGAGTCCATCGAGGCCGAGGTCCAGCAGCTGCGGGCGAAGGACGCCGAGCGCGCGGTGCGCGAGGCCGAGCTCTCCGGGCAGAACGATCACCCGCTCTGGCCCTAGGACGCCCGCAAGGGCGGCGTGGAAAGGCCCCCTGCGGTATGCTGGTCTCCGGAATCCGGGCGGCAGGCGCCCGGTCAAGGAGCGCGTCTCGATGCTCGAGGAGTTCTTCGCGAAGTTCCGCGAGAACATCGTCGGGGTGAACCACCGGCTGGAGGGGCCCTACGGGTCCCGTCCACTGGTGTACGCGGACTGGACGGCCAGCGGTCGGCTCTACGGTCCCATCGAGCGCCGCATGGCCGACGAGTTCGGTCCGCTGGTGGGGAACACCCACTCCGAATCGAGCACCACCGGCATGGCGATGACCCGCGCGTACCAGCGGGCGCAGGGCCTGCTCAAGGCGCACGTCCATGCCGCCCCGGACGACGTGATCATCACCCAGGGCTCGGGGATGACCGCGGTGGTGAACAAGCTGCAGCGGATGCTCGGGCTGAGGTTGCCCGAGCAGCTCGCCCCGTTCTGCCAGCTCCCGGATGAGCTCCGGCCCCTCGTGCTCCTGACTCACATGGAGCATCACTCCAACCAGACCTCGTGGCTGGAGACGGTGGCGACGGTGGAGGTCGTCCCGCCCGACGAGCGCGGGCAGGTGGACGTCGCCGCGCTGGAGGAGCTCCTCGCGCGGTACCACGACCGGCCACTGAAGATCGGCGCCTTCACCGCCTGTTCCAACGTCACCGGCGTACGCCCCCCGGTGCATGCGCTCGCGCGGATCATGCATCGGCACGGCGGGTACTGCTTCGTGGATTACGCCGCCTCCGCACCGTACGTGGACATCGACATGCACCCGGCGGATCCGCAGGAGAAGCTGGACGCGATCTACTTCTCGCCGCACAAGTTCCTGGGCGGCCCGGGCTCGCCGGGGGTGCTGATCTTCGACTCGGGGCTGTACCACAACCGCGTTCCGGACCAGCCCGGCGGTGGGACGGTGAACTGGACCAACCCCTGGAAGCGGCACAGCTTCGTCGACGGCATCGAGGCCCGCGAGGACGGCGGAACGCCAGGGTTCCTCCAGACCATCAAGGCCGCGCTCGCGGTGCAGCTCAAGGACGCGATGGGCACCTCGCGGATCCAGGAGCGCGACCACGAGCTGCTGGCGGTGCTGCTGGCCGAGCTTCGCACCGTCCCCCGCCTCCACATCCTCGCCGACCACCTGGACAGCCGGCTGGCGATCGTCTCCTTCTACGTCGAGGACGTTCACTACAACCTTCTGGTGCGGCTCCTGAACGACCGGTTCGGGATCCAGGTGCGCGGAGGCTGTTCCTGCGCCGGCACCTACGGGCACTACCTCCTCCACGTCGATCCCAACCGCTCCTCGCACATCACGGACAAGATCGATCAGGGGGACCTCTCGGAGAAGCCGGGCTGGGTGCGGATGTCGCTCCACCCCACCACCACTCGCGCCGAGGTGGAGGGGCTGGCCGAGGCGGTCCGGGCCTGCGTGAAGAACGTGGCGACGTGGGGAGAGGACTACCGGTACTCGTCGCGCACCAACGAGTTCACCCACGTGCGTGGCGACGCCGCCGTTCCGGACCTCGAGCCGCTCTTCCGGATCTAGACGTCCGGTGCCGCCCAGGGTCCTGATGCTCCCCGGGTTCGGCGGCGGCGCGGACCAGCCGGTGCTCGTCGCGCTCGAGCGCGCTCTCCGCGCCCGCGGGCTGGGCGCGATCCGCTCCGAGCTGACCCCGGGGCGCCCCTCGGACGGGCTGGCCCGGGAGGTCGCGGAGGCGCGGGCGCACCTGGACGCGGATCCGGACGTCTCCGCCTACGCGGGCCGATCGTTCGGGGGCCGCGTCCTGGCCCGTCTGGCGCTGGAGGCGAGGCCACGGGCGCTGGTGCTCCTCGGCTTCCCGGTCCGTTCGGCGGCCGGCAGGCGTCGGCTCGAGGACGAGGGGGTGCTGGCGGCGCTGTCCTGCCCCACGCTCGTGGTCCAGGGCGCGGCCGACCCGCTGGGCCCGGTGCGGACGCTGGAGCGACTCGCGAGGCGGAACCCGCGGCTCGAGCTCACCATCCTGCCGGGGGCGACCCACTCCTTCGGGCGGCGAGAGCGGGAGGCGGTGGAGACCGCGGCGAGCTGGCTGGCCGCACGGGTGACGGCGACCTCGCAGTAGCACTCGCGAGGCGGACGATGCGGTTCAGCCCTCCCGGTTGCCCTGGCCCTTGCCGTGTCCGTTCCCGTGACCCTTCCCGCGATCGTGATCTTGGTCCTGCTCGTGGTGCCCGGCAGGCTCGACGTGCGCGTCGCGGGCGGCGGCGTAGTGCTCGTTGTACCAGCGCTCCTGGACGAAGTAGACGCGCTCGCCGCAGGCGTTGTACTCGCGGCAATGCTTGCTCCAGTGCTTGGCATGCCCGGGTGGGACGCGGAGGTAGACGGGCGCACGCTCCACCACCACCGCCTCGCGCTGGACGACGACCGGCTGCGCGTAGACCACCGGGGGAGGCTTCGGCATCGTGCCGACGTCGATGCGGCCGTAGAAACCCGAGTCGCCGACAGAGACCGAGACGCCCACGTCGGTGGCTCCGGCGGAGCCGGCCACCAGCAGCGCAGCGCCGATCAGAGGATGAAGCTTCATCGTCGATGACCTCCTGAAGAGGTCCCGACGCTACCAGTCGCTCGACGAGCGAAGAGACGGCGAGCGCGACCCACACCGAGGTCCGGGTGCGCGTGGGGGCGACGATTCACTTCACCGCGGCGGTGAAGACCTCCTCCATGGCGAGCCCGGTCCTGCAGCCGGGAGCGGGATCCGTGTTCTGGCGCGAGTCGGTCCAGATCGGGTGCGCGACACCTCCATGAGAGGCCACGCCCTCGTAATCGCCCTGCTGGTTGCCGTAGTTGATGGCGCTGCAGGGGAAGAGCCCGTTGCAGTCGTGCTCGTTGGAGGACTCGGTGGAGACCCGGACGTCGGGGGAAAAGGTCGCGCCACCGTCCTTCGAGCGCGCGAGGTAGGTATCCGTCTCGTACCGCTGGCCGGTCGTGTCGTTCCGCGTGTCGTAGAACGAGACGACGACGTCACCGGTGATCGGATCCACCGCGAGCCAGTGATTGAAGCGATCGACGGCGAAGGTCAACCGGTCACCCACCGGGCGCGCAGCGGACCAGGTCGAGCCGGCATCGTCCGACGTCGAGAAGAAGATGTCCGTGCCCCTGGCGCCGGCATCCAGCCACGAGCAGTAGAGCCGTCCCCGGTGTGGTCCGCTCGAACGGTCGGCGTCACACGCGGGGTACACCAGCGCCGCCCGGACGAACTCCGCCGGAATGGCGATGTCGAAGGCAATGGTCTTGGGGGAGATGACGCTCTGTCTTCCGAAGGTTGCCCCCCCGTCGAACGAGCGGTTGAAGGCGATGGTATTCGCCGCGTAGTCGTTCCAGGCCACGTACAGCTCACCGTTGGGCCCGGTGAAGGGCACGGCCCCGATCGCGCGCCCCGGCCCCTGTGGATCGTCCGCGCGGACCACCCCGAAGCTCTTTCCGCCGTCGGCGGAGGTCGCCACCAGCACCCCGCCACCGGTGGGCGAACCACCACTGGCCGCGTCCCAGGCGATGTAGACGCGGTCCCGGTACGGGGAGGAGTCGTTCCGGTCGGCGGTGATCATCGGCTTGTCGTTGAAATGGTTCGAGCCGCCCGAGAAGTTGAAGTAGGTGGGCGTCCAGGTCTTCCCGCCGTCACGCGAGCGGGAGACCGCCATCTCGGTCCCGTTGATGCCATTGCCGTTGCCGAAGAAGACGACGATGTATCCGTAGAACAGCGTTCGATTCGTGTCCCAGGCCAGACTCGGATCGGATCCGAAGTCGGTCCCGTTGTTGCCGATCGGTGGAGGGAGCGGCAGGTCCGATCCCGACCACGTCTTCCCACCGTCGAAGGAAGAGTAACCGCGCATCGGCAGACGAAAGATCTCGTTCGATCCGGCGGCGATCGTCTGCCGGTCGAACATGGTGATGAATGTCTCGCTCTGGGGTCCGCACTCGTTGGAGACGTTCACGTTGGATCCGACGCTGACCGATCCGGTCGTTGCAGGGGGGGCGGTGTCGGGGCCGGCCTGGATGAACTGGTACTTCTCCCACCACGTCGGGTCCCTGGAGCTGCCGGCCAAAGCGGGAACGACCGCGACCAGTCCGATGAGCGAGACGAAATGAATGCGCATTGCTCCCTCCTCCCGGGTGCCGCCGAAGACCAATGCGCGCCGCGGAAGGGAAGACAACCGGAAAGCGGGGAGACCCGTCGTCGAGGTCCCTGCCCGCACAGTCCTAGACGCAACTCTGATGCTTCGCCGAGCCTTGCGACGGCTTCCTGCAGCGGCATCGTTGGGCTTTCAGCGATTCTCCTCGAGCACGGCCTTCACTTTCCCCTGCTTCACCGCGCGGGCGAGCGCCGCGTGGTCGCGCTCGTTCTGCTCCGCGTAGGCCATCGCGAACGAGGCGATCGCCTGGTCGAAGGTGTCGCTCTTTCCCATGTACCCGCCGAGGATCGCGGGGTGGCCCGCGCGGGCGTGCGAGAGCGCCAGCGCCCGCCCGCACCATCCGGCGTACAGCCCCATCTCCATGCGGCCGAACGTCTCGACCCGGATGCTGATCTTGATGTCCCGGAGCTGGCGGATGAAGAAGTCCCGCCTGGGACCCGAGGTCCACCCGAGGAAGATGTCGCTCGCCGGCTGCATCAGCCGGTACCCGTTGATGACCCGCTCTCCCTGGTTCCGGAAGGCGCTGCGGCCGGCGTACGGCTCGAGCACCGACGCCCGGGCCTCCTTCACCTGGAGGAATAGCGGATCGCCCTCGCCGGCGGTGAAGAGCAGGACCCAGCAGGAGGTGCCCACGCTCCCGACGCCGACCACCTTCATCGCCGCGTCGCGGAGGTGGTAGCGCGCGAACAGCGCCTGGTACGAGGCGTGGAGCGTGGCTCGGTACGCGTCGAACGCCTCACGCACCGCCTTCTGGACCTCGCCCGGGGGGTGGCCCTCGGCGTGGAAGATGGTGGGAAGCTGGTCCTTGATCAGCGGCACGCTCCCCTTCTGCTCCACCAGCTTGGGGAAGATGTCCTCGGCGACGCTCTTTCCCCGCTCCTTCTGGAGCCGCTTCAGCGCGCGATCGCGGAAGTCGGGGTCCTCGATGCCGGCGATCAGCTCCTCGGCACCGAGCGAGTGGTACCAGAGCTCGAGCGTCCGCATCTCGGCGAACTCCGCCATCGATTCGCGGTAGGCGCGAACGCAGGCCAGCGCCATGTCCCGGGCCACGTCGTTCCGGAGCCGGTTGTCCCGCGAGGCGATCACGAAGCTCGTCGCCAGGCGCTTCACGTCCCACTCCCAGGGAGCTGGGAGGGTCTCGTCCAGATCGTTGATCGAGAAGATCACCCGGCGCTCGGGCGTCGCGAAGCCTCCGAAGTTGCAGAGGTGAGCGTCGCCGCAGCACTGCACCCGGATGCCGGTCGCCGGCGTCGAGGCGAGATCCGAGGCCATCGTGAGCGCCGCACCACGGTAGAAGGTGAACGCCGAGCGCACCATCCGTCCGTGTCGCAGCGGGAGCAGCTCCGGATGACGCCCGCGCTCGGCGGCGAGCACCAGCTCCACCGGGTCGGGTCGATTCGCCGGCCGCTTCCATGTCGCCTGCGACGTTCGCGGGCAGCGCTCGCGGAGCTTCTTGCCGGCGGCGGCACGCTCCGCCCGGGTCATCTCCTGCGCCCCGTCCAGGACCGCCGAGGTCCTCGGCAGTCTGGCGGTCCGTGCGGACGGCGGCGTCCGTCTTGCCTTCAGGGTCTGCATGTGCGGCTCCGGGATCCGCTCGCGGGCGTCACCACGCCCGGAACCCGCTGCCTCGACCGCCTGCGAGCCGTCCGGGCCCGGACCTTTCGCCTGTGGCCGGCGGAAGTCCATGATCTTCGTGTCCCCGGCGGTGTCCCCGGGGACGCACCTCCCCCGGACCCTCGCAAGCCTCGGAAAGGTCCCGGCGCGGGCCCGGCGCTACAGTGCGCTCGCCCGTGCCGACCATCCTCGGAATCTCGGCCTACTACCACGACTCGGCGGCGTGCCTGCTCCGCGACGGGGAGATCCTCGCGGCGGCACAGGAGGAGCGCTTCAGCCGGGTGAAGCACGATCACCGCTTCCCCACCCACGCGGTCCAGGCCTGCCTGAAACAAGCCGGCATCGGCGTGGAGGCGCTGGACTGCGTCGCCTTCTACGACAAGCCCTTCCTCAAGTTCGATCGCATCCTCGAGACCCACCTGGCCATCGCTCCCCGGGGCCTCCCCTCCTTCGTCCAGGCCATCCCGGCCTGGCTCGGCGAGAAGCTCTGGGTGCCGGACCTCATCTCCGACGCGCTCGGCTACCAGGGGCCCATCGTCTTCCCCGAGCACCACGAATCCCACGCCGCCTCGGCGTTCTTCCCCTCGCCCTTCTCGCGAGCGGCGTTCCTCACCATGGACGGCGTGGGCGAGTGGGCCACCTCCTCCTGGGGCGTCGGCGAGGGCAACCGGGTGGAGCTCATGGCCGAGCTCCGCTTCCCTCACTCCCTGGGGCTGCTCTATTCGGCCTTCACCTACCACGCGGGCTTCAAGGTGAACTCCGGCGAGTACAAGCTGATGGGGCTCGCGCCCTACGGCGAGCCGCGCTTCGCCGGAGCGATCCGAGAGCACCTGCTGGATCTGAAGGAGGACGGCTCCTTCCGGATGAACCTCGAGTACTTCGACTACGTGGGCGGCCTGCGCATGACCTCGGCCGCGTTCGACCGGCTGTTCGGTGGTCCGCCACGCGAGCCGGAGACGCCGCTCACCCAGCGCGAGATGGACCTCGCCCGGTCGATCCAGGACGTCACCGAGGAGGTGGTGCTGCGCATGGCGCGCCACGTGCGGCAGCGGACCGGGGAGCGCGACCTGTGCCTCGCGGGCGGCGTGGCGCTGAACTGTGTCGCCAACGGCAAGCTGCTCCGGGCAGGAGTCTTCGACCGGCTGTGGATCCAGCCTGCCGCCGGGGACGCCGGCGGAGCGGTGGGAGCCGCGTTCGTCGCGCATCACCATCACCTCGGCGCCCCCGCGCGACCGAAGACCGGCCGCGATTCGCTCCGGGGCGCATTTCTCGGTCCGGCTCACGACGACACCGCGATCGGCGCGTTCCTCGAGCGGCGCGGAGCCCGCGCCGACCGGCTCGGCGACGCGGCGCTGCTGGACGCGGTGGCCGCGCTGCTCGCCGAGGGCAAGGTGGTGGGGTGGTTCCAGGGCCGGATGGAGTTCGGCCCGCGCGCGCTGGGGAACCGGTCCATCCTCGGGGATCCCCGCGCTCCGGACATGCAGCGCCGGATGAACCTGGCGATCAAGTTCCGGGAGGGCTTCCGGCCCTTCGCCCCGGCGGTGCTGGCGGAGAAGGCGTCGGAGTGGTTCGAGATCGACGTGGAGAGCCCCTACATGCTCCTCGTCGCCGAGGTGCGGAAGCAGCGCCAGCGGCGGATGAGCGACGTCGAGGAGCGCCTGTGGGGCATCGACAAGCTGAACGTGCTCCGCTCGGAGGTCCCGGCGGTCACCCACGTGGACTACTCGGCCCGGCTCCAGACCGTGCACCGCGACGACAACCCGCGCTTCCACGCGCTCCTCTCCGCCTTCGAGGCCCGGACCGGGTGCCCGGTGCTGGTCAACACCTCGTTCAACGTCCGCGGCGAGCCCATCGTCGAGTCGCCCGAGGACGCGTACACCTGCTTCATGCGCACCGGGATGGACGTCCTGGTGCTGGGGGACTTCCTGCTCCGCAAGGAGGCGCAGCCTCCCTTCGAGGAGACCGAGGACTGGAGGCGCCGCCATGTCCTGGACTGAGGACGTGCGCGCCGGGCTCGCGCGCCTGGACACCTCGCCCCGGGCGCTGCGCCGCGCGGCGTTCGCGGTGGGCGCAGTGCTGCTCGCGGTGGCGGGCTGGCTGCTGTTCCGGCACCGGGCTCCGGGTGCGCGCCTCGGGCTCGCGGCGGCCGGCGCGCTGTTGATTCTCGCCGGAGCGCTCGTCCCGGCGCGGCTGCGCACCGCGTACCTCGGGTGGATGACGCTCGCCCTGGCCATCGGCTGGGTGATGTCCCGGGTGGTGCTCACGCTCGTCTTCGTGCTGGTGCTGACGCCGCTCGCGCTCGTCGCGCGGCTGACCGGGAAGCGCTTCCTCGCGCTGCGGCCCGACCAGGAAGCCTCGAGCTACTGGGTGCCGCGCGACCGGGGAGGCCAGAGTCGCTACGAGCGGATGTACTAGTCTCCTCCGCCCCCGTGTCCAAGCTCCGCATCCTCGCGCAGTACTTCCAGTTCCTCGGCGAGCAGAAGAAGTGGTGGCTGCTCCCGCTGGTGGTCGTCCTGCTCCTGCTCGGAGTGATCATCGTGCTCACCCAGGGGAGCGCCATCGCGCCGTTCATCTACACGCTCTTCTGAGCCGCGCATGGCGACCCTCTCCCCAGCCCGGCAGCGTCTGTTCCGGGTGGTGACGGTGGTGCTCGCGCCACTGGTGGTGCTCGGCGGGCTGGAGCTGCTGCTCCGGCTGTTCGGCGTGGGTCACTCCACCGCCTTCACCGTTTCCTGCCAGGTGGAGGGCAAGGCGGCGGCATGCCCGAACCCGGACTTCCCGCTGCGCTTCTTCCCTCCGGGACTCGCCCGGCAGGCGGTGCCCTTCGCCATCCCGGCGGAGAAGGGCCCGCGCACGGTGCGGGTGGTGGTGCTCGGCGAGTCCGCCGCACAGGGAGACCCCGAACCCACCCTCGGCCTGGCGCGCTTCCTCCAGGCCATGCTCGAGGAGGCAGTGCCCGGCGCTCGCGTCGAGGTCGTGAACGCCGGGCTGGTGGCGATCAACTCGCACGCGCTCGTCCCGATGGCCCGCGACCTCGCCCGCCACGCGCCGGACGTCGTCGTCGTCTACGCCGGGAACAACGAGGTCGTCGGACCGTTCGGACCGGGGACGGTGCTCACCGGGCGACCCCCGGGCCTGGGGTTGGTGCGTCTGTCGCTCGCCATCGGCACGACCCGCGTCGGCCAGCTGCTCGGCCGGCTCGGACGCCGCGGGAAGGACGTTCCGACCGAGTGGCAGGGGATGGAGCTCTTCCTCGACCACCAGGTCCGTGCCGACGACCCGGCGATGGACCTCGTGTATCGGGGCTTCGCCAGGAACCTCGCCGACGTGCTGGCAGCGTTCCGGGAGGCAGGCGCGCGGGTGGTGGTCAGCACGGTGGGGACGCGGCTGCGCGAGTTCGCCCCCTTCGCCTCCGCCCACCGCCCCGGGCTCGACGCCGCAGCGCTTGCCCGGTTCCAGGGGGCCGTGGCCCGCGGTGATGCCGCGGAGCGCGCGCAGAGGCCCGTCGAGGCGCTCGCCGCGTACCGCGAGGCGGAGGCGATCGACCCCGGACACGCCGAGCTCCAGTACCGCATCGGTCGCGCGGCGCTCGCGACCGGCGACGAGGCCACGGCCCGCGAGCGGCTCGCGCGCGCGCGGGACCTGGACACGCTCCGCTTCCGTGCCGACGGCCGGCTGGTCCAGCTCACCACGGACGTGGCACGGGCCGCCGGGCCCGGCGTGGAGCTGGTGGACGGCGCGGCGGCGCTCGCCGCCTCGAGCCCGCACGGTCTGCCCGGGCCGGAGCTGTTCTGGGAGCACGCGCACCTCACGCCCCGGGGGAACGAGGTCCTGGCCCGCGCGCTCCTCCCGGTCGTGGTGCGCGCGCTCTCGCCGTCGCTCGGAGCCGGGGACGCCAGCCCTCCCGACCACGAGCGCGTCGCCCGGCGCCTCGCGCTCACCGGCTACAACCAGTACCTGACCGCGAAGGAGGTGCTCCGCCGCCTCGATCACCCACCCTTCACCGGGCAGCTGGACCACGCGCTGCAAATCGAGCAGGTCAGCCGCGCACGCGACGAGGGCGCGAACGAGCCGTTCGAGGAGACCGAAGCGCGCTACCAGGCCGCGCTGGCCATCGCCCCGGAGGACCCCTGGCTCCACTGGAACCACGCCATCCTGCTCGACAACCGGGACGTGTTCCTCGCGCGCCGGGGCGAACCCGATCGCGGCCGGGCCGTTCCCGAGTACCTGCGATTTCTCCGATGGCTGCCCCGGTCGCGCGAGGGGCGGCTCCGGCTGGCCGAGGCCTACGCCCGTCTCGGACGGCTCGACCTGGCCGAGGCGCAGTGCCGTGAGCTGCTCCGCTTCCGTCCGGGCGACGCCCAGGCCCGATCGACGCTGGCGGAGCTCGAGGCCGTGGGCCGGCGGCGGCCGCCCTGAGCCCCGGCCGGCGCCGAACACCGTCCGCGGGCCGCGGCGCTCGGCCTCGTCCGTTCCGGTACAGTCCGGCCGCGCCGTGTCCCCGCCCCCTCCGACCGCCGCCGAGCTGACCGCTCTCGCCGAGCTCTGGAACCGGAGCGAGGTGCTGCGGCACCAGGGGATGCGGGTGACCTTCCAGCCGGACCGGGTGGTGGTGGAGCTTCCGGAGGTGCGGCCCGAGCACCTCGGTGGGCTCGGCACCTCGGCGGTGAACGGAATGGTGCTCGCAGGGCTCTTCGACCTCGCGGTGGGCAGCACGGTGGTGCTGGTGGATCCGCGGAGGCGCAGCGCCACGGTGCAGCTGTCGATGAGCTTCGAGCGAGCCGTCTTCGGGCGCTCCGCGCGCTGCGAGGCGTGGATCGACCGCGCCGGGCAGCGGACGCTCTTCGCCAGCGCGCACATCCTCGACGAGCAGGGGCAGGTCTGCGCCCGGTGCCAGGCGGTGGTCGCGGTGAGCCGCCAGGCGCTGGACGAGCCTCAGGGAGCACCGGGCGGCTGATGGGCTCGCGTCCCCCAGGTGCCCATGCGCCCGGGGAATCGAGGGCATCAGGCGGGCTGGGAGAGACCGCACAGCTTCGGCGGCGACCGAAGCGACAGTGGTCACCTCCCGTGCAGAGAGGGCGCATCGGGATGAGAGCTGCCGAGATGGACGATTCACGCGACGAGCGGCGGCTCACCCTGGCCCTGTTCGCGGTGGCCTGGGGCGCGAACCAGTTCACCCCGCTGCTGCTCGTCTACCGGCAGCGGTTCGGCTTCGGCCCGGCAGTGCTGGGGGCGCTCTGGGGCTGCTACGCGGTCGGGCTCGTGCCGGGGCTGCTCCTGGGCGGCGCGGCCTCGGACGCGCGCGGTCGCCGCCCGGTGGTGGTCCCCTTCTTCTTCCTCTCGCTCGTCGCGACCTGCGTGCTGATCGCCGGAGCGCTGTGGAGCCCGGCGCTGGCGGTCGGGCGGCTGGTGGCCGGCGTCGTCTCCGGAGTGGTGTTCGGGGCGGGCTCGGCGTGGCTGGTCGAGCTCTCCGCGGCGCTCCACACCCGGAGGGCCGCGCTGGCGGTGACCGCCGGCTTCTGCCTCGGTCCTCTCGCCGCGGGCCTGGTCGCGGACGCGCTGCCCTGGCCAGCCGTGGTGCCCTACCTCCCGCACCTCGTCCTGATGGCCGCGGCGCTCCCCGGCGTCCGCGCGGCGCGGGAGACGCTGCGCCCCGGAACGCACGCGCGGCGACTCCCCCCGTCGCCCGACGTGCGGCGCCGGTTCCACCGCGGCGTCGCGCCGGTGGCTCCGTTCGTCTTCGGCACCGTCGCGGTGGCCTTCGTGGTGCTGCCGACCCGCTTCCCGCCCCTGCCCCACCCGGTGGCGCTGGTGGGGCTGATGACCGGCGTCACGCTCGGCACGGGCGCGGCGATCCAGTCTCTGGGGCGACGGCTGGAGGCCGCACGGGCCGGGCGCGCCGCGGTGGCCGGGCTGGCCTTCGCCACGGTCGGGCTGGCGGTCGCCGCGTGGACCTCGCGCGGTCCGACGCTGGTGGGTGTGCTCCTCTCGATGGGCCTGCTCGGGAGCGCCTACGGGCTCTGCCTCGTCGGAGGCCTCTCGGCGGCCGGCAGGCTCGCCGACGCGGGGACGCGAGGGACCCTGGTGGGCTGGTTCTACGCGTGGGCGTACGTCGGGTTCGCCGCGCCGTTCGTCGTCGCCTGGCTGACGCGGTTCATCGACATGCCGCGGGTGCTCCTCGCCGGCAGCGCGCTGGCCGCGCTGTCCGGAGTGTCCGTCGCCCGCGAGCTCGCGCGGTGGAACACGTCGTCCGGTGGCCGGGCCGCGGCGCCCCCGGCCGCCGTGCGTCCCTGAGAACCGCTTTTCGGAGCCGGAACTGTCCGGGGCTCCACGGTCGGCGCGCCCGGTCCGGCTCGCGCGCTTCCGGACGGCACTAGCTTCCACGAGCACCATGCAGCGGCTCGCACAGAGCTCGAGAGCATCCGCCTGGCTCCCGCTCCTCGCGCTCGTCGTCGCGGTCGGATGCGGCGGGTCCGAGGGCGATTCCGGAGGACCGGGCGCCTGGTCCACCCACGCGGCGCTGTCGCTGGGCGCGCGCCAGGAGATGGGCGTCGCCGCGCTCGACGGGAAGGTGTACGTCGTCGGCGGGTTCGATGAATCCGGTCAGGCAGTGGCCACCGTCGAGGCATACGACCCGGCCACGGATCGCTGGACGCAGAAGGCCTCGCTCCCGGCTCCGCTCCACCACGTGAACGTCGCCGCGGTGGGCAGCAAGCTCTACGTCGTCGGCGGGCTCAGCGGCGCGTCTTTCACCGCGTCCGGGACGACGCTGGAGTACGACCCCTCGCTCGACGCGTGGTCGCCGCGCGCCTCGATGCCCGGGGGGACCGAGCGCGGTGCCTCGGGCGTGGCGGTGCTCGACGGGCGCATCGTCGTCGCCGGCGGGCTCCGGGGCGACTCGGTGACCGACGCCTCGGTCTTCGATCCGGCGGCGAATGCCTGGTCACCGCTGCAGCCGCTCGCCGTCGCACGAGACCACCTCGGAGCGGCCACCGTTGGCGGGCGGGTGCACGCCGTCACCGGTCGGGCCGGTGGCGTGCTGAAGGCCGCTCTCGAGGTCCTCGACGCGAGCAGCGGGAGCTGGAGCCGGCGCGCCGACATCCTCACCGCGCGGGGCGGGGTCGCCGCCGCCGAGCTCTCGGGCCGCCTGGTGGTCCTCGGCGGAGAGGGAAACGGGGCCGACCCTGCCGGCATCTTCCACCAGACCGAGAGCTACGACCCGGCCGCCGACGCCTGGCGGACGGATTCCCCGATGCAGACCGGGCGCCACGGCATCGGCGCGGCGGTCATCGGCAACCGGCTCTACGTCCCGGGCGGCGCCACCCACGAGGGCTTCGGCGCGGTCGCGGTGAACGAGTCGTTCGCCTACTGACCCTGATGAACGGATCCCCCGGTTCCAGCATCACGAGACACTAAGGTAGCGGCGTGCTGCGGATCATCCCGCTCGGCGGACTGGGTGAAATCGGCCTCAACTCGATGGTCTTCGAGTGTCAGGACCAGCTCCTGCTGGTCGATGCGGGGCTGCTCTTCCCTCCGCCCGAGCTCCCCGGCGTCGAGCTGATCATCCCCGACTTCGGGTACCTGCGGGACGCGGCCGCCCAGCTCGGCGCGGTGCTCCTCACCCACGCCCACGAGGACCACGTCGGCGCCCTGCCCTTCCTTCTCCGCGAGCGCAGCGTCCCCGTCTACGGCACCCGTCTCACCCTGGCGCTGGTCGCCGAGCGCCTCGACCAGATGGACGTCCGCGCCGACCTCCGGGAGATCCTCCCCGGCGAACCGTTCCATCCCAGTCCCGCCTTCGAGGTCGAGGCGTTCCGCGTCGCGCACTCCATCCCCGACGCAGTGGGGTTCCTCCTCCGCACACCGGAGGGAACCGTCGTTCACACCGGCGACTTCAAGCTCGACCAGACGCCGCTCGACGCTCGCCCCACCGACCTGCCACGACTGGAGGCGCTCGCCGACGGCGAGGCGATCTGCCTGCTGAGCGACTCGACCAACGCCGAGGTCGAGGGGGAGACCCCGCCCGAGCGCGTCGTGGCCGAGACGCTGGAGCGCCTCATTCCCCAGGCCGGAGGACGGGTGCTGGTGGGTCTCTTCGCCTCGCACCTTCACCGCGTCCAGCACGTCATCCACGTCTGTCACCGCACCGGGCGGCGCCTCGTCCTCGCCGGGAGGAGCCTGGAGCGGAACGTCGAGGCCGCGCGGCGCTCCGGCCGGCTCGAGGTTCCCGAGGGCCTGCTGTGCTCGTCCGTGGAGGCGGAGGGCCTGCTGCCCCATCACGTGTGCATCCTCGCCACCGGCGCGCAGGGCGAGCCGCGGGCGGCGCTCTCGCAGCTGGTCGAGCCCGAGGCGGAGGGGCTGCGCATCGAGCGCGGCGACACGGTGCTCCTCAGCTCGCGGCCCATCCCCGGGAACGAGCGGGCAGTGAGCGTGCTGATCAACGCGCTCCTCGCCGCCGGCGCGCGGGTGGTGCACGCCGGCATCGAGCCGGGGCTGCACGTCTCCGGCCACGCGGCGCGCGGACAGCAGCGGAGGATGCTCGAGGCGGTCCGTCCCCGGCACTTCGTGCCCATCCACGGCGAGCTGCGCCAGCTCACCGCGCACGTCGAGCTCGCCCGGAGCGCCGGCCTCACCGCCGAGCAGTGCCTCCTCGCCCGCGACGGGGACGTGCTCGGATTCGCCGCCGGTCAGGGGGCGTTCTGGGGAAAGGCGCAGGTGGGGCGGGTGTTCGAGAGCCGGGCTGGCGGCGGTGACATCGCGCCCGAGGCCCTGTCGGCCCGGAACCGCCTCGCCCGCACCGGCGTGGTGGCCGTGGTGGCGACGGTGTCCCGGGACACTGGTGCGTACCTCGGGGCGCCCCAGCTCGTCGGCCGGGGTCTGACCCGCGACGAGGAGCAGGTGCTCGAGTCGGCGGCCCTGGACCTGATTCCCATGCTCGAGGAGCTCAGCCCGGCGGTGCGCGGAGACGACGCCTTTCTCCGCGAGGCGCTGGTCCGGGTCACCCGCCAGCTGTTCCGGGACCGGGTGTCCCGGCGCCCGTTCATCCTCCCGCTCATCGTGCGGGTGTGACCGAGAGCAATCGTCCGGCCCCGCCGGGCGTCTGACACCCTGAAAACGGGGGGTTGCCGGGCAGGCGAGAGACCACGGCCCGGGCCCGCTCTGCTATGACGCCCCCGCCCTCCGCCCCCCGGCCCCGGGCTCCTCGATGCTGCCGTTTTTCCTCAGCGTGTTCTTGCTCGCGACCCCCGACGAGCCCCCTCCGGCACGTGCCGTTCCCGAGCTCGCCCGGAGCCCGAAGGTGGATGGGGTGCTGGGGGACTTCCGCGGCGGAGTTCCGCTGACGGCGAAACCGCTGGAGGGCGCGAGCGCGCTGCTCCGGGCGCGCGTGGGGGCCTTCCGGGACACCCTCTACGTGGCGCTGGAGGTGGAGGACGAGGCCATCACCGACCGGGACCGGGTGTCGCTCGCCCTGCACTTCCCCGAGGCAGGCGTTACCGCCGGGGGGTCGGTCTTTCGCTTCGGCCCCGGCGGCAAGGTGGACCCCCGCCCCGAGGACGGGGTGAGCCCGGCGACGTTGGCCCTGGTGGACGCCGCCGTCCACCGGACGAAGAAGGGCATGTCGCTGGAGGTGGCGCTTCCGGTCCGGGCGCTGCCCCGCTTCCCGGCGCGTGACGCCCTGGTGCTGGAGCTGTGTCTCTCCTACGAGGACGCGGACGACGCCGGCGCGGCGGCGAAGGAGATCTCGACCTGCGTCACGGGCGCGCCGCCGCCCGAGCTGCTTGCGCTGTCCGACACCTTCCGGCGAAGCATCCGGCCTCGCGCCCCCGCCGAGGTGCAGACGGTGGAGGGCCGCCCCGGCGGCTGGGTCGGCTACAACGGCCAGGTGGATCCGAAGTGGGTGCTCGGCGACCGCCCGCTCAACGAGCAGTCCCTGCGCCTCATGGTCTCGGACACCCCGGTCGACCCCGCCGCCGTCCGGGTATACGTGCCGTCGCGGATGCAGCTTCCGGACGGGAAGGCCCTGCTCGCGGTCCTCACCGGACAAGAGCCGTTCGGCCAGGACGAGAGCTGTGCGCCGGAGCGGGAGATGAGACTGGCAGTGTTCTGGGTGAAGGGTCGGGTGGGAGAACGGGTCCTGGACTGGCCGGCGATGAGCTGCGCCCTGGGGAGGGCCCTCTCGGTGTCACTCGATGAGGACGGCGAGCTCTCGGTCGGTTATTCCAGCGGCGCCACGGTCCGCTTCGCCTGGGACCGGGACCATTTCGAACGCATCGAGTACGGACTTCTGTGAGCACGCACGAGAACAAGGCGCTGTACCTGGCCACCCTGGGTTGCCCGAAGAACCGGGTGGACTCCGAGGTGATGCTCGGGACCCTGGGAGCCCGCGGCTACACGCTGGTGGAGCGGCCGGAGGACGCCTCGGTCATCGTGGTGAACACCTGCGCGTTCATCGGGCCGGCGAAGCAGGAATCCGTCGACACCATCCTCGAGCTGGCCGAGCTCAAGAAGACCGGCCGCTGCAGCACGCTGGTGGTCACCGGCTGCCTCTCCCAGCGCTACGGCCCCGAGCTGGCGAAGGAGATGCCGGAGGTCGACCACTTCCTCGGCACCGGCGCCTACGTGCAGATCGGCGATCTCCTCGCGGCCGAGGCCGCGCCTCGCCAGGTCATCCCCGATCCGGACTACGTCCACGACGCTCGGACGCCGAAGGTCAACTCCAGCCCGAAGTGGACCGCGTACCTCAAGATCTCCGAGGGCTGCGACAACGCCTGCGCGTTCTGCATCATCCCCACGCTGCGCGGGGCGCAGCGCTCGCGTCCCATCGACGACCTGGTGGCCGAGGCTCGCACCCTGGCCGGCAGCGGGGTGCGAGAGCTGAACCTGGTCGCGCAGGACCTGACCGCCTACGGGCACGACCTGCCCGGGCGGCCGCAGCTGCACCAGCTGCTCGAGGCGCTGTGCGCCGTGGACGTGCGGTGGATCCGCCTCCACTACGCCTACCCGCGGGTGTTCCCCGACGCGCTGATCGACGTCATGGCGCGCGAGCCGAAGATCGCGAAGTACCTGGACATGCCGCTGCAGCACGCCTCGGACCGGTTGCTGCGCTCGATGCGGCGCGGGCGGGACAGCGCGTTCCTGATCTCGCTGCTGGCGAAGCTGCGTGCCCGCATCCCGGGGCTCACCTTCCGCACCTCGCTCATCGCCGGGCTTCCGGGGGAGACCGAGGAGGACTTCGGGCTGCTCAAGGAGTTCGTCCGCACCCAGCGCTTCGAGCGGATGGGCTGCTTCCAGTACTCGGACGAAGAGGGCACCGCGGCCTACGACTTCTCGGACAAGGTGCCGCAGAAGGTCATCGAGCGGCGGTGGCGGGAGGTCATGGCGGTCCAGAAGCGGATCAACCGCGAGCAGAATCGCGCGCTGATCGGCAAGCGGCTGGAGGTCCTGGTCGAGGGGCCGAGCCCCGAATCGGAGCACCTGCTCGTCGGGCGCCACGAGGGCCAGGCGCCGGACATCGACGGGGTCGTCTACATCAACGACGGCTTCGGCTACCCCGGGGAGTTCGTCACCGTCGAGGTGACCGAGGCCCACGACTACGACCTCGTGGGACGGGTGGTGGACCGCCCGGAGCGCCGGGCCGTCGCCTCGGCCTGAGCCGCGAGCTGATCACTCCCGCGTCCGGTCCTTCGACGCCGGTGCCGCGAGCGCGGCGTCCAGCGCTACGACCCGGACCCGGTGGCCGTCCGCTCCACCACCCAGAGGTCGAAGTCCTTGTCCGCCTTCTCCTTCCCCGGAACCGGTCGGTCCGAGGCGAAGAGGACCTTCGAGCCGTCCGGCGTGAACACCGGGTCGAAGTCCCAGTAGCGCCCGGAGAAGGAGGCGATGCGCGGCTCGGTCCAGCGCCCGTCGCGGAAGGTGGCCTCGCAGATGAGGTACAGGTTGCTGCGGGGGACGCTCCTCGAGAAGAGGACCGTCCGGCCGTCGCGAGAGAAGGTGGCGCCGAACTCGTCCGCAGGCGTGGAGACGATTCCTTCTGCGAAGAGCCGGGGCTCCGTCACCGCGTCCGGGACGGTTTGAGTCAGCGCGGGCTCCTTGCCCTGCGCTGCGGCGGCGCGGACGCTGAGCAGCGCCGCGACGGACAGGACGCTCACACGACGTCGCCATCGACCCGGGGCGAGGCGCATTTCTCGCGGAGCACACCGCCGCCCGCGCACCTGCGGGGGCCATTGCCGGGAAGCGGCCGCGCCGTGCCGCAGGCGGCGACCTTCGCCACCGGATGGTGTCCAGGGCGGACGCTCAGCGCGGCTCGCGTTCCTTCGAGGGTGGCGCCGTGGGCCCCACGTCCTCGACCTGGCGGCAGGGCGGCGGCGGTGCCCCCTTCTCGCGGGCGAGGATCATCCGCGCCTTTCCGAGGTCCACGACCACCCGCCGGGCGCCCCACGCCTCGGGTCCCAGCACGCCGATGGCCGGCGCGCGCGTCCAGTCGTCCCGAGCGCGCACCGCGACGTCGCACGCCTCCCAGCCCGGCGCGAGCTGCACCGCGCGCACCACGCTCTCCGCTCCCATCAGGCGAGCCTGGAAGCGGGCCAGCTCGGTGGAGCGACCGCTCGCGAGGATGAGCGTCTGGAGCACCGTCGCCTGGGTGCCGGAGAGCTGCGCCGCCGCGAGCAGCCGGTCGGTGTCCGGTGCGTGCGTCACGTCCACCTCGGCCTGCTCCAGCGCCTTCGGCAGCTCGGGCGCGGTCCGGGAGACGCCCACCGTCCCGCGGTCGAGGTCCACGTCCACCACCGACTGTCCGAGCACGTCCAGCCCCAGCCACAGGACGCACGACGGCTCGTCCACCACCGCCGCCCGGAACGCGGGGAGCGTGGTACCGCCGAGGGTGACGCCCGCGAGGGGAACCTCGGGCAGGGTCTGCCACCCTCCCTGGAGCAGCGGTAGCCGCACCTGGACCCCGGTCGCCGCGCCGGCGCCGGGACACTTCGCGGAGACGAGCGACCGCGGCTCCTCGATGGCGAGACGGACGTCCGCGGGGGCTCCTCCGAGGGCGCCCTCGACCGAGAGGCCGGGGCCGGAGCGGAGCGCGAGCTTCACCGTCGGACCGGAGCTCTGCGCCCCGCCGCCGTGCGCGCAGGCGACGAGCCCGAGGACCGTCGCGAGCGCGGCGCGTCCCGGCGCTACCGCCCGGCGGTGGTGGTGTCGATGATCTGCGTGCCCGGCGGCGGCGTGAGCTGGAAGGTCTCCTTCGGCAGGCTCACGTTGGTCTTCAGATTCGAGAAGGTGATGGCGTTCCGGCTCCCGTCCGGATCGATGACGATGCTGCGGCGCACCTGCGCGGACTTCGGATCGATGTCCAGCTGGACCTCGCGGAAGCGTGCGTCCGGCTTCTTCGGGAGCAGCGTGAGCAACGTGCCCAGGCATTCCTTGCACTCCGTCCGCGAGATGTCGAACTCGTCGGAGAGCTTCCCCTTTCCCCAGAGAAAGGTCACCGACGCAGAGAGCTGACTCGTGGGAAGGGCCGCCTTGGTGAGGGTCTGCGCCTCGGGGTCGAGCGAGTAGATGCGCTCACCGGAGAGCACGAAGCTGCGCTTCGACGGGGTCAGGTATTCCCAGCGCATCTTCGCCGGCTTCTGGAACGCAACCGTCCCGGAGGAGACGACGGTCCGGTTGAAGGTCTTGTAGTGGTACTCCTGCTTGAAGTCGGCGGTGAAGTCCTGGGTGCGCTCGTAGAAGCCCTGCATCCGATCGACCAGCGCCTTGACCTCGGGCGCCATCGAGCGCTCGGCGGCCGGAGCCGGCCCGGTGGCGAGGACGAGCAGGAGGGGGAGCAGGGACATGGAGTGCTGGCGTGCCATGCATGGGTCCCGACGTCCAGACCCCGATCCGGATTCAGTTCTCACCCGGGCGGCCGGGATGGCAGGCTCTCCGCCCCACCCCCTCCGGAAGGAGCATTCCATGCGCACGATCCTCCGGGCCCTCGCGGCTGGTCTCCTCGTCGCGACGCCCGCCCTCGCCGAGGACGCCCCGAAGGCCGCACCACCCAAGCCCGCGCCGGCGCTGACCGAGGCCTTCAAGGACATGAGCGGAACGTGGAGCTGCAGCGGCTCGATGGAGAATCCGCAGGCTCCGGGCACGCAGGTGAAGACGAAGACCGAGATGCGGATCGCCCCGACGGTCGACGGCTTCGCCTACACCGGCTCGTGGAAGACGGAGAAGAATGCCGCGCTGCCCGCGGGCGGCAAGGGAACGATGCAGTGGGGATTCGACTCGGCGAAGAACAAGCTGGTCGAGGCGGGCTTCGACAACATGGGGAGCACCTGGATGGGCACGTCCGACGGCTCGAAGGACGGAACGACGGTGTGGACCGAGGAGGGGACCATGATGGGCCAGCCGATGAAGAGCCGGACCACCGTCACCCGGAAGAGCCCGACCGTGGTCACCCTGATGACCGAGATGGAGAGCAAGCCGGGCGCGTGGCAGAAGCTCGGCGAGGACACCTGCAAGAAGAAGTAGGGCCGGCGTGGCAGGATGCCACCATGTTGCCGTCCCCCGGCCAGGGCGAGGCACCGGACGCGTCGACGCAGGCCGCGCTCTCCCGGATCCTCGAGGGAACCGCCAGCGAGATCGGCGAGGGATTCTTCCGTGCGCTGGTGAAGGTCCTGGCAGGTGCGCTGGGAACCCGCGGCGCCTGGGTGACGGAGTTCGATCCCCAGCGGCGCCGTCTCCGCGCGCTGGCGTTCTGGCTCGGCGGCCAGTTCATCGAGGGCTGGGAGCAGGCGGTCGACGGTACGCCGTGCCAGGTGGTGGTGGAGAACCGGAGGCTGGTGCACTACCCCGACCGGATCCTCGAGCTGTACCCGAACGATCCGGACCTCCGGGGCGCGGGCGCGGTCAGCTACATGGGCGTCCCGCTGTCCGACGTGGACGGGAGCGTGCTGGGCCACCTCGCGGTGCTCGACGTGCGGCCGATGCCCGACGATCCCATCCGCCGGGCGATGTTCGAGATCTTCGCCGGTCGTGCCGCGGCCGAGCTCCGCCGCCTCCGGGTGGAGCGCCAGGTCCGGGCCCGTCAGGCGCAGCTGACCGGACTCATCGAGAGCGCCCTCGACGCCATCGTCCAGCTGGACGGCGAGCTGCGGGTGACGGGGATGAACCCGGCCGCGGAGCGCACCTTCGAGACCCCCGACGAGCACGCCCGCGGGATGCCCCTCACCGCGCTGGTCAGCCCCGGCGATGCGACCAAGCTCGAGACCCTGCTCCGTGAGCTGGAGGGCCGCCCGCAGAACGCCCGCAGCGCCTGGGTCTCCGGCGGCTTCACCGGGCTGAAGCTCGGCGGAGGCACCTTCCTCGCCGAGGGGACGCTGTCGCTGTTCGAGCTGGACCGGCGACGGCACCTCACGCTCATCCTCCGGAACGTCGACGAGCGGCTCGAGGCGGAGCGGCGGATCGCCACCCTGACCAGCGAGGCCGAGTACCTCCGCACCGAGCTCCGAGACCTCGGGCGCTCGGGGGAGATCCTCGGAAACAGCGCCTCGCTCCTCCACGCGCTCGCCGAGGTGCGCCAGGTCGCGCCGGCGGACGCGACGGTGCTCATCCTCGGCGAGACCGGGACCGGGAAGGAGCTCTTCGCCCGGGCCATCCACGAGGGCAGCCGCCGCCGGAACAAGCCGCTGGTGAAGGTGAACTGCGCAGCCATCCCCGCCACGCTGATCGAGAGCGAGTTCTTCGGCCACGAGCGCGGCGCCTTCACCGGTGCTACCGCCCGTCGCGAGGGCCGCTTCGCGCTTGCGGACGGGGGGACCATCTTCCTCGACGAGGTTGGCGAGCTTCCGCTCGAGCTCCAGGGAAAGCTTCTTCGCGTCCTGCAGGAGGGCGAGTTCGAGCCGGTGGGCAGCTCGCGGACGCGCAGCGTGGACGTCCGGGTCGTCGCCGCGACGAACCGCGACCTCCGCCGCGCCGTGTCCGAGGGAAAGTTCCGGGAGGACCTCTTCTACCGGCTGAGCGTGTTTCCGCTCTCCGTGCCCCCGCTGCGCGAACGGGGGAACGACATCGTCCTCCTCGCCGAGGGGTTCGCCCGACAGTTCGCCGCGCGCACCGGCCAGCGTCTTGCGCCCCTCGACCCCGGGGCGGCCGCGAGCCTGCGGGCCTACGCGTGGCCGGGAAACGTCCGCGAGCTCCAGAACGTCATCGAGCGCGCGGTCATCACCGCGCGAGACGGGAAGCTCAACTTCGAGCGCGCCTTCCCGGGCGCGAGCACCACCACCACCGGAGCGGGGCATCCTCTGCCCGACCTGGCGGGGGTGCTCACCGCGCGGGAGCTCGCCCGGCTCGAGCGCGAGAACCTCCGGCGCGCGCTCGAGAAGACCGACTGGCAGATCGCCGGCGAGGGCGGGGCGGCGAAGCTCCTCGGGGTCGCCCCGTCCACGCTCGCGTCGCGGGTGAAGGCGCTGCGCCTCCGCCGGCACCGCTGAGCCCCGTCGAGCGCGCTCCGGTGCGCGTTTCGTCGGCGTTGCGCCCGACGCAACCTCTCGACGCGAGAACTCGTGTCCTCACGAGATCTCGCGGTTCGAACACTGCGCCAAGCGACCGGATTTGCTTGCGTTCATGGCCGCAACGGGGTGGCACATCCGGTGCTCCTGTGGCCGGCAGCGACGGCAGTCGCGCCGCCGCCCATCCCCCTCAACCAGAAGGACGAGCAATGCAGACAGCCGTGAACGCCACTCCCATCATCGACGGCCGCTACGGCCGGTGCCTCGAGAACTCCCGGAGGATTCGCTGGGACATCGACAAGGACGTCATCCGGGGCCGCGAGTTCGACTACTCGGGTCTGTTCCTGCCCGACGGCCTCTCGATGATCAGCCGCCTCGAGTTCCTGAGCGAAGCCGACGCGCGGCTGCTCAGCCAGATCCAGGGCCGCACCTACGTCAACATCTTTGGCCTCGCGGAGCGGTGGATCAACGCCAAGGTGCTGGAGCTGTCGGCCGAGCACTGGCTGGGCGATCAGGTCGCGCTCGAGGCGATGGTGGGCTTCAGCCAGGAGGAGCTCAAGCACCAGGAGCTGTTCCGCCGCCTCGAGCGGATGATGGCCGGGAGCATGCCCGCGGGATACGAGGCGATGGGGAACGCGGACGAGATCGCCTCGCAGGTCCTCGGGAAGTCCACCTGGTCGGTGCTGGCTCTGACCTGCAACATCGAGCTTTTCACCCAGGCGCACTACCTCGAGTCCATCCGCCCCGACGTCGCGATCTCTCCCCTGTTCAAGGACGTGTTCCTCTTCCACTGGAAGGAGGAATCGCAGCACGCGATCCTCGACGAGCTGGAGTGGACGCGATGCGACCGCGGTCTGACCGCGGCCCAGCGCGACGCGGCGGTGGACGACCTCATCGCCCTGGTCGGCGCGGTGGACAGCTTGCTCCAGGCGCAGTCGAAGGCGGACGTGCGGTACCTCTGCCACGTGTCCGAGACCCGCTTCACCGGTGCCCAGGTCGCGGAGCTCGAGGCGGGCGTCCTCAAGGCCTACCGCTGGCAGTACATCGGCTCCGGTGCCCAGCATCCCCGCTTCACCAAGCTGCTGACCGGGATGATCACCCAGGCGCAGGCCGAGCGCGTGACGCGGGCCCTCGCGCCGATCATGGCCTGAGTCGCCGGGGCTCCCCGACCCACCGGGCGATGCGCATCGTCCAGCTCCGCGCCCTGCGCGGGGAACGATGACGCGACCGGAAGGCTGGACCCTGGGACGGGCGCTGCGCGGCGGCGGCGAGCGCGCAGCGCCCTGGGTCGAGCGGCTGGGCCGGCTGGGCTACGCGGCCAAGGGCATCGTCTACCTCGGGGTGGGCGTGCTGGCCGCGGAGGCGGCGGTCGGCGCGGGAGGCGCCGCAACGGGCTCCCGCGGGGCGATGCGCCACGTGCGGAGGCTCCCCTTCGGGGACGTCCTCCTGGTCGCGGTGGCGGTCGGGCTCGCCGGATACACGCTGTGGCGGCTCGTCCAGGCGGTCCGCGACACCGAGGACCTGGGCACCTCGCCGAAGGGGATGATCCTCCGCGTCGGGTACGCCATCAGCGGAGCGATCCACGGCGTCCTGGCGTGGACTGCGGTGGAGCTCGTCCGGGGGCTCCGGCCCCGGGGCGACGAGGCCGTGTCGCGCGAACAGGCTGCCTGGATGCTCTCGTTCCCCCACGGGGCGTGGCTGGTCTGCGCGGTGGGCGCGGTCGTGATCGGCGTCGGCGTCGCGCAGCTCGTCATCGCCGCGCGCGCGAGCTTCCTCCTCAAGCTCGGGTCCCTGTCCGAGGGGGCCCGTGCCTGGGTCACCTGGCTCGGGCGCCTGGGCTACGTCGCTCGCGGGGTGGTGCTCTTCCTCATCGGAGGCTTCCTGATCAGCGCGGGAATCCACGCCAACCCGCGTGACGCCCGCGGGATCGGCGGGGCGCTCCGCGAGATCGCCCATCAGCCGGAGGGCAGGTGGCTCTTCGGTGCGGTCGCGATCGGGCTCGCCGCGTACGGGGTGTTCATGCTCGTGCTGGCGCGGTACCGGCGGATGGTCGTGCGCTAGCTCCCTGGCGGCGATGCCGACCGCGCCGCCTCGGAGCGGTGAAGCGATCGCCTCCGATCAGCGACCGAAGAGCCGCTTCCGTTGCTTGACGCTGAGCGCGTAGAAGCGATCGCGGAGCGCGCGGGCGTCGGGCTCGGCGAGGTCGCCCCCAGGTCGACCGTGGTCCAGCCGCCAGCCGATGGCCCGCGAGAGCGTGGCCGAGACCGCGGCGGAGACGTTGAGGCTCCGGGTGAAGCCTCGCATCGGGATCCAGAACGCCTCGTCCGCGGCGGTGAGCGCGTCGGGCGTGACCCCGGTGCGCTCGTTCCCGAAGACCAGCGCCAGGGGACGGTCGAACTCCAGCTCGAACACGCTCCGGGCATCCTCGCGGACGGCCGAGACGCAGATCCGGTATCCGGCGGCGCGCAGCGCGCGGGCACACGCGGCGAACGACCGGTGGCGGTGCACGTCGAGCCACTTGTCGCAGCCCTGGGTCACCTTGTCGTGAGGGGCGAAGGGGACGTCCGGGTTCTCCACCACGTGGACGTCCTGGAGCCCGAACGCCTCGCAGCTGCGGAGCACGGCCGCCATGTTGAAGGTGTCCTCGAGCTGATCGAGCACCACGGCGAGCCCGCGCAGCCGACGCGAGACGACCGCGTCCACCTTCTCCCGCCGGGGCGGGAGGAGGAGCGTGTTCGCCTCCGGCGGAGCGCGACGCGAGCCGCCCGCTGGGGGCGTGCGCTTCACCGGGTGCCCTTCCTCGCCGGACGGCGGGACGATCGCGCAGAGCCCTTCCTCGCCCCGCCGCGCGCGCTGGAGGATCCGCGCCGGCTCCCCGCAGGGCCCGAGGCCGCGGGCCGTCCCTTGCTCTTCTTCGGCGGGGGGCGGCCATTCTTCGAGTCCGGCGTCGCGCTGCCCGCGGCCGCAGCGCGCGCTCCGGTCGTGCCGGTCCGCGGCCGCCGCCGGGGTCGCTGGGCGCGCCCGAGCGTCGGGAGCGCGCCGCCCGAGAGGACCTGCGCCACGGCATCGAGCAGCGGCCCCACTCCCTCGCCGGTGGCGGCGGAGATGGGGAACACCCTCACCCCGCGCGCGGCCATCGCGGCCTCGAAGCCGGGAAGCCGCTCGCGCGCCTCGGGGAGGTCGATCTTGTTGGCCGCCACGATCTGCGGCTTCCTCGCCAGCTCCGGGCTGTAGCGCCCCAGCTCGTGGTCGAGCACGTCCAGGTCACGCAGCGGCGCCCGGTCCTCCCCCGGCGCCGAGAGGTCCACCAGGTGCACGAGCACCCGGCACCGCTCGACGTGCCGCAGGAACTGGTGTCCGAGCCCTGCTCCCTCGGCCGCGCCCTCGATGATGCCGGGGATGTCCGCCATCACGAACGAGGTCCCGTCCTTGTAAGGGACCACGCCCAGGTTCGGGACCAGGGTGGTGAACGGGTAGTCGGCGATCTTCGGCCGGGCCCGGGAGACGCGAGAGATGAGGGTGCTCTTGCCTGCGTTGGGGAACCCGAGGAGCCCGACGTCGGCGAGAAGCTTGAGCTCCAGGACGAGGCGTCGCTCCTCGCCCGGCTTGCCGTCCTGCGCGAAGCGCGGCGTCTGCCGGGTGGAGGTGGCGAAGTTCATGTTGCCCAGCCCACCGCGCCCGCCGCGGGCGATGATCGCCCGGGCACCCGGCTCGGCGAGGTCGGCGAGCAGCTCGCCCGAGTCCTGGTCCCGGATCAGCGTTCCCACCGGGACGCGCAGCACGAGGTCCTCGGCGGAGGCGCCGTTCATGTCGCTGCCCATCCCGTGCTGCCCGTTCCGCGCGCGGTGGTGCTGCTGGTAGCGGTAGTCGAGGAGAGTGGTCAGGCCGGTGTCCGCCTCGAACACCACCGAGCCGCCGTTCCCGCCATCTCCGCCGGAGGGCCCCCCGCGCTCGATGAACTTCTCCCGGCGGAAGGCGACGGCGCCGTTTCCACCATCCCCGGCCTTCGCCTGGATGGAGACCTGGTCGACGAACTTCACGGCAGGAGCCTCCCTCCGAAACGTCGAAGCGGGCCGGCGTCCCTCGGGCGGAGGGTGCGCGGGCCCGCTCGGGGTGCCGAGGGCCGGACGGGCCGGCCCGACGGATCAGGCGCTCGCGGGCGCCTGGGGGTAGACCGAGACCTTCTTCCGGTCCCTGCCCAGCCGCTCGTACTTCACGACGCCGTCCACCGTGGCGTAGAGCGTGTAGTCGCGGCCGAGGCGGACGTTCGAGCCCGGGTGGATGACGGTGCCGAGCTGGCGGACGAGGATGCTGCCGGCGTTCACGGACTCGCCGCCGTACACCTTCACCCCGCGGCGCTGTCCGCCGGAGTCGCGCCCGTTGCGCGAGCTGCCCTGTCCCTTCTTGTGAGCCATGGTTCGATTCCTGGTGGGCCGCGGATCAGCCCGCGACCGAGACGACCTTCACTTCGGTGTAGGGCTGCCGATGTCCCTTCCGGCGGGTCCAGCCTTCCTTCTCCTTCCGGAAGTGCAGGACGCGGCGGTAGCGGTCCTGGGCGAGGATCTTCCCCACCACCTTCGCCCCCTCGACCAGCGGACGGCCGGCCTTCGGGGACTCCGTCCCGCCCAGCCAGAGCACCTCGGCGAACGTGATCTCGGTGCCGACCTCGCCGGGAACCTTCTCGATGCGGACGACGTCGCCCTCGGCGACGCGGTATTGCTTCCCGCCGGTGCGGATGACTGCGTACATCTGGACCTTGCCCCTGTCGTGAAAGGGCCGGACGGATAGCCCGCAACCCCCTGGAAGTCAAGGCAGACGCCGGCGAGCGGGCGGCCCGGCACCGAGGGTCCGGAACAGCGCAAGGCCCGGGTTCTCATGCCACTCCGCGGCCGCACGGAGAGGGTGCGGGCGCAACGGTCCGGGAGGCCGGGGTTCCTCCGGACATGAACACCACCATGAATCGTCGTGAGGCCATCCTCCGGGTCGGTGGGATCCTTCTGGTGATCCCCGCCGCGCGGATCCTGATGGCCTGCGGCAGCGACAGCGGATCCAGCTCGTTCCACTTCACCTCGTCCAGCGACCTGAATCACACCCACACGGTCGACCTGGCCAGCGCGGACGTCAGCACCCCGCCGGCTGCGGGAAGGACCGAGACGACGTCGAACGATGACAGCCACACGCACACGGTCACCCTGACCGAGGCCGACTTCCAGACGATCAGTTCCGGGGGCTCGGTCACCATCACGACGTCCGAGGACGAGACGCCGGGGTTCGTCCACACCCACAACTTCGTCTTCCACAAGTAGAAGGCGAGTCAGTCTCCGAGCTTCGCCCTCAGCGCGGCGTTGACCAGCGCGGGGTTGCCCTTCCCCTTCATCGCCTTCATCACCTGGCCGACGAGGAAGCCGAGAACCTGCTTCTTTCCGGCGCGGTACTTCTCCACCTCGCCGGGGTTCGCCGCCAGGACCGCGTCCACCGCGGCCTCGACGGCTCCGGTGTCCTGGACCTGGATGAGGCCCTTCTCCTGCGCGACCTCGCGCGGTGAGCGCCCGGTCCGGAACATCTCGGCGAACACGTCCTTCGCCGCGTTGTTGGACAGCTCGCCCGCGTCGACCATCTCCAGCAGCGACGCGAACTGAGGGGGCGTGAAGCGGAGCGCCCCGACCTCGCGGGCCTCCTCCTTCATCAGCCGGAGCAGCTCGCCGAGGAACCAGTTGGAGAGCTTCTTCGCCGGGCCCTTGTAGACCGCCTGGACCTTCTCGAAGAGGTCCGCCAGCGCGCGGTCACCGACGAGGATCTTCGCGTCGTAGGCCGGCAGCCCGTAGGTGCCGACGAAGCGGTGGAGCTTCGCCCGCGGCAGCTCGGGGAGCTCCCGCTCGATTCGCTCCACGTAGCCGGCGGGGATGCGGAGCGGAGGGAGGTCGGGCTCGGGGAAGTAGCGGTAGTCGTGGGCCTCCTCCTTGCTGCGCATGCTCCGCGTCTCGCCCCGGACGGCGTCGAACAGCCGGGTCTCCTGGGCGACCCTTCCGCCGGACTCGATGAGCTCGACCTGCCGGCCGATCTCGTAGTCGATCGCCTTCTGCACGAAGCGGAAGGAGTTGATGTTCTTCAGCTCCACCCGCTGCCCGTACTGGCTGGCGCCCTTCCGCATCACCGAGACGTTGGCGTCGCAGCGGAAGCTGCCCTCCTCGAGGTTGCCGTCGTTGACCCCGAGGTAGACCAGGATGTCGCGGAGCGCCTTGAGGTACTCGGCGGCCTCGCTGCTCGAGCGGATGTCCGGCTCGCTGACGATCTCCACCAGGGGAACGCCGGAGCGGTTCAGGTCCACCAGGCTCTCGCCCCCGCCGGCGTCGTGGACGTTCTTCCCCGCGTCCTCCTCGAGGTGGATCCGGAGGATCCGGACTCGCCGGGGGCCGTCGTCGGTGTCGATCTCCAGTGCGCCGTGCTCGCAGAGCGGCTGGTCGTACTGGCTGATCTGGTAGCCCTTCGGAAGGTCCGGATAGAAGTAGTTCTTCCGCGCCCAGATGCTGACCGGGTTGATGCGGCACCCCAGCGCCCGGCCGACGCGCACCGCGAACTCCACCACGGTCTCGTTCAGCACCGGGAGCACGCCCGGCATGCCCAGGCAGACCGCGCAGGTGTGAGCGTTGGGGGGGGCGCCGAACTCGGTCGAGCACCCGCAGAAGATCTTGCTCCGGGTCAGCAGCTGGGCGTGCACCTCGAGCCCGATGACCGGCTGGAAGTCGGCGACGCTCATGCGGCCCTCAGGGGCGGCGTACGCCGGTGGAAGTCGTGCTCGCGCTCGAAGGCCCGGCCGATGCGAAGCACCCGCGCCTCGTCCCACGGCCGGCCGAGCACTTGAAGCCCGATGGGCAGGCTCGCCTTCGTGAAGCCGCAGGGCACGCTCAGCCCCGGTAGCCCCGCGAGGTTGCAGGGGAGCGTGAAGACGTCGTTCAGGTACATCGCCAGCGGGTCGCTCACCTTCTCCCCGATGCGGAAGGCCGGCGTGGGCGAGGTGGGCGCGAGCACCGCGTCCACCGTCCGGAAGGCGTCCGTGAAGTCCTGCTTGATGAGCGTGCGGACCTTCTGGGCCTTCAGGTAGTAGGCGTCGTAGTACCCGGCCGAGAGCGCGTAGGTGCCGAGCATGACCCGCCGCTTCACCTCGAGCCCGAAGCCCTGATCGCGCGTGCGGCCGTACATCGCGAGGAGGTTGCCCGCGCCCTCCGCGCGCAGCCCGTAGCGGACGCCGTCGTAGCGGGCGAGGTTGCTGGAGGCCTCCGCCGGGGCGACCAGGTAGTAGGTCGCCAGGGCGTACTTCGTGTGCGGCAGCGAGACCGGCACCAGCTCGGCGCCGAGCTTCTCCAGCGCGCGGGTGGCTGCCTCGACCGAGGCGCGGACCTCCGGGTCCATCCCCGGCAGCTCGAAGTACTCCCGCGGAAGGCCCAGCTTCATCCCCCGCACGCCGCCCTCGAGCTCCGCGAGGTAGTCCGGCGCCTTCATCGGCGCCGACGTGGAGTCGCAGGGGTCGTGGACCGCGATGGTCTGGAGCAGCGCCGCGCAGTCCGGCACGTCCCGGGTCATCGGGCCCACCTGGTCCAGCGAGCTCGCGAAGGCCACCACGCCGAAGCGCGACACCCGTCCGTAGGTCGGCTTGAGGCCCACGATGCCGCTGAGCGCCGCAGGCTGGCGGATGGACCCGCCGGTGTCCGTGCCCAGCGCGCCGAACACCATCCGCGCGGCGACCGCCGCCGCCGAGCCGCCCGAGCTCCCCCCGGGGCTGGTCTCGAGGTTCCAGGGGTTCCGGGTGGGGAAGAAGGCGGAGTTCTCGGTGGAGCTGCCCATGGCGAACTCGTCCATGTTCAGCTTGCCGACGATGGGCGTCCCCGCCGCGCGGAGGAGCTTCACCACCGTACCGTCGTAGGGCGCGACGAACCCCTCGAGGATGGCCGACCCTGCGGTGGTGGGCAGCCCCTCGGTGAGGAAGAGGTCCTTCAGGCCGACCGGGACCCCGTCCAGCGGACCGGCGCGCCGTCCATCCTTGCGCCGCCGATCGGCCGCCTCGGCCTGGGCGAGCGCACCCTCCCGGTCCACCATCAGGAAGGCCTTCACCTGGCCGTCGAAGCGGTCCACCCGCGACAGGCAGGCCCGCACCGCCTCCACGCTGGAGAGCTCGCCGGACCCGAGCTTCTTCCCCAGCTCGAGCATGGACAGTTCGGTCGGTTCCATCACGTCACTCGATGATGCGCGGGACCGCGAAGCTGGTCCCCACCGTCGACGGCGCATTCCCCAGCGCCTTCTCCGGCGGGAAGGACGGGCGCACCTCGTCCGCCCGCCACGGCGCCACCTCTCCCGCGGCATGCGAGGTGGGCTCGACGGCGGAGGTGTCCACAGCCGAGAGCTCGGCCACCGCGTCGAGGATGGCGCTGAGCTGGGTTCGCATCAGCGCCTCCTCCTCGGAGGAGAGCGAGAGCCGGGCCAGGCCGGCCACGTGCCGGACCTCTTCCAGGGTGAGCGACATGGTCAGTCGTTCTTGAAGATGTTCAGCAGGGCGTTCACGACGGCGTGACGCTGCTCGGTCGACCGGAGCTGCCTCTCGAAGTGAGCCAGCTCGCCTGCGTCGATCCACAGGCCCTTGCAGTTGAAGCACGTGTCGAGGTCCACCTCGCCGCGCTTCAGCGTGTGCAGGTCGAAGCCGCACTTGGGGCACTTCATGTAGTGGAGCGTGCGGAGCGCCTCCTTCTGCTGCTCGGCCATGACCTGGGCCTGCTGGTAGGCCAGCTTCCGCTTCTTCTCCACGTCCTCGCGGGCGAAGTACTCGTCCTCTACTTTCGAAGGCTTGTCCAGCATGGTTCTACCCTTCTGCCCCGCTACTTGAGCGCGTTCAAGGCCTCTCGCGCCCGGGCCGCCTCGGCTCCCTCCGGCGCAGCGTCCAGGTAACGGCCGTACGCGTCGGCCGCCTGCGTGGGCTGACCCACGCGCCGGTACGCCTCGCCGAGCCAGAACTCGGCGACCGAGTACCGCGAGTTGACCATCAGCGCGCGGCGGAACGCGGCGATCGCCGCGCGGGGGTCTCCGAGCTCGAGGTGCGCGCGGCCCTGTCCCACGTACGCCTCGGGGCGAGAGCCGTCGACGGCGATGGCCCGGTCGTACAGGTCGAGCGCGGCGCGGGTCTTCGACTGATCCCGGTCGCGGTCCGCCAGGACCATCCACTCATCGAAGGTGTGCGCTCGGGGCTCCGCGGCCGCCGCGGGACGCGGACGGACCGGCGGCGCGGGCTTGGGCGCCGCGACGGAGCGCGTCGGCGCGGCCGCCGGCGGCGGCGTGTCCGTCGAGCCACGTGGAGCCTCGGGGGGCGGGCTCCCGCCCGTGCCGGCGTCGACGGCGCCTGTCGCGGGAGCAGCGGTACCGACCCCGGCGTCCGCGCGCCCCGCCATTCCCGCCACCAGCTCGTCCTTGGCCTTTCGCTCGCGCTCCCGGACCTCGGCCTCGTCGGCATCCCGTGCCTTCTGCGATTCCTCCAGCCGGGCGCGCTGGGCCTCCTGGCGGAGCTTCTCCTCCTGGGCCGGGACCCAGATCTGGAAGTACGCGGCCAGGGCTCCGCCGGCCGCGAGCACGATCAGGAACGTCGCCACCCAGGGTGCCTTGCTCCGGCGCGGCGGGGTGTCCCAGCCGTCGGCGTCGTCGGCCGCTCCTGCGTCCACGCCCAGCCCCGCGCGCCGGGTGAACTCCGGCTGCTCCGCCTCGTCCCCTGTCCCGGGTGGGCCGGGCTCCACCGGGCCCTCCGGCATCGGCAGGTCGTCCGGGGAGGGCCGGGTCGCCTCGCGGATGTCCTCCAGCGAGAACGCCGAGGGCGTCCCGATGCGCGGCGGCTCGGGACCGAGGGTCGGGGAGGATGGCGGGGGCGTCCGGGCCGCCCACGGAGACGCCTCGGCCGGGGTCGGGGGCGGAGGGTCGATCGGCGTCTCGAGCCGGATCGGGGTGGGCGTCGGTCCGCTCGGGGGGCTGCCGGGGGCCCGGGAGGTCTCGCCGCCCAGCTCGTCCTCGAGCGCGGAGGGGGCCTCGTCGGGCAGCTCGGCCCGGCGGAGGCGATCCTCCAGGAGGTGTACCCGGTCCACCTCGTCGAGCAGGAGGAAGAAGGGCTGCAGCTCGGCGATCTCCCCGAGCCGCTTCCAGTGGTCCCCGTGGAGGCTGATCTCGTCGTCGCGCCCGAACTTCCGCTCGACGATCCACTTCTGCATCGAGGTCAGCTCGCGGAAGGCGATGACCCGACCGCTGGGGCTCCGCACCCGCCAGGCCGGCTTGTCCACCACGGGCGGCGGAACGGCGCCGGACTCACCGCCCGCGTCCACCGCCTCGGTCATGAGGAGGACCTTCTTCCTCACCCGGAACACGTGGCCGCAGGTGGTGCAGCGCACGGTCGTCCCCGCCTCGGAGACCCGCGTGTCGTCGAGCTCGTAGAGCGTCTTGCACCGCTCGCAGCGGACGTCCATGCCCCGGATGTGCATGGCACAGGGCTGGAAAATTGACCACCCCCGCCCGTGGCTCGACAGTCGACTGCTGCTTCAGGTCGCAACAGGTAGCCCCCCTCGGGGGCGAGGGAGCGGTACGGCATGGCGGCCAGACGGCCCCGTTCGGAGAAGAAGATCCTGTCGAAGCAGGAGGTCTCCTCGCGCAAGAAGGCGCTTGCGGTCCGGCGCGTCGAGGGAACGGGGGTGGGTCACCGCGCACTCGTGGGTGTCGCGATCCTCGCCCTGTCGTCCCTGGCCCTGGTTGCCCTCCTGACAGAGCCCGGGCCGCTGGCGCCACGCACGGCGCACAACGGCGCGGGGCCAGTGGGGCACGCTCTCGCGGCGCTCCTCGGCGGCCTCCTCGGCATCGCCGCGCCGGCCATTCCACTGGCCGGGGTCTACGTCTCCGGCGTGCTCCTGGTGGGCAAGCGCGAGAAGCGCCGCTGGCCCCAGATCCTCGCGGCGGTCGTGCTGCTGGTGGCCACCTGCGTGTTGATCCAGCTCGGCCTCGGAACGCCGGGTCTGCACCCACGCAACCCGCCCGGCGGCGCGCTGGGCGTGGCGGTCTCGGCGTGGCTGGTCGATTTCTTCGAGGTGCTGGGGACGGTCATCGTCGTCTCGGCCGTGGCGTTCGCGGCGATGCTGGTGGCGACCCAGTTCGCGCTGCTCCGGGCGGTGGCGGCCCTGGGCCATTGGGTCGGAGAGGCGGGCGGCAGGGCCCGCGGCGCGCTGGTCGCGCTCTGGGCGGCGCAGAAGAAGTCCCTTGCGGCCCGGGTGGAGTCGCGCGCCGCCGCGAAGCTCGAGGAGGCGGCGTTCCTCGCCCAGCTGGAGGCGGACGAGGAGGAGCTGAGCCAGGCCGAGGCCGAGGCGCAGGAGGCGGAGGCGGTGGCCGAGGAGGCGATGCGCCTGGCCAGGGAGTCCGAGAGCAGGGCGCTCGACCGCACGAAGGAGCCGGGAGCCGCCGCGCTCCCGCCCGGTGCCGACCCGGCGTGGACCCGCGAGCTGGGGATCGCCGCGGCCGCGTCGGCCGAGCCCCCACGGCGGAGACGCAAGGGCGACCAGCAGCCGGAGATCGTCACCCCGCCCCTGCCCACCGTCACGGCGGCCGCGGTCGGCGCGATGAGCGCTGCCGTGGCCATCGCTCCGGAAGCCGGGGTCGCGGAGCTGGCGACCGCCGCGGTCGTGTCCGCGCCGACACGCGCGCCGCTCATCGTGGAGCCGAAGGCGCCGCCCAAGCCGACCGCGAAGCACAAGGAGCAGAACCAGTTCGAGTTCGTGGGCGGGCGGACGCAGTTCACCCCGCCGCCGCTCGACGTGCTCGACTTCGATCGTCCCGAGCGAAGCGCCCTCGACAAGGAGGTCTTCCTCAGCACCGCCGAGAAGCTCCGGGCGAAGCTGGCGGACTTCGGCATCGTCGGCGAGGTGGTGGAGATCCGCCCCGGCCCGGTGGTCACCATGTACGAGTTCCTGCCCGGCCCGGGGATCAAGGTCTCGAAGATCGCCGCGCTCGCAGACGACCTGGCCATGGCCATGGAGGCGATGCGGGTGCGCATCGTCGCCCCCATCCCCGGCAAGGGCGTGGTGGGCATCGAGGTCCCCAACCGCGACCGGGAGACGGTGTTCCTCAAGGAGATCGTCGAGCAGGACGTCTTCCAGCGCTCGAGCAGCAAGCTGACCATGGCGCTGGGCAAGGACATCGAGGGCATGCCCTACGTCCTCGACCTGGCGAAGGCGCCGCACGTGCTCGCCGCCGGCACCACCGGGTCCGGAAAGTCGGTGGCGGTGAACTCGATGGTGATGAGCATCCTCCTCAAGGCGACGCCCGAGGAGGTCCGCTTCATCATGGTGGACCCGAAGATGCTCGAGCTGAGCGTCTACGAGGGCATCCCTCACCTCCTCCTGCCGGTAGTCACCGACCCGAAGAAGGCGGCCCTCGCGCTGCGCTGGGCGGTGGAGGAGATGGAGCGGCGCTACCAGCTGCTCTCCGAGGCCGGGGTGCGGAACATCGCCGGCTACAACAAGCTCGTGGAGAGCGCGAAGGGCGACGCCCGGGTCCTGCTGGAGCGGAAGCGCGAGACGCCGAAGCCGAAGAAGGCCGCGTCGCTCCTGGTGGTGGACGTGGGCGAGGGCGAGTCGGAGGAGGAGGCGCTGGCGCGGGCGAAGGAGGAGTCGCTCGGCGTCCCGTCGCCGTTCGCGGCGGCGGAGGATCCGCGGGCCAGCCTCGAGAACGACGCCGACGCGACGTCCGAGAGCGAGACCCCCGCCGAGGCGGCGGTCGAGGAGAAGCCGAAGGAGCTGAAGAAGCTCCCCTACCTGGTGGTGATCATCGACGAGCTCGCGGATCTGATGATGGTCGCGAGCCGCGAGGTGGAGACCTACATCGCACGGCTGGCCCAGATGGCGCGCGCGGCGGGCATCCACCTCCTCGTCGCGACCCAGCGCCCGTCGACCGACGTCGTGACCGGCGTCATCAAGGCGAACTTCCCGACGCGCATCAGCTTCATGCTCCGGAGCAAGCCGGACTCGATGACCATCCTCGGGACGGTGGGCGCCGAGTCCCTGCTGGGGATGGGGGACATGCTGCTCATGCCGCCCACCAGCGCGAACATGGTGAGAGTGCACGGCGCCTACGTCAGCGAGCACGAGATCAAGCGCGCCGTGGACCACCTCAAGGCGCAGGGCAAGCCCGTCTACGACGAGAGCATCCTCCGGGCACGAGAAGAGGACCTGGCGGACGCGGGTGCCGAGGACGAGCTGAGCGACGAGCTCTACGATCAGGCGCTTGCGGTGGTGAGCGAGATGCGGCAGGTGAGCATCTCGATGCTCCAGCGGAAGATGCGCATCGGCTACAACCGAGCGGCGCGGATGATCGAGCGCATGGAGCGGGATGGCGTGGTGGGCCCGGCGGACGGGGCGAAGCCGCGCGAGGTCCTGCTCCGGCCGCTGGGCGAGATGCCCGGCGCCGGCGCCGCCTGACGGCGGAGCCGCTGGTCGACCGACCCGCTTGGTCTCCGCCGTGAGCGCCTCGCGGGCGTCTCAGTCGGCCAGCGCGGAGCCGACTGCGGCCGCGCGGAGCGGGAGCTCGTCGTGCCGCTCGGCGTCCTCGTTGGCCCCGGCGCTCTCCCGGGCCCAGCGCTCCACGATCTCGGCGAGCACTCCCGAGGGGCTGGCGCCCCGGCGCCGCGCCTCCTCCTCCACCCGCCGCACGGCGTCCGCGGCGATGTAGAGGCGCCCCCAGGCGAGGATCCGTCCCGCGTCGGTCGAGCTCCGCTTGGGTCGCGTCTGCACCGGGCCGCCCCAGAGCTTCCGGTGAGGCCAGCACATCTTCCGGGACACGGCCGGGCGCGTGCACCCGTTCACCTGGCACCGCGGCAGGGCCATCCGGTAGTGGTCGACACAGAGGCCGCGGCGGAAGGCCTCGCCGTCACATCCGGACTCCAAGCACTGGCCCTCGATCGCTGCTGCGCTCTCGTTCACCGCCGTCACAGCGCGGAACAGTAGCGACCTCGCGACGGCGGGAACAGAGGCCGGGCTCCCTCGCCTCCGTGATGCAGGTGCCTCGTTGCTTCAGCACCCATCCGATTTAATGAATTAACTGCAGCCTAATGGTGCATGCATCGCAATTACCGGTGCAGCGTTGCCTTCGAGGCAGAGGAGCAACCGGACGAGCTCCAGAGGGGGAACGCGAACGATGCAAGCTTTTCGAGTTAAAATGATTATCAATCTATATTGAGAAAACTCGTATTGACTCGTCACCTCGTGCGCAGTGACCATCCCGCCGTTTTTCTTTAGTCGCGCGGGAGGGGTCCCTGGTGAGTGCAAGTCAATCGTCGAGGACGAGGAGCGTTCGCATCGCTCTCCTCCTCGGAGTACTGGGCAGTTCCACGACGTTCGCGCAGATCGGCGCGTCCAACCTGACGGGCACCGTGGTCGACGCAGCGACCAAGGCGCCGGTCGCGGACGTGGTCGTGACGGCGACGTCACCCTCGCTGCAGGGTGAACAGGTGGTGGTGACGGACGGCTCGGGCCTCTACCGGGTGCCGCAGCTGCCTCCCGGCACGTACAGCCTGAGGTTCGAGAAGGAGACCTACCGGCCCTACAGCCGGACCTCGATCGAGGTCGGCGCCGACCGAACCCTGCGGCTCAACGTCGAGCTGCTCCCCGAGACGGCCGGCGAGGCGACGGTGACCGTGGTCGGATCGCCACCGACGATCGACGTCGGCTCGAGCACGAACGGCACGCGCGTCGACCAGGACTTCATCCGGAACATCGCGGTGGCTCGCCCCGGCGGACTCGCGGGCGCGAACCGCTCCTTCGACTCGCTGGCGCTCGCCGCTCCACAGGCGTCCGCCGACGTGTACGGCGTCTCCATCTCCGGCGGCCAGTCCCCCGAGAACCAGTACCTGATCGATGGCCTGTCGGTGAACAACCCGGCCTACGGCACGCTGGGAAGCCCGCTCCCAGCGGACTTCATCGACGAGGTGAACGTGCTCACCGGCGGCTACATGCCGGAGTACGGGCGGAGCTTCGGCGGCGGCACGATCAGCGCCACCACCAAGACCGGCGGCAACGAGTTCCACGGCTCGGTGTTCGGCACCTGGACGCCAGGGGGTCTCTCCGGTGCATCGACGGCGGTCGCGAGCCAGACGGCCACCATCAGCTCGGCGGTGAACCTCACCAACATCGGCGACATCGGGGCGACGCTCGGTGGCTACATCGTCAAGGACAAGCTCTGGTTCTTCGCCGGGTTCGACTACGCCCGCCAGCGGTACTCCTACACCCGGAGCTTCAACGTCACGAACGCGGACGGATCGGTCACCCCGATCGACAACTCGACCCAGCGTCACTTCGGAGACGAGAAGACCATCAGCTACATCGGCAAGCTGACCTACCAGGTCAACCAGGATCACCGGTTCTCGATCTCGGTGAGCGGTGAGCCGACCTCGGGCGGCGGCAACGGCGCCTACGCGCTCCGGACGACGTACGGCAGCGCCAACCGCGGCATCACCGCTTCCGGCGGGTACGCCAACACCACCTTCAACGCCAGCAACCTCGCGACCACGTTCGACAACATGGACATCGTCGGCGAGTACAACGGCAGCTTCCTGGACAAGAAGCTGCTCATCAACGTCCGCGGCGGCTGGCACCACCAGGAGGACGACATCCTCCCGGGCGACGGCTCGACCATCAACGACATCGACAACCCCAACACCCTGGCCGGAGTGGCCACGGTGCGCACGCCCACCGGCTCGCAAGCCTCGAACATCACCGCATGGGACAAGCAGCTCCCGTCCAGCGTCTACGCGGCCTGTGGCACCGCGTTCCAGGGTTCGGGGGACCGCTGCCCCGTCTCCGGCTACTTCTTCGGTGGCCCGGGCTTCCTGAACACCTCGACGCTCGACAGCTATCAGGGTCGAGGCGTCATCACCTACCTGGTCTCGGCGCTCGGGCACCACGTGCTCAAGGCCGGCGCGGACTACCAGTACCAGAAGTACCACATCGTCTCTGCCTACAGCGGCTTCGCGGCGTACCGCACGCTGGGCGGTCCGCAGCCGGATGGCGCTCCGGGGATGAACGGCTACTACGTCTACGACTACCGCCGGTACGGCGTTCAGACCGACGTCGACACCATCGACCCGTCGAAGGCCGCGGCCATCACCGACAAGACCGTGAACTCGAACATCTTCGGGGTCTTCGTCCAGGACAGCTGGAGCATCCTGGACAAGGTCACGTTGAACGTGGGCGTCCGCTACGACACCCTCAACATGCACGACAACCTGGGCCGCGTCGGCGCGGCGCTCAACGACCAGTGGAGCCCGCGCATCGGCGTGGTGTGGGATCCGACGCAGCAGGGCCGCTCGAAGATCTACGCGAACTACGGCCGGTACTACGAGAACATCCCCCTCGATGCCGCGAATCGCTCGCTCAGCGCGGAGACCCAGATCCGCGCGCTGCACGCCTGCGATCCGATGGCGGGCCACGCGAGCTGCGACGCCAACCTCCGGTCCGCGGGTCCGCTCGGCGGTGGCCTCGTCAGCTCGTCCTGGCTCAACACCGGCGCCCCGTATCCGACTCCGGTCGATCCCAACCTCAAGTCGCCATCGACCGACGAGGTCGTCGCCGGCGCCGAGTACGAGCTCCTGGCCAACGCCCGCATCGGGGCGAGCTACACCTACCGGAACCTGGTGCGGACGGTCGAGGACATGTCGACCACCGGTGGCCTCACCTACTTCCTCGGGAACCCGGGCGAGGGCATCGGAAGCACGTTCCCCAAGGCCACGCGCACGTACAACGCCGTCACGGTCTTCTTCAACAAGACGTTCGCTGACCTGTGGCTCGCCCAGGTCAGCTACACCTGGTCTCGCCTCTACGGGAACTACGACGGTCTCTTCGCGCCGAACTACGGACCGAACCAGCTCGACCCGAACATCACCGCGCTGTTCGACTTCCCGCAGTTCCTGAAGAACGGAACCGGCAACCTCGCCGGTGACGTGACCCACGCCATCAAGGTCTTCCTGGCGAAGGAGTTCGTCATCACCCCGGTGTTCAGCTTCAGCCTGGGTGGCTCGTTCAACGCGAACTCGGGGTTCCCGATCGAGCCGCTCGGCTCGGATCCCGCCTACGGCGACGGAATCGTCTACATCCTCCAGCGCGGCACGACCAGCCGGACGCCGTGGGTGACCAGCTTCGACGCGAAGCTCGGTCTCAACTACCGCCTCACCAAGGACTCGGTGATCACCGTCGCGGTCGAGGGCTTCAACCTCTTCAACTCCCAGCGGCCGGTCCAGGTCGACAACCGCTACACGCTCGACTTCCCGGGCCCGATCGTGGGCGCCGTCAACGGCTCCATCCCGGTGCAGTTCGCCGGTGTGTGTCCGGCCGGCGCGACCGACCCGTCCACGTGTGCACAGGGGAACGGCAGCCTGCCGACGAGCAAGGCGCACTCGCTCAACGTCGTGCTCCCCGACCCCTCCGGAGCTCCGATCGTCGTCGCCACCAACCCCAACTGGGGGCAGGCCACGGCCTACCAGGCCGTGCGTCAGTTCCGGTTCAGCCTGCGGGTGACCTTCTAATGAACGCGCTCCAAGGGATTCCCGGAACCATGTCTCGCGTCCTCGTCCTGACGTCCCTCGCCGTCACCGCGGTGCTCGCCGGCTGCGCGACCCAGGCGCCGGCGCCCTGTCAGATCCAGCCCTCCGGCAACGGCCCGTACACGATCAAGATGACGCTGGCCGCGGGCCAGACGCCGACCGCCTCCTGCCCGGCCGTCATGGGCGATCAGTGGTTCTTCGACAACTACGCCAGCGGGCTGATCGCGATGATCTCGGCAGAATCGACCGTGCCGTTCCCGCCCGACCCCACCGCGAGCGTGTACGGCAAGGGGAAGTTCAGCAACTCCGACCCGGACCAGAACGACCTCTGCACGCTTCCGACGGTGAACACCTTCGACGGGCCGAGCGGGAGCACGTTCAGCGTCACGAACCTCTCGTTCCTCAGCACCGCGCTCTACATCGGCACCGAGTGGAAGGGCGACATCACCTACACGCCGGCGGGAGGCACCGCGTGTCAGTACACCGCGCAGGCGATCAACCCGAGCACGGAGTGCGGGTCGAACGCCGACTGCGATCCGACCTCGCAGCCGACGAACTCCGGCATCAACTACCACTATGACCAGGGTTGCAACAAAGAGGCGTGGGCGACGGCCCTGACCGGGGATCCCGACACGGGGATCTGCTTCTTCAACTCGGACTTCCCGAGCCTCGGCGGCTTCAAGCCCTGACCGCAGAGCGACGCTCCGGAGCGGTGGATGAACGCTCCGGAGCCCCGTCCTTCCTCCGGCGGAACATCGGAGCGACTCGGTCCGTTGACCTCGATGCGTGAGCGGTGTTGCTCCGCGGGGTGTCGACGATGCGGACCGCAACGAGGTGGCAGCACGACGGCGTGGCACGGCCCCGGCGCAGGGTGAGCGGTGGAGCCACGCTGCTGGTGGTCCTCGCCCTCCTCCACGCGCCGGTGGCGCGGGCAGCGCTCGGCGCCTCCCGGGAGGAGCTCCTCCGGGACGCCGCCGCGCTCCAGACGACGCGGGTGACCATCACCTCGCGCGAGGGCTACGACGTCCACGAGATGGTCGCCGCCGACGGGACCACCGTCCGGGCCTACGTCGAGCCCGGAGGACGGGTGTTCGCCGTCACCTGGTCCGGAAGGGTGCAGCCCGACCTCCGCGTCCTCCTCGGGCCCTCCTACGCGCGGTACCTGGAAGCGGCGCGCGCTCCGCACCCCGGCCATCACGTGCTCTCGGTGAACGCGCCGGACCTGGTGCTCTCGGTGGTGAGGCTTCCCCGAGGCTTCGCCGGCCATGCCCATCTCCCCTCCCTGGTCCCCGCCGGCACGGCGGTGGACGCGCTCCGCTGAGGACCCGCGTGAGGCCGCTCCCCCTCTCCATGCATCCGCTGCTGGCCGTCCTCCTGCTCGCGGCCTGCTCCAGCAATGGCAGCGGAGGCCAGAGCGCGCAGGCCCCGACCCAGCTGACCGTGACCGTGGACCGCGGCCCCGAGGGGCTCACCTCCTCCGGACAGGTGGCGGCCAACGTCCTCTACGCCACCATCACCGTCTGCACCCCGGGGAGCACCACCCAGTGCCAGGACGTCGACCACGTGCAGGTGGACACCGGGTCGACCGGGCTCCGGCTGGCCCACGAGGCGATGTCCGGCATCGTGACGCCGCAGCCGGTGCTGGATCCGTCCAGCGGGTCGCCGCTGTTCCAGTGCGCGGTCTTCGCCGACGGATTCACCTGGGGCTCGGTGGTGCGGGCGGACGTGGTGATCGCCGGCCGGCGCATCTCGGGGCTGAGCCTGGAGATGATCGGCGATCCGGCGGCAGGCGCCGCGCCCGACGCGTGCTCGGGCGGCAACGGGCCCGACGAGGGCACCGTGGCCGCGCTCGGGTCGAACGGCATCCTCGGGGTCGGGGTCTTCCTCGAGGACTGCGGCCCGTACTGCGCGACCTCGGTCCCGAGCGGCGGGGCCGCGCCGTACTACGTCTGCTCCGCGACCAGCTGCACGGCCTCCACCGTCTCCGTCGCCGACCAGGTCTCGAACCCGGTGGCCATGCTCGCGTCGGACAACAACGGTCTGCAGATCCAGCTGCCTGCTCCCCAGGCGCCGGGCTCGCCGACGGTGAGTGGCACGCTGCTGTTCGGGATCGGCACGAACGACTCGAACCAGCTGGGCTCGGCGACGCTCCTCACGGTGAACCCGGGAGACGGGACGCTGACCACGACCCGGGACGGCCGCAGCTTCTCCCAGAGCGTCATCGACTCCGGCTCGAGCGCCTACTACTTCCCGGACTCCTCGCTGCCGGCCTGCGCCCAGGGAGATCCCGGTGACGGCTTCTACTGTCCGGCGACGGCGGTGGCCGACACCGCGACGCTGAGCGGAGCGAACGGGGCGCAGTCGCCGGTGAGCTTCACCATCGCCAACGCCGACGCGGTCTTCCGCGACGGCGCGAGCGACACGGCATTCCCGGATCTCGCCGGCCCGCTGCCCGGGTCGGGTCTGACGGCGCAGACCTTCGACTGGGGGCTGCCGTTCCACTACGGCCGGACGGTCTCGATCCTCTTCGAGCAGCGCGCGCTCGGGACCACAGCCGGGCCGGCGATCGGCTTCTGAACCGAGGGCTCAGGCCGTCCCGACGCTGAACCAGGCGTGGAGGTCCAGCGCCACCGGCCCCGTGCCGAGTCGCACGGTCACCGTGTCCCGGACCCGTGCGGAGACCGACGCCCAGGCCTGCTCGCCCAGCCGGTGACGGGTGAGCACCACCGGCGGCATCGAGCGCTCCATCGAGGCCCACAGCTCCGAAGCGGACGGGAACGGCACCTGGCTGGAGACGGAATGAACCTCCACCGCGCCGAAGGACCGCCCCATCTCGGCGCGGCAGGCCTCGGCGGTGACCAGCGGCGGGGGCGGCGCGGGAGGAGCCGGCTCGGGCAGGGCCTGCTGCAGCATCCCGACGATCGCGGCAAGCGCCGGAGAGCGGTCCAGCGGCTGCCAGCTCGAGACCACGGCGCGTGCCCGCGGGCGGAGGATGCGCCGGAGCTCGGCGAACCCCCGGGCGCGATCGGGGAAGAACATCAGGCCGAAGAGCGAGAAGGCGGCGTCGTGGCCGCCGTCCGGGTACGGCAGGGCATGCCCGTCGCCGATGCGGGCCCGGATGTTCCCGAGGCCGCGCTCGCGCGCGCTGCGGTCGAGGAGGGCGATCATCTCCGGGGAGAAGTCGAGCGCGTCGACGGTATGGCCCCGGCTGGCCGCGACGTGCGCGAGCGTGCCCGGACCGCAGGCCACGTCCGCAAGGCGCGCGCCCGGCGGTGGTGCCGCGAGGCGGAGGGCCTCCTCGGCGAAGTGCTGGAAGGTGGGGAGCACCTCGGCCTCGTAGGCGGAGGCCACGAGGTCCCACGGCATCGGGGTGGCGAACGGGCTCGGCTGCGTCATCGGACGCCTACAGCTTCTGCTGCTGCTTCGCTGGCTCGACGCTGCGGGGCGGGGCGGAGCCCTCCTTCCCGTCGCTGAGCAGACCGTGGCGCTTGAGCGCGGCCGGAAGCCGCTGGGGGATGACCTCGCTCACCTTCTTGCCGGCCTCGCCCATGATCTCCGGCAGCTTCGACGCGAGCTTCCTCCCCACCGGGGTCCGGTAGAACGTGAGGAGCTGCTTCAGCTCCGCGGCAGTGAAGCGCTGGGCGTAGATCTCCGCGCTCCACTGCTTCATCTCGCCGTAGGGCACGACCTCCAGGAGCACGGCGTTCATCCGCTGCCGCGTGTCCACCGGAAGCGTCTTGCCGCTCGCCCGCGCCTGCGCCTCCAGGGAAGGGAGCATCTGGTCCATCATCTGCTGCAGCCCGGCGCGGTACGACGACTCGGGCTGCACCAGCTCGACCAGCTGGAGCGCCAGGGCACGCTGCTCGGCGAGCTCCGGGTGGTTCGCGGACGGCTCGGCGCCGGCGAGGAGGAGGACGAGGAGGGCGGAGTGCATGCCCCGAGGAGAGCACGATCTCCCCGCGGCCCGCATCCCGGGCCTCGCCGTGGTCGCCACCGGATCCGTCCGCGGCGCCGGATTCGCCTCGCCTCACCCTCCGGGAGTCTCGGAGCGCATGTAGGTGAGAACGTGGTGCGTCAGGAGGTTGCCCCGGACGTCGGTGACCGAGGCCTCCCCGTAGAGGATGCGACGCCCCGCCCGCAGGATGCGCGCCTCCGAGCGGAGGTCCCCCAGCGTCGCCGGGCGGAGGAACGTCGAGCTCATCTGCAGCGTCAGCGCGGACGGGTCGGCGCCGATGACCGTCATCCCGGCGATCCAGAACGCCACGTCGGCGAGCGTCATCGCGCAGCCGCCCTGGAGCACGCCGCCGGGGCGCTCGAAGCCGGGCTGGAACGGCAGCAGGAGCCGGGCGGTGCCCGCCCCGACCCCCTCCACCCGGTACCCCCACCACCGCCCGAAGGGGCTCTGGTCGATCATCCGCTGCGCGACGTCGACGGCGATCAGGGCCTCTCCGGGCACGGTCCACTCTCCTACTTCGCCGGCGCGGGTGCAGGCGCTGCCGCCGGCGTCGTGGCCGCGGCGGGCGGGGGCGCCGGGGGCGGCGCGTTGCCGCTCCACATGTCGCGGTACAGCTGCCAGGTGGACCCGTTCTTCTTCCACAGGACCATCGCCTTCCCCTCCGGTCCCTTGCCGGACGCGTCCTCGAGCTTCCAGCTGCTCACCTCGAGCGCGAAGTTGCCCAGCGCGTGCACCTCCCGGGTCTTCAGGGTGATCTTCTTGAACGCTCCGACCAGTCCGGCGAACTCCTTCTGGATGGCCTCCCGACCCCTGGCGGGCGGCGCATTGGGCGGGAGGATCTCCCCGTCCTCCGCGTAGAGCTTCGCGACGGCCGCGGCATCGCCCTTGGCGACCGCCGCCTCGAACTTCCGGTTTCCGGCATCGATCCCCGCCTTGGCTCCGCCATCGGCGGCCTGGGCGACGAACGGAACGGCACATGCCAGCAGTGTCAGCACGGTACGGCGCATGGGGCCCACCTCCGTTGGACGACGGCCGGGAGTCAACCATGCTTGCAGCGACCGGGGTGGAGACAGTAGCCGTCGTCCAGGTCATGCCCCGCCGCCTCCCCCTGTTCGCCACCGCCGCCCGCGGGACCGAGGAGCTGCTCGCCGACGAGCTCACCGAGCTCGGCGCGGCCCGGGTGCGCGCCGATCGCGGCGGGGTGCGCTTCCTGGCCAACCTCCACGAGGCGCTCCGCATCGCGGTCTGGTCGCGCATCGCCATGCGGCTCCTGTGGCCGCTGGCCGAGGCGGAGGTCCACGGCGCCGAGGGCCTCTACGACGCCGCGCACGAGGTCCCCTGGGAGGAGCACCTCGACCCCGGCGCCACGTTCGCGGTCGAGGCCACCTTGCGGGACTCCGAGCACTCCCACTCCGGATTCGTCGCGCTGAAGATCAAGGACGCCCTCGTGGACCGCCTGCGCGAGCGCCGCGGCGGCCGACCCGACGTGGACACCCGGCGGCCTGACGTCCGGGTGATCGCCCACCTCGCCGGGACGCGCCTGTCGCTCTCGCTCGACGTCGTCGGGGCGCCGCTGAACCGGCGGGGCTACCGGGTGCGCCCGACGGTGGCGCCGCTCAAGGAGACGCTCGCCGCGGCCATCCTCCGTGCCGTCGGCTACACCGGCGACGAGCCGCTGGTGGACCCGATGTGCGGCTCGGGCACCTTCCTCATCGAGGCGGGGCTCGTGGCGGTGCACCGGGCGCCCGGCGTGCACCGCACGTTCGGCATCGAGCGCTGGCCCTCGCTCGGCGCCGAGGCCCGCTCCTCCCTCGAGCGCATCCGCGCCGAGGCCCGCGGCGGCGAGCGGAAGGCGCCCTTTCCCATCCGCGGGTTCGACCGGAGCGACGAGGCGGTCGAGGCCGCCTGGGCCAACGTGCGCGCCGCCCGCCTCGAGCGCGAGGTCTCCATCGCCGAGGCGGACGCCACCCGGCCCCTCCCGCTGGAGGGCCTCGACCACGGCCTGCTGGTCACCAACCCGCCCTACGGCGACCGGCTCGGGCAGGGTGGCCAGAAGGGCATGAAGACCTTCTACTTCCATTTGGGCGAGCGGCTGGGCGCGCTCCGTGGATTCCGGATGGCCGTCCTCTCCGGGAACCCGGGCTTCGAGGCTGCGTTCCACCACCGGCCGCTGCGCCGCCGCCCCCTCTGGAACGGGCCCATCGAGTGCGCGCTCCTCGAGTACCCGGCGACGGGCCCGGGCGAGGCCCGCGGCTAGACCCGCGGCTCACCCCGGCGCAGGAGCCGGCCGATGTTCCCCCGGTGGGTCCAGAGCATCGCGAGGAAGAGCACCGAGGTCAGCTCCGCGGCGCTGGCCGGGGTCCCGGGAACGAGCCACGCCACGGTGACGGCGACGATGCCCGCGAGCAGCGAGCCCACCGAGCTGATGCGCAGGACGGCGAGCACCACCGCCCAGGTCACCGCGCCGGCCAGCGCCGCCCGCGGAGCCAGCACCGCCAGGACGCCCAGGGCGGTCGCGACTCCCTTTCCCCCGCGAAAGCCGAGCCAGGGAGGCGCGACGTGCCCGGCGAACGCCGCGACCCCCACCAGGGCCGGCACCGCCCCGTTCCCCTCCACGGCGGCCGCCAGGAGCACGGGGAGGGCCCCCTTGAGGGCGTCCAGGACGAGCACCACCGCGCCCAGCCCCTTCCCCGCCACCCGTGCCACGTTGGTGGCGCCGATGTTGCCGCTGCCCTGCGCGCGGACGTCCACGCCCCGGCTCGCGCGGACGAGCAGCAGCCCGAACGGAATGCTCCCCGAGAGGTAGCCCAGGAGGACCAGGCCCGCGGCGATCATCGCCAGCCGATGCGCGTCTGGACGATGACGAAGGCGTAGTTGGCCAGGAGCGCGGCCACCACCGCTGCCCGACCGGCGCGGGCCTCCGGCGGCGAGAGCCGGGGCACCGGAAGCGACAGCCGGAAGGCCCACTGGACGAGCCCCAGCACCGCGGCGCCGGCGAGGAGGCAGCCGGCGAGCGCCCCGAGCGGGTTGGACTCGAAGGCGAACCCCAGCCGCAGGTGCGCGAGCCCGTCGGCGGCGCGGGTGAGGCCGCATCCCGGGCAGGGCCAGCCGGTGTGCTCGCGAAGGACGCAGTGCCAGAACGGCAGCCGCGCCACCGGGACGAAGCGCGCGACGAGGAGGCCCATCACCCCGGTGAGACCGAGCGCGTGGAGCAGGGTGAAGCGTCGCTCGGCAGGGGTCCAGTGGAACGTCATCGCACGGGCCTCAGATCGAGCGGCTCCCGCCCCCGAGCATCTGCGACATCCCCGCCGCCACCGCCGAGATGCCGAATCCGCAGCAGCAGCAGAGGAGGATGTCCGGGACCACCACGATCCCCGTCGCCTTGCCCACGGTGGTGTTCTGGAGGCTGACGAGCGCGAGGACGAAGAGCACGCTCTCCCAGACCAGGGCCGCCATGGTGATGCAGAGGCCGAACACGAAGAACACGTAGACGCTCAGTCCGAGGACGTTGGGGCCCAGCGAGTAGCAGAACGCTCGGACCGTGGCCCCGAATCCGTTCTGCGCCGCGCCGAAGAGCATGGCGACCACGTGGTAGATCGCCGAGGCGATCAGCAGGAACAGCGGGTAGAGCACGAGGCTGACCAGGGCCTGCCCGATCCCCGTCGTCCCCGACATCGCGCGCAGCGCCTCGGACACCTGCGCCTGGTCCCCCAGCTCCGGGGGCAGGGTCGGGTGGAACATGCCGAAGCCGATGAAGGGCAGCGACGCGGCGACGGTGAGCGCGTGGAGGATCCAGGCGTAGAACAGCGCCTCGGTCCACGGCACGTCCGGCCGGACCGTGGGGAAGAACTGCTTCGGCGAGAAGACGCTCCGCTTCCAGGTCTCGAAGAGGCCCCGGACGACGCCGACCTCCTTCCGGCGCTCCCACGGCGTGAGCTCGCGGTGCGCCGGCAGCGGGCTGCCCCCTGGCGGAGGCTCGCCGGTGAAGCGGCCGCCCGCGGCGGCCTGGGCCGGCTCCGGCACGTCCACCTGTTGCCCGCAGTTGGGGCAGAACTGGATGCCGCTCCGGTCCGTGGTGAAGACGGTGGAGCAGCGCGGGCAGCGGGCGTCCATCGAGCCTCCGGGGTCGCAGCGAAGCCTACAGCGGAAATCGGTTGAGCCGATCGGTCCTCGCTTGCCCTCGCGGCCGATCCCGGCGTCGCTCGTCTGTTTCGGGACACGAGCCCCGCGCCCTCCTCGCTCCTCGGCCTCGGCCGCGATTGCTGCGCGATCCTCACGACCGGCTCAACCGATCTCCGCTGTGGACAGCGGCTGCTGCCCGGTGGAAGGTCAAACCGTGGTGCGCGCGTACAGCATGCAGGCGGTGCAGCACGCGGCCAACCGGGCGGTGGACCTGGTCCGCAGCTTCCTCGTGCACGAGGTGGCGGGCAGCCAGATCCACGACGTGCAGGAGGATCCACGGTTCCAGCACCGCGGCGTGGACCTGCTCTGGGAGCGGCCCGGCCGGGACGTGCTCGGCGTGGAGGTGAAGGGCGATCGCCAGGGCGGTCGGCGCGGGACGTACTTCCTCGAGCTGGTCTCGAACGCCGAGAAGGACACCCCGGGGTGCTTCCTCTACAGCCGCGCGGACCTCCTGGCCTACGTGTTCCTCGACCGGCGCGAGCTGCACCTGATCCCCCTGCCAGCGGCGCGGGAGTGGTTCCTCGCCCGCGCGCGCGAGTTCCCGCTGCGACAGGCCCGGACCCGCATCGGGCCGGCGCACTACACGACGGTGGGCGCCACCGTGCCCGCCCGGAGGCTGCTCTCGGAGGTCCCGGGCGCCCGGCGGGTGGCGCTCACCCCGGCTCCGTCCGGTGGCGACGGGAGCGCGGGTCGGGGCGCGCCAGGCGCCTCCGGGTCGTGATAACGATCCGCTCTCAGGGGAGACGCTCCCGAGGACCGTCCTCGATGATCCGCCACGTCCTGCCCGCCCTCCTCGTCCTCGCCGCCTGCTCCACGAGCACCGAGCCCGACGCGGGAGGGACCTTCGCTCCGCTGTGCTTCAACCCACCCGACGGCGGCGTGTTCGTCTCGGGCCTGGCCTCGCCAGTGCCGGGCTGTGCCGCGCCCGCCGGACCCACCGGCGTGCTGGACCTCGCGGCGCTGGGGTGGGCGCCCCAGGGAGGCGTGCTGGTGGTGCCCGACTCGCCGCCCGGGACCCCGCTGCCGGTGGTCTTCGCCTTCCACGGCGCGTTCGGGACCGGCGCGGACCTGCGCGACAGGCTGGCGCTCGACGACGCGGTCGACGGGGGCGCCATCCTCGTCTACCCCACCGCCATCGCGGGCACCTGGGACATCACCCAGGTGTCTCCCGACGGGCGCCGCGTGGACCGGCTGATCTCCCGCCTCGCCGACACGTACTGCATCGACCCATCGCGCATCTACATCTCCGGTTTCAGCGCCGGAGCGGTCTTCACCCTCTACCTCGGATGCAACGTCCCGCAGACCTTCGCCGGGATCGCGGTGATGGCCGGAAGCGACGCCCGCTTCGACACCCGCTGCTGCACCAAGCCGGTCTCGGGCATCTTCATCCACGGCTCGCATGACGAGGCCTTCTCCCTCGCCGAGGGACGCGCCGCGCGCGCAGGCGTCGCGACCCGGGACCACTGCTCTGCGACCACCACGCCGGACGGCGCGCACTGCTTCGCCTACGCGTGTCCGGCGCCCTGGGCGGTGGACGGCTGCGAGTGGGACGGAGATCACGACCTCCCCGACTGGGCGGCGGCGGAGGTTTCCCGCTTCTTCTCCCTCGGGCAATAGAGAGGCCGACGCCGAGACCACTTCCGGCTTCAGGCGGCCGGAGCCGCGGCCGGGCGCCCGTCGACACGCGGCCACTCGGTCGGGACGCGCCGGCCGTCCGACACCCGTGCGCGGAGCGTCGGCGTGCACCCCCGGCCGGCGAAGGCCTTCTTCCAGGCCGCGAAGCTGCCCCCCGCGCGCCAGGCGTCCATCGCCGCCAGGCCCGCCTCGGGCCCGCACTGGGCCAGCATGTACTCGACCCAGGCCCAGCGGGCCGAGGTGGGCCGGACCTCCGCCTTCCCCTGCAGACCCCGGCGGAGCCGCTCCAGGCGGCCGTCGATCTCCCGGATGCCCCCGAAGGGCGACCCGTCGAGCGGCGTGTGCCGCTTCGCCACGAACGGAGACACGCCCAGCGCCACCGGCAGGTACCCCGCCAGCTCGCGCGTGAAGCGCACCAGCTCGTCCACGTCGGCGTCCGTCTCCAGGGGCAGCCCGACCATCGAGTAGACCTTGAGCCGCTCCATCCCCGCCGCCCGGGCGAAGCGGGCCGCGCGGACCAGCTGCTCCTCGGAGTGCTTCCGGTCCACCAGGTCTCGCATCCGCTGGCTCGCCCCGTCGGATGCGACGGTCAGCACCCGCGCCCCGCCGCGACGCAGCGTGTCCACCAGCTCCTCGGTGAGGCGGTCCGCCCGGAGCGACGAGACCCCTACCTCGTGCCCCGAGTCCACCAGGGCGCGGAGCAGCTCGACGATCCGCGGGTGGTCGGTCACCGCCGCCCCCACGAGCCCCACCCGCCGGGCGGCCTCGGGCACGAGCTCCAGGACCCGCTCGGGGGGAACGGTGCGCATCCCCCCGTTGGTGGTCCTCCGCATGACGCAGTAGTGGCATCCCCGGCTGCAGCCCCGCTCCGGCTCCACCAGGAACATCGAGGCGAGCTCGGTCCTCGCGGTCAGGATCTGGGAACGGGCCGGGAGCCGCTCGTCCTCGGCCCGGCTGACGAAGAGGGACGGGCCGCCCCTCCCCGGGACGCGGAACCCCGGGGTCCGGGAGAGCCGGTCCAGGAGCGCCTCGCGGTCCTGTGTGCCCTCCAGGGCCTCCAGGAGGGCATGGATGAGCCCGTCGGCCTCCCCCTGGACCAGCACGTCCACGAAGGGCTCCAGGGGCTCGGGATTGGAGAAGGTCAGCGGCCCCCCGGCCACCACCAGGGGCCAGCGGGAACCGCGCTCCGCGGCGAGGACCGGCATCCCGGACAGGCTCAGGACGTCCAGGAGCCCCGGCAGCTCGAGCTCGTAGGCCACCGAGAAGGCCAGGACCGGCAGCTCCCCGACGGGGCTGGCCGACTCGAGGGTGAACAGCGGGGTCCGGCTCTCCCGGAAGGCGTCCACGTCGTCGGGCAGGAAGGCCCGCTCGGCGGTAGCCCCCGGGTGGGCGTGGATCTCCCGGTAGATGGTCTGGAACCCCAGCGAGCTCATCCCCACGTGGTAGGGGCTCGGGTAGCAGAGGGCCACCCGCAGGGGCGCCACCTTGTGCAGGGTGCCCTGCTCGTCGGCGAGCAGGGCCTGGCGGTGCGCGAGGAGGTCCCGGGAGGTGGTCACGGCAGCCCCCAGGGCTAACCCGGGGCCGCCGCGCCGTCCACCCGGGCCCCGCCTCCCCCGCAAAGACGAAGCCCCGATGACCCACAGGGGGCCACCGGGGCTCGTCAGCTCAGAACGGAGAGCGTCTTACTGGACCGGCTGCCAGCCGGAGTTGCTCGGGAACGCGTCCACGAAGAAGCAGAACCCGGTGTCCGGATCGCCGGAGGCCGCAGTGGCCCACGCGTCCTTGTTGCAGTCGGTGTTGTACTTGGAGTTGATGCCTGACGAGATGGGCTGCGCGAACGGATCGCAGTCCTCCTTGGTGCCGCAGGTCACCGCCGGGATGATCGCCTGCATCGTGTACGGACGGCTGCAGGCCCCGTTGGTGTAGGCCACGTCACCCTTGAACTCCGTGCCCAGGTAGATGGCAGTGCTCAGGAACTGGAGATTCGTGACCGCATAGGTCAGCGATCCGTCTCCGAGCACGTCCATCGTGGTGAGCGTCGGCACCGTGCAGAGGTCGCTTCCGTCCGGGAACTGCTCGTTGAACGTGCCCTTCCCGTAGATGGTGTCGTTCGGGTTGGGCGGTGCCGGCAGCGTGGAGAGCGCCGAGAACGTGACGATGAGGCGGTTCTCGAACGGATCGAATTGCCAGAAGTCGGCGAACTCGTCCGGCCCGGTGGTGGCGTCGCACCCCGTGCCGGCTCCGGCCTGGGTGAACTTCACCAGGTAGGGGCCGTTCGCGGAGCTCTGGAGCTGGCAGTCTGCGGGCGTCTGGGTGCCGCACCCGACGAGGGCGACGGCACCGACCAGGGCGATGAGAGTGAAGCGCTTCATGTTCCGTGAGTTCCTGTCGAGGGCGTTCATTAGAAGGTCACCCGCAGGCTGAACCGGAACTGCCGCACCGCCTGATAGCTGTTGGCCTGACCCCAGGCGGGGTTGACCGCAGCCACGATCGGTTGCTGGAACGGGTCGTTGAGGACAACGAGCCCGCGGCTTCCGTCCGTGTAGGTGTACGGCCTTGGCAGATTGCCATTCCCCTGAGCGCAGCCCGGACCTGGCGGATTTCCTTGCGTCTCCGTCTGGTCGCACTTCCCGCCGAAGGTGGTCGGGATGGTGCCTGGGGTGGCGCCGACGATCGGACCCACCGGATCCTGAGTGTACCGGTTGTCGAGCTGCGTCGGACGCTGCGAGTTGAAGATGTTGAAGGCTTCCACCGAGGCGGTCACGACGAGGTCCTTGGTGAACCGGTAGTTGAAGTTCACCTTGCCGTCGAGGCTGGTCACCCAGGGCAGCCGGCCGGCGCTGCCGCGGGTCAGGATGTACGCGAGACCGTCGCCGTAGAGGATGTGCGCGCCCAGGGCGTCCACCGGACCACCCGAGTTGGCGTTGAACGAACCGCCGACGCTCACGCTGAACACCGGAGTGATCACGAACTCCTTCGCCAGGTAGACCTTGATGAAGTGGGTGATGTCGGCGCTCAGCACGCCGTCACCGTTCAGGAGCAGGGTCTTCAGGTCGAAGTTGGCGGTGATGTTCGGGTCCAGCTGCTGCTGGTAGTTCGGGGACCAGAGGCCGTCGTAGTTACCGGTCAGACGCGACCAGGTGTAGCTGACCTGGGCGAGCCAGAGGTCGCTGAACGTCTTGTTCAGCGCCACGGTGACCGCGTCGTAGGTACGCTTGGCCTTGGGGAACGAGTCCGCGATGCCCTCACCGGGGTTGCCGATGAAGTAGGTCTGGCCGTCGGTGTTGGACATGTCCTCCACCGTCCGCTTCAGATTGCGGTGGGTGTAGCTGGCCGACAGCCGGGCGTTCGGGATGATCTCGTACTCGGCGCCCGCCACCAGTTCCTCGTTCGACGGGGACTTGATGTTGGGGTCGATCGCGCTCGGATACGGAGCGCCGGTGACGGCCCAGACGGTGCTGGGGCCGGTCGGCGACACCGCCCGGATCACGTTGTTCTGGTCGCACACCCGGTAGCCCTGGAGCGGGTCGCAGATGTGAGCGGCGCGCGGCTGGACCTCGGCGCTGAGGGACCGGTTCGCCATGTCGAGGGGCAGGTTCTCGTAGTAGATGCCGTAGTTGGCGAAGATCTTCGAACGGCCCTGCTGCGTCGGATCCCACACCACGCCGATGCGGGGGCTCCACTGGTCGTTGAGGACCAGCCGGTTCAGTCCGTCGGTGCCCTGCATCGCCAGCGCGTCGTAGCGGAGGCCGAGGTTCAGGGTGACCTTGTCCAGGATGGACCAGCTGTCCTGGATGAACCCACCAGCGATGGTGGACTTCACCTTCCGGCTGACCACGAACTCGTCGGTGATGGTGTCGACGTCGGTGATCCGGCCGTACCGGCGGAAGTCGTAGACGTACGTGCCGCCGCCGTTCCAGTAGTAGAAGGTGCCGCCCGAGTAGGCCTGGGTGATGTCGTAGTCCGCGGCCTGGTAGTCGAAGCCCAGCTTCAGCACGTGGTGGCCGAGGGCGTTCACCAGGTAGGTGATGACGCCGCGGCCCTGGTAGCTGTTGAGCTTGACCTGGTTGAGGAACCCGGTGCCGCCGTAGAAGTAGTTCGCCACCGGGCAGTGCTGGCCAGGCGTGGTGCAGGCGGAGATCACCGACGACGGGAGCGACGCGTCGTAGTTGGTCAGCTCGCCGTTCGTCGGGCTGCGGACGCCGGAGACGCCGGCGAGCACCGACTGGTTCGTCACGTCGAAGCCGGAGCCGTCACCCGGCAGACCCTCGTTGGTCTGGTTGTGCCAGCCACCGCGGATGTCGAGGAGCAGCTTCTTGTCGAGGAAGGAGCCGTTGTACTCGCCGACGACGTCCATGGCGTTGGTGGTCTGGATGCCGGCGAGGGCGTTGAACGTACCGCCCGCGTAGCCTGCGGCGGTCACGATGCCGCGGGACTCGTTCTGCGGACGCAGGGGGAACGAGGCGCCGCCACCGCCGCTGGTCGGCGTGCCGGTGATCGACGCGCTGAGGCGGTGGTCCTGGTTGATCTGGAAGGTGAGCTTTCCGATGTAGTTCCAGGAGTGCTCGTCACCGAACCGGCGCTGCGTCGAGTTCGGGATGGCGGTCAGCGCGCCCGTGGACGAGTCCTGAGTATTGAACGACCGGGTGTACGAGTAGCGGGTCGCGGCGTACTGGACACCGGCGAAGAACCACAGCTTGTCCTTGATGATGTAGCCACCGAGGGTGCCGCCGATGTCGCCGATGTTGTGCAAGGCGACGTTGGAGTTGATGACCGCGTTGATCGTCGCGACCTGCTTCGGCGGGCCGGTGAGGCCACCCGGGGTCCACGTGCCGAAGATCGACCCGTGGAACTCGTTACCGCCGGACTTGGTGTTCGCGCTGATCGCGCCGCCCGTGCTCCGGCCGTACTCCGGCATGTAGCCACCGGTGATGATGTTCACCTCGTCGATGAACTCGGAGGTGAGCGGGGTGCCGTTGACGCCGTAGGCAGGGTTGTTCACCGAGAGGCCGTCGATCAGGTACAGCTGCTCGGGAGACTGAGCGCCGTTGATCGCGACGCCGTAGACGTCCGACTGGGCCTGGGGAGCAGTGAGCGCCAGGGAGTCGAACGAGCGGTTCGCGCCGGCGAGGCCACCGGGCCGGGCGACCGCGAGGTTCCGGATGAAGTCCTGGTTGACCGTGGCGCCTGTCGTGGACGAACCGACGTCCACCACTGGCGGCGAGCCGACGACCGAGATCTCCGTTGCACCGGCAGTCTCGGGAAGCAGCTCGACGTTCAGACGCAACGTACGGTCAGGAGAGACGTCGATGCCCGTGCGGCTGAAGGGCCGATAGCTCTCCTTCTCGAAACGCAGGGTGTAAGTTCCGGGAGGCAGCTGCGGGATGCGGTACAGACCGGTCGAGTCGGTCACGACCACCTGCTCGCCCTGCAAGCCGGGAGACGTTGCCGTGACCACCACATCGCCAACAGGCGCTTTTGTCGCCGCGTCGACGACGTTACCCGTCAGCACCGATGCGCCGATCTGTGCCCAAGCTCCTGATCCAGCGAGCAAGGCGGCACAGAGCAGCGTCGCGCGGACATTCCTCCAGACGACCTTTTGTCTATGACTCACCGAGACCCCTCCAATGTGGCCGGAAAGCGGGAAAGCAGCCGCGCATGCTCCCCGGGCCTACTCCGACCTGTCAATAGAAGTTTGCATCATCTCGGTAGACACGAGGTCGCGGGACGGATGCCCCATTGCGGCCTGCCTCACTGCCCGCCTGTGGGAATTCCGCCCCGGTTCGGCTTGTACAACTCCCCCGTTTTGATGTAGGCGCGCCGTTTCCGGCTTCACGGGGAGACCTCAGGTCCCGGCCGCACCCGCTGGCGTTCAAAGGGCGGCCACAGGAGACGACAGACGTATGTTCGATTCAGTGCTGGGCAAGGGCATCACGCCCAAGTCCCGCTTCGGATCAGGTGCGGTGGTATCGGTCCTGCTCCATGTGGGGCTGCTGGGCTTCGCCCTGTGGTTCTCGACCCGGCCTCCCCCCAAGGAGGACAAGGACGTCGCGGTGGTGCTCAAGGTGGCGCCGCCGCCACCCCCGCCTCCTCCGCCCCCGGCCTCGACGACCAAGAAGACCCACGTCGAGAAGAAGGTCCGCCCCAAGGACAAGATCATCCAGCCCAAGGAAGTGCCCCAGGACAAGCCCAAGGAGGCTGATCCGAACGACGAGCCCGAGGGCGTCGAGGGCGGCGTCGCCGGCGGCGTGGTGGGCGGCGTCGTCGGTGGGGTCGTGGGTGGCGTGGTCGGCGGCCAGCTCGGCAGCACCACCCTCTCCTTCGGCGAGGGGATGACCCGACCGGTCCTCCAGTCGAGCCCCAACAACAAGCCCCAGCCCGACTACACCCGCGAGGCCCGCGAGGCCCGGGTGAACGGCCTGATGATCGTCAAGTGCGTGATCACGACCGAGGGCAGGGTCCAGAACTGCCAGATCATCAAGCCCCTCCCGTTCATGGAGCAGGCGGTCCTCGGCTGGCTGCAGAACTCGAAGTACACGCCCGTCACCTTCCAGGGGAAGCCGCAACAGGTCAGCTACGTCTTCAACTTCAAGCTGAGCATGGCCCAGTAGCTGATCTCGGTCCGAACACCCTTACACTTCAACGGTTCATCACGGAGGCGCAGTCCCAACAACCATGCAATTCACTCTCACTGACCTTTGGCATCACATGGGCCTGTTCGCGCGACTGATCGTCGCCGTGCTGGGCGTCATGTCCGTCGCTTCGCTCGTGGTGATGGCCGAGCGGCTCATCGTCTTCAACCGGTCGCGCAGCGAGTCGCGCAACTTCGCGGAGAAGATGGCCAACACCCTCGCCAAGAACGACCTCATGACCGTCGCCGGGACGAAAGTCGGGGACAAGGTCGGCCACCTCGGTCGGGTGATCGGCGCGGGGCTCAATGCCCTCCGGCTGTCGACCGACAAGGACAAGGACCTCCAGGTCGAGTCCGTCGCCCGCGCGCTCGAGCGGCAGGCCCAGCGCGAGGTCCAGAGCCTCAAGCGCGGCCTCGGGCTCCTGGCCACCGTCGGGTCGACCGCTCCGTTCGTCGGTCTCCTCGGAACGGTGATGGGAATCGTGAACGCGTTCCAGTCCATGGCGCTCACCGGCTCGGGCGGTCTCGGCACCGTGTCCGCCGGTATCGCCGAGGCGCTCATCACGACCGCCTTCGGCCTCCTCGTCGCGATCCCCGCGGTGATGGCCTACAACTATCTGCAGGGCTGGGTGGACGCGCGCGCCGTGGACATCAGCGAGTCGTCCAACGAGTTCCTCGATCTGGTCGCCAAGTCGGCCGGCTAGTCGTCAAACGCGCTGACGGAGGATTCACGTCATGGCGATGACGGCAGGTGGCAGGGGCGGGATCAAGTCGGACATCAACGTCACGCCCCTCGTGGACGTGGTGCTGGTGCTGCTCATCATCTTCATGGTGGTGACGCCGATGCTCCAGCGCGGGAAGGACGTGAAGCTCCCGGTTGCCGCGAAGCAGAAGCATGAGGAGGACAAGGGCGTCGACCCGATGATCATCTCGGTCACGCCCGACAAGCGGATCTGGCTGGAGAAGGATCCGGTGACCGACGATCAGCTGAAGGAAGCTCTCGGCGGCAAGCTGGCCGCCGAGCCCTGGAAGCCGATCCTGGTCAAGGGCGATCAGTCGCTCACGTTTGGCGACGTCCGGAAGGTCCTCAAGGACGCTCAGGACGCCAAGGCCAAGACGGTCAAGCTCGGCGTGGAGGAGAAGTAGATGAGCCTTGGCGCGAAGTACCACCTCCACAAGAAGCGGAAGTACTCGATCAGCGAGGGTCGGCCGAACTCGGACATCAACGTCACCCCGCTCGTGGACGTGGTGCTGGTGCTGCTCATCATCTTCATGGTGGTGACGCCGCTGCTCGAGAAGGACATCCAGGTCCGCGTCCCGGACGACACGCAGCAGGAGACCGAGGACCTCGACCTGCAGGATCAGCTGGTGGTCAGCATCGACGAGAGCGGCGGGATCAAGCTGAACAGCGAGGCGCTCGACGACGAGGCTTACAAGACCCGCATCAAGCGAGCGCTGGCGGCCAAGTCGTACGAGGAGAAGCTGGTGTTCTTCATCCCCGACGACAAGGCGCCCTATCCGCGCGTCGTGCAGGCGCTCGACTGGACCCGCGCGGCGGGGGCCTTCATCCTCGGCGTCGTGACCGAGCCCGTGGCCGGGGTGCTTCCCGGTGGCGCGCCGGCGCCCGGGAGCGAGCCGGGTGCTGCTCCAGGAGCACCGGCGGCTCCGGGACAGCCGCCTCCGCCGGCCGGGCCGACCGGCGGGACGAAGTAGGCTCCCCCGGCGCGTGAGGGGAGCGAGGCCGGCTCCGGGTGACCCCGGGCCGGCCTTTCGCTTTGCGGGGAAGGCGCCCCGGTGACGCCGGCTGGCCGCGAGGCTTCGGCGACGGGTGGAGCCGGACGGCCTGCGCGGGTGTCGGGGCGCCCCGGACGGCCGTGCCCCCGTCGGCCCCGACGACCAAAGCCAGCTGGCCTCAACGGCTTCGGGCGACTGCGACCGGACACGCCTCCGTCGGCCTTCGGGGACGACGGGCCGTGGGCCCTGGGGCGCGCAGGTCGGACGGGCCGCCCAGAGGTCATCCGCCCGAGCTCCCGGGATCGGCCTCGTCCGCGCCGCGGGCGCGAGGAGCTATAGCAACAAGGCGCGCACGGGGGGTGTGACTCGGACCCGCAACCCTTTGAGTTTACGATGCACGGGTTTCACTCACAGGCATTGAAGTTGCTATAGCTCCTTGACCCGACCGATCGAGTTCGGGCGCTCGCGAATGCAGGCCGTTCGTGTCGCGGGTCGCGCCGCCTTCAAAGCCGACCCTCAGCGGCGCGCTCCCGGGGCAGACCGGTCGCGTGCTGCCACCTCCGGGAAGATCGCTCCGGCGATCCGGACGGACAGTCTCCCCCGCCCGACGATGTGGCGCGTCTCCCGTCCGGGCGCACTGTCGGCATCCGACTTGCTGTCCTCTGCCCGGGAAGGGAGGTCGATGAACATGCTCGCCCGGGCGCACTCTGGCGCGCTGATCGGGGTCGACGCAGTGCTCGTGGAAGTGGAGGTCGACATGTCGATCGGCCTCCCCTACTTCAACGTGGTCGGCCTTCCCGAGGGCGCCGTGAAGGAAAGCAAGGTCCGCGTCATCTCGGCGCTGAGGAACGCCGGATACGAGCTGCCTCAGAAGCGCATCACCGTGAACCTCGCTCCGGCGGACATCCGCAAGGAAGGGGCCGCATTCGAGCTTCCCATCGCCCTTGCAGCCCTCGAGGCCGGAGGAAAGCTCGATGAGAATGCGCTCGCTCCATGGGTCATGGGGGGCGAGCTTTCGCTCGATGGCGTGGTGAAGCCGATCCGCGGTGTTCTTCCACTCGCCATCGCCGCGCGCGACAACGGGTTCGCGGGGGTCCTCGTGCCCGCCGCCAACGCTGCCGAGGCGGCTCTCGTGGACCGGATCCAGGTCTACCCCGTGAATCGCCTCGGAGAGGCCGTCGCCCACGTCACGGGCGAGTCTCCGATTGCCCCCTACCCGCGCGAGCTTGCGCAGGAGGAGCGTCCGCCCGTCGAGATGGACATGTCCGAGGTCCGTGCCCAGGGCGAGATCAAGGCCGCGCTCGAGCTCGCGGCGGCCGGCGGGCACAACGCTCTGCTCTGCGGTCCTCCTGGAAGTGGCAAGACGATGCTCGCGCGCCGCCTCCCCGGCCTCCTTCCGCTCATGTCCTTCGACGAGGCGCTGGAGGTCACGAAGATCTACTCGGTCAGCGGGCTTCTCTCCGGCCCCCGGCCGCTCCTCACCGAGCGTCCGTTCCGGGCACCGCACCACACGGTCTCCGACGCGGGGCTCATCGGCGGCGGGCCACTGGGTCGACCGGGCGAGCTTTCTCTCGCCCACCGGGGCGTGCTCTTCCTGGACGAGTTCCCGGAGTTTCGACGCAACGTGCTCGAGGTGCTCAGGCAACCGCTCGAGGACGGCATGGTCCACATCGCGCGGGCCAATCACCACGTGAGCTACCCCGCGCAGGTGATGCTCGTCGCAGCGATGAACGCGTGCCCGTGCGGCCGGCTCGGCGTGCCCGGGGCACGCTGCATCTGCACGCGTCACCGCGTTCTCGAGTACCACGCTCGGGTGAGCGGTCCGCTCCTCGATCGGATCGACATCACGGTTCTCACCCGGCGCGTCGAGGGCTACCGCCTCGCTGCCTCGGCAAGGCCCGAAACCCCGAGCGCTTACTACCGAACGCGCGTCGAAGCGGCGCGTGAACGGCAGCGTGAGCGATTCCGGGCCCAGCCAGGCATCCACTGCAACGCTCAGATGTCGCCGAGGCTCGTCCGCCGACACTGCCGCACGACGCCAAAGGCCGAGGCGATGCTCCGCCTGGCCATGGATCGCTATGGCCTGTCGGCGCGCGCACACGACCGCATTCTCAAGCTCGCCCGGACCCGGGCCGATCTCGAAGGTCATTCGGACATCGAAGACGCCGACCTCCACATCGCCGTCGACTTCCGGGTGATGGACCGGAAGGACTGGCTCACGGCGCTCCTCGACGGGGGCGAGGCGACGCCCGCGTCGGTCGCCCGGATGAACGATGCGAGGCAGTGAGGCACATCACGGTCGCGTGAACGAGGCTCGTCACGGGAACACCCACGTGACTTCCGATCGACGGGGAAGGTTCAGCGGTCGGGGGCCGCGTGCACCGGCACCGGCGGCGACGGCGACGGCGTGCTTCCCGCCGCCAGGGGGGCCGGCCGATGCGCCTCGAGCTCGCGCTTGCGCAGCCAGGGCGTGAAGGTGATCAGCCGCGCGATCCTTCCCCACGTCAGATACGAGTACACCCAGGTGAACATCACCGCGATCCGGCTCCGGAAGCTCACCAGATAGAGCAGGTGGATCGTCGCCCACATGAACCAGGCGATCACCCCGCTCACCTCGAACTTCGAGAAGATCGAGCCCACCGCCGCCCCGCGTCCGATCACCGCGAACGAGCCCTTGTCGAGGTAGCGGAACGGCTCCGCGGCCTTTCCCTCGACCCGCCGCAGGACGTTCCGCGCCGCCGCCCGCCCCATCTGCATCGCTGCCGGGGCGAGCCCAGGCACCGGCTGCCCGTCCTGGGTGACCGCCGCCAGATCGCCCGCCACCGACACCCTCGCGTCTCCCGGCAACGTCAGATCCGCCGCGACCTCCACCTGACCCGCCCGGTTCACCGGCGCGCCGAGCAGCTTCCCCAGCGGCGACGGCGACACCCCCGCGCCCCAGAGCACCGTCCGCGCCTCGATCCGCTCGCCGCCCAGCACCACCCCGTCGGCGTCGATTTCCGTCACGCGCGTCCCCAGCCGAACCTGGATCTGCAGCTTCTCGAGCACCTGCTTCGCCCGGGCGCTGAGATGCTCGGAGTACGCGGGCAGCAGGCGGTCGAGGCCCTCGACGAGGACGATGCGCGCCGAGTGCGTGTCGATGTGCCGGAAGTCGCGAGGCAACGCCCGGTGCGCCATCTCGCTCAGCGAGCCGGCCAGCTCCACCCCGGTCGGCCCGCCCCCGATGATGACGAACGTCATCCAGGCGCGACGCCGGGCCTCGTCTTCCTCCCGCTCGGCCTCCTCGAAGGCGAAGAGCACCCGTCGCCGCACCTCGAGGGCGTCCTCGATGCTCTTCATCCCCGGCGCGTACTGGGGCCAGCCGGCGTGACCGAAGTAGTTGTCCTGCGCCCCGGCCGCGACGATCAGGTGGTCGTAGTCCACCGAGGCGCCGTCGGCGAGCTGCAACCTGCGCCCCGCACGATCGATGCTCGCCACCTCCGCCAGCACCACGTCGGTGTTCCGTGCCCGGTGGAGGATTCCCCGGATCGGCGCCGCCACGTCGCTCGGGTCCAGCGCCGCCGTCGCCACCTGGTAGACCAGCGGCTGGAACAGGTGGTGGTTGCGGCGGTCGACGACTGTCACCCGGACGTCATCGCGCCGGCCGAGGATCTTCGCCGCCTCGAGGCCAGCGAAGCCGGCCCCGACAATCACCACGTGGGGTCGCCGGTCGGGTTCCATCGCTGTCTCGGATGTGCGAACCAGGGGCCCAAAGTCAACGCGTTCGAGTTCCGATGGCACTGAACAGACTGATCAGCCTCCTCCGCTACGCAGGGATGGCGCTGTGGTCCATCTTCTGGATTCCCGCAGCCCTCATTCTCGGCACCCTCCGCCGTGACCCCTCCCTGCCGCTCCGCTTCGCCCGGGAGCGCTGGGCCCCCGGCATGCTCTGGTTCTCCGGCGCCGACCTCCGCGTCCAGGGCTCGCCCGGCGCCCTGGCCGACGGCCCCGCCATCTACGTGATGAACCACCAGTCGTCGCTCGACATCCCCGCCGCGTTCGCCGTCCTCCCGGTCGACCTCCGCTTCATCGCCAAGCACACCCTCCGCAAGGTGCCCTTCCTCGGCTGGTACATGTCCTGGACCGGCATGGTCTTCGTCGACCGCAGCAACAGCACCCAGGCCGTGAACTCCCTCACCGCCGCCGCCGAGCGGCTGCGGGGCGGCATCTCGCTCCTCGCCTATCCCGAGGGCACCCGCTCGCGTGACGGCCGCATCCTCCCCTTCAAGAAGGGCCCCTTCGTCCTCGCCCTCCAGGCCGGCGTCCCCATCGTTCCCATCGCCATCGAGGGGTCGATGCGCTGCATGCCCGCACACCTCCGGCCCTTCCGACCCGGCGTCGTGCGGATGGCCATCGGCAAGCCCATCGACACCGCCGGGATGCCCATGGACCGGCGCGACGAGCTCGTCCAGCGCACCCGGGACGCCGTGCTCGCCCTGCACGCCTCCCTCGCGAGCACCGCCCCCGACCGTCCCGACGCTTCCGCCGCCCCCGGCGAGCGCCCCACCGGCTGAGCCCCGGCGCCGTCCGCCCTCCCGGCCGCCCGCGACCGGCGCCCTGGACGGTCTGTCCCCTCCTCCGTCCCGCCTTCCCCGGCCCACCTCTTGCTCACGCCCCCCTGAACATCCGGCGGGGGGAGGCGTGGCGTGGCAAAGGTGAGCGAGAAGCTGAAGGCGGTCGCCGCCGCGGTCGCGGCGATCGAGAAGCAGTTCGGCAAGGGCGCCATCATGCAGCTCGGGCGAGACGGTGACGTCGCCCCGGTCGCCGTCATCCCCAGCGGGTCCGTCGGGCTGGATCGCGCGCTCGGCGTCGGCGGCTACCCGCGCGGCCGGGTCGTGGAGGTGTTCGGCAACGAGTCCTCCGGGAAGACCACCCTCGCCCTGCACGCCATCGCCCAGGTCCAGGCACAGGGTGGCGTCGCCGCCTTCGTGGACGCCGAGCACGCCCTCGACGTGACCTACGCCCGCAAGCTCGGCGTCCGGATCGAGGACCTCCTCGTCAGCCAGCCCGACACCGGCGAGCAGGCGCTGGAGATCACGGAGCAGCTGGTCCGGAGCGGAGCGGTGGACCTGGTGGTGGTCGACTCGGTGGCCGCGCTCGTCCCCCGGGCGGAGATCGAAGGCGAGATGGGTGACGCGCACATGGGCGTGCAGGCCCGCCTGATGAGTCAGGCGCTGCGGAAGCTCACCGGGGCCGTCAGCAAGAGCGGCACCGTCATCTTCTTCATCAACCAGATCCGGATGAAGATCGGCGTCGTCTTCGGCAACCCGGAGACCACCACCGGCGGCAACGCGCTCAAGTTCTACGCCTCGGTGCGGATGGAGATCCGCCGCCTCGGGAACCTCAAGGACGGCGACGCCGTCATCGGCACCCGGACGCGGGTCAAGGTCGTCAAGAACAAGGTCGCCCCGCCCTTCCAGGACACCGAGTTCGACGTCCTCTACGGCCAGGGGATCAGCCGGGAGGGCGAGGCCCTCGACCTCGCCGTCACGCTCGGCCTCGCCGAGAAGTCCGGGAGCCACTTCCTCCTCGACGGCGAGCGGATCGGTCAGGGGCGCGAGCGCGCCGTGGAGTGGCTCCGCGAGCGACCCCAGCAGCTCGAGGCGCTGGTCGCCCGCATCCTCGGCGCCGCGACCCGCCCCGCGCCTCCCTCGAGCGTCGCGGAGCCCGTCGCCGCCTGAGCGGCCCCCGGGTCGGCTCGCCGGATGCCCGACCGCTCAGAGCGTGATGGGCACGAACGGCTTCGGAACGGTGACCTGGGTCCCCGGGCTGCACGCGTGAACCTCGGCCGTGAAGCTCGCCAGATCTGCCTGGGTCTCGGCGTCCAGCGGTGTCTCCGCAGGCTTCATGAAGTCGTCGAAGTGCGTGGTGAGGATCCGCGGCGGCAACCCGAGGGCCCGGACGAGACGGCAGGTGTAGTCGTGCACCCTCTGGCGACCGCCGGGTGCGACGATGGCGATCTCCGGATGGAGCCCGGTCAGCTCGCGCTCGACGAAGTTCGCGGTGTCGAGGACGAGGATCTCTCGACCTCCGAGACGGACCAGGAAGGCGAAGGTGTCGACGTCGCCTCCCCGGGCGAGCCCGACGAAGGAGTGCAGGCTCGGAATGACCCGTACCGAGTAGCCCTCGAACTGGAGCTCCTCGCCGCCGCGGACACCGATGAGCCGGTCGACCGGGAACCCCTGGTCCCGGAGCTTCCGCACCAGCCCGAGCGGGCCGAGCAGCGGGGCACCCGTGCGGCGGGCGACCAGCGGCGCGTCGAGCGCGTGGTCCCAGTGGTCGTGGCCGACGAGCACCAGGTCCGCCGTCGGGGGCGTCCGTGCCACGACCGCGGCCTCGTCGGGGCGCGCGTTCGCAGGATCCTGGGCCCGGCTGAAGTACGGGTCGACGAGGAGCGTGTGCCTCCCGTCGGAGAGGCTCCAGCCGGCAACGCCGAGATGGGTGAGCGTGATGGCCGGGCGAGTCTCGGTTGCCGCCGGACGCGGCGCGGCGCACGCGAGCATCGACAGCGTCAGGACCGCGGCCATCCAGTGGCGATCGGACATGACCCCCGAGGATACCCGCCCCCGCTTGCTCCGCCGCCACCGGCAGCCCGCGTCCGCGTCCCCACCTCCGAGCGTTGGCAGTCCGATCACCGCCCGAGCGCTGCGCTAGAGTCGCCCGCCTCATGGCCGACGCTCCGAGCCTCGACGCGATCCGGGCGGCGCGCGTACGCCTCGGCGACCTCGTCGAGACCACGCCCGTCCGACGGCTCGTCTCGCCGCAGGTCCAGCGCCGGCTGGGAAGGACCGAGGTCTTCCTCAAGGAGGAGCTCTTCCAGCGCACCGGGAGCTTCAAGCCCCGCGGCGCGCTCTGCGTGATGCTCGACCTCTCCCCCGCGGAGCTCGCACGCGGCGTGACCGCCGTCTCGGCCGGCAACCACGCGATGGCCACCGCCTACGCCGCGCGGGTCCTCGGGACGACCGCGAAGGTGGTGATGCCCAAGAAGGCCAGCCCGTTCCGGGTCGCCGCCTCCCGGGAGCTTGGAGCCGAGGTGGTGCTGGTGGACAGCGTCCACGAGCTCTTCCCCAGGGTGAAGCAGATCGAGGCGAGCGAGGGACGCACCTTCGTGCACCCGTTCGAGGGCCCGAAGACTGCGCTCGGCACCGCGACCGTGGGGCTCGAGCTGGTGGAGCAAGCCGGCCCACTCGATGCGGTGATCATCCCCGTGGGCGGAGGCGGTCTGGCGGCAGGGATGGCCTGCGCCGTGAAGCAGCTTCTCCCTGGCTGCCAGGTGTTCGGGGTCGAGCCCACCGGTGCGGACACGATGCACCGGAGCTTCGCCGAAGGCTCACCGCAGGCGATCGACGCCGTCCGCACCATCGCCGACAGCCTCGGCGCGCCTCATGCCGCGCCTTACAGCTTCGAGCTCTGCCGCCGGTTCCTCGACGAGCTGGTCTACGTGAACGACGACGAGCTCCGCGACGCGATGCTCCTGCTCTTCACCGAGGCAAAGCTCGCGGTCGAACCGGCCGGTGCGGCCTCCACGGCGGCGCTCCTCGGACCGCTGCGCGAGCGGCTCGCCGGCAAGCGCGTGGGGCTCATCGCCTGCGGCGCGAACATCGACCCGGCGACCTTCTCGAAGCACCTCGCCGACGCGGTGGCAGCAACGCCCGCCTGAGCATTCGCGGGCCGGGCAGCGAGGCAGCGAGTCGCAGAGGCATCCGGGTGAAGCTATCGCGTCACGGACGGATCGATCGTGACCGGGATGCGCGCCTTCGGGAGCAGCAGTGCCCACCCGCTTCCCTCGGAGACCAGCAGCTGCCCCAGCGCGAACTGCGCGTCGCGCGAGAAGCGCGCCTCGGCCCGGCCGCCCTTCACCCCGACCGTGAGCACCCCGTCCTCCCCCAGGCGCAGCGTCGACGGGTCGAGCGCCTCGCCGGTGCGGTCGCTCAGCCGGAGGTAGACCCGCGTCTCGTCGGTGTCGATCGCGTTCACGCGGTACGCCGCGCCCTCCACCGTCACGTAGGCCCAGTCGTTCCCGATCCGGAGCTGGAAGCGCCCGTCGTCCGTCGGCACCAGGCCCTGGTTGAAGGCCTCGACGATCTTCGGGTGCGTGATCCGCTCCCCGTCGTGGATCCAGTTCAGCTCGCGGTCGAGGACCAGCCCGCTGTCCTCGCGGGTGTGCCACCGCTTCGGAAGTCCGATCTCCGCCACGTCCCTCTCGATGCGGCCGACCGCCCGGGAAGTCAACCCGGAGCACGTCGGCGCGCGGTCAGAGGCGCCGCACCAGCTCGGTGTAGCCCCGGAACGCAAGCGCTCCCCAGGTGTTCACGAGCACCGACGCGCCGATCAGCGCTTGCACCAGCGGCTTCCGGAACGACCAGCCCGACAGCCCGAGCAGCAGCACGAGATAGGGCGTGTAGTCCAGGCTGAACCGGAACCCGAACTGCATGTACCCGGTGTTCTGGTAGAAGAGCCCGGGCAGCGCGGTCACCGCCACCGTGAGCCACACCGGCCAGTGGAGCCGTGGCCGCGCCCTCGGAAACACGAGCAGCACCAGCCAGGGCATCGTCACCAGCAGTGACAGGCCGCGCGGGTCGTACGCCAGCCGGAAGGGCGACAGATGCACGCGGGGCAGCATCAGCAACGCCGCGTCGAGATTTCGGCCCAGGTACACCGGGCTGAACAGCCCGTGGGTGTCGATGTCCGCGTTCACCCGGTTGTCGTAGAGGAAGCTGTGCCCGAACTCGCCCGGGCTCCCGAAGCGCGCCACGTTGAAGGCCATCGCCAGGATCGCCAGCGGCGCCGCTCCAGCCGCGAACCGCAGGGCGGGCCTCAGCCATCCCCGCGGCTCCCGCAGCGCCTGGCGGAGCTGCTCCAGCCGTCCGGTCGGTCCGGGCGTCAGCACCTCGAGAAGGAAGTAGAGCCCGGTGAACACCAGCGGCGTGCGGGTGAGCGTCGCCATCGACCACAATGCTCCGGCCAGCAGCGGCTGCGCCCCGGCCGTCGCCGCTCTCAGGTACAGGCAGGTCAGGACGACGCCCATCACCTCGGCCAGGAACCAGACCTCTCCCCGGATGGCGCAGGAGAAGAGCAGCGTGCCGAACCCGAGCACCCCCGCCAGCACCAGCGCCTCCTGCTCGGTCCGGTGGAGATCCCCTCGCCGCGCGAGCGAGCGCGCCAGCACGTAGAACAGGGTGATCGCCAGCGCCCCGAGGATGACTCCGAAGCTCGTGTCGTTGAGCTGGTACCCGTTCACCGCGACGAACGGCAGCATCACCACCGCCGGGAACGCCGGGAAGCTCACGTACCAGCGGTCCGTGGGGAGGGTGGGCCCGGTGCAGCGGTGCCTCGCCCCGCCCACCTCGCGAACGCAGGCCCAGTCCTCGAGGTTGGGCAGCACCTCCGGGTCCAGATCCAGCCGACCCTCGAGCAAGGCCTTCGCCTGGTAGACGAAGTGCGGCGCCGCGCTCTGCCGGAGGAAGCGGGGGCCGCTGAAGCAGGCGAGCGCGAAGAGGCTGCAGACGAAGATCAGCAGCTCGGTGCGGTAGGCCCGCATCCAGCTCCAGACCGCCACCTCCGGGGTCGACCTCGGCCGGGCCGGCGCGGTCACGGCCGGGCCTCCCGCGTCCGAAGCCGGAGCCAGTCCAGCGCGGCGTAGGCGCTCGCGCTCCGGACCCACTCCCGGTCGCCGTGGAACCGGTGCGCCTTCACCTCGGTGCCATCCGGCCCGTCCAGCCCGATGAAGACGGTGCCCACCGGCTTCTCCGGCGTCCCTCCGTCCGGGCCGGCGATGCCGGTCACCGAGAGCGCCCAGGTGCTCTCGGCCACTCGCCGCGCACCCCTCGCCATCTCCGCCGCCACCAGCTGCGAGACGGCGCCGTTCTCCACCAGGGTGGTCTGCGCCACCTTGACCCAGCGCTCCTTGAGCTCGTTGGCGTAGGCAACCGCGCTCCCCAGGAAGTACGCGCTCGCGCCCGCCACCTCGGTCAGCATGTCCCCGATGCGGCCCCCGGTGCAGCTCTCGGCCAGGGCGAGCGTCTCCCCGCGGGCCACCAGCTGCCGCCCCACCACCCTGGCCATCGTGTCGTCGTCCACGGCGAAGAGGTGGTCACCCAGGAGCGGGCGGGACGCCGCGTCGGCCGCCTCGAGCGCCTCGAGCGCCTCCTGGCGCGTCCGGCCCTCGGCCATGAGCTTGAGGTGGTTCTCCGGGAAGTGAGTGCGGAAGCCGAAGGTCACCCGGGGATGCAGCGCGTGCAGCGGCCGCACCCGCGCGTCGAGGTGCGACTCTGGCAGGAAGACCGTCTTCAGCAACCGGAGCGCGCGGAAGCCGACCTCTCCCCGCTCGGCCCGGAGCGCGTCGATGCGGGGAAGCACCGCCGTCTCCACCAGCGCCCGGTACTCGCGCGGAACGCCGGGAACGAAGAAGAGCACCGCCTTCCCCAGCCGGAGGACGAACATCGGAGCGCTGCCCGCCGGGTTCAGCACCACCTCCGACCCGGCCGGCACCATCACCTGCTTCATGTTGTTCTCGGTGACGGTCAGCCCGCGCACCGCGAAGCGCTCCCGGAGCGCGGCGAGCGCTCCGTCGTGCATCACGAGCGACACCCCCACGGCCTGCGCCGCGACCTCGGCGGTGAGGTCGTCAGAGGTCGGGCCGAGCCCCCCCGAGACCAGCACGACGTCCGCCCGGGCGGAGATCGTCCGCAGCGCGTCGAGGATCTCCTCGCGGACGTCGCCCACGATGGTCGTGCGAGCGACCTGACTCCCGTGCTCCAGCAGCCGCTGCTGGAACCAGTGGCTGTTGGTGTCGACGGTGACGCCGGTGAGCAGCTCGTCACCGGTGCAGAGTGCCTCGATGCGCATGCTTCGCTCGTGCCCGGGAGAGCCTTACAGGAAATCCTGCTCTTCCACGTCGTCCTCGTCCTCGAGCACGCCCTCCGCCGGTGCCGGCTCCCCTGCCTCCCGCCGCTCGGACAGGTGTCGCCCGAGGAGCAGGCCCGACTCCACGAACCCCAGGAGGAGATAGGCCCCGAAGTACACCACCAGCACGTAGGAGGGGTGGATTCGGGTCGCGACCAGCACGCCGCTCAGGCACACCAGCATGAAGATGCTCAGCGTCCGCCGGTTGAGCCGCACGTCCTTGAAGGTCCGGTACCGGAGGGTGGAGACCATCAGCAGCGAGAGCACCGCGACGACGATCCCGATCGGGACCCGGGCGCCGGTGCCGAGCGGGTCACCGCCCCGCATCCCGTGGTGGGCGATGACCATCGAGACGATCATCCCTGCGGCGAGCGGGATGGGCAGACCGACGAAGAAGCGGCTTCCGCCGGCGTGGTCCGTCGAGTGGGCCAGCACGTTGAACCGCGCCAGACGGAGCGCCCCGCAGGCGGTGAACATGAACGAGACCAGGAGGCCCACCAGCCCCAGCGAGGAGAGCGCCCACTTGTAGACCAGCATCGCCGGGACCACGCCGAAGGACACCACGTCGGCCAGGCTGTCCAGCTCCACCCCGAACTGGCTCTGGGTGCGGGTGAGCCGCGCCACGCGCCCGTCGAAACCGTCGAAGAACATGGCGAAGAAGATCGCCAGCGATGCCTGGTAGAGCTGGGAGGGGCTGGCCTCTCCCGCGCACAGGGTCAGGGCATAGAACCCGCAGAAGATCGACGTGACGGTGAACAGGTTGGGCAGGACGAACTTGAGCTTGTGCAGCTTCATCGATCTCCGGCCCCTGCGACGGACGGGCCCCTGCCGAGGCCCTGGCCGCCGGGTCGGGGGACTCTAGCATCATGGACCCGGGACGGGCCCTGCTCGCCGCCGCCCTGCTGGCCCTCGGCCTCGCGGCCTACCTGCTCGCCGTGCGCGCGTACTACCGGCTGCGCAGCCCGCGTCCGGAGCTGGAATGGGTCCGGACCCTGGACGGGACGCGTCTGGCCGTTCACCGCCGCCGTCCGCCCGTCCGCCGCTTCGTCGAGCCGGTGCTCCTCTGTCACGGACTTGCCGCCAATCACGTCAACTTCGACTTCGACCCCCCTCATTCCCTCGCGCACGTCCTCGCCGCTGCCGGGTTCGAGGTCTTCAGCGTCGACTGGCGCGGCGCCGGGGACTCCCGGGCGCCCCGCCTCTGGCAGCGCTTCCTCTACGACGCCGACGATCTCATCGCCCAGGACGGACCGGCCCTCCTGGCCCATGCGCTCGAGCGCACCGGAGCCTCGCGCGCCTTCTGGGTGGGCCATTCGCTGGGCGCGCTCGTGGGCTACGGCGTGCTGGGAGGCCCGCATGGCAACGGCATCGGGGGAATGTGCGCGCTCGGGGCCCCGGTCTTCCTCCGCTACACCGGTTGGGTGGTGCGGCTGTCGCGCCTGGCGCTGTGGCTGTCCTGGCCGCTCGCCTTCCGCCAGCGCTGGCTCAGCATCGGGCTCGCTCCGTTCCTCGGCCACGTCACGCTCCCGCTCACCGAGGTGCTCCTCAACCCGAAGGCCATCGCTCCCCGCGTCCTCCGGAAGATGTACTGCAACCTCGTCTCCTCCATGGGCTACCGGCTCCTCCGTCAGCTGGGCGACTGGAGCCGCGAGGACGCGTTCCGCAGCCGCGACGGGAGCGTCGACTACCGCGAGCGCCTCCGCGGAGTGACGACGCCGGTCCTGGTCATGGGTGGGAGCCAGGACGCCCTCGCGACCCCGAAGGCGGTCCTCGCCCAGGCGGAGCTGCTCTCGTCCGAGGACAAGACGGTGATGCTCTTCGGGCGCGAGAACGGCGACACCCTCGACTACGGGCATGGCGATCTCCTCTTCGGAGAGAACGCGCCGGTGGAGGTCTATCCGCGAATCCTCCGCTGGATCTCGGACCGCGCGTCCACGCTCACCTCCGCGGAGTGACCGCCCACGCGCCGTGGACGCACGGCGCCGGCATCGGGGTCACGTCGCCCGTCCAGCCGTCGATCTCCACGTCGACGCCCTGGCTGCACTCGGCCCACAGCGCCCCATCGCGGTTGCCTCGTGCGGTCATCGTGCGGAGCTGCGCCCTGCCCCGGTCGGTCACCAGCACCGCCGGGCCCGCCGTTCGGTCGATGGAGACGTCGGTGGCGGTGAGCCGGCCCTCGGTCTCCGCGACGAGCCCCGCCACCCCCGCGCCGCTGACCGTCGCCCGGCTGAGGCTCACCGTCGCCCCCTCGGCGGCCAGCACTCCCACGCCGGCGCAGTCCTGCACCCGTACCCCGCCGAGCGTGGCGTGGCCGCCGCGGATCTGCACCGCGTCGCCGTCGCTCGGGTCCACGCCGCTCGGGCCGCGGAAGGTGGCGCCGTCGATGGTGAGCTCGGCGTCCCGGGCCACCAGCCCGGAGGCGCGGCCACCCTGCACCTCCAGTCCCCGGAGGCGGAACTCGGACGCGAGGAGCTGCACCCCGCCCAGGGGCCCGGCGGACTCGACGTGCACGTCCTCGAGCGTGCCCTTGCTCTTCACCAGCCCCAGCCCGGCCCGCTCCGCCCCGGTGGAACGGATGCCCCGGCCGTCGATGTGCGCGCCCTCCCCGGTGAGCAGACCGTACTCGTGCCCCTCGACCCGGACGTCGCGGAGCTGGACCGTCGCGCCGGCCACGTAGAGGCCAGGGCCGCGGCCACCGCGGACCCCCATCCCCTCCACGACCGCCGAGCCACCGCGGACCCACAGGCCGGTCAGCGCGTCCTGGGTCTGCACCTTTCGCAGCCGGAGCGCCGCCGGCTGCGTCGCGTCCACCGCGCGCCGGAAGGGCCCCTGGAAGCGGACCTGGACCAGCTCCGCCTTCCCGCCCTGGAGCACGTGCACTCCCGGAACCTCGGAGACCGAGGCCTGGACCGTCGAGTCGGTGAGGACGAGCTCTGCCCCGGTCGCGACCTCGATGGCGGGGCCGCGCTGGCCGCTGAGAGACACCGCCGCGAGCACGGCGCGGCCTCCCTCCACCACGACGCCCGCGGCGCCGCCCTGGATCTGCACCCGCTCGAGGCGCACCGCCCCCCGGGTCCGGACGCAGGTCGCAGGAGGCGTCGCGGCGAGCACGACCGCCGGGCCGCCGACCAGCTCCACGTCCTCGAGCACCACGGCGCCCGGGTAGATGCCGGCCGCGAGACGGAGCCGCCCGTGCGGAGGCGCGTCGGCGAGCGCGCGAAACGGCCGCTCGCGGCTTCCGTCACCGCCCGCGGCGGCGGAGGCGTCCACGAAGACCTCGGAGACCCCCGCGTCGACGGCGCCGGCGGTCTCGACCGGTGCCGGGGCGCGCGGGGCGCTCGCGGGAGGAGGGACGACGGAGGAGCAGGCGCCGCAGACCAGCGCCCCCAGGGCGAGGAGAGCGGCCGCCGGCGCGATCAGGCGCCCGGGCCCTCGGGCCTGCGCGCCACGGTCGTCTTCGGGCGCTTCGGCGGATGCGCGAGCACCACCGGCTTCGGCCCCTCGTCACCGACCAGCTTCGCGAAGTCCTTCAGCGGATCGCGGGCGACGTCGTCCTTCCAGTACTCGAAGTGGAGGTGGACGCCGGTGGCCGTTCCGGTCCGCCCGGCGAGCCCCAGCGGCATCCCCTTCACCACCTGGGTGCCCTCGAGGACCAGCGTGCGGGCGAGGTGGCTGTAGCGCGTCATCCGGCCGTCCCCGTGGTCGATGGTCACCTCGTAGCCGTAGCCGTGCATCCAGCCGGCACGGACCACGATGCCGGCACCGGCGGACAGCACCGGCTGGTTCCGCTCGGCGACGAGGTCGATGCCGGAGTGCATCTTGTTTCGGTGGGCGATGGGGTGGAACCGCTTCCCGAAGCGGCTGGTGACCCTCACCTCGTCGAGCGGCCACTGGAACCGCGGGCCGGGCGGGGGGCCCATGCGGGCATCGAGCGCGGCGAGGCGCTCCTCGACCGACCGGACCAGCTCTGGCGGGAGGCCCCCGTAGGCCTTGGCGTCCCGGTCGAGCGCGGCGCGGAGCGAGCCACGGGCGACCTGCACGTCCTCGGCGTCCTCACCCCCCGGGGATTCGGCCAGGAAGCGGTCCACGTCGGCCTGGATGTGCTCCCAGGCCATTCGCTGCACGTCGGGGAGGGGCGACCCCGGCTCGGCCTCGCCCCGACGGGCCTCGGCCTCGAGGACGAAGGCCACCAGCCGGGCGCGAAGCAGGCTCGAGGTCATCGGCGCCTCGGCGGGGGCCGCCACGGGCGCCGGATGGGCCGGGGGCTCGGGCTTGACCGGCTCCCCGGAGCTCGGCAGCCGGACGACCTCGACCGGATCGGGGGTCAGCGAGCCCGCGCCACGCGAGATCATGCAGCCGGTCAGGCTGATTGCAGCCACGGCTGTGACGAGCGCGTTCCGGGTCATCGTCCAAGTCGCTGCCCGGCCGCGGCGCCGTGTCAGCTCTGACACCCTGACCCAGCGGCCCCGCGTCCGTCCAGACAAAATGGCGACGGTTCGCAGCTCCTCACATGGGCCACCAGATGCCTACCTGCCCTCCAGAGAGGCACGCAGGACGTCCGCTGCTCGCTCGCATCCGGCCCGGTCCACGTCGAGGTGGCAGACCAACCGAATTGCATGGGGTCCCACGGAATTCACCAGCAAGCCCGCGGCGCGGAGCCTGGGCACGAACGAGGGCGCGTCCACGGGCAGCTCGGCGTAGACCATGTTCGTCTCGACGCGGTCGAGCTCCACCCGCACTCCGGGAACCTCGGCCAGCCGACGCGCCAGGACCCGGGCGTTCTCGTGGTCCTCGGCGAGGCGGGCGACGTGGTGGTCCAGGGCGTAGAGGCAGGCCGCGGCGAGGAAGCCGGCCTGGCGCATCCCTCCCCCGAGGCGCTTGCGCAGGCGGCGCGCCTCGGCGACGAAGGCCGCGTTGCCGGAGAGCACCGAGCCGACGGGCGCCCCGAGCCCCTTGCTGAAGCACACCGTCGTCGAGTCGCTCTGCTTCGCCCAGGTGCTGGCCGGAACGCCAGCGGCGATCTCGGCGTTGAAGAGCCGCGCCCCATCGAGGTGGACGAGCAACCCGGCGGCGCGACCGGCGGCGACCGCGTCGGCGAACGCCGCGGGCTTCCACACCGTCCCGCCCCCGCGGTTGTGGGTGTTCTCGAGGATCAGCAGGCGCGAGCGCGGCAGGTGGTCGTCCTTCCCCCGCGACGCGGCCAGGATCTGCGCCGGCGTCAGGATGCCCCGCTGCCCGGCGACGGTGCGCGGCTGCGCGCCCCACAGCGCGGCGATGGCCCCGTTCTCGTAGTGGAAGGGATGGCTCCCCTCCTCGAGGATGACCTCCTCCCCGGGGCGGGTGTGAACGCCGATGGCGATCTGGTTGCCCTGCGTCCCCGAGGGAACGAAGACCGCGGCCTCCATCCCGAGGCGCTCGGCGACGCGTGCCTCGAGCCGGCGCACGGTGGGGTCCTCGCCGTAGACGTCGTCGCCCACCTCGGCCTCGGCCATCGCGCGGCGCATGCCCGGCGTCGGGCGGGTGACGGTGTCGGAGCGGAGGTCGATCGGGGCGTTGGCCATGGGGAGGTCCGTACTACAACCGGCGCATGGCTCGCGAGACGGTGCCCGAGCGACGGGCGCGCGCGGTGAGGGTGATCGAACGGCTGGACGAGGCCATGCCCGGGGCGAAGATCGAGCTGGACTACCAGACCCCGCTCCAGCTCGTGACGGCGGTCATCCTCTCCGCCCAGTGCACCGACAAGCGGGTGAACCTGGTCACCCCCGCTCTGTTCCGCCGCTATCCCGACGCGCGATCGCTGGCGGACGCGGACACGCCCGAGCTGGAGACGATGATTCACAGCTGTGGCTTCTTCCGCGCGAAGGCCAAGGCCCTGAAGGGGATGGCCGCGGCGGTGGCCGCGCAACACGGTGGCGAGGTGCCGACCGCACGGGCCGAGCTGGCCGCGCTCCCCGGCGTGGGTCCGAAGACCGCGGGCGTGGTGACGGTGCACCTGGGCGGCGAGCCGGCCTTCCCGGTGGACACGCACGTGAAGCGGCTGGCGCGGAGGCTGGGCTTCACGAAGCACGAGGAGCCGAATCGTGTCGAGGAGGACCTGCAGGGGCTCGTCCCGCAGGCCCTCTGGGCCAAGGGGCACCAGCTGCTCATCTGGCACGGGCGGCGGACCTGCTTCGCGCGGTCACCGGCCTGCGAGCGGTGCGTGGTGCGCGAGCTCTGCCCGCGGATCGGCGTCGCGAAGGCGAAGGCGACGGTGGTCAAGGGCAGCCGCGCGCCGAGGCGAGCTGGCGTCGTTCCTCCTCCGCCCAGGAGGGGGAAGCGGCATGGCGGTGCGTCTTCCGCTGCAACCCGGACGGTTGAGCGTCCGCCGCGGCTGTCCCGGTGAGACCGCCGCCTGGATCACGGTCGAGATGGAGCGCGGCGAGACGCTGCGCCTCGATCTTCCCTGATCGCGATCAGCGCCGCGCCGTCTGTTCGCCCCAGGAGAGCATCAGCACCCTGCTCCGCCGGACCGAGTAGGAGAAGCCGATCGCGCTGCCGTTCGCCGCCACCTTCAACCGGATGATCCAGTCCAGGGCGCTCAGATCCGGAGCCGCCACCGTGGCGAACGGCCGCCGGGCTCCGGACGGAACGTCGAGGGTGTAGACCCGCGCCGGGACCTCGTTCAGACGTCGCGCGAAGAGGTGGCCGCTCGTGTCCCACCCTGCCGGAGCCCAGGGCTCGCCTGCCTCGGAGAGACGGACCGGGGGACCTCCGGCGACCGGGAAGAGCGTGAGCACGCCACCCGCGCCGATGGTGGCGACCTGTCGACCGTCGGGCGAGATCTCCAGGAAGTAGCCCTCGAGCTCGGGCGGGGTGATCGCTCGCCGCTCACCCGTCTCGCGGTCCACCCAGTGGATGGCGAACCCCGGCGTATCCTCCGCCCGGCCGATCACCGCGACGTGCCGCCCGTCCGGCGCGAACCGCGCCCTGCGGATCAGCCGCAGCCCGGTGAGCTCGATCGTCTTTCCCAGACCCGGACCGGTGGGGAGCACGAGAAGCTGGTGTGACTCGGGCGTCTCGTGCGCCCGGATCGCCAGCGCCCACTTGCCGTCGTCGGAAAGCGCCAGCGCCTTCGCATCCGCCAGGTGGACCGGTGGGCTGCCGTCGGTCCGTCTCAGGTTCGCGATCCGGTCGTTCTCGCTGAAGAGGATGGCCGAGCCATCAGCCGAGATGTCGTCGAGGATGGACTGGTCGAGCCAGGAGAGGTCCTTCATCGGCTCGTTCGCGGCGGGCTTCACCACCCCCGACTTGCTCCGTCGCTCGTAGCTGACCGCCAGCACCCGGCCGTCGCGCGCGATGTCCTGAAGGAGCAGATCGCTCGTTCCTCGATAGACCAGGCGCGACTGGCTGTTCGTGCCGGCGGCCCAGATCGACATCGGTCCTTCGTCGTTCCGGGTGAACCAGATCTCCTCGCCTCCCGGAGCCCAGGCCACCCCCGCGATCTGCGCGGAGCTGTGCGCCACGACCCGGACCCGACCGGTCGCATCCACGACCAGCAAATCTCCAGGGTAGTCGAACATCGAGGGGTGGTCGATGAACGCCACCCGATCGCCGCGGGGCGACACCCGCGGATGGCTGAGCCACCCTCCCGTCCGGTGAAGCACCTTGCCGATCGGGAACTCGAGACGGCTCTCCGACCCCACCTGGTGGACGACGGCGAGCTCCTTCCCGTCGGGCGACCAGTCCGCGTAGCTCACGCCGTCGAGCAGCTCGCGCGGAGCGCCCCCGACGATGGGGACGGTGGCCAGGGTGCCTCGAGCACCGTCCTCGAACAGATGGCGGGTCGGTCGGAGGGAGATCGCGAGATCTCCTCTCGACGAGATGGCAAGGAGCTCGGCCGGCTCCAGCAGCACCGGGTTGTAGTCGGGCCGATCGATCGTCGTCGAGTAGATCCGGACCGGCTCTCCCGGAGAGACCCCGGTGAAGAGCACGTGCCGTTCGTCCGGAGCGATGCGGGCGGTGGCCACCTCTCCCCGTGTGAAGCTCAGCTGCTGGACCGTGGGTGGAATGGCCCCGCGGTCGGAGCGCTGCAGCGCGAAGAGCACCCCGCCCAGCGCCAGGAGCGACGCGGCCGCGGCCACGGCCCAGCCCGCGCGCCGCGGCCGGCTCGATCCGGCTGCCTCGCGCCGCAGGAACGCGGACCGCATCACCGAGAGCTGGAACGCGAGGTCGCTGGCGGACTGGAACCGGCGCGCCGGGTCCTTCTCCAGGCAGCGCTGCACCACCTGCGCCAGCGGCTCGGGGACGCTCGAGGGAAGCTCCGCCGGCTGACCGTGGAGGATCGCCAGGCTGCTTTCCTCGAGTCCGCCGGGGAACGCGCGCTGGCCGGAGAGCATCTCGTACAGCACCGCCCCGAAGCCGAAGAAGTCGCTGCGGGCGTCGGCGCCCTCCCCGCGCGCCTGCTCCGGAGACAGGTAGCCCGGGGAGCCGAACACCAGACCCGCCTGGGTTCCCCCTCCCGACGGAGAGACGGTCGCCTCCATCATCCCGTGCGCGGAGGGGACCCCCGCGGCCTCCGCCGCCTTGGCGATGCCGAAGTCGAGGAGCTTGGCCCGCCCATCCCGGGTGAGGAACACGTTCTCCGGCTTGAGATCCCGGTGCGCGATGCCCCGCTCGTGCGCCGCTGCGAGGCCGGCGGCGAGCTGCGCCGCCACGTCCAGCGCCGCAGCGAGCGGGAGCCGACCGTGGTCGAGCTGCGCGCGGAGCGTCGACCCATGGAGCAGCTCGGTGACCAGGAACGGGGTGCCCTCGTGCGAGCCCAGGTCGTAGAGCGCGACGACGTTGGGATGGTTGAGCGACCCTGCGAGCCGGGCCTCCCGCTCGAAGCGCTCGAGGACCGGGCGGTCGACGCCCAGCGCAGCCGAGACCATCTTGACCGCGACCTCCCGGCCGATGCGGCTGTCACGCGCCCGGTACACCTCTCCCATCCCCCCGACGCCGAGGAGCTCGACGATCTCGTAAGGACCCAGTCGCGTTCCCGCCGTCAGCCGCACAGGCCGCGAGCCTAGCGACTCGACCGGAGATCCGCCCGTGGCGTGCGGGGTGACCGGCTGCGCAGAGCGGCGACTGTCCCGCCGGCGCAACCCTTCACGGGGCGCGTGTCCGTTCTCAGAGCGCCGTGGGAGCGGCGGGCCCGGTCCCGGCGCGCTCCTGCTTGCGGCGCTTCGCCCGGCGGCGCATCGACAGGCGCTGCAGGACGGGCAGGTAGTCCACGTACAGCCGGCCGTCGAGGTGATCGATCTCGTGTTGCGCGGCGGTGGCCAGAAGCCCCTCGCACCGGAGCCACTGCACCTGGCCGTCCACGTCGAGGAACTCGACGATGGCGATGGCCGGCCGCTCCACCTCCTCGGCCTCACCGGGGATGGAGAGACAGCCCTCGCGGTAGATCGACGGCCCGCCCTCGGTCGAGACGATGCGGGGGTTGATCATCGCCACCGGCTGCGATTCGGGCTGCCGCGGCCGCGTGTCGAGCACCAGCACTCGCTGGAGCACACCGATCTGCGGCGCCGCGAGGCCCACCCCTGGCGCGGCGTACATGGTCTCGAACATGTCGCTCACCAGCGCACGGATCGAGGCATCCACTGCCTCGACAGGGAGCGCGCGGCGACGGAGGACGGGGTCCGGCCAGAGGCGAATCTCACGGATCATCGCCCTCCGGTCTTAGTCGCCGGGTCCGGCCGGTGCAATCCAGACGAGGTCTGAAATCACTCGCCGCGGATCATCCACGTGGATGCGTACGAGGGTCGCGTCGAGGTCGAAGAACCGCGCTGGCCGGTTCACTGACCGTCACTCGCCGAGCGAGCGCGCGTAGGCGCTGCGGAGCCCGTCGTCGGACAGCGCACGCACCGCCTCGGACAGGAGCGCCTGCATCCGCTCGGCGCGGACCTGGACCCGCGGGTCCGGATGGCCAGACCAGCGGAGCGGGTCGTACTCGGACGAGAGCCGCGCGAAGGCGCGGGCCACCTCGTCCGTCCCCGCGTTCCGCGGCAGCCCCAGCACCGTGAAGTAGTCGGCGTCCTCCACCTGGGCCCAGCGCGCCTCGAGGCGCGCGGCTGCCACCTCCACCGTCTCGGCCTGCGCGTCCTGCTGCGAGGGCGGCTGGAGCTCGATCCACCCCAGCGCGACGGCCACCGCGACCGCCTTGCGACCGCCGTCGCGGGACACTCCGGCGGCGAGGAGCAGCTGCTGCACCGTGCGCTGAGCGTCGATGGCCTCGAGGAGCCGCCGCTCGCGATCGCCGAGGCCCAGGCCCGACGGATCCACCCGGCGGAGCAGCTTCGGCACCGCCCGCATCGACGGAACGAGCCGCTCCACCTCCTCGGCGGGAAGCCCTCGCCGGACTCCCTCCGCCGCGAGCGCGGAGAGCGGGCGCACCGCCGCGCGGCGCCCCTCGGGAGGCGGGGTGTCGGGGCTCAGCCGGTAGAACGACACCGGCTCGCTGAAGGCCTCCAGCGCCCGGGACTCGGTCACCCGCTGGAGGAAGGGGACCAGCTCGGCATCGGTGACCAGCTTCCGGCGGAGCAGCTCGCCCACCAGCTCCGGCTCTCCCAGCCGGAGGATCCGCAGCTCGCGCTCCGCGGCGCCGTCCAGGAGGCCGTCGCGCAGCGCGTGGTCCAGGAGCGACTCGGTGGAGACGGTGCTCGCCGCGGCCGAGACGGTCCCCTCCTCGATCCAGAGGACCCGCAGCGCATCGGCGGCGCGAAGCTCCAGCCGTGCGGTGGCCCGGCCCTCCTCGAGACGGAGAAGCAGCGCCGCCAGATCTTCCAGGGTGACCCGGCCCGCGTCCGCCACCGCCCAGCGTGCTCGCTCCGTCGCACGGCGCACGGCATCCGCCGCCTCCGCCTCGGCATCGGCGCGCGCCTCGGCTTCCCGCCGCTCCTCGTCGGCAAGAGCGCGGCGGTCGGCCTCGAGGCGCACCTGCTCCGTCTCCACCTGCGCGCGGGTGAGCGCCTCGCGGAGCCGCGTCGCCTCCTCCGCCGCCAGGGTCGCGGCCTCCTCGGTCTCGGCGCGCGCCGCCGACTGCTCGGCCACGCGAAGCACTGCCTCGGCCAATCGCTCGCGGCCGTGCTCCACCTCTTCCCGCAGCCGGCGAGCCTCGGTCTTCAGCTCCAGCAGCTCGCGCCGGAGCCCGTCCGCCTGGTCACGCTCGGTCTGCAGCCACGCCTCGGCCTGCCGCCGCGACTCGGCCGAGGCAGCCTCCTCGGCGGCGAGGCGCCCGGCGAGGTCCGCCGCCTCGCGCTCCAGCGACTGGCTCGCCTCGGACAGGCCGGCGTTCGCTCCGGTGGCCTCGGCGAGCGCCTCGCGGAGCTGCTCCAGCTCCTCCTGCGAGCGCGCCTCCAGCGCCAGCCGGGCGTTGGCCTCGGCCTCGGCCCGGGCCTCCGCGTCGCGGAGGCTGGTGGCGAGCAGCTCGGCCTCGGCCGCCCCGGTGGCCTGGGCCGAGGCGATCTCCTGCCGCACCGCCGATGCGCGCTGGCGCTCGTCGAGGAGCGCACGCTCCATCTCGGCACGGGCCGCCTCCGCCGCCTCGTGCGCGGAGCGAGATGCCTCGGCCTCGACCCGGGCCGTCTCCGCCTCCGCACGAGCGGACTCCGCGTCGGCGCGGGCGCTCTCGACCTCGGCCCGCGCCGCGGCGGCCTCGGCACGCGCCGCCTCCGCCTGGGTTCGTGCCTCGTCGGCGTCGATGCGCGCGGCCAGCGCCGTCGCCGATGCCTCGCGTGCATCGCGGGCCCGGCTGTCGGCGAGCGCCTCGGCCTCGGAGCGCAGCCGCTGCGCCTCCTCGAGAGCCTGCTGGGCGGCGCGGGCCTGGTCCTCGGCCGCTCTGGCCTCGGAGGCGATGTCCTCGAGTAGCGCCGAGGCGCTCGACCCGGCTCCCTCCTGGAGAGGCGCGAGGCGGTCGTCGGTGGCCGCGGTCCAGGCGCCCGCCGCGACCGCGAGCATCGGCGCGGTGTGCTCGAGCTCGGGGTCGACGCCGGGCACGTGCGCCTCGTCCGCGGCGTGGAGCATCTCGTCCTCGCCGGCAGGCTCCGCCTCCGCCTCCGGCTCTCCCTCGAGCAGCGGGCCAGCGTCGAATGCTCCGGTCGAAGGCTCCCAGTCCAGGTCCAGGGTCTCGGGCCCGGTCTGAAGCGGGAGGTGCCCGCTGCCCGTGCCGAACATGTCGGTCACCGGCTCGTCGGCCGGCGGGTCCGCCGCCAGCGCCTCGTCGACGGCGTGGAGCAGGGTCTCGGCGCGGAACGGGGTCGGGAGAACCGTGCCCCGATGCCCGTCGACCATCCGCCCGAGGAGGAGGATGCGGAGCCGGGCGGTCTCGGGCCGTCCATTCAGCTCGTGGAGGAGCGCGGCTCCACGGCCGCTCTCCACCCCCGGGGCGAGGAGCACCAGCGCCGGCTGCAGGGTCGTGGCAGCGGTGAGCGCGTCGGCGGTCGACGTGGCCAGCTCGACCGTGTGGCCCGCGCGGACCAGCGTGCGGCGCACGAGCGCGATGGTCGCGAGGTCGTCGTGGACGAGCAGGAGCGTAAACGCCACGGTTCTTCCGGTCCGGTAGCCTACAGCATCGCCCCCGGATCCACGTCGAGGACGACCCGCACGGCGGCGGGCAGCACCTCGAGATCCTTTTCCAGCTGGTCGAGCAAAGGGCCGAGCAGGGTGTGGCGCGGCGCCTTCAGCAGGAGCTGCCACCGGCTCCTCCCCCGGAGGCGGGGGAGCGGGGCTGGAGCCGGACCGAGCAGACGCACCCCGGTGTCCGGGCCGGGGAGGAGCACGCCCAGCCGGTCACCGAGCCTCCGTGCCACCGCCGCCGTCTCGCCCGGGTTCTCGCCCTCGATGCGCACCGCCACCAGCCGGCTGAACGGCGGCCAGGCCAGCGCCTCGCGCCAGGCGAGCTCGCGCTCGGCGAAACCGTCGTAGTCGTGCTCCGGCACCCGCGCGACCGCGTCGGCCTCGGGGTTCCAGGTCTGCACCAGCACCCGTCCGGGCTCCCGGCCTCGGCCCGCCCGTCCCGAGACCTGGGTGATCAGCTGGAAGGTGCGCTCGGCGGCGCGAAAGTCCGGAAGGAGCAGGCCCGTGTCCGCCGAGACGACGCAGACCAGCGTCACGCCGGGGAAGTCGTGCCCCTTGGCCACCATCTGCGTGCCGACCAGCACGTCGATCTCCCCGCGGGCGAAGCGCGACAGGAGATCCGTCAGCCGCTCGGCGGTGGTCGCCGCGTCGCGATCGAGCCGGGCAACCCGGGCAGCCGGGAAGCGCTCGGCGACCTCGGCCTCGATGCGCTCGGTGCCGGTGCCCACGGCGAGGAGCGGGCCTCCGCACGCCGGGCAGCGGTCCGGCACCGGCCGGCTCTCGCCGCAGTAGTGGCACTGGAGATTTCTCGCCCGGAGATGAAAGGTGAGCGAGACGTCGCACTGGCTGCAGGGCACGCCCTGGCCGCAGGCCTCGCACACCAGCGCCGCCGAGTGTCCGCGCCGGTTGAGGAAGAGGATGACCTGTTGTCCCCGGGCGAGGGTCTCACCCAGCGCCTGCACCATCGGCGGCGACAGGGCGGGCGGCTGCTCCGGCACGGCCGTCGGTCGGGGGCGGACGCGGCGGAGGTCCACCAGCTCCACCTGGGGCATCGGGCGGTCGTCGACCCGTGCCGGCAGCCGGAGGTGCCGGTAGCGTCCCCGGCGAGCGTTCTCCAGCGTCTCCAGCGACGGCGTGGCCGAGCCGAGCACCACCGTGGCCCCTGCCTGCTTGGCGCGCACCACCGCCAGGTCCCGGGCCTGGTAGCGGAGCTTCTCGTCCTGCTTGAACGAGGGGTCGTGCTCCTCGTCGACGACGATGAGGCGAAGGTCCCTCACCGGCGCGAACACCGCCGACCGCACGCCGACCGCCAGCCGCACCGTCCCCGAGCGCAGCCCCTTCCAGTGGAGAAGGCGCTCGCGGTCGCGAAGCCCGCTGTGCAGCACCGCGACGGCGCTCCCGAAGCGGCTGCGGAAGCGGCCCACCAGCTGCGGGGTGAGGGCGATCTCCGGGACGAGCACCAGCGCTCCCCCGCCCCGCGCCAGCGCATGCTCCGCGGCCCGGAGGTACACCTCGGTCTTGCCGCTGCCGGTGACGCCCTGGAGGAGGAAGGGCCGGAAGCCGCCTGCGTCGAGCGCGGCCTCCAGCTCGTCCAGCGCCGCGGCCTGCGCCTCGGTGAGGCGTTCCGGTCGCGCCTGGCCGAACCCCTCGGCCACCGTGGGCTCGACGGCGCGCTCCTCCATCTGCACCCAGCCTCGCTCCACCAGCCGGTGCACCGCCGCGCGCGCGCCGGGAACCGCGCGGCCCAGCTCGTCCAGCTCGGCCCGGCCGCCGACGGCGAGGAGATAGCCGAGCGTCGCCGCCTGGGCCGGCGCGCGCCGGAGCGCGTCCACCGAGGGCGAGCCGACGACGACCACCGTGCGCACCACCTCCGGGCTCGGCTCCGGCCCCTCGGCGGGATCCGCCAGCCCCGGGGGGAGCGCGGACCGCAGCGCCTCACCGAGCGGGTGGCGGTAGTAGCCGGCCGCGAACTCGACCAGCGCCAGCACGTCGTCGGGCAGGGCGGGCGTCTCCTCCAGGAGCGCCGAGACCGGTTTCAGCGCCCCACCTCCCTCGGGAGCGCGCCCCGGCCCGAGGTAGAAGCCCAGCGCGCGGCCCCGTCCGAAGGGAACGAGCAGCCGCTGCCCGCGCTGCAGCCGGCCCTCGAGCTCCGGCGGCACGAGGTAGGTGAAGGGCCCCTTCACCGGGCGCCCCACCGCGACCGAGGCGAGCGGCTCCAGAGTCGCCTCCCGACCCCTCAGAAGAGGCGGTCCGGGACGTTCGCCCGCGGGTCGCCGGAGAGGGTGGTGAAGCGAACCTGCCGCTCGCCGTCGCGCGAGACCTCGACCGCGCGCGGGAACCAGTCCCCGGCGGGCGAGTTGTAGTCCACGAAGCGCACGTCCCAGCGGGTCCCGCCCTCCGTCCAGCGGATGCGCGCCGGGAGCCAGCTGTCCTTGAAGACCCAGAACTGGGCGTCCCCGTCCTTCGGACCGCCGACGACGAAGGCCACGTGGCCGCCGAAGCGGGCGAGCCACGAGCTGCCGACGTTGACTCCTCGTTTCTTGAGGTGCGCCTCCAACTCGGCGCGACCGTCGCCGGCGCTCCGCGCACCGAACAGCGCGCACAGCTCGCCGAGCCCCACTCCCAGCGCCGCCACGGCCGGGCCCTCGTTCTTCAGCTGGCCGCCGGCCTGAACCACCGCGAGCTTGCCGGTCTCCGGACCGTTGGCCTCGAGACGGCAGCGGCCCGGCAGCTTCAGGAGGACCCGCGCGTCGGACTGGATCTCTCCCTGACTGCCCGCCTCGGACGAGGCGCCGCCGGCGAGGACCAGCGTGCCCTCGACCCGAGCGGTGCTGATGCGCTGCTCGTCCCTGCCGGTCAGCAGATGCCGGAAGATGGCACCGGGTGCGGGGACGTAGGCGAGCGCGGTCCGGACGGCGAGCACGGCAACCAGGAGAAGGGGCAGACGGAGGCGGCGCACGGGGGCGGAGGACTGTACACGAGCTGTCTGCGCGGGCTAGAGCCGCGGAAGCGATGCCCACGCCGGAGCGAACGGCCTCGGCGCGGACGAGCCGCGTGCGCGTGGGCAGGGAGACGGGAGCGATGCCACTGGCGGTGCGGCTGAAGAAGCAGGGGGGCCCGGAGGTGATGGTCCTGGAGGAGGTCCAGGTGCCGGCACCGGGGCCGGGCGAGGTGGCGCTGCGGCACGGCGCGATCGGTCTGAACTTCATCGACGTGTACCAGCGCAGCGGCCACTACACGCTCCAGCTCCCCAGCGGGATCGGGCAGGAGGCGGCAGGCGTGGTGACCGCCGTCGGTCCCGGCGTGACGACGGCGAAGGTGGGCGACCGGGTCGCGTACGCCGGCGTCCCGCTGGGCGCGTACGCCGAGGCGCGCACCTACCCGGCGGAGAAGCTGGTGCCGGTCCCCGAGGGCGTGACCGACGAGCAGGCCGCCGCATCCCTCCTCAAGGGCCTCACCGCCTGGTACCTGATCCGCCGGACCTTCAAGGTCGAGCGCGGGCAGACCGTGCTGGTCCACGCCGCGGCGGGCGGGGTGGGTCTCATCCTCTGCCAGTGGCTGAAGCATCTCGGGGTCACCGTCATCGGCACGGTGGGGAGCGAGGCGAAGGCGCAGGCCGCCCGGGCGGCGGGCTGCACGCACCCGCTGGTCATCGGCGACGACAACCGGCGCGAGCTGCCGGCGAAGGTGAAGGAGCTGACCGGCGGGGCGAAGGTTCCGGTGGTCTACGACTCGATCGGCAAGGACACCTTCGACGTGTCCCTCGAGTCCCTCGCGCCGTTCGGCATGATGGTGCTCTTCGGCGCCTCGAGCGGGCCGGTTCCACCGTTCGACCTCCAGCGACTCGCGGCCGGCGGCTCGCTCTACGTGACCCGGCCGACGCTGGGCACGTACGTCGGCAAGCGCGAGGATCTCCTCGCCGGGGCGCGCGAGCTCTTCGACCTCGTCGCCCGCAAGGTCATCACCATCCACGTGAACCAGCGTTACACCCTTCGCGAGGTGGCCCGGGCCCACGTGGACCTCGAGGCGCGGAAGACGACCGGCTCGACGGTCCTGTTGCCCTGAGGGCTTAGCCTCCCTGTCGCGAATGAACCGTCTCCTCCTCCTCGCCTCGCTGCTGCTCGCGCGCCCGCTGCTCGCCGCCCCCGCCCCCCTCGACTTCGATTCCGCCCGCGGCGCGCGCGAGGTCGGAATGGGCGGGGCCTTCCGCGAGCTGGGCATCGGGGCGAACGCCGCGGACGGCAACCCGGCGGCGATGGCGCTCTACCCCGCCTTCCAGCTGGAGTTCGGCGGCGGGGCGGACTGGAAGTCGAAGGGCTGGTTCGCGGCGGGGTGGGCGCGCGACAGCACCAACCAGGAGCTGTCGGGGGCGTACAGCCTCCACTACATCTCCAACGACTACGGCAACGGCAACGTCGGCCAGTGGGCCCACTCGCTGTCTCTCGCGACGAAGGTCGGAGACCGGGTGGCGTTCGGCATCGGCGGACGCTGGCTCATCCAGAGCACGCCGCACATCAACGCAGCGAGCATGAACCTCGGGATGTCCATCCTGGTCATCCCGCAGCTCACGCTCGGCATCGCTGCCTACAACATCATCGACACCCACCACCCGGAGATGAGCCGCAGCTTCGAGCTGGGCTTCGGGCTGATGCTCGGCCCGGTGCGGCTCGCGAGCGAGGTGCGCAGCGACATCGGGCGGGGACCGCTGCACCCCATCTGGAACAGCGGCCTCGAGCTGTTCCTGGGGCGTAGCTTCGTGCTCCGCGGCGGCTGGGAATGGCACGAGCCGGTGCAGCAGAACTTCCTCACCGCCGGCGTGGGCTTCGTGTTCGACAACTCCGGGCTGGACATCGGCTGGCGTCACGGGCTGGCGGGCGCGGGCGACCTCATCGTCGGGGGGCTGCGGATCCAGCTGCAGTGAGCTCGGGGGACTCCTCCGGCGGCACGACGTCGAGGGCCGCGAACCAGGGGACCATGTCCGCGGGGAGCGGGGCCACCAGGCGCAGCGGCGCGCCGGTCCGCGGATGCGGCAGGAGAAGGATCTGGGCGTGCAGCAGCGAGCGTCCGATCTCCCCTCCCCGGAGCCTGGCCGGGCCGCCGTAGAGTCGATCTCCGGCGATGGGAGCGCCCAGCGCCGCGAGATGGGCGCGGAGCTGGTGCGTGCGCCCGGTGCGCGGCCACAGGCCCACCAGCGCGAGGTCGGATGCCGCCCCGAGCCGGCGAAAGAGCGTCTCGGCCTCGAGCCCGTCTCGCGGCCGAGCCACCCACCTGCCGGGCCGGCGGCGATCGCGGGCCAGGCGCAGCGTGCAGTCGCCGGCCTCGGGGAGCGCCGGCATCGTGACCGCGAGGTACTGCTTCCGCGCCGCCCCGGTCCGGAAGCTCCGAGCGAGCGCCGAGGTCGCGGCGGGGGACTTGCCGAAGACCATGACCCCGGTGGTGTCTCGATCCAGCCGGTGCACCAGTCCGGCCTCGCGGCCGAGGTGGGTCGAGGCGAGGAGGAGGAGGCTTGTGGCGCCGCCGGGCGTGGGCTGCGCGGGCAACCCCGCGGGCTTGTCGACCGCGAGGATCTGCGCGTCCTCGTGGAGCACGCGGAGCGGGTGGACCGTGGGCAGGGGCGCGGTGGAGCTCCGTCCCGCCTCCTCGAGCACCACCAGCACCTCGGTCCCCGGCGCGACGGAGCGGGCCGCGTCGCGCTGCCGGCGGCCCAGGACGTAGACGGCTCCGCGGGTCACGAGGGTGCGCGCCTCCTCCATCGAGCTGCCGAGGCCGCGCGCGACCACCTCGAGGAGCGTGCCCGCGTCGATGCTGCGGAAGGCGCGGCGCTTCACGGCAACGCCGCCCCGCGCGCCTTGACCGGCGAATTCACCTCCTGGCAGCGTCGCCCGCCATGACCACGCAGGGGTTCCACGCCCACGACGTCTACACCATCGTCGATTCGTCGCCGGGCCCGGCGAACCGTTCCGGGGATGACGGGGCCGGTCTCCCCCTGCGCGGACGCGGACGGTCCGGGATGGAACCGGCCGCGGACGACCTCCCCGTGGCCCGGTAGCGAGCGAGAGTGCCGGCATGGCATCCCTGAACGCGCTCCGCGCCGACGCCGAGGCATGGCTGGAGGAGCTGGGTCGTGCCCGGGCGGAGGCGGCGCCCGGCCCTGCGAACCTCGCCCTCGCGGACGCCGCGCATCCGGAGGTCGTGTCGCCGGAGACGGCCCGCGCCGTGGGCGGGCTGCTTCACTCGAGCCGGGTGCCGGACCACGAGCTCCCCCGGCTGCGCATCCTGGCGCGCTTCCTGGAGGACGCCTCGCTCGAGGCGGCGTCGCGTGAGGGGCACCACGCGCTGGAGGTCGCGCGGTGGCGGAGCGCGCCGGAGAGCGGGATCGAGGCTCCGCTGGCCGAGGCGGAAGCCGCCCTCGCCCTGACCGAGGAACGCCCGGCCCGGCTCCGGCGCGAGGAAGCGGTGAACCGTGGCTGGGAGGGGCTCCTGGGCCGGGCGCAGCGGGTGCAGACCGAGCTGGCGGAAGGTGCGAGCGCGCTGGGGGCTGGCAGCGTGGCGGAGCTGCTCGAGAGCCGCCGCGATCCGGCATGGCCGGCGCTCGATCTCGACGGGCTTCTTCGCAGGACCGAGGACGCCTACCGGGACGTCCTGGCCTGGGCGCTGGGAAAGGTCGCGCCTCGCCTCCTTCCGCTGCCACGGGGTGACGCGACGCTGGCCGACCTCGAGCGGGTGCGCGCGCTGCCCGGATACCCGGGAGCGCTGGAGAGCGCCGGCGAGGCGCTGCAGGCATGGTCGGGCCGGCTTCCCGGCGCGGAGGAGCGCGGCCGGCACCTCCGGACCCGCCGCGTCCCGGCGCTCGCGGCCCGCGCCATCGCGATCGACGTCCCGGACCGGATCGCGCTGTTGCTCCCGGAGGGCGCCGAGAGCGCGGACGCTGGCCGCCGCTTCTTCTGGATGGGCTGCGCGCTCCACCTGGCGTCGGTGGAGCCGGAGGCTGCGGTGGAGCACCGCTGGATGGGAGATCGCGCGGTGGTGGCCGCGTCCGGCTGGGTGGTGCGTGGGCTGCTCTGGCGCGAGCGGTGGCTGAGGTCGGCGGTCGGCCTCGGACGGCCGATGGCGCGCGAGGTGGCGCGGATGCAGGCGCTGGTGGCGCTCGCGACGCTCCGGGCGGATGCGGCGCTGCAACCGCATCTCCGCGCGATGGCGGTCTCGGGGCTGACCCCGCAACGGCTCGGCGAGGCTGCCGAGGCGGTCTCCTCGGCGCTCCACGTGCGCGTGGGCCGGGGCCTGACGCTCGCCCGCGTGGCGAACCTGGACCTGGGCCAGAGGCAGCTGCGGGCCGCGGCGCTGGGGAGCTGCCTCTGGGCCGAGGCGGACCGGCGGTTCGACGCCGACGAACTGCGGAACCCGATCGCGGCGCGGTGGCTGGTGGCGATCTGGAGTCAGGGCGCGCCGGAGATGCCGGAGCAGATGGCGACGTCGCTGTGCGCCTCGCAGCTCGGCCTCGAGCGCGTCGGTGCGGAGCTGGTCTCGGTTCTCGGCGCCTGAACCGGGCGCCGGCGCGCCTCAGCGGCGGCCGCGGAGGGCGCGGACGATCTTCGACTTCGCCGGGGACGGCATCCGTGGCACGCGGGCACGGGCCTGCCGGGCGAGCTGCAGCTCGAGGAGGAGCAGCTCGTCGGCGAGCTCGGTCCCCTCCTTCGCGATGCGGGCGAGCGGAGCCTTCGGGGAGACGCTGATGCCTTGAACCATCCGGACGGCCCGCTCCTCCTGCGGGGTGAGCGCGCGGTCGCGGGTACGAAGCGCCTCGACGACGGCTCCCGGCTGCTTCTTCGGCGTGCGCTCCATCGGCTCCCATCCATGTCCTACCTCTGAACGGACGTCCAGAGGAGCCGCTCCAGAACCGCGGCCTTCCAGTACCTTAGGAGCCGGTCGGCGGAGATCAATTTTTCGGGCGCGGGGCGCCGGGCCGGCGAAAAAACCCAGGCAGACCGGGCCTATCCGGAGGTGTCCTCGTCGGCCTCGGTGTCCACCCCACCGTCGGCACCCGCCTTCCGCTGGATGCCGAAGCGGTCGAGGGCGTCGGCGATGCCCTCCGGCTTGTCGGCATCCGGCAGGTGCCCCTCGGGGACCTGGATGGCGATGGCCTTCCCGACGTCCTTGAGGCGCTGATCGAGCACGACGTGGAGCTGCGCCGGGGCGACGCTCTTGTCTCCGGGCACGGCGACCAGACCGTCCAGGTGGGCACGGAGGACGACGGCCGTTGCCGCGTCGACCACCACCTCACCGGAGAGCTTCTTCGGCTGGCGCTGGTCGATGAAGCGCTGCCGCCGGGCGCTGTCCTCGTCGAGCCCTGCACGCGCGTAGCCGGCGGCGGGAGGCGTCTCACCGCGGGCGGGCTTGTCTCCGGCGGCGTCGGCGAGGCGGATGGTGTAGCGGAACGCGGATCGTCCCTCGACCGAGGTCGGCCCCTCGAGGGCGAGCGCCATCCGGCCCTGGAAGAGGCCGTCCAGCTCCCGGAGTGGGCCGGCGGTCTCGTCGCGGGTGCGCTCGGCCATGCCGCGGTCGCGGAGGCGGAGGCGATACTTGCCGAACTTGCTCCGGGCGAAGACCTGGCCCCGGGCTCGAACGACCTCGAGGCCCTGGTCCCGGCTGTTCTCGATGCGGGCGTGGAAGTCGCCGGAGACGCCTCCGGCCGCGGACTCGAGGAGGCGCGTCTCGGTGAGCTTCACCGTGTCCTTGCCGGCGGTCCAGGTGAAGGCGACCTCGGCGCTGAAGCGGTGGGGGCCGATCCGCTCCGTCACCTCGGCAGAGCCCATGTCCACCACCCGGTGGGCGAGCTTCGAATCGGAGGCGAGCTTCTGAGGGTCGAGGCTCTCCTTGGCGGAGGCGACGACCGCCGGAGGGGCCTCCGGCGAGAAGATGCGCTCCTTGGCGGCGCGGTCGACGGGATTGGAGCAGGCGGCGAGCAGCGCCAGCCCGGCGGTGAGGAGACGAGGAGAATGCAGCACGGAACCGGACGGACCCTAGCACGGGACTTTTTCCGGAACCCGGGGTGTGGTGAAGAGCCACCCCGCGCACGTGCAGAACCTCCGCGACAAGCTCCTCAAGGCCGGCCTGGTGTCGGCCGAGCAGGCAGAGAAGGCCGAGAAGTCGGACGAGCCGCGGGCGAGGTCCGACCGGCCGCGGGAGCGCCCCGAGCGCCCGGCATCGGCGGGGACAGGGCCCTGGCTGGTGGCGCGCCCGCAACCCCTGGGGTCGATCCCGAAGCTGCCGCCGCTCGTCGGCAGCAAGGCATCGCAGCGGCTGGAGGCGAAGCAGCAGCTGGAGCGCGACCGGCGCCTCCGGGAGAAGGTGCTCTCGGCCCAGGTGGCGGTCGAGGCAGGCGCGCGCGCCTTCTACTTCGTGACCCGCAAGAACCGGCTGCGCCGGCTCGAGCTGTCGGACGCGCAGGCGGAGGCGCTGGAGCAGGGGCGGCTCGCGGTGGTGGAGCGGCCGGACGCGGCGCAGATCGAGCACGCGCTGGTGCCGGCGACGCTCGCCCTCTCGCTGGTCGACGAGTTCCCCAAGGCGGTGCGCTTCCTGAATGCACCGGGCTCGCCGGTGGGCTTCCTCACCGACGAGGAGGTGAAGTCGCGTGCGGCGGCGGAGGCTGGCGAGACTCCCGAGGAGCGTGCGGCGGCGGATGCACCCGAGAACGAGGAGCAGCGGGCCGAGGAGGCAGCCGACGCGGCGGACGCCGCGGTGACCGGACCGTCGGACACCACCGGGGGCCCGGGCAGCTCCGCCGGGTGAGCTGGCGGAGGGTCGGTCGACGACCCCGTCGACGCGGCGCGATCGGACCGCCGTCGCTCGTCGCCGGCTGGACATCTCGACGCCGGACGGTGCGCGGCCAGGCCGCCGGTGCGTCGAGATCGGCGCTCCGACATTCGAGCGCAGGAATCGAGGTGCCCTCCTGCGGCCCGGGTGACAGGTCGAGTGCATGGTGGAGAACGACTGGACGGCGGCGCTGGAAGCGACCGGGCACGGAGTCATCCGTGGGCTGCTGGATGGACGCGAGTGCTCGGCCATCGCCGCGCTCTACGACGACCCGGGGCGCTTCCGGTCGAAGGTGGTGATGGCGAAGCACGGCTTCGGCCGGGGCGAGTACCAGTACTTCGCGCACCCGCTCCCCGAGCGCGTCGTCGAGCTGCGGCGCTCGCTGTACGGCAGGCTGGTCCCGGTGGCCAACCGGTGGGCGGAGGCGCTCGGCAAGCCCGCCCGCTACCCGGAACGGCTCGAGGCGTACCTCGAGGAGTGCCACGCCGGCGGACAGACCCGGCCGACGCCGCTGCTGCTTCGCTACGGACCCGGCGACTTCAATTGCCTCCACCAGGATCTCTACGGTGCGCTGGCGTTCCCCTTCCAGGTGACGGTGCTCCTGAGCAAGCCCGAGGCGGACTTCGGTGGAGGCGAGTTCGTGCTCACCCAGCAGCGCCCACGGATGCAGTCGCGGGTGGACGTCGTCCCGCTCCGGCAGGGGGACGCGGTGGCGTTCGCGGTCAACGAGCGGCCGGTGCAGGGCACCCGCGGCGTCTACCGGGTGCGGATGCGCCACGGGGTGAGCGAGGTCCGCTCCGGACGGCGTCACACGCTGGGGATCATCTTTCACGATGCGGCGTGAGGACCGACGTCCTCGGCACCAGGGGCGACTCGGTCCACGACCGCGAGCTCGCCGGCGGCCACGAGCTGTGCGCTGGCGGGTCATCTTCGGTGACGCGCTGCGGGCGCTCCTTCCGCCGCGGTCCGGGACGGCGGGGTGAATCCGCTGGTCAGCGCCGTGGGGCGGCGACGGCCTCGACCTCGATGAGCAGGTCGTCGATGACGAGGCCCTTGACCTCGACGAGGGTGCTCGCAGGGAACGGGCCGGCGCCGAAGTACTTGTCCCGGACCTCGCGGTAGATCGCGAGCTGCGAGACGTCGCGGACGTACCAGTTGAGCTTCACCACGTCGGAGAAGCTCGCCCCGGCGCTCTCCAGCGCGGTCTTCAGATTCCGGAAGACCTGCTCCGTCTGCGCGCGGACGTCACCCTTGCCGACGACCTTGCCCTCGACGTCGAAGGCGACCTGACCGGCGATGTAGAGCGTCCGTCCCGCGGGCACGTCGACCAGATGGCTGTAGCCGCGCGGAGTGGAGAGGCCGGGGGGATTCGAGAAGGTCGAGCTGGGCATGGGAGCTCCTCCGGGATGAGCACAGGCGAGGACGGCGGGGGCGACGACGAGGATGAGGGCGCGCACGCCCGGACCCTCGCGCGGCAGCGCTCGCGGTGGCAGCACAGTGGAGCGCCCGAAACGCCAGGTCAGAGGTGGACGCGGTCCTGCTACGGGCAGCCGGCCGGTGGGAACCCGCCGTCGGCGGGCGTCTGGAGGGCCGGGCACGGCAGACAGCAGTACTGTCCGGCCGGCGTGCGGTCGGGATTGCAGTCCTGGGGGCCGACCGTGCCGATGCACTGCGTTCCGCCGATGAGGCAAGTTCCCCCGGCGGCCTGGCACGCTTCCGGGCCGGTCGTTCCACAGGCGATCCCCGCCGCCCCGAGGACGAGCAAGAGCAGCACCGCTCGCAGACCGACGTGCATGTGCCCGGACGCGGCCCTCCCCTCGACGTCGATGGCCAGCTCGTTCTCCAAGCCGCTCACCCGAACGCGTCGATCCCGGTGATCGCCTTCCCCAGCACGAGCGTGTGCACCTCGTGCGTGCCCTCGTAGGTGAGCACCGACTCGAGGTTCAGCGCGTGACGCAGCGGAGGGAGGTCGTCGGTGATCCCGTTGGCCCCGAGGATCGTCCGCGCCGAGCGCGCGACCTCCAGCGCGGAACGAACATTGGCGCGCTTGGCCAGCGAGACCAGCACCGGCGGCAGCTTCCCCTCGTCCTTGAGCCGGAGCACCCGGTGTCCCAGCAGCTGCGCCTGGACGATGCGCTCCAGCATGTCGGCGAGCTTCTCCTGGGTCAGCTGGAACGAGCCGATCGGCCGATCGAACTGCCGGCGCTGCTGGGCGTACGACCGTGCCGCCTCGAAGCAGGCGATCGCCGCGCCGGTCACCGCGAAGGCGATGCCCGCGCGCGCGTTGTTGAGGCAGCCCAGCGGCCCCCGCAGCCCCTGCACTCCCGGGAGCACGTTGCGCTCCGGGACGCGCACCTCGGTGAACGACAGCTCGGCGGTCCACGACGCCCGCAGCGACAGCTTGCCGGGGATCTCCTTCGCCACGAACCCTGGCATCCCCTTCTCCACCAGAAAGCCGCGCACCGAGTCCGGCCCGTCCCCGGTCTTCGCCCAGACCACTGCGACGTCGGCCACCGTGCCGTTGGTGATCCACGCCTTGCTCCCGTCCAGCACCCAGTCCTGCCCGTCCCGGACGGCGCGAGTCCGCAGGCTGCCTGGATCCGATCCCGCCTCCGGCTCGGTCAGACCGAAGCAGCCGATGCACGCCCCCCGGGCCATGGCCGGAAGGAATCGCTGCTTCTGCTCCTCCGAACCCCAGGCGTGGATCGGGTACATCACCAGCGACCCCTGCACCGAGGCGAAGCTCCGCAGTCCCGAGTCGCCGCGCTCGAGCTCCTGCAGTCCGAGGCCGTACGCGACGTTGCTGACCCCGGCGCAGCCGTACCCCGTGAGGTTCGCGCCGAGGACGCCCAGCTCGCCGAGCCGGGGGACCAGCTGCGCCGGGAAGGTGCCCTCGCGAAAGTGGCGCCCGATGATCGGGAGCACCTCGGCGTCAACCACCCGCGCGACCGCGTCGCGCACCGCGCGCTCGTCCGGGCTGAGCGCATCGTCCAGCCGGTACAGCGCCTCCACCCCGCTCCGCTCCACGTCGTCCCTCCTCCGAGCTCCGGGTTAGAGCGGCAGCACGCCCTCGACCTGCTGGAGCAGCTGGAGCCGCCGCGCCATCACCGGGCTCGACCCGTCCTCGAGCGCCGCCGTCTCCTGGAGCACCCGCTCCAGCGGAAACCGCTTCACCGAGGCGTCGGAGGTCGCGATGCCTCCAGGCAGCGGCGCGTTCCAGGCCACCATCTCGTCGGTCGCTCCCTCGAGCAGCGCCGCCACCGCCCCGTACGCGAGCCGCGCCGACACCTGGCGGTCGAGGAAGCTCGGGTGACCGCCGCGGACGAGGTGTCCGAGCACCACCGCCCGCACCTCCGGTCCGCCGAGGCGGTCCTCCACCTTGCGCACCAGCCGCGTGCAGGGAATCTCGACTCCCTCGGCCTTGATGATGAGGACCCGCCGCTTCGCCCGACCGAACCCCTGCCGGATGACCTCGGCCACCGCCTCGACGATGGCCTCCTCGCTGCGCTTCTGCTCGCGGAAGAGCACCGCGTCCGCTCCGGCCGCGACCGCCGAGGCCATCGCCAGGTAGCCGCAGGCACGGCCCATCACCTCGACGACGAAGGCCCGGCTGTGGGCCCGGGCGGTGTCGTCGATGTTGTCGCAGGCAGAGACGATGGTGTTGAGCGCGGTGTCGGTGCCGATCGCCAGCGCGGTGCAACCGATGTCGTTGTCGATGGACGCGGGGATGCCCATCACCCGGACGCCGTGCTCGCGGGCGAGGAGGTGCGCACCGGTCAGCGAGCCGTTCCCGCCGATGACCACCAGGCCCTCGACGCCCGCCGCGCGCATCGCCTCCGCCGCCCGGGTCCGCCCCGTCGCCTCGCGGAACCGGGCGCTCCGGGCGGAGCCCAGAACGGTGCCACCCTGCCCACCGAGGACGTCCAGTCCCGGCTCGCCCAGGAGCACGCACGGGCCCGGGACCACCTCCACCATCCGGCCGTCGATCAAGCCCTCGTAGCCGTCACGGACGCCGAGGAGCCGGATCCCACGCGCCGCGCAGGTCTTCGCCGCGGCCCGCAGCGCGGCGTTCATCCCGGGGCTGTCCCCACCCGAGGTCAGGAGCGCGACGGTCTTCATCCGGTCGCTCCCTTCTGCTCGGTGCCCACCAGGGCCAGGAGCAACACCGCCGCGAGCCCGGACACCCAGGGGAGCAGCCCACCGTCCTGCTCGCTCCTCAGCGCGACGTAGAGCAGGGCCAGCGCGGCGAGCAGATGGCTCGCGACGTGGAGCTGCCGGACCCGCATGCGCGCGCGACTGGACAGCATGTCGCCCGGGACTCTGCCACGCTCCCGGCCCACGCGCTGGTCCAGCGGACGCCGCGGTCTCGGAGCCACAGCGGAGATCAACCGATTTCCGCTGTAGGGTCCTCGCTCATGAGCGACCTCGTTCAGCGCGGCGCGGTGGTGACCGGGGCGAACCGTGGCATCGGCAAGGCCATCGCCCTCGCCTTTCTCCGGTCCGGCTGGCCGGTGGTGGCGATCGCGCGGACGGTCGAGAGCCTCGAGGCGCTGCGCCAGGAGGCGGGAGACCTCGCCCCGCGCATCCGGCCGCTGGCCTGCGACCTCGCGGACGCCGCGCAGCTCGAGGGCGTGGCCCGGGCGCTCGCCGACCTCGACCCGGTGCCGGGGGCGCTGGTGAACAACGCCGGGATCTCCCTCTCCGCGCCCCTGCAGCGGACCACCACCGAGGAGCTCCAGCGCGTCCTTCAGATCAACACCGTGGCCCCGTACGTCCTCTGCCGCGCGGTGGTGCCGCGGATGGCGGACGCCGGCGGCGGCCGCGTCATCAACGTCGGCTCCATCGCCTCGCTGAAGGGCATCCGCTACACGTCGGCGTACTGCGCGAGCAAGCACGCGCTCCTCGGCCTCACCCGGGCGCTCGCCGTCGAGTGGGGCAAGCGGAACGTCACCGTGAACGCGGTCTGCCCCGGCTGGACCGAGACCGACATGTTCAGCCGCGCGCTCGAGGCGGTGGTCCAGCGGACCGGCCGCAGCGCCGAGCAGGCCCGGGACGCGGTGCTGGCGAACAACCCGATGGGTCGGCCGGTGAAGCCGGAGGAGGTCGCAGCCCTCGTGCTGTACCTCTCATCCCCCGAAGCAGCAGGCCTCACGGGAGCCGCACTCCCGGTGGATTGTGGTGAGGCTGCCTGAGCGGCTTTCAGGATCCGTTGCACCAGCATCCCACCGGCGCTAATAGCTCGAGGTCTCTCAATGAGGGAGCCTCATGCAACTCGAGTCGCTCAAGATGTTCTGCGACGTCGTCGAGACGGGGTCCTTCTCGCGCGCCGCCCAGCTGAACCACGTCACCCAGTCCGCGGTGAGCCAGCAGATCCGCGCGCTCGAGAACCGGTACGAGCAGAAGCTCCTCAGCCGGAGCGCCCGCCAGGTCACGCCCACGCCAGCCGGTGAGCGTCTCTTCCGCGGCTGCAAGGAGATCCTCGCGCGCTTCGGCGAGGTGGAGCAGGAGATCCGCGAGCAGTCCGCCGAGGTCGTGGGCACCTGCACCGTCTCCACCATCTACTCGGTGGGGCTCCACGAGCTGCAGAACATCCAGAAGCGCCTGCTGAAGACTCACCCCAAGGTGAACATGCGGCTCATCTACCGCCGCAGCGATCAGGTCTACGACGACGTGATCCTCGGCGCGGCGGAGATCGGCGTCGTCGCCTATCCCCAGCCCCGCGCGGGCGTGGACGTGATCCCCTTCCGCGACGACCGGCTCGCGGTGGTCTGCGCGCCCGGCCACCCGCTGGCGAGCAAGAACAAGGTCTCGCTCACCGCGCTCGCCGACACGCCGTTCATCGCCTTCGACCGCGAGGCTCCCACCCGGAAGGCGCTGGACCGGATCTTCCGCGAGAAGGGCGTGGAGCTCGAGCCGGTGATGGAGATGGACAACGTGGAGACCATCAAGCGCGCCGTCGAGATGGGCGTGGGGGTCTCCATCCTCCCGGCGGCCACCGTGCAGCACGAGGTGGCGCAGGGAACGCTGGTCGCCCGGCCGTTCGCCGACGGCAACTACACCCGGCCCATCGGCCTGCTGGTGCGCAAGGGCAAGTACCTCGACCGCGCCTCGCAGGCGGTCCTGGACACGTTCAAGGAAGCGGCGGTCGCCGAGGAGTAGCGAGCCCGGGGCGGGCCTACTTCGCCCCGGCGCCGTGCTGCTTCATCATCTCCTCGACCTGCTTGCGCTGCTCGGGCGTGAGGTTCTGCATCATCTGCTCGCGCTGCTGCGCGCCGCCGCCCGGGGGCATCATCCCACCGTAGCCCTTGCTCTCGGTGTAGCCGGAGGGGATGGCGAAGGCCGAGTCGGGGACCGACTGCGACTTCACCGACGTCGCCTCCCAGGTCACGCCGGTCTCTCCCTTGCTGTTCTTGGAGATCACCTTGAGCGGCACGCCGGCGACTCCTTCCTTCCGGAGCGCGGCCCACCAGCCGGACTCACCGCGTCCGCCGGCGTTGAAGGCCTTCTCCAGATCGCCGGCGGAGACCAGGTTCTTGTCGATCCAGACGTCCAGGTTGTCGCCACCGCCTTCCCGCTGGACCTGGACGTGCTCGGTGCTCCGTCCGGCGACGGTGTCCTTGCCGAGCTTCTTCACCGTCCACTTGCTCGCCTCGGACGCGTCGTCCTTGTCCGAGGTGCTCTTGCTGTAGGTCTTGTTCGCGTCGTTGATGATGTACGTCGTCTTCGGCTCGCTCGCGCGGTGGATGACCACCGTCTTGTGCTCGCCCATGCCCGGCAGGCTCATCTGCTGCTCCATCCGGCTGTTGAGCCCTTTCACCGTGATGAGGCCGGTGCCGGTCATCGACGATGGGGCGCCCTGCGGAGCTCCGCCGCCCATCGCGCTCCGGTTCATCGTCAACTTCGTCTCGATCACGCCCTCGAAGGCGAGCGCGGGGAGTGCTGCGAGGCACAGCGCGACGGCGAGCGCGCGGATCATGGGGGTCTCCTTGAAGGGGGCCGGCATTGTGCCGACTCCAGACGCCGCCAGGGCACGAAAAATCACCTGGCTCACGCCAGGCGACGGAGCCGCGCAGCGTAGAACCCGTCCATCCCCTCGGGACCGGGGAGCGTGCGGAGCGCCCCCTGAGCCAGCGGCCAGCCGAGCCGCTCGGCGACCGGAGGCGACTCGACCGTGAAGTCCGGGTGACTGCGCAGGAACAGCTCCACCTGGTCCTGCCCCTCCTCGGGCTCGGTGCTGCAGACGGCGTAGACGAGCAGGCCACCGGGTGGCACCGCGGCCTGGCACTGCTCGAGGATGCGGCGCTGCAGGGTGGCCAGCCGCGCGAGGTCCGGCTCCTCCCGCCGCCACCGCAGCTCGGGATGCCGCCGGAGCGTGCCCAGTCCGGTGCACGGAGCGTCCAGCAGCACCGCGTCCACCGGCCCGATGGAGTCGGGGAAGGGCTCGGTCGCGTCGTGGGCCAGGACCTCGACGTGATCCTGCAGCCGCAGCCGCCGTGCCTCGGAGCGGATCTTCTCCAGCTTCGCCGCGTAGAGGTCCACCGCGAGCACCGGATGCGCCTCGGCCTGGTGGCAGGCCTTGCCCCCCGGCGCCGCGCAGGCATCGAGCACCCGCGCGCCGTCGGGAATGGCGGCGTACAGACCCACCAGCTGCGCCGCCTCGTCCTGCACCTGGAAGCGGCCCTCGGGGTAGCCCACCAGATCCTCCACCGGTCCCGGCGAGGGAAGCCGGAAGCCCACCGGAGAGCGCTCGGTCGGGATGGCTTGCAGGCCCGCCTCCCGGAACAGCGCGCCCAGCTCCTCCCGCGTGCCGAGCCGCGAGTTGGTCCGCACGGTGACCGGCGGCGACTCGTTGCTGGCGACGAGCATCGCCTCTGCCGCCGCCCGGCCGTACCGGCGGAGCCACCGCTCCACCAGCCACCGGGGATGGCTCTCGCGCACCGACAGGTGCTCGGCCAGATCCGACTCCGGCGGCAGCGGGATGGACTCGAGGCCGGCGACCTTGCGGAGCACCGCGTTGACGAACCCCGAGGCCCGCGACAGGCCGAGCTGCTTCAGCCCCTCCACCGTCTCGGAGACGGCCGCGCGCCGGGGCACTCGGGAGAAGAAGATCTGGTAGCTGCCCACCCGCAGCGCGGCGAGCACCCGGTCCTCCAGCGCCGCCAGCCGCCGGTCGGAGAAGCCGGCGATGACCCCGTCCAGCGTCAGGCGCCTCCGGGTCGCGCCGTAGCAGAGCTCGGTCACCAGCCCCGCGTCGCGCGGATCGCGGAGCGGCGACTCGGCGAGCCGCTGGTCCAGCACCAGGTTGAGGTACGCATCGGTGGCCTCGACGCGGGCCAGCACGTCGATCGCCACCGCGCGCGCGTTCATTCCAGCGCCGCCATCCATTCCACGAGCTGGTCCTCGCTGAGCGCCGCCTTCGGCTGCACCGACAGGAAGAGCGCCTGCAGCACCTCCTCCAGCTGGTCACGCTGCCCGGCCTCCACCGCCGCTCCTCGCTGCACGGCGACCCACTCGCCCCGGGCCCAGGTGGCCAGACCTGCCGGCGTGAGGCGGCCCGCGAGACGTTCGGCGATCCGCGAGCGCACCTCGGCGCGGGTGAGACCTCCGCCCGGACGCCGGGTGCCCGCCGGCGGCCGCGGGTCGGCGCGGCCCATCGTCTTGCCGCCGGCCGGCGACGTGGCGGGTGTGCCCGTCGGCGCCCGCGCGGAGCTCCGCGTCACCTCGGGGGCGGCCGCCGCCGCGGTGCCGTCGCGCACCGGTCCCAGCGTCTTCGCCGCACGGGCCGGCGAGGTGGCGGGGGCGGCCGTCGACGCCCGCGCGGAGCTCCGCGCCGGCTCGGAGGCCGGGGCCGCCGCCGGGGTGGGAGGAGCGGCGGGCGCGGTCCGGGGGGCGGCGGCTCCGTCGCTCGCGGTCGCCTTCCCCGCGCGGCCGCGCGCCGGCTCCGGAGCGCGTCCGAGGGTCTTCGTCGTTCGTGCCGCGGCGGCCCGGCTGGCGGCGCGGGAGAGTCGCTCCACGGCTTCCAGGTACGCCTCGGCGCCGGTGCCGGCCACGTGGGCCGCGCACACCTCGCGAAGGACCGAGCGTCGCTGCGCCGCGGCCCGTCCCTTCGCCGGCGCGAGGAGCACCTCCACCACCGGCATGCGCGAGGCGGACACCGCCGCCCGCAGCACGTGCGAGCCCGCGGCCAGCGGTCCGGGGTTGAGCACCACGCCATCGGCCCAGGTGCGCTGCTCCCAGAGCGCGTCCACCAGCGCCCCCTCGTGGTTGCTCTGCAGCGTCCGCAGCACGTGGCCGAGGGAGCGCGCCTTCTCCGCGAGGCGGCGGTCCACGTCGGCCAGGGTGAGCCCCGGCGGATCCCGTTCCCCCTGGCCGAGGAACTGGAGCGTCGGTCCGTGGAGCACGAGCACGTTCATGGCACGCCTCCTCCGAAGGGACGCTCGCCCTGCCGCAGGCGATGTCCGCTCAGGAACTCCGCGGCGGTCATCCGCCGCCTTCCCTCGGGCTGCACCTCGAGCAGGCGCAGCGCGCGCTCGCCGGTCGCCACGTCGAGGGCGCCGTGGGCGGCGAGCACGGTGCCGGCCAGACCCGCGCCCGGGACCACCTCCGCCCGCCAGACCTTGAGCAGCTGCGGACCGAGCTGGGTCCACGCGCCGGGCCAGGGGACGAAGGCCCGGACCTGCCGCTCGAGCTCGCTCGCCGGCCGCGTCCAGTCCAGCCGGCCGTCCTCCTTCTCCACCAGACGGGCGAGGGTGACACCGTCCGCGGGCTGAGGATCCGGGGTCAACCCCCCGGCGAGGAAGCGCGGCAGCTCCTCGCGGACCAGCGCGCCACCGAGCTCCGACAGCCGCTGCTGGAGAGTCTCCGAGGTGTCGTCGGGCAGGATCGGCGTCCGGCGCAGCGCGAGCACCGGCCCGGTGTCCAGCCCCGCCTCCATCTGCATCAGGCACACACCGGTCTCGGCGTCACCCGAGGCGATCGCCCACTGGATCGGCGCGGCGCCCCGCCAGCGCGGGAGCAGCGAGGCGTGCACGTTCACGCACCCCAGCCGCGGAGCGGACAGGACGTCGGTGGGGAGGATGCGCCCGTAGGCGGCGACCACCGCGACGTCGAGGCGCATCGCGCGGAGCCGCTCGCCGAAGTCCGTCCCCTTGAGCTTGGGTGGCTGGAGGACCGGGAGCGTCGATCGTTCCGCCTCGGCCTTCACCGCCGACGGCGTGACGTGCTGCCCGCGGCCGCGCGGCCGGTCGGGCTGCGTCACCACCAGCACGACCGTGCCCACCGCCTGACAGGCCCGCAGAGCCGGGACCGCGAAGGTCGGAGTCCCGAAGAACGCGATGCGCGCGGGAGCCGTTCCCTGCTCAGCCATCCTCGAGCCCGTCCAGCCGCGCCCGCTTGGTCGCCGCCAGCGAGGTCAGGGTCGTCCGTCCGTCGTCGCCGGTGCCGGTGGCGAGCACCGACTCGACCGCGGCGAGCTCCTCGTGCTCGCGTCGGCGGAGCGCGTCCACGGTGGCGTGGAACTCGGCGAAGACGTCCCGGAGCTCGTCGTGGCTCCTCAGCGGTCGCCAGCGAGGAAAGCCGCCCTCCGCCAGGCGCCGGAGCTGGCCCCGGAGCACCCGCATCGGCCCGGCCACCCGGTGGGACACGAGGAGGCCGACGAGCGAGAGGACCAGCGACATCACCAGCGCCATGAAGGCGGTGAGCACCAGCACGGTGGTCTCGGTGCCCTGGAGCGTGGCCTGCGACTCGGGTCCGAGCGTCTCGCGGGCCTGGTGGAGCGCGAGCCACACCGCTCCACCGAAGGCGGCGCAGAGCGAGGCGCCGCCCAGCGCGAGCCCCACGGCGTACTTCAGCTGGAAGCGGCGGTCGACCAGGACCTGGCGGCGGGTGTAGGCCTCGGGGCTCACGAGCGGGTCGGGACGCACTCTACCCTCGGACCGCTGCCGGGCCATGCCGGCCGTTTCGCCGCTGCGCTGGATTGGAAGCAGTCGGTCGGTTGGCGTAAAACCCCGGGGACTTTTCCTGAGGGACATCACCCCCGGAGGGGACGGATGGGACGCACCGCAGCTGCGGTCGCACTGGGACTCTCCTTGGGTCTCCTCGCCGTCGGTTGCAGCAAGGACCCGGGCACCCCCGCGTACTGGGAGGACCAGCTGGACGCTGCGCAGCGGCCCAGCGAGAAGGTGCGGGTCCTGGAGACGCTCCGCTCCAGCAAGCGGCTCGACAAGCGGTTCGCGCCGATGCTGAACGCCCGGCTGGCCTCGGAGAAGAGCCCCGAGACCCGGGCGGTCATCGCCCGCGCCCTGGGCGAGCTGAAGGACCCGTCGAGCGTCGACCCGCTGGCCGCAGCGCTCGACGTCAACACTGCCGACGGCGCCACCTCCCGGATGAACGCCGCCATCGCCCAGGCGCTGGGGGACATCAAGGACCCGCGCGGGGCCACCGCGCTCATCTCCCTGCTCCGCAGCCGCGACGACTACGTCCGCCAGGACGCGATCGCCTCGCTCGGCGAGCTCCGGGCCCAGCCCGCGGTCCCCACCCTGGTGGAGCTGGCGCTGGACGACAAGAGCCCCCCCGCGGTGAACCGGCGCGCCATCGTGGCGCTCGGGGAGATCGGCGACCCGCGCGCCGTCCCCGCACTGCTCAAGGCGATGTTCAAGCAGCGCGGGAACACCGTGTTCGCGCAGGAGGCGAGCTACTCCCTCTTCCAGGTCGGCAAACCGGCCGCGGGCGCGCTGACCGCGGTGCTCGAGGGGAAGGACCGGGAGCTCACCAGCTGGGCCCGGGCCAACGACGTGGCGGACGCCGTGGTGCTGGTGCGCGCGGCCGAGTCGCTGGGCGACTTCCGGGCCACTTCCGCCGAGCCAGCGCTGGTGAAGCAGCTCTCGTACAAGACCTCCGCCCCCGAGCAGACGCTCTACGCCCGCATGGCCGCGGCCAGCACCCTGGGCAAGATGCGCTCCGCCCAGGGGCGCACCGCCCTGGAGAGCCTGCTCGACGAGTCCGAGCCGCTGGCCCGCGCCGAGTACGCCCGGGCCCTGGTGCTCATCGGCGGCCGCGATGCGATCCCCGCACTGCAGAAGTCGGCCGGGCACGGGCCGTGGGAGGCACGGCAGTACGCCATCGGCGCCCTGGGGATGCTCGGCGACGAGCGCGACCAGCCGGCCATGGACCGAATCGCCGCCGACGAGCCGAAGGCCACCGCGGCCGACTGCAAGCGCTACGGCTGCAACCTCCCCGTGGACGAGGTCGCGGCGAACCGGCTGAAGACGGTCAAGGTGTTCCAGGCTCCGCTGAAGGCCGCCGCGCAGTGCAAGGCGACCATGGACTGCTGGGTGAGCAAGCTCGGGGACGCCGAGGGCCCCGTCCGCCAGCGGGCGGCGCTGGAGCTGGGGCGGATGGGCAAGTCCGAGGCGGTGAAGCCCCTCGGCGAGCACCTGGCAGACAAGGAACCCGAGACGCGCGCCGCGGTCCTGCAGGCGCTGATGTGGCTGGTGCAGGGGGACACGGCGGCGGCCCGGCAGCTGGTCCCGATGCTGCCCCGGCTAGAGCAGCAGGTCTCGGGCGACCGCGGCCGGCAGGACTACGCGGCGACCAGCGAGCAGCTCCGGCGCCTCATCACGGAGGTACGTCGCCGGGCCGAGCAAGCCTGATCGCGCCGTCGCCCGCCACCTCGGCGGGGAGCGCCGCGGGACGCCGACCTCCCTGGAACGCGCTGGGGAGGATGTTGAAGGGCAGCACCTTCGCCAGCGCGGCGAGGAGCAGCAGCCCGCCGGGGGCCGCGAAGATGGCCAGCGCCGGGATGGCCTTGGCCAGGTCGATGAGCTCGAGCCGCATCCGCCGCTTCTCGTCCGGAGCCAGGCTCTGGCCGATGGCGAGCTTGCCCAGGAAGACTCCCAGCTCGCCCATCATCCGCGCCTCGAGAAGGAGCGCCTTCGCGTTCTCGTCGAGCGAGCGGAGCATGTTGCTCACCCACTCGTCGCCGAGCGAGGCGGCGTTGTCGCTCACCGCGAACACGTCCAGCACCGAGCGGTTCTCGGCGTAGAACTCGGCCACCTCGCCCTCGATCTCCCGCAGCCCCTCGGGAGAGATCCGCAGCGCGCGGGCCAGCGCGCGGAGGAAGGCCAGCTCGGCCGGTGACCTCCGCCCCTCGACCAGCGAGGCGAGGAGGGTCTGCTGGAGGATGAACCGCCGGAGAGGGAGGCTCCGGACCGGGCGGACGAGGACGTCCAGGTCCGGCCGCTCGCGGAACACCTCTTTCACCCGCGCCCGGAGCATGGGGCCCACCGGCTTGGGCAGGCCCAGCGAGTCCACCTGGCGGAGGATGGCCTTGCGCGCCGCCGGCGTGGGCGGTCGCTCGGCGCAGGCGAGCGCGGTCAGCACCTCGACCAGGAGCGCCTTCTGCCGCGCCGCCACCGACAGCCTCCGCTTGGCGTGCTCGAGGCCGAGGCGGGTGTGCAGCCAGGCGGCGAGCGCGAGGTGGGCAAAGAGCTGCGCGTCCACGTAGGCGGCGCCGTTGTGGAGCAGAAGCCCGTAGAGCGGATCCGCCCCGAGCGACATCGCGCGGTCCTCGAGCAAGGTCTCCAGCCGCGCGACGCTCCGCCGGGGAAGCGCTCCGGTCTTGCGCAGGGCCGTCTGCAGCGTCTCCGCCAGGCGCAGGTGCCCGCTCCAGGCGGCGAAGAGGATGGTGATCCGCTCGACGCGGCGCTCGGGCCCGAGGCCGCAGATGTCCGCGAGGTCCAGTGCCAGCCGGGCCAGCGTCCGCAGCACGGCGAGGGACAGCTGCTCCTCGCGAGTCATCCCCGCCGAGCTCTCGACCTGCTCCGGCGTGCCGTAGAGGAGTCCGCTGTCCTGGAGCACCATCCGGACGTGGGTCCGGGCGCGGGCACGGGGGCTGAGACCGGGGGCGCGCGCGTCCTCCAGCGGCTGATGCTGTGCCAGCTCCTGTTCCAGGAGCGCCGTGAACCAGCCCGACTGACCGAAGCCCATGACTCCTGCGCCCGCCCCTCGATGGGTTGCCTTAACCTCCGGCAGGCGAACAGTTCAAGCGAACGGACGCCGGATACGGGGCATGCCGCGCGCCGTCAGGTGGCGCGCGTCACTTCACGGCCTTGACTCTGGCGGGCTTCTCGTCCGCCTCGTCCGGCACCACCTGCACCACGGGCTTGAGGACGCCGACCTTCTCCAGAAGCTTCCGCTCCACCGCGGCGCAGACGTCCGGATGGTCGCGGAGGTAGTCCTTGGCGTTCTCCCGGCCCTGGCCGATGCGCTCGCCGGCGTAGGCGTACCAGGCGCCGCTCTTCTCGATGATGTTCTCGGTCGAGGCCATGTCCAGAACGTCTCCCTCCCGGGAGATGCCGGTGCCGTACATGATGTCGAACTCGACCTCCTTGAAGGGAGGCGCGACCTTGTTCTTCACCACCTTGACCCGGGTCCGGCTGCCCACCACCTGCTCGCCGTTCTTGATCGCGCCGATGCGACGGATGTCGAGCCGCTGGCTGGCATAGAACTTCAGCGCGTTGCCACCGGTGGTCGTCTCCGGATTGCCGAACATCACGCCGATCTTCATCCGGATCTGGTTGATGAAGACGACGCAGGTCTGGCTCTTGGAGATGGTGCCGGTGAGCTTGCGGAGCGCCTGGCTCATCAGCCGGGCCTGGACGCCCATGTGCGCATCGCCCATCTCGCCCTCGAGCTCTGCCTTGGGGACCAGGGCCGCCACCGAATCGATGACCAGGACGTCGATGGCCCCGGAGCGCACCAGCATCTCGGCGATCTCCAGCCCCTGCTCGCCGGTGTCCGGCTGGGACAGGAGCAGGTCGTCGGTGCGGACCCCCAGCTTGCGGGCGTAGCCCACGTCCATGGCGTGCTCCGCGTCGATGTAGCCGCAGATGCCGCCCTTCTTCTGGGCCTCGGCCACCACGTGGAGGCTGAGGGTGGTCTTGCCGGAGGACTCCGGGCCGTAGATCTCCACGATGCGGCCCCGGGGGACGCCGCCCACCCCGAGGGCGATGTCCAGCGAGATGGAGCCGGTGGAGATGACCTGGATGTCGCGGATGAGCGGCTCGTCCTTGCCGAGCCGCATGATGGAGCCCTTGCCGAACTGGCGCTCCACCGCGCCCATCGCCAGCTCGATCGCCTTTTCCTTCTCCGGATTCACCGCCATGGGGTGCTTGCCCTCGCTCTGGTAGGACTGAACACTGTTTCAGTATCGCCCAGAGCGATCTCCTAGTCGACTCCCCTGACACCCCTGGGGGCGATGAGGTACGCCGTCACCAGTCCCGCCACGCCCGGGAGCAGCGTCCCGACCCCGTAGCGGAGGCCCAGCGCGCAGGCCAGGACACCGAGGGCGAACACCGCCTTGCGGGCCCACGCGCGGAGTCCCGGCCGGACGACCCCGGCCACCGTCACGGCCTCGAGGGCCAGCACCGAGGCGAGCCCGAGGCCGGTCGGTGGCTCGGACACCCCCCACAGCGACAGGCACACCGCGACGGTCATCACCAGGACGGACAGCCCGCGCCCATCGGTGGCCTCTGAAGGCCGCTCCGCCCGCCAGTGGGCGAGGTCCTCCGGCGAGACCTCGAGGGCGTAGGGGTAGCCGAGGGCGAGGAGCCGCTCGACGGCCACGGCCCGGGCCGAGGTGCCGCCGGAAGCCTGGAGGGTGGCGATGTCCTCCGAGGCGAGGACCTTCAGCAGGGCATCGGCGGTGGCCCTGGCGTCGCCGAGGTCGAGCCGGGCCAGCCGGTCCACGAAGGCCCGCCGGGCGGTCGCGTCGGCGCCGGGGGCGCGTGCCTCGGCCAGCGCGAGCTCGAGTGGGTCCGCTGCCGCGACGGTCCCGGGGTCCTCGACCGGCGCAGGGGGGCTGATGTGTGCCTGCTGTCGTTCCACGGGTACCCCGACGTCTCCTTACCAGGGGCCCCTCCTCCGGGCCACGCATCCGGCTCGACCCCGCAACCGCGCGGGGTCCCCTCGTGTTCACATTCAGTGCCCGTGGACGAACGAGCGGACGAGGACGCGGCCCTGATGGAGCGGGTGGCGGCGGGGGACACCGCCGCCTTCGCCGCGCTCTACGACCGGCACCACCGGTCGGTGGCCCGGTTCGCCCATCGCTTCGTCAAGGACGCAGGGAAGGCAGAGGAGCTGACGCAGGACATCTTCGTGAAGCTGTACCGACACGCAGGTCGCTACCGCGCGACCGCCCGCTTCAAGACCTTCCTCTTCCGGGTGGCGGCGAACCACTGCCTGAACGAGGTCCGCCGCGGGGAGTACCGGGTGACACACGTGTCCGAGAATGACGAGGAGGGCCGTTCCGCGGAGATGCCGGCCCCCGAGGCACACGCGCCCGACCGCGCCGTCGAGGGGCGCGAGCTGGAGGCGACGGTGGCCGACGCGCTCCAGCGATTGAGCGAGCGCGAGCGCACCGCCTTCGCGCTCTGCCGGTTCGAGGGAATGTCGTACCGCGACATCGCCGAGGTGCTCTCGGCGAGCGAGGCCGCGGTGAAGAGTCTCATCCACCGCGCGACCCTGTCGGTCGCCAGAGCGGTGGAGGCATGGCAGGCCGGGGCCCGAGGCCCCGCGAGGAGCGAGGCATGAGCTGCACCGTGGAAGACGATTTGACCGCGTACCTGGACGGCGAGCTGTCCGTGGTGGAGGCGGCGCGGGTGCGTACCCACCTGTCCTCCTGCGCCGATTGCCGCGCGACCGAGATGCTGCTCCGCCGGACGCTGTCCGAGCTCAGCGCGCTCCCCGCCTTCGAGCCCTCCGTCGGGCTGCGGCGCCGGGTGCTCTCCGAGGTGGAGGCGCTGCCGCTCCCCTGGCGACAGCGGCTCGGGACATGGTTCCGCCCCGCGCTGCTCGCTCCGGTGGCGGGGGTGGCGCTCGCCGGAGCCGTGGCGCTGCTCGTGGTGGGAGGCCACGTCGGAATCCGGAAGGGCGCCGTCGAGCGCGGGACCGAGCTCGCGGTCGCCGAGAACTACGATCTGCTCACCGACTACGAGGTGGTGGGGCTCTCCCCCGAGGACCTCGAGGTGGTGGAGCACCTCGACCAGCTGAACAAGGAGGGCCGGCCATGAGGACCTGGGTGGTCTCGGCGTTCGTGGCCCTCCTGCTCGCCGTGGCTCCGGCCAGGGCGCAGACCGAGGGCGCCGCCGACGACTCCGCGGCGCGCTTCGACCAGATGAGCGAGCAGGAGAAGGCCCAGCTCCGCGAGCGGCTCCGGCAGTTCAAGGCGCTGCCCCTGGACGAGCAGGCGCGCGTCCAGGCCAACATCGCGCGCTGGCGAGCGCTGCCCCCGGAGGAGAAGGCGCGGGTGCGGCAGAACCTCGAGGCGTTCCAGAGGCTGTCGCCCGACGAGCGGCAGAAGCTCCGCGACCAGTGGCGAGATTTCCAGAAGCTCACGCCGGAGCAGCGGCAGGGCCTGCGCCACCAGATGCGGGAGTACCTCCGGGCCAATCCCGAGCGGCGCAAGCAGATGATGGAGAACCTCCGCACCTGGCGCTCGATGAACCGCGAGCAGCGCGAGATGATGCGGCAGCGGCTCCGCGAGATGCGGGAGAGGCGGGGCAAGTGACGGGGCTGCTCGCGCTCCTCGTCATCCTCTCCACCGACGCCGGAAGCTTCGGGACCCCGGACGGCGGTGTGCGGTCGACGCCACCGGCCTCGCGGAGCGCGGAGGACGAGGAGATCATCCAGAACCTGGATCTCCTCGAGCACCTCGCCGAGAGCCAGGAGCTGGAGATGATGATCGAGCTCGAGGCAAGGCGGGGCAAGCAGGACCGCTGACCCGACCCCCCGGCCCAGTGTCTGCCGCGGCTGCTTACCTCGGTTCCGCCGACGAGGAGCCGGCAGTCCCGGCGTCCGAGCGGCGGAGGGGTCATGCGTTCACGTCTTGCGCCGTCCGCGTCCGGAGGCTCGCGGCTCCGTCGAGGAATGGTCCGGGCCTGCTCGGTGGCGCTGCTGCTCGGCGCGCTGACTGCCCGGGCACAGGTCGTCCGCATCCCACCGAGCCTGCTGCTCCCCAACTACGACCGTGTCCACCCGGGTCTCATCGAGGCGCTCGAGGCGGGCGCGGTCATCGCACGCGCGAGGAACGCCCCGGCCGTGGCCTACAACCCCGCGGGCATCGCCGTCACCGACCGCAGCGTCCTCAACGCCAGCGCGCAGGGGTATCAGCTCACCGCGCTGGGGGGCACCGGGTTCGAGCAGGCCTCGCCGGTCTCCAGCTTCGAGAGCATCCCCAGCTTCCTGGGTCTGGTCCTCGGGCGCGACGTTCTCGACTGGGAGTCGGTGCGGCTCGGCTTCGCGGTGGTGACGCCCATTCACTGGGACCAGTCCGCCATCGCCAGCGCGATCCCGCAGGAGGGGCAGCGCGCCTCCTACACGGTGCACTCGAGCTTCACCACGGTGGTACCGACCTTCGCCATCGGCTGGGCGGTGTCGTCGTCGGTCCGGCTCGGTGCCTCGATCGAGTTCCCCTACACGAGCATCTCGAACGAAGGAGAGCTCTCCGGCGAGCTCACCACCGCCACCGCGAGCCAGGGGAGCATCCAGAACGTCGCGCTGGGCGGATCGACCCTGGACATGGTGGCGGTCGTCGGCGCGCAGTGGACCGCCCTTCCCTGGCTCCAGCTCGGGCTCCTGTTCCGCTCGCCGGGGCTCAAGCTGCTCTCGAGCGGTGCAGTGGACTACGAGTCACTCACCGCCGCGAACGGGGCAAGCCACCACGTCTTCTTCGACGACCCGGACGCGCGGTTCGAGTTTCGGACGCCGATGGAGATCTCGCTCGGCGCGGCGGTCGACGTCGGTCCGGTGGAGCTCGAGGTCGACCTCCGCTGGCACGACGGGACGCACACCTACCAGCTCCTGTCCTCCGACCAGACCGGCCGCGTCGTGGACACGAGCTCGGGGGCACCGGTCGTGAGCACCTTCGCCTTCGGCGGCGTGCCGTACCGTGCCCGGCCGGTCCTGAACGGGAGCCTCGGCGGACACGTGACGCTGACCCCGGCGATCAGCCTCAGCGCCGGCGTCTACCTCGACCAGAGCCCGGTGGAGATCCTCGCCCAGGGCTTCCGGCGCGTGGACCTGATCGGCGTCCGGACCGGTGTCGCGTTCAAGGTCGGCAAGCTCGGCGCGTCGCTGGGAGTCGGATGGGAGCACGGCAAGGGCATCGCCGACCTGGCACCGGACACCGTCCCCTCGCAGCACGAGGAGCTGACGCTCGACACCTTCACCGTGCTCTTCTCGGTCTCGTACAGCTTCTAGGCCGCCCTCGCGGGAGCGGAGGTGTTTGACACCGCCGCGGGCTTCGAGTCGGAATCGCTTCCGGGCGCCGGCCGTCCCCTCGGTGCCAGGATTGTCGCACTGTGTCAGAGACTCCCTCGGTCTTCCGCGCAGAACCCGACCCGGAGTGGCGGAGCCGCTGGGCGCGCCTGCTGACCACGCCGGAGAAGGCGGTCCGCGCGCTCCGGCCGGGGCGGCGGATCTTCATCGGGTCTGCCGCCGCCGAGCCCACCCGGCTCGTCCGGGCGATGGTCGAGGGCGCCTGGCAGCTCTCGGACAACGAGCTGCTCCAGCTGATGACCGTGGGCGAGGCACCGTACACGGCCGCGGCGTGCGAGGGCCGCTTCCGCGCGAACACCTTCTTCATCGGGCCCGGGGTCCGGGAGGCAGTCGCCGAGGGCCGCGCCGACTTCTCGCCGGTCTTCCTCTCCGAGATTCCGCATCTCCTGAAGTCCAGCCGGCTCCCGGTGGATGCGGCGCTCGTCCAGACCAGCCCGCCGGACGCGCACGGGATGGTCTCGCTCGGCGTCTCGGTGGACATCGTCCGGGCGGCGGTGGACTCGGCCCGACTCATCCTCGCCGAGATCAACCCGCGCATGCCGCGCACTCCGGGAGACACGCTGCTCGACATCCGCCGGTGCAAGCACGTGGTCGAGGTCGACGCGGCCCTGCCGGAGCACGAGCCGGTGGTCTCCACCGAGGTGAGCCGCGCGATCGGCGAGCTCGTGGCCGACCTGGTTCCGGACTCGGCCACCCTCCAGGTCGGCATCGGCGAGCTCCCCCGCGCCGTCCTCTCCTCCCTCCGGAACCACCGGGACCTGGGCATCCACACCGAGATGCTGTCCGACGGGGTGATGGAGCTCGCGAAGCTGGGCGTGGTCAACGGCCTGCGCAAGACGCTCGCCCCGGGGAAGATGGTGGCCAGCTTCCTCCTGGGGAGCGAGGCGCTCTACCGCTGGGCGCACGAGAACCCCGAGCTGGAGATGCGGGCCAGCGACTGGGTCAACGACCCGTACGTCATCTCCCAGAACGTGCGCATGGTGTCGATCAACACCGCCCTCGCGGTGGACCTCACCGGCCAGGTGGCGGCGGACACGCTCGACGGCGGCTTCTACTCGGGCATCGGTGGGCAGGTGGATTTCGTCCGCGGTGCCTCGCGCAGCGCCGGCGGCCGGGCGCTCATCGTCCTCCCCTCGCTCGCCCGCGGCGGAACGGTGAGCCGCATCCAGCCCACGCTGCCCGACGGCTCGGCGGTGGTGACCAGTCGTGGCGACGTGCGCTTCGTCGTGACCGAGCATGGCGTGGCGGACCTGTGGGGCAAGTCGGTCCGCGAGCGCGCGCTCGCGCTCACCGCCATCGCCCACCCCGACCATCGGGCCGACCTGCTCGCCGCGGCCAAGGAGCGCCGCTGGGTGTTCCTCGATCAGGCCGTCCCTCGGCCACCGCTCGACGTCCGCTCCTGGGAGGAGAAGCTCCGGGACGGTCGGGAGATCCGCGTTCGCGCGGCTCGCCTGACCGACGAGGCGAAGGTGCAGGAGCTGCTCTACGGCCTGTCGCCCGAGTCGGTGTACTCGCGCTACCACCACCTCCGGACGCGGTACCCGCGGGACGAGGTCCAGGCCCTGCTCGACGCCGACCCGCAGCGCGGCTGCGCCTTCGTGGCCGAGCTGCCCGAGGACGGCACGCTCATCGGCCTCACCCGCTACGACCTGGACCCGGTCAGCGGAATCGGCGAGCTGGGCATCGTCATCGCCGACGCCTGGCAGCGGAAGGGCGTGGGCAGCGCGCTCATGCGGCGGATGGTGGAGGTGGGCAGGGCGAACGGGCTCAAGGGCCTCCGCGCCGACGTCCTGGCGGTGAACTCGGCGATGATCGCCCTCCTCCGCGACGTGGGCGCCGACGAGGTTCCACCGCCCGACGGCGGAGTGGTGGACGTGGAGTTCCGGTTCCAGGAGCCCCCGCCTCCGGCCGTGGCCTCTCCTGGCGCCCCGGCCGAGCCGCCGGCGGTCACCCGGCCGGCGCGGCCACAGCCGGCGCGCTGACCGGCGCCGGATCCGCCCAGAGCCCGAGCACCACCAGCACTCCGGTCTGGACGATCCAGCTCACGGCCAGCACCGACGCCGGCGGTGGCAGGGCCCCGCCGAGCTGGCCGACGACCTGCATCAGCGCGAGCAGCCCCAGGACGGCCAGGAGCACCGCCCGCCGGGCCCGGGGCAGCCCCTGCCGCGAGCGGAGGAACAGCACCGCCCCGGCCGCGAGCAGGAGCACCTCGAGCGCGAGCGCCCAGGGCATCGCCCGCCACAGCCCGAGGCCGACGTGGGGAAGGTCCTCGCCGAGGAGCGGGAGGCCCCGGACGTGCTCCACCGCGTCGCAGAGGAAGTGCGAGAAGACCGCGGCCCCGGCGATCCAGGCGGCGGCGGAGCCCCGGCCGAGCAGGAGCCACCCTGCCCCCGCCAGCCCGGCGGTGAGGGATGCCCAGAGCAGCGAGTTCAGGAGCCCGTGCGAGTACGGGAACACGAACTCGAGGTAGTGGCCGGTGGCGAAGCCCGGCGGGACGATGACCTGCTCCATCCGCGCGAGGACGAAGACCCCCAGGAGCACGTCGAGCAGCATCGCGGCCCCGAGGAGCGGACCCAGCCGGAACCGGCGGGAGCGGGAGGACAGGGCGAGGCCCACGCCCAGGTGGCCGACGAACATGGCGGCCACCGTAGCCCGCCAGGTGCGGTGCGGGTGCGCCTCCCGAAGCTCCGTTGCCGGAGGGGAGAAGGGGGGTCCACACCACAGGCGTCCGCCGCCGGACGCCCTCGGCGACGGAAGCGTTCTCCGGACGCAACGGCGTGAATGCCGCGCGTTCCCCGAGCGTCCCCGAGTGGTGATCTACCCGCCCTGTTGCTCCGGGGGGTGGCCCCGCTAGCCTAGGAGGCGCCGTGCGTTCCTTCGTCCTGCTCGCGCTCGTGTCGGCGTCGTCGCTCGCTGCTCCCTCGTTCTCCACCGAGTCCGCCGGCACGCTGGGGCGTCCGGACCTCGCCTCCGCCAGCCGCATCCAGTCGCTGGTGCAGCTCGACGCCCGGCGCGTGGTCGCCCTCGACGCGGCCGGGCTGGCGCGGCTGTGGGACGTCTCCGACTGGCAGCAGCTCGGCGTCGCCTCTCCGGGCACGCGCGCGCTCATCGGGCCGGGCGGCCTCGGGCTTCCGGGCGATCGGAGCGGAGGGTGTCTGCTCGCGCCGCCGCTGGCCACGACCGGGGACGGACGGCTGCTGACGGCCGAGGGGCAGGCGCTGCGCCTCTGCGACCCGACCGGGCGCCGGGCGCCCCGCGACTTCACGGTGCCCGGCGTGGACGGCACCACGGCGCTGGCGGTCTCCTCCGACGGCACGGCCGCCTTCCGGGCCACGCCGGAGGGAGACGTGGAGCTCATCCCGTTCGACGGCGGGCAGATGAGCCGGTTCCACGCTCAGGACGCGCGCATCGTGGCGCTCCAGGCAACGTCGGACGGGCGGTTGATGACCGCGGCCCAGGACGGGATGGTCCGCGGCTTCGACCGGAACGGCGGGAGCTTCAAGCTGGACGTCATCCGCGGCCGAGGCCGCCCCTGCGACGAGTCGCTGCGCGCGCTGACCTTCAACGGCGACGGCACGCTGGCGCTCGTCTCGGCGATCACCGGCGGCGAGGAGTGCGACGACGCGCGCACGTCCGGCGCGCTCCGGCTCATCGAGCTGCCCACCGGACGCATCCGCTGGGAGATCCAGCCGGTCCAGGTGACCGCCGCGCTCTTCGCCGCGGACGGCTCGGTGCTGGTGGCCGCGGCTGGACAGGTGCGTGACCGGGTGGACCCCATCTCCACCACGCTGGTTCGGCTCGACCTGCGCAACGGCGCCCCCGCCGCGCCGCCGCCGGGCCACCGCGCCCAGGTGACGGCGCTCCGGTTCTCGCCGGACAGCGCTCGGCTCGCCTCCGGAGACGCCGCCGGCGTCTGGTCGGTGTGGGACGTGGGCACGCGGGCGCAGCGGCTGTCGGGCTCGCTCCCCGGGGGGGCGCTGGTGGATCTCCGCTTCACGCCGCAGTCGGACACGCTGCTGTCCCAGCACGAGGACGACTCGGTGCGGACCTGGCGCGTGACCGATGGGGCGGCCGGCCATGTGCTGGTGCCTCCTCCGTCGCCGGACCCCGCCCGGTCGGCGCCGGCGTGCGCCGCGGCCCAGGCGCAGGTCGCCGAGCTGATGCGCCCGGCCGCGAACAACGTGCTCGGCGTTCGCGACCCCTCCTCATGGTCCGGGCTGCAGACGGTGCCCGAGCTGGTGCTGTCCTCGGACGGGGAGAACGTCCTGGCGCCGGTCGCGGAGGAGTCGTGCGTGAGCCTGCTCCGCAGCGGTTGCTCCATCGGCTGCAGCCGGCACTACCACCTCGAGCGCATCGCGGTCCGGACCGGGCGCCGGGTGCAGAGTCTCCCGCTGGACCAGGAGCTGCTCGGCGGCTGCGTTCCGCCCGGCGGCGCGTTCGTCACCCGGGCTGACAGGGGCGGCATCCAGCTCCGCGACGCGGACGGAGAGCCGGTGGCGCGCGCGGGGAGCAAGCTGGGGAAGGTGCTGTCCTGCGAGGCCACCCCGGACGGGAAGCGGATGCTGCTCGCCTCGTCGAAGCTGCTCGGGTTCTGGGAGGTGGGACGGCCGACGATGCGTGACGGCGTGCCCCGGAGGGCTCGTCTGGGCGGGCCGGTGGCGCTGTCTCCGCGCGGCGACGTGAGCGTGGACGCCGACGGGCCCGAGCTCCGGCTGCGCTCGTGGCCCACGGGCGCGGTCGCGGGCCGGTTGACCCTCGCGCTGCAGGACGACTTCCCGACCAGCGCGACCTTCTCGCCCGACGGGAAGATGCTGGCGGTCGGAACCGCGCGCGGGGTGATTCACCTCATCCGCATCGGCGGTCCGCCCGCGACCGCCAGCCGGCGCTAAGGACGTCGGGGCACTCCGCCGTGACGCTCCAGGATTTCCGTCCCGTCGACTGACGGACGATCTCGGACACGCTCGCCACTTGAACTCGGGCACGACTCCCGAACAACCTGCGCGCCTGCGCCAGGTCGGCGGTCGAGGTCCAGCGATGGAGAAGCCACGCATCTTTCTCGGGTCTTCGGGGCAGCAGGAAAAGCTGCTGCAGGCCCTCACCCGCGGCCTCGAGGACGTCGCGCGGGTGGACCCGTGGACGACGTCCTTCAATCCGGGGACGACCACGCTGGAGCGCCTTCTCGAGCTCACGCGCCAGGTCGACTTCGCCGCGTTCGTGTTCGCCAGGGACGACTGGACGAGCGTGAGCGCCGCCGCCCCTTCCCCGGGAGCGAGTCAGGCGTCGCCGCGCGACAACGTCGTCTTCGAGGCCGGTCTGTTCGGCGGGGTCCTCGGAATGCGCCGCACCTTCATCCTCCACGCGAACGGCGCGAAGCTTCCGACCGATCTGCTCGGCCTCACTGCCATCCGGTACGGCGAGACGACGAGCCCTGCCCAGGTCAGGACCATCAACGAGAAGCTCCGGAAGGCCATCGCGGATCAGGGGCCGGTCGAGCGCATCGACGGCCTGTGGTGGCAGTACTCGCTGACCGAGCATGGCGAGCGCGAACCGTCCGTCCTGAGCCTCCTCCGGATCTCGCGCGACCGCGCCGGCGTGCTCGAGATGAGCGGGCGCTCCTGGCAGAAGGACGGCGGCCTGTCGGCGAGGTACTGGAGCGAGGCAGCGAAGGAGAAGACCGGGCCCTCGGGAATCTTCTATTTCTGGAGGGGAGAACGGCCCCGGGATCCCACGACGCCGCAGATCGAAGGAGTCGGGGAGGTCCGCCTGGAATCCGCCGACCGCGCGACCGGATACTGGATCACGCAGGACGCCTCCGGAGCACCGTGCCGGACCGCGGGTGTCTACCTGCGCGCGGACCCGGACGACCTGACCGTCCTGGACGGCCGCGACGATCGGCAACGGGCCAGGTTGCTCGCCGACCGGCTCAAGCGCTGGAAATCGATCTCGAAGGGATGACCCGGAGCGCCGCGGTCACTCCACCGTGACGCTCTTCGCGAGATTCCTCGGCTGATCCACGTCCGTCCCGCGGAGATCCGCCACGTGGTAGGCGAGCAACTGCAGCGGCACCGCGGTGACGATCGGGCCGAGCAGCGCCGAGCTCGCCGGCAGCCGGATGACGTCGTCGGCCAGCGAGGAGACCTGGGTGTCCCCCTCGTCCACGACCGCGATCACCTTGCCGCCGCGCGCCCTGACCTCCTCCACGTTCCCCACGATCTTCTCGTAGGGCACGGGCGGCTCGCGGGGCGCGAGCACCACCACCGGCAGCTTCTCGTCGATGAGCGCGATGGGACCATGCTTCATCTCCCCGCCGGCGTACCCCTCGGCGTGGATGTACGAGATCTCCTTGAGCTTCAGCGCTCCCTCCAGCGCGACGGGGTGCATCGGCCCGCGCCCGAGGAACAGGAAGTCCTGCGCGTTCTGGTAGACCCGGGCGATGCGCTTCACCTCGCCCTCGCAGTGGAGCGCCTCCTCCACCCGCTTCGGGATCTCGGTGATCTGCGTGAGCAGCTCCTGCGCCCGGCCCACGTCCAGCGTCCCCCGAAGCCGCCCCAGCTTCACCGCGATCAGGAAGAGCGCCGCGAGCTGCGTGGTGAACGCCTTCGTGGACGCCACGCCGATCTCCGGGCCGGCGTTGGTGAGCACGGTGAGGTCCGCCTCGCGGGTCATCGCGCTGCCCACCACGTTGCAGAGCGCCACCGTCCGGGCGCCGCGCGCCTTCGCCTCCCGCAGCGCGCACAGCGTGTCCAGCGTCTCGCCCGACTGGCTGATGGCCACCGCCAGCTGCCCCGGCTCGATCAGCGGATCGCGGTAGCGGAACTCGGAGGCGAGCTCCACGTCCACCGGGATGCGGGCCAGGCTCTCGATCATCGCCTTGCCGGCCAGCCCCGAGTGCCAGGAGGTCCCGCAGGCCAGCAGCGCGATCCGCGACAGTTGGCGGACCTCCTCCGGCCCCAGCGTCCAGCCCTCGAGGAAGACGTCGCCCTCGGAGAGGAGCACCCGTCCGCGCAGCGTGTCCGCCAGCGCCCGAGGCTGCTCCCAGATCTCCTTGTGCATGAAGTGCTTGTGGCCGCCCTTCTCCGCCATCATCGGCGTCCAGTCGATGCGGCGGGTGGGCCGGTTCACCGGTCTGCCCTGGCGGTCGTAGAAGTCCACGCGGGCCCGGCTCAGCACCGCCAGATCCCCCTCCTCGAGGAACACCATGTCCCGGGTGTGCTCGAGCAGCGCAGGCACGTCGCTGGCGACGAAGTTCTGACCCTCGGAGAGCCCGACGACCATCGGCGAGCTGTCCTTGGTCGCGACGATCCGGTCGGGGTCGTTGGCCCAGACCACGGCGAGGCCATAGGTCCCCTTCACCTGGGCGATGGTGGCGCGCACCGCCTCCGGGAGGTCCTTGCCTGCTCGGAGCTCGGCGGCGATGAGGTGCGCGAACACCTCGGTGTCGGTCTCGCTGGCGAAGACGTGACCCCGCTCCTTGAGCATCGCCTTCAGCTCGAGGTGGTTCTCGATGATGCCGTTGTGCACCACCGCCACGCCTTCGTGGGTGTGCGGGTGCGCGTTCTCGTCGGTCGGCCGGCCGTGCGTCGCCCACCGGGTGTGGCCGATGCCCAGCGTGCCGGAGGGAGGCTCGGAGCCGATTCGGGCCTCGAGGTTCTTCAGCTTGCCGGTGGCGCGCACCACGTTCAGCGTGCCGCCGTTCACCACCGCGAGCCCTGCGGAGTCGTAGCCGCGGTACTCGAGCTTCTTCAGCCCGGAGACCAGGATGGGAGCCGACTGCTGCTCCCCGACGTAGCCGACGATGCCGCACATGGGTTCGTTCGTTCCTCCGGCCGGTCCTCGCGCCCCGGCCCCCTGGGGGGAACCTGGGCCCGGGGACCATGGCCGACAAGGCTCCCCGGACGACCCCTGAACACTATCTCCCTCTCGGGGCCTTGGCGCGGCGCCGACTCGGCCAGCCTTCCTTCACGATTCGAGGAGCGCGGGAGAAGACCAGGGTGTCAGGAGGGACATCCTCGGTCAGGGTGGTGCCGGCGCCCACGTAGCTCCCCTCGCCCACCTTCACCGGGGCCACCAGCTGGCTGTCCGAGCCGATGAAGGCGCCGTCGCCGATCTCGGTCTGGTGCTTGGCGAAGCCGTCGTAGTTGCAGGTGATGGTGCCAGCGCCGACGTTCACCTTCGCGCCGATGACCGTGTCGCCGAGGTAGCAGTGGTGGTGCGCCTTGGTGCCCGGGCCCAGGCGGGACTTCTTGGTCTCGGCGAAGTTGCCCAGCTCCACGGCCTCGGCCAGCTCCGTGCCGGGTCGCATCCGGGCGAAGGGGCCGACGAGGCAGCGCGGGCCGATGACGGAGTCGGCGGCGACGGAGTACGGGAGGACCGTCGTCCCGTCGCCGACCTCGGTGGACACGAGGACCGAGCCCTGGCCGAGCGTCACCCCGCTGCCGATTCGAGTCTTCCCGCGCAGCGAGACGTTCGGCTCGATGGTGGTGTCCACACCGATGGTGACCGAGGGCTCGATGGTGACGCTCGCCGGATCCTGGATCGTCACCCCGGCGCGCATGTGCTCGAGGTTGATGCGGCCCTGAAGCACGCGCCCGCACGCCGCCAGGTCGGCGCGGTCGTTCACCCCGGCGGTGTCCTCGAACTCGGCGCTGACCGAGCCGACGTCGCCCTTCTGCGCGGCGAGCGCGACCAGGTCGGTGAGGTAGTACTCGCCCTGCGCGTTGGCGGGGCGGAGAGCGGTCAGCCGCTCGCGGAGGAAGCCCGCGTCGATGACGTACACGCCTGCGTTGATCTCGCGGATGGAGCGCTGGTCCGCCGTGCAGTCCTTCTCCTCGACGATGCCGGTGAGGCGCTCGCCGACGCGCAGCACCCGACCGTAGCCGGCGGGGTCGTGGACCTTCGTGCTCACCAGCGCGAGCGGGGCGTCGTTGCGCCGGTAGGTGTCGACGAGCTCCTCCAGCGTCGCTCCCCGGAGGAGCGGCGTGTCGCCGTAGAGCACCAGCACCGGGCCGCTCACGCCGTCGAGTGCTCCGAGCGCGGCGCGGACCGCGTCCGCCGTGCCTCGCTGCTCGCCCTGCGTCGCGAAGCGGAGCGCCTGACCCGGGAAGCGGGCCTCGAGCGCGGCGCGCACCTGGTCCCCCTGGTGTCCCACCACGGCGACCACCGGGTTGCACCCCAGGGCCAGGGCGCGGCCGACGGGCCACGCCGCCAGCGGCTGTCCGAGCACGGGATGGAGCACCTTCGCCGTGCTGGACTTCATGCGGGTCCCCTTCCCCGCGCACAGCACCACCGCCGCCAGAGGTTCGTTCATCGTGCCCGGCACATTGCAAGGCGGCTGCCGCGCGCGTCAAACGCCACCTCGCGGGCATCGACCGGACGCCTCGAGGACGTCAGTCGAACATGAAGGAGACGACGCCCTCTCCGCAGACCTCGGGTTGAGGGCGGGCGAAACACTGCTCTCCCCGGTCACCGCTCCCGGTCTGCGGATAGGGTCCCGCGGCGCCGGAGTAGAGCGTCCGGGTCTGGTCCTTGATGTTGTAGGTGATCAGGGCGTGGGTCTCGGCCTGCCCGCAGGCGTCCCAGTAGTCGATCAGGATGATGTACCACCCCTGGGGCGCCGTGCCTGTCGGCCAGGTGATGTTCTCCGCACGCTTGTGATCCAGGTCGCACCCCGCGTTCGAGTCGAGATCGAGCTTGCCACCAGACGCCGAGGATGGATGCCCGTAGTAGATCTCCTCGCCGTTCGGGTCCAGGACGTGAAGGTCCACGTCGCTGTCCACGTCCCAGGTGAGAGTGATCTGGATGTCACCCGTTCCCACGGGCGTGAGTGTGACCGGCAGCGAGGTCGTGCTGCCGACCGCGTCCCCACTCCCACCGGCTACGAGGAAGGAGAAGCTGGTGGGCGTCGTCTGGGAGAGGCTCACGATGATCTGCTGCTGGCTCGCCGCGCCGATCCCCTTCAGCTCGTAGTAGCCAGCCGCCCCCTGCACGCCGACGACGATGTGGTCGACGGCCGAGCTGGACGTCACCGAGATCAGGCTCGACGCGCCCGGCAGCAAGGCTCCCGTGGTCGCCGCCTGAAGGGACGAGCCGCCCCCGGAAGGGAGAGACCCGGAACGGAGCTGCCCGGCGACGGTGCCGTCGCCTGACTTCACGCCGACGAGATAGTGCTCGAGTGGCTCGCCGGCGGACCCGTTCTCGGACGAACCGCAGGCGCCGAGCAGCGCCAGCATCGAGGCGAGTCCCAAGCTTCGACGGTCCATGATCGAGCCTCCCGCCCGCGAGTCTCGCCATGGGCCGCGGTCCCAGGCCCTCCCGGTGCCGCTCCGCGGGACTGTACACACCAGGGCAACTCGTGATCGGCGAAAGCTCAGGACACCTGGCGTGTGTCCGGAGCAAGACCTGGACGCCCCGGGTGCTGGTGGACCTCGTCGTCAGGGCGGCCGCGCGCCGCGCACCAGGAGCCGGGCGGCGTTGAAGGCCTGTCGAGCCTCGACTTCCCGCCGGGCGTCACGGAGAAGACGGGCACGCTGGCGGAGGACGCATGCCAGCGGGAGCTTGAGCTCTCGCGGCAGCCCCGCCAGCGGTGCCTCGCCGAAGAGACACAGCGCCCCGGCGTCCATCCCCGTGAGGCGGCCGGTGATGGCGTCGACCTGCCGCAGGGCCTCGTCCCGCCGGCCCTCGCGCCGCAGGCGAAGCACGGCCGCGAGCAGCTCGGAGAGCTGGCGCACGAGGCGCATGATGACGTCGCGTTCGGTCAGCATCGACGCCGAGAGGATGCAGCATCCGCGGCCGCCCGGGGAGACCAGGACCACGAAAGGCGGCTGACATCCGCCTCGCGTCAGGCCGGAGTCGACGCCGTTCAGGGCACGTCGAACGAGACGATCAGGGTCCCACAGACGGCACTGCCCCCTGAGAAGCACTCGTCCCCGCGATCGCCGGACCCGGTCAATGCTCCGGGGAACGTGGCCGGCGCCTGGCCCTTCCGGTTGACCGTCACCACGTAACGACTCTCCGTCTGCGAGCAGGCATCCCAGTAGTCGACCAGGACGTAGTACTTCCCGTTCGGCGCGTGGCCGACTGGCCAGGTGATGTTCTCCGCCCGCTTGTGGTCCAGCGAGCAGCCGGCGTTGGAGTCGAGGTCGAGCTCGCCGCCGGACGCCGAGGAGGGATTCCCGTAGAAGATCTCCTCGCCCGATGGATCGACGACGTGGAGATCCACGTCACTGTCCACGTCCCAGGTGAGGCTGACCTGCACGTCGCCGGTTCCGACGGCGGTCAGGGTGACCGGAACGGCGGCCGAGGCGCCCACGCTGCCTCCGCTTCCCCCGGCGACGAGGAAGGAGAAGGTGGAGGGCGCCGTCTGGGCGAGGGTCAGGAGCACCGACTGCGCCGCGGCCGAGGGGAGCCCGGTCAGCTCGTAGTACCCCGACGCACCCTGGACGCCGACGACGACGCGGTCGATCGCTGAGCCCGAGGTCACCGAGACGACGCTCGATCCTCCGGGGATGATGGCTCCGGAGGTCGACGCCTGGACCGGCGGACCCCCTCCCGAGGGGAGCGACCCGGACCGCAGCTGTCCGACGACGCTGCCGTCCCCGGACCGCACCGCCGCCAGGTAGTGGTCGATCGCCTCGCCCGAGGCCTGTTCCCCCGGCGAAGAGCCACACGAGCCGAACACGGCCAGCAACGACGCGAGAACGCATCCACGAGAACACATGACCAGAAGCTCCCTCTCTCCGAAACGCACACTGCCTCAGGCGCCGGAGCGCGTCCGGTGACAACACCGGCGGCCCCGCTCGCTCGGACGGTCGGATTTCCCCCACCCGGGAGCAACACGCGCGGTGTGTGCGCGTCACGAGCCCAAGCGCGGGGCTCTCCGAGAGATCGGAAAGTCAAGCCAGCTTGACAGGGACTCCACCGAGCCCCGAGTCTGGATGAATGGAAGAGGATCCCCCGAGCCCGCTGCGCGAGCGGCGACTCGTCCAGGGTCTGTCGCAGGACCAGCTGGCGCGACAGGTGGGCGTGAGCCGGCAGGCGCTCAACACGCTGGAGCGCGGGCATGCCCGGCCCTCCCTGGAGACCGCCCTCGCGCTGGCCACGATCCTCGGGACGACCGTCGAGGCACTCTTCGGCAGGGCTCACCTTTCCCCGCTCCCACTCCCCACGAAAGCCGGTCCGGCAGGAACCCGGCTGCTCCTGGTGGAGGTCGCGGGACGGGTCCAGGCGCACCGGCTGGAGGCGAGCTCGGGTGAGCCCGCCGACGCGCTGGTGGAGGATCCACGCCGGCCACCCATGCTGCTGGAGCCCGAGCGCTGGCGGCGAACGCTCCTCGTCGCCGGATGCGATCCGGCGCTCCGGATGCTCGCCGTGCGCGCTGGCAATGCACGCTGGCTCAACGCGGGAACCGGCAAGGCGGTGGACCTCCTCGTGCGCCGCCAGGTGCACGTCGTCGGCGTCCATTCGCTCAGCAACCGGGACCGCCGCCGCGTGCAGGGGACGCTCCTGGTTCATCTCGCCACCTGGCCGCTCGGCCTCGCCGTGCGGAAGGGAAATCCGCTCGGCATCTCCGGTGTCGCCGATCTCGCCCGCGACGACGTGCGCATCGTCAACCGGGAGCGAGGCGCCTCGGCCCGCACGCTCCTCGAGGATCTCCTCGACGACCTCGGCCTGTCCCTCGCCGCGGTGCGCGGCCATGCCGACGAGGTGCAGGGCCACGACGCGGTCGCACGGGTCGTCGCGCTCGGGGCCGCGGATGCCGGGGTCACGACCCGCGCGGCGGCCACCGCGTATGGCCTCGAGTTCCGCCAGCTCTCCGAGGAGAGCTTCAACCTCGTCGTGCGGCCGGATGAGCTCGCCCGTCCCGAGGTCCAGGGGCTCCTCGCCGTCGCGAGAACCCCTGCCTTCCACCGCGACGTGGGTGCGCTTCCGGGCTACGGAACCGCGCGCTCCGGCAAGGCGGTGGGCCTGACGTGAGCTCGCGCGCAGGAGCGCGGCTCCTCGGGCTCCTCCCCGCGGCAGCGGCGGCGCTGATGCTCGTGGTGCTCGCCGTGCCGCTCCTCGCGCTGGTGCTCTCGACACCTCCGGGAGATCTGGTCGCCGGGCTCCGGCACCCGCTCGCGCTCTCCGCGCTCCGCCTCAGCCTGCTGACCACCACGACCAGCCTCGCCCTGACGCTCCTCCTCGGCACCCCGCTGGCGTGGTGGATGGCCAGGCACCCCGGACCGGCCGAGCGCGTGGCCGCCACGATCGTCCAGCTCCCCATCGTGGTGCCGCCGGCGGTCTCCGGGCTGGCCCTGCTGCTCGCCTTCGGCCGGCGTGGGCTGCTGGGACCTGCCCTCGAGCAAGCCGGATGGGCGCTCCCCTTCACCACCGCCGCGGTGGTGCTCGCCGAGCTGTTCGTGGCGGCGCCCTTCTACATCCAGTCGGCGGCGGCCACCTTCAGGCGCCTCGACGAGGATCTGCTCTGGGCCGCGCGGAGCCTCGGGGCCGGTCCCGCGCGCCGCTTCTTCCGGGTGGTGCTCCCGCTGAGCCGGCCCGGGATCGTGACCGGCGCGGCGCTCAGCTGGGCGCGGGCGCTCGGGGAGTTCGGCGCCACGCTGATGTTCGCCGGGAACCTCCAGGGACGCACGCAGACCCTTCCGCTCGCCATCTACAGCGCGCTGGAGACCGACCTCCGGCCGGCCAAGGCGCTCAGCATCCTGCTGGTGGCGGTGGCGCTGGCGGTCCTCGGGATTCTCGGGCGCGGGACGGTGCTGGAGGCGGTCCGTGCTCGAGCTTGACCTCGAGGTGGTGCGCGACGGCTTCGCGCTGGAGGTCCAGCTCTCGCTCGGCCCCGGTCCGACGGCGCTCGTCGGCCCGAACGGCGCGGGGAAGAGCACGCTGCTCAGAGCAATCCTCGGGGCGGTACCGGTGCGACGGGGACGGATCGTGCTCGACGGGCACGTCCTCCTCGACACGGACCGGGGCATCTCCGTGCCCACGGAGGAGCGGCGCGTGGCCTGGGTCCCGCAGGAATACGCGCTGTTCCCGCACCTGACCGTTCAGGAGAACGTCGCCTTCGGTGTCCCCGGTCCCGCCGGGCATGCCCGTGCCGATGCGCTGATCGGCCAGCTGGGCCTCGAGGCCCTGCGCTCGCGGCGCCCGGGCGCGCTCTCGGGCGGAGAACGACAGAAGGTGGCACTCGCGCGGGCGCTGGCGACCGAGCCCCGCGCGCTCCTGCTCGACGAGCCGCTCGCGGCGCTCGATGCGGACACCCGGGAGGCGACGCGCACCCTCCTCGCCGAGAGCCTGCACCGGCTGGCCATCCCGTCGATGGTGGTCACCCACGAGATGCGCGACGTGCTCGCGCTCCAGGGATCCGTGGTTCTCCTCGAAGGAGGCCGGGTCCGCTCCACGGGGACGCTCGACCTGTTCCGCGCCGCCCCTCCCAGCGAGTTCGCCCGCAGTCTCGTCACCCGCGCCATCGGCAGCGTCTGACACGTCGGACGCGCAGGGCGAAGCCACCCGCCCCGGAGCACCCCGCACGCCGCCGCCCTCGGCCGGGAGCGGGCTGGCTCCGCCCTCGGTTCGGACCTTCGACGTGTCGCCATGCGATGTCAAGTCCACTTGACATGGGCATCACACTCGGCGTCTGGTTCTCTCCATGCAGGTGGATATGCTCCGCTGGCTCCTTCTGGTGCCGATGGTGTTCGCGCTCGACGGGGGGTGGGCCGTCGCGACCACGCCGGACGCGGGGAGGCGGGGCGGCGCGACGCTCACGGTCTTCGCCGCTGCCTCGCTGCGTGATGTCTTTGGAACCCTGGGAGCCTCCTTCGAGAAGGAGCATCCCGGCGTGAAGGCCCAGTTCAACTTCGGCGGCAGCCAGGAGCTTCGTACCCAGCTCGAGCAGGGAGCGCCCGCAGACGTCTTCGCCTCGGCCGACACCAGGCACATGGACGCCGCACGGCAGGCCGGCGTGGTCGACGCCCCGAAGCTGTTCGCAACCAACGACCCAGTCATCGTCGTCCCGGCGGACAACCCCGGAAACGTCAAGTCGCTGGCGGACCTGGCGACGGTGAAACGGCTCGTCATCGGAACCAGCCAGGTCCCGATTGGCCTCTACACGATGCAGATCCTGGAGAAGGCGAAGGCCAGGCTCGGCCCGGACTTCCCGGCGCGGGTCCAGGCGCGGGTCGCGAGTCGTGAGCTCAACGTGCGTCAGGTGCTCACCAAGGTGATGCTCGGCGAGGCAGACGCCGGGATCGTGTATCGCACCGACGCGCGCAGCGCCGGGGACAAGGTCCGGATCGTCGAGATTCCTCCCGAGTTCAACGTCGTCGCCGAGTATCCGATCGCCACGGTCGCCCGAGCCTCGAACGCGGAGCTGGCCCGTGCCTGGGTGTCACTCGTGACCGGTCCGACGGGCCAAGCCGCGCTCGAAGGCGCCGGATTCGGAAGAGTCAGCAAGTGAGGGCGGTGAGGTCGGATCCCCCGAACGAGGTGTTTGACACCTTCTCGTCCTGTTGACTTGACACGAGTGACAGGTGTTCGCTGCCAGCGGACCCTCTCGAGGAGCCCCCGGTGGAGCTGAGTGCGAGGAACCAGATCGCTGGAACGGTCACGAGCGTTCGTGTCGAAGGGCTGATGGGGGAAGTCTCGGTGGACATCGGCGCCGGCACCGAGGTCGTCTCCACCATCACCAAGGTCTCCGCCCTCCGGATGGGGTTGAAGGCTGGTGACCGGGTCATCGTGGTCATCAAGGCCAGCGAGGTCCTGATTGCCAAGTAGGGCCCTCGCGGTCCTCTGCCTCCTCGCGCTCGGCGCTCCCGCCTCGGGCGCGGAATCCGTCCCGGCAAAGATCGAGGTCTCGGGCCTCCCCCGACAGGCGAGCCTCGGCCAGTCCGACCTGAGCGCCCTCGGCGCCTCCACTGGCACCTGGAAGGTGCACGGGTCCTCCCGCCAGGTCACCGGCGTCCGCCTCGACAAGGTGCTCACCCATCTCGGCTTCACCCCCGGGCCGATGGGCAAGGACGTGCCCGTGGCCGAGAAGCGCGCCGGGTTCCGCAAGGTGGTCGTGGCGACAGCCCGCGACGGGTTCCAGGCGGTGTTCAGCGTCGCCGAGTGCTTCGAAGGGATGGGCCCCGGAGAGGTGCTGGTGGTGTGGGCCGTGGACGGGAAGCCTCTTCCGGCGGCCGAGGGCCCCTTCCGCCTCGTCGTCCTCACCGACGCCGAGCCGAGCCGTTCCCTGAGGCAGCTGCAGAAGCTCGAGGTGAAGGACGTCGTCGCCCGCTGACGGTCGAGCCGCCGGCACCCGGCATTCCGGTTGCGTCCGGCCCGGGCCGCGGCGATGACACCGCCGCGATGACCCGCCTCCTCGCCGTCCTGCTCCTGGCAGTCGCTCTTCCCGCGCTGGCAGCCCGCCCCTACCGCGGCGGAGTCGTCTCCAGCATCTACCCGCCGGCGGCGGAGGCGGGGCTGCAGATGCTCGACCGGGGCGGCAACGCCGTCGACGCGGCCGTGGCGATGGCCTTCGCCGCGGGGGTGGTCGGCCCGTACCACAACGGACTCGCCGGCGGCGGGTTCGCGGTGCTCACGCTCCAGGGGAAGGGCACGCTCGCGCTCGATTTCCGCGAGGTCGCGCCCGCGGCCGCCAGTCGCGACATGTTCCTCCGCGACGGCAAGCCGGTGCCCGGGCTATCCACCGACGGTGGGCTGTCGGTCGCCGTCCCCAACGCGGTGAACGGCTACCTCGCCCTCCTGGAGAAGGCTGGCTCGCTGCCCCGTTCCGCGGTCCTCGCCCCTGCCATCCGCCTCGCTCGCGAGGGTGTGGTGGTGGGCCCGAAGTACCGCCAGATGGCCGCCGGCAGGCTGGAGTGCCTGCGGCGCGATCCCGAGGCCTCCCGCATCTTCCTCCGGCCCGGACCGGACGGACGGCCGGACGTCCCGGCGCTCGGCACCCGGATTCGCCAGCCGGAGCTCGCTCGAACCCTGGAGCGCATCGCGGCGTCGGGCGCCTCCGCGGTCCGGAGCGGTCCCGTCGCGCGGGCCGTCGTCCAGACCGTCCGTGGCGCGGGCGGCATCGTGAGCGAGGAGGATCTCGCCCGCATCCGGGCCCGCTGGCGCACGCCGCTCTGGGGCACGTACCGCGGCCACCGCATCGCCACCTCTCCGCCCCCGAGCGGCGGCGGGGTCATCCTCCTCGAGACGCTGGGAGTGCTCGAGCGCCTCCGCCCGACGGGCTTCGAGCGCCGCGCGCCGGCCGACGTCCACCTCTACATCGAGGCGCTCCGGCGGGCCTACGCCGACCGCTCGCGCTTCGTGTCCGACCCGGACCAGGTGGACGTTCCGACCGCCCGGCTCCTCTCGCCCGCGCACATCGCCGAGCTCGCCGCGAGCATCGACCACGCGCGGGCCACTCCCTCCTCCGCGATCCAGCCGTCGGGCGGAGGCGGCGGAAGCGCCGCGTCCCCGGCAGCGGAGAAGCACACCACCGAGATCTCCGTCCTCGACCGTGCGGGGAACGCCGTCGCGCTCACCACCACGGTGAACTACGGGTTCGGCAGCTGCCTCGTCGCCCGCGGCACCGGCCTGCTCCTCAATGACCAGATGGACGACTTCTCGACCCAGCCGGGCGTCCCCAACGTCTACGGCCTGGTCTACGGCGAGGCCAACGCCGTCGCCCCCGGAAAGATCCCGGTCTCGTCGATGGCCCCCACCCTGGTCTTCCAGAAGGACCGCCCGGACCGCGTCCTCCTGGTCGTGGGCGGATCGGGCGGCGCCTTCATCCCCACCGGCATCCTCCAGGCGGTGACCAACGTGCTGGACGGGCGGATGAATCTCCCGGTCGCGGTCGCGGCCGGCCGCGTCCACCACCAGTGGCTCCCCGACGTGGTGATGATCACCCCGGACGGCCTCGACCCGGCGACCCGGTCGGCGCTCGAGTCCATGGGGCACACCTTCAAGGTGATCGACGGTCCGCTCGGAGACGTGGAGGCGGTGATGGAGGACCCGGACACCGGACTGCGGACCACGGCCTCCGACCCGCGCGGCGAGGGCACGGGGCTCGGTCAGCCCTAGGGTCTCGGGCTCAGCCGGGGAGAACCGCCGGCCCCGAGTGCGCGACGGCCATCCGCCAGCCGGTCCCGGTCCGGACGCAGACGTCGGTGAAGAAGGCCACGTCGTCCACCTCGATCCCGGTCGGCAGCCGCACCCGCGCGCGCTGCAGCCCGGTGAGCACGCCCACTCCCCCGACCACCCGCGCCCGGAGATGCAGCACCGACAGCTCGAGGATCTCGCCGGGGATCTCCACCGCCGCGCGGAGGAAGTCCTCTCGCCGGGTCTCCGTTCCGTCCGAGCCGAGGAGCACGAATCCTTCGGTGACCAGCGCGCCAAGTGCCGTGGCGTCCCGGCGCCGGATGGCGTCGATGACCGAATCCTCGAGGCCGAGCAGAGCGCGCTCGTCGGGCGTCAGCGATGCCGGAGGATGCTCCACGGCCGTCAGCCCTTCTTCCGGGAGTAGATGCCCTCGAAGAGGAGGGTCCAGTTCCGGCCGTCGTCCGAGGACTGCTCCCACCGCTGCCGGATCCGGTCTCCCTCCATCTTCTGCCAGACGATGCGGTTGAGCGCGCTGGTTCCGCGCGAGGCCGAGCGGCGCCCGGTGAGCGTCATCTTCCCGTCGCGGAACTCGCCGTCGAGGATCAGCACCATCCCCAGGTCGTCCACGAAGGTCTGGGTCCACCGGGACGCGGGAGCGTCGTAGCTGCTGAGCGAGCTGCCGTGGCTGCCGTCGACCGAGGTCCAGGTCTCGCGGAGCGCGCACCCGTCGAGGATCTTCTCGACCTTGTTCTCACCGGCAGCCGTGCCCTTGGGGGTCTGCACGTCCCAGTCGCCGAGCCAGAAGTCGAACTGCCGGTAGGGCGCGCCCGAGCACGGCGGGCCCTTCGGCGCGGTGGCGAGGGCGCGCTTCTTCTGCGCCGCCGCCGAGAGGGGGACGAGGACCGCGAGCAGCATCAAGAGGACTCGCAACGCTCGAACCTCCATTCCGGAACCGCGGCCGTGCGCCACGGTCCACGGCCAGAGCAGAATAGACGCCGCAGGGCCACACTGTCTCGCCGGCCTCCCGTGCTCTTCGACGCCCACCTCCATCCCGAGACACTGTCCGACCTGGACCTCGAGTCCCTGCGGGCGTTCGGCGTCGAGCGCGCGGTGGCGCTCGGCCACCACTTCCCCGAGCCGACCTCGCGCGGCCTGCGAGCGCACTTCCGCGACCTGCTGGAGGTGCAGCTTCCGCGACTGGAGCGGGCGGGAATCCGCGGCTACGTCGCGCTTGGCGTCCACCCCCGTGCGATTCCCCGGCGAGGGCTGCACGACGTGCTCGCCGGGCTCCCCGCGCTCTTCCGGGGCGGCCGGGTGGTCGCGCTGGGTGAGATTGGCTTTCACCGCGGTGGACCCGACGAGGAGGAGGCGGTGGTCGAACAGCTCGCGCTCGCGCGCCGGCTCTCGCTCCGCGTCGTCCTGCACACGCCCGCGCTGGACAAGGAGCGCTGGACGCGCCACCTGCTCGCCCTCGCACGCTCCCACGGGCCGGCACCGGGCCGCGTCCTCGTGGAGCACGCCAGCGCCCGCACCGTTCCGCTCATCCTCGCCCGGGGACACTGGGCCGGGCTGACGGTCAACGTCGGCGAGCTCACCGCGGACCGCGCAGTGCAGCTGGTGCGGAGGGTCGGAAGCCTCCGGCTCACGCTGGGGAGTGACGCCGGCGACCGCCCCGGAGACCTGCTCGGCCTGCCGCGCGCGGTGCACCTGCTCGAGCGGGCCGGCCTGGGGAAGACGCTGGTCGCGCAGCTCGCGTTCCGCAACGCGCGGCGCTTCTTCGGCGTGGAATAGGAACGACGCCGCCGGCCGGCGGCGTCAGTGGACGGACGCGGCGACCTCGCTCGGCGTGCCCACGTCGGCGATCTCGAGGCTCGGTTCCTCGCGCACCTCGTCCAGGTCGAGTGCGCTGCGGAACTCGGCGGCATCGAGAAGACGCTGCGTCCGATCGTCGAGCTCGACGGCGACCAGGATCGAGAGCCCGGTGCCGCTGACCTCGATCTGCTGGTACCTCGCCCAGCGGCCATCGCCCAGCTTCACCAGTTCTCCGATGTCGGCCAAGGGCACCCTCCGGACGTCGTCTGGAGGGACTGTAAGCAGCCTCCCTGACGGCCGGCAAGCCCAGGTGGTAAAGCCTGTGTAAACCGCTGGATTCACTGATGAGCACTGCGTCGTCTGGCTGGCACTCGGTGCCGGCTTCACACCCCCTGCCGTCAACCTGTCAATGGCCTCGGCTGTGAAGCGGTGCATCGCGGCATGCGCTCCTGACGCGAGCAGGCGAGCGGTTGACGCGTCAGGACTTGGGGCGAATCTCGGTGCCGACGAGCTGCTCGAACACGGTGATCACCGCGCCGATGTCCTGCTCGCCCTTCCCCGCGGCGCGCGCGAGCTCGTAGCACTGGCGAACCGTGGCCGTGGCGGGCGTGGGGACGCGGTGGGCCGCGGCGCTGTCGAGGAACAGACCCAGGTCCTTGTGCATGAGGTCGATGGCGAAGTGGGTCTCGAAGTCCCGGCGCAGCAGCTGGTTGCCCTTGAAGTCGAAGTACGGCGAGCGATAGCCGGAGGCCTGCACCACCTCGAGCACCTTCGTCGGATCCACGCCCGCCTTGGTGGCGAGGAGCATTCCCTCGCCGAAGGCCTGGAGCATCGAGGCGATGAGCGCGTTGCCGGCGAGCTTCACCTGGCTGCCGGCGCCCACCGGGCCACAGTGGATCCACTTCTCGCCCACCGCGCGGAACACCGGCTCGGCGCGGCCCAGCGCCGCCGGCGTTCCCCCGGCCATGATCAGCAGCGTGCCCTTCTCCGCGCCGTTCTTGCTCCCGGTGACCGGAGCCTCGACGAAGTCCACTCCGGCGGCGCCGGCGCGTGTCTCGAGGCTTCGCGCCTGATCCGGGCCGATGGTGCTGAAGTCGATCATCAGCTGGCCGCGCCGCGCGGCGGACAGGAGCCCGCTCTTCCCCGCGACCACCTCCTCGAGGGCGGCTGGCGTCGCCACGCAGGTGCAGGCGACGTCCACCTCGCCCATCAGCTGGGCTGGCGTGTCGGCGACCTTCACGCCCAGGGGCTCGAGGACGGTCGCGCGCGCCCGCGAACGATTCCACACCGTGACCTGGAAGCCCTTGGTGGCGAGGTTCTTCGCCATGCCGTGCCCCATCAATCCGAGCCCCAGGAATCCGACCCGTTGTCCACTGGCCATGCCGTATGATTAAGGTGACTCGCGTGAAGTTTCCAAGCCTCATGCGCGTCCGCGACCGGCTCCTGGCTCCGCTCGGACAGACGGACCAGGCCGAGCGGCTCCTGGTGGAGACCTTCCGCACCCTGGGCACGCTCTGCACGCGGCTGGCGGACATGGTCGAGAGCCAGCGGCTGACCCGCGCCGGCTACCGCGATCAGGGACGCTTCCTCGAGCGCCTCGACCGGGACCGCTCCTCCTCCCGCCCGGACTGACCGGATCCGGTCCCCGGGGGCCGTCCCGACCCCTCCCCCTCCGCACCCGTCCGGGAAGATTCCGGAGTCCGTCCGACTCCCCTTCACCGCAGGCCGATCGACGGCCTGCTGGCGCCGGGGGCCAGCGGAACGATGGGTGTCGGGCTCGAGGAACGAAGCGCAGCGGACGGGCGAATCCGCCGGGCAGTGCAGGCGGGAGAGAAGGACGCGGCGCTTCGGCAGTTGATGGATGCGTACGGCACGCAGCTCTTCGCGGTCTGTTCCCGGTTCATCCCCGACCGGGCGCTCGCCGAGGACGTGCACCAGACCTGTTTCGTGCAGGCCTACCAGTCGCTTCACCGGGTGCTGGAGCGCGAGTCCATCGCCGCCTGGCTGATGGCCATCGCCCGGAACCGCTGCCTGGACGCTCTCAAGATCCACCGGCGCCGGCGCCGCTGGCAGGTGCTGCACGCGACGCTCCCTGAGGTGCGCGACGGGCACTCCACTGCCGAGGACGAGGTGCACCAGGCCTCGCTGGTGCAGCGGCTGCGGCACGCGCTCGACGTGCTGTCGGCGGAGGCGCGCCGCGCGGTGGAGCTGCGCTACGGCGAGATGCTCTCCTACGAGGAGATGGCCGAACGCTGCGGCGTTCGCCCCGGCACGCTGCAGATGCGCGTCACCCGCGCCATCCCGGTGCTCCGGCGCTCGCTCGAGTCGCAGGGCATCACCGGATTCTGAGCCTGGTCGCTGGCGCGCCCCTGCGCGCTTCCGCAGGCGTCCCCCTGATGCGGGGGGCTAGTTGAGGTTTCCTACTTCAGGACCGACTTGAGGAACCGGCGGGTGGCCTCGTTCGCGTCCTGCGCCGCGGCCGGGTTGTAGCGTCCGCCGGTGGGGTTCGCGAACGCGTGGTCCGCGTCGTAGCTGCGGAACTCGTGCTTGATGCCTGCGTCCTTGAGCGCGAGGTCGAACGCCGCCACCTTCTCGGGGGTGATCCACCCGTCGCGCCTGGCCCAGATGCCGAGCACCGGGCCGTGCAGCTTCCGGAGCAGGTTCACGTCGGTCACCGGGAGCCCGTAGTACATCACCGTCGCTCCGACCTTCCCGCCGCTGGCGAGCGATGCGTTCAGGCTCTGCCCGCCACCCATGCACCAGCCGAGGGTCGCGATCTTCTTCCCCGGCAGCGCGCGGGCCAGCCAGTCGATGCCCGCCACCTCGATCTCGGTGGCGGCCTTCTCGTCCATCGCGGCCATGAGCTTCTGGGCCTCCTCGGCGTCGGTGCTCACCGTGCCGCCGAAGAGATCCACTGCCAGGACCAGGTACCCCTGCCCGGCATAGCGGTCCGCCTCCGCCTTGACCGCATCGTCGAGCCCCCACCACTCGTGGACCATCAGCAGACCGCCCCGCGGCGCCCCCTTGGGCCGTGCCACGTAGGCGGTGCTGGTCTTCCCGTCCGGGAGCGTGAGCTCGACCTTCTTTCCCTTCGGAGCGGGCGGCTTCGGGTCCACCGGGTGCTTCTGATGCGCAGGAACCGCCGAATTCGCGTCCGACCCGGAGGAGGAGGCGTGCACGGGCGGCTCCGCGGCGAGGGCCGTGCACCCGACGAGCAGCGAGAGGACCTGCCCTGCGCGGACCGACACTGTCCTACCTCCTGTGGGACGCCTGGAAGTGGCCGATCTTCCTAGCACTGCCCGGGTTCAGTCACGAGCGTTCGCAAGTTGCCGGGAGGGCAGGGGGAGTACCATCTTCCGGCTCGGCGCCCCATGTCCTTCGTCCTGGTCGTCGACGACGACGCGAGCCATCGCACGCTGATCTGCGATCTCCTCGAGGAGATGGGCTACTGCACCCGTGGCGCGGGAAACGGCCGCGAGGCGCTGGACGTGCTCGAGGAGGAGATGCCGCAGGCGGTGTTGCTCGACCTGCGCATGCCGGTGATGAGCGGGTGGGGCCTGCTCGAGGCGCTGAAGAAGCTCCCTCGTGCGCGCGGCCTGCCGATCATCATCATCTCGGCCTACGGCTTCGAGTGGGAGGCCGAGCTGGTGGGGGCGAGTGGGTACGTCAGCAAGCCGGTCGATCTCGATCGGGTGCGCGAGACGGTGACCCGCATCCTCGGACCCCCACCCGAGTCACAGGTGATGCACTGAGCCCCTAGTGGTGGCCCTTCGCCCCGTGGCCCTCGCCGGCGGCCTCGCCTCCGGCGGTCTCCATCGCCATGTTCCACGGTTCGACCGGGAGGTTGGGACCAGAGATCCAGACGCCGAGCGCCTGGCCCGTCTCGGGGCCGAAGCTCTGCCCGAAGGTCCAGTCCTCGCGGGTGCCGTACAGGGTCCGCGGCGGCTGGACCTGCGTCGTGAGCATCGACGTCTCGCCCTGCACCGTCCCGGGGACGACGGTGTTCGGGTCGCTCGGCCGCCAGGCCAGACCCTCGGAGGTGCTGACGTAGAGATCTCCCCAGCGGCCGGCGGTGCCGAGGCTGGTGGTGTCGGCCTTGTCGGCCAGCGGCCCGTGCTCGTGGGAGCAGCCGACCACGGTGGCGCCGAGCGCGAGCGCGCCGGCGAGGGCCAGGGGACGGAAGAGGAAGGGCATACGGGCGGCTGGCCTAGCACAAACGGCCACGGCCGGGATGCCCGACCGTGGCCGTCCGTGGTGCTGCGCTGAACGCCGGTTTACCGGCCGCTGCCGCTGGCCGCGGGGTCCGGGGTGGTGGAGCCGGTCGAGCTGCTGCTCGAGGAGCTCTTCGGGGTCTTGCCGGTGTCGCTGCCGGTCGTGCTCGAGCCCGCGCTCGTGTCGCCCGAGCCGCCAGCCGTCGAGCCGCTGCCGGCGCTGCCCGAGCCACCGTACGCGCCGGACCCGCTGCCCGCCGAGCCCGAGCCGCCGTAGCTGGATCCGCTGCCCGTGGTCGAGCCGCTGCCGGCGCTGCCCGAGCCGCCGTACGCGCCGGAGCCGGTGGAGCCGGAGCCGGTCGTGCTGCCCGAGCCGGTCGTCTGCGGGTCCTGCGTCGAGCCCGTGGTGCCGGAGCCCGTCGTGCCGCTGCTGCCGGAAGACTGAGCGAAGGCAAACGGCGCCGCGCCGAGCATCCCGACGAGAACCATCTTCTTGATGAAGCCGTTCATCGTGTCTCTCTCCAGAAGGCGGCCCTTGGGTTGAAACAGCAGGCGGGCCGCCACGAGGTTCCGGAGAGGGTTGGGCGTGCTCCCGGGCCCCACCACTGAACCGGGGGACAATTTCTGCGGTGCGGCACGCGCGCCCGGAGACCGACCCGACGGCCCTCCAAGAATTGCCGGGACCGGTGCAGACTCCGACCGCCGTCGTGCGCGTTTTTCATTCCGACCACCACGTCGTCCCGCTTCCGCCGGGCCACCGCTTCCCCATGGGGAAGTACCGTTTGCTCCGGGAGGCGCTGCTCTCCTCGGGTGTCCTCCGGACGGAGGAGCTGGTCCCCGCCGAGCCGGTGGAGGTGGCAGCGCTCCTCCGCGTGCACACGCAACGGTGGGTGGACGCGGTGCTCGAGGACCGCCTCACCGAGGCCGAGCTGCGTCGCCTCGGCTTTCCCTGGAGCCCCGAGCTGGTCCGCCGCTCGCTCGCGTCGGTGGGTGGCACGTGCGCGGCCGCGTCGCGCGCGCTGGCCGATGGAATCGGCGGGAACCTCGCGGGCGGCACTCACCACGCCTTCGCGGACCACGGCGAGGGTTACTGCGTCTTCAACGACATCGCGGTCAGCATCCGGACGCTCCAGGCCGACCGCAGCATCCGCCGGGCGCTCGTCGTGGACCTTGACGTCCACCAGGGGAACGGAACCGCCGCGGTCTTCGCCGCGGACCCCGAGGTCTTCACCTTCAGCATCCACGGCGAGCACAACTTCCCGTTCCGCAAGCAGCGCTCGAGCCTGGACATCGGGCTGCCCGACGGCGCCGGCGACGACGTGTACCTCGACGTGCTCGCCCGGCACCTTCCGCGCGTGCTGGAGGCCTCGCGACCGGACATCGTCTACTACCAGGCCGGGGTCGATCCGCTCGCCGAGGATGCGCTGGGCCGGCTCGCGCTCACCCACGACGGCCTGGAGGCACGGGACGTCTTCGTGCTCGAGGCAGCGCGGCGTTCGGGGCTGCCGGTGGTGGTCACACTGGGGGGCGGGTACGCAAGACCGCTCGATGCGACGGTCCGCGCCCACATCGGCACCTATCGCGCTGCTCGGATGGTGTGGGGGTAAGCTTCCAGGGCCCGCAGTTCCCCGATGGCCGATCTCACTCCCGAAGTCCTCGCGACTCTCCACGACGAGAGCCCCGAGCCCGTGTTCGTCTTCGTTCCCGTTCGCGAGGGCGGGCGGGTGGTGGACTTCCGGTACCTGTACGCCAACCCGGTCGCTGCGCGCATGGTGGGGACCTCGCCCGCGGAGAGGTTCGCCCACGGGCTCCGCGCCGGCGCGCCGGACACCGAGCGTTCCGGTCTGCTCGCCAGCTACTGCCGCACGATGGAGACCGGGGAGCCCACCGACCGGCGCCTCCAGTACCTCTCGCAGGACCGAAGGAGCTGGTTCCGCGTCAGCGCGAGCCGCGCGGGGCAGCTCCTGGTGGTGCACTTCTGGGACGTCACGCAGGAGACCGAGACCCGCGACGCGCTCCGCGAGACCGAGCTCGATCGCGATCGCGCCGAGCTGCGCCGCGCGGCGCTCGAGTCACTCCTGGCCCATGCGCCGGCGGAGATGGCCTACCTCTGCGGCCCGTCGCTCATCTACGAGTTCGTCAACGACCGCTACCAGGCGCGCCATCCGGGACGGGAGTTCCTCGGGCGCCCGCTGATCGAGGCGCTGCCCGGCTGGCGCGACGACCCTCTGCTGGACGCGATGCTGGAGGCCTACCGCAGCGGTGCTCCGTACCGGGACCTGGAGCATCCGCTCTGGGTCGAGACCCCGGACGGCCCCGAGCGCCGGTGGTTCGACCTGGCATTCCTCCCGGTCCGCGGCTCCGACGACACGGTGGAGGGGGTGCTCTCCTTCGCCGTCGACGTCACCGAGCAGGTCTCCGCACGTGCGCAGAGCGATGCCCTCGCCCGCGAGCGGATGACGCTGGCCGAGGAGCTGGAGGGTGAGCGGCGGCGCCTCGAGGTGGGCGAGGAGCGCTTCCGGTCCATCGTGGAGACCCACGCCGACATCGTCTGGGTGGCGGACTGGAACGGTCAGATGCGGCACCCGGTCCCGGCCTGGTGCGCGCTGACCGGCCAGAAGCCGGAGGAGATGCTCGGCCTCGGCTGGGTGGACGCGCTCCACCCCGACGATCTCGCCCGAACCTCGCAGGTGTGGTCTGAGGCGGTGGAGCAGAAGCGCCGCTTCGAGACCGAGTTCCGGATCCGCAAGGCCTCCGGCGGCTGGGCGAAGGTGGCCTCGCGCGGGATCCCCTTGCTCCGCGGCGACGGGCGCATCCGGGAGTGGGTCGGCACGACCATCGACGTCACCACCCGGCACCGCGAGGAGGAGGCGCTGCGCATCCTCTCCGGAGGCGCGGCCGAGCTCTCCAACACCCTCGACTACCAGGCCACGCTCCGCGCCGTGGGCGAGATGGCGATCCCGACCTTCGCCGACATCTGCATCGTCGACCTCATCGACGACTCGGGGCAGTTCCGGAGGGTGGAGGTGGCCGGACGGGTGGAGGAGGAGATCCTCGAGGGCTTCCGCCGCCTGCTTCCGCGGACGGATCCGGACTCTCCGGTGATGGAGGCGCTCCGCACCCGGCGCTCGGTGCTACGCGAGCGGCTGCCCGCGGCGGTGAAGCTGGAGATGGCCAGTCAGACCGAGCACCTCCGCCTCTTCGAGCAGATCAGCCCCACCTCGCTGGTGTGCGCGCCGCTGTCCGCGCGTGGCCGGACGCTGGGGGTCATCAGCTTCCTCACCGTGCGCAGCGGGCGCCGGTTCGAGCGGCTCGATCTGGGCCTCGTGGAGGAGCTCGCTCGCCGCGCCGCCCTGGCGATGGACAACGCGGTGCTCTACCAGCGTGCCGAGGACGCGAACCGCGCGAAGGACGAGTTTTTGGCCACGGTGAGCCACGAGCTCCGCACGCCGCTGGCCTCCATCCTCGGATGGACCCGGCTGCTCCGCCGCGGTGGGCTCGCGCCGGAGAAGCAGTCGCGGGCTCTGGAGACGCTGGAGCGCAACGCGCGGGCGCAGACCAGGCTGGTCGAGGACCTGCTCGACGTCAGCCGCATCGTCTCCGGCAAGACCCGGCTCAATCTGGAGACCGCGGACCTCGCGCGCATCGTCGAGACAGCGGTGGACTCGATCCGCCCCGGGGCCGAGAGTCGGGGCATCGAGCTGGAAGCCTCGGTCCAGCCGTGCACGCTCGCCGGCGACCCGGAGCGGCTCCACCAGGTCCTGTGGAACCTGCTCTCCAACGCCGTGAAGTTCACGCCCCGCGGAGGACGGGTGTCGGTCTCGATGGAGGTGCGAGAGCGGACCGCCACCGTGACCGTCACCGACACCGGTCAGGGAATCCGGCCGGACTTCTTGCCCCACGTCTTCGAGCGCTTCCGGCAGGCCGACGCCACGGCGACGCGTGTGCACGGCGGGCTCGGGCTCGGACTGGCCATCGTGCGCCACCTGGTGGAGCTCCACGGGGGCACCGTCTCGGCCAGCAGCCTGGGCGAGGGTCGCGGCGCCACCTTCACTCTCCGGATCCCGCTGTCCGCCACCGTCGCGCTCGAGGCTCCGGCCGACGAGAGGGTGCCGGCCCAGCGCGTCAGCCTCGCGGGCCTGCGGCTGGTGGTGGTGGACGACGAGCCCGACACCCGGGAGATGGTGGCCTCGACGCTCGAGGCGCACGGCGCGGAGGTCGTGCCGCTCGGTGACGCCGAGGAGGCGCTGCGGTGGCTCGGCTCCAACTCCGCCGACCTTCTCGTCTCGGACGTGGCGATGCCCCGGATGGATGGCTGCGCGCTGATTCGCGAGATCCGCCGCACCGGCTCGGGCGCTGCCCGTGGAATCCCCGCGGTCGCGCTCACCGCCTACGCCCGTCCCGAGGATCGCCGGCGCGCGCTGGACGCCGGGTTCCAGGACTACTTGACGAAACCGGTGGAGCCGGAAGTGCTCGTGGCGAGGGTCGCCGCCCTGGCGAGGCCTCGCGCGGCGGCCTGAGGTCTCTCCTCTCCGGCAGCGCGCCCCGCCGCGACAGCCCGCAGGTCCGGGGGGTTACGGCGCTCCCCGGGCACCCGTCGAGGGGCGGCTCGGGAGTCCGGCGGCGAAGAAAGCGGGATTCCCGTCAGCGGGTGGAAATACCATCTTCCCAGGGAACCCCCTCGTGGAGACGTCCGTGTTCAGCAGCGACCCCGCCCCGCCGGACGCCGCGGCGACGCACTCGCACGCGCTCTGGCGGACATTGCTCGAGGCGACCGCCGACGGCGTGCTCGTGGTGGGGGTCCACGGCGCCGTGCTGGCGGCGAATCCCGCCTTCGGGCGGCTCTTCACGCTGCCTCCGCAGGCCGGTGCGCTGGAGGGGCTGGCGTTCACGACGGTCTGCGAGCGGCTGAGCGAGGCCTTTGCCGACTCGGCGCACTTCCTCGCCCGCGCCGCCGAGCTCCAGGCGAGGAGCGAACCGGTCGCCGGCGAGTCGTGGACGATGAGCGACGGGCGGATCCTCGAGTCCGACGTGTTGCCCGTGCTGGCGGAGGGCATCCGGACCGAGCAGCTCTGGCTGTGGCGAGACGTCACCGAGCGAACCCGGCTCCGGGCAGCCGAGATCCACGGCCACGCTCCCGAGACGAATCTCTCCTACCTGGACGAGCTCACCGGCCTTCACAACCGACGTGGCTTCCTGCGCTTCGCCAGGGCGCAGCTCGACGCGGGGGCGCTGGCGCGGCGGCCGATGCTGCTCATCTTCGTGGACCTCGACGGCCTCAAGTACATCAACGATCAGCTGGGTCACTCCGCGGGGGACCAGGCGCTGGTCGCCACGGCCACGGTGCTGAAGTCCACCTTCCGCGAGCGGGACATCGTGGCCCGGATGGGAGGGGACGAGTTCGTGGTGCTGGTGACCGACTCGTCGGCGGTCCGGGAGGCGGACCTGCTCGCCCGTCTCGGAGGGCGCGTCGACGCGCTGAACGCCCGCCCCGGTCGCGAGTTCCAGCTCTCCTTCAGCACGGGGGTTGCGGCCTTCGATCCCGCGGCGCCGGAGCCGCTCGAGGAGCTGCTCGCCGAGGCCGACAGCCGGATGTACCTCGACAAGCGACGGCGGAAGGATGCCTCGGCGCACTGAGGGCTGAGCCGCCGTCGCAGCTCAGCGCTCTGACCCGGGACTCGGGTCGAGGAGCACGGGTCTCGAGCTGCCCAGGGGCGACGCGGTCTGCCGAGCTGTCGTGCCGTGCTCGTTCCGACCGGCCTGCGCGACCTCGCGCGCTCCAGGGGTTCGCTGATCCAGGAAACACCGCTGCGCGCGACGGGAACCCGTTTGGAACGCTCGCCTGCACGACCGCTCGCGACTCGCCGGTCGAAGCGTTCCATCGGGTTTCCCAAGCTCCTCTTCAGAGTCATTTTGGCACGCTTGCTCGAGTGCAGGCCTGAGGTGGCTGCGTCGGGACGCGTGAGCGCCCCAGCGAGCGAGCATTCCCAGATGGCTCTGGAACGGCCGATGGGAAACCGGATGGAACGGATTCGGAGGGGTTCCGGCGCCTTCGTGTCTGGTCAGACGGCGGCGGCCGAGCCGACGAGCGTTCCAGAGTGTTTCCCGAGCGGGCCGTGTCGGTTTCCCGGATCAGCCGCGCTGTCTCGAGGCCGTGTCCATCGCGGCTCCCTGGAGCGCCGGGAATCGCGCAGGCCCCGTCGGAACGGCCCGTGCGAGACGCGTCGCGGCCGACAGTCGTCCCTTCCGGGCGAGCTCCAACCGCTCCGGATCCCGACTTCCGACGAGCGCGAAGCTCAGGCCTTCGCCAGCTGCCGGAGCACGAACGGGAGAATCCCTCCGTGCTTGTAGTAGTCGAGCTCGTTCGGCGTATCGATCCGGCAGGTGACCGTGAACTCCTTCGTCCCCTGCTCCCCGGTGGCCTTCACCGTCAGCCGCTTCCCGGGTGTCAGCCCCTCGGCGACGCCGCCGATCTCGAACGTCTCCTTCCCCGTCAGCCCCAGGGTCGAGGCATCCACGCCTGCGTCGAACTGCAGCGGGAGAACGCCCATCCCCACCAGGTTGCTCCGGTGGATGCGCTCGAAGCTCTTCGCGATCACCGCCCGGATCCCGAGGAGCAGCGTCCCCTTCGCCGCCCAGTCGCGCGAGCTGCCGGTGCCGTACTCCGCGCCGGCGATCACCACCAGCGGTGTCTTCTCCGTCGCGTACTTCATCGCCGCGTCGTAGATGCTCATCCGCTCGCGGGAGGGATGGTGCACCGTCACCCCGCCCTCGACTCCGGGGACCAGCATGTTGCGGAGCCGGATGTTGGCGAACGTGCCCCGGACCATCACCTCGTGATTGCCACGACGGCTGCCGTAGGAGTTGAAGTCCTTCGGCTCCACGCCCTGCTCCATCAGGTACCGCGCCGCCGGGCTCGCCTTGGCGATGCTCCCCGCCGGGCTGATGTGGTCGGTGGTCACCGAGTCGGCGAGCAGCGCGAGCACCCGGGCTCCCTTGACGTCCTGCACCGGCACCGGCTCCCTGGGCAGGTTCTCGAAGAAGGGCGGACGGCGCACGTAGGTGCTCTTCCCGTCCCAGTCGAACGTGTCCGACGCCGGAACCGTCAGCTTGCGCCACCGCTCGTCGCCCTCGAGCGCGTGCGCGTACTGGTTCCGGAACTGCTCCGGCTTGACGTGCGCGGCGATCGCCTCGCGGACCTCCTGGTCCGAGGGCCAGATGTCCTTCAGGTAGACCGGGTTGCCGTTGCGGTCGACGCTGAGCGGCTCCTTCACCAGGTCGAGGTCCATCTCCCCGGCGATGGCGTACGCCACCACCAGCGGAGGGCTGGCCAGGAAGTTCATCCGGACGAAGGGATTGATGCGTCCCTCGAAGTTCCGGTTGCCCGAGAGCACCGCCGCCACCACCAGGTCGTGGTCGGTGACCGCGCTGGAGATGTGCTCCGGAAGAGGCCCGGAGTTCCCGATGCAGGTCGTGCACCCGTAGCCCACCAGGTGGAAGCCCAGCGCCTCGAGGTAGGGCACCAGCCCCGCGGAGCGCAGGTAATCCATCACCACCTTGCTGCCCGGAGCGAGCGAGGTCTTCACCCACGGCTTCGTCCCCAGCCCGTGCTCCACGGCCTTCTTCGCCAGGAGACCCGCCGCGAGCAGCACCGCCGGGTTGCTCGTGTTGGTGCAGGAGGTGATCGCAGCGATGACCACCGCGCCGTGCTGGAGCCGGTAGCTCAGCGTCCCCTGGTTGATGTTTGCGCTCTCCGCCAGGCGCGCCGGACCGCTGGCCGCCTTCGCAGCACCGGAACCCGCCGCCGGCGCGTCCTCGTCCTGCGGCCCGGCGGTGTTCACCATCTCCACCAGGTTCTTCTGGAAGATCTGCTTGGCGTCCTTCAGCGGGACCCGATCCTGCGGGCGTTTCGGCCCGGCCAGGCTCGGCTCGACCGTGGCCAGGTCCAGCGAGAGCAGGTCCGAGAACACCGGCTCGGGCGCGTCCGCGGTGTGGAACAGACCCTGTGCCTTGCAGTACGCCTCCACCACCTCGACCTGCGCCGCCGGGCGGCCGGTGAACCGGAGATAGGAGAGCGTTTCCCCATCGACCGGGAAGAAGCCGATGGTCGCGCCGTATTCCGGCGCCATGTTGGCGATGGTGGCGCGGTCCGGAAGCGACAGCCCGGAGATTCCCGAGCCGAAGAACTCCACGAACTTCCCCACCACGCCCTTCTTGCGAAGCATCTGCGTGACGGTGAGGACCAGGTCCGTCGCGGTCGCACCGGCCGGCAGCTTCCCGCTCAGCCGGAAGCCCACGACCTGGGGGATGAGCATCGTCAGCGGCTGTCCCAGCAGCGCCGCCTCCGCCTCGATGCCTCCGACGCCCCAGCCCACCACTCCCAGCGAATTCACCATCGTGGTGTGAGAGTCCGTGCCCACCAGCGTGTCGGGGAACAGGCGCTTGCCGTCCTGGAAGACGACCTGGGCGAGGAACTCGAGGTTCACCTGATGGCAGATGCCGGTATCGGGCGGGACCACGCGGAAGTTCCGGAACGCGCCCTGCCCCCAGCGCAGGAACGCGTACCGCTCCCGGTTGCGCTCGAACTCCAGCTCGGCGTTGGCCTGGAAGCTGCCGGAGGTCCCGAACTGGTCCACCACCACCGAGTGGTCGATGACCAGGTCCGCCGGGTTCCGGGGGTTGATCCTGTTCGGATCGCCTCCGAGGGCGGCCAGCGCCTCGCGCATCCCCGCCAGGTCCACCACCGCTGGAACGCCGGTGAAGTCCTGGAGCAGCACGCGTGCCACGTGGAAGGAGATCTCCGTGTCCGGAGCGGCCTTCGGGTTCCAGGCCAGCATCTTCTCCACGTGCTCCCGCTTCACCACCCGTCCGTCCTCGTGCCGGAGCAGGTTCTCCAGCAGCACGCGCAGCGAGAACGGAAGCTGGCGGACGGAGGGGTTCGACTTGGCCAGCACGTCCAGCGAGAAGACCTCGTAGGTCTTGCCGCCGACCTGCAGGCTGCCTCGGGTCTTGAAGGAATCTGAGGTCATGGCCTTGTTCTCGGGTATGCCCGGGAGAGCGACCGAGCGCAACGACCGCGCGCCCGATGGGCTCCATGCGTGCAACGCACGAGACGCCCTCCGGGGATAGGTTGTCGCCGAGCCCATCCCTGCCCACCTCCCAGGTGAGGAGAGACCCGGACGGCCCGCGACGGGCAACGAGGCGTCGCGATGGAGGCAAACATGAGTCACGAAGCGAACGAGGTCCTCCAGCACCGGATCCACGAGGGGATGACGGTGCTGGCCATGGATGGTGCTCCCCTCGGCCGCGTGTGCGAGGTCGGCGACCACGCACTGGCCCTGGAGCACGGCATCCGCGAGTGGAGGGTGAGCTTCCTCGAGGTCGACCGGGTGGACGAGCGAGGCGTCTGGCTCCGCCACGGGAGCGGATCCCTGGAGACCGTCAAGGCGTTCTACAGCGGCCCGATCGAGGCCTACCGCGAATCGGCCGAAGCCTCTCCCTGCGTCCGGTGGAAGGGCTTCGACCGGCCGGCGGTCTCGCACGGGACTCACCACGCGGATGCCGAGGCGCACCGGGAGGACGCCGCGGCCTCGCCGGAGACGAAACCCGCCGAGCCCGATTGACCGCGCCTCCGCGCCCGAGCAGGCTCGGCGCCCACCATGGCCGAGTGCACCCACGTCCTGGAGCTGAAGCCCGTTCACCCGAGCACCACCAAGGGCTGCGAGGACTGCCTGAAGATGGGCGGCCGCTGGGTCCACCTCCGGCTGTGCCTCTCGTGTGGCCACGTGGGCTGCTGCGACTCCAGCCCCAACCGGCACGCGACGAAGCATTTTCACGAGACGCAGCACCCCATCGTCCAGTCGATGGAGCGGGGAGAGGACTGGGGATGGTGCTACGTGGACGAGGTGGACTTCGAGGGTGACGAGCTGCCGCCGCGCGGATGAGGAGAGCGTGACCGGTGCGGCGTGACGAACGCTCGGGGATGCTCCTGCTGGCGCTTGGCTCGTGGCTCGTCGGCTGCGCCACGCCGGGAGCCTCTCCCGAGGCGCAGCGGGTCATCCCGGTGAGCGGCGTCCCCGGTCCCCTCTGCCAGAACCTCGGCACGGTGATCGGCGAGGCGGAGGTCAGCGGAAGGGGCTCGAGCCCCGCGACCCCGGAGGAGCTCGCCTCGCAGGCGACCGCCGACGCGATGGAGCGGGCCGCGCACCGCGGAGCGACGCACATCTTCCTCTCCCCGGTGACGCTGCGGCAGAAGGACGGCACGGTCTCCGGGGCCACGATGACTGGCGCCGCGTTCCGCTGCCCGCCGGGCTCCTGAGACCGCCCCCGGCGGACCGCTCAGGCGCGCGGCTTCGCCCAGTGGAACGCGTACAGCACGGCGAACAGCGCGCCCACCGCGGCGTGGATCCATCCCAGGGCGTTCCGCAGGCCCGTGGTCGTCACGACCTGGACGGCGTAGCCGCCGAGGACCATCGGCGCGGCGAGCACCAGCAGGACGAGCCCGGTCCGCCGCCCGCGGAGGACGCCACGGCCCAGCATCGCCTGGACGTGTCCCCGGACCGCGATGCCCAGGGCGAAGAGCAGCACCGGAGCCGCGAGCACGTGCGCGTGCTGCCAGAACGGTTGCCACGGGCTCGGCTCCGGCCCGAACTCGCCCTTGACCGAGCCGAGGTAGCGCAGCCAGCCGTAGACCACCCCGGTGAGAACGCCGAGCGCGAAGCCGAGCCGGAGGGACCAGCGCTCCAGACGCTTCATGGCGGCGCCTTCGGTCCCAGCACCTCGAACTCGGCCAGCGCCCGCCTCGATGCGTCCACCAGCGCCTGGGCGGTGAGGCTGGCGCCGCTGAGCGGCCGGATGTCCGCCTTGAGGGACAGCTTCGGGGAGAGCGTCTGTCCCTTGAGCTGATCCTTCCAGCGCTCCGGCGCCGCGTACTCCTCCGGCTCCAGGAAGCGGATCACCTCGACGCGGAGGATGACCCCCTTCGGCGAGATGGCCACCATCGCCGTCTCCTGCTGGGTCCGCACCACGTGGGTGTCGAAGAACGCCACGCCCAGCAGCTCCGTGTCCTTCCGCGCCTCGTAGGACACGACGTAGCGCGACTTCATCTCCACCTTCGAGAGGTCCTGGATGCGCTGGCGCTGCTCCTCGGTGAGGAAGTGCTCCTTCCGCTGGAAGGTCGCTCCCGGAAACACCAGGGCCAGCGCCTCCGTCTGGGTGAGGTGCTCGGCCGCGGTGGCGGTCCTCGCCGCGAGGATCAGCAGGACGGCGAGGAGGCCGCGAGTCCATGCGCCTCTCTCAGAAGAGATACGCCAGCGCGAAGTTGAGCTGGTTGCGTCCGGTGCCTGCAGCATTGGTTCGGAAGTCGTAGTCCACCTTCACGGCCACCTGGGGGATGGGCTTGTAGTTCGCCCCCACGTAGACGTTCGTTTGCAGATTCGCCTGATCCACGGTGGCCCCCGGAGCGACCGCCACCTGGGTGTTGAAGCGCTCGTAGCGCACGAAGGGGATCAGCGCCATCCGGGTCGAGGGAACGAGCGACAGCACGTCGAAGCCCGCCTCGACGTAGCCGCCGGACTGCACGGTTCCCGTACCGAAGGCCTGCGCGTCGCTCCCCAGCGCGGCGAGCCCGTCGCCGCTGTTGGTGACCCGCGCGTAGATGGCCCGTGCCTGGAAGCCGTGGCTGCGGAACTCGGCGTGAGCCTCGACCATGGTCGTCCAGATCGCCTGCGCGTCGTTGGTCTGCTGCGAGTCGCCGCCGTAGAAGCTCGCCCCGACGAGGAGGCCCGGGATCGGATGCCAGTCCAGGCGCGCGGTCAGCGCGAACTTGTTGGCGATGGCCTGGTGTCCATCCTGCCGCCCCCCACCGATGCCTCCGTTGCCCTCGGCGTTGAAGCCCGCGGCGTTGAGGCCGTTCAGGAGATAGAGGCGGTAGTTCAGGTTGAGCGGCAGCTCGCCGTGAAAGCCGATCCCGATCTCGTGCCAGGTGGTGGGGATGAGGCCGCCCTCGTTCTCCAGCGCCGGCCGGTACGCGCCGAGGAAGGTGGGCGGCTCGTGGAGCTCGTTGATGAAGCCCACCGGAAGGAGCACGTTTCCCGCGCGGATGTTGAAGGCCTTCGCGATCAGGAAGTCGAGGTAGACGAACTCGACGATGGCCTCACCCTCGGCGTGCTCGTCGGAGAAGCCGGAGTGCTCGAACTCGAACTCGGAGTTGAGCACCAGCCAGTCGTTGAACTTGTAGCCGGCGTAGAGGACCGCGCGGAGGGTGTCGGCCACGTTGTCCGTCGGCGAGACCGTGCCGTCCTGGAGATGACCGCCGTAGAAGCTGAGGACGATCTCGCCGTAGCCCCCGATGGAGAGTCCCTCCTTCTGGTAGACCTTGCTCGCCGCCGGCGACAGCCCCAGCGCACGCCCGCGCTCCAGCGAGTCGCCCGAGAGCGGGATCGCCGGCGCGGATCCGGTCCGCTGGGCCTCCAGCTCCTCGCCCAGAATCTCCACCCGGCGGCGCAGCTCGTCGACCTCCTTCTCCAGATCTGCGCCGCTCGTCCCCCCATCGGCCTGACCCTGCGCCAGGGCAGAGGCGGAGACGACGAGGAGAAGGCCGAGGGTCCAGCGGGTGGATGCGGTCATCCGGGGTTCTCGCTTGGAGAAGCGGGGTGGAGGGCGAGCTCCCGCGCACGCCGGCTCTGCAGCGGAGGCCGGCCCGGGCGCTGGAACACCGCCGAGAGCTGATGGTCGTTCGCCCACGCCAGCCCGCGCTCCGGGCCGAGGACGAAGAGGGCAGTGGAGAGGATGTCGGCGGTGAGCCCGTCGCTCGCAACCACCGAGACACTGCCCCAGGCGGGGGAACGCTGACCGGTGTGCGGATCGAGGATGTGTCGCCCGTGCTCGGAGGTCCCGCTCGAGCTGAGCGAGCCGGGCGGCAGGAGGAAGCTCAGTGTTGCGCGGTGCCGGTCGTCCGGAGCCGAGAGCGCCACCCTCCGGGAGCGCCCGAGCACGAGCAGCTGCCCGCCGAAGTCGAGCAACGCGTCACGCACGCCCTCGGCGACGAGCAGGCGCGCCATGCGGTCCAGCGCGTAGCCCTTGAGGAATCCGCCCTCGTCGAGCGCGGCCTCGGGATGGCCCAGCCGTGCCACGCCGCGGCCCACGTCCAGCGACAGGAGCTTCGCGCCGGACGCCGCGCGCGCCCGGGCCAGCTCCTCGGCGGACGGCGTTCGCCCTCCGGTCCGGATTCCCCAGGCGCGGAGCAGCGCTCCGAGCACGGGGTCGAACGCGCCGTCCGTCTGCCGGGTCCAGGAGAGGACCGTCGAGAGGAGGTCCAGCCACTCTCGATCCAGCGCGACCTCGGCCCCACGGGCCTGGTTGAGCCGGCTCCAGCCCGAGTCGGGGCGCCAGGTGGAGCACGCCGCCTCGATGCGCTCCGATTCGCGGAAGGCGGCCTCGGTCGCGTGACGGAGCACCTCCGGCGAGGGCCCCTCGGCGTCGATGCTCAGCCGCGTGCCCATCGAGTAGACGCTGCGCTCGAGACGCGGCTGCGCCGGTTCCTCGGCCTGCGCCGCCGCGCCACGCATCGCCGGGGCGCCGATCAGGACGAGGGCAAGCAGGCGCGCGTTCCGCACGGAACGGGGGAAAGCAGATTTTGAGAGTCAGAGTCAATCTCAATTAGACCCTGGCTGATGCATCTGTGTGGCTCCTGAGCTTCTCCGGTCCCCGTCGGCAGGCAGGTGCGCCCGTCTTCGAGGTGCCTCTTCGAGGTGCCAGACACCTCGTCCTGGGACACCTCGTCCTGGGACAGCTCGCGTCGAGACCGCTTCGAGGAGACCTACCGCGTTCCCTCGAGCGCCCGGCGTGCCGACTCCGCCACAGCCTCGCGGGCCCAGGCGGGCTCCATCACCTCGGCCTCTCCGCCGAAGGAGAGCACCCACTGCACGAGCCAGCGCTCGTCGCCGATGACCTTCACCTCGACGCCGCCGTCGGTGAGCTCGCGTGCCTCTCCCCCGAAGCGCTCCCGCAGGTACGGCGCCGACTGGGCGGTGAACCGCACCCGCACCTCGCCTCGCTCCGCGGGGTCCGGGACGCGCGCCGGCGCCATCGCGCGGGGCGAGAACCTCCGGTCGGTCAGGACGATGCCTGTCATCCGGTCCAGCCGGAAGAGTCGCTCCGAGCCGCGGCCGAGGTCCCAGCCGTGGAGGTACCAGAGGCCCCGGTGGTTGAAGGCCTCGGCCGGCTCCACCCGCCGCTTCTCGGCGGCGGTCTTGCCCGGCCCGGCGTAGTCGAACTCCAGCTCTCGCCGCTCCTCGACCGCCCGGGTCAGGATGCCGAGGGCCTCGGGCGCCAGCGAGCGCGCGTTCACCGCGCTGCCCAGCTCGCGGTACATCTTCTTCGCTCCGGCGGGGAGGATGCGCTCCAGCTTCCCGAGCGCGGAGGCCAGCGCGGTCTGCGCGGCCGGACGCAGCAGCTCGGCGGACGCGGCGAGTGCGGCCGCCTCGGGGCCGGTGAGGCGCGGAGGCTTGCTGAACCTCTGATCGAGGTCCACCCACACCCGGTCGTTCTCCACGTGGAGGTCGATGAAGTCGTCCGGCTGGAACGGCGGCCGGCCCACCATCGTCAGCAGCTCGAGGTCGCGGAGCAGCTCCTCCCGGCTCACCCCCAGCTGCTTCGCCAGCGCGTCCACCGTCACCCCGCGGTGCCGGGCGACGTAGGGCACGACGAAGAGGAGCCGGCGAAGCCGCTCGTGAACGTCGCTCACGCCCGTCCCCCGTGCCTGGAGAGCACCGCCTGGGTCAGCGCGCGGAAGCGCGCACGGGCAGGCTCGGGGGAGATCACTCGCGCCTGGGGCCAGAGCTGCAGGACGTGCTTGAGCAGCGCGTCCAGCAGGGTGACCGTGAGCACCACCTCCGTCCGGTCTCCGCTGCGCTCGACCCGCGCGTCCGGGAAGTGAGCGCCCGCCTGCGTCGCCAGCGGCCCCTTCAGCTCGAGTCGCACCTCGACCGCCGGCTCGATGTTCCACTGCCAGGGAGCGTGCGGCACGTGCGCATCGATGACGAAGTCGCCAGGCACCTCGAAGTCGTGGGTGCGGGGCTTGCTGGGATTCATCTTCAGCGCCCGGATGCGATGGACGTGGAAGGTCCGCACCCCCTGGCGCAGGTGGCAGTACCCCACCAGGGACCAGACGCCGCGGCGCAGCACCAGCCCGTAGGGATCCACCTTCCGGGTCGACGGGTCGGGTCGCTTCGGCGATGCGTAGACGATCTCCACCCACTTCCGGGCGCTGGCCGCGGTCCAGAGGGTCTCGAGGTGCTCGGGCACCGCGGCGCTCTCGCGCACCGCACCGAGCTCCATCCGCACCTTGGGCGTGGCCATCTCCCCGCCAGCGAAGAAGCCGATCTTCCGCAGCGCGTGCTGGAGGTCGTGCCGCCCGGGGAACGCGCCCGAGGCCAGCACGGCGCTGCCGGCGGCGTAGAGGACCGCCATCTCCTCGGGAGTGAAGCCCGGCTCGGGCAGGTAGTAGGCGTTGCGGTCGAGGAGATAGCCGTCCTTCCGGTCCTCGTCTCCCTGGACATAGGTCAGCGGGATGCCCAGCTCGAGGAGCTCGGCCTTGTCCCGCTCGAACTTCCGTTCGGTGGCCTCGTCGCTCCCGCTCCCGTAGTCCTCCGGGAAGCTCTCCTTGAGCTCGGCCCAGGACACCGGCTCGTGGGCGTCCAGCAGCAGCGCCACGAGATCGAGCAGGCGTTCGGTGCGGTCCATGGCGGCAACAGGAGCATGTGGACGAAGAACCGGGGCCCGTCAAGACGCGACCGGAGTTGACCGCCGCGCTCGGACGTCCATCCACGTGGCCCCGGTGCGCGGCGACACCGGGAGGCTTCGCCGCCGCGAGGCGGGTGGTAGCGTCGCGTCCGTGCAGGCTTCCGGACGGGTGCGGGCGCTGCAGCCCACGGTGTTCTCCGAGTTCAGCGCGCTCGCTGCTCGCGCCGGGGCGGTGAACCTCGGTCAGGGGTTTCCCGACTTCGACGGCCCGGAGGTGGTGCGCGAGGCGGCGGTCGCGGCGCTCCGCCGCGGCGACAACCAGTACGCGCACGGCCTGGGCGTGGTGCCGCTCCGCCAGGCCATCGCCGAGCACGCACGGCGCTTCCTCGGCCTCACGGTCGATCCCGAGACCGAGGTGGTCGTGACCTGCGGTGCCACCGAGGCGATCTTCGATGCGGTGCAGGGCCTGGTGGACCCGGGCGACGAGGTGGTGGCCTTCCAGCCGGTCTACGACTCGTACGCGGCGAGCGTGGCGATGGCGGGCGCCGTGATGCGCCCGGTGACGCTGCGACCTCCGGACCCCGGGCATCCGTGCTGGTGGTTCGATCCGGCCGAGCTCGAGGCCGCCTTCGGCAAGCGGACCCGGCTGCTGCTCCTGAACACGCCGCACAACCCGACGGGCAAGGTCTTCACCCGGGCCGAGCTGGAGCAGGTCGCCGCGCTCGTCGAGCGCTGGAACGCGGTCGCCGTCGTCGACGAGGTCTACGGGCACCTGGTGTACGACGGCGCGGAGCATCGGTCGCTGGCGACGCTCCCGGGGATGGCGGCGCGCACCCTCACCGTGAGCAGCGGAGCGAAGACCTTCGGCCTCACCGGCTGGAAGGTGGGCTGGGCGATGGGACCCCGCGCGCTCAGGGACGCGGTGCTCCAGGCGCACCAGTACGTCACCTTCGCCGTGCCGACGCCGCTGCAGCACGCGGTGGCCGCGGCGCTGCGCCTTCAGGACGCCTACTTCGTCGAGCTGCAGGCGGACTACGCGCGCCGGCGGGGAAAGCTGCTCGCGGCCCTGAGCGGCTCCGGCCTGGTCCCCTGGGCGCCGGAAGGCGCCTACTTCGCCTGCGTGGACGTGGCGGGTCGCGGCTTCGGCGACGACGACGCCTTCTGCCGCGACCTCACCACCCGGGTGGGCGTGGCTGCGATTCCGCTCTCCGCCTTCTACGTGGACCGCTCACGTGCGCCGTGCGTGGCACGGTTCGCGTTCTGCAAGTCGGACGCGACGCTCGACGAGGCCGCGCGGCGGCTCGGGGCGGCGGACCTCGACCGGCGAGCCTGACCCGCCCCGCTCACGTCGACTCTGGCCGGAAGTCGAGCGCCACCCCGTTCATGCAGAACCTCTCGCCGGTGGGGCGCGGGCCGTCGTCGAAGACGTGGCCGAGGTGCCCGCCGCAGCGCGCGCAGTGGACCTCGGTGCGGACCATCCCGTGGGTGGCGTCGGTGTCGGTCCCCACGGCTCCCGGCAGCGGCCGGACGAAGCTCGGCCAGCCGCTTCCGCTCTCGTACTTGTCGCTGGACGAGAACAGCTCCTGCCCGCAGCCAGCGCAGGCGAACGTCCCGGGGCGCTTCTCTCCGTTGAGCGGACTGGTGAAGGCGCGCTCGGTGCCGTGCTGGCGGAGGACGGCGTAGGCGGTGGGGGTCAGCCGCTCCTTCCACTCCTCGTCGGAGCGCTTCACGTCGAAGTTCTCGTCGGTCATGGCAATGGGCTTCATGCCTCCAGGTACGCCCGGAGCGCCAGCCAAGTTACTCTGCCAGTGACGGTTCCCGGCCTCTTCCTGCGCATCGTCGGTGGCCCCGTCCTCCCGGGCGGGCCGCGACCTCGAGGGAGGGTCCGACGATGCACACACTCCGTGGAGCGCTGCGCCTCGCCGGCCTGGCCGGCATGGGCGCTCTGCTCGTCGCCTGCGGCTCGAAGCTGGACGGGACCTACACCAACCCGAGCGGCATCGTGATGCTCGAGCTCAGGTCCGGCGGCAAGGCGACCATGGGGCTCGGAGGAGAGACCCGGGAGTGCACCCACGTCGAGGAGGGCAAGCAGGTCAAGCTGACCTGCGGCGGGGAGAAGATCACCCTCCGCATCAACGACGATGGAACGCTCTTCGCTCCGGGGTTCATCGGCGTGATGAAGAAGTCGAAATAAGGCCAGCGCCACAAAAAGGCAGGCTCGAGCCTTCGTTTCCGCCGGCGCTCAGTCCGAGACGAGGAGCGAGAAGGCCTCGTGGACGGCGTCGGCGAAGACCTCGTGCTCGCCGCCCGGAAACTCCCGGTACACGACCCAGTCGCCGGCGGCACGGAGCGCGGGCACGATCTGCCGGCTCGACAGGCCGATGGGCACGACGGTGTCCGCCGTGCCGTGGGCAACCATGAACCGCGGATGCCCCACCCGGCCGTAGACGAACATGGCGGGCGGCGAGAAGCCGAAGACCACGCCGAAGAGGTCTCCGTTCGACGGTCCGAGGGAGAGCGCCATGGTCGCTCCGGCCGAGAACCCCCCCAGCGCCACATGGGCCGCGTCCACCGGGACGCGACGGAAGGTCGAGGCCAGCGCCGCGTCGATGAAGGCGAGATCGGCTCCGAAGTCTCCCTGGGTGAAGTCCCAGCTCGACTGGCGGCTGGCCGGCATCAGCACGGCCACGTCCCGCTCCTCGGCGTCGCTCTGCACCGTGGTCCAGATGTGCCCGGGCGAGCTGCCGGACCCGTGGAGCATCACCAGCAGTGGCACCCGGCGCGTGAGGGCCGCCTTCGGCACGTAGAGCAGCCCATCCCGCTGCGATCCCAGCCCGATCGGCCACAGGCCCGGCTGACCCGGCCGGAACTCCGGGTCCGGGCGGGCGTGGAGCCGCGCCGTCTCCGGCGGCGGGGCGGGGTCGAGGCGAACGTTCTTCGGGAGGGCGCTCGTGCACCCTGCCAGGAGGAGGACCAGCGAGACCCGCCGCACGAGGGCACAGTCCACCACGGCGCCGACGGCCGGGTCACGCGGCTCCCGGCGGGCCTGCCGCCGCTCCCTGCGGCGCATCCACGAGCGGAACGGGCCGAAAATGGCTAGATCTTCCGATGCGGCGGCCACTGGCTGGCCTGGAGAGCGCATCTGAAAGACCTGCACGGGAACACCCTCGGCCTCAAGCCCAGTGAGCTGAACCAGCTTCGCAACACCTACCGCCGTCGGGTCTCTCCGCACGAGATCGTCAGCCCCGAGCTGGCCCGGCACCTCACCGAGCTCTCGCTGCAGACCCACCGACAGATCGGCGTGCTGCTCAACCGGAAGGGCGAGGTCGAGCGGGTGGTGGTGGGAAACGCCCACAAGCTCGAGCTCCCCGACATCGGCCGTGCCCGTGCCGGCCAGGTGCGCCTCCGCGGCCTCCGGCTGGTGCACACCCACCTCAAGTCCGAGCCCCTGACCCGCGACGACCTGACCGACCTCGCGCTCCTCCGGCTGGACCTGGTGGCCGCCATCGGCGTGCAGCCCGACGGGTTGCCCGGGGTGCTGCATTTCGGACACCTCGTCCCGGCGAACGGCGACGGCAACTACTGGCGCACCGAGACCCTGCCCTCGGTGCATGGCCCCCAGCCTGACCTGGCCGCCACCCTGACCGCCCTCGAGGCCGAGCTCGCCCAGGGCACCGCCGGGCGCCGGGTCTCCGGACGCGACCGCGCGGTGCTGGTGGCGGTGGCGCTCGACGGACAGCGTGGCCGCGCCGAGGCGTCGCTGGCCGAGCTACGCGAGCTGGCCCGCACCGCCGGGGTCGAGGTCCTCGATTCGGTCCTGCAGATGCGCCGCGACCCGGACCCGCGCTACCTCGTGGGCCGCGGAAAGCTCGAGGAGCTCAACCTCCGCTCGATGCAGCTCGGAGCAGATCTTTTGGTCTTCGACCGCGATCTCAGCGCGTCGCAGAGCCGGCACATCGCCGAGGAGACCAGCCTCAAGGTGCTCGACCGCACCCAGCTCATCCTCGACATCTTCGCCCAGCGCGCGCAGAGCGCGGACGGCAAGCTCCAGGTCGAGCTCGCCCAGCTGAAGTACCTGCTCCCCCGGCTGGCCCAGAGCGACGACTCGCTGTCCCGGCTGGCCGGTGGCATCGGCGGGCGTGGACCGGGCGAGACCAAGCTCGAGATCGATCGACGGCGGGTGCGCGACCGCGTCGCTCACCTCGAGCGGCGCATCGAGCACCTGTCGCGTGAACGCCAGGTCCGCCGCGGCCGGCGGGAGCGTCGCGAGCTGCCGGTCATCTCCATCGTCGGCTACACGAACGCCGGCAAGTCCACGCTCCTCAACGCGCTCACCCGGAGCGACGTCCTCGCCGAGGACAAGCTCTTCGCCACGCTGGACCCCACCAGCCGCCGGCTACGCTTCCCCGAGGAGCGCGCGGTCATCATCACCGACACGGTGGGGTTCATCCGCGACCTGCCGCCGGACCTGGTCAACGCCTTCCGCGCGACACTCGAGGAGCTGGACGACGCCTCGCTCCTCCTTCACGTGGTGGATGCCTCCGATCCGGCGCACGACGCCCAGGTCGAGGCCGTGGAGCAGATCCTCGACACCCTGGGCCTTCTGTCCAAGCCACGCATCCTGGTGTGGAACAAGGCCGACCGGGTGGACCCCGACCTCGCGCGGACCCTCGTCCGCACGCGGGGAGGAGTGGCGATCAGCGCCGCGACCGGGGACGGCCTGCAGACCCTCCTCCACACCGCGGACCGGACCCTCTTCGCCGAGGGAGGCTCGGTGGAACTCGGCGCGCTGGTGGCACCCCTCCGGCTCCCGGTCCTGCAAGAGGCCGAGACGCCCGAGCCCGTGGTGCCGCCCGGGGCCGCCGTGGCGGGCGGCTGAGGCGTCCGGGGCCGCACCCAACAGATACCTCCCGATTGCAGGCAATCCCGACGGAAAGCCGTTGCTCTCCCGCGGCAGGGGTCGGAGATTCGGCGCCCTCGTTCGTCGCAGCCCAACCTCAACCTGACGGGGTCTCGAATGACGTGGACTCAGAATTACGCGCCGCTCGGTAACCTCTTCCTGTCGGCGCTGGTTGCAGCGCTTCCCGTCGTCGTGCTGCTCGGGTCACTGGCGTTCTTCCACGTGAAGGCCCACGTCGCGGCGCTGCTCGGGCTCGCGACGGCGCTCCTCGTGGCGATCGTGGTCTTCCACATGCCGGGCTCGATGGCCGTCGCCGCCGCTGCCAACGGGGCGGCATTCGGGCTCTTCCCCATCGGCTGGATCGTCCTGAACGCCATCTTCGTCTACGACGTCGCCGTCGGAACCGGGCAGTTCGAGGTGGTGAAGCACACCATCGCCAACCTCGCCGCCGATCGGCGGATCCAGGTCCTGCTCATCGGCTTCTCCTTCGGCGCATTCATCGAGGGTGCGGCAGGGTTCGGAACGCCGGTGGCCATCTGCGCGGCGATGCTCATCGGGCTGGGCTTCAAGCCCCTCGCGGCCGCAGGGCTCTCGCTCATCGGCAACACCGCCCCGGTGGCCTTCGGGGCCCTGGGGACGCCGGTCATCACCCTGGCCGCGGTCACCGGCCTGCCCCTCGACAAGCTGAGCGCGATGGTGGGCCGGCAGCTGCCCTTCTTCTCGGTGATCGTTCCGTTCTGGCTGGTGTGGGCCATGGCGGGCTTCGCCGGAATGGCCGAGGTATGGCCCGCCTGCCTGGTCGCTGGCCTCTTCTTCGCCATCCCCCAGTTCGTGGTCTCCAACTACATGGGCCCGGCGCTGGTCGACATCATCGCCGCCATGGTCAGCATCGGCGCGACCTACGTGCTCCTGCGCTTCTGGCAGCCGAAGAAGATCTGGCGCTTCGAGGGCGAGGCCGATCACGTCGCCACCGCCGAGACGACTCCGAGCTCCGCCGCCGCCTGGAGGGCCTGGATGCCATGGATCATCCTCTCGGCGCTGGTGTTCGCCTGGGGTTACCCGACCATCAAGAACACGCTCAACAAGTACGGCCAGCCGGTCCAGCCCGCAATCGAGGTCCCCTACCTCCACAACCTGGTCTTGAAGGCCGAACCGATCGTCCACAAGCCCACCCCCGAGGCGGCCAAGTTCACCTTCAACTGGATCACCGCCACCGGGACGGCGCTGCTCCTCACCGGCATCATCGCCGGGCTGCTGCTGGGGGTGAGCGTCAAGAGGCTGTTCCAGTACTACCTGCACACGCTCAAACGCGTCCGGTTCTCGCTGCTCACCATCGCCGCGATGCTCGCCCTGGGCTTCACCACCCGCTACTCGGGCTCGGACGCGAGCATGGGCCTGGCCTTCGCCGCGACCGGCGTGCTGTTCCCCTTCTTCTCACCCATGCTCGGCTGGCTGGGCGTCGCGCTGACCGGGAGCGACACTTCCTCCAACGTGCTGTTCGGAAATCTGCAGAAGGTCTCCGCCCAGCAACTCGGGTTGAACCCCATCCTCACCGCCGCGTCGAACAGCTCGGGCGGAGTGATGGGAAAGATGATCGACGCCCAGAGCATCGTGGTCGCTGGCGTGGCGACGGGGCAGGAAGGTCACGAAGGAGACATCCTGCGCTACGTGTTCTGGCACAGCCTGGCCCTCGCGGCCCTGGTGGGTGTTCTGGTGATGCTCCAGGCCTACGTCTTCCCGGGCATGATCCCCCAGTAAGGAGCTCACCATGGCCCTCAACGTCCTGACGTCCGCGCCTGAGGGCGCCGAGAAGGTCCTCTCGCGGGACGCGCTGGCCTTCCTGGAGTCGCTCCACCGCCGGTTCGAGCCCCGGCGGCAGGAGCTCCTCGCCGCCCGTCTCGAGCGCCAGAAGGGGTTCGACCGCGGCGAGGAGTTCGACTTCCTTCCATCGACCAAGTCCGTCCGTGGAGGCGACTGGAAGGTCGCGCCCACTCCGAAGGACCTGCAGCGCCGGCATGTGGAGATCACCGGCCCCACCGAGCGGAAGATGATGATCAACGCCCTCAACTCGGGGGCGGACATCTTCATGGCCGACTTCGAGGACTCGCTCTCGCCGTCCTGGCGAAACGTCGTCGTCGGCCAGCAGAACTGCATCGACGCGGTCCGGCGCACCATCTCCCTGGAGACCGCGGAGAAGAAGTACCGGCTGAACGAGAAGACGGCGGTGCTCCTGCTTCGGCCGCGCGGCTGGCACCTGCCGGAGAAGCACGTCACCGTCGACGGAACGCCGATCAGCGCCAGCCTCTTCGACTTCGGGCTCTACTTCTTCCACAACGCGAAGGAGCTCCTCGATCGCGGGACCGGTCCGTACTTCTACCTCCCGAAGCTGGAGAGCCACCTCGAGGCGCGGCTGTGGAACGAGGTGTTCGTCCTCGCCCAGGAGGCGCTGAAGATTCCGCGAGGGAGCATCCGGGCCACGATGCTGATCGAGACCCTCCCCGCCGCCTTCGAGATGGAGGAGTTCCTGTACGAGATGCGGGAGCACACCAGCGGGCTGAACGCCGGCCGCTGGGACTACATGTTCTCCTTCATCAAGAAGTTCCGGAACCGGAAGGACAAGCTTCTTCCGGACCGTGCGCAGGTGACGATGACCGTCCCCTTCATGCGCGCCTACACCGAGCTGCTGGTCAAGACCTGCCACACCCATGGCGCGCACGCGATGGGCGGGATGGCTCCATTCATCCCCAGCCGGAAGAACCCGGAGATCAACGAGAAGGCCCTGGCCAAGGTTCGCGAGGACAAGCTCCGGGAGGTGGCCGACGGGTTCGACGGGACCTGGGTGGCGCACCCCGACCTCGTCCCCACCGCGAAGGAGGTCTTCGACCAGAAGTTGGGGGCGAGGGACAACCAGAAGGACCGACTGCGCTCCGAGGTCCAGGTGACGGCGGCCCAGCTCGTCGATCCGGCGGTGCCGGGCGGCACGATCACCGAGGCGGGCTTCCGCCTGAACGTCGACGTGGCGCTCCAGTACATCAACTCCTGGCTCCTGGAGAACGGCGCCGCCGCCATCTACAACCTCATGGAGGACGCGGCGACCGCGGAGATCTCCCGCGCGCAGCTCTGGCAGTGGATCCACCAGGGGGCGAAGCTCGACGACGGACGGAGCGCGACCGAGGACCTGTACCGGACCACCCGCGACGCGGAGATCGCCCGCCTGACCGCGGGGGGCCCGGGGCGGTTCAGGGAGGCAGCGGAGATCCTGGACAGTCTGGTGCTCAACCGGGAGTTCCCCGAGTTCCTGACCGTGCCCGCGTATCGCTATCTCGACTAGGGTCGGGCCATGTCCGCGCCCTCGCTGGTCACGCCCGCACCGGCCGTGGAGGCGATTCCCGCTCCCCCGAGCGTGATCGACCGGCTGATCGCGGTGGTGGGCGAGCGGAACGTGATCCGCGACCGGGACGATCTGCGCACCTACGAGTGCGACGCGCTGACCAGCTTCCGGGCCGCTCCGAGCGTGGTCGTGCTCCCGGCCTCCACCGAGGAGGTCGCCGCGGCGGTGCGGATCGCGGTCGAGGCAGGGATGCCCGTCGTCCCCCGTGGCGCCGGCACCGGCCTGTCCGGAGGAGCGCTCCCCGTGCCGGGGTGCATGCTGCTCGGGCTTTCCCGGATGAAGCGCATCCTGGAGGTGGACCTGGATGACGGGTGGATCCGCGTCCAGCCGGGGGTCATCAACCTCGACGTCAGCAAGGAGATCTCCCCCGCCGGCTACTACTACGCGCCGGATCCCTCCTCGCAGAGCGTGTGCACCATCGGCGGCAACGTGGCCGAAAACTCCGGCGGCGCCCACTGCCTCAAGTACGGGTTCACCGTGAACCACGTCCGCGGCGTGCGCATGGTGACCTCGACCGGCGAGGTGGTGGACCTCGGCGGCCCGGTGCTCGATCCGCCCGGCTACGACCTGCTCGGGGTGGTGGTGGGGAGCGAGGGCACGCTGGGCATCGTCACCGAGGTGGTGCTTCGCATCCTCCGCAAGCCCGAGGCGACCCGCACCTTCTTCGCCACCTTCCCCTCCACCGACGAGGCGGGGCTGTGCGTCTCGGAGATCATCGGGAACGGCATCGTCCCCGCGGCGATCGAGATGATGGACCGGCTGGCGATCCAGGCGGCCGTCGCCGCCACCGGGGTGGACTGGCCGGACGTCGGCGCCGCCCTCCTCATGGACGTGGACGGCTGCACCGCCGAGGCCGAGCACACCTCGGAGGTGGCGGTCGGCATCGCGAGGCGGACCGGGGCGCTCGAGGTGCGCGTCCCGAAGAACGAGGACGAGCGGATGCTGATGTGGAAGGGCCGCAAGAGCGCCTTCGCCGCCATGGGCCGGCTCTCTCCCAACTACATCGTGCAGGACGGGGTCATCCCCCGGAAGGACATCGCGCGGGTGCTGTCGGAGATCGCCCGGCTCTCGCAGGAGCAGGGGCTCCGGGTCGCGAACGTCTTCCACGCCGGCGACGGGAACCTGCACCCGCTGGTGCTCTACGACGCCAGGGTTCCGGGCCAGGAGAAGGCGGCGGAGGAGCTGGCCGGGGAGATCCTCCGGATCTGCATCCGCTTCGGTGGCTCCATCACCGGCGAGCACGGGGTGGGCGCGGACAAGGCCCCGTACATGGGCGAGATGTTCAGCGATGCCGATCTGGACACCATGGCGAAGGTGCGCTGCGCCTTCGATCCGGCCACGACCTTCAACCCGAGCAAGGTGTTCCCCACCCCGAGGCTCTGCGGTGACCGCCCCGGGCCCTACCACCCGCACGCCACCGAGGTGGCCGGGCTCGCGGACCGAGGATGACCGCCACGGCGGGAGGCCTGGAAGCGCTCGCCGCCGCGCGCCAGGAACGCCCGTCGACGCTCGCCGAGGCGACCGAGGCGCTCCAGCGCGCCGACCGCGATCGAGAGCGGATTCTCTTCCTCGGAGGGGGCACCGAGCTCACGCTGGGGGCGCCTCCGGACGGAGTGGAGGTGCTCCTCTCCACCGAGCGGCTGGAGCGCATCGTCGAGTACGCGCCCCTGGATCAGATCGTCGCCGTGGAGGCGGGCGTGCGGCTCGCCTCGCTCCAGGACGTCCTCGCCCGCTCGGGTCAGATGCTGGCCCTCGATTCGCCTTGGGCCGGACGGGCCACGCTGGGCGGGCTGGTCGCGACCAACGCCTTCGGTCCGCGGCGCACGCGGTACGGGAGCATCCGCGACCTCATCATCGGCATCTCCATGGTGCGGGCCGACGGCACCGAGGCCCGCGCTGGCGGCAAGGTGGTGAAGAACGTCGCCGGTTTCGACCTGCCGAAGCTCATGGTCGGCTCGCTGGGGACCCTGGGGTTCATCGCCACCGTGACCTTCCGGCTTCACCCCCGTCCCGAGACGGAGCGGACGGTGCTCTTCCCCGACCTGGACGCCGACGCGGTCCGGCAGGTGGTGCTCGCTCTGCGCCAGGCGCAGCTCGAGCCGGGCGCCGTCGCGGCGCTGGTCCACGAGGGCGGCGACGACCTCGGAGTCCGCTTCGACGGGCGATTCGAGCTGGGCGTCCGCTTCGAGGGATTCGAGGCGGGCGTGCGGCAGCAGGCGATGAAGCTGCTCGATCTCGCCACCGGCCAGCGCTGGCGCGCGGAGTCGATCGGCGCGGAGACGGCCCGGGCGTTCTGGGCGAGGCACGACGATGCGCGCGAGTCCTCCGCCGGGTTCCGGGCCAAGCTGGCAGCGCAGCCCATGGATCTCGAGCGGGTGGCGAACGCCGCCATCGGCTCGCTCTTCGCGGCCCTCGAGGTCCCTCGCTGCGTCTGTTACCCGACGCTCGGGCTCGCGTTCGTCGCCGGAGAGGTGCGCATCGCCGGGCAGGTTGCCGCCGCGGTGAGCGCCGCGCGCGAGGCGGTTCCGGAGGGGAGCGTGGTGATCCACGCCGCCCCGCCCGAGGTCCGCGCCGCGGTGGACGTCTGGGGACCGCCGCCGGCGGCGCTCCCGCTGATGAGAGCGGTCAAGCAGAGGCTCGATCCGGCGCGGCGGCTCGCGCCGGGGCGGTTCGTGGGCGGACTCTAGGGAGGGCGCGGATGGCGGAGCGGGATCTCATCGAGGACTGCGTGCATTGCGGCTTCTGCCTCCCGCACTGCCCCACCTACCAGAGCTGGGGCGAGGAGATGGACAGCCCCCGTGGGCGCATCGATCTGATGCGCGGGCTGCGCGACGGGAAGATCCAGATGACGCCCACGGTCGCCTCGCACTTCGACAAGTGCCTCGGCTGCCTGGCGTGCATGACCGCCTGCCCCTCCGGCGTGAAGTACGACGTCCTCATCGAGGAGACACGGGCGAAGGTCGAGCACACCCACCCGCGCTCGGCGAGGGAGCGGCTCTTCCGCGGCATGGTGTTCGCGCTCTTCCCGCGACCGGGGCGCCTGCGGGTCATCGGTGCGTTCCTCCTCCTCTACGCACGCACCGGCTTGCAGTGGCTGGTCCGGAGAACCGGTCTGCTCCGGCTCCTCCCGGCGAGCCTCCAGCAGATGGAGGCGCTCACGCCGGAGATCGGCTGGGGCGACCTGGTCCGCCGCCTTCCGGAGCGAGTGCCGGCGGCCGGACCGGCGCGGGCGCGGGTGGGGGTGGTCGCGGGCTGCGTCCAGCGGGTGTTCTTCCCCGGGGTGAACGACGCGACCCTCCGGGTGCTCGCGGCCGAGGGCTGCGAGGTCCTGGTCCCGCGAGGACAGGGGTGCTGCGGAGCGCTGTCGATGCACTCCGGCCGGGACGAGGAATCGCTCCGGTACGCCCGGGGTCTCATCGAACGCTTCGAGCGAACCCCGGTGGACGCGATCATCATCAACTCCGCCGGCTGCGGCTCGCACCTCAAGGACTACGGCCGGCTGTTCCGGAACGATCCGGTCTGGGCCGAGCGCGCGCGCGCCTTCTCGGCGAAGGTCAAGGACGTGCACGAGTTCCTCGTGGCGCTCGGCCCGCCGCGGGCGAAGCGTCACCCCATCGCCGCGCGCGTCACCTACCACGACGCCTGTCACCTCGCGCACGGCCAGCGCATCCGGAGCCAGCCGCGCACCCTCCTGCGAGGCATCCCCGGGCTCGTCGTGTCGGACGTCCCGGACGGCGAGCAGTGCTGCGGCAGCGCGGGGACCTACAACCTCTTCCAGCCCGAGAGCGCGGACGAGGTGGGCGAGCGCAAGGTGGCGGCGGTGCTGCGCACCCGGCCCGAGCTGCTGGCCTCGGCGAACCCCGGTTGCACGCTGCACATCCAGCGGCTGCTCAAGGCCCGGGGCGTGGCGCTGCCCGCGGCGCACCCGGTGGAGGTCCTCGACGCCTCCATCCGCGGGGTCGGGCTACCGATCGGGGAACCGGACCACGGTCGGGTGGCACCCCCCGCGGCTCCTCCACCGGCCGCCTCGGCGCGGGGCTGAGCGCCGCCCCGGGACTCAGGGCGCGGCGGCGGCGCAGCCCGCAGAGACGCCTTGCAGCTTGTCGTCGCAGGCGACGAGCGCGTCAGCCCAGGTCGACTGTGACTGGGGTGTGCAGTTGGGAAGCCCGTTCAGGCAGCTGGTGAAGTCGTTGATCTTCTGCCGGTCGGCGTCCGTGCAACTGCTGCCGTTGAACGCCTGGACGCAGGAGTCCTTGTTGAAGGGAATGGAAGGAAACTGGCCGCAGGCGGAGTACTTCCCGCTCAGGCCGTTGAGAGCGTTCGCGACGTTGTCACACGTCGAGGACGGCGAATTCGAACTGCCACATCCCACCGCGCAGACCAGCAGCGCGGCGCATCCGAGCACGAGACGTTGCATGAAATTCCTCCCCGTCAGCCTGGCGGCTGATGCACGGGAGGAGACGACGTCCGACGGGACGAATCAACGGCGGCGGCAGGAATCGACGGCGCGGGCTCGGCACGATCCGCAGCGGACGGAGCTTTCGCGTCAGCCCGGACGACCGGAGTGCCCCCGGATCCGCCACGTCGTGGCTGCATCGAGGTGCCGCGCGGCTGCATGCGGCTTCCACGGCCCTGCGCCTCCGGGCTGCACTGACTCGATGCGGATCCCTCTGGCGATCGTCCTCTCGGTCTCCGCCCTGGCGCCCGGGGCCGCGCGCGCACGGGCCGATGCGGGTGTCCCCGGCTGCACCGCGGCGCCAGCCGATGCGGTGCGACCGGAGCTGGACCGCCTGGAGAAGGCGCTCCCGCAGAGTCCGGGAGATCCACTGCTCCTCTTCGAGCAAGCGATCGCCCACGCGATGCTCTGCGATCGCGAGCGGACGCTCCGGAGCCTCTCCGCCGTCGCCCGCACCTGGGGCGGGCTCGATCCCGGAAACTTCCGGGGCTTCGCCTTCCTCCGCGGTGACCCCGAGTTCGACCGGCTGGTGCGGGACATCCGCGCGCGCAATCCTCCGGTACTCTCCAGCCAGTCGGCGTACGTCTTCCAGGAGCCGGACCTGTTCCCGGAAGGCATGGCCTTCGACGGGCGCACCGGGCGGGTCTACGCGGGAAGCGCGGCAACCCAGCGCATCGCCTGGACCGACCGCTCCGGCGCCCTCCACGAGCTGGTCCCCTCGCGCGCCGGGGGTCTCGGCTTCCCGGCGGGGATGAAGGTGGACGCCGCGCGAAAGCGGCTGTGCGTCGCGAGCGCGGCGAGCTTCGGCCCCGGGAAGGACATCCCCGGTGCGGTGACGGGGATCCTCTGCTTCGCGCTCGCCGACGGCCGACCCGTTCGCGCGCTCCGGCTGCCGGCGGGTCGCACCGGGTTCCTCAACGATCTGGCGATCGACCCGTCGAGCGGCACGCTCTACACGACGAACACCTCCACCGGCGCGGTGATGCAAGCCACGGAGAGGGACACCCAGCTCCGCGAGCTGCTGCCGGACGAGACGGTCCCCGGCGCCAATGGCATTGCGCTCGACTCCGGCGGACGGGTGCTCTTCGTGGCCGGCGACGAGGGCATCACCCGCGTGGACCTCGCCACCGGCAAGGCCGCTCGCCTCGAGCGGGCCGCGCAGATCGTGGACGGGAGCATCGACGGCCTCTACTTCTGGAAGGGAGCCCTGGTCGGCGTCCAGAACGGGGTCCATCCCGGACGGGTGGTCCGGTTCGGTCTCGACGGGCAGCTCCGGCGACTCGAGCGCATGGAGGTCCTCGAGGCCTACGCTCCCTGGATCGACGGCCCGACCACCGGCGCCATCGACGGCGACTCGCTCCTCTACCTCGCCAACACGCAGCTCCGCCGGTGGTATGGCGCCCCGAGACCGGGCGAGCCGATGCCGGTCCAGGTCCGGCGCATCGAGCTGGGGGCGAAGCGACCCCGGCACTGAAACCATCCGGTTGCCGATCGAATCCGCCCGGGGAGCGAGCGTCGGAATGGACGCCTGCCGGAACGTCCCGGCGGTCGAAAGGACAGACCCCATGAAGCGCTTCCCGCTGCTCCTCGGCCTCGCCCTCGCCACCTCCAGCCTCGTTCCCCTCGCCGCGGCTGCCGAGACTCCGAAACAGGAGAAGTCGGCCCACCCCAACATCGCCCACGCCATCGACGCGCTCGAGCGCGCCATCGCGGACATGCAGAAGGCGCCGCACGACTTCGGTGGTCACAAGGCGGACGCGATCCGGGCCAGCGAGGAGGCAGTCCGCCAGCTCCGGGCCGCGCTCCAGTACCGGGCGTCCGTCGACACCGCGCAAGGCAAGTAGCGGGAACGCGGGCGAGGCGGAGGGGACCTCCGCCTCAGCCGCGGAGGCCCGGAATCTCCCCGGAAACCTCGCCCAGGGAGCTTCCTCCGTAGCCGGCGCCCCGCATGGCGGTGACGAGCACCTGGGCGGGGTGGAGACCGGTGGCCTGGAGGTGAAGGCCCGGCTTCAGCCCGCCCACCTTGCCCGCGACGAGGCAGGCCATGTTCTCGGTGCTGTGCGAGCTCCAGGTCTTCCCGCTTCCGGGGTCGAAGCCGTGACCGCCCTCGAGCAGGAACACCATCGCGGTGTTGTCCATCATGGTGCCGCCCGCCTCGGGGGTGCCGGCAAACTTCGAGATCAGCGAGGCGAAGTGCTTCACGTGCCACGCCTGTCCCTTGGCCATCTGGGTCGTGGTGTCCCGCCCGGCGCCGAAGTGGCCGACCTCGTGGAGGTCACAGCCCTGGCCGGTGAGCGAGAACATGTTCATGTGCGACTGGAAGAGCGTGAGCTGCAGCGAGGCGACGCGGGTCAGGTCGCAGACCATGGCCATGTGGATGAGGTCGACGAAGCTCTTCGCCCGGTCCTCCTCGTCGGAGTAGCCGAGGTTCTGGTCGTAGGTGGTGTTGCCGCCGCCGTCCAGGCCCTGGTTCCCGCCCAGCGCCGGGTCGGGGCCGGGGTCCGCCGGCTTGACGCAGGTGCTGGTCTGCGGGGGCGGCGTGGCGGCGACGCGCACCTCGAGATCACGGATCTCGTCGAAGTGGCGCTGCAGCCGCAGCTGGTCCGCGCGTCCGAGCTGCGGCAGCAGCCGGGTGGTCCGCTGGTGGACGAGGTCGAGCACGCTGCGCCGGGTCCGGAGCTGGAAGTCCATCGCCGCGGCGGTGGCCGGATCGACCCCCGGCGGCACGAAGTTCCCGAAGAGCTGGGTGAACGCCTGGCGCGGGCTCACCTCGGCGGGAACGGGAACCACCCGGCCGGTGCTGTCGTTCTTGTAGGAGATGAGGTCGCGGCCGTACGGCGCGGACACCGACAGGTACCAGGCTGCCTGGACTCGATAGACCAGCGACTTGAAGGTGGTGCTCCCGGCGAGCTGCGCGGCCATCACCTGGTCGGAGGTGGGACCGTTCACCGTGGCGCTGGACGAGTTCGAGCGCGTGCCGCTCAGCAGCGGGCTGGCAGAGCTGACGTGGAAGTCGTCCGTCCGGCCACCCGCCGGCGGCGAACCGCCGTTCTCGGCCGCGGTGGGGATGCGCATCCCGGACACCACCGTCACCCACGACTGGACGCCGGCGCTCCCCAGCGGCGCCAGGGCCGTCTTGAGGTCGTAGCCTGCCCCGGTCCGGTCGGGGATGAAGTCGCTCAGCAGCGTGTCGTCGTCCCCGCCGAGCGACTGCCCGTCGAAGACCACCAGGTAACGCTTCGGCGCCGCGGACTGCGCCCGGGCTGGCCCCGCGTCGAGCATGCATTCGAGGATCGGCAGGCCGACCATCACCCCGCCCGCGCCGCGGAGCAGCGTGCGTCTGGAGAGCCGGAGCGGCTTCTTCACGGGCACGGGTGCTATTCCTCCCGCCGGTAGGCGAAGCGGTCGTCGGACACGACGTCGAGCAGCAGCTGATCGAACTTCCGCTGCCCGTCGTGGAAGGACCGGGTGAGCTGGGTGATGAGATCGCCGTCGTCTGGCGTCTCGTTGCGGCCCATCGCGAAGCGGAAGAGCTGGGTGGTGATGCAGCCCTCGAAGGACGGAGACTGGACGAGGAGGTCCGCCAGCCCGCCCGGGCCGTTGAAGTCCCCCACGCCGTCGAGCACGCCGTTGCCGCTGATCGGGCACGCCGGCTCGTTCAGGTCGTGGGTCCGGAACGCGCCCGAGGTGTCGTAGGCCTCGAGGCCGAAGCCCACCGGATCGAGACGCCGGTGACAGGTGTTGCAGTTCCCGTTCGCCGAGTGGGCCTGGTAGCGGTCCACCTTGCAGTTGCTGGTCGGCGAGGTCGGCTTCTGGTCCACGTCCACCGTGGGCGGCGGGGGCGCGATCGTCTCGCAGAGCAGCCGGCTCCGGACGAAGATTCCCCGCTGGGTCGGGCTGGTGTCGCCGAACTTCGCGCCCGCCGAGAGCACCGCGCCCTGGGAGAGGATGCCCTTCCGCCCGGTTCCTGCGTAGGAGACCCAGGCGTATCCGCTGGCCGGGGGCACGGCGGGCAGGCCGTAGTTCGTGACCAGCATCGCGTTCGCGTAGGTCTGGGTCGAGGTGAAGAGCTGGAAGTAGTCGGCGTGGTCATCGAAGACGACCTTGCGGATGAGCGCGCCGGTCTCGGTGCGGAAGGCCTGGGTGAGGTCCACCGGGTGCGGAAGCTGGTGAAACCCGAGCCAGAGCGCGTGGAAGCGGTCCACCCGGTCCTGCGCACGCGGATCTCCGAGCAGGCGCACCGCCGCGGCGCGGATCTGATCCTTCGAGTCGAGCTGTCCGGTCCCGGCGGCGTCGAGCAGCCAGTCCGGCGGCGTGCTTCCCCAGAGGAAGTAGCTGAGGCGGGTGGCGACCTCGTAGGCCGAGAGACGGAACGTCCCGGCCGCGCCCGCGGCGGGCGTGCCCCGCTCGATCCGGTAGAGGAACTCGGGGTCCTGGAGCATCGTCTGGACGACGAGCCCCACCGCGACGTTGAAGTCGGCCTTCTCCACCGCGAACGACTGGAGCGTGGCGTACTCGGCCACCTCGGCGTCGGTCAGGGGACGCCGCAGCACGCGCCGGCCGAGCTTCGCGATGAACTGCTTCAGGCAGGCCGAGTCCGAGGGTCCGGTCGGCGTGCAGGGCAGGAGCGACCGGAGGCGGGGTGGATCGGCCTGGAGCCGCTGGGCGATGTCGATCGCCAGCTGCTCGGTCGCGTCCACCAGCGACTGCGACGGGAGCTGGGTGAGGTAGTTGTTGTCGAACGGGTCGTGGGCGTCCTCGGGAAGGAGCGCGAATCCCTCGCCGGCGGTGTCGCCCACGAGGTCACGCACCGTGTTGTCGTACTCGTCCCGGGAGAGTCGATGCGCCCCGGTGGGGCCCATCTTCAGCGCCGCGGCCGAGGGCGTCCCGCCGCCGGGTCCACCCCGGCCGACGATCTTCCCCTCGCACCCGAGGACCAAGGTGAGAGCAAGGACCACCCAGCGGCGCCGCACGCGCAGACCCATGCATCCGGGCTGCACTTCAATTCCCGGACCACCGATTCTCGCTGCGGTTTCGCCTGGAGCGCACGGCGGCGGAACGACCCTTCTGGGGACTCTTCCCCGCAGTCGCGGGGTGCGACCCCCCGCAGCGCGTCGATGGCCGTCAGGGCGAGCGCCTTCGCGGTGCAGCACCGGGTGATGGTCTCCCTCGAGCCCGACACCGCGTGGCTCCGGCTGACCCACGTCCAGGACGGGTGGGATTCGCAGCTCATCGGCTCGGGCGCGAGCAAGGACCTCTCCCTCCGGCTCTCACCGGGGGGCTGCTTCTGCGAGAAGCTCGCGCCGGGCGGCTGACCCTCAGGGATCGACCACCAGCGTCCCGGTCATGTCCTCGTGGCCGTCACCGCAGAAGACGTCGCAGGCGAAGGGGAATCGCCCGGCCTTCTCGGCGGTCACCTCCACCCGAGCGGTCCCGCCCGGAGGAACGTCGGCCCGGATGCCGAGCTCCGGCAGCTTGAAGCCGTGCTTCCGGTCGAGTGAGGTGAGCTCGAGCACCACGTGCTCGCCCTTCCGGATGTGGACCTCGGAGGGCGAGTACTCGAACTTCTTCGCCGTCATCTTGATGACCCTGGGCGGCGAGCTCTCCGCCGCGAGGACGCGCCCGGTCAGCTCCAGCAGCAGCCCGAGCGCCACGCCGATCACCACGCCTCTCACACCCGGCCGCCCTTCACGTCGTACTCCTCGAGGGTGACCGCCTTCCCCTTGTCCTTGAGGTCGATCTCCCGGTACCCGAGCCCGCGAGCGGGGTGCTGCGGATCCCACGCGACCGGAGCCTTCTTCGGAACGCTCATCGGCGCCGGCAGGGGGAACATCAGCGACTTCGCCGAGTGGTGATTGATGTGGCCCGTGGTGCGGTGGTTCTCCTGGTGGATGTGTCCGTAGAACACCGTCAGGTGCTGGTACGGCTCGAGGACCGAGAGGACCTTCGCTCCATCGGCCGTGGCCCAGTCCCAGGCCGGCGCGAGGTCGAACAGCGGCCGGTGGGTCAGGACGACGATGGGAGCGTCCTTGTCCAGCTTGCCCAGCTCCGACTTGAGCCAGTCGATCTGGGTGTCCCCCACCGCACCCTGAGGATCGGAGACGTTGTCCACGGCGATGAAGTGCACACCCTTGTGGACGAAGCTCTGGTGCAGCGCCCCGAAGTTCTCCTGATAGGCCTGGCCCTTGTCGAGCGAGGCGTCGTGCTCGCCCGGGAGGAAGTAGACCTTCGGCACCTTGAGCTCGGAGACGATGGCCTTGAACTCCGTCATGCGCTTGCGGCGGAGGGCATCGTCGTCGGTGGTGTGGGTCAGGTCACCGGTGAAGACGATGAAGTCCGGTTTCAGCTTCGAGGCGTTCACCGCCTGCACCGTCTCCTTGAGCGTCTTGTCGGCCTCGGGGTTGGGAGGCCCGCTGAAGCCCCAGTGCGAGTCCGACAGCTGGAGAAACATGAAATCCTCGGGCGGCTTTCCCTTGCTCGCGGCGAGCGAGAAGCCGGGAAGCCCCGATCCGAGGACGACTCCGCCCAATCCGAGGAGCTTCATCAGCTCCCGTCGATCGAATTGCATCTTGCTGCTCCTGTGCGTTGACACCCGTGTGCGGCCGAGACTCGGGAAGGCCTCCCGGGTATTCCATCGGGGCCGATGGAATGAATTTGCCGGTCGCAGAGTCCTCGATGGGCGTGGACGACGATTCCCGAGAATTCGAGAGGTTTGCGCGGCCGCATGCGGCGGCGGCGCTGCGGCTCGCCCGGACCCTGGTCCGGAACGAGGCGGACGCCCAGGACGTGCTCCAGGACTCGTTCCTGCGGGCCTTCCGGCACTTCCGTGGCTTCTCGGGGGAGAGTCCCCGGGCGTGGCTCCTCTCGATCGTCCGGAACGTCAGCTTCACCCTGTGGAGGAAGCGCGAGCGGGACGACCCGGGAGACGTCGAGGCGACGCTGGAGAGCGAGGCGGATCCAGGGCCGTCCCCCGAGTCGAAGCTGCTCGAGGCGTGCGACGCGGAGCAGGTCCACGCTGCGCTGGACCGGCTGCCGGGCCTCCATCGGGAGGTGCTGGTCCTGCGCGAGATGGAGGAGTGCAGCTACCGGGAGATCTCCGAGATCCTCGGCGTGCCGATCGGAACGGTGATGTCACGACTGTCGCGAGCCCGGGCGCAGCTGGTGCGGGAGCTGGTTGGCGACCCGCGGAGCAAGAACTGATGGGAACCTTCGACGAACATCCACGCGGCGCGCTTCACGCCTACCTCGATGGGGAGCTCTCGCTGGAGGGCTCGCTGGAGGTCGAGGCGCACCTCGCCGAGTGCGGCGCCTGCCGTCGTGAGCTGGAGACCTACCGGGCGCTGCGGCGCTTGCTGGTGTCGGCGAAGGCCTCCGCGCCGGAGGCCGAGTCCGCGCTGATGAAGGTCACTCGGAGCGTCCGGATGCGGCGGCGCCGGGTCTACGCCATCGGGGGATTCGGTGCGATGGCCGCGGCGGCCGCGGTTGCCCTGCTGCTGGTCCCGACGCTGAGCAACGGCGTGGTCCGCGAGGTGGCCGCGGTGCACGCACGCGCGCTCGACAGCGGGCGGTCGGTGGAGATCGCCTCGAGCGACCCGGCGGCCGTCGGGCGGTGGCTCTCGGCGCGGCTTCCGGGCGCAGTCCCTCCCACGGCGGGCGGCGACGGCTTCGCGCTGCGCGGGGCCCGCGTTGACTCGCTCGAGGGACGTCCGGTGGCGACGGCGGTGTACCAGGTGCGCAGCCACCTGGTGGACGTGTTCGCCTGGCCCTCGACGGAGAAGGACATGGAGCCGAAGCCCTCGGTCGCCGGCCGGTGGACGGTGTGCCGCTGGTCTCACGCCGGGGTGGCGTACTGGATGGTGTCCGACGCGGGGACGGATGACCTCAAGGCGCTCGCGGCGCTGATCAAGGAACGGCGGACATGACCGGGCGGCGGCGTGCGGTGCTCCTGCTGCTCCTCGGAGCAGCGGGGACGGTGGGGATCTGCGTCGCGGTGGCCCTCGGGGCTCCGAACCTGTCGGCGACCACCCGGCCCTCGAAGCTGGAGAAGACGGTGGCGCACGCGGTCCTCGACGCCTCGGTGCGCGCCCGTGCCCCTCGAGGGAAGTCTCTTCCCACCGACCCGGCGAGCGTCGCGCGCGGGCGAGAGGCGTACCGCGCGAACTGCCTGGTGTGCCACGGCGTCCCGGGCGGAGAGCAGTCGGCCATCGCCGCGGGCCTGAATCCACCGGTGCCGGACCTGGCGGAGCCGCAGACGCAGAGCCGGACCGACGGGGAGCTGTTCTTCCTCGTGTCCGGAGGCGTGCGCCTCACCGGGATGCCGGGCTTCGAGAAGTCCCTGCCCGAGAAGACGCGCTGGGAGCTGGTCGCCTTCCTCCGCGCGCTGCCGAAGCTCGGAGACGCCGAGCTCCAGGCGCTCTCCGGACGCTAGCGACGCACGCGCCGACGGGGCTCAGGCCGCCTTCGCGTCCTCGATGGCGCGGGTGATGATCGCCTCGGTGAACGCCGTGTCCGCGGGCTTCGTCTCGCTCACCACCGCGGCGCTCCCGCGGATCCGCCGGCTGTAGAGGCTCAGCGAGGGGTCGAGCAGGAAGCGGAAGAACAGCGCCGTCCACGACCGGTGGCACACCAGGCCGTCGTAGAACTCGGGCGCCATCGCCTTGAGTCGCGGCAGTCGGGACCAGGGCACCATCATCAGGTCGTGGTGCTCGTTGTGGTACCCGACGTTGAACGCCAAGAGGTTGAGCGGGCCGTAGTACGAGAAGGTCTCCTGCCCGTCCTTTCCGCTGGTCAGGTAGTGCTCCTGGATCCACCGCGCTCCCACCGGGTGGAGGCCGATGGCGAAGATGCTGGAGAGCGTGAGGTAGAGCACCGCCCTCCATCCGGCGACCGCCCACAGACCGGCCAGGAACCCGACCTGGACCGCGACGTTGGCCAGGTACCAGCGGTCGAGCATCCGCACCCGCTTCAGGCGAGGCACCCGCAGGCTCTGCCAGGCGAAGAAGGTGAGCAGCCAGAACGCCTTCCCGAGCGTGCCGTTGCCCACCAGACGGGCCTCCAGCGGCGAGGCGAGGTCCGCGTCGAGCTCCGGGTCGCCCTGGAAGCGGTGGTGCAGCAGGTGGAACTTCCGGAAGGAGATCGCCGCCGGAAAGACGATGGGGAGGTTCGCCAGGATCTGCAGCCAGGCGTTCCACCGCGTCCTCCGGAAGACGAGGTTGTGGGTGCAGTCATGGATGAGCGTCCACAGCGCGTGGTCGGCGAGCGCACCCACCGCGTACGCTGCCAGCAGCACGACCCACCAGGGCTGCCCGCGCAGGACCCAGGCGAGGGCGATCTGCAGCGCGACGACGGCCACCACCCAGAACGCGGTGCTCCGGTCGCGGCCGAAGAGCGACCGGACCTCGGGATGCGCGGCGAGGAGCTCCCGGGTCCGCTCGAGATGCGGCTCCGGATAGTCCACGACGTCCCAGGCGAGCGCTGGCCCCGACATGCGCCGGCTCATAACACGTCGGGCCCGGGACGGCTGGCGCCCCCGGGCGACCGCGGGCCCTCCCGGCTACTCGGATGCGGGCGGGCGAGCGAGCAGCAGGCGGCCGCAGCTCGGCGCAATGGTCGCGGCCGGGCAGTAGGTCGCCTCCACGCTCCCGCTCAGGCCACCCACCCCTCCGTCGAAGGTGAGGTTGGTATAGGTCGCCTTGAGGTGCGTTCCGGTCGTGTTGCCCATCTGGGTGACGGTGATCGTCCCGCCGCTGGGGAGCCACGCCTCTCCATTTCCGTCGCAGTCCGTCGGGAGAGCGAACGCGCCGTCCCACAGCAACCCCGTGGGGAGCGAGCCGCCTCCCTGGAGGTCGAACCAGCTGTAGGTGCCGGCGATGACCGGCCCGGAAGGGACGTTGGTGTTGAGGATCGCCACCCCGAGCACCGTCACCGTTCCGCCGGGGAAGGTTGTGCCGCCGAGCAGCGTGCAGAGGTTGTTCTGGTCGGCCGCGACGACCGCGAGGAGCGAGGAGCTCGGGTCCCCGAACACCGCGTCCTTCACGGTGAGCGAGTGGCCGTCGACGGTCCCGGTGAAGCTCCCCGACCCATGGGGCGGGCCGGAGTCCGGCGTGCCGTTCCCGCCGTCTCCGCCCCCGCACGCGCATGCGAGCAGGCACAGCGCCATCCACCGCTTCATGTGTCCCCTCCCTCGAATGTCGAGGACCGCCCCTCAGTCCTCGCGCTTCGGAGCCCGCGTCATCAGCTCGACCAGGGCGCGCCGCGGGCTCTTTCCCTCGTACATGATGGCATGGACCTGGTCGCAGATGGGGAGCTCGACGCCGACCTTTCGCGAGAGGTCCCGGGCGCTCCGCGCGGTCTTCACCCCCTCGGCCACCTGCGTCATCTCGCCGAGGATCTCCTCGAGGGACCGCCCCTTGCCGAGCTCGATGCCCACCCGGCGGTTCCGGCTCAGGTCGCCGGTACAGGTCAGGACGAGGTCGCCGAGACCCGCGAGCCCCATCAGGGTCAATGGATTCGCGCCCAGGGCCACCGCGATCCGGCTGATCTCCGCGAGGCCCCGGGTGATGACCGCGCTGCGGGCGTTGAGCCCGAAGCCCAGCCCGTCGGAGATGCCGGCGGCGATGGCGATGACGTTCTTCAGCGCGCCGCCCATCTCCACCCCGATGACGTCGACCGAGGTGTACGTCCGGAAGGTCTCGGTCTGCAGCGCCGCCTGGACGCGCTGGGCGACCTTCTCGTGGTGCGCGGCGATCGTCACCACCGTCGGCATGCCGGCGGCCATCTCCTTGGCGAACGAGGGCCCGGAGAGCAGCGCGATGGAGGGATGGAACGGCTCGGGGAGACAGTCCTCGAGCAGCTGGGTCATGGTCATCAGGGTGTCGTTCTCGATCCCCTTGGCCACCGTCAGCAGCGGGACGTGCTCGCGCAGGTACGGCAGGGCCTTCTTGACCACGTCGCGCGTCGCGTGGGAGGGCGTGGCGAACACCACCAGCTCGCTCCCCACCAGCGCCTCCTCCAGCGAGAGCGTCGCCCGCACCCTCGGGGACACCGCGACGCCGGGGAGGTAGGCGCGGTTCTCGCGCGCGACGTTGATGGACTCGACGACCTTCGGCTCGCGGGCCCAGGCGAGGACGTCGTCGCTCCGGCTGGCGAGGATGTTGGCCAGCGCCGTTCCGAATGCTCCGAGCCCGATGACCGAGGCACGCATGGCAGGCCCCTCCCGTGGGGAAGAGGCCGGCACTCTACGCGATCAGCCGTGCAGCGTGCCCCCGGCCCTCACGGGGGCGCGGGCATGATGTTCCGCACGATGTACGTCTCGTCGTTGTAGTCGTAGTTCGCGAAGAACGGCACGCCCGTGGCCGCCGCCTGGTGCATGTCGAGCGAGATGAGCCAAGTGTTGGCGACCACCCCGCCGCTGGCGTCCTTCACCGGCCAGAAGCGCATCCGGTGACCGCAGAGCCTCCCGGCGGTGATGCACCAGGGTTCCTGCTCGGCCATCGTCGGGTCACTGAACTCGAGCTCGATGTGGAAGCCGAACTGCTGCGCGCCCGGGTCGAAGGTGCCGGTGGCTGGCTCGTTCACGTTGCTCATCCGCCGGGGAAGGAGCCGCTGGATGTCGGGCTCGGTGGCGGCGAGGATGAAGCTGTCCTGGTTGGACCCGGTTCGCCCCTTGGGGAACCAGTACGCGGAGCTTCCGTACGACTTGTCGCTGGGGTTGGAGCAGTCCCACCCGCTGTGCCAGGCGCTCACGAGCTGCATGCTCACCGGCTGCGAGCCGTCCGCCTTCACCCAGTACGCGCTGATGACCTCGTCCCCCACCGGGGTCAGCTCGCCGCCCGCGGTGCTCAGCTGGGCGGGCGTCCCGACCACGGTCGTGAACCCGTAGAGGCCGTTGATCACCTCGTCGAAGTCTGGCTCGTTCGGCGACTGCGGGATCGACTGGCGGAATCCGGCGAGGCTGACGGTCCGCGCTGGCGCCGTGGCATCGTCCGAGTGCACGGTGAGAGTGCCGTTGTGCACCCGGCCGTCCGTCGCCACGAACGTCACTGCCACGTCCAGCGAGGCTCCGGGAGCCAGCGCCGCGGGCAAGCCCACCGACGGGGTCGCGGTGAAGGCATCGGTGGCGTCCACCGCGCTCACGTTGACCGTTCCCCCGGAGAGGTTCTGGACCCTCAGGGTGCCGGAGTCCTTCACCGTCAGCGGGCCCCAGCAGGCGGCGATGGTGGAGATGTTGTTGAAGAACATCCGGTCCGACGACGGCTCGCCGTCCAGGTTCTGGAGCTGCAGCGCGCCGCCACCGGTGCTGCCGGCGGGCACGGCGTTCCGGACGACGTAGACGACGTCGTTGTAGTCCGGCCCGACCGCGACCGGCGCTTCCTCGGTCGCCACGACGTAGGCGTGCGGGTCGAGCGATCCGTCGGGGTTCTTGTAGGGATACACCCGGACGTGGTGATGGCCGTTGGCTCCGGGGTCCCAGCCGTTGAGCGAGTCCTCCTGGTAGACGACGTACTGGCCGATGCCCTGGTTGGGGGTTTCCCAGAAGGGCCACTCGCTCCAGAAGCCGAAGGCGTTCGCGCCGGGGTCGAAGCTCGTGGTCCCCCCGTTCTCGACGGAAGGGTCCAGCGCGAAGGCCTGGGCCTGGGCGATGCGGAACATCTCGGTCCGGGACGAAGCGTTGCCCGAGACGTACCAGCCGTTGATGCTCACCGGCTCGAAGGTCGGGCCGTAGGAGGCGAGCAGCTGGAGCGTGACCGGTCCGTCGCCCGCCTTCATGAAGGACTGGATGGCGATCTCGTCACCGGCGATGGGGCTCGCCGGCAGGTCCTTCTTGCTCGGGTCGGGGTTCCCGGCGTTCACCGGGATGTTGTGCACGTCGAAGATCCACTGGAGCGACGGCTCGGAGCTGGCGGGGATGGCGAGCCCACCCAGCGGGACGTTCGTGGTCCCGCCCGCGGTGGTCGCGGCGAGGGAGGCCTTCGACACACCGGCCGCTCCGCTGAAGGTCACGGTGAGCGTGACCGAGGCGCCCGCGGCGATGTCCGCCGGGACGGTCGCGCCGGAGACCGAGAAGGCCCCCGCTCCGTCGCCCGAGACGTTCAGGCTCTGCAGGCTCACGGTGCTCGCGCCGGTGTTCTGCAGCGTGAGCTGGGCGGACTTCGCCGCGCCCGGCGTGGTGCCGATGACGATCCGATCCGGAGTCGCGGTCAGCGCCGACGCGGTCTGCCCGCCGTCACCTCCGTCCGGGTTGCACGCCGCTCCGGTGCAGCCGCCGTCGGTCCCGCTGTCGGGCGGGTTGTTGTTCCCACCGTCGCCGCCCGTGCCCCCGCCAGTGCCGCTGCAGCTCGCCGCGAGCCCGAGGGCCACCACCACCACGCCCAGCATCCACGCCCGTTTCATGGCGTCCCTCCATCCGCGGTTCCCCCGTCCGGTCGGAGCAGGATGATCGCTCCGCCGTCCGCACCACCCTGAACCAGCTGCGCCACGTAGAGATTGCCCGTGTTCACGTCCTCGGCGATGTCGATCGGATCGCTCAGGCCCGAGGCCACCTGGAGGACCCCGCCTCTATCGATCGGGCCTCCATCCGGCGGGATGGGCAGCGCGAGCACGTCGTCGCCCGCGCTGTACTCGACGACGAAGAGATAGCCGTTCAGCGCTCCGCCGAACGCCGGACCCTTGCTCTCCAGCGCCCCGTCCGGGGACCGGTTCCGGCTGAAGTCGTAGACCGAGCCCTTCCAGTGCACGTCCGGCAACGTGCCCACCGGGTACCCGACGCCCCCGTCGAATGGCGCGACCTCGTCGGGGTCGATGCCCGCCGTCGGGTTTCCGCCGTTCAGCACGTACTGGCCGCGGGTGGGGTTCGGGTGGCCGTAGTAGCCGCCCGGCACGACGTCGAAGAGGAAGTCGTCCTGGGTGGGAATGCTGAGCAGCGGTGGAACGAAGGGGAGCACGTTGGGCGGAGTGCCCGGCGTGTTGCCTCCCGCCGCCGTCCCGTTGGCCGGGGCGTAGAGGTGACCATTGCTGTGCCACACCAGGTCGTACGCGTTGCGGATGCCCTCGCCATAGAGCGTCACCGGCGCGCCGGGGGCGTGCGGGTCGTAGATGCCGCCGTCCCAGGGCGGCAGCGGAGGCCCGAAGACCGGCGGCGGACCCGCGTCCTCTCCGCCGTCCGGCGGTTCGGCAGGCGGCGGGAGCGGCTCGGTCTGCACGTTGATCGGCTGCGTCAGGAGGTTCAGGTCGATCCGCAGCAGGGCCGACGACAGGAGGCGCTCGCTGCGGTTGTACCAGGTGGGGTCCGGCGCTCCCGAGGCGGTGGTGCTGCCCTGGGTGACGTAGAGCGCGCCGTCGGGGCCGAACGCCAGGCTGTTGGTCATGTGGTCCTTCGCCGAGCGCGGAAGGCCGCTGACCATGTCCACCCAGGTGGCCACGAAACCGGGCTGGGCCGGATCGATGGTCACCTTGGTGACCGTGCCGGTCCAGTCGGGGGCGGGCTGGATGTAGACCGGCGCGTTCGTGGTGATCCAGAAGGTGTTCGGATCGCCGGGCTGGAAGGCGATGCCGATGATGGTCCGGCCCGCGAGGTCGGCCCACTGCTCCTCGTTGAGGAGCGTCCCGTCGGGGGCCACGGTCCAGCGGCGCACGATGCCGAGCAGGTCGGTGCCGTAGAGCTTCCCGTCCGGTCCGAAGAGCAGGCTGTCGATGGGCGTCCCGTTCCAGACCGGGGGGTCGGTGACCGCGTAGCGGTAGCGTGGGTCGATCTTGAGGTTGGTGGATTCCCCGGTGGAGAAGGTGCTGGTGAAGGGGAGGAACGCGTGGCCGCCCTGGTCCAACACCCGGTCCGAGAGCTGGAAGATGTACCCAGTGAGCGGATCGAGGAGTCCGCGCGGCTGGAGCACGATCGCGTCACCCCCGCCGGTGGTGTTCACCGTGGCCTCGATCGGCATCAGGTCCGACTGGCGGAGCAGCCGGACGTTGTCCGTGGTGAGCGTTGTCTCGTCGACGCCCTGCCCCACGTTGGGGAGGTTCACGTCGACCTTCACCGCCGTGTCGCGGCCCACGAAGGTGTACCCGTCCGGTGGATCGATGGCGCGGACCGAGGGACGCGTCAGATCGACCCCGGAGTCCGGCACACCGGAGTCGACCTGTCCACCGTCGTCACCGCCGTCGGGGCAGGCGAAGAGGAAGCCGCACTGGATCCCGCCGTCGGACAGAGGCCCGCCATCCCCGCCGTCGGGTGGCCCGCCGCTGACCCCGTTGTTGCACGCGACCGCTCCGATCAGAGCCGTCGCCGCCGCCGCCGCCAACCACCACCGCCCAGCACTCCTCATGTCTGTCGTCGCCGTCCCGCCCGCGCGCCGGCGTAGCTGCCGGCCAGGCTCCCAGGGTCCAAGTGCGCGGCAAGGTGGGGTTGCCATCCGGGCCCGGGAAGCCCTTGCCGGACGGGGTCTGTTCATTCGTGAGAGGGCAGACGCGACCCCGGGGCGATTAATCTGCTCACCCGGCCATGCCCAGGTCCGTTCCCATCGAGCTGTTGAGCTTCCGGCGGACGTTCGCCCTCCTGATGGTGCTGGTGGCGGTGCCGTCCGCGGGCCTCACCGGCCTGGGCGTGGTGGCCATCCTCAACGAGCGGGCCGCGGTCGAGAAGCGGCTGGCCTCGGTCTGGCAGGACCGCCTGGACACCCTCGCGACCCGGTTTCGCCAGGCCCTGGAGGCGAGCAGCGTCAGCCGGGTGGACGGGGGGCTGCAGGTCGTGGCCCCGTCGGGGCAGGTCCTCACAGGTCCCGGATTCCGGCTCTCTCGTGACGTGCTGGAGTCCGTCGATACGGACCTGGTCGCCGCGCTGACGCCGCTGCGGAGCCAGCTCTCGTTCCTCCCGGAGCGGCCGAGCTTCCTCAGCCTCCCGGGGCCAGCCGGCCCGGCGCTGATCGTCGCGATGCGGACATCGGACGGGGTGCTGGGGGCCGAGCTCACGCCTGCCACGCTCGAGCAGCTCCTCGCCCAGAGCGGGCAGGACCTCCTGGGAAAGGGCGAGCGGGTCCGCTTCGAGCTCATCCCGATCCAGCCGGTCCGTCCCGGGCTGGTGGGAAAGTTCATCGGGGGCGTGCCGGGAGCCCGGAACGCCCTGGAGGTGACACCGCTCGCCGAGCGACCGCTCCCCGCCCCCCTCCAGGAATTCCAGCTCCGGGCCATGCCGGAGGCCGGGGACCCGGTGGCCTTCGCCTCCACCCGGAACCGGCTGGTCTACGCCGGGCTGCTCGGCGCGTTCTACGCCACGCTGGTGGTGGGGGTCGTGTACACGGCGCGGGCGCTCTACCTCCAGGCGCGCCTGTCCCGGCTGAAGACCGACTTCGTGAGCCTGGTGAGCCACGAGCTGCGCACGCCGCTCACCTCGATCCGGATGTTCATCGAGACCCTCGCCCTGGGCCGGGTGAAGGAGCCCGAGCAGACCCAGGAGGTGCTGGAGCTTCTCCAGAAGGAGACCGAGCGTCTCTCGGCGATGATCGAGCGAGTCCTCGACTGGGCGCGTCTCGAGTCCGGGCGCCAGCGGTACCGGAAGGATCGCCTCACGGCGCAGCAGATCGTCGACGCCTCGCTGGACGCCTTCCGTGCCCAGCGGCTGGACAGCCAGGTGGACCTCCGCTGCCAGGTGGCCGAGGCGCTGCCGGTGGTGGAAGGAGATCGCGAGGCGCTGTCCGGCGCGCTCCTGAATCTCTTATCCAACGCCTACAAGTACTCGGGAGGCGAGAAGCGCATCGAGCTCCGGGCCGGCGCGAGGAACGGCGGCGTGGACATCGAGGTGGAGGACCACGGCGTGGGGATTGCCAAGCGCGACCGGAAGCGCGTCTTCGACCGGTTCTACCGGGTGGACAACCTCTTGACGCGGCAGACCGAGGGCTCGGGCCTGGGCCTCTCCATCAGCCGGCGCATCGTGGAGGCTCACGGCGGCAAGCTCACCGTGCGGAGCGAGCTCGGCAAGGGCAGCACCTTCACCCTCCACCTGCCGGCGGCGCGGGAGGCGCGGGCGTGAGTCAGCAGAAGCCACGTGTCCTGGTGGTCGAGGACGACCTGTCCATCCTCACCGGTGTGTCGATGAACCTCCGATTCGAGGGCTACGAGGTCCTGCAGGCGCAGGACGGCGCGCAGGGACTGGAGCTCGCGGTGTCCGACGCGCCGGATCTCATCGTCCTCGACGTGATGATGCCGAAGGTGAACGGCTACGAGGTGCTCCGCGAGCTGCGGTCGCGCGGCGTGCGAACGCCGGTCCTGGTGCTCTCCGCCAAGGGGATGGAGCGGGACAAGGTGCTCGGGCTCGACCTCGGCGCGGACGACTACGTGGTGAAGCCCTTCGGCGTGGCCGAGCTGATGGCCCGGGTGAAGGCGGTGCTCCGCCGCCGCTGGGGAGACGACGGGGAGGTGATCCGCTTCGGCGACGTGGCGGTGAACCTCGTCACCCGGGCGGTGACCCGCAGCGCGGCGCCGGTGGACCTGACCGCGCAGGAGTTCAAGCTCCTGGCCCACCTGGTCTCCAACCCCGGACGCAACTTCTCCCGGGAGGAGCTCCTCTCCGGGGCCTGGGGCATCGACTACGAGGGGACTCCCCGGACGGTGGACACCTTCGTCCGCCAGCTCCGGCAGAAGCTCGAGCCGGACCCGGAGGCGCCCCGCTACATCCTCACCGCGCGGGGCCTGGGCTACCGGTTCGAGCGCCCCCAGGGCTGAGGGCTGACGCCCCCCCGGGTGTGGGGGCCGGTGCGGCTGGTGCGGGGGAAGATCTGGCCCGCCGTCCGACTCTTCCTGGGGACATGAGACCGCCGGTCGCACTTCTCACGGACGCCTTGACCGTCGTTCAGCCACGGTGGCACGGTCGCGCCATTCCGGCGCCGTCGAAGTTTCGCAGTCCACCGACATTGGATCCCACACTGCGGGCGGCCGTCGTCGCGCTCCGGCCCGTCCTGCTCGTCCTGGCGCGGCGGATGTGTGCGTCGGAGGCGGACGCAGCCGACGTGGTGCACGACAGCCTGGAGAGCGCGCTCCTGGCGGGGGATCGGCTGGCGGCGGTGGAAAATCTCCAGGCCTGGCTGGTCACCATCCTCCACCGCCGGATGATCGACCTCTTCCGCAAGCGTGAGCGCGAGCAGCTGGGCGAGGTTCCGGAGGAGCCGGCGATGACCCAGGATGCGCCCCCGGCCGACGCCCCGCTCTGGACCCGCATCGACGTCCAGCAGCTCCGCGCGGCGGTGGAGCGGCTCGAGCCGGAGTTCCGGGACGTCTTCACCCTGCACGCCTTCGAGCGCCGCTCGTACAAGGACATCGCCGCGGCGCTGGACATCCCGCAGAACACGGTCGGTACGCGCCTTCTCCGGGCGCGGCGGAAGCTCCGGGTGCTGCTCCTGGGCGGCCGGGAGGACGTGGGGACATGACGCCCGAGGACCACAGCGGCGGGCCGGTGCGGTGCGAGCAGCTCGGCCCGTTCGTCGACGGCGAGCTGTCATCCGAGGACGCGGCGGCCTTCCGCCGGCACCTCCTGGTGTGCGCCCGCTGCCAGCAGGAGATGCACGGGCTCATGCAGCTGTCCGCGCTGGCCGAGCAGGCCCGCGAGCAGCGCCGCGCGCCGGCCCCCGAGCTCTCGCCGGCGGTGATCGCGGCCACGACGAAGCGAGCTCATCCCCGGCGGGCGGCGTGGATGGCCGTGGTCGGCGGTGTGGCCATCGCCGCGGCGCTGGTGCTCGCGCTGCGGGTCAATGCCTCCCGCACCGAGCTCCCCACCCTCCTCGCCTCGCTGGATGCGCGCCGCACCTCGGGATGGCCGAGCTACGCCGGCGCGCGCGAGTACCGGCCCTACGTCGTGCAGCGCGGGACCTCCGCCCCGGTCCCGCTGAAGGGACTGGCCCGGCTGGAGGAGGACGGCAACTGGCAGGCGCTGGGAACGGCGGCGCTCGTCCAGGGCGAGTATGCACAGGCGCTCGGCTACCTCCGGCGCGCTCCGAGGAACGTCGCCTCGCTGAACGACGTCGGCCTCGCGCTCATGGACAGCGGGAACCTCGAGGCCGCGCTCGAGGCCTTCGATCAGGCGCGCGAGCTCGATCCCGCCTTCGCCCCAGTGGAGTTCAACCGTGGGCTCGCGCTCGAGCGGCTCGGCCTCCCTCGTGCCGGGCTCCAGTCGATGCGCGAGGCGAGCCAGGTCGCGCTCGGCGGGTGGAAGGACGAGGCCGCCCGGACCGTCGCCGCGCTCGAGCGCACCGTCCAGGTCCGCACCGCAGGCTCGGAGCAGCTGGAGGCGGCGCGGCATGCGCTGCTGGACGGGACCCTGCCGGATCCACAGCTCGTCCGGTCCTACCCCGGCACGTTCCGGTTCCAGCTCTACACCGCGCTCGCCCTCGCGCCCGACCGGACGGCGGTGGAGAAGCTCCTTCCCCTGGCGCGCCAGCTCGACGGCATCGGCGGCGGACACCGGCTCGAGGAGTGGGTGACCCGTACCGCGGCGAGGAGCAACGCCCGGCGGGCCGCTCTGGCGCCGCGTCTCCGTGACTTCACCGCCGCCTCGCCCCCGGCGCTGCGCGACACGTTGCTCTCCGAGGCGGAAGCCGCCGGGCAGGACGATCAGGCGCTCTACATCCTCTCCCGCGAGTTCCCTCCCCGCGACGAAAAGCTCGCGCGGCTGGTGGAGCGGCTGCACGACCCGTTCTGGGACCTGCGGCTCCTCACCTCGCGGGTGCGCGTGCAGCGGGATGCAGGACATCCCGCGGAGGCCGAACGGCTCGCCCGGTCCATCCCCGATGGAGCGTGCCGCGACGACACGCTGTCCGGCGAGTGCTGGAACGTCTCCTACGAGCTGGCACAGACCTATGCCTACGCCGGTCGTCCAGCGGACGCGCAGCGGGTCTTCGAGACCTCCCGCGCCGAGGCGGAGAAGGCTCCGCATCCGGCCCGGGACCGCGGTCTTCTCCTGCACGCCGGTGCGACGAATGCCGACGCCGACCGGGTGGCGCTCGCCCGCGCGCAGTTCGACGAGGCAGACCACCTGAGCAGCGCCGACTGCGCGACCCGCCAGTACAGCGCGCTGTCCCTCGCCCAGGCCTACGTCCGACGCGGCGACGTCCGAGCGACCCGGACGACGCTCGGCTCCGTTCCTGCGTGCGAGCATCCGAACCTCGGTCTGCAGGCGGAGATCGAGGCCGACCTGGCGGTGCTGAGCGGAAGCTCCGACGACCGCGCCCATGCGCGGGAACGGCTGGAGAAGGCCACCGCCGCGGCGACCGCTCCCGTGGAGCGCCTCACCGTCGATGCGCTGCGAGTGATGCTCGATGCCGAGGACGGTCGCAAGGGAACTCTCCCCCGGTTCCAAGAGCTGCTCGTGCGCGCTCGTCAGATCACGGGCGCGGACGACCAGATCGCACGAGCCGGACGCTCGGTGGGACTGCAGCTGCTCCGTGACTCCCGAGGGAAGGACGCGCTCGCGCTCGCGGCGCAGATGCTCGCCACGTCCGTGCCGGAGAGCTGCGCGCTGGCCGTGATTGCCGACGGCCGGCGGATTGGCTTCGCCACGCTGGGCCGCGCGGGCGCGGTCTCGCAGCAGGTTCAGACTCGCCTGGAGGGGGGCCCTCCCGGAGCACCTCCTGCCCTGGACCCCGCCTGCCCGGCGATCAGCGTGCTCGCTCCCACCGGTTTCCTGGATCTGCCGCGGTGGCTCCCGGCGGACCAGGCATGGAGCCTCCGGGTCGGCCCGTCGCGGCCGGCGACCCCTTCCCGGTTCGAGGAGCGCCTGCTGGTCCGCGGTGCGCTCGCGCCGGCGGATCTCCAGCTGCCGCCGCTCGGCGCGCGTGCGGAGTCCGGGCGGGGCTGGGACATCCTCGAGGGCGCCGAGGCGACGCCCTCGCGGGTCCGGGCGCTGCTGGAGGGCGCGGACCTGGTGGACTTCGAGGTGCACGGGATCGTGGACGCTGCGATTCCTGATGGAGCGGTGCTGGTCCTGAGCCCCGACCGGAGCGGGACCTACTCGCTCTCCGCCTCCGACATCCGCGGCCTTCACCTCCAGCGCGCGCCGGTGGTGCTGCTCGGCGCGTGTCGCGCGGCGACCGGCTCTCACTACCGAGACGCCACCTGGTCGCTCCCCCAGGCCTTCGTTCAGGCCGGGGCTCGCGCGGTGATCGCCTCTCTGGCAGAGTTGCCGGACGATCGGGTGGGCCGGTTTCTCTCGGCCGTGGCCCGGAGGGTGGAGTCGGGGGCTGCGCCGAGCGTGGCGCTGAGGGATGAGCGCGTCGAGTGGTTGCGACGCGGGGAGCGCTGGTCGCAGGAGATCGTGCTGTTCGACTGAGGGGGCATCGATGCAAGGCTTCAGGGTGTCGGTCGCATCGCTCGCAGTGATGGGGGCGCTCGTCGCCGGCGCCTGTCGCACGACCGGCGACTGGAAGCACCCGCCGAACTCTCCGCAGGGCGAGGACCTGAAGCAGTACAGCGTCCAGGAGTCGCTCGAGTTCTACCGGAACTTCTTCCCGGCGCGCGCCTACTACGTCTTCATCGCCGTGCCGGAAGCGAGCGATCGCGCCACCGGGCTGGCCGCGTACTCGTTCGTGATCTTCCGCGTCTTCGACCAGCGCGACGGGCGCGAGGTGAAGCGGCCGTTCGTCGAGCGGATCATCGGGCCGGTCCGGACCGCCGACGAGTGGACCGACCTCTTCTCCATCTTCAGGCGGTACTCGTCCTCGCCACCCGCGGGGTACTACTGCTGGCAGAACGACTGCAGCGGCAAGTACAACCCTCCCGGAGATCCGGACCCGAGGGACCCCTACCCTCCCAACCTTCCCGGCGTTCCACCGTCGTTCACCGCGGTCGGCTACACGGTCGTTCCGGTGGACGGGGCCGACGGCGGCGTGGTGCAGCTCGACCAGGACCTCGAGCGTGCCCGGCAGTTCGCGCTCGTGAACGGGACCGGCGGGTCTCAGGGCTTCGAGCCCAGGGAGGGAACGCGGATCACCGCCGAGTACATCGAGGAGCTGCGGAGCTACACCGAGCGGGTCCAGACGGCGTTCCGCAATCCTCCTCAGGCGCCTCCGCCGCGGACCTCCAAGTAGCGACGGCGGCCCGGCGCGCGCTCCTCGTCGTGATCGCCGTGCTCGCGGCCGGCTGTGGCGCTCGCCCGCTCCAGCGAGGCCACGTCCCGCGCACGCCGTCGGTCCCGCCTCCGGTCCTCCTCGCTGCCTCGCCCGCGCGGCCGGGGGTGGAGCCGGTGGCCGTCTCCGCCGACGCGCCGGAGCAAGCGGGGCAACGCTGGAGCCGCGCCGGAGCGCGCTGGAATGGAACGAACCGCGGCCTCGCCGCGCGGATCCTCGTCATTCGCCCCCGCGTCGCCCCGGGAGAGCACGCGCTGGTGGAGCTGTCGGCGCAGCTCGGAGCCTCTCCGCGGCACGCCGCCGAGCTCGGCCTGCGCATTTCACCGGCGGACCACGGCGACCCGGACCCGCACCTCTTCGTCTTCGCCTGGGCCGCGGGACGGCGCACCTGCTACGACGGCTGCGGCTGGGCCGACGCCTCCACCGACGTCCGTCCGGGAGACTCGCTGGGGTCGCGCGTCGGGACCGAGGTCACCCTGGGCCTGGTCCTGGTGGATGGAGCATGGTGGGCATGGATGGACGACCGCTGGCTCGGTACCTTCTCGCCCGAGATCTGGTCCTCCGCCTTCACCGAGGCCGACGGGCTCCAGTGGTTCGGCGAGGTCTACACGGACGATCCTCCCGCACGCTCGGAGATGGGGACCGGCGTCGGTGCCAGTGTACCGGGCGCCGCGACGATGCGCGGGCTGTGCCGTGTTCCGTGGGACCGCTGGGTCTGCGAGGAGGAGCGAGGCGTCGCGCCCTTCGCGGACGGACCGTCGCGCTACGGGGCGGTGCTCTGGCCGGACGGGGCGCTGACCTACGGGGGCCCGGGAACCGCACCGAGCTCCATCAGACCGCGTCCACCACCTTCGTCAGCCAGCGGAGGAACGCCGGGGGCGACAGGAAGGTGAGCGACATCTCGCCGACGTTGATGCGCGTGGCGCCGCCGAGCGACGCGGGCGAGTTGGGCTGGATCGGCACGCCGTCCACCAGCGTTCCGTTCCGGCTCGCGGCGTCGATCACGTTCCACCGCGCGATCAGCGTCGGGTCCGGCGTGAAGTAAGCGTGGAACCGGGAGACGGAGGCGTGGGGGAAGATGAGGTCGTTGTGCTCGGCCCGCCCGATCGTCACGCCGGCGCCGAAGGGGTTCGCCCTTCCGGGCACCTTCTTCACCAGGAACACCACCGGGTTCTCGGGCGAGGGCGCGTGCTCTGGCGGCTTCACCACCCAGCTCGCCTCGGCGAGGTTCCCCTCCCAGACCACCACCGGCGTCTCCAGCGCCGACTGAAGGGCGGACTCGTCGTCCACCAGACGGCGGACCCAGTCGGTGAGCGGGGCGCTGGTCGGGAGTTCCATGACGTGGAGTTCAGGAAGGATTCCGCAGCGCACGGTGTAGGTTCAAGTTTCCGTCCGGTGGAGCTATGTGGGCGGACATGTACCGGCGATACACCGTGCACCGCGATGGCGACCTCCTCGTCGAGGACCTCGGCCCCGACGGCAAGCCTCTCGACCCCGAGCCCGTCACTCCCGAGGACCGGCTCCCCGTGGAGCTGGTGCTGCTCGCGCCGGACACGGTGGACGCCCGCGCGCAGCTGCTCGACCTGCTCGAGATGGCCTTCGAGATGGAGTCCGCACCCGATGCGGAGCGACCTGCTCCCAGGGCACGGACCTAGAGATGAAAGCCCTCAGGACCGGGACGGCGCCGCGCGCGCCTGCGCCACGACGACCATCCGGTCCGAGCCCGGCTCCCACGGCCGGCCCTCGAAGTCGCGATCGCGGCTGAGCGCCTCGAGCTCCGCGGCGGCCAGCGCGTGGTCCACCTCCCCGGCGGTGAAGTGACGGAGGAGGAGGCGGTGGATGTCGCGGTGTCCCTGCCGCGTGCGCCGGCTGTGCAGATGCGGGGTGAACACCGCCCGCTCGGGCTGGACGCCCTCGTGCGGATCGACGTCGTCGGGGAACAGCCACCGCGGCGGGGGCAGCGACAGATCGAAGGCGAAGCTCGCCCCCGGCGCGAGGTGCTCGCGGGCGGTGACGAACAGCGCCTCGAGGTCCCCACGGGTGGCGACGAGGGCGACCGCGTCGCGCGGCGCGAACACGCCGACGAAGCGCTCGGTGAGCCGTAGCGATCTCGGATCCGCGCGCAGCAGCTGCAGGCGTCCGATCATCTCTGGAGGAAGCCCGGCACGCGTCTCCTCGGCGCGGGCGAGCATGCGCGAGCTCGGATCCACGCCGGTCACCGGAACGCCGCGACGGACGAGGGCCTCGGCCAGCATTCCGTCGGCCACGCCCAGCACCAGCACCGGACCACCGGACTCGGGCAGGAGCGACGCGTAGCGCGCGACCTCGCCCCGTGCACCGTCCACGACGGTGAGTGATCTCTGCCGTTCTCCGCGCGCCATGTGTGCGACCAAGCTGCAGGCACCGGAGTACCACACCGGCGCCCCGGCCGTTGTGCGAGAGGGTGTGTGCGCCGGACTCCGCTCACGCGGCCGGACCTTTCGTTGCGTGCCGAACTCCGTACAATGGTGCCCTTCCCGCGATGACCACCGGTTCCTCCGCGTCCATCCCCGCACACACCGTCCTCGGCCTGCGTGCCCAGACCGAGCGCCTCGGGTTCCAGGAATTCCACCTCGTCCTGGTCAACACCGACGAGGTCGGGAAGTCGTTTCCCATCACCGATAGCTCCCTGAAGATCGGGAAGTCGCCTGACAACGACGTGGTGATCGACGCACCCACGGTGAGCCGGAACCACCTGGTGATCCAGCGGCAGGGCGACCGGTTCCTGGTGCAGGACCTCCAGTCCACCAACGGCACCTTCATCGACGGCGCGCAGATCCGCGAGGCGTACCTCAAGCCCGGTCAGCTCCTCGAGCTGGGCGACGTCCAGCTCCGCTTCCAGTCCACCCTCACCCCGGTGCGCATCGCGCCCTCGGTGGAGGACCGTCTGGGCGAGCTGGTCGGCAAGAGCGTGCCGATGCGGCAGATCTTCGCCCTGCTGAAGCGGATCAGCTCCACCGACTCGACCCTCCTCCTCGTCGGCGAGACCGGCAGCGGCAAGGGCGCCGCGGCCAAGGCCATCCACCAGCTGTCGCCCCGGCGGGAGGGCCCGCTGGTGGTGTTCGACTGCGCTGCGGTGAGCGACAGCCTGATCGAGAGCGAGCTCTTCGGCCACGAGAAGGGCGCGTTCACCGGCGCGGTCAACCAGCGGATCGGCTGCCTGGAGCGCGCGCACGGCGGCACGCTGTTCCTCGACGAGATCGACGACCTGGCCCTGGACCTCCAGCCCAAGCTTCTCCGGGCCATCGAGGATCGCGAGTTCCGCCGGCTGGGCGCGAGCAGCTCGCCGGTGGCGTTCGACTCACGCATCGTCGCCGCGAGCAAGAAGGACCTCTGGGCCGAGACCCAGGCCGGCCGCTTCCGCGAGGACCTCTACTTCCGTCTCTCGGTGTTCACCGTCAGCCTGCCACCGCTCCGCGACCGGAAAGAGGACATCGCGCTCCTGGTGGACGCCTTCGCCGCCGAGCCGCTGTGGGAACGGCTGCCGGCCGCGGTGCGGGAACAGTTCATGGCCCACGCCTGGCCGGGCAACGTGCGCGAGCTCCGCAACGCGCTCGAGCGCGCGCGGCACATGGTGGACATCCCCGAGCTGTCCAGCGGCTCGCTGCTCCGCGAGTTCGCCAGGGACGTGCCGGCGGGCGGTGACTTCCTCCCCGCCAGCTACGGTGGGCCGTTCAAGGAGTGCAAGGAGGACCTGGTCCGCCAGTTCGAGCGCGAGTACCTGACCCGGCTCCTGGCCCGCTCCAAGGGGAACGTGGCCAAGGCGGCCCGCGAGGCCGAGCTGGACCGGAAGCACCTCTACTCGCTCCTCCACAAGTACGGCCTGGTCCAGTCCGACTCGGAGTGAGCCCCCGTCGCTCAGCTCTGCTCGGGGGGAGCTTCGCCCTCCTTGCGCTGGTCGCCGGCGTGGCCTGGCAGACGCAGCTCCGGCGCCCCGAGCCTCGGCTGATCGACGTGGGCCCGCGGATGGTGAGCAACCAGACCGCGCAGCCGCTCTCGCTCCAGGGCGCGAACCTCCGCCGCGGCATGAAGCTCCGGGTGGGGCACCCCTTCGACCGGACGGTGCCGCTCACCGTGGTGGACGAGACGCACGCCTACGCGCGGCTCCCGGGGGACCTGACCCTGCCCGCCGAGACCGCGCAGGTGACCGTGGCGCTCTCGGTGGAGGGGCAGCGTGGCCGCTCCGAGGCGGGGCTCACCGTGGTGAACGACGCCGGCTTCGCGGACTGGACGCAGCTCGTCCGCGCCGGAGATGAGCTGTGGGCTGCCTCCGCGACGACCGATGCGCTGGCCCGTATCGATCCGGCGACCGGTGAGGTCACCCGCTTCCCCGGAGGAGACGGCCCGTCCGCGCTGGCGACGTGGACCGAGAAGGACGGTGCCGCGCGCCTGGCGGTGGCGCACTCCTGGGCGAAGGAGCTGTGGATCCTCGATGCGCGCTCGGGCGCCCTGCTCCGCACGCTCGCCGCACCGGCCTACGCGACGGGGCTGGCGGTGGATCCCGGGCGGCGCCTCCTCCTGATCGCCGAGACGGCGGAGAACACCGTCCGCGCGCTGTCGCTGGACGACGGCCGGGAGGTGTGGCGGCGGGACGTCCTTCCGGATCCACGACCGCTGGCCATCTCCGGGGCCTCGGTGGTCGTCGGCAGCCAGGCCACGGGCGAGCTCGAGTCCCTCGGTCTCGACGACGGCCGGTCCGGCGAGCCCATCGGCCCGCGGCCGGGCACGCCCATCATCGGTGGCCACACCGAGCCACACGCGCAGGACGTGATGGGCGGCAAGGCCCCCCGGGCGCTGCTGTGGTCTCCCCGGCTGGCGAGGCTCTTCGTCACCAGCATCGGCCCCAACATCGGCCCGAACCCCCAGCGGATGGAGGTCTCGATGAACGGTGGCGTCGGGGTGGTCGACCTCGGCGCACGCCGCTTCGAGCGGCATCTCGGCTTCGGGGCCGGGGTGAGCGAGGGCATGGCGCTCGACGAGGAGACCGGACGCCTCTACGTGGCGGACACCGCCGTCGGGGTGGTGCACGCCGTTGACGCCACGGCCCTCTCCGCTGGAGACGGACCGGCCCGGAAGTCCGTGCTGTGGCGGCTCGCCGTTCCGCCACCGGCCGGCTTCCCGCTGGCCAGGGATGCCGCAGACTACGGCGTGAACGGGCGGGCCGGTGTCGCGCTGCACTCGGGCCCGAGGGCGCTCGTGCTCTCCGCCTCCGCCGCGCAGCTCTACGTGCTCGACCGCTTCACCGCGACGGTGGCGGTGGTGGAAGAGGTGCGCACCGACCGGCCGCGCCTCGCCCGGCAGATCGCCCTCGAGCCGTCCCCCGGTCCCCGGGAGCGGCGCCTCGGCCAGGTCCTGTACTTCACGGACATGGGCCGGAGCGGGATGACCTGCGACAGCTGCCACCTCGAGGGGCACGACGAGGGCATCCTCTTCGAGAAGACGCACCCTCTGCGGATCTACCGGAGCCCCACGGTGCGCGGGTCTCGCGAGACTCCGCCCTACTTCACCCCGGCGAGCACGTTCAGCCTGACCGAGACCGCGCGGATGGTCGGTGACCGCAACCGCTACATGAACCCGACCCTGACCGAGTCCGAGGTTCGCCAGCTCACCCTCTTCAGCGCGACGCTGACGACGTTGCCCAACCCCTACCGCGACGCCGACGGCGCGCCGCCCTCGTCCCTCGCCCTGCCCGGAGGGGGCACCGGAAGGCCGCTGGAGGGACGGAAGCTCTTCGAGGGGAAGGCCGACTGCGTCCGCTGCCATCCGCCGCCGCTCTTCACCACCGACCAGGACCTCTCCACCCGGGGTCGCTTCATCGACGTGGGGACGCCGAGGGCGTTTCCCCTGCGAACCGGAGATCAGGAAACGGTCTTCCGGGGGGTGGGCGTGCCCTCTCTGGTGGGGGCCTGGGACGTCTTCCCCATGCTCACCACCGGGCTGGCCGGGTTCCGCGAGGAGAACGGCCGTGCGGTCCCCGCGGACCGCGTGCCGCTGCGGGCGATGATCGATCGGTTCTGCGCACCGCCGCACGGAAACGCCGCCGCGCTCGATGAACGCGAAAGAGCGGATCTCCTGGCGTATCTCCTGACCCTCTGAGCGTGGTCGCGCGGCGCCCCTGCGCCGCTCCGCAGGCGTCCCCCTGGGCTCGGGGGACTCGCGCTCGAAGTGTGGAGGCGACACCCGGGGGTGCGCGCCACAGCCCACGCCGTCCCACCGCGGCGACTCCCGGCAACTCCGCGGAGGACGGACCGTTTTCTCCGTCGACAGCCGCTGGATCGCCCATTGCTAGAGGGAGCGCACAGCACAGGAGGATTCACATGACCCGAGCTCTTGCAAGCGCGGTGATCGCACTGGCCCTGCTCTGGGGCGTGCCCTCACTCGCGCAGAACAGTGACAACCCCGAATGTCTGGGCACCCAGTGCGGCACGCCCCAGCAACAGGGCGGCGGCGGCTGCGGCTGCGGCTGCGGCTGTTCGGTGTGGGTGAGCTACACCGACGACGGCAAGACGCTGTCGTACACCGACGATGCCGACGGTGACGGCAAGTCCGACGGCTTC